>Ga0228703_1000006_pt1 | contig 514575 bp, 513 predicted proteins | sample McNCre217_Aug_MG_3_FD_178020 | JGI IMG/M metagenome (GOLD analysis project Ga0228703, IMG submission 178020) | Freshwater microbial communities from McNutts Creek, Athens, Georgia, United States - 29-17_Aug_MG | ecosystem: Environmental > Aquatic > Freshwater > Creek | place: USA: Georgia... | reverse complement strand
TACTTTCACGACCAGCGAGGGTGAAATTAGAGTTTCCTGGAGTTCGCCGCTTATCGGTAGATCACAAATCCGTGAAGAACTGGTGACATTGGCATTTTAGAAAATGAGATGACTTTAGCAAAACAGCTATTTGATTTGATTGACTACGGATCAGAAGGTTGGGGGTTCGAGTCCCTCCAAGCGCACGAAAACCCCGCAGGATCTCACGTCTAGCGGGGTTTTTACTTTAAGTGGCTTCCGAGTAGGCAGAATTGTCTCTAGGTTTTAATTGTCCGACTCCCACTTTGACAGGAACAGCGAATGGCTTTTGACTTGCGCAATTCCGCGAGCACTCGGTGGCGAAAAAGGCGAGACATCCAGCTGCTTCGTGCGGTAGCCGTCCTGGCCGTTGTCGGCTATCACTTCGCTGTTCCAGGGTTTGATCTAGGCTTCCTCGGCGTCGACATATTCTTGGTGATTAGCGGTTACCTTGTGGGCGGCGGCTTACTTGCCGAATTCAAAGAGGCTGGCCGCATTAACCTTCGTCGGTTCTTCACTCATCGAATAAAGCGACTTTTACCCGCTTCAATTGTTGTGGTTATCGCAACCATCCTTCTGCTTTACGGAACTCAGTTACTGACAACTCGCGATCTGCGTCACGCACTTTGGAGCTCCCTCTACGTTCAGAACATAAATCTCTCGATTGAGGGCGGGGATTATTTAGGCAAAGACCTATTGCCCACCTACTTTGTTCACTTCTGGTCGCTGTCGCTCGAAGAACAGTTTTATGTTTTCGTGCCAGTGGTTTTGCTGCTACTTGCCTTGGTAAGGCTCAAGAAGTGGCCGCTGTTGATTTTCTCAATCATCGGTGTTGTCAGCTTGGCTCTATCGACCTTTCAAACTGCGGTAGGTGACTCGTCTGCATATTTCAGTCTCACGACCAGAGCCTGGCAGTTCATTCTGGGCATGCTGGTAGCCAGTCTCAACCCGAGTAAAACCATGGCGCGTGTGCTCTGGTTGATTTCTGTAATTGGTCTCGCAGGCTTCGCGCTGCTGATCAACTTCGATTTGGGGATGTTGTTCCCAGCTCCCGGAGCGATCATTCCAAGCGTGATTACGGCTCTGGCTTTGGCTGCAGGAAAGACCTTGCCGCTGAGACTTCCCATTTCAGTCCTCCAATCTTTCGGCGTCTACATTGGCGACCTCTCCTACTCCATCTACCTGGTTCACTTTCCTATCTCATTGCTCGTTGCAGGTTGGGTTGGCAAATCGAACTATTCGCTTGTGCTCATCGGTGGAATCCTCCTAACCTTTGTGCTTGCCTTCGTTCTGAAAACATTTGTTGAAGATCCAGTTAGATTCCCTGGTTTCTATGGAAAGAAATTCAAGTTTGGTATCGGCAAGATTGGGCTGAGCAATCTGGCTCTCACCGTCGGGATTCTTTTGGCTATTCAAGGTTTGACCGCACCGACGATTACCCCGCCTGTCAGTGAGACCACTAAACCTTCACCAACCGCCGAAACACCAACCGCCACTCCTGAACCAACAGCGACTGCAGAGACCTGCTTCGGTGCAAGGGCGATGATCAACGATTTCTGTCAGTCCTTCATACTTTCGAAACCACTGCTGCCACCTCAGTCGGCCAACGAAGCCAAAACGGAGGCATATTCCAACGGCTGTCACATTGCTTACAGCCGCAACCCAATCCTCAAGTCTTGTACCTATGGTGAGAAAACGAACTACAAAGCCACGATTGCATTAGTGGGCGACAGCCATGCAACACAGTGGCTTCCTGCTTTCGACGCAGCTGGCAAGGCTTCGGGGGTAAGGGTCAAGACTTTCTTGATGTCCGAGTGTGTATTTGGCTCGGTCATGATTGTCTCTTTCTGCAAGAAATTCACACCATGGGTCATGAGTACCATCGCCAAAGACCCCACCGCTTTCGCGGCAATCTATATTTCAAACCGCGTTTCCCGTCCTGAGGTTCAGAAGCGCTCGTCCTTCCTAAAGCGCACCTTTACCGAAACCCTGAAGTCACTGCAGCCACTCAACCCCAACATTTTCCTAATCGATGACACCCCAATTGGAACACTGGATCACACCGATCCAAACCTGTGTCTGCTCGGGAAGTCGCCTAAGAACTGTTTTGGCGACACCAGCGAAGTGCTTTGGGGAAACCCGTTCGCAGATGCGGTTCGGGAGAGCAACATCGGTGAATATATTCCGGTCGACAACCTCTTCTGCATAGGCACCAAGTGTTATCGATGCATTGGTGGCGTGCCGGTCTATCGAGACGACGATCACATTAACGTGAACTATTCGAAGTCCACTATCGACATTTGGAAAGCTCGGTTCGACGAACTACTAAAGAATTCGACTGTGCCTAAACCCTAAGAACCCTTTTCAGTGAAGGTTCTTGTGCATTTGGATGCGGGTAACTTCAAAGCCTTCGGAAAGGTAGAGGTTTTGGGCGATCTTGTTGAAGCCGAATACCGAAAGATTGAGTTTGTTGCCTTGGTGTTCTTTTACGAATAGCTCAATCGCTTGCAACGCTAGACGTCCGAAACCTGCCTGCAGAAGTTCTTCGTAGTAGACCTTCCAGATGTTGCTGGCCCAGTGATCGTGTCGATCTCTCGACATGGTTCGAAGTGTCACCATGTTTGGAAGCTTGGCATATCGTCTGTTCTAAGTGGTGACGGAGATGCTTTCGTATCCGCGAAGCACAAAGCCTGGTCGGCGAATCGGGTCGCTTGCGAGTTTGAGATTCGGGTATTTCTCGATGAGCTTTGGCAGCGAGGTGGTCATTTCCATTCGGGCAAGTGGGGCTCCGATGCAGAAGTGGATACCTGCTCCAAAACCGATTTGAGGGTTCGGGTCTCGGGTGATGTCCATCTCGGTTGGTCGTTCGAAAGTAGCTTCGTCACGGTTGGCAGAGCCCAGAAGAGCGGCAATCTTCTGGCCTTCTTTGATGGTCACTCCGCCAATCTCAACTTCTTCAGTGGCAGTGCGTTCGAAAAGGTGGAGCGGGGCATCGAAGCGAATGAATTCGTCGATGGTGGTTGGCGCTAGTTCGTATGGGTTGTTCCTTAGAAGTTCGAGTTGGCCTGGTCTTTGCATCAGGGCAACGAACCCGTTGCCGAAACCGTTCACACTGGCTTCATGGCCGGCGTTTAGTAGCAGCACGCAGGTGGCAATCAGCTCTTGTGCGTTCAGCTTCTGGCCATCCTCTTCCACCGCGGCAAGGTCACTGATTAGGTCGGTACCAGGGTTGCGTTTGCGTTCCTCCATCAGGCTCTTCACGTAGTCGGCAAATTCTTTGCTGGCTTTTTGAGCGTTGGCTTGGGTTTCTTCACTCGGGTTGACCTCATACATCTTTACGATGGCCTGAGACCATGGGCGAAGCAGGTGTTCGTCTTCATCTGGGAAGCCAAGAAGCTTGGCGATAACTTTTACGGGCAGTGGTTCGGCGAAGTCTTCGATTACGTCGAACGTGCCTGTTGCATCGAGTTTCTGGTCAATCTTGGTTAGTAAGTCTTGGGTGAGCCGCTCAACGTCTGGGCGAAGGCTTTCGATCTTGTTTTTGTTGAAAGCTTTGACTAGAAGTGATCGAAGTCTGGTGTGTTTAGGCGGTTCGCTGTCGAGCAGGCTGTCGCTGTGGAGCCAGTTGAAGGTGTTCCAGTTTTCTTCGGGTTGTCTTGGTTTGAAGATTCGTCCGAGCGAGCGGTTTCTCAGCACCGCATTGGCGTCTTGGTAGGTGGCGGCTAGATAAAGCCCGGTTTCCTCATGAAGAACAGGCTTACCGTGCTTGCGAAGTTCGGCAAGAGCCGGGTAAGGATTTTCAATGAACTCTGCATCGTTGAAGTTGATCACGTTTAGAGAATAACCTCCGAGTGGTCGGTTAAACTCATACTTCGGGGCAAGGAGGTGCAGGCCTGTGAGTAAAACCAAAATGTGGGCGAAGCAGCTTCGCATCCACCAATGGGTGAAAAACGCGCTTCTGTTTGTGCCGGTTCTGGCTTCCTTCCAATTTCTAACTTTGAACCAAGTTCAGGTGTTGAAGTTGGTTTCCTCCTTCTTTGCTTTCTGCCTGGCTGCCTCAGCGGTTTACATCTTCAACGACATTTTCGATCGACAGAATGACCGGGAACACCCAACTAAGCGTGAGCGACCTATTGCTGCAGGGCAGATTTCGGTTCGTGCTGGTCTGGTTTTTGCGTTCTTGGCCGTTGGTGTTTCCTTGTATCTAGGCTTCGTTGTTGGAATCGAGTTCCTTCTGACCTTGGGTGTTTACCTGGTGGGAACTTTTGCCTATTCGCTTTGGCTGAAGCGAGTGGCCCTAATCGATTGCATTGTCTTGGCCGGTCTCTATACGGTTCGAGTTATTGCTGGAGGCTTTGCGTCTTCGATTTCAATCTCGTTCTGGCTTCTCGCTTTTTCGGCTTTCTTCTTCCTATCGCTCTCTTGGTTGAAACGCTATGCCGAGTTGGACACGGTTAGGCGTTCAGGGAAGGAAGTGACCGCAGGGCGCGGTTATCTGGTCACAGACCTGCCTTTGATTCTTACCTTCGGTGTTGGTTCTGCCCTGATTGCCGTGTTGATTTTTTCGCTCTATCTAGACAGCTCGGCCATTAGGGCTCAGTATGCGCTACCTGAAATCGGGTGGCTTGCCATTCCATTCTTGACCTACCTGGTTGGGCGAATGTGGTTCAAAGCGTTCCGTGGTTTGATGAACGAAGATCCGGTGCTGTACCTGCTTCGTGATTGGCCAAGCCTAGTGACGGTGGCTTTGATGAGTGTTGCTCTGATCTTTGCTCACCTGGGATTCGGGCGATGAAGATCACGTCGTTCGGCGGCATAAGCGTCGAGGCAGATTCGCTGGTGCAACCACACTGGGTTGATGGACTAGCCAAGAACTTAGTCGGCAGTTCCTTCTTGCCCGTTGGCTTGAGCAAAAGCTATGGCGATGTTGCGCTTAGCTCTGGTAGCCGAGTAGTTAGCTCGCTTTCTTTGAATCGCCTATTGGCATGGGATCCGGAGACTGGCGTTCTGGAATGTGAATCCGGTGTTTTACTGAGCGACATTCAGTCGACTTTCGTGAGTCAGGGCTGGATGTTGGCCGTTACTCCCGGCACGTCGTATGTGACTGTCGGCGGAGCGGTGGCCAATGATGTTCACGGTAAAGATCACCACTTCACTGGAACCTTCGGCGAGCACGTCTTGGGGCTTTCGCTTTACCGGTCTGATGGGCAAGTCATCGAATGTTCCCGTGGGGCTAACGAAGACATGTTGCGAGCCACGATTGGCGGCTTAGGTCTTACTGGTTTCATTGCTACCGTTCGTTTGCAACTTCGAGCGGTTGCTGGACCTTACTTCGACTCTGAAGTCATTCCTTACGATTCGCTCGCAGACTTTTTCTCGCTCTCCGAAAGCACCGAGAAAGAGGGGTGGCAGGCATCGGTTTCTTGGTTCGATTGCTCAACCTCTAAAGCTGGGCGAGGTTCCTTCACCCGCGGAAATTCTTCTGCGCGAAAGGGCGATGCCGCCGCCGCAGGTCTTGGTTTGGGTGTTCCGTTCACGCCACCGATTTCACTGGTTAACAAGCTGACCTTGGATGTTTTCAACACCGGCTACTTTCACTTGCAGAAGCGCGCCGCTGGAAAGCGCGAGGTTCACTACCGCGAGTTCTATTACCCGCTGGATGGCGTGAAGAACTGGAACCGTATCTATGGTCCAAAGGGTTTCTTTCAGTATCAGTCGGTGATCCCAATGGCAGACGCAGTTGCCGCCACCGACGAAATGCTTTCCACCATCAAACGATCTGGCCAAGGCTCGTTCCTAGCCGTCTTGAAAACGTTTGCCGATCGCGAGCCGGCCGGTCTACTCTCATTCGCTAGGCATGGTGTCACCCTGGCGCTTGATTTCCCGAACCGCGGCGACCGCACGGAGAAACTTTTTAGGGCCTTGGATGAGATTGTCTCTGAAGCTGGCGGTACATTGAATCCGAGCAAGGATGCTCGAATGAGTCGCGAAATGTTCCAAGCGGGTTTTCCGGGGATTACCGAATTCTCGAAGTTCCGCGACCCTCAGGTTGTCTCAGATTTCTCCAGAAGGGTGATTGATTAGTTTGCGTATCGTCGTAGTCTCGGCAACATCCGTCATAGCCCAGAACTGTATTCAGATTTGGGCGAGCTCTGGTTCACACACTTTCGAATTGGTTGGTCGTTCACGCGAGCGTCTAGAGGCAACGGCGACAGACTTATCGTTGCGTTTCCCAGGTTCTAAATTCAAAGTCTCGTTGGTTGACTTTGGTTCGAGCGAATCCATCGGGAGCCTGGTGAAGAACCTTTCCCAAGAACCAATTGATTTGGTTTTGGTTTCGCAAGGTTCGCTAACCGATCAGCGCAGGGCATCGTCGAACCTTGAGTACTTACAGAGTGAACTGTCGTTGAATGCGGTTTCGATGGCGGTCGTGGCTGAAGCTTTTTCAGCTGTGCTGGGTCTTCAAGGCTTCGGAACTCTAGGGGTGATTGGTTCGGTTGCCGGTGACCGAGGCCGCGCCTATAACTACTCCTACGGCGCAAGTAAGGCACTCCTCGAGACTTACACCCAGGGGCTGCAGCAGCGGTTTGCTTCTAGCCCCGTGGCCATCTGTCTGATCAAGCCCGGGCCTACGTCTACGCCGATGACCGCGGAACACAAGGGGGCCATGGCCGACCCTACAAAGGTGGCAGCTGTGATCGTTTCTGGTTTGGCGGCAAAACGTCGAGTGATTTACGCGCCGAAAATGTGGCGCCTGATTATGTTCGTGGTTCGTTTGATTCCGTTCGCCATCTTCAAACGTATGACGTTCTAGATACACTCAATCTGATGATTGCGATTAGGAAATTAGCACGCCTAGCCTCAGTGGCTCTTGGTCTGTCAATCGTCCTAGTCGTAAGTGCTTGCTCACCGGAAGTGAAACCCGCACAGGATTATTCGGTGCAACCACAGGTCATCGCAGTGGTGGGAGACTTCGGTTCTGGTCGAGCCGCCGAAGGTCGGGTTTCCAAAATGGTAGCTGCGATGAATCCAAGCATTGTGGTGACTGCCGGCGATAACACCTACAACAAAAAGGGCTACGCCAAAATGGTGAAGCGTTATTATCCGCAACAGCTGATTCCAGCCACGGGTAACCACGACTATCTAATCGGTATCGGCAAGTTCGACCAGTTTTTCAACATCGACTCGAACGCACGCAGTTATGTGTATTCGGCGGCGTCCGGTGCTGATTTCTTCATCTTGGACAGCACGGCTGGTCTAAGTTCAAAGCGTGTGCGAGCCGAGCAGAAAGAATGGCTTACCCGGAAGCTTGCCGAGTCGGATGCGAACTTCAAAATTGTGGTGCTACACCACCCACCATTTTCTTCATCGAAGCACGGTTCCACCAAGGCCTATAAGTGGGCTTATTCCGATCTGGGAGCCGACCTGGTGATTAGTGGTCACGACCATACCTACGAACGAATTCAGCGTTGGTCCGGGCTCTACATTGTCGACGGAACCGGTGGGGCCAAGCTTTACAAGTGCAAGCCAAAGCGTGTTTATGGAAGTCAACTCTGCGACGACAAGCACTACGGAGCGCTTTTTCTTTACATCAACGAATACCAACTTCGCGGGGTATTCAGGAACACTGCCGGTCAAGCGCTCGACACTTTCGACATCGTAAAGTAACCAATTCGTTTAGGCTCAAAGGATGCGCTACATCCTCTCCAAACTTGGTCTAGGCGCTCTCCGTAACGACCCAGCGGTTCGGGCCATTTCCTGGCAAACGCTGGTGAGTCGCATCGGCAATGGGCTCTTCATGACCATCGAAGTCATTTACATGACCCAGGTAGTTCACCTAACCCCCGCTGAAGTTTCGATCGCACTCGGCATCGGTGGTGCGATCATGCTGGTCAGTTCAGTTCCTGCCGGCATCTTGGCAGACCGTCTGGGTGCAAAGCGTGTCCTGTTTGCTGCGCACGTCATTGAGGGTGCAGCGCTGCTCCCGCTCATCTTCGTGCAGAACTTCTGGCAGTTGGTTGCTATCAACGTGGTTGTTGCCGTTGCCGGAACCGTTGGGCACAACTCAACCTCAACGGTTATTTCCACGATGGGTACTGGCGAGGACCGCGTAATCATTCGAGCCGCCCAACGTGCGATGGCCAATATGGGTATCGGCATGGGAACCGTTCTTGCCGGAATCGCACTTTGGCTCGACACCAAGCTGGCCTACCAACTGACCATCGGGCTCGATTTGTTGATGTTCCTTTGGGCGGCAACATTCATCTTCCGATTGCCACACGTGAAGCCGACCATCAAAAAGGGCGAGGGAATCTCATTAGTCGCATTCAAAGACTGGAGATTCCTGGCTGCCACCATTTTGAATGGTGTGGTTTCGTTGCACTTCCTTATTCAAGGTGTGGCGCTTCCGCTTTGGATTTTGCACGCAACTCTCGTGCCGAAGTGGTGGGTTTCGGTGCTGTTCGTAATCAACACCGTCATGGTTACCATCCTGCAGATTCGCCTCAGCCGTGGAACTGGTGACATCGTGGTGAGCGTCAAGAAATTCAGGTTGGGAACTGCTTACCTTCTAGCTTCTTGCCTAATTTACAGCTGGGCAGGTGGTCTCTCGATTTGGGTCTCAGCAAGCGTATTGGCAATTGGCATGATCGTGCACTCAATGGGTGAGCTTTATGCGGCTGCCGGTTCTTGGAGTATCGGTTTCGAATTGGCCGTGGAAAAACACATGGGTCAGTACCAAGGTGTCTATTCGCTCGGCTGGGGTTTGGGCGGAACCTTCGGCCCGCTCTATGTAACCGCGATGGTTTTAGGCTTGGGGGTTATCGGCTGGGCGATTATGGGCGGGGTTTTCCTGGTTTGCGGAATAGTTATGTACTACCTGGTGACTCGTCACCCGAAATTCGCTTCCTAGCGACCGTACTTCTTCAGCAATGCGTCGACGTCTCTGCTCTTGGTGGCAATCCAATACTTGACTGAGTCGGCGCCCCAGGCAGGTGCGTCGGTGAGGATGCTAGCCATTTTGTCGATTCGAGCATTTAGCTTCATGGATTTGGTCATCAACTTGGTCGCCTTCAATGCGTCCAAGTACTCATTCCGGCAAGCCTTGTAGCCGAGGCACTTGGTAAACATAGTTCCGCGGCTCTTAGAGCGGATTTGGAAGTTGTCGTAAATCAGTGGGTAGCCAATGCTTGTGGCATCCATCTTGAAGTTGTACGAAAACGATTCGTCTGCGCCAGTGGGAAGCATAGAAAATACGCCCATGCTGTCAGAGCGCAAATAGTAGTTATTGATGATTGCACCCGAATAGCTATCCCACGCTGAGATGAAGTTCTCAACCGCCCACATGCGAATCATTTCGCTACGGTCGGTGTAGCGATCCATGGCTTGCCACCACTGCGTTCCCTGCAGTTTCTGAATCGCCGCTAGTGCGCGAAGATCGAGCTTGTTGGGAGCTTTATTCCAGCCCTCCTTTACTTCGAAAACCGTGTTCACGCATTTCTCGCCACCCTTAGAAGCACCAGGACGATTCACATCAGTCCAGTGGTTGCAAGGTTCGTAGAGGTGCTGGGTTCGAGTTGGAAAGCGGCTTTGTAGGAAGGCGTCGTCGTAAGGTTCGATGATGGCAAAGAGACCCTTGTCGTAGGTTTGTTGCCCAATCTTGATTGTTACCTTCGCATAGGCCACTCGAGGAGCGGGAACTCCCATGGCGTTGTAGAGCTGGTAGGCGGTGAATTCGTGAAGCTTGGAAGCATCCTGGGTCATCGAGTTCAGGGTGAGCGATTTCATGGAACCGAGGAATGGCAAGTTCAGGGCGCTTTTGACGCGAAATTTCACACGCAAACTTGGTCGGTTACTTCTAAGGCTTGGGTTTTGGCGAAGCGTGCTTGTGCCCTTTAGGTGAAAGTCAATCGGCACTTTCTTGTATTGCAAAGTTCCGCTGGAATTACTAATCGAAAAAGTTCCAGGGACCCCAGTCTTTGGAGCCTTTGCAATTCCTGCGGCAGACTTGTTCGAAATCGAGATTGTGATTTGGCTAACCGACTCGTTAGCGAAAAGGTCAAACGCTTGGTTTTTAGCGTCCGCCGGTGGTGCTACCAAAAGCGCCAGGGCAATCGTCGCTGTTGCGAGAATTCCCCTGAGTTTCATCCTTCAATCTTAACAAGCCAACCTGAGAACTCTTTGGGTAGTCTTTGAGAATGATCAACTCCGCGGTCGAACGAGCACGCAAGGCGCAGCTCGAATGGGTGAAAGTGCCGGTTGCTAAACGCGCTTCGATCTTTTTGAAGTTCTCGAAACTCGTTCTCGAACATCAAGCGGAAATCATGGACATGGTTCAGGCGGAGACGAAGAAAAACCGCCTAAGCGCCTTCGAAGAAGTGCTCGACACTGCTCAACTGACCCACTACTACGGGCGTCACGCAGCGAAAATCTTGAAACCGAAACGTCGCAAAGGCGCCTTCCCGATTCTCACCAAAACGGTTGAGGTGCACCGACCCATCGGCGTAATCGGTGTGATCACGCCGTGGAATTATCCTTTTACTTTGCCGTCAACCGACATCGCCCCAGCACTGATTGCGGGTAATGCGGTGGTCTTACTTCCTGATGAGCTGACTCCAGGTTCGGCCGACATCATGCTTTCACTAATGTTGGAGGCGGGAATCCCTGAAGGTTTGGTGACCATCGTCCACGGCGGTGGTCGAGTGTACGGAACCGAACTGATCGAGCTGTGCGACTTCATCATGTTTACCGGCTCCACCGCAACCGGCCGCATCGTCGCCAAGCAATGTGCCGAACGACTGATCGGTTTCTCTGGCGAGCTCGGCGGCAAGAACCCGATGTTGGTTCTGTCGGATGCCGATATCGCCAAGACTGCTCAAGGAGCAGTTCGTGCTTGCTTTGCCAACAGCGGTCAGCTTTGCGTGAGCATCGAACGTATATATGTCGTTGAGAAACACTACGACGAGTTCTTGAGCGCATTCGTCAAGGAAACCGAGGCTATGAACCTTGGCACTGGAACCGACTGGACGATCGACATGGGTCCGTTGATCAGCGAGAAGCAGTTCGTTCGTGTGCGCGACCAAGTGACCGAGGCCATTTCTAAGGGTGCCAAGCTGGCAACCGGTGGGCGCGTTCGCCCGGACATTGCACCGACATTCTTTGAACCTACTATTCTCACCAACGTTTCGGACCAGATGGAACTGGGCCGTGGCGAAACCTTTGGTCCGGTGGTTGCCATCTATAAGGTGGCGAACGACGCCGAGGCGATCACTCGCGCAAACGACACTGAATACGGTTTGAACTCAAGCGTCTGGGGTGGGTCGGCTGCGAAGCAAGCAGCGGGTCTGTTAGCGTCCGGAACCGTTACGGTGAACGAAGGATTCAGCGCCAGCTTCGCATCGCACGATGCCCCGATGGGTGGCATGAAGACTTCGGGTATCGGCCGTCGTCACGGTCGTCAAGGCTTGTTGAAATACACGCAGCCGCAAACCATTGCGGTGCAGCGACTAGTTGGGATTGCACCTTTCGGCAAGCAATCAAATGAAGCCTTCGCAAAGTTGATCACCGGCGTACTAGGAATCTGGAATCGAATCTCATGACCTTCAAAGTTCAACTCAACGGTTCACGCGTTCTAATAACCGGTGGCGCTTCGGGCCTCGGTCGTCAATTGGCCATCCAGTCGGCCGCCAAAGGCGCCGAGGTCATTATCTGGGACATGAACTTGGATGCCGCAACCAAGGTCGCTGGGGAAATCGTCAACGCTGGCGGAACTGCTAGCGCCCACCAGGTCGACATCACCAACCGCGATGCCGTGAACACGTTGGCGCTTGAGGTGGGTTCGGTCGACGTGCTTTTCAACAATGCCGGCGTGGTTTCTGGTGATTGGTTCCTTGACCTCGACCCGACTTCGATTGAACGAACATATAACGTCAACGTCCTTTCGCTTTACTGGATGACCCAAGCTTTTCTACCTGCCATGGTTCAGTCGAACCACGGTTGTGTAGTGACCATTTCCAGCGCTTCGGGATTGCTTGGTGTAGCCAAGCTAACCGATTACGCTGCAAGCAAGTTTGCCGCCTTCGGCTTCATGGAGTCGCTTCGCTCGGAACTTCGCATGAAAGGCAGTTCCGTGAACACCCTTACGGTATGCCCGCACTACATTGGCACCGGCATGTTCGACGGAGTTCAGACCAAGTTCCCTTGGCTCCTGCCGATTCTCGAAGAAGCCAAAGTTGCCGCCAAGATTTTGCAATCGGTCGAGAAGGGCAAGGCGCAACTGGTTCTTCCAAAGTTCGTCAATGTGATTCCAGTCACGCGTATTTTGCCAGTGCGAGCCTTCGACAAGGTGACTGACTTCTTTGGGGTAAACCGAACCATGGATCACTTCCGAGGACGTAAATGAGTGCTGCCAAAAGCGCACCAACCGTAGATGAAGTTTTTTCATTCATCGTCGAGTTGGAGAGTAAGCACAGCATTCTCGATTGGCACATTGGTGACGTTCCGTTTTACGAAATTATTCGTCACCACTTCGTTCAATACATCTTTCGTGCCACTGGTTCTCTCGAGAACTCAAAGAACGTAATTACCAAAGACAAGATTTCTCTGCCAAGCTATCTCGCAGACTTGGTTCTTATTTTGAAAAACTCAACTGCGCAAGGTTGGGCGAGGGCTTTTGGATGGAATCGATCAGCACCAAAACCTGGAACAGGCAAGGTCGCTGTTTTCCCGTTCTACCGACGTAACACCGAAGGCGTTGACCCACACTCCATCGAATACATCAGAGCCCTGGGCAAACGAGCGATCGTGTTTGGTGTGGGCGAGGACGACGCCAATCGGATCGATCGAATTCACACTTCCGAACTAAACGTAATCTTCGCCAGACTGCACGGGCGAAGCGCTAATCGTTGGATTGCTCAAAACCTAAAAGCCGAAGATCGCCAACGCTACCAAGCGTTCATAGATGAAATCGAAACACATTTTGGAATCGAGTTGGCCGAAGGCTGGCGTAAGTTCCCAGTCGTTCGTCTTCGCCAATATCTTGCGCAGAGCCAAGGTTATGAAACCGTGTTCAAACTTCTGAACCTGAGTTCGGTGTTCGTCGTGAGTGCAATTCAGCAGGGTTTGATTGGTGGCAGCAGACGAGCCGGCATCCCGATCATTGAGATTCAACACGGAGCAATTTCCAAGTACCACCCATCGTTCAACTGGCCGAGCAACTCCAACCCAACCAACGTTGTCGATGGCTTTCTAGGTTGGGGAGACGGCTGGTTGGATGGAATCTCATTCGCGAAACGAACCAAGCCACTCATCCTGGGGGCATTGGATTCTTACGAGGCGATTCGCAACCTAAACATTGACGAAACCAAGGGTCAGGTGGTCTTCGTGAGTTCGGCCGATATCACCGTCAAGCTATTCGAGGTTGCCAAGGCCTGCGCCAAGGCAAACCCAAACCTGAGAATAATCTTCAAGGCGCACCCTCGAGAAGACCTGAGTGCACAGGTTTCTGAATTGGAAGCAACCGCAGGTTTAGAAAATCTCGAGATTATGCTCAAGGGCGCAAATGCTCTCGAAGTTATAAAGGCTTCGGAATATGTGGTCGGTGTTCACTCCGCTGCTCTATTCGAAGCATCTGGAATGAACAAGAAGATTGCGATCATCAAAATTTCTGGTTGGGAAATCGGGGCCGATTTGGTCAGCCGCAAATCAGCTACGCTGCTAAACCCGGACGAAGCCCCAAAGAAACTGACCACTGTTTCGAAGTCAGAAAACCCAGAGGTTTTCTACAAACGTCGAACCGAACTGGACCTAAGTAACTTCTAGTGCTGCTTTGGTAGCAGAGTGATGTCACTCGGTTTGAATCGAGGTGCCGCAAAAGTGTTGGCAACCGAATCGCTCGGGTAACCAAGGGCGATACCGTAAAGCAACTCGTAACTGTCTGGTACCTCGAACTCGTCGCGCACGATGTCGTCGTAGATTCCGAGCGCACCCTGGGCGCAGGTGCCGAGGCCACGAGCGTGAGCGCCGAGCATTAGGTTCATCACGAAGAGACCGGCATCGTTAGCCGAGAACTTACCGAGGCTGGTGTGGGTAAAAATAAACAGCTCAACCGGTGCCCCGAAAAATTCATAGTTGCGCGCCCATGCGGCATCGCGAGCCACGCGGTCTTTGCGGTCGATTCCCATGTGCGAGAACATGGCGGCACCAATTCTTTGAGCCCTGGAAAGAAGTTCTGGAACATACGGCTTAGAAATAATCGGGTTACTCGTTGGCAGCCCACGGCGGGTGAACAGCAGTTTGAACTGACCCCATTTGCTTGAGCGAATTGGTGCCACGATTTCCCATCTGGCCATGAACTCGGCACTGATGCGATCGCGAACCTCGCCGGCAGCAACTGCAACCACAATTGGTCGGGTGTTCGACCAAGAAGGTGACGTCAAGCCGTCTGCGATGATTTCGTCGATGACGCTCTGTGGAACAGGAGTCGGTAGGAAATCACGAGTCGAGTGGCGCGAGGCGAGAAACTCTGAAAGTTCATTTGGCTTCATAGGAATAACCTAACCGCATTTACCTAAACTGTTGCCATGAGTGCTCCCTTTGATTTCACCAATCGCGTTGTCTTGGTCACCGGTGCCGGCGGTGGGCTAGGACGCCACATCGCCCGATGTTTTGCAGAAGCGGGGGCGAAGGTGGCTGTAAATGATTTGAATCGCGAATCAGCACTGGCCACCGCAAATGAATTGGCCTCCAGCGGGTTCACTGCTCTGGCATTAGCGGGCGATGCAACCAGCGAGCAAGACGTAGAGAGCATGTTTTCATCCATTGAAAGCGTCTTTGGTCCGGTTGACACCGTGGTTGCCAACGCGACCGGCAAGCAAATCAGTGAACCGATCGAAAAGCTGGATTGGGATTACTACCAATCGATGATCGATTTCTTCATAAAAAGTCCTTATCTGCTGTCTCGCCGAGCACTGCCGAATATGAAGAAGGCAGGTTTCGGGCGAATTGTGAATATCGCCAGCGAGGTTTTCGCCGAAGGGGCCAACCTTTCTACCGCTTATACGGCGGCCAAGGGCGGTCAGATTGGCTTCACACGCAGCCTCAGCACCGAGGTTTCCGCTTCTGGGATAACGGTCAATGCAGTCGCGCCAGGCTTCATACCTGTCGAACGTCACAGCCACCTGCCGAAGGAAGTGTTTGATGGCTATCTCGCCACAGTTCCGGCCGGACGGTTCGGCACACCAGCCGACATCGGATGGGCAGCAGTCTTTCTGGCAAGCTCAGAAGCTGGTTTTATCACCGGTGAAACCATTCACGTGAATGGCGGACGCACGCCTAATTAGGGGACATAGGTCGGTTACGGTTTGGTTACATTCCCCCAACATTGTTTCCCCGAGCAGACCCAATTCTCTTAGCATTGTCCTTGTCTAAGTGAGACCTGTCTCGCTTAGATTTCCAATCAAGGGCGATTAATCGCCACAAGAAAGGCAATCTAAATGAAGTTCAACAAGAAGACCGGTGCACGTGTTGCCGCTACTGCTGTAGCTGCTGCTCTTGCCATGGGTTCGCTTGCTGGTTGTGCACCAGCAGGTTCGGACACCTTCACCGTTTGGTGGTACGAAAAGGACACCGCAATGGCGAAGACCTGGGATGCAGCTCTAAAGGAGCTAGGCACCAAGCACCCTAACGTAAAGATTAAGTTCGAGCTAAAGACTTGGGACCAGATCCAGAAGGCTGGTAACGCCATCCTTGACTCGGACAAGGCTCCAGACCTAGCTGAATGGAACAAGGGAAACGCAACCGCTGGTGCAGCTGCAGCAGCTGGCTTGCTAGTTGACCTAAAGGACTACTCGGCCAAGTACGGCTGGGACAAGCTTCCTGGTTCGGCTCGCCTATACGGTCAGTACGACGACAAGGGCATCATGGGCACCGGAAACCTATACGGTATCCCAACCTACGGTGAGTACGTCTCATGGTTCTACAACAACGACCTATTCAAGAAGTACGGCGTTTCGGTTCCAACCACTCCAGCAGAACTAGACCAGCTACTAGCTGACCTAAAGGCTAAGGGTGCAATTCAGGGCTTCGGTGGAGGTTCTTACCAGAACGTACACATGGCCTACGCACTTGCAGTTTCGCAGGCAGACCAGCAGTGGGTCCAGAACTTCCAGCTCCTAAAGGGCGAAGTTGACTGGAGCAAGTGGGAGTACGCAGCTAACAAGATCTCGGAATGGCGCTCAAAGGGCTACTTCGAAGCCAAGGCTTCGGGTATCTCGGCTGACGACGCTGTTGCCGCTTTCCAGGCTGGCAAGTACCCTCTAATCCTTGGTGGAACCTGGCTAGACCAGACCACCGCTGACAAGGCTAAGTTCGACTGGGGCAAGTTCCAGAACCCAGGAACCCTTTCGGTTGGATCTGCAGGTAACCTACTTGTAATCCCAAGCAAGTCGAAGAACAAGGACCTAGCTGCCGAGTTCATCGACCTAGTGCTTTCGACCAAGTACCAGAACATGCTAGGTAACGAGGGTGGTCTACCACTTCTTGCTGACCAGGCTGCTCTAACCAACACCGTAACTCAGAAGAGCTACTCGGTATTCGACCAGATCGTTAAGGCCGACGGCCTAGCAATGTACCCAGACTGGCCAGTACCTGGCTACTTCGACGTACAGCTTGCTGCTGGTACCAAGTTGGTTAAGGACGGCGACGCCGCTGCATACGTGAAGACCATCAAGGACTTCTACGACGCTGGCAAGGCCGAACTACAGTAGTAGTTAGTTGATTGAAAGGCCGGTGCGGGCGGGTTTCCCACCGCACCGGCTTTTCATCTAATCTAGATTTACATTCCGCACCTAGGTCAGAAAGACAAGAAAATGTCAGCTGCCACCGTCGCTAAAGACGTAAAAAAGAAGCCAATCAAGGCTCGTCAATCTTCACTAGATAAAGGTAAAGGCCAGTATTACGCCTACCTGGTTCCTGGTCTTTTAGCTTTCACCGTCGTAATCGTCGGTTCATTCCTGTTCAACGTGTACATCAGCTTCACTCGCTGGAACGGTCTGGGCGCACCGCGCTGGATCGGCACCAAGAACTACGAAAACCTGTTCGTGGACTCGGTTTTCTGGGAGTCCTTCCTCCACGCATTTATGTTTATCGGCGCCATGTCGATCGTCCCGACTTTCCTAGGCGTCTTCGTAGCATCGATGTTGTTCGACTACATCGCACCGCGCTTCGGTAACGGAGCAGCCGCGTTCATGCGTGCCGGTTTCTACATGCCACAGGTAATCCCGATGACCATCACCGGTATCATCTGGGTTTGGTTGCTAAACCCTGTTTCAGGTGTAATCAACAACTTCCTAACCACCTTGGGTGTTGACCCTGCAGATACTCCAAACTGGCTGGGTGACGAGAAGTGGGCCATTTGGGCACTTTCGATCATCATGGTTTGGATTCAGATCGGTTACACCATCGTCATCTTTATGTCGGGACTTTCTCGACTAGATCCTTCACTTACCGAAGCCGCTCAGCTTGACGGCGCTACCTGGTTCCAGCGTTTCCGCATCATCATCTTGGCTCAGCTTGGCCCAGAGATTGGTGTTGTGCTGCTGACCACAATGGTTGCGGCGCTAAAGGTGTTTGCACCCGTCTACGTGATGACTTCGGGTGGTCCTGGAACCTCAACTCAGGTGCCTGCGTACTTCTCGTACTTCCACTTCTTCACAACCCACAAGGTTGGCTATGGTGCAGCAGTGGCTACCGTTCTTTCGGTGCTACTAACCATCTTGGCAATTGTGATTCTTCAAGTTCAGAACAAGCAGCAGGCTAAGGAGAACCAGCGATGAGCACTACTACCGCTGAAAAGGCACCGAAGAAACTGAAGACCAGCGCTCTCAAGCCGCGTTCGTTCGTTTCGTGGGTCACCTTCGCGTTCATGCTGGCCGCTGTTGTGGTTTGGCTATTCCCGTTCTGGATGGCTGTCGCTAACGCGATCAAGACACCGGACGACTTCATTCAGGATGGCCCACTGGCTTGGCCAGCACACCCAACCTTCGAGCACGTCATCAAATTCTGGAACGACTCGAACTTCCCACTGAAGTTCTGGAACTCAACCTGGACCAGCCTTGCAGCTGCGGCTATCACCGTAGGTCTTGGCTTCCTTACCGCCTATGCAATCGGTATCGGAAAGATCAAGGGTCGCACCTGGATCCTCGGTGTTTTCATGGTTGCCTTCACCATCCCTCAGGAAGCGCTGGTTTACCCGCTTTACAACGCGGCTAAGAAGTTGAACCTCTACGACAACCTGTTGTCGATTGTGATCATCTTCGGTGTTTCGGGTGTTGCCTTCGCAACCTACCTGATCAGCTCGGTTCTAAACGAGTTCCCGGTAGAGGTTTTGGAGGCCGCCAAGATTGACGGTGCCAACGCCTGGCGCATGATGGTCGACGTAGTTCTTCCAATTCTGCGTCCGACTCTGATGGTTATCACCGTTATGGTGTTTATTTACAACTGGAATGAATTCTTGATTCCACTGGTATTGCTTCCATCTAACGACAACCAAACCGTTTCGCTAGGTATCGCCCTAACCGTAGGTCAGTGGACCGCAGAGCCAACTGCTCGTGCAGCCGCAGCCCTTCTAGGTGCAGCGCCTTCGATCTTGTTCTTCGTGATCTTCCAGCGCAGCCTAATGCGCGGTGTGACGATGGGTTCGTCGAAGTAGTTTTACAAACGCTTTAGTGCTCGTCTACCGAGCCGCTGGATTGGTGATTCCACCAACCGGTTGGTGTAGTAGGCGAGCACTATCGCCGTTAACGAGACCACGACGATCTTGGTGAGCAGGTAGTTCCGCCAAAGCTTGCTGCCAGGGTTCTCAGGGAAAACTGGTGCCGCCACAATGTGGTCGTAGGCCATGAGCAAGACCACGTGGTAAGCGTAAATACCGAACGACATCTTGCCTAGGAAACCAAGGCCCATGCCCAACCATTTCTCCGAAGAAACGTTGATGGCAGCCGCCTGAAGAACTAGGAACGCAAATACAGGACCTGCGAAATAAGTTGTCCAATAAACATAGTCACCCTGCAACTGGCCGTGTGACCAGAACAGAACCACGGTTAGAGCAATCGACCCGAGGAGGTACCAAAGGTTTTGGACCTTCTCGAGCTTGTGTAGGTATTTGCGAGCAAGCAAACCGAATCCAAACTCGGCCATCATGCGACCAAATGCTTCCCAGTGGGCGATTGGTCCTGAGCCGTAACTCCAGGAGTCGCCGATGAAATCCTTGTCGGTGTTCAGGCCGTAAGCCAAAGCAGCGTATCCGAGGACGATACCTGCGACGATTCCGATGTTGCGCTTTACGGCGGTCAGCGGGGTGTAAGCAAGGTTTCCGAACCACTCTGCAGAAAGTGACCAGAGTGCCCAGTTCATACCGATGGCACTAGCCACAAATAGTTGCAGCAGGAAGAACGAAGCTCGGAAATTGCCATCGCTATAGTTGGCATCTGGCCAGACGTTGGGATCCGACTGCTGCACGCGGTAGATTGCCCAGGTGAGCGCGGTAACCGCAATCAGCATCGGCCAGAAGCGCAGGATGCGTTGCAGAATGAAGCGCGCCGACGAACGACCGAACTTTTCAAAGCTCTGTGGCATCGAAGGCTGCAGCACAAAACCAGAAAGCACAAAGAAGAAGTCGACAAAAAGATAGAACGAATCGAGATACATGTAGTTGGTTACAACCACCGCGTGGAAGGAAAGCACAGCAAGAGCTGCTAGGCCACGCAAGCCATCGAGCATCACAAAACGATTCGAATTAGTCATGGTTTCAAGGTTATGAGTAAACTCCCAGTTTCATCGGCGAAACTAGATTCATGAAACGGTTCGCGACGGCAATTTTGGTTTTGGCCATGTCGCTGATTGCAGTGCCCGCAAGCGCCGTGGAAGCTAACTACGGTTACGATGTCTCCTGGCCTCAATGTTCATCGATCGGCAGTTTGCCAACCGATGGCGCTTTCAAAGTTGTCGGAGTGACGGGCGGGATGCTTTATACATCGAACGCTTGCCTAACCGAGCAATTGCTTTGGGCAGGTGCCGGCGCCGAACTTTATGTGAACACGGGAAATCCCGGTCCAGTGTTGTCGGTTCGCTACACCGCTGGAACTGTTGCGGGGAAAACTTGCTACACATCAAACAAAAACTCGAGCGCTTGCGCTTTTCTTTATGGCTATCGAGGTGCCGCCGACGCATTTGCCCGCGCCAAGGCGGTATTTGACGCTCAAGGTTGGACCGACATCAATTCGCGAACCTGGTGGCTAGATGTCGAACGTGTGAATAGTTGGCGTGGTTTAGATGGCAATCTACCTTCCGATTACGGGCTTACGGTGGCCACTGCCCAGGCACTCAACGTGGCCAACCTGCAAGGCGCTATGTACTTCTTTGAATCGGTTGCCAAGGTAGATCGAATTGGCATTTATTCGGTCACCAGCCACTGGCAAGCAATAACCGGTGGCAGTACTGCTTTCTCGGATCACGAAACCTGGATGGCCGTTGGCCAAGACGGCGAGCAGGCAGCCATAAGTGAGTGCAGCTCACAGCCCGGTTTCACCGGTGGCCCTGAGACCAGAGTTCAATACATCGACACCGTTTCAAACCTCGACGTCAATGTGCCTTGCACATTTCAGAAGGCAGCTAGCGCGTCGGCTTATGCTGGAACCAAGAGCACCAGGCCGTCTAGGTTGATGACTCTAAAAGCAACGCTCAGGACCGCGCTGGGAACCCCGATGGCAAATCGAACCGTCCAGTTGGTTTTCAACCGAAAGACCTACACGGTAACTACCAACGCTAGTGGCGTAGCCAGCAAGACGGTTTACGCACCGAAATACCGTGGCAACTACCGAGTCACCACCGCCTATGTCGGAAACGACCTGTTCACCGCAGCCAGTTCAACCAGCTACGTGAAGGTTTACTGGTAGCTGGCGAACTCTTCGATCGAAGTGAACTTCTGGGCAACCCCGTTGGTTACAACTTCGATTACGAAGGATGGAGCACCAACCTTGGTCACAAACTGCAAGCTGAGCTGGTCGTCGCCATTTGCCCAACCTAGGGTCAACTGGTCGGTGCCGTTGATCGCCCAGGCGAACTGTCCGTTGAAGGCGTTGTGCTTGCGCAGGCGAGCCAAAGCGATGATCGCCTGAACCACCGGCTGCTTCAAAGCATTCTCGATTTCAAGCGGGGTGTAGTTGTGACGGTTGGTGTCGCGACCTTGGCCGCTCTTAGCAAAGAGCTCCTGGTCGTCCATGCCGTTGAACAGGCCTACGTAGTAGACCTGAGGCTCACCCGGCAGAACGAACTGAACCGCACGGCTGATGAAGTAGGCAACGTCGTTAGCCAGGATGTTTGGAAGGGTCGCGTTGATTTGGTGAGGCAAGGTGAACCACTGTGGAACAACGCTGGCAATGCTAGAGTGCCCGCCAGTGTTCTCAGCTGCCTTCTCGAAAATGAACGCCATGTCGTCCTGGGTAATTAGACCAGGCTTGCCGTTGATCGGTCCGGCATCAATCACGCCGTAGCCGTCGTGGGTGTCAAGAACGTTCAGACAGTTGGTTGGTCGCTGCTGGAACCAGAGGTCAAGCTTGTCAACGGTTCCGGTGAAGAACGAGTGCAAAAGTAGCGGCGCGGTCTGGAAGTCATAAATCAGATCCACCAGCGGAGCAATGGCCTGCTGCTGCGTGTAGTGGGCATGAACCTCAACCAGCACGCGCATTCCGTAGGAGTGAATAAGCTCAGTGATTTCCTCAACAAAAGCCAGAGTCTCTTCCGTCATGAACGAGTCGGTACCAGGCGTCTTAACCGCATAACCAACCGCGTCTAGTCGAATGACCTTTACGCCACCCGAAGCCAATGCGTCGAGCACCGAACGTAGGTACTTCTGACCGGCAGGGTGCTTGATGTCGATGTCAACCTGGGAAGGCATGAAGGTGGTCCAGACCAAACGGCGACGACCATCAACTTCGTAGGCGGTGAAAGGTAGCCCCGGACGTGGACGATAGAACGAGGTAATTCCGTCTTCGGTTCCACCGTTCGGGAACACCACGTCGAAGGTCAGGAACAAGCCGTCGTACTCCGACTTCTCACCCTTCTCCTGCCAATCCAGGAATTCTGGCGAGAGGTAGGAAGAGTGGTTCACGATTAGGTCGGCTGTTAGTTCGTGAGTCTCCGAGATGCGCTTGAAGTCAGACCAGTCACCGAGACGCGGGTCAACCATCTTGTGATCAATAGGGTCAAAGCCAGCGTCATCTCCGTCGTAAGGGTGGAAGAACGGCAACACGTGAATGCCTTCGAAGTCCTTTAGCGCACCTTTGAGCAGCTTCTCGATTTCGCCTAAGTTGCCGCCAACGCGTTCTGCGTAAACGAGGATGCTTGAACCAGCCATGTTGAACCTCTCTAAAAGTTATTTATCAATCTTAGGCAGAAGCAAAATCTCAAACTGTTCGAAACTTATTTGCAATAGAAGTAATGAAAGCTCGGAACTCTTTATTTCGTTTTTCAAACAACTGCGCGAAAAAATATGAAGCGATATTTGCAACTATTGTCACAATGATTAACCCAACCCAACTATTCAGATGCAAAACCGAAGCAATCATGATTATCGGGTAATGAATTGCGTAGAGCGAGTAGGAATAATCAGCAAAAAAAGCACAGGTCTTGCTGAAACGCAATGAATTCAGATGTTGTAAACCAGCGATGGTCACTAGTAAACCAGCTGAAAGGATTGCCACAAAAGTTAGGCTGTATGCGCCAGAATGACGTAGATAAAGAGATGCTACCGAGGCAATCATTAGGACCAGACCAGATAAGACAGCTAACTTCGCTTTGCCAGAAACCAGTTGCTGAGTCCTGGCCATAGAAAATGAAATTAGAGAACCACATGCCCATGCCAGTACTAGAGCCAGGTGTTCTCCTAAGGATTGCTGAATGGGCACCAATAAGCTCAATGCAATTGCAAAAGCTGCCAGTGCGCGCTGAATGCCCTTAGAGCATTCAGGAAAGTACTTGAACTCCCTGAGATTGAGATCAAGCTACCAGGCGCTCAATCCACCATCAACTGCAAGGTTTTGGCCTGTTACATAACTTGAGGCGTCTGACCCAAGGTACACAACTGCCAATGCGACTTCTTCTACTTTCGCCATACGTGCCATTGGCACTCGAGCGGAGTATTTATCTGAAAATGTTGAATTCTGCCCAGAGCCAATTCCACCTGGAGTCAAGGTGTTTACTCGCACCCCTTTTGCACCCCAGTAGGTTGCAAGGTATTTGGTTAGACCCACTACACCAGCTTTAGAGGCGGAGTAAACAGGCGGAGTATTGATAGGGCCGCCCAAGTAATCGCTTCCTTCGTAGATTCGCTGGTCAGGTCCCATTGTCGCTCCATAGATGGAGGCGGTTTGGATAATTGAACCGTGTCCACGCTCGGCCATCTTTGCACCAACAGTTCGCGCAACGATGAAAAGGGCATCGAGATTTACAGACATCACTTCACGCCAAATGTCCATGTCGTATTCTTCAGTGGACTTGAAAAATGCGCGAACGTCTTTACCTTTGGTTGCTGCATTGTTGTGGAGAATTTCGATCGGTCCAAGTTCGGATTCAATTTTCTCGACGAGCTTGAAAACTGCTTCTTCATCGGTGATGTCGCAGGAGTAACCTTTGGCCAAAGCATTACCCGCTCCGATCTTCTGCGCTACGTCATCACAAGCAGCTTGGCTAATGTCAACTACTGCAACCTTGGCGCCCGCATCTGCAAGTGCTTGGCAAACAACTGAACCAAGAATTCCCGCGCCACCAGTGACCATAGCCACTTTTCCATCGAGTCGAAAACGGTCGAATAACGAGCTAGACATTTTGCTTCCTCAGGCTGAATAGGAATTGGACAATCTTGAAATCAAGTTCACTGTCGATATCGAAAGAACGATCTGAAGGCATCTCAAAAATCCGGGTTGTCTCAAAGAAAACCTTTTGCTCATTGAGCAAGCTCTCGCGACGCCACACGTAGACCGATGCATTCATGTCGAATGCGCGAGGGGCATCCTGACGGCGGAGCACAGTTGAAGGCAGCTTTTTGGAGACAGAAACATGTCCATTCGAGTCTTCTTCTACCAAGTTGAAATAGGGAGAGCGGTGTGCCTCAGCACCGGTGATTACAGAGGCAGCATCAGTGGCTTCTAGCAGCGCCACAGAACCAATCACATCCTCAGGCAGTCGCAATGGTGAAGTTGCATCCAAATCGACGCAAACCTCATAACGTTCACCGAAGTGATCTTCAGAAGCTCTCACGGCATGTGCGATTGCGGGAACCTTGCCGGCTGTGTCGCTGGCAAGGTCTGCTGGACGGTTGATTGCCAAATCGGCTCCAAACGAAACCGCATTTTCCAGAACCTCGGGTGCATCAGAACTGATAACCACACGATCAAAGAGGCCAGAATCTTTGGCGTGTTTGATGGAATGAGCGTAAAGCGGTAGACCTTCTAGCATTCGCCAGTTCTTGCCTGGCACGCCTTTCGATCCTCCACGAACACAAATAGTGCAAATCCTCATTGAGCAGTTACCCATTTCTTTTCTCTAGCGGAAGTCTCGATCAGTGTGATCATTCGGTCAACAGCATCACCAGCTTCTAGGCTAGCCAATTCGTTTCCGTTTCCAGAAAGAAATGCCTTGTGCATTGCTTCATAGGTGTCTGCAGTTTTACCTGGTAACTGTTGCAGATTTCCGTCTGTTTCAAACTCCATGTTGATTAGGTCAACCCGAATCGTTCCCTTTGACGTTAAAACGCGTAGTTCACGCCTCGGCTTGGTATCGAGGTAGTTCATCTGCAGGGAAAACTGCTTTGCATTCGTCAAGGCTCCAATGATTGCCCACGAATCATCTGAGTCAACTGTTACATCGGCAATCCTGCCACCCGTGGCAGCCAACTCTAGGCAGTTGCCAAAAATCCAAGTAAGGTAGTCGAGCTCATGAGATAGATCACGCAAAACACCTCCACCTTGAGCAGCAAACGAAGAGTATTGGTCCTTTCGATCTCTTCCTGTTCGCCAAGTGTCGAGGTGTTGACCGACATAACATTCGACGGCATACACCGTTGCATCCTTAATCGTTTCGCGAAGCATGATCAAACCAGGGTGTAGCCTAAGGTTGAAAGCCACAGCAAGCGAATCAAAGTTTTCAATTTGTGGATTGCCGAGTTGAGCTGGCTTTTCAACTAGAACTTTTCCAGTGAAGCCAGCATTTATTAGTGACTGAACCGTATTGGCGTGTTTACTTGTGATGTTGGCAACCACAACGTAGGTGGTGTTGGTTTCGGATAAGGCTGATTCAACCGTCGCGAAGGTTCGAAATTCTAGATCTGTCCTTGCGGTCACAAAGGCAACGTCATGACCAAGCCCTTTTAGGACGTTCGCGTGACGAAGACCAATAGATCCGGCACCAATGATTAGCGTATGCGGCTTATTACTCACACCTAATTTTCTAATCAAAACCCGATATTTACCGCAGGCTGACTAGAAACGGTGCTGGGTTACAATTGTCAAAACATACTAGTGAGTTTATTTTTGAGTGAAATCAGGCAGGTAAGACCCCGCACCGAGGGCTGGAAACAGAAACTCGATGCGGATGGCAAACCGCTCCTCGAGTTCGTGCAAAAACGTCGCGGTCAACCTCCTGTACATTTTGCGGACCTAACTCCAGAAGAACGGGTTGAAAAGGTAAAAGAACTTGGTTTTCCTGCATTCCGTGCGAAGCAACTTGCCAATCACTATTTCGTTCATTACACCGACGACGCCTCGGAGATGTCGGACCTTCCAAAAGACGGCAAAGACAAACTGGTCGCCGAACTTTTCCCACCACTACTAACCGAAGTCAAGCGTCTGAAGACCGACAAGGGCGACACCATCAAGTTCCTTTGGAAACTTTTTGATGGCGCCCTCGTGGAGTCAGTTCTGATGCGTTACCCAAACCGAATCACCCTTTGCGTTTCTAGCCAAGCTGGTTGTGGGATGAACTGCCCGTTTTGTGCCACCGGTCAAGCTGGTCTGACTCGAAACATGTCAACCGCCGAGATCATTGCCCAGATCGTGGCAGCAAACCGGGTGATTGCCAACGGTGAACTTGGTGGCAAGAAAACCGGTAACGGCGAAGAACGTGTTGGCAACATCGTGTTCATGGGCATGGGCGAGCCTTTAGCCAACTACTCGCGAGTAATGAATGCGGTTCGAACCATGGTTGCCGAGCAACCTAACGGTTTGGGTATGAGTGCTCGAAGCATCACCGTCTCCACGGTCGGTTTAGTTCCTGCAATCAAGAAGCTTGCCGATGAGCACATACCAGTGACCTTTGCGCTCAGCCTTCATGCCCCAGATGACAAACTTCGTGACGAACTCATTCCAGTGAACTCTCGTTGGAAGGTAGACGAAGCCCTCGATGCCGCCAAGGAGTACTTCGACAAAACTGGTCGCCGAGTCTCCATTGAGTACGCGCTCATTCGCGACATGAATGACCACGCCTGGCGTGCCGATCTGCTAGCCGAAAAACTTAATGCACGTGGCAAAGGTTGGGTTCACGTGAACCCGATTCCACTCAACCCAACCCCCGGTTCGGTTTGGACCGCAAGCACCGAAGCAGCGACCAATGAGTTCGTTCGAAGGCTAGAGAAGGCAGGCGTGCCAACCACTCTTCGTGACACTCGCGGAAAAGAAATCGACGGTGCCTGTGGTCAGTTAGCGGCAGCAGACTAGTCATGACCCAGCACAGCGATGTGGTCTTCTTTTTCGGAGACTCGGCCGAACGAAAAAGCCTCTACCAATTGCGTCAATGGGTTGGCCCGCTAGTTCGACTAGCCGCGAAGGTTTCGGTAACCGTGGTGTGCAGCACAGTTCAAGCTGCCGATACCGCGAAGGCTGCGGGGTTGCCATTCGTAAAAGGCACCAACCTTGCCGAAGCCATTTACCTTGCCAAGTCTCTAAAGCCCAAAGTGATTCTCTACCCCAACATGTTTTATGAGAACTATCCAATTTGGGGCGAAGGTAGCGCCAAGCATGTTTTCGTTAGTCACGGCGAATCCGACAAGAGCTACATGTCTCAAAATGCCATCAAGTTTTTCGACTACCTATATGTGGCCGGCGACATGGCGATTTCGAGAATCCGGCAGAACGTTCAGTATTTCGATTTGAGCCGATGCATCAAGATTGGTCGCCCACAACTTCTCGACCCAGTTCCGGCACCACCGAAGGAATTCGTTGCCAACACCGATCAACGCAAGGTGGTGCTCTACGCTCCAACCTGGGAAGGCTCACTGATTCAGAATCGCTACGGGTCGGTGGCTTCACACGGTCTTCAAATCGTCGAAAGCATTTTGAGTAAGTCTGATCAGTTCCGCTTGGTTTATAAGCCGCACCCATTCACCGGCAGCATGATCACCAGTTGGGGCGAAGCCAACGACAGGATCAAGAACCTGATTCGTTCTCACCCAAGCAATCATTTCGTGGATGAATCCGCATTTGGCTGGCAACCTGCTATCTCCGACATCATGATTACAGATGTCTCGGCAGTGGCTTATGACTGGCTGGCAACTGGCAAACCTATTGTGCTAACTAAGCCAGCCGAACCTCAGGCCGAACTCTTCACTGGCGGTATCTTTGGCGAGTTGCCACTGATGCAGGCAACTCAAGCAGCCGAAGCCGCGAACTGGGTCGAACGAGCTTTGAATGACCCTGCAACCACCGCAACCGTTTCAGCGTGGAGCAAGAAGTACTATCAACCAGCGCTCGACTCCAAGGGTCAAGAGTTGTTTGTGACCGAGACCATGAAGCTCGTTCAAGCAAACACTGCGGTTTGGCCGGAATTGAAACCTTTCAAGGCAAATGGACCAAGCCTCAAGAAGCGCATCGCCAGATTGCTTCCGCTGGACACAAAGCTTTTCATTTCCAAATCGATGGAATTCTTGCTCAATGGCAGCGTTGCTAAGAGTTCCCAAATTGCTCTATACATGACCGGCGCCAAGCCGAGCCAAGCCTTCTTGGCGGAACTTGACCAGGCATTCGACGCCAAAGTGTCGCTTCTGATTATCTCGCCGCTCAATTTCCTCCGGATCAAGTTGGCAACTCTGACCAACCCGAAGCTTCGTCGGAAAATCTCACCCCACTTGGTGACAAATGCCCAATCGGTTGCAACCGCCGTTCAACAAAGTGGCGCCAAGGAATTGATGTACCTAAGCCACTCAATGGACAACCACTTTGGTCTTCGATTGAATGGTCTGAAGCACACCTTCGCACCGCTTGCCCATGGCCCGAAATACAACCAAGACCACAACTTAGTGGCCTATGACGATCACAATTAACTCACCGCGGTTTTCGCAAAATCTGCGCTAGCCAAGTTTGTCAAGGCGTGGTTTACTTAAATCATGAGTAACCCTGAAGTAACCTTTGGCCTTGACACTTTCGGCGACATGTCGAACGACCTTGCCGGCAATCCAATCTCCGCGGGACAGGTAATCCGTAACGTAGTTGAACAAGCCAAGCTTGCCGATGAATTGGGTCTAAGCAACTTCAATGTTGGTGAACATCACCGCGACGACTTCGCAGTTTCCGCGCCGGACACCGTCCTAGCTGGTATCGCCACCGTAACCAAAAACATCATCCTCGGCACTGGCGTAACCGTACTTTCCAGCGATGATCCGGTTCGCCTCTATCAACGCTTCGCAACCATCGACGCCATGTCGAATGGTCGCACCGAGATCACCGCCGGTCGCGGTTCATTCATCGAATCGTTCCCACTATTCGGCTACGGAATGCAGGACTACGAAGTTCTCTTCGAAGAAAAGCTAGAGCTGCTCAAAGAACTACTCAAGGAAGATCCAGTGACCTGGAAGGGCACCACCCGTTCGGAACTAAAGAACCAACATGTCTACCCGAAGACCGAAGGCAAGAACATCCGCCTCCGCGTAGGCGTTGGAGGTAGCCCTGACTCGGTGGTTCGTGCAGCCAGACTCGAGATTCCGATGGCTCTAGCTATCATCGGCGGAGATCCGGCACGTTTTGCCCCGTTCGCACGTCTATATAGAGAGTCACTGAAAAACTTCGGTCACCAAAACCTACCGCTCTCGATTCACTCCCCAGGTCACATCGCAGAAACAGATGACGAAGCCTTCGAGCAACAGTGGCCCAACTACGCCATAAGCTTCGGACGCATCGGTCGCGAACGTGGCTGGGGACCAATGAGCATCGACCACTTCATCCAAGAGGTAAACCACGGCTCCCTATACGTAGGTTCCCCGGAAACCGTAGCCAAGAAGATCGCCTACGCCATCCAATCGGTAGGAGCTCAGCGCTTCGACATGAAGTATGTAACCGGCCCAATCCCGCACGAACTAGCCATGAAATCTATCGAGCTTTACGCTACCGAAGTAGTGCCTCGGGTTAAGGCAATCCTTACTAAATAACACTGTTCAATAGGTAGTAAGTTTGACTTTGTTCAACACTCTCGAAGGGAACAGAGTTGAAATCTCTTAGAACAAAGTTTTCCGCAGTAGTTGCCGCCTCGGCCATGATCATTGCCGGGCTTACCCCGGTTGCGGCCCAAGCTGTTGGTAGCCCTTACTCCCTGACCGAGGTGAAGTCTGGCCTTGATGCATCAGCTGACCTAGTGTCCGCAAATACTCGCGTCTACTGGAAATCCGGTAATCAGCTTTGGACCAGCAATGGCACCACAAGCCTTGCGTTGCACACCTTTACCAGTGCCACGTCTCTAAGCCTTACTCAGGCATCTCCTCAGTACACTGAGAGCGGTTTCTTCAACTACAGCACCTTCATCAAGCGTGCCGTGACCGTTGGCGACACCATCTATTTTTGGGCAGCCAGCGACAACCCAATGAACCAGGGTACCGATGCCTGGAATATTTGGAAATCAGATGGAACCGTGAACGGCACGGTTCGGGTAACCGAGCGCTACATCGACTTCTTCACCCCGAGCGGCCTCGATAACCCAACAAATCTGAAGATTGCTGGAAACTACATCTATTACTGGGATCACTTCCGCGACGGTTTTGGAACTCTAACCCGAAACCTAAACCGTTTGAACCTAACTTCAGGCGCGAATGAAATTGTTACCGGCGCACCTACGAACAAGCCGTGTGACAACCAGAGCGGTTCGTCTGACCAAAACCAGTTTGAAATCATCGGCTCGAAGTTGATCTTCGACTACGGAGACAACATGGCGATGAGTGGCCAGGACTGCATCACCCGAATCGGTGCCCTAGACCTGAACAACTTTTCGTTCACCACGATCACTCCAATTTCGGTTGGGCCTGAGCTTTTCAGTGTTCAGGGTCCACACGAGTGGACTCGCCTCGGCGACAAAATCTACTTCATCGGTTCGATTTCGGATTCGGGCTATTTCAGTAACTCGGAACTTTGGGTTACCGATGGAACGGCACAAGGTACCGAACAGTTCACTAACTTGAAGGAACCTGGCGTCGGTGTCACTCACGGTGTGGGAAACACCAAGACGGCATTCATGAAGCCGTTCACTTTCGGCGGCTACCTGTACTTTGCCGGTTGGCAGGACTCAATCGACATGTACGGCATTTACCGCACCACTGGAACGGGAAGCCCTGAGCTATGGATGCCGGGAACTACTCTCACCAACCTGGGTGCACGCACCAACGTTCCGCCACAGGTAATCAGCAACGGTGGTGTGCCTTACCTAATCGTTGATGGATTCTCCGCTGACAACAAACAGCACATGTTCTCCATCAACATGACTACCAAGGCTGCGACCCTAGTCACACCAAACGCATCCTCAACGGACGACTCGGTAGGTACTCTAACTTCACCATGGGGAGCCACCGATTACACGGCTCCAATTACTTGGAATGGAAAAGTATGGTGGGTTGCCAAAACCAACGCAGACAACCCAGGTAACTCTAGAAATGTTTTCTACACCGACGGAACCCAGTCTGGAACAGCAGCAGTAACTACTTTCGACGGCGACTTGGCAACCGGAATCGGTTACCAAGGACCAAACCAGGTGGATTCATTTGCCGAAAACGCAACCCGTCCCTTGGTAGCCACCACGGATGGTCTTTGGTTCCTGCGCGGTCCAGTTTGGCCAGGCACCACCTGGTCGCTCTACCGCGTGCAGGTGAACAACACCCCACCGGCACCAGCACTCACCTGTTCAAACCAGATGACCAAGCTGAAGGTTGAGGCCGATTCGGCGACTGATCTGAGCCCAGCGTTCAGCGGTAACACCTGTAGCTACACCATGAAGGTTGATAACAAGACCTCGAAAGTTGACTTCACGCCTACCTTCACCGGTTCGATCAATGTCAAGGTGGGCGGCACTTCGGTTACCACGAGCCTGAAGTCAACTAAGACTCAGACAGTGAATCTCGGTGGTGCAGGAACCGATACCGTGGTTGATTTCGCGTTTGGTTCGAACACCTACCGTGTGACCATCACTCGTGCAGCACCGGCGGTACCTGGTGGTCGCGACCCAGGCTTCACTGCTCCTAGCCTTCCAAACGGTTCGGTCAAGTCCACCGACAAGGACACCAAGAAGGAAGTGAACCAGAACGGTGACAAGAAGGAAACCGAAGTCACCTATGTTGGTGGATCGTTCGATGGCAAGGTTGCCAAGCTTGACGATAAGGGTAAGAAGGACGAAGAGTTCTCGAGCAAGGTTCCTACCATTGGTGGAAGCGTTGAAGTTGTAAAGGTCGACGAACAGCACCGAGTTCTAGTTGGTGGCCAGAACGTTGATGGCGACAAAGACGTGGTTCGTCTAAAGCCAGACGGATCGAAGGACAACAGCTTCTCCGGCCCAGACCTAGGTTCTGGCAAAAAGGTCAACGACATCGATGTGAAAGACGGCAAGATCGTTATCGGCGGTGACTTCGGCGATGGCAAGAACGTCAAGAAACTAAAAGACAACGGTTCTGAAGACGAAAGCTTCAAGAACAACATCGAAGACATTGATGGCGAGGTCAAGGTAGTCAAGATTCAGGAAGACGACAAGGTCCTCGTTGGTGGTCACTTTGAAAATGCCGATGGCGACAACGACAAAGACAAGATTGTTCGTCTGAACAAGGACGGCCACATTGATGGCGACTTCGAGCCAGCAACCAACAGCTCGGACCCAACCAAGAAGGCTCACTTCAACGACGACGTCGAAGACATCGACATCCAGAAAGACGGCAAGATCGTTGTCGTTGGTAAGTCTGAAAAGACTAACGATGATGAGGCCGACAAGGTTGTTCGCCTTAAGAAGGATGGCAAGGAAGACGAAACCTTCGTGTTCGATGGCAACATTCCATCTGGCAAAAAGGTTGAAGCTGTCAAGGTGAAGGACTCTGGTGAGGTTTACATCGCCGGTGACTTCGAGAATGTCGGCGATAGCGATGGCGACAAGGTTGCCAAGGTCAAGAAGGATGGCCACGTTGACACCGACTGGAACCCACCGACCCAGGGCGGCGACGTTCACGACGTTGAGCTAGAGAAGCACGGCAAGGTCTTCCTTGGTGGCGATGGCTCTGGCGACGGCGACAAGGTTGACAAGGTTGAAGAAGATGGAGACCGTCCAGGTGACAAGCCTCGCTACGACTCAATCGACGACGACCAGGCATCGAATAAGGTTGACACCGGAACCAAGGGTCAGACCAAGATCCACGGTGATGGTTTCAAGGATGGCACTACCGTAACCGTCGGTGGTCAGCCAGCTACTGTTGTGAAGATCGACGACCGTGACGAAGAGATCACGGTCCAGATTCCAACTCCTGACAACAACCACAAGGGTGGTAGCGATCACGAGCGTAAGGGTGCCGACATCGTCATTCACGTTCCAGATGGCAACGGTGGTCATGATGACATCGAAGTTAAGGATGGATTCGGCTACGTTGATGTCAAGGAAGCTCAGCAGATCAAGCCTGACAACGACAATCACATCAACTCCGACAAGGACGACGATGACCACAAGGGTAAGGTCAATGATGATGAGGCGCTAGCCGCACACATTCCGAGCGATGACCCAGTGACCCACGTTAGTAAGACTCCTGGTATTTGTACCGTAGATGACGAAAACCGTGTTCACTACACCCACCGAGGCGACTGCAAAATTGTCACCGATGCTCCTGGAGACATGGGTCACGCAGACCCGGCACCGGTTACCGAAATCATTCCAGTTGCAGGTCTAGACCCGGAGCTTGTTGCGCCAACTCTGCCAGACTGGGTGGGCGACGTTGCAGTGCCTGAAGTTCCAGACTCTGGTTTCCAGCTGCCAGCACCTAGTTTGGATGACCCAAGCATTCCAGTTGTTTACACTGCAGTTACGCCAGATGCGTGTGACGTAAGCCCTGATGGTTTGGTAGTGCCAATCGATCCGGGCGCTGACTGCACGGTTAAGTTCACCACTCCTGGAACTTCCATCTATGAACCAACCGCACCATCAGCACCGCCGGTTCAGGTAACAATTCCCGCTATTGCATGGATTCCTCCAGTTGTAGATCAGAACAACCAAGAAGTTGATCCTGCAATTTCGGGAACGCTTCCTGTTGCCGGCGGAAAAACCAAGGTTGGCGACATGTTGTTCGACTACAACAAGGCCAAGGGAACACTAACCCCAACCGCCTACGGTATTTACTTCGGCCCGATCAAGGCGACCATCAACTACAGCTGGTCGGGTACTGCTACCGGCTCGGCTTCTTGTGTTGTGAGTTGGGGTGTACTGAAGAAGTTTGCCTCGCTCAAGGCAGCCGACAAGAAGAAGTACAAGAGTGCAATGGCCAACAAGGTATTCCTTGCACCAAAGGGCTGTACAGTCTCGGCTGCTGCCCAGGCAGCGCTGGCCAAGCCTGGAGTTACCTTCACGGCCGTTGCTAGCGTTCTTCGCGATCGCCGTTACCCAACAAACTACTCGACCAGGTACCCAGTGAACTATCGATTGAGCAATCAGTTGATTCCGAAGAAACTACGCCACTACACCGTGACCATCACGGTGCCGTAAGCCGAAAATGAAAGAAGCCCCGAATGAACTTCGGGGCTTCTTTCATTTTGCTAAAGAGTTTTGGCGTATTCCTTGAGCCAAGCGCTTAGTTCCGGACCGATGTCTTCACGTCTGGTTCCCAGAATCATGGCGGCCTTCAGGAAGCCAACCTTGTCGCCGGTGTCGAAGCGGCTGCCTTTGAAAACTACTCCACGCACGCCACCAGCGATTTCCGGGTTGGCAACGGCTGCCTCCAGCGCATCGGTCAGCTGAATTTCACCACCGCGTCCTGGTTTGGTCTTCTCTAGAATCCCAAACATCTCTGGGCGCAACACGTAGCGGCCGATCACTGCAAAGTTTGACGGAGCTTCATCAGCCTTGGGCTTTTCAACCAAGTCGTTCACGATTACCACGTCGGAAACGTCGGTGGCGGTTACTGCGGCACAGCCGTACATTGAGATTTCGGCAGGGGCAACTTCCATCAGCGCGATCACGTTGTCGCCAGTTTCTTCGTGAATCTGAATCATGCGGGCTAGCAGTGGGTCTTTTTCATCGATGACGTCGTCGCCGAGCAAAACCGCAAACGAATTGTCGCCGATGTGCTGCTTACCAGTAAGCACCGCGTGACCTAGACCCTTTGGGTCACCCTGACGGGTGTAGTAAATGTCGGCTAGGTGGCTCGATTCCTGAACCTGCTCAAGGCGGTCTTCGTCACCCTTAGCTATCAGGGTCTGCTCGAGCTCAGCTACACGGTCGAAGTGGTTTTCTAGAGCACTCTTGTTGCGTCCGGTGATCATCAAGATGTCGGTAAGACCGGTGTCGACGGCTTCTTCAACAACATACTGAATAACCGGCTTGTCTACCAGAGGAAGCATTTCTTTTGGCATCGCCTTGGTGGCTGGCAGGAAGCGAGTTCCCAAACCAGCTACTGGAATCAGTGCCTTGGTGACTTTAAAGTTTTTTGACATGACTGCCTTAGAACATTTCGTTTACGCGCTGAAGATCTTCGTCGAAGTCGATCTCGATGGCGTAAAGGTCTGAAATGTCGATTGCCTTGAACTTCAGGCCATCGCGCTCGATAGCTAGTTCGATTCCGCGTTCGAAGTAGTCTTGGTCGCCAACCTCATCGAGGCGTTCGATTAGCTTGGCCTTGTCGTCGGCTGAAACATAGTTGATGCCTACTGCTTCGCCTAGGCCGCCAACGACGATCTTGGAAAGCTCATTGATGTAGCCGTTAGCGTCGAGGGTGTATTTGACCTCTTCGTCGCTCACCTTTGAGGTGTTCACTACGATGAACGACTGGTTGGCATCGATCTGTGGCTTGACACGGTTTAGTACCTCTGGGTCGTAAACGACGTCGCCGTTCATCCAAAGGACTCCACCATCGCCAGAAGCACGAAGAGCTTTGAGAAGCGACTTCGAGGTGTTGGTCTGGTCGTAAAGTTCGTTGTAAACGAAGGTGGCTTCAGGGAAGCGCTCGATGATGGCCTCGAGTTTGAAACCAACCACGATCAACAGGCGGTAGGTGTCACCAAAACCCTGCTTGATGTTATCGATCTGCTGCTTCATGATCGAGCGACCATCGCGTAGTTCGGTAAGTGGTTTTGGCAGTGGGCGAGCCAGTCTGGTGCCCATGCCCGCAGCAAGGATTACAACCTGTTGTGACATGCCTACAAGTCTAGGCTAGGAACCTTTTCTCCTTATTATTGTTTTTATGTCTGAACACACATTCCTTAAGGGTCCAAAGAACTGGTGGCGCCAGGCCGTTGTCTACCAGATCTATCCACGCAGCTTCGCCGACGCAAATGGCGATGGCATTGGTGACCTAAAGGGCATCATCAGTCGAATTGACTATCTGAAGCAACTTGGTGTTGATGCAGTGTGGTTGAGCCCTCATTACCCTTCAGAATTGGCAGACGGCGGTTATGACGTTGCCGACTACCGCGACGTTGACCCACGCATCGGAACTCTGGCTGAGTTCGATGAGATGGTGGAGAAACTTCACGCAGCAGGAATCCGTATTTTCGTGGACATCGTGCCAAATCACTCGAGCGACCAGCACGTCTGGTTCCAGGAGGCGCTCAAGGCAAAGCCTGGCTCGCCAGAGCGAGACCGCTACATCTTCCGCGACGGCAAGGGTGAGAACGGCGAAATCCGTCCGAGTGAGCTAACCAGCCACTTCGGGCCAACCGGTTGGACACGAATCACCGAACCAGATGGCACCCCAGGTCAGTGGTATCTACACCTCTTCGCAAAGGAACAGCCCGACTTCAACTGGGACAACCCAGAGGTTCGCGAAGACTTCTTGAAGACCATCAAGTTCTGGTCTGACCGTGGTGTCGATGGCTACCGCATCGACGTAGCTCACGCGCTCACCAAGAACCTTAAAGACGGCCACCTTCCTGAGCGCCAAAGCTTTGACCTCAAAGTCATGAAGAACGATGGCTCGGACGACCTGTTCGACCGTGACGAAGTTCACGAGATCTATAAGTCTTGGCGTCAGGTGTTCAACCAGTACGACCCACCTCGCGTTGCTGTTGCCGAGGCTTGGGTTCACCCAAACCGCCGCGCGGCCTATGCCAGTGAAGAGGGCTTGGGTCAGGCTTTTGGCTTCGACCTGCTCGGCCAGCTCTGGGATCACAAGGGCTTCCGCAAGACCATTGACTTCCAGCTAAAGGAAGCGGAGTCATTTGGCTCTAGCACCACTTGGGTGTTCTCAAACCACGACGTGATTCGTCACGCCACTCGCTTCGGCCTCGACAAAGAGTCGCTAGCGAACCTACCTAAGTGGTTCCGTAGCCCAGACCGTGAATCGAAGATCAACTTCGAACTTGGTTCGGCACGAGCCAAGGCTGCCACCATGCTGGTGCTGGCGCTTCCTGGTTCTACCTACCTCTACCAGGGTGAAGAACTTGGCATGCACGAGCCACTCAACATCCCGAGTGACCAGATGCAAGACCCTCAGTGGTTCCGCGCCGAGGGTTCGATCAGCCGTGACGGTTGCCGCGTACCTCTGCCTTGGACTTCAACCGGATCTTCTTATGGCTTCGGTCCTGGCGGAGCACACCTGCCACAGCCGGAGTGGTTCAAGGATGTCAACGTTGAAGTGGAGAACAAGGACGAAGGCTCAAGCTTGAACCTCTACCGCTTGGCTTTGGCGCTTCGTAAGCAGTTGGTCACCGATGAAAAGCTTGAGTGGATCAACCACTTCGGCCAGAAGGTGTTGCACTTCCGTCGCCCGAATGGTTGGGAGTGTTTCACTAACTTCGGAAATAAGCCTGTGAAGGTTCCTGCCGGTCGTGTGATTTTGACAACCGCAAAGTTGGTTGACGGCAAGGTTCCTGGCAACAGCACCGTTTGGTTGCAGCGCTAAACCAGTAATTACAGAGCAGAGAGCGCAGTTACGGCTGCGCTCTTTGTGTCTTCGGCGCTCTTAGCTGCAAGAACAGCCTTAGCCAGACTCTCAGCCTGAGCGCGGTCAACCGCAGCCAAAGCCGAACGAACCGCGTCCACCTGCGAACGCGAAGCCGAAACTGAGTCGAATCCGAGCCCTGCTAGAAGTACAGCGAATGCTGGGTCGGAAGCACTCTCGCCACACACCGAAGAGTAAATGCCAGCGGCCTTCGATTGCGAAGCGATGCGCTCGAGAGTGCGAATCAAACCAGGCTGCCAAGGGTTGAGCAGCGCACCCAGCGAAGGGTTCATGCGGTCGGCGGCGAACAGATACTGAGAGAGGTCATTGGTGCCAACGGAGATGAAGTCAACCACACCTTGAAGATCTGGAAGCAAAGCGGCGATCGACGGAGTCTCCACCATCACACCCACCTTGAATGAACCGATCGAGCGAGCCAAGGCGGCAAACTCGGCCGCTTCCTGAGCGGTAGCAATCATCGGAGCCATCACCCAGATCTCACGCCCGGTAGCAACTCGAGCGGCTTCGAGACCTTTCAACTGGTCTTCGATGAACGAGCGGTGATCCTGAATCAGGCGGTAGCCACGAACACCAAGTGCTGGATTCTCTTCTTCAGGCATGTTGAGGAACGGGACTGGCTTATCGGAACCGGCGTCGATGGTGCGAACCGTGATCGGGCCAGCCGGAGCTGCAGCAAGAATTGAAGCGTAAAGATCGCGCTGGCGTTCAACCGAAGGCTGCGAGCTTTCGTTTAGGTAAAGAAGTTCGGTACGGAACAACCCGACACCAACTGCGCCAGTCTTGGCAGCTGCTTCAGCATCTTCTAACGAACCGATGTTGGCGCGTACCTGAACCAGCGGGTCGCGACCGGTGTCGGCAAACTCGAGAGGCTTGGTGGCATCGCTTAGCGAACCGCCAATCACAATGCGGTCGCCAACCGGGTCAACCAAAACCGAGGTTCCAGCCGGAATCTCGTCGGCTCCGGCAACCGAAACCACGGCTGGGATGCTTCGCGAACGACAGATGATTGCGGTGTGAGAAGTTGGGCCACCCTTGACGGTGATGACACCAACCACTGCTGGAGTGAACTGGGCGGTGTCGGCTGGCGAGAAGTCCTCACCAACAATCACGTAGGCGCCATCCTGGGGAAGGTCTAGCCCAACGTGAATGCCGGCGATCGATGCCTGAACGCGCTTGGAAAGGTCTTGAAGGTCTGCAATGCGCTCTTCGAATGCGGCATCGCCTGCCAGCATCTCGGCGAACTCATTAACTGCCATGCCGTATGCGGCACCAGCCGACCAACCATCACCCATGTGAGCAACGGCCATGTCGAATAGCGATTCATCTTCCAGAAGGAACTTGAGTGCTTCAAAGATTTCGGCGGTGGTTTCATCGGCCTTAGCACCGAGACGATCTAGGTCGTCGGCAACCGCAGCAACTGCGGTCTTCAGGGTTTCCGATTCGGCTTCAACCCCACGGTCAGACTTCGACCAGGTTGGAAGAGCGGCAGGCGGAGCCACCTGGAAAACTTCTGCGACAACGGCGTTTAGCCCAACGCCAAGACCCGAAAGCACCGACGACATTAGCCTTAGCCCTTTAGGAATTCCTGGATCTCAGCAACGATCGAAGTTGCCTGACCCTCATCTGAAGTTTCAACCGAAACCTTCAGGGTTTCACCGGTTTTGATCTTCAAAGCCATAAGCATTAGCGGAGAGTTAGCCTTGACCAGGTTTTCACCTTCGCGACCGATCAGCACGGTAAGACCTGAGTCTTTTACAAGCTTTACGATTTGGCTCGCTGGACGAGCGTGAAGACCGATTGGATCAATTACCTCAACAGTTAATTCGAAGCTTGACATGACACTCTCTCTGTGTGTGTGTGAAAAGACGGTGAAATTCCATTAAAACGCAGATTTTCACGAACAAATACCATTTATCTCTTTTTGGTTACTTTTTACAAAATCGGGCTTTGTTCGAACATACCCTTACCTAAAGTTTGTTCAGTAACTCAAAAGGTAAACTCGCGCTATGAGGCAAGAGAGAGTCAAGCCTCGAGCAAGAAAGTGAAGAACAAACTATTGAGTAATGCAATTACCACTGCCGACATGGTGATCGTTGGTCTAGAAGCCACCGACAAGGCTGACGCAACACGTCAGCTGGCCGAGCGTCTAGTTGCCGCTGGTCGCGTGACCGACATCGAGACTTATCTCGAAGCCGTTGCCAAGCGCGAAGAACACTTCCCAACTGGTATCGAGGGTGGCATTGCCATCCCTCACGCCCAGAGCGATGCAGTAGTGGTGCCATCGGTTGCAGTAGCTACCAGCACCTCTGGCGTCGACTTCGGTGCCGAAGACGGAAAGTCGAACCTAATCTTTTTGATCGCAGCCCCAGCCAACGGCGGTAGTGAGCACCTAGAAATCCTCGGCACCCTCGCTTACAAGGTGATGGACGAAGACTTCCGCAACGAACTATTGAACGAAAAAGACCCTGCAGTAATCGCAGCAACCCTTACCCGAGAGGTACAGAAATAATGAAGTTTGTAGCTGTAACCGCGTGCATCACCGGAATCGCACACACCTACATGGCACAGGCCGCTCTTGAGCAGGCTGCCAAGAAGTTGGGTCACGAAATCGTAGTTGAGACCCAGGGATCAGCCGGTGTCAACCCGATGAAGCCTTCGGCCATCGAGGAAGCCGACGGCGTAATTTTTGCCGTCGACCTACAGGTGAAGGGTCGCGAGCGTTTCGCTGGTAAGCCATTCGTTGAGCTTGGTGTTGCCAAGGTTATCGGCGGCGACAAGGGCGTAAACGTTCTAACCGAATTCATCGCGGCTATCGAAGCTGGTACCGCACCTAAGGTAACTGGAGACGCACCTGCTGCTCCAGCACCGGAAGAGCCAAAGGCCGAGAAGCCTGCGGGAGAAAAGAAGAAGGGATTCTTCGGAGGTTTGTTCGGGTAAGTTCCGAACGAAAAAACTTGAGCCACACCCCGTGACTCAGGAAAACAATAGGGCTATAGGAGGCTCAAACATGAGTAGTAGTACAGGAGTAGGAAGCCGCATCAGAACTTATCTGATGACCGGTGTTTCTTACATGATTCCTTTCGTTGCCGCCGGCGGTATTCTTATCGCTCTCGGCTTCTTGCTAGGTTCTGTTGCCAAGGGTGGCGGCGCTGATGGTGGAGGTATCCGTGCTTACGATGCTGCCGCTATGGGTGTTCCAACCGACGCGACTTCTGGCGCAATCACTGGCTTCAACTACGCAGACCTAGGTAACTGGGCATTCATCATTTTCTGGCTAGGTAAGGCTGCATTCGCATTCTTCATCCCAGTTCTTGCTGGATACATTGCGTTCGCTATCGCCGACCGTCCAGGTCTAGCTCCAGGTTTCGTTGCTGGTGCACTTGCTACCGGTCTTGACGGCAACCCACTAGGCACCGGCACCGGCTTCCTAGGTGCTCTAATCGGTGGTGCACTAGCTGGTTACGTAGCCCTACTAGTAAGCCGCTGGTCAGTACCAAGCTGGATCCGTCCACTGATGCCTGTTGTAATCATTCCTCTACTAGCTTCGCTAGCTGCAGGTTTTGCAATGGTTATCGTTCTAAAGGTTCCAATCAAGGCTGCTTTCGATGGTCTAAACGGCTTCCTAGCTGGTCAGTCAAGCACTGGTCTAGCAGTTGTCGGAATCATCCTTGGTCTAATGATGGCCTTCGACATGGGTGGCCCAGTTAACAAGGTTGCTTACGGTTTCGCTACCACTGGTCTTGCTGCAGCTCTTGCTGCTAACGACCCAACCAACAAGGGCTTTGTAATCATGGCTATTGTTATGGCTGCTGGTATGACCCCACCTCTAGGTATGGCACTAGCAACTCTTCTAAACAAGAAGGGCTACGACGACGCAGAGCGTGAGAACGGCAAGGCAGCTTGGCTACTTGGTGCATCGTTCATCTCTGAAGGTGCGATTCCTTTCGCAGCTGCTGACCCAATCCGCGTGATCCCTTCGATCATGGTTGGTTCTGCTGTTACCGGTGCAATCGTTGGTGCTGTGGGTGCAACCCTTCCAGCTCCTCACGGTGGTATCTTCGTATTCCCACTAGTTGGAAACCTTGCACTATACGTAGTTGCAATTGCAGTTGGTACCGTTGTTACCGCTCTAATGGTTAACTTCCTAAAGGGTCTAAAGAAGTAATTCTTTAGTAACGAAATTGGAAGGGCCTGGGAGTAATCCCAGGCCCTTTCGCTATGCTCGAAATATGGACGCAACTACCAGTCAGTTACTTATTAACGCCGCAGGAATCATCATCGGGCTGGTAATTCTGCAGGTTGTCTTGAAGCAGTGGGACAAGCGTGCGAAGGCTAAGGAAGCTGCGGAAGTTAAGAAAGCAACCGAGAAGAAGAAGTAAGGCTTACGCCACTTCCTGCGTAAGGCGCTCAACAAGTTCGGCGTATTTATCCTGCGTTTGAGCCACAATCTCAGCCGGTAGCACCGGCGGTTCGCCGGTCTGGTCCCAGTTGGCCGCAAGCCAGTTACGAACGATCTGCTTATCGAATGAGTCTTTGCGCTCGCCGCGATCCCAGGCAGCTTTCGACCAGAAGCGAGATGAATCTGGGGTGAGAACTTCATCACCGAGGACGGTGTGTCCGGTGGCAGGGTCTACCCCGAATTCAAACTTGGTGTCGGCAAGAATCAAACCAGCGTTCTCGGCTAGCTCGGATGCCTTGGTGAAAATCTCGATGGACAAAGCGCGGAGACGCTCTGCATTTTCGAGGCCGATAATTTCAACTACCTTTTCGAAGCTGATGTTTTCGTCGTGGTCGCCAAGCTCTGCCTTGAACGCAGGAGTGAAGATCGGCTTCGGTAACTTACCTCCGAAGGTGAGACCTTCCGGAAGTTCGACTCCGCAAATCTCGCCGGTCTCCTGGTATTCCTTCCAACCAGAGCCAGAAATGTAGCCGCGAACCACACACTCGATTGGGAACATCTCAAGTTTCTTCGCAACAGTGGCGCGTCCCTGGACTTCTTCGGGAACTGGAACCTCGTGGCTGATGTGGTTTTCCACCGGCAGTCTTTCGAACCACCAGTTGGTGAGCGAGGTGAGGTGTTTGCCCTTGTTCGGGATGGCTGGCTCAAGAACGTGGTCGAAGGCGCTCACGCGATCTGAGGCGACCACGAGAATCAGGTGTGAGAGCGAAACGTCGTTGCTCTCGTAAAGATCACGAACCTTGCCGCTGTAAACGTGGTGCCAACCGGCAATCTCAAGTGGCTTAGTCATTTGCAACCTTCGCGGCGATGTCAGTTCGGTAGTGGGAACCTTCGAGCTTTATGTGGGCCACGGCTTCGTAGGCGTGCTTGCGAGCATGGTGGAAGTCTTTACCCAGCGCAACCACGCTGAGCACTCGGCCACCGTTGGCCACTAGTTTGCCATCTTCGAACTTGGCAGCGGCAACGCAAACCTCAACACCTTCAACCGACTCGGCGTCGGTGATGCCGGATAGCTCACGATCAGGGGCACTGGTGTCTGGGTAACCTTCGCTGGCAACAACCACAGCAACCGCAACGTCTTTGCTGAACTCTGGTTCGGCTGCCGCCTCTAGGTGGCCGGAAGCTGCCTTGTAGAGGAGACCTTCCAGCGGGGTAATCAGGCGACGAAGCACAACCTGTGTTTCTGGGTCACCGAAACGAGCGTTGAATTCAATGACGCGAATGCCAGCTTTGGTCACAATCAAACCGCAGTAAAGCAAACCAACGAAAGGTGCACCGATGTTTGCAAGTTCACGAACCGTTGGTTCCGCGATTCGGGTGCGCACTTCGTCTACGAAACCTGCTGGAAGCCAAGGCAGCGGGGTGTACGAACCCATACCGCCGGTGTTTGGGCCGGCGTCTTCGTTGAAAGCTCGCTTGAAGTCTTGAGCAGGGGAAAGTGGCAGAACGTTCTTGCCGTCGCTCAGGAAAAACAGCGAAACCTCTTCACCATCTAGGAACTCTTCAACCAAGATTCCAAGGTGCAGGAACTTCTTGGCGTGCTCAAGTGCGGCCTCGCGGTCGCTGGTGACGATTACGCCCTTACCAGCCGCTAGACCGTCAGCCTTCACAACATAAGGTGCCCCGAAGTCATCGATCGCCGATTCAACTTGTTCAATGGTGGTGCACTCGTGTGCACGGCCGGTTGGAACATCGGCCGCAGCCATGATCTCTTTTGCGAACGCCTTTGAGCCCTCGAGCTGAGCGGCAACCTTGCTCGGGCCAAAAACTGCGATGCCGGCCTCACGAAGCGGGTCGGCAACACCTTCGATTAGTGGCGCTTCTGGGCCAACAATCACTAGTTCGAAACCCTTGTTCCTCGCATACTCGGTGACCGCAGTTGGGTCCATCATGTTCAGGCTGGCATCGCAAGGAACGTCATTCGCAATGCCGGCGTTGCCTGGTGCCACCACAATGTGGTCGGCATGAGTGCCGGTGCGAACCAAAGCTTTGACGATGGCGTGCTCGCGAGCACCCGAACCAAGAACAAGGATTTTCATACTCTCAAGTTTAAGCGAGTTGGCTAGGCTGGGGGCATGCCCATTCGCAGAATCAAGCCACTAGACGGAATCGCAGCAGTACGAGCGGTACTAGCTGATTCATCGAAGCGGGTAAACAGCGACGAAGATTTCAAAGCCGCAGTGAGGTACTTGCTCGAAGAGCTGAGCTTCCTTCGTCCTGGTCGATCGGTTGAGGTTAGAGTTCCGCCACTCGGAGCAGTGCAATGTGTTGAAGGTCTCACCCATCGTCGTGGCACACCACCAAACACAGTCGAACTGAACTCAACCGATTGGTTCGCGCTCGCGGTTGGTGAGGTTACCTTGGACGAATTGGCAACGTCGGGCCGAGCGCTACTTTCCGGAACGCGCTCCGACATTTCCGATGTTTTTCCAATCTGGCGCTAATGCGAAAATAGATGCATGCCTAAAGAAAAAGTTGAGATTCGCAAAGCGCCGAAGTTCCTGCCGTTCCTGATCGTTTTTGCGGTAATTGGCGTAATCGTCGCAGTTGTGCTCAACGCATTTATCCCAGAAGCTAGCCGAACCGCACAACCGATCCTCGGTTATCTCATCGGCTACCTAGCAGCTTTGGGCGCTGTAGTTGGTCTTGTTATCGCTTTGGTCATTGATCTGATGTCGCGAAAGAGAGTCAAGACTTTAGAGGCCGAGCGTAGCCGCTAAACTTATAGGAGTATTCCCCGCAAACTTTTCGAATAGAGGGTACCTATGCTTCGTGGCGACGGCCTGTTGAATCACGATTTGCTACCCGATGAAGAGTTGCCAAAAGACCAGTGTGGTGTGTTTGGAGTTTGGGCTCCTGGGGAAGAAGTAGCCAAGCTGACCTTCTTCGGACTTTATTCGCTTCAGCACCGTGGCCAGGAGTCGGCTGGTATCGCCACTTCCGATGGCAAAAAGATTTTGGTTTACAAAGACATGGGTTTGGTTTCCCAGGTCTTTTCCGAGTCGGCTCTAGAAAGTCTGATTGGGCACATCGCGGTTGGTCACAACCGTTACTCAACCACCGGCGCTTCGTCGTGGCGCAACGCACAGCCAACGCTTGGAAGAACCTCGGCCGGAACCATCGCCTTGGCTCACAACGGTAACCTCACCAACACCGCCGATTTGCTCGACCTGCTGAAGGAACGCTACCCAAACCAGGAGAGCAACGAGATTACCGGCGGTAACACCACCGACACCGCGGTGCTGACCGCGCTGATGGCGGGCGACCTGGACCACACTCTTGAAGCAACCGCTTTGGAACTTCTTCCGAAGGTGAAGGGTGCGTTCTGTCTCGTGTTCATGGACGAAACCACCATGTATGCGGCTCGTGACCCTCAGGGTGTTCGTCCGCTGGTTTTGGGTCGTCTTGAGCGTGGTTGGGTTGTAGCATCGGAAACCGCTGCACTCGACATCGTGGGTGCTTCGTTCGTTCGCGAAGTTGAGCCAGGTGAACTGATTGCCATCGACGAGAACGGTTTGCGTTCCACTCGCTTTGCCGAAACCAAGCGTGCCGGTTGCGTATTCGAATACGTTTACCTGGCTCGCCCAGACACCAGCATCAACGGTAAGAACGTTTACGACGCCCGCGTTGAAATGGGTCGACAGTTGGCTCGCGAATACCCTGTGGAAGCCGACCTGGTAATCCCAACCCCGGAGTCGGGTACCCCGGCAGCCATCGGTTACTCGCAGGAGTCGGGTATTCCGTTCGGTCACGGCCTGGTGAAGAACGCCTACGTTGGTCGCACCTTTATTCAGCCGTCTCAGACCATTCGCCAGCGCGGTATTCGCCTCAAACTAAACCCGCTAAAGGAAGTTATCCGCGGCAAGCGCATCGTAGTTATCGACGACTCGATCGTTCGCGGTAACACCCAGCGAGCACTCGTTCAGATGCTTCGTGAGGCTGGTGCTGCTGAGATTCACATCCGAATCTCCAGCCCACCGATCACCTGGCCTTGCTTCTACGGAATCGACTTTGCAACCCGTGCCGAACTAATCGCAACCGGGCTTGGCGTAGACGACGTGCGTAAGTCGATTAACGCCGATACCCTCGGTTACCTTTCCAAGGACGGCATGATTGGTGCCACCGGCCAGGCCGAGCGAGAGCTTTGCACCGCATGTTTCACCGGAACCTACCCAATTGAACTTCCCGCCGCCGACCGGTTGGGTAAAAACCTTCTCGAACGAACCGATGCTGCTTCGTGTGAACCAGGCCCTGACTCAGAACTTGATGCTGTAGTCACCGACGCAGAAAAGAACGCATGACCGAGAACGCCTACGCCAAAGCCGGAGTCGACACCGAAGCCGGTGACCTCGCCGTTGAGTTGATGAAGCGCTCGGTGGCAGCAACCCACAACGACCTAGTTTTCGGGGGGCTCGGCGGCTTTGCCGGAATGATGGACGTTTCGTTTATCAAGAACTACCAGCAGCCACTTCTGGCAACCTCCACCGATGGCGTTGGCACCAAGGTTGCCATCGCGCAAGCCATCGACAAGCACGACACCATCGGCCAGGACCTGGTTGGAATGGTTGTGGATGACATCGTGGTGGTCGGTGCCAAGAGCCTGTTCATGACCGACTACATTGCCTGTGGCAAGGTGGTTCCAACTCGTATTGCCGACATCGTTCGCGGCATTGCCGAAGCCTGCTCGCAGGTTGGCGTGGCACTAGTCGGCGGTGAAACGGCTGAGCACCCAGGCCTACTCGAACCAGATGACTACGACGTGGCCGGTGCCGCGGTTGGCGTGGTCGAAGCGTCTAAGCTTCTTGGCCCTCAGAATGTGAAGCCAGGCGATGTGGTGCTGGGTATCGAAGCTTCCGGCTTGCACTCGAACGGTTACTCGCTGGTTCGCAAGGTTGTTGCCGACAAGGGGTTCAAGTACACCGATCACTCGGACGACTTCGGCATGAACCTTGGTGAAGCACTGCTCACTCCGACCCGCCTATACACCGGTGTGCTCAACGATTTGCTGGAGAGCGACCTAGGCGCGGGCGTTCACGCCATGAGCCACATCACTGGTGGCGGTATTGCCGCAAACTTAGCGCGTGTGCTACCTCAGGGCGTTTCGCTCGATGTTGATCGTTCAACCTGGTCTCCGCTAGATGTTTTCAAGATTCTTAGCCAGTGGGGCGACTTCTCGTTGGAGTCGGTTGAAGGAACTTGGAACCTTGGCCTTGGTCAGGCGTTGGTGGTTTCGGCTAGTGAAGCCGAGGCAATCACCGCACAGCTAAACGGCAAGGGGTACCGCACCTGGACCCTTGGTTCGATTGCGGAAGCACCGAGCGACCTGAGCGGATACATTCAGGGAGCAAAGGGTGTTGATGGCGGCGCGGTTCGCCTATTCGGCAGCTTCGCCAATTAGTGGCTTGCGCTTTTTCAGCGCGATGTAGAGCACTATGCTTGCGGCAACTAGGACGATTCCGCCACCGACCACAGAAACAATTACCGGGTCAAGCCCTCTAGGCGAATATGCAATCGCTTGGAAAGTCAATTTATCGCCCAACTCGCCCTGCCACGAAATCTTGTTGCCTTCGCGAACGCCGTTGGTCTGCTTGATTTCGCCAGGAAGCGTAATCGAAACCTTCACCGAACTGTTCTTGAAGAACTCTTTGGTAAAAGCATTGTTTCGAGCTTCGTCGATTCCAGTCTGACCTCCGCTGGAATCGAGTTCGCCCGAGACCACGATGTTGTCGCCGGCGCGAACGATCTTTAGTGAAGTGCTGTCACTCTTGGAAGCGAACTGCGCCAACGGAATGTTGTGTACGTAGTAAGTGGTTCCTTCGAATTCGCCATCCGAATATTGCTTGCTGGTGACCCCGGTCTGCAGGTTGAAAAGATCGTTGCTCTTGAACATGTCGGTGTTACCACCGTTGGCTTTGGCGTATGCCACCAAGGTTTTCGAGAATGCCATGGTCACTTGGCCACTCACCGTGTCATTGCCAGCAACTTTGAGATCCATGTCCAGCTTCATGCAACCCGCGGTGCTTAGGACGACTAAAAGGGCGGCGGCAATGCTCGCAAAGAAACGCTTCATAAAAATCCCCCGGAAGAAACTATTTTTGTTCTTCGTCCGAGTCGGTTTCTTCCGACTCTTCGGTGTCTTCCTCGTCGTCGTAGAGGTCTGCCCACTTGTCGACGAACTCTTCGCCCTCGGTTTCAGTGGCAAGTTCTTTTTCCAGAGCCGAAAGATCGGTGTCTGGGCTGAAGTACTTTAGTTCGCGAGCAACCTTAGTGTGCTTAGCTTTTTGACGGCCACGCCCCATGGCGAGCCCCCTAACTGAAAATAACGGGAAGGAAATCTTGTAGAAGTTTATCAGCCGTTACTGACAAAGCATTACTATCGCCACTGCTGTGGATGGCAGTAAAACGTTCAAGGCAACGTTGGTGAAAGCCGCCCAGCGTTTGCCATCTCTAAGCAATTGCCATGTTTGCTGAACGAATGAGGAAAAGGTGGAGAGACCGCCGGCTAAACCGGTAATTAACAGCAAACCAAACTGTGGTGCATCGAAGAGCACAACTCCAACGATGGCGGTGGCAACCGTGTTGGCAATCAGGATCCCCCAAGGGATGAAGCCCGTGGACTTGCCGAGGATTCCTCGAAGCGCGGCACCCAAGCCACCCATCACAGCAACAACTAAGAGTTCGGCCATGAGCGTTCACCCCCGAAGGCTCTTCCAAGCCAGTAAATAAGTACGCCGGTGATGATCTGCAAGAACAGGTAGAAGGCGGTTAGCTCTTTACCCAAAATCACATATGCAATCAGGGAACTCATGGTTGTGAAACCGCCAGCGAAACCGGTTCCCCAGAAGACTTGGCGCTCTTCGCTCGCGAATCTTGAATTTGTGTGAACGAAACCTAGTGCCAGGGCGCCGAGAAGGTTTACGGTCCAAAGCCAAGCGGCTGGGTGAGGAGCCACCAGAGTTACTCCGTAGCGTAAGACGCTACCTAACGCACCACCAGCAAAGGTGAGCAGTAGCAACTTAGGTTTCAATGGCTACTCGTCGTCGGAGTTGACGGCGGTAATCACGTGCACTCGGTTCCGAGCCAGCTTGTGGTGGCGGCGTTCGACCGGACGCACCATTTCACCACGGCGAACATCACCAGGTAGCGGATTGCGAAGGAACGGGTTGAATTCTTCAGCCGACATCAGGCGCCACGGAACCAAAGTAACCATCACACCGCGAACATAGAGCAATCGCGAACGAAGGCGGTTTGCGCGGTGGTTGTGGAAGATGTGCTCCCACCAGTGACCCACGATGTACTTAGGTAGGTATACCGAGATGCGCTCGCGGCCGTGACGCTTGCGGTGGTCTTCAAGGTATTCGATCAGCGGGGCGCTGAACTCTCGGTAAGGAGACTCGATGATCTTCAGCGGAACCTTGATTCCGTAGTCTTTCCATTCCTTCTGGAAAGCCTCGGCGCGGTCTGGATCCACTGCAACATGGATAACGTCTAAGCGGTCGTGCTTGCTTGAAAGTGCGTAGTCGAGAGCCTTGAGCTGTGGCTTGTTTAGCTTGTCCATGAGCACCACGGCGTAGTCGCCCTTGCTACCAAACTCGGTGTGTTCGTCGAGCAGGATTTCGGCTTCGATGGTCTTGTAGTAACGGTTGGTTTGGTACATCACCAAATAGAGCGGAATTGCAATGACGAATACTAGCCAGGCGCCTTCAAGGAACTTGGTCAGGGTAACGATGACGAGCACAACACCGGTCATGGTCGCGCCGATTCCGTTGATGATTCGTCCGCTGGTTGCCTCGCGCTTGGTGATAGAGCCGTCTTTCAGGCCGCGCTTCCAGTGACGCAACATACCAATCTGGCCAACGGTGAACGAGGTGAACACACCGAGAACGTAGAGCTGGATGAGTCGGGTTACATCAGCCTGGAATCCGATTACCATCACCAAAGCCGCAGCAGTCAGGGAAAGCATTCCGTTTGAGTAAACCAAGCGGTCACCTCGAGTGAGCAGAGCCTTTGGCGCGTACTTGTCTTTCGCTAGCACCGACGACAGTAGCGGGAAACCGTTGAAAGCAGTGTTAGCCGCTAGAAGCAAAATGGCTGCGGTGGCTACCTGCAGGATGAAGAACATGATCGAACCATTACCGAAAATGGCCACACCCAACTGCGCGATAACCGACTGCTGTGGGCCCGAACTAAACACTGCAAGGTCTTCGCCCTTCAGCTGCAAGGCACCGTTTTCGATGTATTGCACGCCTGTTGCGAGTGCGAAGAACACAATTCCCACGAACATGGTGATTGCGGTGATACCCATCCAGGTCATGGTGATTTGTGCGTTTTTCACCTTTGGGGTGCGGAATGCTGGAACACCGTTTGCAATGGCTTCAACACCGGTAAGGGCCGCCGAACCGGAGGCAAATGCACGAAGCAGTAGGAACAGCAGAAGGAACGGGGCCGCTTCAAGTTGCTTTTCCACATGCACCGCGTAGTGTGCCGAAGGAGCGGTTAGATCTTCACCAAGCGCAAACATGCGATACAGGCCAGTTCCCAGCATGACTAGGACGCTGGCGATAAAGAGATAAGTAGGTACCGCGAAGGCGAAGCCAGACTCACGAACTCCGCGAAGGTTGATTGCCATCAGGAACAAAATAAATCCGACGGCAATCTCAACGCGCCAAGGGTCTAGGGCTGGGAAAGCTGAGATTAGGTTGTCGGTACCGGAAGCGATCGACACCGCAACGGTCATGACGTAATCGATGAGCAGCGCACTGGCCACGATGAGGGCTGCTTTTTCTCCGAGGTTTGTCTGGGCAACCTCGTAGTCGCCACCACCCGAAGGGTAAGCCTTGATTACCTTGCGGTAGCTGAGGATGATGATGCTGAGCAGCATGACCACAACCGAAGCGATGATCGGAGTGAAGCTAAGTGTGGAAACCCCACCGACAGCACCCAGGGTGAGGATCATCAAAAGTTCTTGCGGACCATAGGCAACCGACGAAAGCGGGTCGCTCGAGAAGATTGGTAGTGCGATTGTCTTCGGTAGAAGTTCACCCTCGAGTTTTGCGGTGGAGAGTTTCTTACCAAGGATTAGGCGTTTTGTGCGTGGTTCCTTTTGAATGTCATTCACAAAGGAATACTTTACTCCTTGCGCTTACGACTTCCCAGACGGAAGGTCGATAGGTAACCGAGGCCAAGGAAGGCGGCGGCGGCCCATGCGGAGAACTTCGTTCCCGCGGTGAATCCTTCGCCTGCCGCGGCAACAATCTCGTCTGCTTTGGCCGCTGGAATGTGCTGCGCAACCAAAGCCTTCTTGAGCTCAGGGATTGCCGAACCTGCCGAGTCGACAACGATCTGCGAGATTTGGGTAGCCTGCTTGGCTGGCACATCCAGCTCGGCAAGGCGAGTGTCAATCGAGTTCTGAGTTCCGGTGAACAACATGGTTCCAAGCACCGCGATGCCAAGGGCCGAACCTACCTGACGGGCGGTCGACTGAGTTCCCGAACCCTGGCCAGCCTTTTCGAACGGCACATCGACCATGATCACACCGGTTAGCTGAGCGGTAGCCAGACCGACACCTATTCCGTAAACCAGAAGGCTCGGTGCAACCGAAACCCAGCCGGTCTCGACGTTGGCAAATAGGGCAACGGTTGAAACCGCAAGAAGTTCAAGCAGAACACCGAGTCGAACCACAGTGGCGGCAGGTACCTTGCCGCTTAGCGCCCCAGCGGCACCCGATGCCAGGAACGAACCTCCGGCTAGGAACAGCAGAACCAAGCCGGATTCAATTGGGCTGAGGTTCAAAACGTTCTGCAACCAAAGTGGAATTGCAAAAAGCAAACCAAACTCACCCATCGAGATAATCAGCGCGGCAATGGTTCCGTTACGGAATGAAGTTATGTGGAACAGGTTGAGGTCGAGAAGCACGTTCTTGTGCGCCTTGTCGCGGGCGCGCTCCCAGAAGTAGAAAGCCACGAATGCGACCAAGGAAATTCCGAGGGCTACCGGAATCACCGAAACACCTTCGGTCGGCCACTTGAAGTCGCCTACCGTGAACTGGGTTGAGGTCTGCTCCCACCAACCGTAGATGCGTCCCTCGATAAGACCGAAGACCAGTGTGAGGAACATGACAATCGAAATCAAGGCACCGACCACGTCAAGGCCGCCCTCGCGGTGAGCTTGTTTGGATTCGGCAACCCAATAGATCAAACCGGCGATAACAATCGCACCGATTGGCAGATTGACGTTGAACGCTAGGCGCCAACCGTCATCGCCAAACGAGGTGGCTAGCCATCCGCCCAGAACTGGGCCGAGAGCAACCATTCCACCGATGGTGGCGCCCCAAACGGCGAACGCAATGCCGCGCTCTTTGCCCTGGAAGTTTGCATTCACCAAAGAAAGAGTGGTTGGCAGCACCATCGAACCACCGATACCCTGGATGACTCGTGCGGCGATCATGCTGGCCGCATCGGTTGAGAAACCAGCCCAGATGGAGCTAGCCACGAAGATGGCGATACCCAGAACCAGAACGAGCTTGCGACCGAAGCGGTCTGCGAGCGAACCCCAAACCAGAAGCAACGAAGCGAAAACCAGAACGTAGCTCTCCTGAACCCACTGAACTTCGGTTGAGGTTAGCTTCAGGGCATCGATGATTTTGGGGAAGATGGTGTTCACGATGGTGCCATCGATGATGACGAGCGAGATACCCATCGCGATAAAAACTAAACCGATCCAACGGTTACGGGTCTTGGTCATTTTTCCCCTGTCAGCGAAATCTATTTGAGTCTACTCGTGCAGGCGTATGCTGAAAATAGGTAGAAAAAGAGAAGGAGGCGCTCATGCTAAAGCTCGATGGCTGCAACTGCGGCGGCTGCAACTGCGGCAAGTAGTTGTTCTACAAACCACTGGCGAGGAGCGCACTGCACGAAAGTGCTAGGAGCACTCCCGCCAGTTGTATTTTGGCGATCTTTTCCTTTAGGAAGATGCGAGCCAGGACGATGGTCCCAAGCGGGTAGAGCGCAATTAGTACGGCAACGACCGTCAGCTCCCCAAGTCGCATAGCAAGCAGAAACATGGTGTTTGCGGTGGCATCCAAGACACCGGCAAGAATCGTCGCCTGCCAGCTCTTTCGATTGGCTTCCGGGCTGGCGACATTGCGCTTGGCTAGGTAGGCAATCGAAATGATTACCGCCATGATGAGCGCGCTTGAACCGCGCAGGAACACAATCGGAGTGATGCCAGAGTTTGCCGGTGCTTGGTTTACGCAAATGAGAATTCCACCGATGGAAGCGCCGGCGATTAAGCCAAGCGCCAATCCTTTCGCCGACGGTAGTCGAACATCCTCGCCCGGCACGAAACCAACTAAGCCGACGGCAATCAGAATTCCGATCAAGGCCACAATGCCGACTGTCGTGAAGGTTTCTCCCCTAAAAAACATTCCGAAAGCCATCGGCACCAAAGCCGAAACGATGGCACCTAGTGGAGAAAGGATGGCGATCGGCCCAATCGCCAGTGATGCATAGAGCGCGGTAACGGCCACGGCAGCGAAGAGCCCCGCCATAGTTCCCCAAAACATGCTGCTCGCATCGAGCTGCAAGCCAAGCCAAGGGGAGATGGTAAGTAAAAAGAAAAGGCCGCTCAAGCCTGACACCAGGGTCACCATCATTGCGTTGATTTTGCGGGTGGCTAAACCGCCAAAGAAATCGGCAAAGCCGTAGACGAGTGACGTTGCAAACCCCAAAAGAATTGTCATCATTGACCCCTTCGAACATTTAAACAAAAAATCCCTCGGCGAGAAGCTTCGGGATTTTTGTGGCTCCGCGCGGCATCGATCCGCGGACCTAACGATTTTCAGTCGTTCGCTCTACCAACTGAGCTACAGAGCCAAAGACTGTTCTTCAACAGTCCAGCGATCCTGACGGGACTTGAACCCGCGACCTCCGCCGTGACAGGGCGGCGCGCTAACCAACTGCGCTACAGGACCAGATGTTGCTTACTCGAATCAAACTTTGTGGTGACCCCAACGGGATTCGAACCCGTGCTGCCGCCGTGAAAGGGCGGTGTCCTAGGCCTCTAAACGATGGGGCCGGCAAAGTTTGATACTTGATAGCACCAAGGGTCAAGATTACTGAGATTTTCTGGAGTTTGCAACCTCGGCTTTCACAGCCAACGTTCAGAGGCGAATAAAGGGTCAACTGATAGTTTGGGTTTATGAAAAAATCGGTCCGCCTGTGGCGTATTTTCGGGGTTGCCGTCCTGGCATCATCCGTTGCGCTAAGTGGATCGACCATTTCTCCAAGCTGGGCGGTGCCGGCCTACCCAACCTGGGCTGAGGTTCAGGCCGCCAAAAAGAACGTTGCCAAAAAGCGTGCGTTGATTGCCCGGTTCACCGCGATTTTGGCCGCCCAGGCGAAGGACGAAGAAAAACTTTCGGATGCCGCACTGATCCTCGGCGAAAAGTACAACCAAGCCAAGCAGGCCTTGAAAGAAGTTGCCGACAAGGTCGCCACCCTGCAGGGGCAGGCAGACATTGCTAACGCTCAGGCGAATGCCGCCAAGGCTCGCCTGGCCCAGATCGCTTCCCAGATGTATCGCGCCGGTTCCAGCGGAAGCGGAGTTTCGCTGTTGCTACAGGCGGGCGCAGCCGACAACCTGTTGTACCAGCTTGGCGCTAGAGACCGTTTGGCTAAGCAAAACGACACCACCTACCGCAAGGCCGTAGAGAAACAGCGTTATGCGCAATCGGTTACCGACCAACTCAACGTTGCCAAGGTGGATATGGCATCCAAAGCCAAATCAGCCAAAGCTTCATTCGACCAGGCCGCTTCGGCGGCGAACGTGCTCGCGTCAAAAATCGCAGCCAACAAGGAAGCGCAAACCACTTTCTATAAGCAGTTGGCAATACTTCAGCGAACCAGCGCCGACCTGGAACGCCGCCGCGCAGAGGGTCTAGCGGCTGAAGCCAGACAGAACGCCGGAAACTCGGGCAGCGTTTTGGATGCACCGTCGCTTTATCAAGTGGACGACGCCGACCCTGTTGTAGTTGAAAAAGTTTTGAAGTTTGCCAGAGCCCAACTTGGTGACATCTACGTTTTCGGTGGAGCAGGAATGACCGTCTGGGACTGCTCCGGTCTAACTATGCGCACCTACTCGTCGGTAGGTATCTACATCAGCTGGCACTCGGTGGTAGCCCAGTTCCGCCTGGCAGCGCGAAAACACCAGTTGGTGCCAATGAAGCAACGCCAAGCCGGTGACCTGATTTTCTACACCCGCTCGGGAGCATTCGACGGCGACAAGTACCACATTGCTATTTACAGCGGAAACAATCGAATGATTGAAGCACCGCGTCCAGGTGCAAGCGTGCGTGAAGTACCGATGCGTTGGGGAGAGCTATTCCCTTACGCTGCTCGACCTAGTGCTTAGTGAACGTAGCGTTCCTGAGCTTCCTTGATTAGCTTCTCGGCTGCATCCTTGCCTGCCCACTGGCCAACCTTTACCCACTTGCCAGGTTCAAGGTCTTTGTAGTGGGTGAAGAAGTGCTCGATCTCGTTCTTGGTCTGCTCTGGAAGGTCGGCCAAGTCCTGGATGTGAGCCCAGCGAGGGTCCTTGGTTGGAACACAAACGAGCTTCTCGTCGATGCCGCCGTCGTCTTCCATAGGAAGAACAGCAACTGGACGAACGTCGACAACAACGCCAGGGAAAACTGGGAACTCTAGAAGAACCAGTGCGTCTAGAGGGTCGCCGTCGCCACCCAGGGTCTTATCGAAATAGCCGTAGTCAACCGGGTATACGAACGGCGTGAACAAAACGCGGTCAAGGTGCACACGGCCGGTCTCGTGATCGACTTCATACTTGTTGCGGCTTCCGCGAGGAATTTCAACTACTACTTCGTAACCCATGGTTCTCCTATTTAGGCTTGATGCCAAGAAGTCTATCGAAAGAGAACGGTCGCAATGCGAAGCAAATTGTCCCCGAGTGTGGCCGATGTACGTCGCCACGTTCGTGAGGCATTCGACCGCCACGGTGTCGCTGCCGGTGACGTCGTCCTGGTGGCTTGCTCGGGTGGTCCCGATTCCATGGCGCTCGCGGCGGCTCTGGCATTCGAAGGTCTGAAACTTGGGTTAGACCTAGGTGCCGTGATTGTTGACCATGGCATTCAAGAGGTAACAGCGCAGGTTGCTGCAGATACAAAACGGACTCTCGAGCAACTTGGCTACCGAAGAGTTGTTATTACCAAGGTGTCGGTCGGGCAGGAAGGTGGGTTGGAGGCGGCGGCACGTTCGGCTAGATACCAAGCCATCGATGAGGTGGCTGCCGAACTGGACGCAAAGTATGTGTTACTTGGGCACACCCTCAGCGATCAAGCCGAGACCGTGCTGCTCGGGTTAGCCCGAGGCGCTGGCTCTAGAAGCCTCAGCGGAATGGCTGAGCTAACCGGCCGTTACCTAAGACCGATTCTTGGACTACCGCGTGCCACAACGGTTGCCGCCTGTGAAGCCGAAGGCATCAACGTTTGGAATGACCCACACAATATCGAAGAGCGCTTTACTCGCGTGCGCGTGCGTGAGAGCGTGCTACCGGTTTTGGAATCCGAACTAGGACCAGGAGTTGCCGAGGCTTTGGCTAGAACCTCGGATCAGCTTCGGGAAGACAGCGACTTACTCGACGAACTGGCGGAGGTTGCCTATCGTGACGTTGTAACCAGCGGGCCAACTTCGCTTACGGCAACCGTCAAAGCGCTCGCGGAACTAAACCCGGCCATCCGTTATCGCGTGATTCGTATGGCTGGTTCGGCACTAGGTGGCCACCTTCATCGCTCACACGTCTTGGAAATCGATCGACTACTAACTAATTGGCACGGACAGAAACCGCTAGCCGTGCCAAGCGTTAGAGTAGAAAGAACGGGCGAAAACATCGTCTTCAAAAGCACAAAAACACTCAAACCTGGAGCTTGCTAAGTGGATCTAGAAAAGGTATCTGACCAAATTACCGAGGTGCTAGTCACCGGCGAGCAGATTGATGCCCGCGTTGTCGAACTGGCTAAAGAACTAGACGCCAAGTACGCAGATAAAGATGTGCTTTTGGTGGGTGTACTAAAGGGTGCCGTGATGTTCATGGCAGACCTTTCCCGTGCAATGCAAATTCCGGTAACCATGGACTGGATGGCAGTTTCGTCTTACGGTTCGGGCACTCAGTCTTCTGGTGTGGTTCGAATCTTGAAAGACTTGGACGCCGATGTGCTCGGTCGCCACGTACTAATCGTTGAAGACATCATCGACTCGGGTCTAACTTTGTCGTGGCTAGTTGGTAACCTCAAGGCTCGTGGGGCAGCCTCGGTGGAAATCGTTGCTCTGCTTCGCAAACCAGCGGCAGCCAAGGTTGAGGTTGATGTCATGTTGGTCGGTTTCGATATTCCTAACGAATTCGTGGTCGGCTACGGACTCGACTACGCCGAACGCTATCGCACGCTCAAAGGTGTAGCAATTTTGGCACCAAAGGTTTACTCGTAAAGGGAGTTGCTTAGTTCTTGTCTGAAAACATGAAGAAGTTGTTGAAGGGCCCGCTGCTGTGGATCCTTGCCGCAGTTGTCGCCATTGGCATCGGAACCGCGCTTGGTTCGGAGACCACCTACAAGCAGGTTGACACGAGCTACGGTATCCAGCTCATCAAAGACAGCAAGGCTAAAAGCGTCAAGGTCTTCGACGGCGAACAGCGCGTTGACATCACACTGATTGGCACCGACGAAAAGACCAAGAGCAAGCACGTTCAGTTTTTCTACGTCTTCGCCCGCGGCCAGCAGGTAACTCAGGCCATCTCGGATGCCTCGATTGTCGATGGTTACAACGACGAAGTGCCAAACACACCTTGGTACATGACTCTGCTCGGAAGCATCTTCCCAATCCTCTTGATCGGTGGAATCTTCTACTTCCTAATGTCCGGTGCTGCCGGTGGCAACAACCGCGCCATGAACTTCGGAAAGTCTCGCGCCAAGCAGTTCAACAAGGAAAACACCAAGGTGACCTTCAAAGATGTTGCCGGCGCCGATGAAGCCATCGAAGAATTACAAGAAATCAAAGAGTTCCTAAAGGAGCCAAAGAAGTTCCTCGCGGTAGGTGCGAAAATCCCTCGCGGTGTGCTTCTTTACGGCCCTCCAGGAACCGGTAAGACCCTGATTGCTAAGGCTGTTGCCGGTGAAGCCGGTGTTCCGTTCTTCAGTATCTCGGGTTCCGACTTCGTAGAAATGTTTGTTGGTGTGGGTGCTTCACGCGTTCGCGACCTATTCAACCAGGCTAAGCAGAGCGCTCCTGCCATCATCTTCGTCGACGAAATCGATGCCGTGGGTCGTCACCGCGGTGCCGGTATCGGTGGCGGAAACGATGAGCGCGAGCAGACCCTAAACCAGCTTTTGGTTGAGATGGACGGTTTCGAAGAGAACACCAACATCATTCTGATTGCAGCTACCAACCGCCCAGATGTGCTTGACCCTGCGCTACTTCGCCCAGGTCGCTTCGATCGTCAGATCGGCGTTGGAGCTCCAGACCTAATCGGTCGCGAGCAGATCTTGAAGGTTCACGCCAAGGGCAAGCCAATTGCCGACGACGTAGACATGGCAACCGTGGCTCGTCGCACCCCAGGATTCACCGGTGCCGACCTCGCCAACGTTTTGAACGAGGCCGCGCTGCTAACCGCACGTCTCGGTGTGAAGAAGATCACCAACGAAATCTTGGACGAATCGATCGACCGTGTCATCGGCGGCCCACAGAAGAAGACCCGCGTGATGCAGGAGCAAGAGCGCCTGAACACTGCGTACCACGAAGCCGGTCACGCGCTAGTAGCCGCTTCACTGAACAACTCCGACCCAGTGAGCAAGATCACCATCCTGCCTCGCGGTCGCGCCCTGGGTTACACCATGGTTCTGCCTTTGGAAGATCGCTACTCGGTTTCTCGTAACCAGTTGCTCGACCAGATTGCCTATGCAATGGGTGGCCGCGTTGCCGAAGAGATCGTGTTCCACGACCCAACCACCGGCGCATCGAACGACTTCGAGAAGGCAACCAACATTGCTCGCTCGATGGTTACTCAGTATGGCTTCTCATCGACTCTCGGTTCGGTTAGTTTTGCTAACGGTGGCGAGGTCTTCATCGGTCGCGACATGGCTCAAGCCAAGGAGTACTCCGAGGCAACCGCACAGATCATCGATGCCGAAATTCGTGCCATCCTCGATGCCGCACAAGACGAGGCTTACAAGGCGATCACCCTGAACCGAAAGGTTTTGGATGCTACCGCCAAGGCATTGATGGAACGCGAAACTTTGAACCAGGAAGACATTGCCAAGATCTTCAAGGCAGTGAAGAAGCTTCCGAAGCGCACCCAGTGGCTTTCGAAAAAGACCCGTCCGGTTTCCAAGATTGCTCCTATTGCCATTCCAAAGAAGAAGGCACCAAAGGCTAAGTAATGTTTGATGCGGAAGCGGTCAAGCGAGCGGTGGTCGAGCTGATTCGAGCCATTGGCGAAGACCCTACGCGTAGCGAACTAGAGGCAACTCCCACCAAAGTTGCCGAGGCCTATGCCGAGTTCTTCAAGGGAATCGGCCAAGACCCCCTAGCGATTCTGGCCGAAACATTCCCAGCCGAACACAACGAAATGGTGATTCTCAAGGACATCGAGTTTGTGTCAATCTGTGAACACCACCTGCTTCCGTTCACCGGCGTAGCCCACATCGCCTACCTTCCGAGCGATCGAGTAATTGGTTTAGGGCGACTACCAAAACTTGTTGAGATCATTGGTGCCCGCCCACAGCTTCAGGAAAACCTCACCGCACAGATTGCCGATGCCCTAGAGCAGGGATTGGCTACCAAGGGAGTTGTCGTGGTCATCGAAGCGCGTCACCACTGTGTAGTTTCCCGTGGGGCTCGTCAACCGGAAGCTAACACGGTAACCATGGCTGCTCGAGGTTGTTACTCCGAGCCGGCCGCTAGAGCCGAAGTTATGGGACTCATCTCCAAATGACCAAACCGCTAATCATGGGTGTGCTCAACATCACACCCGACTCGTTTAGCGATGGCGGACAATTCACAAGCCTTGATGCAGCCGTGGCTCAAGCCAAACTTCTGATCAGCGAAGGCGCCGACATTCTCGATGTTGGTGGTGAGTCCACTCGACCCGGTGCCGCGAGGGTTCCGCTTGCCGAAGAGATTGCCCGAGTCGTCCCAGTTATCGAAGCCATCAAGGGCTTGGGTGCCGAAGTGAGCATCGACACCATGAACGCCGAAACCGCTCGAGCGGCAGTGCAGGCTGGTGCCACCATCATCAACGATGTTTCCGGAGGTCTCAACGACCCCAACATTTTTGCAGTTGCAGCCGAGACCAAAGCCACGATGATTATTTCCCACTGGCGTGGCCACAGCGATCAGATGGATTCGCTAAACCAATACGAAAGCATTGGGCGTGATGTGGCCAGTGAATTGAGCATCCAGGTGGACAAGGCGAAGGCGGCCGGAGTCACCAAGATTGTGATTGATCCGGGGCTTGGCTTTGCCAAGGATGCCGACCAAAACTGGCAGCTGCTCGATGAACTGGATGAGCTCGAAAAACTCGAACTTCCAATCCTGATCGGGGCTTCACGTAAACGTTTTATCGCAGCCAGATTGAAGGGTGAAGATACAGTTGAGGCGCGCGACGAAGCCACAGCCGAACTAATGGCAGCGCTCACCAAGAAACATTCTCTGTGGGGACTTCGAATTCATAACGTGCGAGCCACTCTGGCAAGGCAGAATTGAAGCATGGCTCACAAAATCAAGATCAAAGGCTTGCGCGTTTACGCACACCACGGCGTATTCGACTTTGAACGACAGAACGGCCAAGACTTTTACATCGACGTGACCGTGTGGGTTGCCGGCAAGTCGACCTTGACCGATGACCTAACTCACACCGTGCACTATGGCGATCTTGCCAAGGCGTTGGTCGAAGCTGCCAAAAACCAACCGGTAGACCTGATTGAGACCTTGGCTCAGCGCCTTCTAGACCTAACCCTAAACTTCGGCGGCGGTTCGCTCTCTGGCCTGATCAAAAAGGCTAAGGTCACTGTGCACAAACCAAACGCACCGATTCCTTACGACTTTGAAGATGTGTCGGTGACCCTCAAGGGGAAGCATGACTGAGCGAGCCATTCTGGCTCTTGGTGGAAACCTCGGTGACCGCAAGAAAACAATCAAGGCGGCAATCAAAGACATCAAGGCAATCGAAGGTGTCGAAGTTTTGAAAAAGTCGCCACTCTATGAAAGCTTTGCAGCCACCGAAAACGGTCTTGATGAAGCGGCTCCGCGCTACCTAAACGGAGTGGTTGAGATTGAGACCTCGCTAAAGCCAGGACAACTTCTCACCGAGGTGCGAAAGATCGAAACCGCTCACGGACGAGTGCGTCTGGAGCGGTGGGGTTCACGCACTCTTGACATCGACATCATCACCTACGGTTCGCTAATCAAAGATGGCAAGCGCCTAACTCTCCCGCATCCACGCGCGTACGAACGCGCCTTCGTGGTAGTACCTTGGGCTGCCATGGACCCTGACGCGCGCCTACTCGGGCACGGTAAGGTTTCCGAACTTGCCGAAAATCTAAAGACTCAAGTTTGGGAGGCCTGAAGTGAAGCCAACCAAAATCTCTAACCTGGTCACCGCAATGTTGTTCGTTGCCGTCGCCGGCTTTTTTCTAATCCAGCAACTGGTTGGCAGTGGCATGCCCGCACCAACCATCGCCCTCAACCTGGTATTGATTCAGCCAACCTTGGCGATCGTCCTAGTGCTGAGTGCACTACCGATGATTCGCTACCGTCGTGGCATGAAGAAATACGAAACCGGCGAAGGCAAGCGCCCTGTCTCGGTTGATTCGACTTACGCTATTCGCACCCTGGCGTTAGCCAAGGCGATGTCGCTGACCGCCAGCATTTCGATCGGCTGGAGTATCGCTATCGTGACCTACCAGCTAGCGTCTCGAGTTCCGGGGCAAGTGCTGATGCCGATTTTTGGGGCTCTCGGTGCTGGCGCCATGTTGGCAGCAGGTTTGATCGTTGAAAACCTGTTTCGCATCCCGCCCGAAAAAGACGGCGACGCAGCGTGACCGACAGCAGACTGACCTTCCACGTGGTTGGCACCGGCCCGGTCGGCCAAACCATTTCACTAGCGCTAGCCGCGGCCGCGCACAAGCCTGTCGATGACCTAACCGCCGACCTCATCGTGCTGGCAATCCCTGGCGATGAACTGCTTGCCACCGTCGAAGGCTATGCCAAAGCCGGAATTTGGAATGCCGGGCAATTGGTTGCCCACACCTCACCAGACTTCGGGTATTCGGTGCTCGAGTCGGCAACCAAAGCCGGAGCCATTCCGCTGGCAATCCACCCGGCCATGCGATTCACCGGTACCAGCATCGATTTGCCGAGGCTTCGAGATGCCCGCATCGCAGTTTCAGCGCCGAAGATTGCCTTGCCGATCGCCCAAGCCCTGGCCATCGAAATTGGTGGCGAACCGGTGGTAATTCCTGAGGAGGCGAGGGCCGCCTATGCCGAGAGCTTCTCGGTGGCAACCGACTTTTCGGCGATGGTGGTTAGCCAGGCTATCGGTCTGCTCGAAGCGGCCGGAGTTGAAAACGCCCGAGACATCATTGGCCCCGTGGTTCGCAGCTCGGTTGACCGAGCACTAGCCGGCGGTCACGCCTCGCTCAACCCAGACGATGTGGAGCTCTAGCGTGAAGCTCATCCACTCGGCAGCCGAATTGCAAGAATTGCTCGACTACGAGCGCGCCAAAGGCAACACCATCGGATTTGTACCAACCATGGGTGCGCTGCACGAAGGCCACCTTTCGCTGGTGAAGTTGGCCCAAGAAGCAAGCGACGTCGTGGTTGTGAGCGTCTATGTGAACCCGCTGCAGTTTGGCCCTGCCGAAGACTTCGCCAAGTATCCGCGCACGCTCGAGAGCGACGCCGCACTGCTCGAAGCGAACAAAGTGGACTTCCTATTCGCACCGCCTGTCGAAGAGGTTTATCCGAACGGTCCCGAAATCACCCAGCGTGCGGGCGTTACCGGCTCCACCTTCGAAGGCGCCAGCCGTCCTGGTCACTTCGACGGAATGCTCACGGTCGTCAATCGACTAATGGAGATAGTTCAACCAGACTCTGTGGTCTTCGGAGAGAAAGACGCCCAACAGGTTTTCATCGTAAGAAAACTAATCGGCGCCAGATTCCGCAATTGCAGTTTTATTGAAGGTCCAACCTTGCGCGAGGCCAGCGGCCTGGCAATGTCTAGCCGCAACCGTTACCTGAGTGCCGAGCAGCGCACCAACTCGGAACAGCTCTACCGCCACCTAAACGAGATGAAGCAAGAACTCGAAGCCGGAGCCAAGGTTTCCGAGGTACTAACGAAACACGGCGCCGGGTTAGAAGCCGACGCTAAGGCTAAACTTGAGTATCTAGCGGTCATTGATCCGCAAATCTTCCGACCGGTCGATGACAACTACCAAGGACCCGCGAAAATCATCGTGGCCGCCAAAGTGGGCGAAGTTCGACTGATCGACAACCTGAACGTGAAAGCGATAAACGCATGACCGACGAAGTCAACAACGCACTCGAAGCCGAAGCAGACCTGCCGGAGCAGATTGAGATTCGCCTTTCCAAGCGCGACCGCCTAAACGCACTAAACGACGCCTATCCGGTGTCGCTTCCAATCACCACCACCATCGACGCCGTGCGCGCTAAGTATCCAGACCTCGAAGTCGATGTTGCCACCGGCGAAAAGGTTGGAATTGCCGGCCGCGTGATGTTCCAGCGAAACACTGGAAAGCTTTGTTTTGCCAGTCTTCAGGCAGGTTCCGGCGAGCGCATCCAAGCCATGCTGAGCCTCGACAAGGTGGGCGAAGAGCAGCACGAACTTTACAAGGAACTGGTTGACCTAGGCGACCACCTATTCGTGGAGGGTGAGGTAATCACCTCGAAGCGCGGCGAGCTCAGCATCATGGTGGATAGCTGGAAGATGGCTGCCAAGACCATTCGCCCGCTACCTAACCTTCACAATGAACTCGGTGAAGAGTTCCGTGTGCGTCACCGCTACATCGACCTCATCGTTCGCGATCGTGCCCGCGAGGTCGTCCAGATTCGCTCGCAGGTTATGCAGAGTCTCCGCAAGACTTTCTCGGAAGACAGCTTCCTCGAGGTTGAAACTCCGATGCTGCAGACCATTCACGGCGGTGCCTCGGCCCGTCCGTTCAAAACACACTCGAACGCTTTCGACACCGAGTTGTTCCTACGCATTGCACCGGAGCTGTTCCTGAAGCGTGCCGTGGTTGGTGGCATCGACCGCGTTTTCGAGATCAACCGCAACTTCCGCAACGAGGGTGCCGACCGCACCCACAGCCCTGAGTTTGCAATGCTAGAGGCTTACCAGGCTTACGGCGACTACAACTCGATTGCCGACCTAACCCAGAAGCTGATCCAGAACGCAGCCCAGGACGTATTTGGCACCCAGGTTGTCACCTTGGACGACGGCACCGAGAATGACCTATCCGGAGCCTGGCCACGCATCTCGATGTTCGAAAGCCTTTCGGAGGCAGCCGGCGAAGAGATCACCCCGGAAACCCCAATCGAGAAGCTGAAGAAGCTTGCCGAAAAGGTTGAGATCGAGATCGACCACCCGCTTCACGGAAAGTACGTTGAAGAGCTTTGGGAGCACTTCGTGAAGGGCGGGCTTGAGAAGCCAACCTTCGTTATCGACTTCCCAGTAGACACGTCACCACTAACTCGCGACCACCGTTCGAAGGCTGGCGTGGTTGAGAAGTGGGATCTCTACATTCGCGGCTACGAGCAGGCCACCGGTTACTCCGAGTTGGTTGATCCGGTTATCCAGCGAGCACGTTTCATCGAGCAGGTCACCCTGGCGGCGGCCGGCGATCCTGAAGCCATGAAGCTAGACGAAGACTTCCTGAAGGCTCTTGAGTTCGGTATGCCACCTTCGGGCGGTATGGGAATGGGAATCGACCGCCTACTCATGAGCCTCACCGGCCTCGGCATTCGCGAGACCATCATGTTCCCATTGGTGAAGTAATGGAAATCTTCTGGGACGTAGTTGGCTCACTGGTACCACCAGTATTCATCGGCTTGCTGTTCTGGTTCATCATGCGCTCAATCCTTCGCGCCGACTCGAAAGAGCGTGAGGTCTACGCGCAGATCGAGGCCGAGGAACGCGCCAAACTAGAAACCAAAAAGCCTTCAAAAAAGGGCTAACGCTCACGGCGAACAAGCCTATTTTGTGTCAGGTTGGCTCGCTAACCTGATTACATGTTCGAGAAATTCACTGATAAAGCCCGTCGCGTCGTCGTCCTTGCCCAAGAAGAGGCAAAGATGCTCAACCACAACTACATCGGCACCGAACACCTTCTTTTGGGTCTAATCCACGAGGGTGAAGGCGTTGCCGCCAAGGCTCTCGAGGCTCTAGACATCAGCCTCGAATCGGTTCGTCAGCAGGTTCAGGAGATCATCGGTCAGGGTCAGACCCCGCCGACCGGTCACATTCCGTTTACCCCTCGTGCGAAGAAGGTTCTCGAGCTTTCACTTCGCGAGGCCCTTCAGCTTGGCCACAGCTACATCGGCACCGAACACCTACTGCTTGGTCTAATCCGTGAAGGTGAAGGAGTTGCCGCTCAGGTACTCACCAAGCTTGGCGCCGACACCAACAAGGTTCGCCAGCAGGTTGTGCAGCTGCTTTCCGGTTTCGAGAACAAGGAAACCGTAAACGTTGGCGGCGAGAATGCAGCCCCACAAAAGGGTTCGCAGATTCTCGACCAGTTCGGAACCAACCTCACCCAGAGCGCTGCCGATGGCAAGCTCGACCCAGTAGTTGGTCGCGAACGCGAAATCGAGCGAGTGATGCAGATTCTTTCTCGCCGTTCCAAGAACAACCCGGTACTGATTGGTGAACCAGGTGTTGGTAAGACCGCAGTTGTTGAAGGTCTTGCTCTTGCCATTGTTTCTGGCAATGTTCCAGAGACCCTAAAGGGCAAGCAGCTTTACACCCTAGACATGGGTGCGCTGATTGCTGGTTCGCGTTACCGCGGTGACTTCGAAGAGCGTTTGAAGAAGGTCACCAAGGAGATCCGCACCCGCGGCGACATCATCACCTTCATCGACGAAATTCACTCGTTGGTAGGTGCTGGTGCTGCTGAAGGTGCCATCGATGCGGCCTCGATCTTGAAGCCGCTACTTGCTCGTGGTGAACTCCAGACCATTGGTGCCACCACCCTGGACGAGTACCGCAAGTACTTCGAGAAGGATGCCGCACTGGCTCGTCGCTTCCAGCAGGTGAACGTTGCCGAGCCTTCCCTACCAATGGCTATCAACATCCTGAAGGGTGTTCGCAAGGCCTATGAGAAGCACCACAAGGTAACTATCACCGACGGCGCAATTGTTGCCGCCTGTACTTTGAGCGACCGTTACGTAACCGACCGCTTCCTACCTGACAAGGCCATCGACCTAATCGATGAAGCCGGTGCTCGTTTGCGCCTGTCACTACTTTCCTCGCCACCGGAACTTCGTGAAATCGAAGAGAAGATTGCTGGCGTTCGTGTTGCCAAGGAGAAGGCAATCGAAGACCAAGACTTCGATGTAGCCAAGACCAAGCGTCAGGAAGAGAAGGACCTTCTCGCCGAGCGCGTTCGCCTGCAGTCGAGTTTCCAGAACGGTCACATCACACCTGAGGGAACAGTTGACGAAGGACTTATCGCCGAAGTTCTAGCCCAGTCCACCGGAATTCCTGTGTTCAAGTTGACCGAGGAGGAGAGCGCAAAGCTCATCTTCATGGAAGACGAGCTACACAAGCGCGTCATCGGTCAGGAAGATGCCATCAAGGCCATCTCCAAGTCGGTTCGCCGCCAGCGTGCTGGTTTGAAGGACCCAAACCGTCCTTCGGGTTCGTTCATCTTTGCAGGGCCTACCGGTGTTGGAAAGACCGAGCTAGCCAAGGCTTTGGCTCAGTTCCTATTCGACGACGAGAACGCCATGATCTCACTAGACATGAGCGAATACTCGGAGAAGCACACCGTTTCCCGTTTGTTCGGAGCCCCTCCAGGGTTCGTGGGCTTCGAAGAGGGTGGCCAGCTAACCGAAAAGGTTCGCCGCAAGCCATTCTCAGTTGTGCTGTTCGACGAAATCGAAAAGGCTCACCCAGACATCTTCAACTCACTCCTTCAGATTCTTGAAGAGGGTCGCTTGACCGATGGCCAGGGTCGCATGGTCGACTTCAAGAACACCGTGATCATCATGACCACCAACCTTGGAACCCGCGACATTGCTCGCGGAACCATGGGCTTCGCAATGGAAGGCGACGACGCCGGTGACTACGACCGCATGAAGGGCAAGGTCAACGAGGAGTTGAAGAAGCACTTCAAGCCTGAGTTCCTAAACCGCGTTGACGAAACCATCGTGTTCCCACAGCTAACCATGGTTGAGCTAGCTCAGATCGTTGACCTTTTCCTAGCCAAGCTAGGCACTCGCCTTGAAGAGCGCGACATGACCATTGAGGTTACCGAAGCCGCCAAGCAGCACCTCATCAAGATTGGTTACGACCCAGCGCTGGGAGCGCGACCACTGCGTCGTGCCGTGCAGCGTGAGATCGAAGACCGCCTCAGCGAGAAGATCATGCGTGGCGAACTTTCGAACTCGAGTCACATCGTGGTCGATTTGGTTGATGGCGAGTTCGTATTCGACACCAAGCAGAATGTTCCCGCTAGCATTTAGGGGTGAGCACTTCTAATTTCCACGTACGTCCGGCCACCGCGCTGGACGTTCGTGCTATCGCGGCCATGCGACTTCCGAACGAAGGTTCCGGCCGCAAGCTTTTGAAATTGGAACTTGTATCGCTTTTCGAAAAGGTGCCGGAGTTTCTGGTTGCCGTGAACGAAACTGGCGAAGTCGTTGGTGCCGGCGCTCTTCACATCATGTGGGAAGACTTAGCCGAAGTTCGCTCGCTTATCGTTCGCGATGATATGCGCGGCAAGGGTGTTGGCCACCTACTGGTTGATGCACTGTTGCTTCGCGCCAAGTCGCTCGGCATCGTTCGAGTCTTCTGTTTGACTTTCGAAACCGAGTTTTTCGCCAAGCACGGTTTTACCGAAATTTCGGATGTGCCGGTTGACGAAGCAACCTATGCCGAATTGGTTCGTTCGAACGATGACGGTGTGGCCGAGTTCCTCGACCTTGCTCGCGTAAAAGAGAACACCCTCGGTAACACCAGAATGCTTGCTCTGATCTAAACCATGAATCGCGCTCGTCTTTCCCCTCAGGTTATTCGTCGCCGCCGTATCGCTCTGCTGGTCGTCGTGGCACTAATCGGTTGGGGAGTCTGGGCTGGTATTGCAGCCATAGCTTCCCTGTTCCCGGGAGCGAAGCCAAAGGTGCAGGCGGCAGCCTGTGCTGCCGGTGTGGTCTCGGTCACCGCATACGCTGGTGATGGTCAGAAACACATGGATGTTTTCGATGCCAACACCAAGCCACTCATTTGGTTCTCGATTGTGAACAATGGCAAGGTCGCCTGTACTTTCAACACCGGCGCTGCAGTTCAGTTCTTCCGAATTAAGTCGGCCGATCAGGTTATCTGGACTTCGGAGCAATGTGACCGCAAGGGGCTCAAAGACGACCTAACGCTTCTGAAGCCAGGTGTGCCACAGAACTCTCCTGCCGGCCAGTGGATGCGTGTTTACTCGAGCGGAGGCGGCTGCGGGGATGGCCAGGCGCCAGCACTTCCTGGAAGCTACACATTGGTTGCCGAAGTGAACAAAGTGGTTTCGGGCAATCTCGAAACCTTCGAACTGCAGTAATTACCAGTTCAGCGCTAGGGCGAGGGCTGCCTTCACCGAGGTAACACCCGAATCAACCGTTCTAATAAATCCCAAACGAGAAGCCTCGTTTTCGCGAAGCTTCGCGTTGCTAACCTTGCGCACCTCGCCGGCAAGGCTGATCTCGCCAAACGCGGCTAGGTTGTGTGCGATTGGCTTGTCTTGAACGGCAGAGGCAATGGCCAGGGCAATCGCGAGGTCGGCGGCAGGTTCGGTTAGTTTCACTCCGCCAACCGTTGAAACGTAAACATCCATTTCACCAACGCGCAAACCGGCACGGCGTTCCAGCACAGCCAAGAGCATCGCTACACGAGACGAGTCAACACCGTTGGTTACTCGGCGCGGGTTTGGTGAAGATGACCTAACTACCAGTGCCTGAACTTCTGCAATCAAGGCGCGTTTACCTTCAACCGTCACGGTCACGCAGGTTCCCGACACCGGAGTTTCTGGGCGAGAAAGGAACAACCCGGACGGGTCTGGAACTTCGTTGATGCCATCGCCTGCCATCTCGAAGCAACCGACCTCGTCGGTTGGACCAAAGCGGTTCTTTTGGCTGCGCACAAAACGAAGAGCAGTTTGGCGGTCGCCTTCGAAGTGGCAAACCACGTCGACCAGGTGTTCCAGGGCACGGGGGCCAGCGATGTTGCCGTCTTTGGTAACGTGACCAACCAGGATGATTGGCAGATTGTTTTCCTTGGCCACCCGAATCAGGTTGCTAGCAACCTCGCGAATCTGACTTGGCATACCGGCAGCACCATCGAGTTCGGCATGCGCAATAGTCTGAACCGAGTCAACGATCAGAAGTTGCGGGGCCACCTGAGCCACTTGACCAAGCACACTCGCAAGATCAGTTTCGGAAGCTAGGTAGAGATTTGGGTTGAGTGCGCCAGTGCGCTCGGCACGCAGACGAATCTGACCAACTGACTCTTCTCCAGAAACGTAGAGAACTTTTAGCCCTTTGGCGGCCGCGTTCGAGGCAACCTCGAGGAGCAGTGTGGATTTACCAACGCCCGGCTCACCAGAAAGCAGAACCACCGCTCCCGGTACCAAACCACCGCCGAGCACGCGGTCGAACTCGCCAACTCCGGTGCTCCAAGCGGTGACCGACTCGGTGGAAATTTCGGTGATTGGGCGAGCGGCCGAAGAACCAACAATGACCGCAGGCTTGACCGATTTGGCAACACCGAGACCGCGGCTAGAACCTGCGCCTTCAACCATGCTGTTCCAGGCCTGGCATTCGCCGCACTGACCAACCCACTTGGTGCTAGCCCAGCCGCACTCTGCGCAGGTGTATTCAGCCTTAGATTTCGTTGCCATGCAACAAAACTACCAATCGGGCGCGACACCTAGCCTCACCTAAACTGAAGATGTGAACATCAATCGCATCGCAATCCTCGGCTCGGGCTCAATGGGCACCGCCATCCTGTCTGGTCTGCTCGCTTCAGGTTTCCCTTCGGAGAAGGTAACCATCACCACCAAGAGCGCAGAGAGCGCCAAGAAACTCTCCGACGAACTCGGCGTGACCGCGATTGCTCTCGAAAATCAGCCAACCGCAAACCAGGACGCCGTTGTCGGCGCCGACGTGGTGTTGGTCGCTGTGAAGCCGGCCTACGTCGTCGAAGTATTGAAGGAGGCTGCCAACAAGCTGCACGAGAACGCAACCGTAATTTCGGTTGCCGCTGGAATCACAACTGCCGCTATGGAAGCAGCCGTACCAGCTTCCGTTGCCGTAATTCGCTCGATGCCAAACACCCCTGCCATTGTTGGCCGTGCCGTGACTGGCGTTTCTACCGGTAGTCGAGTCACCGAAGAACAGCTTGAGAATGCTCTAGAACTTTTCGAAACCGTTGGACGAGTGGTGGTGCTTCCAGAGAGTCAGATCGATGCCCTGAGCACAATCTCCGGCTCTGGCCCGGCCTACGTTTTCTACCTAATCGAGCAGCTCACCGAGGCAGCCCAGAACATGGGTTTCGGCGAGGATATCGCAGCCATGTTGGTTGAAGAAACTTTCGCGGGTGCCACCGAACTGCTCAGCGCTTCCAACCAAAATCCAACCGACCTCCGCCGTCAGGTAACCAGCCCGAATGGCACCACCATGCAGGCCGTTGCTGTAATGGAACAGGCTGAACTGTCGAAGCTATTCACCAAGGCGACCGAAGCTGCACTGGCGCGAGCCAAAGAGATTGCAGCTGGTAAGTAGTTAGTACTTCTCGTCGATCTCGGCGATTAGGTTTTCGACCAAAACCTTGATCTTGTCGCGAATCGGACGAACCGCTTCAACACCCTGTCCGGCAGGGTCATCGAGCACCCAGTCGAGGTAGTGCTTTCCTGGGAAGAATGGGCAAACGTCGCCGCAACCCATGGTGATGCAGTAGTCAGAAACCTCGACGGCCTCGGTGGTGAGTAGCTTAGGGCTAGCACTCGAAATGTCGATGCCAACCTCGGCCATTGCCTCAACGGCTGCAGGGTTCACCGCATTGCCAGGCGCCGAACCGGCCGAGCGAACTTCAATGCGGTCGCCAGCAAGATGCTGCAACCAGCCAGCCGCCATCTGAGAGCGGCCGGCGTTGTGAACACAAACAAAAAGTACGGAGGCTTTGTAAGTCATTATTTTTTGGCAGCTGCCTTCTTCTTAGCTGGCGCAAAGACCATAAGCAACAAGATTGCAACCAAAACACCGGCAATCTGAGCCAAGACCAGTGGCCCACCGAAGCTGGTTGGCCATGAACCCTGAACCATCAAGCCGAAAGTCACTGCAGGGTTAGCCTGAGCACCGGTTGAGGTGAACGATGCTGCGGTAACGATCCAGGCGCCAACTGCGAATGGGATTAGGTTGCCAAGTTTGTTCTGAACCAGGGTGCCGATGATCCAAACCAGACCGGCAGTTGCAACAACTTCGCCGGCAATGGCCATCGGTGCGATGGTACCGCCGCTGGCAATGAAGCTCTTGTTGGTGGTTCCGGTTAGCAGTGCGCCTAGGCTGGCACCTGCGAAGGCCCCGGCAAGCTGAGCGCCAACGTAGGCAAGCATGGTGCCCAGGTTAATTTCCTTGCGGGCGTAGAAGAACAACGAGACCGCAGGGTTCAGGTGACCGCCACTTACTCCGCCGGTGATCAAGACCAAGAGAGCCAGTGCCAAACCAACAGTGAACGGCTTCAAACCGTTGTTAGCACCTGCGGTAATCGCGGCTAGAAAGATGGTGACGCCAACAAATTCGGCGAGTGATTTTTTGAGCAGTGGGTTCATTTTTTGTCTCCTTTTAAAACTCTCCAACCAGTATCCCCTAGAATGGAGAAATCGTTTGTTTGGCGTCGTAGCCATCAAGTTTCCAACAAGTGAGGTCCGTATGGGTTCCGTCATCAAGAAGCGTCGTAAGCGCATGTCGAAGAAGAAGCACCGCAAGTTGCTTCGTAAGACTCGTCACCAGCGTCGCAATAAGAAGTAAATCTTCGAAAAAGAAAACCCACCGATCCGTCGGTGGGTTTTTTATTTGCGGTTGGCTTTCAGTTCGCGCTTCTTGAAATCCAAGATCGTCCAGTGAGCCGCCTTGGCGTAGCGAGAAAGAATCTTGTCGGGGTTCACGGCAACCGCGTGACCCACGCGAGTAAGCATGTAGAGGTCGTTGTGGCTGTCGGAGTAAGCGTAGGAACGTCGCAGGCTGATGTTGCGCTCCTTGGCCATCTTCTCAATGGCAACAGCCTTACCTTCGCCGTGCAGCGGGCGTCCCTCGAATTCTCCAGTTAGCAGGCCGTCCTTGACTTCTAGGACGGTTCCAAGGGCTCCGGTTAACCCAAGTTGCTTGGCTATGTATTCACCCATCTGCACCGGCGCTGCGGTGATGATCCAAACTTCGCGCCCGGCTGCCACGTGCTCCTGCGCGATGCGAACAGTTTCCGGCCACATCTTGGCCTTCACGTAGTCTTCCCAGGCAATACCAACCAACGCTTCAAGCGCCTTGGCGCTTTGACCAACCACGAGGCTCATGGCACGGTCTTCGATGTGTGCCAGCAGCTTTGCCGACTCTCCGCGCCAGATAAACCTAAATTGTTGCCAAGCGAAACGGTATAGCTCCCGGCGGTTTACGAAGCGACGTTCGAAAGCGGCTTTTGCGAAAAGGAAAGACGAAGCACCACGCAATAACGTGTTGTCGAGATCGAAGAACGCTGCTTCGATCTTGGCTGGCTTCGTAGTCTTGGACACTGAACAAGTTTAGGCACATGCCTAGGATGTTTATGTGACCCAACCTATTCAACTGACCCTAATCGGCAAGCCTGGCTGCCACCTTTGCGACGATGCCCAGGTCGTTATTGATTCGGTTCTTTCCGAGTTCGATACCGAGATCCCAGTTGAAAAGAAAAACATCTTGGACGACGACGCATTATTCGCTCGCTATTCCGAAGAAATTCCGGTCCTTCTAATCAACGACAAGGTTCACAACTACTGGCACATTGACCCAGTCAGGCTTCGCGAAGCACTCCAAAAGCTCCTCTAGATGTTGTCTATACCTTTGTCTATACTTTTCGCATAGGGAGGTACTGATGAAGAGAACGTTTAGAGTGAAGACCTTTATGAATGGCGGTAGCCAAGCCATTCGTATTCCGGCGATCGCGCGATTTCCAGGAGATGAAGTGCTACTTACATGTGATTTAGAAACAGGGGCCATCACCCTCAAGAGCATCCCAGAGGAGCCAAACCTCCGCAAAGCCTTAGACAAATGGGCGAAGAGGCCACCGCTTCCTGATGAATTTTGGACAGAGTTCGACGCCAATTTGGCTGAACTTAGAGTTCAGGTAAGTGCCGAAGAAGCTCTTGCTAGCGCTCGAGACATCTAATGATCATCCTTCTCGATGCAGATACGTGCAGTTACCTAATCCGACAGATTCCTGCTGTACTAAAACGTTGCCAAGAGCACATGGATGCCGGGGACATTATCGGCATTTCGTCCATTACGGCTTTTGAACTTCGGTACGGTATCGAAACCAAGCAACCGCAGGTTGATGCTGAGACATTTCTTGTCGACCTGGTTGAGAATGTGAAGGTTCACCCGTTCGGAATTGAAGCAGGATTTCAAGCCGCTTTGATTCGCGCCGACCAGGCAAAGAAAGGCCGCCCGTCTGGATTTTATGACCCGATGCTGGCTGGCCATGCGGTAGCCCTAAATGCACAACTAGTGACCAACAACACGAAACACTTCAAGGACGTGCCGGGGCTATTGCTGGCGAACTGGATGGAATGATGAACGACGAAATCGAGAACTGGTCTAAGCAGTCCTACGGCTCTAGACGGTTTGGTCCACGGAACAGGTAGCCAACTTCGCGAATGTTTGGCTGGTGAAGCAGCAACATCAGCACGCGAATCAGACCCATACCGAAACCACCGTGTGCAGGAGCTCCGTAGCGGAAGAAGTCTAGGTACGAGCTCAAGCCTTCAGGCTCCAGACCCTTCGACTTTGCCTGCTCGGTAAGAACGTCAACCCGGTGTTCGCGCTGAGCACCGGTGGTGATTTCAACTCCACGCCAGATCAGGTCGTAGCTGTTGGTTAGGTCCTGGTTCTCGGCGTGACGCATGTGGTAGAACGGGCGCACGGTTGCAGGGTAGTCGGTTAGGAACACGAACTCGTGACCAAACTTTTCGGCAACGTGGGCGGCAATCTGACGCTCGCCCTCTGGGTCCATGTCGCCACCGCGAGCAATTTCGTGACCGCGTTCCTTCACGATTTCGATTGCTTCGGCAAGTGGGATGCGTGGGAATGGAAGCGACGGAACCACAACGTCAACGTCGAATAGTCGCTTAATGTCGTCGCCGTGCTTTTCCTTCACAGCGGTTAGAGCTGCCACGAGCAACTGCTCCTGCATCTGCATGATGTCTTCGTGGCTGTCAATCCATGAAACTTCCATGTCCACCGAAATGAACTCGGTAGCGTGACGCGAGGTGAACGAAGGGTCGGCACGGAACACCGGGCCAATCTCGAACATGCGGCCGAAACCAGCGGTCATCGCCATCTGCTTGAAGAACTGTGGGCTCTGGGCGAGGTAGGCGTGGGTTTCGAAGTACTCAAGCTTGAAGAGTTCGGCGTTCGACTCCGAAGGGCTCGACATTAGCTTTGGCGAGTGCACTTCGATGAAGTCGTTCTCGTACCACCAGATGCGCCATGCGTGTTCGATGGTGGTTTGGATACGGAACACGAGGTTCATTTCGCTGCGACGAAGGTCGAGGAATCGCCAGTCGAGGCGCTTGTCGATGCTGGTATCGTCGGCAATCGGGGTCTCTGGGTCGGCTAGGGTAACCACTTCAAGGTTCTGAAGCTTGATCTCAAGGCCGCCGAGCTTCACGCGCTCGTCGTGAACTAGCTCACCGGTGATCCAGACGAACGAACCGTTGGTTAGGCCCGAAATGGTTGCCGCTAGGGCGTCGTCGAGGTCTGGTTCTTCGTTGATAACCGGGCGTGGGTAGGTGACCTGAACGTCGCCGGTCTCATCGCGAACGATCACGAACTGGATGCGCTTCTGGTCGCGAAGTTTTTCAACCCAACCACCAACGGTTACTGGGCCGTCGGCCTTGGCGGCGAGGTCTTTGACGAGTGTGCGTTCGCGCATTTGTTCTTAGCTCTTTTCGTACCTGAGAGTGGGCTGTTGTCCCTGAAATCACAAGTTTAGCGGAGGGTAGAATAGCCGTATGCCCGCCACCCATGTTCACTTGGTACGCCACGGTGAAGTTCACAACCCAGGTGGCGTTTTGTATGGGCGCCTTCCACACTTTCACCTGAGTGAAAACGGGAAGGAAATGGCGCTCGCAGCGGCCGAAGCACTTGTTGCGTCAGGAGTTAAGCCTTCGAAGTTGGTTGTATCGCCGCTGCTTCGGACCCAGGAGTCGGCTGACCCGATTTCCCATGCTTTCGCCCAGGAGATCGACCTGGATGAGCGAATCATCGAGCCGTACAACATGTTTGAAGGCCGAAAGGTATCGGCCAAAACCGTTCTCCTTCGCCCACACCTGATGTTTCACCTGCGCAACCCGATGCAGCCATCGTGGGGTGAAAGCTATGTTTCGGTGGTCGAACGCATGATGAAGGCTATGAAAGACGCAGCCGATTCGGTTGACGGCGGGGAAGTTGTCATGGTCACTCACCAACTTCCAATCTGGATGGTTCACCGCCACCTATCAGGCGCTCGTCTGGCCCACAATCCTTCGAAGCGTCGTTGCGCGCTTTCCAGCATCACCAGTTTTGAATACGTCGATGGCAAGTTCCGTGAGGTGGGTTATCAAGACCCAGCGGCAAAGCTTGCCCGCATCGATAAGGGAGCAGTATGAAGCGTTTAGCGGCAAGCATTCTTGCGGTCGGTTTGGTGTTTGGCCTGTCGGCTTGCGCCAACGACCCTTTAGCCGACCAGTTCAAGGCTGGCACCAACAAGAACTATGTTGCTGGTGACGGTTCGGTTACCGAGTTCAACGGCAAGTTGACCAAGGGCGATACCTGGACTTCAACCACCTTCGATGGTCAGGCGATTAGCAGTAAGTCGCTGCTTGGTCACGTCACCGTGCTCAACTTTTGGTACGCCGGATGTGCTCCTTGCCGTGCCGAGACCCCCGACCTCGCCAAGATTGCTTCGAACTACGAATCAAAGGGCGTCTATGTCGTTGGCGTGAATGTCCGCGATACCGCTGCTACCGCCTCGGCATTCGCCAGAACTCACGCGCTGAACTATCCGTCGGTGATGGACATCGACACCGGCTCGGTTGTGCAGGCTTACACCGGCGTGGTCTCGCCTTCTGCTGTGCCAACCACTCTGGTTTTGAACGCCAAAGGCGAGGTGACTTCTCGAGTGCTCGGACGATTCGAACCAAGCATCTTGCGCACCCTGATCGATACGGCGTTGAAGGGCTAACTTGAACCAAATCATTCTCGACGGATCGCTGCTGGCTGCTGTGCCGGTAGCGTTGCTTGCGGGTTTGGTGTCGTTTCTATCGCCTTGCATCCTTCCACTAATCCCGGGTTACCTGAGCTTCATCGGCGGCTTCGCTGCCAGCCGTTCTCGAGTGGTTTTCGGCTCGGTTTTGTTCGTGCTCGGTTTCGGTGTGGTGTTTGTTGTGCTTGGCGCGCTCGCGGGTTCTCTGGGTATCGGCGTTGCCCAAATCAAGTTGGTTCAACGGCTGCTCGGTGTGGTCATCGCTCTTCTCGGTTTGGTGATGATTGGTCAGTTCGGTTTCCTTCAGCGCACTCTGCGTTTCCAAGTTCGCCCAAACATGGGTCTTTGGAGTGCGCCGGTTTTGGGTATCGCTTTCGGCCTTGGTTGGACCCCTTGCATCGGCCCAACTCTTTCGGCAGTTTTGGCTCTTTCGCTCGATCAAGCAAACGTTGGTCGAGGAGTAATTCTCGCCAGCGCGTTCACCCTCGGCATCGGTGTTCCATTCATTTTGATGGCCTTTGGTTTCGGCTGGGCAACCAGTTCGGTAGCCTTCGTAAAGAAGCACATTCGCACGTTCAACCTCGTTGGTGGCGGTCTGTTGATCGTGCTCGGCTTGCTCATGGCGTTCGGCTTGTGGGCTTCACTGGTTTCATGGTTGCAGGAGGTGACTGGTAGTTATGTCCCTGCCATCTAACGTCACTCACGGCGACGAGGTTCGGTCACCAAAACTAGGCTTCATGGGCTGGGTCCGCTGGATTTGGGGCCAACTCACCAGCATGCGCACCGCGTTGCTTTTGCTTCTACTCTTGGCTGTTGCGGCAGTGCCGGGTTCGCTTTTTCCGCAGCGTTCCTCCGACCCAAACGGTGTTACCACCTACTTCCAAAACAACGCCGAGTCGGCTCCGCTTTTGGATAAGTTCCAACTCTTTGACGTCTACACTTCGTCGTGGTTCTCAGCGATTTACCTGCTGCTTTTCATTTCGCTGATTGGTTGTGTTTTCCCACGCGTTGCTCATCACTGGGACGCACTGCGCAGCCAGCCGATCGACACACCGCGCAACCTAAAGCGTTTCCCGGCTTACCTTTCCAAGACTTCGAAACAGGCGGGCAGCTTGGACGCCATCGCCGAACAGCTTCGTGCCAAGCGTTTCCGCGTGAAGGTAACCAAGACCTCGGTTTCGGCTGAGAAGGGTTACATTCGCGAGACCGGTAACCTGCTGTTCCACGTCGCCCTGATTGGCATCCTGGTGACGGTCGGAATCGGCGGTGCAACCAGCTTCTCGGGTCAACGTGTTTTGGTTGAAGGCGAAACCTTCGTGAACAACCTCGCCGGCTACGACTCGTTCTCACCCGGTGTTTGGTTTGATTCAAAGTCGCTTCAGCCTTTCAGCGTGAAGCTCGACAAGTTCGAAGCCACCTTCGACCTGCGCAACAAAACCAACATTGGAACCCCGCTCGATTTCGAAGCCTTCGTTTCGTTGAAAGACAAGAATTCGTCGAAGCCGGTTGCCGGCAAGATTCGAGTGAACTATCCGTTGGAAGCGCCTGGGGCAAACATCTACCTGACCGGCAATGGTTACGCTCCGGTGCTAACTTTCCGCGACAAAGACGGCAATGTTTCGTTCTCAGGCCCAGTGATTTACATGCCTCAGGATGCTAACTACACCTCGCTCGGAGTCATCAAGCTACCTGATTCCAAGCCTCAGCAGTTTGGTGTGCTCTCGTTCTTCTACCCAACCAAGGCGCAGCTTCCAACCGGCGCTTTCACTTCGGGTTATCCAGCACCGGTTGACCCGCTGGTTTCGATGAACGTTTACGTTGGAAACCTTGGTCTGGATAACGGCATCCCTTCCAACGTTTTTGCGCTTTCCGTGCACGGCCTCAAGCAAGTGGCCGGCGGTAAGTCGGGCACCAAGGCGATCACTTTGGAACTTGGTGAAACTGTGGAGCTGCCCAAGGGTTTGGGAACGGTAACCTGGGACGGCCTGAAGCGCTACGCCTCGTTGGACATCGATTACAACCCGATGCAGGTTTGGGTATTTGTGTTTGCGCTGCTTGCATTCCTGGGTCTGGTGACTTCGTTGCTCACACCACGCCGTCGTGTCTTCGCTCGTAAAACCGAGACCGGTTACGAACTGGCGGCGATGGCAAAAAACGACGACCCACGCTTGTCCGAAATTCTGGAAGAATTGGTCGCGGGGCTAAAGGTTAGGAAGAAGTGAAAGACGTACTGCTAAACCCGGTTCTCGACCGCTATGCGCTTTATGTGATTTATGGGGCGATGGCCCTTTACACCGTGGCGTTCTTGGTATTCGTTTGGCACCTTTCGCGTTTGTCGTCAACGTCTAAGAAAATGCAGAAGACTGCGGCGCCTCTCGAACTTGCCGGCCTTGTCATTCTTGGTTTGTCGGCTGCACTGCACGGTGCCGGTGTGGTCATGCGCGGTATTGCCGCTGCTCGTGTGCCTTGGGCCAACATGTACGAGTTCTCGATTACTGGTTCGTTTGTGATTGTCGCCATCTTCCTCGGCGCCTGGTTTGTCAAAGAGATTCGCGTCATTGCGGTTTTGGTGACCGCGTTTGCCCTGCTGGTTCTTGGTGCTGCTACCACCGTCTTCTACGTGCAAGTGAAGACCCTGATGCCGGCACTCCAGAGTTACTGGTTGGTCATCCACGTGACCGTCGCTGTTTTGGCAACCGCCTTCTTCAACATCGCGGCCGCCTTGGCCGTGGCCTTCCTGCTTCGCAACTGGGGTTGGCTGAACAACTCGAAGAGCAAAGCCTTGCAGTTGGTGAAGCGAGTGCTTTCGGTTTTCCCAGAAAGCAAAAAGCTCGAAAGCCTTTCCTACCGTTTCAACATGATCGGATTCATCCTCTGGACCTTCACCCTAGCCGCCGGAGCCATCTGGGCTGAACGTGCATGGCACCGTTTCTGGGGCTGGGATACCAAAGAAGTTTGGACCTTCATCATCTGGACGATTTACGCTGGCTATCTACACGCAACCGCAACTCGTGGTTGGAATGGGGCTCGTGCCGCTTGGCTTTCGCTGGTTGGTTTCGCTGCAATTTTGTTCAACTTCACCATCGTGAACCTTTTCTTCAAAGGTCTTCACGTTTACTCGGGGCTCAAGTAAAGCAACGCTCTAAGCGAGCGAGCCACCAGTTGCGTCGTTCTTCGCTAGCCAGTACTTCGTTGTTGAACACATCGGCACGCTCAAAGAAGAACAGGGTGCCCAGGCCATGGGCGGTGTTTCCGCCAAGCGCCGAAGCGAAGGTCAACCCCGCGTGGATTCCAATTGGAGTTTCCAGAGCACTACTCACGGTCACCGGTAGCCCGCACTCTTCGGCAATCTCCAAAGCACGGGTCACGCCGCCGAGCGGTTGGGCTTTCAAAACTAGGACGTCGGCAGCACCGGCGTAAACCACGGCCATCGGGTCTTCCACCTTGCGCACCGATTCGTCGGCGGCAATTCGGGTTGCTCCGTGAAGCCTGGCTCGCAGTTCAGCCAGCTCACCGATGGTGGCACAGGGTTGTTCGAAGTAGTCGAGCTCACCCACGTATTCGGCGACCCGCAAAGCCTGCTCAACGCTGTAACCGCCGTTGGCGTCCAGACGCAACTTGGCGTCCGGCTTCAAGATTCGAACCGTGGTCACGCGTTCCAGGTCTTGCTCGATGGTCTGACCCTTCTCGGCAACCTTGATCTTGATGGTGTCGAAGTCGGGGAACATCGAAAGTACTTGTGCAATCTGCTCACCGTTGACGGCGGGGAGCGTGGCGTTTAGGTTGACGTCGCCAACTTCGCGTTTCGGCCCGAAGCCCTGATCAAGCGCAGCTTTCAGCCATACTCGAGCTTCGTCGTCTTCGTATTCAACGAAAGGCGACCATTCGGCCCAACCATTTTCACCCTCGAACAGTAGGGCTTCACGATGCCTCACTCCACGGAAGGTCGTGCGCATCGGCAGGCTCACCACTCGGGCGCTGGCCAACAGATCTGGCAGGGTTGGGGTTGCGGTCACATTGTTAGTCTAGGAGCATGGCAAATCAGGTTTCCGAAATCTTCGACGAGAGCGCTTGGCGCGAGGTCGCCGAGGTGGGTTCGCTCACCGACATCACCTACCACCGCCACGTTTCGCTTGGCTGTGTGCGTGTTGCCTTCAACCGTCCCGAGGTTCGCAATGCGTTCAGACCTCAGACCGTTGATGAACTGAACCGCGTTCTACTTCACGCTGCCGAAGATTCTCAGGTTGGCGTTGTCCTACTGACCGGAAATGGCCCTTCCCCTAAAGACGGCGGCTGGGCTTTCTGCTCCGGAGGTGACCAGCGCGTGCGAGGCAAGGATGGCTATCTCTATCAGGATGGCAAAGTATCAAATGGTCGCCTGCACATTCTTGAGGTTCAGCGCCTGATCCGTTTCATGCCGAAAGTGGTCATTGCGCTGGTGCCTGGTTGGGCTGCCGGTGGGGGCCATTCGCTCAACGTGATTGCCGATCTCAGCATTGCCAGTCGAGAACACGCCATGTTCAAGCAAACCGATGCCACGGTTGGTTCGTTCGATGCCGGTTACGGCAGTGCCTATTTGGCTCGCCAGGTTGGCCAAAAGTTTGCCCGCGAGATCTTCTTCCTTGCCGATGAGTACAACGCGCAGCGTGCCTACGAGATGGGCGTGATCAATGCCGTGGTCTACCACAAGGAACTAGAGAAGACCGGCATCGCCTGGGCAGAGCGAATCCTGGCGCAGAGCCCGCAGTCGATTCGCATGTTGAAGTATGCCTTCAACGCGGTGGACGACGGTCTGGTTGGTCAGCAACTTTTTGCCGGCGAAGCCACCCGCCTGGCCTATGGTACCGATGAAGCGGTCGAAGGCCGCGACGCGTTCTTGCAGCGCCGACAGCCAGACTGGTCGGCCTATCCTTGGCACTTCTAAATCCATGGAACCGCTGAAACTCGACTACACCGTTGATCCGGTTTCGGCTTTGCTAGCACTCGGCGACGTGATCGACGGCAAGCGCAACCTGGTAGTTGAGTCTTCTGGCTCGACCGGCACGCCAAAGCAGGTCGAGCTAACCGGCTCGCAACTTATGCAGAACGCCGTCGCCAGCGCCGAACGTCTCGGCGGGCACGGCCAGTGGTTGCTGGCACTACCAATCAGCTATGTGGCCGGTGCCATGGTTTTGGTGCGTTCGCTGGTTTCCGAACTGCAACCGGTGGTTCTCAACACCAACGTTCCGTTTACCGCCGAAGGCTTTGCCAGAACCGCCGGATTCATGACGGCCGAGCGACGCTACACCTCGTTGGTGCCAGCACAGTTGGAGCGTCTGGCGGCAGAGCTAGAGCAGGTACCTGGGCTGCTTCAAGTTTTGAAGCGTTTCAATGCCATTCTGATTGGCGGCCAGAAACCGAAGAGCCAAACCATCGATCGTCTTCGTGACATGGGCATCAACTTGGTGGTCACCTACGGCATGGCCGAGACCGGTGGCGGAGTGATCTACGACGGCGTGCCACTTAGTGGCGTGGAGGTTGCAATCGAAACCGATGGCCGTATTCGCATCGGCGAGCTGACCACAAACGACTTAGGCGTTTTCGTCGAAGGCAAGTTGGTCGTGACCGGGCGTGCCGACCGAGTGATCATTTCCGGCGGTCACAAGTTGGCGCTTGAGTCGGTTGAGGATTGGACTCACGATCAGCGCGGTGTGATTGATGCCGCAGCAGTTTCAGTAACCCATTCGGAATTCGGTGAGGCTTTCGTCTGTTTCTATTCTTTGGTTCCAGGCGGAAACTTGGATACCTCACGGGCGGCACTCGCCTTGGGTATTGTTGCAAAGTCGGGCACCTGGAAGCAGTTGGAGAAAATACCAACCCTTCCGAACGGAAAGCCAGACCTACAGTTTTTGACCGTGATGGCGAATCAACTTGGAGAAGCATTTGAGTAAGAAGCATCAGAGCGATTTCAGTCTTTGGGTGGAAGGCGCTCGTCTTCGCACCTTGCCGCTGGCAGTTGCTCCGATAATCGCGGCCAGTGGAGCCGCCATGGCCATGCAGGCGTTCAATCTCGGCAGAACCTTGCTGGCTCTCGGTGTTGCCCTGTTCCTTCAGATTGGCGTGAACTACGCGAACGATTACAGCGACGGAATTCGCGGAACCGACAGCAACCGCGTTGGACCATTACGCCTAACCGGTTCGGGTACTTTCAAACCTAAAACCGTGAAGCTGGTTGCCTTCGGCTTCTTGAGTCTTGGCGCTTTGGCAGGGCTCGTGCTGGTTGTTCTGACCACGCAGTGGTGGCTACTCGGGCTTGGTGCAATTGCTGTTCTAGCCGCTTGGTTTTATACCGGCGGCAAGAAGCCTTACGGCTATGCGGGCTTAGGTGAATTGGTTGTATTCGTTTTCTTCGGGCTGGTTGCAGTAGTCGGCACCGTCTACGTTCAAGCACCTGAGATTTTCAATGTTCCCGAGAGTTGGCTACTGGTTTTGCCGGTTGCTGTTGGGCTTGGCCTTTTCTCGTCGGCAGTGCTGATGATCAACAACATCCGCGATATCGAAACCGATGCGCCGGTTGGAAAGAAGACCCTGGCGGTTCGAGTTGGCAAATCAGCAGCCAAGGCCATCTACCTTTTGATGATTTGGGCACCGCTTGCGATCGGCGGAATCTATTTGAAGATCAACCTGATTCCAGCTTTTGTGTTTCCATTCGCGCTGGTTCTGTTGCTGTTGCCGTTGACCCTAATCGTGTTGAGTGCCAAGACTCCGAAGGAAAACATTTTGGCACTGAAGTTGACCAGCAATGCCGCACTCATTTATGCGGTGCTGGTGGCGCTTGGTCTTTGGAAGCTCGTTTAGTTTTCGTCTTCGTGTGATTCGTCCACGGTTTTCTTTTTGGCATGGACGTTCTGGTAAACCCTGGCGCTGCTAGCTTCGCGAAGCTTGCGCAGAAAAATCAGCGAGAACGAGAAACTCAACATGGTGGCAAACACCACCGCGATGTAAGGGTTGAAGTTCAGAAGCAGCAAAACGGCGAGAATCCCGGCGAAAATCCCGATTCGAGCGAGCGTGTAGGCAACCAGGGGATTCTTCATGTTTTAAAGTCTAGGCATGCCAATAGGCTGGTGTTATGCGTTTCGTAATCCTCTCCCTGGTCGCTTGGGTTGTGCTCACCGTTTTCACGGTAGTTTTCGCCGCCAGCGCCAAAGCCAGTGAGGTTCGGGTAATGCACAAGACTTTCTGGTTGCTTTTGATCATCATCGTGCCGGTCATCGGTTCCCTGCTCTACCTCACGGTCGGTCGTCCGGTTGGCCCAAGCAGAACCACTCAGGTGGCACCGGATGACGACCCGGAGTTCTTGCGCCGCTTGGCCGAGCGTTTGAAAAACGAGGACGAAAAGGGCGAAGAAAGTAATGACTAGTTCGCCAGCTCAATCCTTCGCCGCGCACCTCCTGGCAGCCTTTGTTGGAGCCGGTTGCGACCAAATCTTCATGGCGCCAGGGGCTCGCTCGCAGGCACTTGCCATCGCTGCCGGGCAACTAGCCGATGCCGATCGAGCCGATCTCTATGTGCGCCTAGACGAACGCTCGATGGCCTTCACCGCTCTTGGCACCAGCCTCGCCACCGGCAATCCAAGCTTGGTCATTACAACTTCCGGAACCGCGGTGGCGAACCTTCACCCAGCCGTTCTTGAGGCTCACCACTCGGGCGTTCCAATGATTTTGCTCACCGCGGATCGCCCACACGAGCTTCGTGATGTTGGGGCAAATCAAACCACCAAACAGGTCGGAATTTTCGACGAAGCCGTTCGCTTGGTTTTCGATGTTGAAGCGCCAACCGCCGAAGACGACGGGGTGGACTCGGTTCCAGAGTTAGTCTCAACCGCAATCCGGGCAGCCCTCGGTTTGGGTGGCTCTCGTCCTGGCCCAGTGCAAATCAACCTCGCCTTCCGTGAACCGCTTTCGGCTGATTCACCAAACGCTGCCGAGCTGCAGGTTGACGTTCCCACCGGGGAAACGTTCGAGCCAGAACTCGAGTTTGCAATCCTCGACGGTTCCGTGCCAACCGTTGTTGTGGCAGGTGCCGGAGCCGAAGCCGGTGCAATCGAGCTTGCCGAAGCCTATGGTCTGCCGGTTTTCGCTGAGCCTTCATCATGCGCCCGATTCGGTGATAACGCCATCCTCGGCTATCCGCTTTTACTGGGCGGAAACCCCGAGCTCTCCGCTCGAATCGGTCGGGTAATCGTTTTCGGTAAACCAACCCTGACCCGTTCGGTAATTCGGTTGTTCTTCAATGAAAACATTGAAGTCGTCGTAGTTCGCAGTCGAAACATGGGTCTCTTCGATGTATCTCGTCGAGCCGCTATGTTTGTCGACGATGTCACATTTGATGTAGACGTTGACGGTGAATGGCTGGAAGCTTGGCGCGTGGCCGACCAGAGGGCTAGGCTCATGGCTCCCGTTTCCGAAACTCTTTCTCGCCGTGAAATCGTTGAGCAGGTCTGGAACGCAACTGGACCTGGCGAGAACCTGGTACTTGGCGCATCTCGCATGATTCGCGAAGCCGAAGTTTGGGCGCCAGCGAAAAACATCAATGTATTCGCTAACCGAGGATTGGCAGGTATCGACGGCACGGTCGCCACCGCCACTGGAATCGCCTTGGCTACCCGTGAACAAACTCGTGCGTTACTGGGTGACCTAACTTTGCTCCACGATGCCGGTTCGCTGGTGATCGATCCGCTCGATGGCGAGCTCAACCTGCAACTTGTGGTGGTCAACGATCAGGGTGGAAGTATCTTCGAAACGCTGGAACCAGCCAAGGCTCTCAGCGAAGCAAGCTTCAACCGCCTATTCCGCACGCCTCAGGAAGTGAACTTGGCAACTCTCGCCGTGGCTTACGGTTGGTTGCACATTCCGGTTCACACCGAAGTGGAGCTGGAAGCAGCACTTAAGACCAAAGGTCGAGTGCTGATTGAAGTGAAGTTAGGCTAACGCGCTAATAATCGGTTGGAACTTCAGATCGGTTTCGAGCAGTTCCGATTCGCCGTCCGACTCCGAAACGATGCCGCAACCGGCATAGGCCGTGACCTTCCCTTCGGCTAGTTGAGCACCGCGTAGTGCAATCACCCATTCGCCATCACCATCGGCACCGATCCACCCAACCGGTCCGGCATAACGCCCACGGTCGAATGGTTCCAGCTCGGAGATAAGTTTCTGAGCGGCGGAACGAGGCGTTCCAGCCACGGCAGCGGTTGGGTGCAACGCACTCGCCAAATCCAAAACCGACGAGTTCTGCTTTAGAACGCCGTGAACATCACTGGCGAGGTGCCAAAGGTTCGGCAAGGCCAAGCTAAACGGTTCGGTGTCGGCATCAACATGGTCGCAGAACGGTTCGAGAGCCGAGACCAGCGAGCGAACAGCAAACTCGTGCTCGGCTAGATTTTTGTGCGACTCAGCAAGCGCCTTTGAAATCGCCTGGTCAACACTCGGGTCGGTTCCGCGAGCCGCAGTTCCAGCCAAGACTCGAGCCGAAACCTGCGAATGGGAAACACGAACCAAGAGTTCTGGTGAGGCTCCAAACATTCCGTCGACCGAGTAAATCCAACAACTTGGGAAGCGCGTTGCCAACCTGCCGAGTGCACTTCGAAGGTCGAAACCGGAAGGTACCGAACCAACTAGGTCACGTGCGAGCACAACCTTCTGCAGGTCGTTCCCTTTGATCATCGCCACCGCGCGGTCAACCAATTCGCTAAACGCATCGCGTCCTAGTGAGCCAGGGTTCAGTTGAATCGGTGGGTTCTTCGCCCAAACGGTGGCAGCTGGAAGTTTCGCGTCGTCAACGGCAGTAATCCAGAACCGGTCGTCTCGGCGACCAATCACAACTCGCGGCATAACCAGAACGCTCTCAGCCTTCGAGTCATCGGCGAACGCAATGGTTCCGAACGCTACCGGACCAGAACCAGGCAGAGCCACACTGTCAACCACTTCGAGCTCGGAGACAAAAGTTTTCCAAGCTGAAGCCAAGTCTTGAATGCGCCTCTCGCCTTTGGTCGAAATTCTCTTGGCTTCGCCCCAGCCAACCAAACCTTGACCACCACGAACAAAGGTCATGGCGTCGGCAGGGAGTAATTCCAGAAGATCGCGACCCATGGCTTCGGGAAGGGGCAGACTAACCACACGTGTCATGGCATTCCCTTCGCTGTGTCTTTGCTGTGAACCGACTGATTGGCCTGTTTTATGCCCAGCAACCACTCTAAATTGGTTGAGTAGAGCACATTTGAGTCTAGGCGTTTGGAGGTGTGCGCATGTCTGATAAGAAAGCTATCTTGGCGGCAACCGTCGTTTTGCTTACCGTATTCGGCGCACCCGTTGCCGCCTCGGCCGCCCCTGTTCAGACCGGTAGCGCTCAATCCGGAATCTCGATCCACACCGAAGACCACGATGACGAATCGGATGACGGTGACGACGACGAAGATGATGACGACCGCCACGGCTACATCCCACCAGTCTTCGTAGTACCAGGTCAGAAAAAGCCACACAACGAACACAAGACAAAACCGTCGGGCACCGTTACCACTACACCTAGCACCGGATCTAGCTCCAGCACTGCCGGAATTGATCCGTTGAGCGGCGACCCGGTAAATCAGATTGGCCCAGATGGTCAGCCAATGGCAGGCACCCCGGGTTCCGACCTCGGCCCAGCTGGCACCCCTGAAGAGAGTCGTGCCGTAGACATCACCCGAGTTCCTAAGCACATCAAATCACCTGCGGACGCATTCATGGATACCGCCTACATCGGTTTGGGGCTCCTTGGAGTTTCGGCAGTTGGTCTGGGTGTTACCGCCGGAGTCCGTGCCATTCGTCTGCGCCGTTCGGGTAAGTCAGACTACATCTACAACGACAAGTAGCCGTTTTCCTCGCGCCTTGGCGAGAGTAGACTTGACCCGTGAGCAAAGCCAACCTAGACAAAAAACCTGCCGAAGTTGCTGCCATGTTCGACGAGGTTGCCCCAACCTACGACATCACCAATGATCTTCTTTCACTTGGACAGTCGCGCCTTTGGCGCTCGCGGGTTGCCAAGGCGGTGGCTGCAAAGAGCGGTCAAACCATCCTCGATCTAGCAGCCGGCACTGGTTCATCGTCGGTTGCCTTCACCGGTCCTGACATCAAGGTAATTGCCACCGACTTTTCGGAAGGAATGCTCGCCGAAGGACGCAAGCGTCACCCTGAACTTGATTTCCGTTTCGCCGACGCCACCAAACTTCCTTTCGAAGACGCATCGGTCGATGCCGTCACCATTTCGTTTGGTATTCGCAATGTGGTTGATGTTCCGAAAGCTCTCACCGAAATGTATCGCGTGCTGAAGCCTGGGGGCCGAGTGGTTATCTGTGAATTCAGTAAAGCCACTCTGCCTGGATTCAAGCAGTTCTACAACTTTTATCTCGCCAAGGTTTTGCCTAAGGTTTCTGGACTGTTCAGCAAAACGCCTGAGGCTTACAGCTACCTCGCCGAATCAATCGCGGCTTGGCCAGACCAAACAGGGTTCGCCAAAATGCTCGAGCAAGCAGCATTTGAAAATGTGACTTACAAGAACCTCAGCTTTGGCGTGGTTGCCGTTCACACCGGTTTCAAGGTGGTCAAGTAGTGAATACCTTGCTACCGAAGCAGTTCCGTTCGCTAACCGATGTTGCGCTCATCAAGAAACTTGAAGCCGGCCTCGAGCAGGTTGAATCCGGTCTGCTGAACGCCACTAAGCACACCGATCCTGTTGCCAAGGATGCAGCTCGTCACCTCGTTGAAGCCGGTGGCAAACGCATCCGTCCGGTTCTGGTTATGCTGGCTGCCCAATTGGGCAATCCTGATGTGAAAGAAGTTATCGACTCGGCAGTGGTGGTTGAACTCACCCACCTCGCTACGCTTTACCACGACGACGTAATGGACGAAGCGCCGACCCGTCGCGGTGTTCCAACCGCACAGATGATTTGGGGAAACAACCTCGCCATCCTCACCGGTGACCTTTTGTTTGCTCGTGCATCGCAGGTTGCTGCCAACCTCGGTGAAGAGATCATCAAGCTGCAGTCGTTCACTTTCGAGCGCCTTTGCCTTGGCCAGATGCACGAAACCGTTGGTCCGCTTGAAACCGACAACCCAACCCAGCACTACATTCAAGTGCTCGCTGACAAGACCGGTTCACTGATTGCAGCAGCCGCTCAGATGGGTGTGCTTGCTTCAGGCGCAGACCGTGCCTACGAGCAACCTTTGGTTGAGTTCGGTGAGGCTATCGGTGTTGCCTTCCAGCTAATCGACGACGTGATTGATATTTCCGAAGCAGGTCCTTCCGGCAAAACCCCTGGCACCGATCTTCGCGCCGGCGTTCCCACCTTGCCGGTGCTGCTACTGCGCGAGCAGGCTAAAACCGATTCCTCAGCGGAACAGCTTCTTGCCGAAATCGACAGCGACCTCTCCAGCGACGCAGCACTTGCTGCCGTGGTAACCAAACTACGCAACCACGCGGTTGCTGCCGAAGCCGAAGCCGAAGCCCGTCGCTGGGCTGCCAAGGCAATCACTGCCATCGAACCACTACCGGAAGGTTCGGTAAAGCGTGCGCTGGTTACCTTTGCCAATGCCGTAGTGGATCGAACCAACTAATGGCTGCCGCAATAAAGATTTCTCGAGAGCGTGCCGAACGCGTAAACAAGGCGCTTATCGCCACTTTCTTCACACAGGCCATGGTCACCATGGCAATCATCATTCGCATCCCTGAGATCATCGACAACTTGGGTCTCTCCAAAAACCTCGCCATCTGGGGAACCATCACGGGTCTCTCCGGTATTGGCTCGATGCTCGCCCTGATTTTTGCTCACCGCCTGGTGGTGCGTTTCGGCACCACGCGAATCGTCCAAGTGGGAACCTTGGCGGCAACCGCCATCCAAGGAATGCTTCCGCTCATTCACAACTATTGGCTCTACTTTGTGGTGACTTTCTTCCAAGCGGTGGTCTTCAGCCTTTACAACAATGCTGCAAACGGCCAGGCACTCATGGTTCAAAAACGATTGAAGCGAGTAATCCTCGGCTCGATCCATGGCGCTTGGAGTCTCGGTGTTGGAGTCGCCTCAATCATTTCGGGTATCCTCGCCAGCTTCCTTCCGCTCGAACTTCACATGGGCATAATCGCGTCCGTTGGATTCGTTGCCCACCTGTTCCTCAATGCGCAGATGATGAACCGCGAAGAAGAGAAGCTCAGCCAAATCAAAACCAAAACCGAGAAAAAGGTTTCCTGGCTCAAGACCCCCGGCATCATTTGGCTACTAGCCCTCGGCCTGTTCATGGGTATTTGGCCTGAGCTGGTTATGGGTGACTGGATGTCGCTCTACTCAAAGAACGTGATGCAGCTTTCCGCCAGCCTCATCGCAATTCCGTTTACCGCCTTCGCTTTGGCCATGATTGTCGGACGATTCGCAACCGGCTGGGTTTCCACCAAAATGCATGTGAACCGAGCAGCCATGTTTGGCGGTTACTTCGGTGGCGTGGCAATGACCCTAGGTCTCCTCGCCAGCCACTTCCTACTACCGCTCAACCAACTACTAGCGGTTTCGGTGCAAGCGGTGTTCTTCTTCATCGCCGGTCTCGGCGAATCCATCATGGTTCCTGCCTTCTATTCGGCAGCCTCGCACGTTCGCTCGATTCCGTCCACCCAAGCTTTGGCTCGCATGGGTATGGCTAACTCGCTGTTATTTATTTTGGCTAAGGGAGTCATGGGAACCTTGGCCGACACCGTTGGCCTCACCCTCGCGATGCTTTTCCCAATCCTGGCCTTCTTTGGCTCCGGTTATATGCAAGGCCTAGTGGGCAGAAAAGCGGACAAGCTTGAAGCACAAAATTTGGAAAATTATCCACCAACCGGAACAATTCCGGTTCAGGTCGTCAAAGAATAATTAGCGGAAGTTCGTGAACTGGATGTCGATGTCCAGGTCACTCTCGCGAAGAAGCTGCATGGTTGCCTGAAGGTCGTCGCGGCTCTTCGACTGCACGCGAAGTTCGTCTCCCTGAATCTGGCTCTTCACGCTCTTCGGACCTTCTTCGCGAATGATCTTCGAAATCTTCTTCGCCTGTTCCTGGTCGATTCCGTTCTTAAGCTCGCCTTCGATGCGGTATTCCTTGCCAGAAGGGAAAGGGTCGCCATCGACGAAGCTCTTCAGCGAGATGCCGCGCTTTACCAACTTCGATTGGAAAACATCTAGGACGGCCTTCACGCGCTCTTCCGAAGATGCTTTCATGAGGATTTTCTCACCGCTCCAAGCGATCGAAGCACCAACGCCTTTGAAGTCGTAACGCTGCTCAACCTCTTTGATTGCTTGGTTGAGGGCGTTGTCGGCCTCCATTTTGTCTACTTTGGAAACGATGTCGAATGAGGAATCTGCCATGAGTGTGATTTTAGCCGACCAACATAAGTTATTCTTGAAAGGTTGTTTGCGTAAGTAAACCAACGAGGCTAGTTACCCAAGCGGCCAAAGGGATCTGACTGTAAATCAGCCGGCTCAGCCTTCGGGGGTTCGAATCCCTCACTAGCCACGAAAACCCCGGTCCTCCACGACCGGGGTTTTTCTTTTACCTTTTGTTACGTCACATTGCGTAACCAAAATTCTGTCGAACTCAAATCTCTGGTTTAGTAAATCTCAACGCTCGCTGTTGAGTGGAAAACTTTCACTCAAACTACCGGGGAGCACACAATGGATTTGATCAACCTTGCCGTACTGGCAGCGGTGTTCGCCGGCTTCTTCGGCCTACGAATTCTTCTTAAGAAGCGCATCAACTTCAGTGTCGTCACATTGATTGCGTTGGCAGCTGGCATTCCAATCGGTCTGCTCGCTCAGGGTCACGTTTCTTACATCGAACCAATCGGTCGCATCTACATCAACATTCTGTTGGCTTCGGTTGCGCCGCTAATCGTGCTTTCAATCATCTCCAGCATTACTTCTCTCGGCAGCCTTCAGCAGCTCAAGTCAATCGGTGTTCGCTCGATTGGTTGGTTACTCACCAGCAACGGGCTTGCCGTCGTCCTGGCTCTCGGGCTTGGCTTGTTCTTTGAAATTGGCAAGGGCGTTGGCGAAACCCTAGGTGGCGAAGAGCTTTCTGTTCTCAAAAACTCTGTACAAAACTTCGGCGACGTTGTGGTGAATTTCTTCCCGACCAACATCGTTAGCGACATCGCCGGCAACCACATCATCCCGTTGATCTTGATTGCCGTGACTCTTTCGATTGCCTACCTAGCTCTGTCGGAACGCCGTGCGAAAGAAGTCAAAGGCTTCCGCGAAAACGTGGAGTCGCTAAAACTCGTTGTATTCAAGGCTGTGCAGTACGTCATCAAGCTAACCCCTTATGCGGTTTTGGCTCTAACAGCTCAGGTTGTTGCCAACACCAAGAACCTTGGCCCACAGTTCTTCTCGCTAATCGGGCTACTTGCGCTCACCTGGTTGGCTTGTGTGTTGCACGCGTTCGGCATTAACTCGGTGTTACTTCGAGTATTCGCACGCGTTTCGCCAATCAAGTTTTTCAAGAAGATTTTCCCAGCGCAGCTAACCGCGTTCACCACCCAGAGCAGCCTTGGAACCCTCCCAGTAACCACCGATGCACTCACCCGTAAGGTTGGCGTTCACTCGGAGATTGCGCACTTCACCGCACCTCTCGGAACTGCGATTGGTATGCCTGGTTGCTCAGGCATTTGGCCGATGTTGATTTCCGTCTGGGGAATCAACGCCTACGGCATCCAGTACTCGCTGGCTCAGTTCGCTTTGCTGGCAGTTTTTGGAACCTTGGTTTCGATCGGTGTCGCCGGTGTGCCTGGAGCAGCAACCGTATCTTCGGCAACCGTCCTAGCGGCTGCTGGTTTGCCACTGGAGTTCATCGCTGTAACTCTGCCAATCAGCATGATTGCCGACATGGCTCGCACCGCAACGAACGTCACTGCGGCAGCCGTGAGCTCAACAATTGTGGCTCGCCAGGTGGGTTTGCTCGATGACGAAGTTTTCAACTCGAACGAAAATCAGGAAGAGGGTGAGCTCGTTGGCTCTAACTAAATTCGCTCGCGCCTTGCTGGCCTCGGCAATTGCGGTGTCTTCGATCATCGGTTCGGCACTCGCTGCCAACGCTGTCACTAACCCTGCCGACAACCCACACCCGATTACCGTGACTGGCGACGACGGCAACACGTACCACGACGGCGCCGACACACTGCCAGGCTACGACGACGAAGAGTGCACCTACATTCCTGGCGCTTACTTCGATTTTGCTGCGAACCGCGTTCGCTATGCCGATGGCCAGTCGATTCCTTGGACCGAGTGGGATCGCGCCAGTGGCTACCGCGAATGGGTTGCAGAACAGAACGCAACTCCGGCTCCAACCCAAAACGAAGATTCTTCCGCTTCGACCAGCACAGGCGCTACCAAAAAAGGTGGCAAGACCACCAAGGGAACCGATGCTGCCGCTACTACTGAGGCTGTTACCGATGCCTCAGGTGAAGTCGTGACTACCCAGCTTTATGCAACTGGAACTGGTTCGAATGAACTTGCAGTAAAAGTTGGCGCAAACAACAGCAGCAACCCTGGTCGTGAGACTGGCCTGGCAATCCTTGGCTTCCTATTCGCTTCGGCGCTGGCACTTCTGCTCGCCGGCGACCTTCGAACTCGACTAGTGCGAAAGGGGAAAGCCTGATGATGCTTCAGCGCTAAGGCGGCGCTTTCAGACTTTACTTTTTCCAAAACTTTTATAAAGAGAGATACAAAATGACCATCAACAAACTAACCAAGCGAGCGGCTGCAACCGTTGCATCCTTCGCTCTAGCCGTGAGCGCACTGGCCGTTGGAAGTGTTCCAGCAAACGCAACGGTCGCTCCAACTCGCACCGCGTCGGCAGCGACCGACTCCACCTACCTGCAGGACACCCTGACTCTGCCAACGAACACCGTTGTGGAAGCAGTGACCTACGACCGCTTCCAGTGGTTGCTAAAGCAATCGGGTCAGTTCGCATTCCTAATCGGTTCAAAGAACGACACCAACTTCCCAGCCAACGCCGTGAAAGTTGACACCGCAGCGCGTGCGGCCGGTGTTCAGAAGGTCTACTGGTTTGACCCTAACCTTTCTGGTCAAACTGGGGTCAAGAGCCTGGACATTCGCAACACCGCTTCGATTAATCTGCACGCCAACTCGCAAACCATCTTCAACAAGATCTGGAAAAACGTGCTCGGTCAGTACCTTGGCAACGGTTTTGCGGTTACTCACCCAGCTGTGTCCGGTTCTACCACCGCATGGTCTGCCTACAACCAGGTCAACATTGCAGCAGATGACAATGTGGTAAACGACTCGGTTGATCCGCTGTTCGACTACCGTTCGACTGCAACTCCAGCGGTGGCACTAACCTCTACCGACGACTTGTTCTTCACCTACGACAAGGACCACACTGCGAGTGGCTCGGCCGACAAAATCCTAAGTTGGGTAAACCTGTCTACCGACTCTGCGGTTGACACTTCAGTGCCTGCTGCAATCACCGCGGCTGGTGCGGGTGCAGACTTCGACGCACTTGGCCAATTCGCTTGGTGGAAGGATTCGGCTAATGCCAAGCACAAGGCTAACTACCCTTCGGTGGCTTCAACTCCTACCGAAGCCGACCGCATTGCTCGCTATGGTGACCAGATCCTTACCGATGCCGATGACGACAACGGCTGGGTAATCAAGCAGATTACCTATCCTGAGCTACTTCACTTGCTGGCTATTCAGGACCGCGCAGACCGCAACTTCGTGATCTTGTTCGGTGGAACCTGGTGCCACAACACCCGTGCGGTTCTGAAGCACGTAAACGACAACGCCATCGCGAATGGTGTAACTACCGTTTACAACTTCGACCTAGTGCTTGATGGTGGAACCGTCAACGGAACCAACGGTGGCGCTAACCCAATCCACGTTCGTTCAACCGCAAATGGTGGAACTCCTGCAGCGTTCAACTTCCGTCCGTCATGGGTTTACGGTGATGTGGCTCGAGGTAACTTCGCAAACCTAGTCACCGAATATGACGCTCACAACGGTAGCGGTGTTTCGTACTACCCGGGTGGCGACCTAACTGCCTTCCCACAGGTTGTGCGCAAGCTTCAGGTTCCATTCCTTATCAACTACCAGCGTGGAACTGCCGTCTCGGCTTCGAGCACAGCAATCAAGCGCCAGTGGATTCAGCGCAACGTCGATGCATCGACCGGTTTGGCTACCTACCGCGAGTACATGAGCGAACAGTGGTTCACCACTCCTTCGGCTCAGCTTGGTCAGGATTTCGTTCTTCCTACCAACGATGCTGAAAAGGCGGCGCTTTCGGATGCCAACAAGACCAAGCTAATCTCGGCTCTTGCTGATAAGGCATTCGGCCTCGAGGCAGTGGCGGCACTGAAGACCTTCTTTGACGGTCTACCTGGTTATACTCCTACTCGCAGTCTGGCTGCTCCAGTTGCCTACAGTAACGGCAAGGTTGTGCTCACCCTGAGCGACCTACAGGGACGCACTCCAACCGGAAATGCGACTCTGAAGTTGAGCGGCAAGACCTACGTGGCTGCTGTTGCCAATGGTGTTGCAACCTTCAACACACCAGCACAGACCCCTGGTCTCAAGCCTTACACCGTGAGCTACAACACCGACGCACAGATCGCTGGCTTCACCGAAACCGGTAACCTGAATGTTCTGAAGTTCACAGTTGCCAGCGTGGTTGGAACCACCACCACCGCTCCAACTGCAACCAAGGCTGGTGTGCTAAAGGTTGCCATTACTCGTGATGCAGCCCTACCAAAGGTTGGCGGAACGGTTACGGTCACCCTCACCAACGGGTCTACCGTGAAGACCATCACGGCTACCGTGGCAAATGGTTCAGCAACCGTACCGCTACCAAAGCTAACCACCGGTTCGTGGGTTGTTGCTCTCACCTATCTTGGTGATGCCAACTTCTCGGCAGCTACTCCTGTAACTCCAGCCCCAATTACCGTGGCTCGAGTGCGCTAACTCCAAAATAGGTAAGTGAGCCCCCGATCAGTTTCTGGCCGGGGGCTCACTTTTTGGGAATAAAGTCTTGGGCTGCAAACTTCTTAGAGTGCAAAGCGTCATATCTACAGGGGTATTCGATGAAGAGCATCGCCAAGTTTTTGTCTGGCCGGATTACTGCACCGGTTACCATGTTGTTGGCACTAATCTTTGCCGCCATCGCCTTTGGCCCACTTTCTGCCAGCGAGGGCGGAACCGCTCAGCCGGGGGTAGGGCTTCCTGCTAACAACGAAACCGTCCTGGTTGATGAGGCGCTCAAGAAGCTTCCCGGCCAAGACGGCACTGCCGCCGTCATTGTTTATGCAACCGACGACGGTTCGAAGTTCACTTCCGATCAGCTGAACTTCCTTCGTGGAACTTTGCTGCCAAAGGTTTGCCCACCGGCGATGCCCGCACCTGCTTGCCCAGGCTATTTGGCGCTAATCCCAGATACTTTCGAAAATTCTGTGACCGACCGCTTCACCGAATACAGCAACGTTAAGGTGAATGAAAAGAACTTCGTTCCACCAGTCACGTTCTCCGAAGATGGTGCGGCTGCAGTCGTCACCATTCCGATGGACGAGTACGAAGAGACGGCTAAAATCACTGACCGCGTGAACGAGCTTCGTGACCTCATGAAGCAGGGGTTGCCCTCTGGCCTCGAGGTGAAACTCACCGGCCCCGAAGGTTTCCAGGCAGACATTGCCGGGGTCTTTGCTGGTGCAAACTTCACGCTTCTTGCCGTGACCGCGATAGTTGTTATCGTCCTCTTGCTCTTCACTTACCGCAGCCCAACCCTTTGGTTGGTTCCTCTTCTCGTGATAGGAACTGCCGACCGCATGGCTCAGATTTTGGCCGGTCAGGTTGCGCAGTGGTTCAACATCACCTTGGACGGTTCGGTCACCGGAATCCTTTCGGTGCTGGTGTTTGGCGCTGGCACCGACTACGCACTGCTTCTTATCTCCCGTTACCGCGAAGAGTTGCTGCGCTTTGCAGATCGTCGCGAAGCGATGGCAGTTGCTTGGCGTGAATCTGCCGAAGCCATCTTGGCTTCCGGTGGAACCGTAATCCTTGCGCTACTTACGCTTTCGTTCGCCGACCTAGCCGGCACGCGTGCACTCGGTTTGGCTTGTGCCGTAGGTGTTCTGGTTGCGGTAATCAGCGCCCTGTTCGTTCTGCCTGCTGCCCTGGTTTCATTCGGTCGATGGATCTTCTGGCCTGGCACCCCGAAGGTTGGGGGAGTTAACAAGACCGACAACGGCGTTTGGGCGAAACTTGGTCGTGGTGTTAGCAAGCGTCCTAAGTTCATTGCGCTCGCCGGTGTTTTCGTGCTGGCCTTGCTTGCCATTGGTGGTGGCAACATCAAGATTGGTTTGTCGGCAACCGAACAGTTCATGAAAAAGCCTGAGGCTGTTGCCGGTATCGAACTTCTATCGAAGTCGTTCCCAGCGGGAACCACAAACCCAACAGTCGTTATTGCTAATAAAGACAAGTTGGACGATGTAGTGAAGGCCATTGAAGGCGTGGACGGCGTTGCATCGGTGAAGATAGCTCAGAAGACCACCATCACCGCAACCGGTCCGAAGTTTGAGACCCTAACCGATGGGACCATCGGAAAGATTGATGTGGTTTTGGATGGTGCGAGCCGATCTGAAGAATCCTACAAAGCCATCACCGGCATTCGCGCAGCTGTGAAAGACGTGGCTGGTGCAGATGCACTAGTAGGTGGCCAGGATGCCCAGGCGCTGGATGTCAAAAACACCTATGCCCACGACCAAGCCCTGCTGATTCCAATGATTTTGGCCCTGGTATTCATCGTCCTAGTGCTTTTGCTTCGTTCGCTGATTGCGCCGGTGCTTCTGCTACTAACCGTTGTGGCTTCGTTCTTCGCATCGCTCGGCGCAGGCTGGTTGGTGTTCGTGAACATCTTCCACTTCCCAGGGCTAGACCTATCCGTGTTCCTCTATTCCTTCCTGTTCCTGGTAGCGCTCGGTGTTGACTACAACATCTTCTTGGTCACGCGCGCTCAAGAGGAGAGCCGAAAGCTTGGCCTCAAGGAAGGCATGATCAAGGCTTTGAGCTCAACCGGTGGTGTCATCACCAGCGCCGGTATCCTGCTCGCAGCCGTGTTCGCGGTGCTCGGAGTTTTGCCGCTAATCGCCCTAACCCAGATCGGTGTAATCGTTTGCATCGGTGTACTTTTGGACACCCTGTTGGTTAGAACCGTTATCGTTCCTGCACTAGCGTTCATCGCCGGCGAGAAGTTCTGGTGGCCTCGAAAGAAAGCACAGCTGCTCCGCTTATGACTTATTGTTAATACAAAGTTAGGTAGGTCATGACCGAGATCGAATTCACAACCCGCAAGTGGGTCCGCCCGGAAGATCTAAACGCCAATGGCACCCTCTTCGGTGGCAGCCTACTCAAGTGGATCGACGAAGAAGCCACCATCTACGCAATCCTGCAGCTTGGCAACAGGCGAGTAGTCACCAAGCTAATCTCCGAGATCAACTTCGTTTCATCAGCCATAGAGGGTGACCTTGTAGAAATGGGTTTGGTGGCAACCAAGTTCGGAACCACATCAATCACCATGCGCGCAGAAGTTCGAAACATGGTCACCCGCAAAAGCATCCTGACCGTAGACCGAATCGTCTTCGTAGGCCTAGATAACCAAGGACGGCCTGCACCACACGGCTACAACGAGGTCACCACAGACCGCGACCGCATTCCGCAGGATCACAGCTAGTGAGACCAATTGGTTTCGTGGGTCTCGAAGTTATGTGTGACCAGTAGGTTGCCATTTCGATATGCGAGGACGGTGTTACTGCAGAGTTCGGTGACCCACTCAAACATTCCATTACCGAGATCGAGTTCTTTGCGCAGGGCAAGGTAGTGCTTGTAGATCTCAAGTGTTGAACCGAGGACGCCTTCTTGTTGGTCGCGTGCAAGATCGGCATAGCTCAACGGCTGCGGTAGCCAAGACTTTCCATTTGGGCTGAACCCATTTGAAGCATTGCGTCCGTATTCCCAGGGCAGCGGAACGCGGCAGCCGTCGCGACCAACTCGTTCGCCACTCGTTCTGGCAAAAGTTGGGTCTTGGCGGAACTCTGGGTCAAGAGTGGTGTGCTCTGGGAGCCCCAGCTCTTCACCTTGGTAGAGGTACATGGAGCCAGGCAAGCCGAGCGTGAATAGGGTTGCGGCTAGTGCTTTCTTGAGGCCCAGCTCAGCATCCGGTTGTGGGTCATTCGGGCCAACACCGTCTGATGCAGTGGCACGTCCGTAGTCGCCGCCAAATCGTGAGGCGTGACGTATGACGTCGTGGTTGGAAAGCACCCAGGTGCTAGGCGCACCAACTCCACCGAACGCTTCGAACGATTCGTCGATGGCTGACTTGACGTTCTTTAGTCCCCAGCCGGCGTCGAGGTAGCGGAAGTTGAAGGTTTGGTGGAACTCGTCTGGTCGAACCCACTTGGCCATGAAGCTAAGCGGAAGCACATAAGCCTCGCCGCACATCGCGCGGTCGCCAGGGTAGCTGTCCAAGATTTTGCGCCACTTGCGGAAGATTGGATGAACCTCTTCTTGGAACCACATAGGTGGACTTGGTTCGCCTTCGATGAACCCAGCGCCGGCACGTTCAATATCTGGGTGATCCGGCAGGCCGGCTGCCTTACCCATGGCGTGAGGTTGATCCACGCGGAATCCATCGACGCCGCGATCAAGCCAGAAGCGCAGGATGGCTTCGAATGCCTCTTCAACCTTGGGGTTAGCCCAGTTCAAATCTGGTTGTGATGAGTCGAATAGGTGAAGGTACCACTGGCCGTCGGCAACCTGCGTCCAGGCGGGGCCGCCGAACATTGAGAGCCAATTGTTCGGTGGGGTGTCACCTTCGCGGAAGTGATAAAACTCTCGTTCGGGTGAACCAGGGCCAGCCGCAAGTGCTTTCTGGAACCACTCGTGCTGGTCGGAGGTGTGGTTCGGCACGAGGTCGATCAGCACGCGAAGCCCAAGTTCGTGAGCCTTGGCTAGCAGGGCATCGAAGTCGTCCAATGTTCCAAATAGCGGGTCAACGTCGCAGTAATCGGAGACGTCGTAGCCGGCATCTTTTTGGGGTGAACGCTGAAATGGCGAAAGCCATACGGCATCAACGCCGAGGTCCTTCAGTGCGTAAAGTCGCGATGTAATGCCAGGCAGGTCACCAATCCCGTCGCCGTTAGCATCCGCGAACGAGCGAGGGTAGATCTGGTAGATGACGGCGGAGCGCCACCAATCTAGCTGAGGCGAACCCATGCGGTCTGGTCGGTCTCGAGGTAGCCTTCGGCGGTTAGGTCGGTCTGGCTGGTAACCAGAACCTCACCCTTCGGAAGCACAATCGGGTTCGAACCAAAGTTGGCAATTACGGCAACACCCTTGTTTACGAAAGCCAGCGAATCGGCATCTTCAAACTCGGGAGCCCAGCGGAAGTCGCCGGCACCAAGCCCAAGTTCCTTACGAACCTTTAGTGCTCGCTTGTAGAGCTCAAGCGTCGAACCGGCCACACCACTTTGGGCATTGCGAGCCAAACGCTGGAATGCATCCGGCTGAGGCAACCAGCTTTCACCGTTTGCACTGAACCCGTTCGAAGCGTTGACGCCGGCCTCCCAAGGCAGTGGCACGCGGCAACCATCGCGACCAACGCGCTTACCTTTGGTGCGGAACCAGGTTGGGTCTTGGCGGAACTTGCCGTCTAGGGTTGAGTGTTCTGGAAGACCAAGCTCTTCACCTTGGTAGATGTAGGCACCACCAGGCAGTGCGAGCATGAACGCGCTCGCGGCACGGGCACGGCGAAGACCGAGTGCTTCATCCGGCTGCGGGAAGTCTGGCCCAATGCCGTCACCCTGTGGAGGCAGCTGGCCATCCGGGTAGGCGAGGCGAGTGGCGTGACGAATCACGTCGTGGTTTGAAAGCACCCAGGTGCTCGGCGCTCCAACCTTCCCGAATTCGATTAGCGACTCCTCAATCGAGCGACGCTGACCTTCCTTGGTCCAAGCGGCAAACATGTAATCGAAGTTGAAAGCCTGGTGGTATTCACCCGGACGAACCCACTCGGCCATGCGCTTCAGCGGCGGAATCCACGCCTCGCCAGCCATGATTCGGTCGTCGTAGCTGTCAACGATTTTGCGGAACTTCTTGTTGATCTCGTGAACCGCTGGCTGACCCCAGTAAGGGTTTTTGCGCTCGAGCTGTTCGATGGTCAGGCTGTCGTCGGCAGCCGAGCCGCCCATTTCGGTGGAGAAGTCTTCGGTGTCGGGCAAACCAGCGCGCTTGATCATTCCGTGAGCCACGTCGATGCGGAAACCGGCAACGCCCTTGTCTAGCCAGAAGCGGAAGATGCCTTCGAAGTAGTCCATCACCTTCGGGTTGTCCCAGTTGAAGTCTGGTTGGGTCACGTCGAAGATGTGAAGGTACCACTGACCCTTTTTGCCGTTCGCTTCGCGAATGCGGGTCCAGGTGCTGCCGCCGAAAACGGCCGGCCAGTTGTTCGGTTCCTTGCGTCCGAACCAACCCTTGCCATCGCGGAAGATGTACATGTCGCGCTCAGGCGAACCAGGACCAGCCTTCAAAGCCGCCTGGAACAGTGGGTTCTGATCACTCGAGTGGTTTGGAACCATGTCTACGATGATGCGAATTCCCTTGGACGTAGCCTCGGCAAGCAGTGCGTCGAAGTCTTCCATCGAACCAAACAGTGGGTCGATCTGGCAGTAGTCGGTGATGTCGTAGCCGGCATCTTTCTGCGGGGAAAGCATGAACGGCGAGAACCAGATGGCGTCGATGCCAAGTTCCACGAGCGAGTCCAATCGCGAGGCAACGCCACGCAAATCTCCAACACCGTCGCCGTTACCGTCGGCGAACGATCTTGGATAAATCTGGTAGATGACGGCGGAGCGCCACCACTCTGCGTCTGCTTTAGTTCTGAAGATGATCTCGTCGTTTGCCATACCTACTAACTTAGTGATAATCTCTTACGGTGCCTGAACGCTTACGCAGCCAAGCACAAGCCGCCCCGATAGCTCAGTGGTAGAGCACTTCCATGGTAAGGAAGGGGTCGACAGTTCAATCCTGTCTCGGGGCTCTGCGGCTGGGTAGCTCAGGTGGTTAGAGCACACGACTCATAATCGTGGGGTCGCGGGTTCGAGTCCCGCCCTAGCTACCAACTTTTCCATCTCCCTTTCTCTCCCAACAAGTAATCTTGTTTTGTGGTTAATCCAAATGTTGAGGGCAAGACTTATCCCGCTACCGCGCCTTATCTGGTGGGTCGCGAGAAAATCCGCGAGTTCGCCCACGCGGTCAAATCTGTAAACCCAATCAACCTCGACGTGTTCGCGGCGCAGGCTGCTGGTTACAACGACGTGGTTGCCCCAACCACTTTCGCCGTGGTGATCCAGGAACGTTCGCTCGCCACCGTGCTTGCCGACCCTGAGGCCGACATCGACTTCAGCCGCGTGGTGCACGGCGACCAGCGTTTTGTAAACGTTCGCCCGATCGTTGCCGGCGACGAACTGACTTCCAAGTTGAAGGTTGCCAGCGTGAAGTCGCTCGGCGGTCACTCGATGGTCACTTTCGAAACCGAAATCTTCGACGCTTCGAACGAGCTGGTTTCCACCGCCATTTCCACCCTTGTAGTTAGAGGAGGCGAGTAATGAATCACATCAACATCGCCAGCCTTGAGGTTGGCCAGGTCATCGGTACCAAAGAGTTCCTGCTTACCCGCGACTCACTGGTTCGCTATGCCGGAGCTTCTGGCGACTTCAACCCAATTCACTACCGCGACGATTTCGCCCAAAGCGTTGGCCTAGACGGCGTGCTTGCTCACGGAATGCTCACCATGGGTGTGGCCGTGCAGGTTGTCTCCGACTGGGTGGTAGACCCAGGCAAGATCGTTGACTACGGCGTTCGTTTCACGAAGCCTGTCTTTGTTGACGCATCCGAAGGCGCCGTCGTTGTGGTCACCGGCAAGGTTGGCAACATCAATGTCGAAACCAACGAAGTGAGAATCGACCTCAGCGTGGTCTTCAACGAAACTTCGGTTCTCGGCAAAGCTCAAGCGGTAGTTCGCCTCTAGTTCATGGAGTCGCTAGCTGGGTTCACCACGATTCGAGTCGGAGGCATTCCGGCCAGTTTGGTGAAACCACAGACTCGCGAAGAGTTGATCGCCGCTTGCCTCGAGGCTTGGGGCACCGGCGAAGACTGGCTGCTACTTGGTGGCGGTAGCAACATCGTTGCCGCCGACGAACTTCCAACCCTGAACGTCATCAAGGTTGAGAACACCGGCATCCAGATCGACCCGATTCCAAGCGGAGCCTTGGTTCGCGTGCAGGCTGGTGAAAACTGGGACGACTTCGTGGCTCACACCGTAGCCGCTGGACTTTCTGGCATCGAAGCGCTCAGCGGAATCCCCGGCACGGTCGGAGCTGCGCCCGTTCAAAACATCGGCGCCTACGGCCAAGAGGCTGCCGACGTCATCACCAAGCTCGAGTTCCTCGACTACGAAACCTATGAGACCGTGATCATCGAAAACAAGGATCTCGGTTTCGGCTACCGCGACAGCATTTTCAAGCAGGGACGCCTCGGCGCAATCCTGTGGGTTGAGTTCAAACTAACCGCTTCGGCACACACCGACAAAACCCCGCGACTCATCGAAGCGCTCGACGACAGCATCGAAACTCCGCTCGAGGTGCGCAAGCGCGTGCTGAGCCTTCGCCACCAAAAGGGCATGGTGCTAAACAACGCCGACCACGACACCTGGTCTTGTGGTTCATTCTTCACCAACCCGATCGTTCCAAGAGCGTTCGCTGCTGGCATCGCCGATGCCTGCCCGCGTTGGGCTGTAGCAGACGAAGATTTGCTCAAGCTCAGCGCCGCCTGGCTTATTGAGAACGCCGGAATCGGCAAGGGCTTTTCACTTCCGCACTCGTCTGCCGGCACATCGTCCAAGCATTCGCTCGCCATCACCAACCGCGGGGAAGCCACTGGGGAACAAATTGTTCAGTTGGCAAGGTTTATTCAGTTGACGGTATCGAACCGATTCGGCATTAACTTGGTACCAGAACCTAATTTGATCGGATTCTAATGAAGCGCATTCACCCAACCAAAGAGAAGCTCATCGAGACCATGGCTGAGTTGATGAATGAACGCGCGCTTCACGAAATTCAGGTGGACGACGTACTTCGCGAATCAAACATCTCCAAGGGTTCGCTCTACCACCACTTCGAAAACTTTGAAGACCTCACCGAGGCGGCCCTGATCGCTCGCTTTTCGAACAGCGTCGACCTCTCGATCGAATTGGTTGCTGGCGCAGTAAACGAAGCCAAGACAGCTGAAGAGTTCCTCGAGAGAATCATCTACGTCACCACCGTGACTCAAGGCCGTGAGCGTGCGCAGTTCCGTCTCGAACGCGCTCGCGTGATTGGTCTGAGCATTAACTCGCCAAAACTTGCCGAGTTACTTCAAACCGAACAGGATCGTCTCACAGAGGCTATGACCGATGTGGTTCGCGAAGGTCAGATCAAGGGCTGGGTCAGTGACAAGTTCGATGCCAAGACCATTGCGGTTTTCATGCAGGCCTACACCCTCGGTCGAGTCATCGACGACGTGGCCAGTCCGATGCACTCGATTAAGGGCGACGACTGGAACGAAGTAATTAATACTGCCGTGAAGTCGCTGCTAGCGATTTAGCTAAAAAGCTTCTGCAGACGCTGGATACCCTCAAGTAGCGGGCCATCACCAAGCGCGTAGCTCATACGAACATAACCCGATGGGCCGAATGCTTCACCTGGAACCAAAGCCACTTCGGCTTCGTCCAAGATGTAGTCACAAAGCTCAAGCGAGGTGTTGATCTGCTTGCCACCCCATTCGCGACCGAGTAGTGCGGTCACGTCTGAGTAAACATAAAAAGCACCCTCAGGGGTTGGAGCAACCCAACCAGGAATTTTGTTTAGCTCGGCAACGGCCAACTTACGACGACGGTCGAAGGCTTCGCGCATGGCAAAAACTTCGTCCTGTGGTCCGGTCAATGCAACAATCGCAGCACGCTGCGAAATGTTCGAAACGTTCGAAGTCAGGTGACTCTGTAGGTTTGCGGCTGCCTTCATGGCGTCGGCTGGGCCAACCATCCAGCCCAAACGCCAGCCAGTCATCGCGTAGCTCTTGGCAACACCGTTCACCAAGATGGTGGTGTCGATTAGTTCTGGCACAACCTCGGTAACCGAGTAAGCCTTCACGCCGTCATAGACCAGGTTCTGGTAAATCTCGTCTGAGATGATCCATACGCCGTGCTGCAAAGCCCAGCGGCCAATCGCTTCTACTTCCGAGCGCGTATAGACAGAGCCAGTTGGGTTCGAAGGTGAGCAGAACAGCAAAACCTTGGTGCGGTCGGTACGAGCAGCCTCAAGCTGCTCAACGGTCACCTTGTAGTTCTGGTCGGCGCCAGCAAAAACTTCGACGGTCTTACCGCCAGCCAGAGCGATCGCCTCAGGGTAAGTGGTCCAGTAAGGAGCCGGCAGCAAAACCTCGTCGCCCTCGCCAACCAAAACCTGGAAAGCCTGGTAAACAGCCTGCTTGCCACCGTTGGTCACAACCACCTGCGATGCAGGGTACGAAGTTCCCGAATCCTTCAGAGTCTTGGCAACAATCGCCTCGCGCATCTCAGGCAGACCAATCGCAGGAGTGTAGCGGTGGTTCTTAGGGTCACGAACCGCAACCGCAGCAGCCTCAACAATGTGTGCTGGGGTTGGGAAGTCTGGCTCACCTGCCGCATAAGAAATAACCGGACGACCTGCAGCCTGCAAGGCTTTAGCCTTGGCATCCACCTTCAAAGTGGCAGATTCAGCAATGGCAGCAATTTTCTTCGAGATTCGTTCGCTCATGCCTCAAGCCTACAATCTCGCTCTAATTCGAAAACCTAGGTGAAGACAGAAGGTAAACCTTTTGTAAAGAAAAAATATATCTATATGTTCGCTCGAGCGAATAGGCGTAACGTTAGCGTAATCGCGAATAACAAGGGGTAACAATGATCCGCAAAATAGTTTCAAGCCTCGCTGTCCTACTGCTTCTAATTGTTGGCTTTAGCTCGGCCTCCCCGGCTCAAGCCTGGCCAGATTCCACAGTCGCCCCAACCAGCATTTCTCTGAGCCTAAACAGTCCTTGGGTAATCCCAGTCGGGAAAACGATCAATAGCGATGCGGTGTTTGTCTTCTCAGAGTCCCCAAATGATTCCTCGGCACGGTACCTAAAAAGCTACACAGTCTCCCCAGCTGGTGACATCAATGGTCCATACACAATCGTCACGAACAGCCAAGAAGCCAACTTCAGAATTGAAGCCAACGACGCTTGGGTTGATGGCAATGGGAAATTCAACCTCGTTTACTGGACCTGGCGTTCAACTAACGCAGGCCTCGAATCAGTTCTTTCGTATGTGAGCTCGCTAGATGGGATTTCGTGGACAACCCCACAAACCTTGGAATCGTTTGTAGGTTCCAGCACCGAGTGTCAGCAATCGTGGTGCGGTATTCGCACCGCACAGGTGGCGGTGAGCCCAACTGGAACGGTTGCACTTACATACGTTGAGAGCGAAAGCCCATCGATCACCAAACTTTACCTAGTGACTAAGAAACTTGGGAAGCCTTGGGGAGCGCGTGCTGCCCTGAATACCAGCTCGAATATCCACGATTCAGTGATTCTCAAGCCTCTGGGTAAGGGTTGGCTAGCAACGTGGAGTTTCTGGGGTGCTGAGTCTTCTATGTATACGGCGTATTCTTCCGGCGACGCTCTAACAACTTGGACCACGCCTCAATTGCGAGAAGCCTCAGCCTGTGTTGTTCCATTGAAATTGATGCAAATCAGCCCAACCAAATACGGACTCATTTACGTTACTGGTTGTCAGGAAGGCAGCCAAACCGAAACCTACAAATACCAAGCCTTTGACATGGTAACCAAGCGTTTCGCTTCGGCTGCGATCTTGGACACTGTTCCAAATCGCGGTATTCCAATTACTTATGAGACCAACTATTTGGCGGGTCAAAGCGCCTTTGGCTACTCGCTTTACCGGTACGAGTCGAGTGACGCTGGTGCTGCTAAGTACGTCTTGTTCCGCAATGGTGTGCCAAGTGTTCAGTATGTCAATGAGTCAACCGTGACTGTTGGCGGGTTCCAAGCTATAAGTGGAATGTCAATGGACCCACTTGGCCACCTATCTGTGGTGTGGACCAAAATGGAAGGGTTCACAATTTCCATGACGCTGTCGCAGATTTTCCGTGGCAACCGCTCAGAAACTGACCTTGCGTTAGGTCAGCTCGGCACTCTAGAGAAGCCAGTTCTGTTTTCTCCAGATGGCGACGTCTATGTTTCTCACGCTACAGAAACCAGAATTAATGCAATCGAACGCATCCGATCGGACGTCCCGGACATCGATGGCGCTGTCGCTATATCGGGCAATGCCAAGACCAACGCTACGGTGAAGGCGAAATTGCCTTTGATTAAGCCAACCCAATTGTTCCAGAGTTGGACTAACACTTATCAGTGGATCTCATGTCAGTATCAGGTTCCGGAGGCCTCTAACCTGGCGCCAGTCTCCTGTAACGATGTTGCCAATGCGACTTCCGCAAGCTACAAGGTCAAAGTTGCCGACAAGGGACGATACCTTGTGCTCAAGCTAACCGTGAAGTCCGACAACGCAAGACAGGTTCTTTACAGCGCGAGCACTTCGGTAGTCAAGTAAGGAATTGGCTTTGCTTTTTGGGGCTGGTTGCCAGTAAACTTGCGAAGTAAGTTGACAACTTCGCCAATCTGGCTAATTTAAATCACCCTTAGATTTCAATCTAGAAGTGTGCCCATTTTTGGTGAGTTGTTGATGCCCTTAGGGCGGTGGCTCAATTGGTAGAGCAGCGGTCTCCAAAACCGCAGGTTGCAGGTTCGAGTCCTGTCCGCCCTGCAGCCGAAAGGCATTAGAGAAGGAAAGTCTTATGACTGAAGAGCACGACAAGTCTGGTGAAGACCTCGTCGAGAAGGCGAAAGCCGACCGCAAGCGCGCTCGCGGTCCAATCGCTCGCATCCTTCTTTTCATCCGCCAGGTGATCGCCGAACTAAAGAAGGTCACCCGTCCAACTTGGGGCGAGCTACGTAACTACACCTTCGTGGTGCTTGGTTTCGTAATCGTGGTCATGTTGGTGATCGTTGCACTTGACTGGGCTTTCGCGGCTCTAGTTGTCTGGGCATTCAACCCAGCGAAATAGTTTTTAGTAAGTAAAAAGGGAAGTTACGATGACTGAATTTGAGCACGAGGACGAACTGAACTCGGCACAGGATGCACTAGCCGACGAGCTAGAGCTTTCGGCCGACGACGCTTCTGCCGAAGAAGTTGCCGACCTACTCGACGACGAGACTCCAGCCGAGGTTGAGGCCGTTCACGCTGTTGAGCTTGAGGACGAAGTCATCGAAGTTCCTGCACCTGCCGCTTCAACCAGCGACGACCCTTACGACCAGTTCTACGCAGACTTCAAGAGCCAGCCTGGCAAGTGGTACATCATCCACTCTTACGCCGGTTACGAGAAGCGTGTGAAGCAGAACATCGAGAACCGCAAGCTTTCGCAGCCTGGTGGCGAAGACGTTTACCAGATCGAGGTTCCTCTAGAGGACACCGTTGAGATCAAGAACGGTCAGCGCAAGCTGGTTACCCGCGTAAAGGTTCCTGGCTACGTTGTAGTTCGCATGGACATGACCGAAGAGACCTGGGACCTAATCCGTCACACCCCAGCTGTTACCGGCTTTGTTGGTAACTCGGCAAACCCAAGCCCACTTCGTCCGAAGGAAGCTTTCGACATGCTGAAGAAGTGGCTATTCGAGCTACCTGAAGAGGCTGCTGCGAAGGCTGCTCAGAAGGGCACCGTTGCTGTCAAGGGCAAGTCGAAGGCTGTTCCAATCACCACCGACTTCAAGGTTGGCGAGAGCATCATGATCCGCGACGGTTCGTTCGCTGGTCTGCCAGGTACCATCTCTGAGATCAAGCCTGAAAGCAACAAGCTAACCGTCCTAGTTTCACTGTTCGAGCGCGAGACCCCTGTGGAGCTTGGCTTCGAGCAGGTTGGCCCACTGGCATAAACCCCCAATTTTTTCAAAACCAAAGTAAAAGGAAAACATAATGGCACCGAAGAAAAAGATCACCGGCATGATCAAGCTTCAGATCCAGGCAGGCGCTGCTAACCCAGCTCCACCTATCGGACCTGCGCTAGGTCAGCACGGTGTAAACATCATGGAGTTCTGCACCGCTTACAACAACGCCACCGCTGACCAGCGCGGCAACGTTGTACCGGTTGAGATCACCGTTTACGAAGACCGTAGCTTCACCTTCGTACTAAAGACCCCACCAGCTGCCGAGCTAATCAAGAAGGCTGCCGGTGTTGCTAAGGGTTCGAGCACCCCTCACACCGTGAAGGTTGCAACCCTAAGCAAGGATGCTCTTTACAAGATCGCCGAGCAGAAGATGAGCGACCTAAACGCCAACGACGTTGACGCAGCGGCCAAGATCATCGCAGGTACCGCTCGCTCGATGGGTATCACCACCGAACTCTAAAGTTCAAAAACTTACGCAAAATAAAAAGCAATAGTCGTGGGAGAACCGGGCGCGGTTCGTTTGACCACTGCTGTGACCGAAAGGAATAACAGAATGCCAAAGCGCAGTAAGGCCTATGAGGCCGCAGCAGCAAAGATCGAAGCAGGTAAGTTCTACACCCCTGCCGAGGCAGTTGCTCTAGTTCGCGAGACCGGTTCGGCTAAGTTCGATTCAACCATCGAGGTTGCAATCAAGCTTGGTGTTGACCCTCGCAAAGCAGACCAGATGATCCGTGGAACCGTTTCGCTTCCAAACGGAACTGGTAAGACCGCCCGCGTTATCGTCTTCGCTACCGGTGCAGCTGCTGATGCAGCTCGTGCTGCTGGCGCAGACGAGGTTGGCGGCGACGAGCTGATCGAGAAGGTAGCTGCCGGCTGGACCGACTTCGACTCAGCTGTAGCAACCCCAGACCTAATGGGTAAGGTTGGTCGTCTTGGTAAGGTTCTAGGTCCTCGTAACCTAATGCCAAACCCTAAGACCGGTACCGTAACCCCAGACACCGCTAAGGCAGTGACTGACATCAAGGGTGGAAAGATCGAGTTCCGCGTTGACAAGCAGGCTAACCTGCACTTCATCGTTGGTAAGGCATCGTTCACCGCTGACAAGCTGGGCGAGAACCTAAACGCTGCTCTTGAGGAAGTTCTTCGTTTGAAGCCAGCTTCGTCGAAGGGTAAGTATGTTCTAAAGGCTGCCATCGCGACCACCTTCGGTCCTGGTATTCCTCTAGACACCAACTCGTTCTAAAGTATTAAAACAATTGAAGAAAGGATCGGGTGAAAACCCGGTCCTTTCTTCTTCCAAGCAAGTTAAGGAAGTGGTCGGTTGTCGCACGCATTTGGTGCCGCTACATTGTTGGATCCCAAAGACCCGATGGGTCTTCGCAACGATGCACCTCTCCTTGATGCGTGGATTCGCGACATTGAAGCCGATCGTTCGTGGTTCCAGATCCCTGGCCACAAGGGTCGTCTCGATCTAACCGGCCCAGTCGTGGATGGCGACATCCCAGTTCTTCCCGGCAACCACACCAACCGCATCTCCCCAAGCCTCGTAGAAGAGGCCGAACGACTAGCCGCCGAACTTTGGCAAGCCGACTTCTGCCGCTTCGGCGTGAACGGCTCGAGTGGTTCTAACCACGCCGCGGTCATGGCCGTTGCCGGCCCTGGCGACAAGGTCATCATCTCCCGCACCCTTCACAAGAGCCTCGCCGTTGGCCTCGTCTACGCCGGCGTCACCCCAATCTGGGTGAAGCCAATCATCAACCCGGAGACCGGCCTACCGGAATACCTCCCAAGTTCAACAGTCAAAGCAGCACTAGAAGAACACCCAGACGCCAAGGCGGTGCTCATCGGTGAACCGAGTTACGTTGGCACCATGAGCAACATCCCGCGCATCGCGAAGGTTGCCCACGACCACGGCATCCCACTAGTTGTCGACGCCGCTTGGGCAGCCCACTTCGGCTTCCACGAGAGCCTCCCAAAGCACCCGCTCTCCGAAGGTGCCGACATCGTGGTAACCAGCGCCCACAAAACCCTGCCGAGCTACTCCCAAGCCAGTATTCTGCTTGCCAACGGAAAATACGTCGATCTCCCAAGACTCAATAAGATGTTCGACGCCACCCAAACCACCAGCATGTCTGGCCGCATCCTCGCCAGCATCGACGCCGCCAGAGCACTACTCAAGCGCCACGGCAAAGAACTGATTGCCCCGGTCATCGAAGCCACCAACAAGGGCCGAGAGAAACTCAAAGCCCACGGCATCGACGTAATCGACGGCCAATACATCGACCCACTCAAGATGGTCATCCTGTTCCAGAAGTGTGGAGCAGATGGCAACATCGTTGAACAAGATCTCCTCAAGGCAAACATCGACGTTGAGATGGCTAACCGCGACATCATCATCCCGATGATCACCTTTGCCGACACCCCTGAGCGCATCGAAGACCTAATCAGCAAGATCATCAAGAGCGTTGAACAACAACCTAAGACTCCGAGACCTATCGAGATCTCAGCAGCCTTCAGCATCGAACCAGAAGTCGTAGTCACCCCGAGAGAAGCCTTCTTCTCAACCTACGAAATCGTCAAAGCCGAAGATTCCGTTGGCCGCATCTGCGCCGAAATGGTTTGCCCTTACCCTCCGGGAGTCCCAGTTCTCAGCCCAGGCGAGCGCATCACTCAGCCAGCCCTAGACGCACTCTTCAAAGCTCGCAATCTCGGCCAAACCATCAAGTTTGTCGCAGACCCAACCCTCGCCACGCTGAAGGTTCTCCCAAACTAGTCATAGACCCTGTCACGTTTCCCAACTCTCACAACTTCGATGAGAAGGAACTCTTCAACGGGCTAACAGATCAATCGATACTTGCCTACTCGAAAGCGCCAGCAACCAGACCAGTCTCCATTCATTTCCACTGCAAAAACAAAGGGATCATCCAATTCGGCGATTTTGGCTGTGTAGTCTCTAATCAGTTTCTGTTGATGCAGATCGAGCTTGTTTAGTTGTTTTTCCGCTGGCTTTAGCCAAACGAATTTCCATTTCTTTTTGCTCAAGTTTTCTAAACGCAATCTCTGATGGGACACCTGGTCCAACTGGGCGGCCGCCCTCAGCGATGTGCTCTTTCCACATGATTTCCATGAGGATTTCATCCTCCATGTCTTCGAGCCCGTCTTCGATGAGTTTCTTCACAAAGTAAGTCTTTGTTCGGCCAGTCTTCTCAGCCATTTTCCCAAGTCGCCAATTGAGGTCATCAGAAATTCGCAAAGTCAACATAGCCATAATCTTCTCCTGTATTACATGTAATACAACCAGAGTATTTCAATCTGTGGAGAACCTGCAAGAAGCAAAACTAAACGAGCGCAGAAACCTCGGTTGCCAACTCAACAGCACCAGAAGCTAGGTATGCCTTCATGGCCTTCACCGCAAGGTTCTTACCCTTCACACCACCAACTGCCAGCGCCTGAGCGTGATATGCGTAACCCGAAACCAACTCAGGCACATCAATCCCACCAAGCACCCGCCCAGCCAAATCCAAAGCCACATCAAACGACTCCAACTTAGCCTTTGCCAAAGCGGCAAGCCCAAGAGCCCAAGTGTAAGAAACCGAGAACATCTGCAATACGTTCGAGGTCACCAATCCAGCCCAGTGATCAACCTGCTCCCAGTTACCAGAGCCCGCGTGCAAGATTGCCAAACGTACCTGAACGGAACAAACCGCTGCATCCAAGTCAGCACGAGAGTAAGCATCAACCGCCTGAGCCAAAGCCTCTAGCGCCTCAAACTCCATAACCACACACTCAGACTTGGCAACTAGGGCATCTCCCAAAGACTCCCAAAGCTTGAACTTCGAAAGCATCGGAATAGCGCGTTCCAGAATCACCAAAGCCTCAGGCCCACGCGACAAACCAATCAACGCCGACGAACGCAGGATGTCAACACGAACCTTGTGCTTCACCGAAGAGAACTCACCGAAATCAACCGAGTCAAGCGAAGCAAGAGCAGCACCAAAATTACCCATGGCAATCAAAGCCTTAGCAATCCCATAGGTTGCCTTGTTCTTCAGGCGGTCATCATCGTTGTATTCGGCTAACGAGTGAATCTCCCTTGCAACCGAAAGTGCCTCCGAAGTATCCCCAACACCAAGCAACACCGTAACCAGCTCACTCGAAGCCATTGCCGAGGGGAACCCTTCTTCCGAAGCAGCAGCCTCTTCCAAATACTTGCGAGCCAAAACCAAATCCCCCTGCTTACGCAAGAAACGACCGTATTCGCCCTGCAGCAAAGGCAAACCCCAAGACGACGAATCAGACGACATCGAAATAGCCAACTCGAAGTTCCGACGAACCGCCGCCACATCACCAATTCGCTTGTAAGCACGAGCAGCATAAGCCAGGTGATCAATCTCAAGATCAGCACGGAACGAACGCTTACCGGCATCGGCGCCAGCCTCGTGCGCAGCAGCACACTCCGCCCACTTACGCTGACGCGCATACATCATGCCCATCAGGTGGTAACTGTGCGACAAACCAGTGAAGTCATTCAAAGAGTCAGCGAGTTCGCGAGCCGTCTCCAAGTAGTTCAAAGCCTGAGCCGGGTTGTTATCGCGGTTCCCAATCTTCCGCGCAGCATCCAAAAGCCCCTCAACACGAGAGTTCATGTCATCCGAAGAAATCTTCTCCCAGATCTCATCATCCGAAGGATATCCAAAGTTAAATCCACCCATAAAAAGAACCTCCCAATCAGTCAAGAAGACAAGTAAACACCCCCGCCCTGACATTAAAACCAGACCGATAAACTGAACCCATGACCACAATCAACATCGGCGCCCAGACCATCGACGACATCATCACCAAGAACAACATCGTTCTAATCGACTGGTGGGCCGAGTGGTGTGGCCCTTGCAAGATGTTCGGTCCTATCTATGAAAAGGTCTCAGAAAAGCACCCAGAGATTGTCTTCGCCAAGGTCGACACCGAAGCCGAACAACAGCTCGCCGCCTCAGCCCAAATCCAAAGCATCCCAACCCTCATGGCCTTCAAAGACCAGGTCCTCATCTTCTCCCAAGCCGGCGCACTACAAGAACCACAACTCGACCAACTAATCCAAGCCATCAAAGATGTCGACATGGACGAAGTCAAGAAGCAGATGGCATCTGAAAACAAGCCAGAGTAGGAATGTCCGACCAACTTACTAAGATAAACACAACAACTAAATAACAAGTATCAAGAAGGCAGAACCGGGTCCTAAACCCCTGCCAAGCAACCAGCCGCCCATCGGCAACGGTGCATTTAGGAACAAAGATACGGCTCACAAGAGCAAAACATAGATGGGGCTAATGCCCCAAGAAAGGGGCATTTTTCATGTCCGAAGCAACAAGCCCATTCCCAACCACCAACGACAAAGCCAAAGGTGACCGCAACGACGGCAGAACCAACTGGTCTTCCCCTCACCACTACGCCGATCGCCACAAGCGATTCCCTGCGCAGGAAACCCTAATCGGTAGCTACCTTCACCAGTTCTACCGTTTCCAAAACCTAGAGCTCAAGCAATCCAAAACCAAAACCAGAAACCACAACCTCGACGGCGTAATCCTCACCGCCTGGAACCAGTTCGGCAAACCAACCAACGAAGCCGAGAACCTTGAGAACAACCAGAAACTCAAGGAACACCTAGAAAGTAGAAACCTCAACCCAGAGCCAATCTTGACTCTGGCATCCAACTACCGTTGGCTCGAAGACGCTTATTTGGTGAAAGGGCTCTATTTCCAACAAGCCGAAGACATCGCAACAGCCTTCGGCCAACTCGCCTTCATCACACTCCACGGAAACCAAGCAACACTTAGACTCACCACCAACGCCAGCTTCATGGGCCTACCAAGGGACTACGCAGAAACCATTTATCTTTCCAAACGCGAAGTTACCTTCAACCACTGCCCAGCCCGGTTCCCAGCCAACGACAAAGCTAAATGCACAATGGTCGGCGGCCCATTCGGCTCAGCAGCCATCCACGCCGCCGGCATCTGGGGAACCACCAGAAAGCAGTTCGTATCTAGACTCGGCTGTACACCTTGCGGAACCGAACCAGAGCCTAGAGACGGCGCCATTCTTCTTCACGAACCAGACATGCCATCGCGCTTTGGAGGGTTTCAGTGGGAGAGCCAGCCTTACCTGGTCAACTAGTCCTGGCTAGCTAGCAATGCCTCTACAACTGGGACGTCGAGCTTGGGCCACTCAAAATCTGCAAGATTCTCACGTGACACCCAAACAAGTTTGTCGTGGTCGGAGCTGGAAGTTGGAGGCGGTGAAGTGAGTTCACAGAAGTAAGTAAACATTTCTATTTCAATGCCACTTGTATCAGACGACGTTTTGCAGATGAATTCTCCAATGACGACTTCAACCCCAAGTTCTTCTTTTAGTTCCCGGGCGAGCGCCTGGTGATCGCTTTCATCACCTTCAACTTTGCCGCCCGGGAACTCCCAGAATCCAGCAAGCGACTTATGGTTGGCACGTCTGCAGGCAAGGATCAGCGCGCCTCTAGTAATCACCGCTGCTACTACTCGCATTCCACAATCGTTTCATATTTGCTTCATGAACAATCATTGTCTGCAGCGATCTCTAGACTTTGTAAAGAACGTTGAGGGGTAAACAATGAACGAACGTCTTTCTGATGGTCTTTACGATGTGCTTTTGACCAATGATTTGGTCGAGAAAATTCGGGACTTCGAATACATCGATACCGATAGCGTGGCTGGAGAAGATCTTGATCAATATCTTCTTCGTACTATGGCTGCTGCTCTAATCGATAAGTACGCCAGCCTCAAAAGCACAGAACAGAAAATCAGTTTTTCGAACGAACTTCTTGGATTTTTGGGCTCGAGTCTAAGAATCGATGACGGCACCCAAGCTGAGGTACTTCTCGGTTTGGTTTTCAAAAAGAACGAAGGTACTGCACACCTATTGGATAGGCCTTCGGGCGGTTTGTCTAAAGTAACCCTGATCACCAATAGTGGCGTCGGACTGAATGCTGGAACGGAGCTGCGGAAAGAGTTACCTAGCTCGGACGCCGTTATGATTCTTATGGCTTTCGTCAAGAAGGCTGGTGTTGCCCATATCGAGAAACAACTTTCGATACTTCAAGACCGCAAGGTCCCCGTCCAGCTAGTTACTTCTGTATACATGGCTGGCACGGAAGCTGATGCTCTTGATCGCCTTGTGCGAGAGTTCGGTGTTGAAGTCAAGGTTTGCTATGACCCCGACCTCGCCCGGCTCCATGCCAAAGCATGGCTAATGGTTAGAAACTCTGGTTTCACCACCGCCATAATTGGAAGTTCGAATATGACCAATTCGGCAATGGTTACCGGCCAAGAATGGAACGTTCGACTCTCTGAAGTATCGAGTCCCGAAGTTATTGAAGAATTCAAAGCTGCCTTTGAGACTTTCTGGAATACCCCAGCGTTTAAGTCCTACAACCCTGACAGTGACCGTCAACTCTTAGAGGACGCGCTAAGGCTCGCTCGCAAAGAAAAAAAGCAGACCAATGGTGTCTATTTTGTCCCAAACCTTGATGTTGAACCAAGAATTCACCAGGTCAAAATGCTTGAAGATTTGGCATTCGAGAGAGAAACACTAGGCCATCACAAGAACCTTGTTGTCGCAGCGACCGGAACTGGAAAAACTGTCCTTGCAGCCCTTGATTACCTGGGCCTTGAAAAGAAACTCGGCAGAAGACCCAAGCTGCTTTTTGTCGCTCATCGTAAAGAGATTTTGAATCAAGCAATGTCCACTTATCGAGCAGTGCTCAAAGAAAAGGACTTTGGCGAACTCTATGTCGGGGGAGCTATTCCGGGGTACTGGAAACACGTGTTTGCGAGTGTTCAGTCACTTAACTCTCGTGACATTAAGACCTTCGCCAAAGGAGCTTTCGACATAGTAGTTATCGACGAGTTTCACCACGCAACGGCAGAAACCTACCGAGCGATTATTGATCACCTCGAACCAGCTGAACTTCTTGGTCTTACTGCAACCCCGGAGCGATCCGAGGGAACTCGTGTACAGGACGAATTCTTCGACGGCAGAATCGCTTCAGAATTGCGACTTTGGGATGCTATGGAACAGGGACTCTTAACTCCATTCCAGTATTTCGGAATCGGTGAAGAGAAAGAGGTGGTCGACTACTCAAGCGTCGACTGGTCCAGCGGAAAGTACCAGACGAAGTCACTAAGCGCTGCGGTTACCGGAAACGATTTGAGGGATCACCTGGTTATTCGGGAGATTGAAAGACATGTCAGTGACCCCGCCCAAATGAAGTCTCTAGTATTCTGTGTCGACCAGGCTCACGCCGAGTATGTAGCGGAAATGCTTACAAGCAAAGCAGGCCTAAAAACTGCCTGTGTCACAGCCAAAACAGATGCAGATGAACGAGAAAAAGCCATTCAACATCTCCGCGACGGGAAAATCCAGGCACTGACTTCTGTCGATGTCTTTAATGAAGGCGTCGATATTCCCGAAGTGGACACAGTAATAATGTTGAGACCAACTGAGAGCTCAGTGGTATTCATTCAGCAATTAGGGCGTGGGCTACGTTTGGCTGCAGGCAAAGCAGCCGTGACAGTGCTCGACTTCATTGGTCTTCACCGATCTGATTTCCGAATTGACAAAAAATACTCGGTGTTCCTAGGTCAAGGGCGGAAGGAGCTTAAGAATCAAATTGAACAAGGTTTTCCTAAACTCCCTAGCGGAGTGATGCTTTCTCTAGATTCCGTTGCTCAGAGTTTCATCCTTAGCAATTTGAAAGATCAGCTCGTTCTAGGACCGAAGAAAATGGTCGCTGAAGTTAAAGCCATCGGAACCGCTAATCTATCTTCATTTCTTGAAAAGTCCGGTTTGAGCCTTGACGAAGTAATTTCTAAAACTAGCTGGCACGAACTTTGTCGTCTAGCCGGATTTACCGATTACCAAGACTTGCTCCCCGAAGAGACATTCCTCATCGGTCGTTTCAAGAGGCTGACACACCTCGATGACTATGGGCGTATCGAGAGCTATCAAAACCTAGTTTCAAAGTCATTTGGGCAATGGGACTCTTGCACAGAGTATGAAAAGAGAACGACAGCAATGCTTTTTTGGAATCTCTTCCCTGATGCCAGGATCTCTGCCGAAATGGAGGCCGAAACCTATGAAGAGGCATTTGCACACCTGCAGAGTTTTCCTGCGGTTGTTAGGGAGTTCAGCCAGATCATTGAAGCAACCAGCTCAAATGTAAGAAAGAGAAGTTTCCCGATTCAGTTCAAGCATTTCAATGCGCCTTTGTTCACTCACGCCTCCTACACTCGTGACGAACTCTTGGGCGCTCTTGGCTGGGCTTGTCTCGAGCGTAATCAGCTCAACCCAAGTAAAACAAAGACCCGTAAATCCAAGGGGCACCAGACAGGTGTCGCTTATCTGGCAGATTTAGACCTAGATTTCTTCTTCGTAAATCTGATCAAAGAAGAGTCAAAGTTTTCAGTGAGTACTCGTTACCACGATTACGCGCTTACCCCTGAAATATTTTGCTGGGATTCGCAGAACTCCGCGACCCTGGAACATGGAGATGGCGCTCGCTATGCAGCTCAAGGTGAGACCAAACATGATGTGCTGCTTGCAATGAGAGAAAAGAGTAACGGCGGCAGCTTTAAACTGCTTGGTCTCGCAGATTTCGAAAGCGCTAGCGGAAGTCGCCCGATCAAAATTCGCTGGAAACTACGAACCCCACTTGATGCAGAGACTTTTATTGTTTCTAGAGCAGTAAAGACTGCTTAGGCAGTCAACACCGCCGCCAGGTCCTCTTTTGTAGGCGGCTCAGCCCCCGCACGCTCACAGGTGATGCTTGCTGCGATGCCGGCGGTGTGGACGAAGGTTCTTAGGGTTTCTTCGTTGAGGTTCATGAGTTTGTCGGTGGGGTTGGTGCCGAGGTGGCCTGCCTCCTGGAGTTGGCCGAGGAGGTTGGCGGTGAAGGTATCGCCGGCTCCTACGGTGTCGACAACGTTGATCTTTCTGGATGGAACGTTGAAGAGGAACTGGTTGTTCTTATAGACATCGGTTCCGTCGGCGCCTTTGGTGATCAGGACCAGCTTGTTGGTGGACCACTCTATTGCTGTTTGATCTGGTGTTTTTTCTGGGTCGAGCCATTCGAGGTCTTCGTCGGAGGCTTTGATGATGTGACTGAAGCTGTTTACTCTTCTTACTCTTTCGAGTTCTTTTTGCTGGTCGAAGCCGAGGGCTGGGCGCATGTTGATGTCGTGAGAGATGGTTTTGTTTTGACTTTGTTCTTTTGCCCAGGCTTCGATTACTAGGTTGCCTGGTTCCATGGCCATGGTGAGGCAGCCGAATTGGATGGCTTCTGCTTCAAGTAAAGGGAGTTCTTCTTTTGTCCAGCCCCAGTCGGCTGTGCCATTGACATAGAAGGAGTAACTTGGGGAGCCGTTTGGGCCGATGGACACGACTGCGAGGGTGGTGGGTTCTTTTGTTTCTATTGCTTTGTCGATGGTGACGTTATTGGCTTGAAGTTTTTGTTTGATCTGCTGGCCGAAGGAGTCGGTGGAGATGCGGGCAAGGAAGGTGTGGGGAGTTCCGCGTCTGGCAAGGGCGATGGCAACGTTGGCGTTGGCGCCTCCAACTACGGCGTTATAGCTGGTTGGGTTGTAGCGATCCTGGATGAGGTCGATTAGGGCTTCGCCGATAACGATGATCATGGGGATTCCTGCCTTGTGGTTGTTTACAAAGTAAACGTAGACTGCGAATGGAACGGTACTTATATCGTAGATAAGTTGGGGAAATGAAAACTCGGTTTGTTGCACTTGCAACTGTTTTGTTAGCGGGCACGGTTTTCCTTACGGGCTGCAGCTCCTCGGCGACTGGGAATACACCAACACCAACTCCCACATCAACTACATGTGATCCATCACCCGAGTTTCCGATCAGCGCTTACGACCTCTGGTTGCAAGATGGTCACACCGGAACCGTTCAAGACTTCCTAGATTCTTTGGTGGGTAAGAAGGGTGAAAACGGTTACGTTGGTTACTCTGGTCCAGGAAAAGCAGGTGGTGCCGGTGTTGATGGAGATACTGGGGCCAGTGCTTACCAGATTTGGCTCGACTCGGGTCACTCGGGCTCTGTGGACGAATTCGTTAACTCGTTGAAGGGCGCTGCCGGCGTTGACGGAACTGACGGTGTTGATGGTCTAAACGGTTTGAGTGCTTATGACCTATGGCTTCAGCTTGGAAACACTGGCTCAAAGGCAGACTTCATAGCTTCACTTCAAGGCGAATGTACTGCCGGGGCTTCTGGTGAGCAAGGTCCTCAAGGTGAGCAGGGAATTCAGGGCCCTCAGGGTATTCAAGGTCCAGCTGGTGCTACCGGTCCGGCTGGTGCTACTGGTCCTCAAGGTCCGGCTGGGGTTGGAACGCCGGTTGAGGTTTCATACACGTTGGGTGGTGGAACGACTGGTTCGGGCGCTGTGCAACCAACCTTCAATGGAAACCCAATGTTCTATGGTTCGTATGTTCAGTTGGGTGATGTTATTTTCTTCAACGTTCGTGTTGTGATGACCAACATCACATCGTTCGGTCATGGGCAGTATTACGTGACAATCCCATTTGCTTCAAAGTACGCCTTCTCAACCAGCAATGGTCGAGTTCGTGATGCTGGGGCAACGCGAGACTATGTTCTCTATGGTTATTCGGCAGCTGGATCATCCACATTGCTTTTGACCACACAGGGCTCAGGTCAGCAGACAGCTTTTGATTACAACACTCCGGTTACTTTGAGCACTTCTGATGTGTTCATGATCTCCGGAACCTACATCAAGCAGTAGGTTTTGGGTTTCTGGTTTTTAGCCAGATGATGGTCAGCGCTAGCCAGATGACTGCGTAGGCAATGGCCATTGGGAGCATGGCTGGGCTCTGGAAGATGAAGCAGGATTCTTTGCACTCGGTGAATGCTTCGTACATCATGATGAGATAGGCGGCGGCCGGCAGGCTAGCGGCAACCACCGCGAGGATGATCTGGGTTAGTTGCGTTTTCGGGATTGGGCTTTTAGGGTCCTCGGTTTTTCTTGACCAGGTGACGAAGTTGGCAATTAGAAGTGCGACCATTGCCAGCGCTCCAGGAACCAAGGTTGCCATGGTGGTAATCATTAGCCCGCCCGTTGCTAGGTCTCTTAGTTGGGTTTTGGGTAGTAGCTGGAGCAACCCACCGATTCCGAAAGGGAGTAGCACGGCACCAGGAGTAGCCGCGATGATGAGCGCGTAAGTGCGCATCAGGTTGTATTTCTTTTGTTTGGTCCAAAGCATTTGTTCCCCCATTACTTTGTTGCTTGTCCGAGTCTATTCGGGCGTAGTCTGAAGGTATGAATAAGAATGTGCGATTGGGGCTCGTGCTCCCGCTGGTTGCTGTGACTGTTGCTTGGATTTCCATGGTTTTGGCCTCGTATCTGGATCTTGGAATTAACTACCAGAACGGTAGTGGTTATGGAAATTACGTTGAGGTGAAGGCTTCAACGTATGCGGTTTTGATTGGTTTGGCTTTGGCATCTGGTTTGGTGCTTTGGGGCTTCAAGTCGGTTGATGTTGAGCACGCTAAGTCGGAAGTTTCTTTGGTGCGAGCTGTTTATCGCTTTGCTGGTTTGATGATTGTTCTGGCATTGGTTTTTGATGCTGTGTTTGCATTTGTGACCTTCATGAGCTCGTTCGACATGGGAATGGCTTCAGGTGGTCAGACCACCTTGACAGGTCGTTTGCTTGGGGTTTATCTGCCAATCATTTTGGATGCCGCCTTGGTTGTGTTCGTTTTGTTGCAGTCGACTCTCGGTCGTAAATCTTCTTCGGTTGCTGATGGCTCTGCGGGGATGTCGGCTACCCAGAAGGCTTTGGCGATTGGTTATGCGTTGCCGATCATTGGTACCGCCTTGGCGATCATCATTGGTTTAGTTGTTTTCGATATTCAGAAGAGCACTTTGCAGACCTGGACTTGGGTTGTGATTCAGGCGATCATCGGCACTTCGATTGTTTTGGGAACTCGCTTTGCGGCCAAGGCACGTGCTGCTAAGCCGGTGGTTCGTGCTCCGCGAGTGGTTGGTGCTGCTGGTGCTGTGACTTTGAACTATGTGCTTTCGTTGGTTTTTGCGGGCGCTGTTTCGGTGATGTCATTCGCGTTCGCTACATCGGCAGTTTCGTCATTGGCAACGGTTGAATGTGTTGACGATAAGTGTGGTTTGACTCGCACAGTGGCCGATGCGGACTTCTGGATGAACAAGATGGTTCCATCGTTCCTGCTGCTGGTTTCGGTGCAGGTGGCGATTTACCTTGTGATTGTTTCGCGCAATAAGGAAGTTACCGCCGCTGCTTAGCGTTTAGCTTGAGCTGGGCTTGGCCTAGCTTGGCTTTGAGCCATTTGGTGTCTGGGAGTCTGGCTAGAACTGGGCCGGCGATAACCGTCATGAGCATGTAGGTTGCTGCGAACGGCACGATGTTTGCGTTGAGTCCTGCGCTAATTGCGAGGCCGGCGATGATGATCGAGAACTCGCCTCTTGGGGTCAGGGCAAGGCCAGCACGCCAGCGACCTGGGATACCGATTTGGTTCTTTCTGGCAGCAAGGTAGCCGGTGAGGAACTTGGTTCCCATGGTTACTGCGGCTAGGGCTGCGGCGGGGAGTAGTGCTGGTGGAATCTCGGACGGGTTGGTTTGGATTCCGAAGTAGACGAAGAAGATGGCGCCGAAGAAATCACGCAGTGGTCGTAGCTTGTTTTCGGCTTGAGCTGCGACCTTACCCGAGAGACTGATGCCAACGAGGAACGCGCCAACCGCGCTGGAAACCTTGACCTCGGTGGCGAGACCGGCAACCAGGATGGCGAGGCCAGAGACGCCCACAATGAGTGATTCGATGTTGTCGGCCGAGAAGAACTTGGAGATGGTTTTACCCCAGAAGTAGCTAAAGGCGATGATGGCGGTGACCAGACCGATGGCCAAGCCGACTGAGATTGCACCATCGATCAGGCTGGCGCCAACGGCTACTGCGCTGAGTACTGGCAGGTAGAAGGCCATGGCGAGGTCTTCGAGCACCAGAACCGAAATCACGGTTGGGGTTTCGCGGTTTGGCAGGCGTCCTAGGTCTTTTAGAAGACGCACTGCAACTCCCGAGCTGGTGACCCAGGTGACGCCAGCAAGAATGAACGAACCAACCGGACCCCAGCCCATCAACCAGCCGGCAACGAAACCGGGAGTTGCGTTGAGCACGGCATCGATCAGCGCAGTGGTTTTGTTCGTGTTCAGGTTTTTGATGAGTTCTTTTGGTGAGTACTCGAGGCCGAGCATGAGCAGCAGTAGAACCACGCCGATCTCGGAACCGATTTCGATGAACTCTTTGCTCTCGATGATTGGGAACAAGCCGCCGTTACCGAGCAAAAGGCCTGCGGTCATATAGAAAGGGATAACCGACTGACGAATTCGCTTGGCAAAACGGTTCAGCAAGCTTAGGCCGAGCAGAACCGTGCCAAGTTGAATGAAGACGAGAGCGGTGTGATTCATGAACTAGCCGCGAGTTTTTGAAAGAATCTCAGCCAAGGCGTCGAGGCCAGGTCTGGTTCCAACTGCAACCAAGATGTCGCCGGTTTGGAGGTCTTGGCTTGGCTTCGGGCTGGCGATGACTTGCTGGTCGCGGACCAGGGCCACGATGCTCACTCCGGTCTTGGTGCGGGCTTTGGTGTCGCCGAGTTCACCGTCGATGTATTTCGAATCGGCAGGAATCGAGAGGTGTTCGGTGAAGATGCCAGGCACGGTGTCGCTGATTTTGCTGAGCTGGTCGAGCAGGGTGGCCGAACCGAGCAACTCGGAAAGGGCGCTGGCTTCAGCGGGGGTAATTACAAGATTGGCTGCTGCGGCGTCGGGATCCTCAGCCGAGAAGATGGCCACCTCACGCTGGCCGTCGCGGTGGGTGAGCACGCCAAGGCGCCCTCCACTGGTAGTGACAATGTCATCGCGGTAACCGATGCCTGCGAGGTCTACTCGCTCAACTCTTACGCCCATAACCCAATGCTAACTGGGTTTATTTGACGATCGGTCCGCCGAAAATGCCAGCCAAGCCACCAAATAAACCGGTGCCGGCGACTTCACCAAAAATGTTTCCAACAACACTCTTGATAATCAGTAATCCAAAGAACACCACAACAATCCAAAGTAGAACCTTCGGTTTCATCTCTTGCCCCCATCGCTTTTCTTAATGATTAGTCTGAATGAATGGAATATCAAGTGTCTGGGCTGTTGTTTGACAACGATGGTGTGCTGGTGGATTCACACCAAGCAGCCATCGATGCTTGGACGAAGTGGTGCGCGATCTATTCGCCGGGGCTTGATTGGGATGCGCAAGGAACCGCTGGGGTTCGAGCCGAAGACATGGTTCGGATGTGGGCGCCGGAAGCCGATTTTGATGAAGCCTACGGATACATCGTTGATCTAGAACTGAGTACTGCCCACGAAACGGTTCCGTTGCCAGGGTCTTTGGAGTTGCTTTCATCACTGCCAGCCGGTTCTTGGACAATCTGCACCTCGGCTGGGCGTGAGTTGGGGTTGGCTCGAGTTCGTGCGGCTGGGTTACCAGTGCCAGCGGAGTTTGTTTGCGGAGATGATGTTGCGGCGGGGAAGCCTGCGCCGGATCCGTATCTTTTGGGCGCTTCCCGTTTGGGGCTTTCGCCTGCGTCGTGTGTAGTTTTTGAGGATGCCGTGGCTGGGGTGCAGGCGGCTCGGGCAGCCGGTGTTGGTGTGGTTGTGGGTATTGGGTCTAGAGTCTTGGATGCTGATGTTTCTTGCGTAGTTTCGTCGTTGGCGGGAATCTCTTGGGTCTCAGGCGTGTTGACTATCCCTGAATCCTCTTTATTGAAAGGTAACTAGATGAGTTCGGTAACTTACTACGGAGCAGACTGGTGTTCAGACTGTCGCAGATCGAAGAAGCTAATGGACACCCTCGGTGTTCAGTATGAAGAGCGCAACGTTGAGGAATCGGCCGAGTACACCGCTGAAGCCGAAGCCATCTCGGGTCGCAAGAACATTCCAGTGATTCAGTTCGAGGATGGCAAGTTCTTGGTTGAGCCAAGCGATGCCGACCTGTTTGCCGAACTAAAGGTTCGCGGCATCGTCGCCTAGTTTCGCTACCTGCGCCACTTTAGATTGAAGTAAAGCTCAACCTTGTTGACGATCGACCAGGTGGAAACCGCCAACAGGAAGATTGAAACCGGCAGCAGCCAGAACATGTTGTCGAACAGGATGTAAAGAATCGACGAGGTGTGTGGGCGCATGTAGGCCTTGGTTAGCGCCTCGAGCATGCTGTTCATCACCACGAAGCTCAGGGTGAAGGTAACTCGGCTGAGGTTTACCGTGCGCTTCTCTTTCCAGGTTTCACGAGTTCGCACGAAGTCGTAGAACAAGCTCCACATACCGGCCACGGTTAGGCCAATCGAACCGTAGGTGAACAGCCAATCGCCAGGGGTATTGAAAACGCAGCTCTGCAACTTGCCGGCTTCGTTATAGAAGTAACCGTAGAACTCACCACTGGCCGAGCACCAAGCGATGGTGACGATCTGGCCGAAAGCCATGGCGAAACCGCCAAGGAGCAGCAAAAGCGCTGAGCCCTTGAATGCAAAACCGTTGTCTCCGAACATTTAAACCCCTCTCGTCTGGAGGGATCAGGTTACTTGGGAGGGGTGACATCCTTGCTGCCAAGTTTCATGAAAAGACCAACGATGGCAAGGATTATGGTGATTGGTACCGAGAACGCGAGAATCGCCAAATCGGCGAGCCCGCCCATCGATCCAGACCCGCTCCTGCTTGCTCCCTGAATGATGAAGAACAAACTAACTATTGCCCCAAATCCCGCGAAAACAAAAATGCCATTCGCTGAATTCGAAGCATCTTCACGCCGCTTCTGATCTTCGTCCATGTTTCCCCCTAATTTCGATGATTCTATTAATAGTTGGGCAAAGGTAACGCATTGCAAAATAGGGGCTATCTTTATCAGTTCGTTACATATAGGCTGGAACAAGTCGCAAACCTTGCGGCAGTAGTCATAGCAGCATTGCAGAGCGATGCCAGTCTTCCTTCGTTTGAGAGTTCGCCGTATTGCGAACAGATTCTCGTGTGTGGGTTCAGCGCTTACGACTAACCCGAGCGCCAAGTAGCTACTCCCTACAAAGCGCAACACAAAACTGAAGAGGAAAACTATGCCAAATTTTGGCGGTAAAAACGCACGCCCAGGTAAAAACGCGCGTGCTGCAGGTAAACCACGTGAAGATGGTCGCGGAGGCCGCGCGCCTCACCGCGACGCAGCTGCACCAAAGGGCAAGCGCCCAGCATTCTTTGAAAAGGGCGAGTCACGCCTATCAGCAGGTCGCACCAGCGATCGCGAAATGCGCGGAGGTCGTGAAGACCGCGGCCGCGACTGGTCACCAGAAGGTCGCACCGAGCGCAAGCCGCGTCACGGTTCAGCTGGTGGCCCACGTCGCGAATTCGGTTCAGACCGTCCAGCCCGTTCGTTCGACCGTGACGAGCGTCCAGCTCGCCGCGATGGAGACGACCGTGGCCCACGTCGTGAATTTGGTTCACGCGATGAGCGTCCAGCTCGCAACTTTGATGGTCCACGTCGTTCATTCGATCGTGACGACCGTGGTCCACGTCGTGAATTCGGTTCACGCGATGACCGTCCACGCCGTGACTTCGGTGACCGTGACGATCGTCCACGTCGCTCGTTTGATGGTGACCGTCCGGCTCGTTCATTTGACCGTGATGACCGTGGTCCACGTCGTTCGTTCGACGACCGTCCAGCACGTTCATTCGATGGCCGCGGCCGTTCGGATGCCGGTCGCGACGCTCGTCGTCCAGACCGCATGGAACGCGATGCAGTTCGCGAACGTTCGTTCTCGGGAGCTCGCTCGGGTAACAGCAACAAGAAGACTTTCCAGGAAGACACCGTTCTTGAGCGTATGACTTCGGTCACCAACGCCGAAGTTCTTGAGACTTTCGAAGAGATGGGCCTTCACGAGAAGGTAATCGCAGCCCTTCAGGGCATGGGTGCTGAGAAGCCGTTCCCAATCCAGGCGGCAACCATTCCGGCAGCAATGACCGGTGTTGACGTGCTTGGACGCGGAAAGACCGGTTCGGGTAAGACCGTATCGTTCACCGTGCCAATGGTTCAGAAGCTGATCAAGGCAGGTTCGGTTCCGCGCAAGGCTGGAAAGCCTCGTGCACTGATCTTGGCTCCGACTCGTGAGTTGGCCGACCAGATCGACCGCACTGTAAACGGCATCGCTCGTCCAGTTGGTTTCTACACAACCTGCATCTACGGCGGTGTTCCTCAGCGCAAGCAGGAGAACGCCATGAGCCGTGGCGTGGACATCGTTGTGGCAACCCCAGGACGTTTGGAAGACCTAATTGCTCAGCGCATCGTTGACCTTTCCGAAGTTGAGACTCTGATCATCGACGAAGCCGACCACATGTCGGAGCTTGGCTTCATTGAGCCAGTTCGCCGCATCATGGGTCTGGTTTCGGATGACTGCCAGAAGCTTCTGTTCTCGGCAACCCTAGACAAGGCTGTTCAGTCGCTAGTGGACGCTTTCCTTCCAGCACCTTTCGTTTACGAAGTGCCTGAAGAAGAGGAAGACCACTCGAACATCACCCACCGCGTGTTGGTTATGGACGACGAAGACCGTTCGGCAGTGCTACTTCGCCTGGTTCAGGGTGCTGGAAAGTCGCTGATTTTCGCTCGCACCAAGATGACCGCTGAGCGTTTGTCGGAGTCTTTGACTGCCGCCGGCGTTCCAGCTGCTCGTTTGCACGGTGACCTAAACCAGAACCAGCGCAACCGTAACCTCGAGCGCTTCACCTCTGGTGAGTGCCGTGTGCTTGTTGCCACCGACGTTGCCGCTCGCGGTATTCACGTGGACGACGTTGCTTTGGTTATCCAGGTTGACCCACCTCAGGAATACAAGACTTACCTTCACCGTGCCGGTCGTACCGGTCGTGCGGGCAAGGAAGGTACCGTGGTTACCCTGATTCACCGCAGCAAGCGTCGTCGTTTGGAAGACCTGCTTCGCCGCGCCGACCGCGACGGAATCTTCTCGGACGTTCGCCCATCGAGCGAACTGATTGAGCAGCTTGCCGGACCGATTGCTCCACCTCCAGCCCCGTCTGGTTTGGACTTCGGCGACTCGGGTCGTGGCGGCCGCGGTGGCCGAGGCGATCGTGATGGCGACCGTGGTGGTCGTTCGGGTGGTCGTTCGGGCGGACGCGGTGGCTTTGGTGGCGGTGGTCGTGACCGCAGTGGCTATGGTCGCAGCGAGTCTGCTGGTGGCCGTGGTCGCGGTGGTTACAGCGGCGGTGGCCGTGGACGTGACCGCGACTAATTCGCTTTGAGAAGTGGCCCCTGGCTTGACGCCAGGGGCCACTCTTTTTAAACTTTTCGTATTTTTACAGTGTAAAAAATCGCCGTATGATTAAGCCATGAGTAAGGCCATTCGAGCAAAGAAACGCAGGACATCGTTCGACGAACTGCTCATGGCTGGCATCTCGGCGATAGCCGACAAAGGTATCGACCACGTGAGCGTTTCCGATGTTGCGAAGCTGTCTGAAGTATCGCGTCCAACTTTTTACACCTACTTCGGGGACATGCCGGGCTTCTTCGCGGAAATCTGGCTTCGGCACGGCATGGAGTGGTTAGAAAACCAAACCAACGCAGCGGTGACGATGGACGAAGACTTCAATCAAGCCATGCTTGAGATTTTTGCAATCGCCCGCAGAACTCCGGAAGTCCAAGAAGTTGTGCAACCGGACGTTGAAAAGTGGTGGGCTGCTATCAAGTCCGAAGGTGAATCTACTGCGCTTCGCATGGTTTGGCTGCTCGGTTTCAAACTTGGGTACCAACTAACGCACAAGGTTACGCCGCAAGCCAAACTCGGGCTACCGGCCCTGCAAATGATTAACTTCCCAGACGACGTTCTAGAGCTACCAATCATGAAAGATCTTGGCGAAATGAAACTGGACGCAGTTCCAAACATGCCAGGGCTTTCACTCGGAAGCGAAACGGTGGATGAGGCGCTAACTCGAAGCGCTTTGGAAGTTGTGGCCAGCTCTGGAGTGGCGGCAACCTCGATGACCCGAATCGCTAGGAAGGCCAGAGTTTCAACCGGATCGGTTTATCCGCGATTCAAGTCAGCCGAAAGTCTGATTGAGAAGTCGTTCGAAGTGGCGATTGCCGGGATTGTTGCCAAGAACGTGGAAGTTGTGACCACGCAGGGAATGGGTGCCGACCAGTACGCATTTAGTGTGAACGCTGGTTTTGGGCCGGAGAGAACGACCTGGCGAAACTACCGAACCGAGATGCATCTCGAAGCTGCACATAATCCAGGGCTCGCCAAATTTATGGAACCTGGGCTCGAAGTTACCGCGAGCTTCCTCGAAGAAAACTTCAAAAACTACGGAGCGACACCAGCAATTGCCCGAGCGGTAGCTTGGTTCATGCACTCACACGCAATTGGAACCAGTTTGATTTTTAATCAGGTTCCAGAGGTTGGCACACAAGACAACCGCATCATGACCCGTTGGGTAATTTCCCAGTTGCCAAAATAGCCTGCTCTCACCTAAACTGGAGGAAGCCAAAGACCGTCGGTTTTGGGAATCCGCAAGGACGAACAACGAAGGCCCGCATAAAGCGGCATCCAACGCAGGTGTATGAACAAGTTTTCACGAAAGTGACTTTTTGCTCCATGCTCTCTGCGCATGGAGCTTTTTTATTGGGCCGGGGGCTACCGACATAAACAATCCAAGGAGCGCCATGGCGAACAAGGAAGCTAAGGTTGCAGAACTTACTGGTCTATTCCAGAGTTCTTCTGCCGTATTGCTAACCGAGTACCGCGGACTCACTGTGGCACAGCTAAAAGAGCTGCGCCGTTCAGTCAGTGGGAACGCAACCTACGCCGTGGCAAAGAACACGCTAATCAAGATCGCAGCTGCAAACGCTGGCGTGACCGCATTTGACGGTCAGCTTGCCGGACCAACCGCGCTCGCATTCGTATCCGGTGACGTTGTTACCGTTGCGAAGGCTTTCCGTGACTTTGCCAAGGCAAACCCTCTACTAGTTGTGAAGGCAGCCGTCCTAGACGGTGTGGCTCTTGACGCTGCAGAGGTTAAGAAGCTTGCTGACCTCGAAACCCGCGAAGTTCTACTGGCCAAGGCCGCTGGAATGTTCAAGGCTTCGATGTACCAGGCTGCATACATGTTCCAGGCACCACTTGCTCAGGCTGCACGCGCAGTCGACGCTTTGCGTCAGAAGCAAGAATCCTCGAACTAACACTCGCTTCATAAACAAACCAAAACATAGGAGAAACAAATGGCCAAGTTGACCACTGACCAGCTAATTGACGCGTTCAAGGAGCTATCGCTCATTGAGCTAAGCGACTTCGTTAAGAAGTTCGAAGAAGTATTCGAAGTAACCGCTGCTGCACCTGTTGCAGTTGCAGCTGCTGCAGCTCCTGCTGCTGCTGAAGCCGCAGAAGAGAAGGACTCGTTCGACGTAGTTCTAGAAGCTGCTGGCGACCAGAAGATCGCAGTTATCAAGGAAGTTCGCGCACTGACCAACCTAGGTCTAGGCGAGGCAAAGGCTGTTGTTGACGGCGCTCCTGCAACCGTACTAGAGGGTGCAAACAAGGAGACCGCTGAGAAGGCAAAGGCTGCTCTTGAAGGCGCAGGCGCAAAGGTTACCCTTAAGTAATCTCTGTAACATTCGGAAACCCGCTCAGATTCTGGGCGGGTTTTCGCTTTAATGAAGACATGGGTAAACAGGTAATCATCCTCCACGGTTGGCGCAATCGCAGGTGGGAAGGCCATTGGCAGCGTTTGGCCGCTGAGGCTCTGCGAAAACAGGGTCACCAAGTTTTTTACCCACAACTTCCTTCAACCGATGAACCGCGCTTTGCCGACTGGGCTGAAGTTGCGTTGGGTGAACTGGCCTTGGCTCGTGAAGCTAACCAAGGTGAAGAGATTGTCGTGATTGGTCACTCGCTCGGTTCGGTCACCTGGTTGAAACTTGCTTCGTCAGGTTTGCTTCCGGCTCCGGTTTCAAGGGCTCTATTGGTTGCCCCGGCTGACCCTTCCCTCTTAATCGACATCGCGGACTTCGTGGTTGATCCTGCTTCGGTTTCAATTTCGTCGCTAGCGTCCTCAGTGACGCTGGTCGGCTCGGACGGCGACGAGTGGATGCCTAACGGAGTGGAAGCGACTTTCGGCTCACCTCTAGGCGTTCCTTCGGTAATTCTTCCTGGTGCTGGGCACCTGTCGTTGAACGATGGTTTCGGACAGTGGGCTGGAGTTATCAACTGGGTCAACGACCCTGCTAGCGACCTTACCGTTCGCTGAGTAGGCTGTAACTAATAGCTCCCGATTTGCCCCACGGAGTACCACGAGGTTAGGAATAACCCAAATGAGGATCCTTCTAGTAGGAGCCGGTGGCGTGGGAAACGCCATCGCAAAAATTGCAGCCACCCGAAACTTCTATGAGCAGATTGTGGTCTCCGACTACAACCAGTCTCGCGCAGACGAAGTAATCGAATGGATTCGTAAACGTCACGGCGACGAAATTGCGTCGAAGTTTATTTCAGCCAAAATCGATGCCGGTTCGGCTGCGAACGTCACCGACCTTTGCCGTGAGCACGGTATTACTCACGTGCTCAATGCGGTTGAGCCGAAGTTTGTGCCAACGGTTTTCTCGGGTGCGTTCAGCGCCAACGTTCATTACCTTGACATGGCGATGAGTCTTTCCGAGGCGCACCCGGACGACCCATTCCACAAGCCGGGCATCAAACTTGGCGACCAGCAGTTTGCGCTGTCTGAGCAGTGGGAGCGCGCGGGACTTTTGGCGCTCGTGGGCATCGGTGTTGAGCCAGGTCTTTCCAACGTGTTTGCACGCTACGCGCAGGATCACCTGTTCAGCGAGATCGACGAAGTTTCGGTCAAGGACGGTGGAAACCTGGTGGTTCGAGACGAAGCCGGCAACGAGATTTTCGCCCCATCGTTCTCAATTTGGACCACCATCGAAGAATGCCTGAACCCTCCAGTCCTTTGGTCGAAAGACAAGGGTTTTTACACCACAATGCCTTTCAGTGAGCCAGAAGTTTTTGAGTTCCCTGAAGGCATTGGTGCGGTTGAGTGCGTGAACGTTGAGCACGAGGAAGTCACCATGCTTCCAGCCGTAATCAACGCCAACAAGTTCAGCTTCAAATACGGTCTGGGTAACGAGTTCATCGGAATTCTGAAGACCTTGCACGCACTTGGCCTCGACCAGACCAAGCCTCACCGCGTGCGCTCGGCTCAGGGGCCAGTCGACGTTTCACCGCGCGACGTTGTGGCTGCCGTGCTTCCAGACCCGGCAACCATCGGGCCGCGCATGACCGGTAAGACCTGTGCCGGTGTGCTGGTTACCGGTAAGGATAAGGACGGCAAGCTTCGCGCCACCTACCTCTACCACGTTGCCGACAACGAGTGGACGATGGCGAACTACGAGAGCCAGGCCGTGGTTTGGCAGACCGCTTTCAACCCGTTGATCGCGCTAGAACTTCTGGCAACTGGAGTTTGGCAGGGTGAGGGCGTGCTTGGTCCGGAGAGTTTCGACGCCAAGCCGTTCCTCGAGTTGATGTCGTCGTCGATTGGTTACCAGCAGCGCTGGTTTGCACAAGACCGACTACCTTCGAGCCCGCTCGCGCTACCGGAATCGCTTATTTAATAAACTTCACGCGACCCTGGGCAACTAGGGCGCCGAAGATGATTACGAGCCCGCCAACTACTTCGTACCAGTTGATGTGTTCGGCCAAAAGCAGCATGCCTAGAATCACCGCAACCACTGGCTGAGTGATGGTGACCGAACTTGCGATTGTTGTTCCCGCCTCGTCGATGACTCGGTAGTAGAGGATGTAGGCAATGCCGGTGCCAACCACACCAAGGGTCAAAATCGAACCCAGGTTAGCCCAGTTGGCGGCGCCGGTGGTGATAGGTCCGGCTAGGTAAAACGGCAGCAGGGTCAAACTAGAGGTGAACAGCTGCATGAAAACCGCGACTGTGTTTGGCATACCGAGTGGGCTCACGAACTTGCGAATGTAGGGGCTGCCGATGCCATAGCAAAGCGTTGCCCCGAGCAAGGCGATGACCGAGATCGGATCGTTTTCACCGAAGCCGTTCCAAACGCCCAGCAGCACGAGTGTGCCCAAGATGCCGATACTCAAGCCGATTACTTGGGTGCGCGTTGGGGTTTGGTCGCGGAATGCAACCAGGATTACTAGGACGGTCATGACCGGGGTTGCCGCATTGATCATGCCGGCTAGACCTGAAGCAATGTGCAGCTCACCGAAGGCGAACAGCGTGAACGGAATTGAGCTCATGAACAAGCCGGCGATTACGGTGTGTAGCCAAGCCTTGCCAACCTTTGGAAGTTTGTGCCCCTGAATTTTGATGATCACGAACAGGGCGGCAGCACCCAGAACCATGCGCCAAAAGGCCACACCTACCGGAGGTAGAAAGGTTCCCGAAACCGCGATGAACAGGAAGCTGGCTCCCCAAATCAGAGTTAGTGCCGTGAAGGCTACCGGCCAGGAAAGTTTCTTGCTCATTGCTTTAGCCTACGGGGAATAGAACTAGTCAAGTGGGGCTTTACAATTACGTAGTAGGAGAAAGAAGCCAAACATGCCAGCGGTAACCGCAGATACCCTAACCCTTCCAAAGTTTGATTTGGTTGGAGTGCCATCACGCCCGGTGAAGTCGGTAACCTACGGGCCGCAAGGCCACGAGGGCGAAGGTTTTCCAGTAACCCGCGCCTTTGCTGGTGTGCCTTACCAAGAACTCGACCCATTCATCCACATGGACCAAATGGGAGAGGTGGACTATGCGCCATACGAACCTCGTGGAACCGCTTGGCACCCGCACCGAGGATTTGAGACTTTCACCTACATGATCGATGGCACCTTCATGCACCAAGACAGTCACGGTGGTGGTGGCGTGATCCAAGATGGCGCCACCCAATACATGACCGCGGGTAGCGGTGTGCTCCACATTGAAACGCCACCGGCCGAATTGGTTATGGCTGGCGGCCTATTCCACGGAGTTCAGCTTTGGATCAACCTGCCATCCGACAAAAAGATGACCAACCCTGCCTACCAAAACTTGGAAGGAGGCGACGTCAAGCTGGTTTCTTCACCCGATGGCGGAGCGCTCGTCCGTGTGATTGCGGGAAGTATCGGCGGATTCGAAGGTCCGGGAAAGTCGCAGACCCCGATGAGCATTGCGCACGTCACGCTTGCTCCAGGAGCGTCGGTGACCCTGCCATGGAATCCAGAGTTCAATGCCCTTGCCTATGTTTTGGCGGGTAAGGGAACCGTTGGCGAGGGCGCGGAGTCGGCTCCGATTCATGTTGGTGGTTTGGCGGTCTACGGTGCCGGCGATGCCATCACCCTCAAGGCAGATGCCTTGCAGGAAAGTCGTTACCCGAACCTGGAGGTCTTGCTACTCGGAGGCCAGCCGATTCAGGAGCCGGTGGTTGCCTATGGTCCATTTGTGATGAACACCAAACAGCAGATCATCGAAGCCATGGACGACTACAACTACGGCCGATTCGGTCAAATTCCAGAAGACGCCCTGCAGCCTTTCCACGGATAATCGAAATATGACCCTGATTGTTGCCCCGCGCATAGTGAAACTCACCACGCGCACCGAGGTAGACATCAAGCGATCGATCCCTCAGCCGGCGCTTCGCAGGATTGGCGCCTGGGTCTTCATCGATCACTTTGGGCCGACCAAGCAGGTCGATGGCATGGTGGTTGCCAATCATCCGCACACCGGTTTGCAGACGGTGACCTGGCCACTGGCTGGTCGAGTGGAACATCGAGACTCGGTTGGGTCGGTGCAGGTGTTGGAACCGGGGCAGCTCAACCTGATGACCGCGGGCAGTGGAATCTCTCACAGCGAGATCAGCCTGGTTGGAAGCGATTCCCTTCACGCCGCCCAGCTTTGGCTGGCACTGCCCGAAGGTGAACGCAATCGCGAACCTTCGTTTGAACACCACGGTGATTTACCAAAACTCGATTTGGGTGCTGGTTCTGCAACCGTCTTCATTGGTTCCTTGGGTTCCGTGGTTTCCCCGGCGTCGGTTTACACGCCTCTGGTTGGTGCCGAATTACAAGTTTCTGGTTCCGTCGATCTTCCACTGAACGCTTCGTTCGAGCATGGCATCTTGCTGTTGTCTGGTTCGTTGTCGGTGAATGGTCAGGCGCTCGCGGTGGATGAACTTGCCTACCTGCCGGTAGGTGAAGCAGCCTCAATTGAAGGTGATGGAGTAGCACTGCTGCTCGGTGGTGAGCCATTCAAGGAGCACATCGTGATGTGGTGGAACTTCATCGGACGCAGCCACAAAGAGATTGTGGCTTGGCGAGAGTCGTGGAATGCTCGTGCAAGCCAGTGGCCAAATTTCGAAGATCGCGTTGGTGGCTGGATTCCGGCGCCAGAACTACCGAACGTTACGCTGCAATCGCGCGGCTAGTTCGATAAAGACCGAACCAGCCAAGCCGATGCCGGCTGCGGTCAACCATTGAGCCGCGGTTAGAGCTGTGAAACCGAAATAGGCAGTAGCCAGCGGCACGGTGAAGATTCCAATGCCAATCAGCAGCATGCCCGCAAAAATGGCCAACTTCACACCGTTTAGTGGCCTGGCCAAAGTGCTGAGCACCCAGATGCCGGTGACGCTCATGGTGACCATGGTTCCGGTTTGAGCCTGCGGGGCCGTCCAGCCTTGCGCGTTGGTAACCAGGCGAAGCGCGATCACGCTCAGGGCGACTGCCAAGCCAGCAGGGATGGTGAACGAGAGGGCTCGCTTTAGAAAGCCAGGGATGTAGCGCTGAGGGTTTGGAAGCAACGCCAGTGCGAATGCCGGAAGGCCAATGGTGAACGAATCGATACCCGAAAGCTGACGAGGAAGGAAAGGGAACTTCCAGGCCAGGGCACCGAACACTAGTGCCAGCGAAAGCGCCCAGGTGGTCTTGGTGAGGAATAGCTTGGAAACGCGTTCCACGTTGGCGATGACTCGGCGACCTTCGGCAACCACGCCCGGCAGGTTCGAGAACTTGCCGTCTAGGAGAACCAGGTTCGAAACGGCTTTCGTGGCAGGTGAACCGGAACCCATCGCGATACCCATGTCGGCCTTTTTTAGGGCGAGAGCATCGTTCACGCCGTCGCCAGTCATGGCAACCACGTGACCGTTCAGTTGCAAGGCGGCAACCATGTTGCGCTTCTGCTCTGGAGTCACTCGGCCGAATACCGTGAATCGCTCCATGACTTCGGCTAGTTCGTTCAAATCTTCCGGCAGGTTGCGAGCATCGAAGCCCTCACCTTCGAAAATCACGCCGGCGTCTCTAGCCACTGCGGTAACCGTCTGCGGGTTATCGCCCGAGATGATGCGAATGGAAACACCTTGCTCACGGAAATACGCAACGGTGTCGGCGGCGTCTACTCGAATGCGTTCGCGGAACGTGACTAACGCGATTGGGTTGCCTTCATTTGCGAGAACGAGGGTGCGACGACCGGTTGCCGCAAGTTCGGCTGCCCGCGCCAAGACCTTGGTGTGCTTTTTATCTAGGACGAATTCCGGCGCACCGAGCGTCCAGGTTCCAGAATTCTTGAAGGTGAACGAAGACCATTTCTGTGCCGAAGTGAATGCTACCGATGCCGTGTGCGTGAGCGACTCGTGACCTTGGAAGTTGCCCATCAAACAGCGAGCCGTGGCATTGGCATCGGGGTCGTTGCCGAAGTAGGCGAGGACCGAATCGTGGCCGAGCGAAGTTTTGCCAACGAGTTCGATGTTCTCAAACTCAATGTCGCCTTCGGTCAAGGTTCCGGTCTTGTCGAAACAAACCACGTCTACGCGAGCCAAGCCTTCAACGGCAGGTAGTTCCTGAAGCAAAACGTTTCTACGTGCCAGGGTCATTGCGGCTACCGCGAAAGTGATGCTGGTGATTAGAACCAAACCTTGGGGAACAAAGGCGATCACGCTGGCGATGCCGGCAACAGTGGCTTCCAACCAAGAGCCGTCCTGGATGGCCTGCGACCAACCGCCGTGTGCCTGCATCTGGCCGTTGGCAACCAAAAGCACAAACGGCAGAAGCGCATAGCTGATCCACTTGATCACCTTATTGATGGCGTTGCGAAGCTCACTGGCAACCAGCGAGAACTTCTTGGCTTCAACGGTGATCTTCGAGGCATAGGTGTTCGAGCCAACGCGAATCACACGAGCCGTGCCACGACCGGCGGCAACCGCCGAAGAAGCCAAAACTTCCATACCAATTTCTTTGTGGATTGGTTCCGATTCTCCGGTGAGCACCGATTCGTCTAGCTCAAGTCCGTCTGAGTAAACAACTTCGGCATCGGCAAGCAGTTGATCTCCAGCACGCAGTTCCAGTAGGTCATCCATCACCACGTCTTCGAGTTTCAACTCGACGATTTCGCCGTTGCGTCGAACGCGGGCGTGAGGTGCGTGAAGCAAACTGATTTTGTCCAGAGTTCGCTTCGAACGGTATTCCTGGAAGACGCCAATCAGAATGTTGGAAACTACCGCGAGCCCAAACAGGGCGTCCTTCCACTGACCTAGCAGCAACAAAGCGATGAACGAACCGCCGACAATTGCGTTGAACAGGGTGAAGAAGTTGGCGCGAAGGATGTTCGAAAAGCTTCGCGAAGAAGAAGTGTCTTGCTTATTGGTGAGCCCGGCGGCTACACGTGTCGCAACTTCGGCCGTGGAAAGGCCAGTGCTCGCAAAGTCAGACATGAGACAAGGCTACCCTTTCCGTAAGCACACAGGAAAAAGTGTGAGACTAAAACAATGAGCACCAAACTTAGTAGAAAAGCCCTTTTGATTACCGCTGGAGCTGTCGCAGCTGTGGGCGGTTCAACCTACATCGTCTCTAGTTTGCTAACAGACAAAGGCGGGCAAAAAGCTGAAAATCCAGCGGAATTAGTAAGTAAAAATGGGCTACTGAAGGCAACCCTTACCGTCGGGGTAGTCGAGAAGCCGCTTCTGAATAAGACCGTGCGCATGCTCGCGTATAACGGTTCGGTACCAGGCCCAACCATTCGCGTTCGTCCGGGCGACAAAGTTCAACTGAAACTTGTGAACAACCTAGATCAGGACACCAACCTACACACCCACGGACTCTTTGTGAGCCCCAATGACAACTCGGATAACCCATTCATCCACGTGATGGCCGGCGAGAGTTTCGACTACGAATTTCAAATTCCGGAAGATCACGCCGAGGGAACCCACTGGTACCACCCACACCTTCACGGTCAGGTTGCCAACCAGGTTTTCGGTGGCCTTTACGGATGCATCGTCGTTGAAGACGACAGCACACCAAAGGTTTCCGAAGATCGCGTGCTGGTAATTTCCGATGCGTCATTCAATCTCGATGGAACCCTAGCCGCACCAAACATGATGGATCTAATGATGGGTCGCGAAGGCGACCTAATCATGGTGAATGGTCAGGTGCAGCCGCAGGGTGAGATGAAAACCAATGGCACCGAACGTTGGCGAATCGTGAACGCCTGCGTGGCACGTTACCTGGCTCTGCAGGTAGTTGGTGGCAAGGCAACCCTGTTGGGCATGGACGGTCAAAAGCTCGAAGAGTTCGAAGAGTTGCAGAACCGAGTTCTTGCGCCTGGAAACCGTGCCGACGTGCTTGTAGACATCACCTCCGACAAGGTTTCACTCGTCTACAACACCGTGGCTCACCCAGACGCCGGAATGATGGGCATGAGTTCGCAAACCTATACCGACTACCCGCTGGCAACTTTCAAGGCAGTCGGCACAACCGATTTGGTCACGGCTGCTCCAAAGTTCGCCCCGAGAGTTGACCTTCGAAAAGCCACCGTGAACTCAAAGCGAACCTTCACGCTGGCAATGCCAAACCACGGCATGGCGATGGGTGCAGCCACCATGGAAGGAATGTTCACCATCAATGGTGAAGCTTTCAACCACGACAAGGTGAACACCACCGTAGCCAACGACACCGTTGAAGAGTGGACGATTGTCAACTCCAGCACGATGCAACACCCATTTCACCTACACATTTGGCCGATGCAAATCATGAGTGTCAATGGCTCGGAAGTTTCTGCGCTTCGATACCAAGACGTAGTCTCGGTGCCAGCCAACGGTCAAGTTGTGGTCCGAGTGAACTTCACTACGCACACCGGCAAGACCCTGTACCACTGCCACATTCTCGATCACGAAGATCTGGGAATGATGGGTGTTATCGAGTCAGCCTAAGGCGAAGTGCATTCAGCACCACGGTGACCGAGCTAAAGGCCATCGCGGTTCCTGCCAACTCCGGCGAAAGGTTTCCGGTTGCTGCAACCGGAATCAAAATGACGTTGTAGCCAAACGCCCAAAACAGGTTTTGCCGAACGTTCGCCCACGTTGCCTTTGCTAGTCGAATCGCCCAGCCAACGGCTTCTGGGTTGTCATCCAGAATGGTGATGGTCGAAGCCGATTGAGCGGCATAGGTTCCTGAGCCCATGGCAATCCCGGCATCCGCTCCGGCCAGGGCTGCCACATCGTTTAGCCCATCGCCAACCATTGCAACTGGTCGCAAGGTTTCGATTAGGGCAATCTTCTGTTCCGGTGAAACTCCGCCGTGCCAGGTCTCAATGCCGACTTCTTTGGCTAATTTTTCTACTGCCGCTGGGTTGTCGCCGGAAATCAAAACCGATTGGATGCCCGCCGACTTGAGTTCGGCAATGGCCGCTGCGCTTTCCGCGCGCAGGTCGTCCTCCAGCACAATCAAAGCCTGAACGGTGTCATTCCAAATCACTGCAACAAGCGAACCAACCGGAACTTTGGAGAGGTCAACGTCTTTGGCGGCTCGTGCGTTGATTACTTGGACTGTTTTACCATCAACCTCGCCGGTCATCCCCAAACCGGCAATCTCGGAAACGTTGGCCGCTGTGAAGCTCGTTGGCAGTTTCGCAATCGCCTTAGCGATCGGATGGTGCGAGGATTTCTCAATTGCAGCTGCGTATTCGAGGGCTTTGGCATCTCCAAGAATTCGAGTCTCGGCAACTCGAAGCGCTCCCGTGGTTAGTGTTCCAGTTTTGTCAAAAACCACGGTACGAATCTTGCTCAAAGTGGAGAGAGCGTTTGGGTCGCGAATTACGATTCCCTTTCGTGCACCCTTGGCTGCCGCAACGGTCAGGCTCATTGGTACTGCGATGCCGAGAGCACAGGGGCACGCCACAACCAGCACGGCAATCCAAGCGCCACTTGGGCCAAAGAAGAAGGTGAGCGCCGAAATCAGAATCACCGCTGGAACAAACCATGCCGAGATTCGATCGGTGATTTGGGTGATGTTGCTTTTCTGGCTGCTGGCTTCCCGAACCAAGTCGGCAATCTTGGCGATTCGTGATTGACCACTAGCCGAAGTGCATCGAAGCTGAATTGGGTTTGAAAGGTTCACGGCTCCAGCCATCAACTGAACCCCAGGACGGATTTCTTCTGGAACCGATTCGCCGGTAATCAAAGAGTTGTCCAGGGAGCTATTACCCTCAACCACCACGCCGTCCACAGGGATTCGCTCACCTACAGGAACGAGCACGATGTCGCCAACCTTGAGTGAACTCGTGGGCACGCTCTCGGTCTTGCCGTCTTGGTATTGAAGAGCGGTTTCCGGCACCGAATTCATGAGCGCACGAACGGCATCGGTAGCCGAACGGCGAGTTCGAACCTCAAGCCAACGACCAATAAGTACCACCGTTGGCACCGTGACGGCAACATCAGAGAAGTGCGGCTGGATGAGCGAAGCGGCTACCCCCAACGTGATGAGGGTGTCCATGGTGAAAGCGCCGTGGCGAAGGTTTAGGAAAGTTGCCCGGTGGAACGGCCAGCCGACAAAGACACCGCCGGCAATCGCCAGCCAGTAAGGCCAGCCGCCCATGATCATCTGACCGGTAACCATGAAGTAAATGAAAAGCAGGGTCAGTGGAACGCCGACACCCAGGCGAATCAAAATCGGCCGCGACGTTTCACGTTTCGAACCAACGTGATAGCCCGTGTCTTCAACCGCAGCCTTCAAGGTCTCCAGAGAAGCAACGCCCTGAATGTGGGCGGTTTCGGTTGCGAAATCAACGAACGCACTGACACCGGGAACCTTATTCAGTGACTTCTCAACCCGTCTTGCGCACGCGGTACAAGTCATTCCCTCGATTTCGAGGTCGATGGTTTGAGGTTTAGCCATTGTTTACTGAAACCAGCTGGTAGCCGGCCTCCGAAACTGCTTCCTCAAGTTTTGCCTGATCAATCGGCTCTGAGAAGTCTGCTTCGGCAGTGCCGGCGGCAGATGAAACAACAACGTTTTCGCCCCCGATGTTCTTCAATTCTTTACCAACCGACATCTCGCAGTGGCCGCAGGTCATGCCCGAAATTTGAAGTGAAACGTGGGTGCTCATGGTGTTACCTTTCTACACTTTCAGACTACGCCTGTAGCGTTGGTGATATCTATTGGAGGTATTGTGCTCTACGCGGAATTGGCCAGTTACGGGTTCTACCTGGTTTGTGTCTTTCAACTGGCCTTGGTCTTTGGTGCTCCATGGGGTGAGTACACCCAAGGTGGCCAGACCAAAGGAAAGCTAAACCGTGCCGGACGCATCGGTGCAGCGGTATCCATTGTGATTTTGATTTCGTTGACGATATTCGGAAACTAGTTTGAAAAACAATCGCGTTCAAGAGTTCTTCTCCGTTCGTTTCCGAAAGTTACTGAGCGGCGCACCCGATGGAAATCCGCCTTGGCTTGATGTGATTGCCGGTGGTGAGAGCGGAGGTTTATACCTGCCCTCTGATGCGCCTTGGGTGATCCACCGAGACTTCGGCACCTTGGTTGGTGGCATCAGGGCGCTTTTGGTTCAGGCACTTCACCCAGCCACGCTCGCCGGAGTAATGAATCATTCTCGTTATGAGAAGGAACCGCTAGGACGATTGGCAGGCACGATTCGCTGGCTAACCGTAACCACCTTTGCTTGCAACCATGCCGTGCAAACCGAGGCAAATCGTGTGAACCGTATGCACACCAGAGTGGTTGGCAACGAACCTGTGTCTTACAGGGCTGCCGACCCGCACCTTCTGCTCTGGGTGCACATCGCGTTCATGGACTCATTCTTAGCCGCTCACCAGCGTTACTGCGTTGCCCTGATTCCTGGCGGTGCCGATGCCTATATCGAACAATGGGGAAGAAGTGTTGAACCGCTTGGCCTAACCGATGTGCCGGCGAACTTGGTGCAACTCGACCAATTGATGCAGCGCTTTCAAAGCGAACTCGTTTACGACCAAAACACCGAACAGGTGGTTCGGTTCATAAAGAATCCACCGCTGCCGAAATTGGTGAAACCGGTCTACAAGATCTTGTTTCACGCCGCGGTGATTTCCCTTCGCCCAGAACATCGTGAATTACTCGGGCTCTCCTGCCGCTGGCCCAAACTCACCACAGCCACAACTCGGTTCGCCCTGAAAGCCATCCGTGTTTTGATCGGACCCGAATCACCTATTGAGGATGGCGCACTTCGTCGCCTGCAAAAACTCAAACTCATTTAGCTTCATTACAAAGCCTTACGATTGTCAGTATGAGCACTCGTGAATTGTCGCCCGACTGGTTCAAGTCGGCAGTTGTCTACCAGATCTACCCACGTTCGTTCGCCGACTCCAATGGCGACGGTTATGGCGATGTGCCTGGCATCATCTCGAAGCTTGACTATCTAAAGACTCTGGGTGTCGACGTAATCTGGCTTTCGCCGATTTACAAGTCTCCTCAGGACGACAACGGCTACGACATTTCCGACTACCAGGACATCGACCCGATGTTTGGTTCGCTGGAGCAGGTTCGCCGGCTATTCGATGAAGTTCACACCCGTGGCATGAAGATTGTGATGGACCTCGTGGTCAATCACTCCAGCGATGAGCACGCTTGGTTCGTGGAATCGGCGTCGAGCAAAGACAACCCAAAGGCCGACTGGTACATCTGGAGCGACGAAGCCGATGACCTATACGCCTACTTTGGTGGCGGCGCCTGGGAATGGGTCGAAGCTCGTCAGCAGTACTACTTCCACCAGTTCTCGAAGAAGCAACCAGACCTCAACTGGGAAAACGAAGACGTTCGTGCAGCCGTTTACAAGATGATGAACTGGTGGGTGGAGCAGGGCGTCGACGGATTCCGCATGGACGTCATCAACCTGATTAGCAAAGACTGGTCGAAAAAAGACCAGGGCACTTGGCAGATGTGTCAGAACGGCCCTCGAGTCAACGAATGGTTGCAGGAAATGAACCGCGAAGTATTGGCGGGCAAGAACCTAATCACCGTGGGGGAAATGCCCGGTTGCACCATCGAGCACGCTCGTGATTACACCGACCCAAACCGCAACGAACTCAACATGGTGTTCACCTTTGAGCACATGGATCTCGATGGCACGGTTGGCATGAGTAAGTTCGACTACTCGAAGATGCACCTGCCAGATCTCAAGGCCAACCTGAACAAGTGGCAGAAAGGCCTTGAGTCGGTTGGCTGGAACAGCCTTTACTGGAACAACCACGACCAGCCTCGAATTGTGAGCCGTTGGGGTAACGACGGCATGTATCGCGTTCAGAGCGCCAAGGCACTTGGAACCATCCTGCATCTGATGCGCGGAACACCATACGTTTACCAGGGTGAAGAGATTGGTATGACCAACTGCTACTTCACCGAACTTGACCAGTACCAAGACATCGAATCGGTGAACTGGGCGGCCGATGCAATTGCCGAAGGTTCTCGTTCAATGGAACGAATCATCGATTCGCTTCAGGTGAAGAGTCGCGACAACGCTCGCACCCCGATGCTCTGGAATGACTCGGCCAATGCCGGTTTCACCACTGGCAAGCCTTGGCTCAAGATCAACGAAAACTACACCGAAATCAACGCCGAGGCTGCCGTGGCAGATAAGGGCTCGGTCTTCTGGCACTACCGCGACCTAATTGCGCTTCGCCACAACCACGACATCGTGGTCAACGGCTCGTTCGACATGCTTTGGCCAGAGCACGAGCAGATTTTCGCCTACCAGCGCAATCTGGCTGGCAAGACCCTGACCGTAGTGGCGAACTTCAGCGATCACGCTGCCGAGCTTCCTTCGGTACTGGCCGCTGGTGACGTCGTGGTTGGAGAAGCAACCTTCGAAGGCGCACTCACTCCTTGGCAGTCGTTCGCGATTTTGTCGTAAAGTCTGCCGTCCTAGACTGGTAGTGGGGAATAGGGCGCAGGTTGCGTAGGTTTACTTTTTGAGTAAATCCCCTTTGAAAGTTTTAGGTATTTCTTTTGGCAAAACTGTTACAACGCTTGGGGCTTTTTTCTGCCAAGCGTGCCTGGCTCGTAGTAATTAGTTGGATCCTGATTCTGGCATCGGCCGGAACTTGGGCGGTGCTTGGCATGGGCAAACTCTCGACCAGCATGTCGATCGAGGGTATTCCTTCGCAAAAGGTCATCGACGAACTGCAGAAATCTTTCCCAGAGGCGGCCAGAGGAAATGGTCAGGTTGTTTTTCACAAGTCTGACGGCACGGCATTCAGCTACGAAGATAAAACAGCCATCGCAGAAATCTTGAACCACATCAAGACCATGGAAGCGGTGGCGAACACCATCGACCCGTTTGAGCTGTCGGTCACCAAAGCAGATGCCGAGGCAAAGATTTCCGACGGCAAAATCAAGATTGCCGACGCAAAAGCGGAAATCGCCAAGAATGAAAAGAAAATCAAGGACGGCAAGGCTCAGCTGGTTTCCGCCAAGGCACAACTTGATTCGGCTGCCAACCAGCTGGCCGGAGCTAAGGCTCAACTGGCAGCCGGTAAGGCGCAGTACCTTCAAGCAAAAAACAACTTATCGGCACTCCAGCAAGCAGTTACACTGGCCAGCCAGTTTTATGGCACAAGTTCACCCGAGTATCTAACTGCAAACGGTTATCTGCAAGCTGCCACTACGGGCATTGCCCAGTATGAGGGTGGGCTTGCGCAGTACAACGCTGGAAAAGCGCAATACGACCTGGGAATTTCTAAGTACTACGCGGGTGTGAAGGCGTTTGCCGATGGTGCGAAGAAGTTGACCGAAGGTAAGAAGCTACTTGCTGAGAAAGAAACTGAGCTTCTTTCTGGTGAGCGTCTGTTCAACCTCGCCAAAGACTACGGGCTTATTTCGAAAGACCAAGCCACTGCGGTTTCGATGGTTCAGTTCGACAAGCCAACCACTGACCTTGAGGAGTACCAGAAGCGGGCAGTTGTTACCTACGTTCAGGCTCACCCGATTGCCGGCGTTGAAACCGAGTTCTCGAAAGAACTAACCATGAGTATCGGTGGCCTGCTCGGCGCTGGCGAGATTATTGGAATTGCGATCGCTGGCATTGTGCTTTTCGTAATGCTTGGAACTTTGATTGGCGCGGGACTCCCTCTTATGGCTGCCATCATCGGCGTGGGCACTTCGGCGGCGATTACCCTCGGTCTCTCTGGCATAATCGCCATGAACTCGACCACTCCGGTGCTGGGCGTGATGCTCGGTCTGGCAGTAGGAATCGACTACGCGCTATTCCTATTGAACCGTCACCGCAAGCAACTCAAAGCCGGCATGCCGGTCTTGGAGTCGATTGCGCTATCCAATGGAACCTCCGGCAATGCCGTGGTATTTGCCGGTCTCACCGTGATCATTGCCCTTTTGGCTTTGAACATCACCGGCATCGGGTTCTTAGGTTTGATGGGAACGATGGCCGCCACATCGATCGTCATCTCGATTCTGATTGCCATCACGTTCACCCCAGCCATCATGGGTCTGATTGGTCTCAAGGTTTTAACTAAGAAGGAGCGCGCTCACATTGGTGAGTCGGAAGAGGCCAAGCACGAGCGTGTGAAACCAGCCAAGGCACTCCGCGCAGCAAAGCCTGCATTTTCGGTACGTCGCCCTTGGATCACGGTGATTGCCGGATCGCTTTTGCTTTTGATTGCGGCCGTTCCTTTCAGCAGTATGCGTCTCGGTTTGCCAGACGGTTCCAGTGAACCTCAAGATTCAACCCAGTACAAGGCGTACCAGTTGATTTCCGACGCATTTGGCGCAGGGGCTAACGGCCAGCTGGTCACCGTGGTCACCCTGCCGAAAAAACTCGAATCTACCGAAGCCGAGAATGATTTCAAGGCGGAGGTTGCCGAGACTATTAGGGCTGTTCCAAACGTGGACGCAGCGCTTCCAGCGGCTATCTCGGAAGACGGCACTCGCTACATGTTCCAGGTTGTGCCAAAGTTTGGTCCAGCAAGTATCGAGACCGAAAACTTAGTCCACGATATTCGTGACCTAGCCAGTGGCTTCGAATCGAAGTATTCCGCTGAACTCGGTGTTACCGGTTTGGCTGCCGTGAATATCGACGTGTCCCAGAGGATGTCTTCGGTGCTGCCGCTCTACCTATTCGTGGTCATTGCGCTATCAGTCCTGCTCATGATTCTGGTTTTCCGATCGATTGCCGTTCCAATCGTTGCCAGTGCAGGCTTCTTGCTTTCGGTTATGGCTGCCTTCGGTGGAGTGGTTGCCGTTTACCAGTGGGGTTGGTTGGGTTCGCTCTTTGACGTTCACGACCCAGGGCCGATCATGAACTTCTTGCCTAGCATCGCGATTGGTATTTTGTTTGGTCTGGCCATGGACTACCAGTTGTTCCTGGCTACCGGTATGCGTGAGGCTTACGTTCACGGCATGGCTCCAAAAGAAGCGGTTAACCACGGTTTGAAGCTGAGCCGTTCGGTAGTTTTGGCGGCCGCAACCATCATGGTTTCCGTGTTTGGTTCGTTCATGTTCTCGCACTCAACCATGATTCGTCCGGTTGGTTTTGCGCTGGCTGCGGGTGTCTTGTTCGATGCCTTCGTGGTGCGACTATTGCTAATGCCGGCCGTCTTGACGATTCTAGGCAAGGCTGCCTGGTGGCTGCCAAAGTGGCTGGATCGAATCCTTCCGGATGTTGATGTTGAGGGTGCAAAACTCGAACGCAACGGACACTAAAGCAAAAGAGCCCACTCGCAAATGAGTGGGCTCTTTTATTGTTGGCTATTCAGGTAGCAGCGAAGCCATTTGCTTGTGGATGATCTTCGCGGCACCCTCTGGGGCAACGCGCGAGATCCGGTCCATCATCTGTGCATCGCTACCGGCAAAGCCGTGGTAAACGTTGTTTTCAAAGCCATCGATGATCTTCGCGGCAGCTACCGGCGAGGTGGTCATCTTGAACTTGCCAGCGGCTCCGGCCATTGCTTTGGCTTCGGCTTCGGTAACGGCTTTCGAGTTGGTTGAAATGTTCGTGGCAACTGCACCTGGGAACACCAGTGATACGCCAACGTTGGTGCCTAGCAACTCCATGCGCAAGCCTTCGGTGAACAGTTTGATGGCTGCCTTCGAAGCGCCGTAGATGGTCTGCCCAGGCACCGGCACGTAAGAGCCCATGCTGGAGATGTTCAAAATCTGGGCTTCTGGTCGCTTCAGTAGGTGTGGCAAGAATTCCTTTACCATCTGGACAGTGCCGAAGAAGTTGACGTTGAAAATACGGTGGAAGTCTTCGTAGGAGAGATCGTTAACCTTCTTGAACTTGTGGATGATTCCAGCGATGTTCATCAATCCATCCACGTGACCGTGCTTGGCGATGACTGCCTTTGGAAGCTCCTGAACTGCTGCCAGGTCGGCGATGTTTACGATGTGTAGAGATAGGTTCTTGCTGGCTCCGCCGGCAAGTTTCTCGGTTTCTTTCAGCATGTCTTCGTTTAGATCAACGGCGGCGACGGTTGCGCCTGCCTGAAGTAGCTGCAATGTCACATCTCGCCCCATGCCGTTTCCAGCTCCGGTGACTACGATGACTTTTCCTTGAACCTTCATTGGTCCCTCTTCTGCTAGTTGGTCTTCCCTAGCAATTTCAGACTACGCCTGCTTGGCAGCAAACGATTTTTTGGAACGTTACAATTTTTTCTATGAACTATCGTCTAGCGGCTAGTGCCGAAATGCTTTACACCGATTTACCGTTCGTGGAACGTGTAAAAGAAATCGCTTCACGCGGTTTTGAAGTTGAAATCTGGGACTGGACTCAGAAGGACTTGCACGCACTGGCTGCTACCGGAGCCACCTTCGGCTCGATGACCGGCTACATCACCGGTGATCTCCTCGAGGACGACGGCATCGAAGCCTTCCTGCGAACCGCCGAAGAATCCATCGAAGCGTCGAAGATCCTTAACTGCCCAAGACTTAACGTTCACGGCACCGGCTTGGACGGCAACGGCCAGGCCATTCGAAAGCGCGAATCAACCACCACTGCCGAATGGGCTAAAGCCACCGAAACTCTTACTCGTTTGGCCGAGCTAGGTGAGAAGCACAACAAGATGTTCATGCTGGAAAACCTGAACCTGCTGGTTGATCACCCAGGTACTCCGTTCGGTCTTGCGCAGGAAACCCTGAAGTTGGTCTCAACCATCAATTCGCCATACCTGCGACTAAACCTAGATCTCTACCACGCTCAAATTGGGGAGGGCAACCTAACCGAACTGGTTCGTCAGTGTTTTGACTACATCGGCGAGATTCAGGTTGCCGATGTGCCTGGGCGAATGGAGCCAGGAACCGGTGAAATCAACTACAAGCGAGTGGCAACCGAACTGAAAAAGCTCGAGTACCACGGCGTAGTCGGGCTTGAAGGCTGGGCGTCTGGTGATTCCTCAGAGGCTCTCGAGGCATTCGCCGAAGCCTTTGCCTAGACTTTGAATATGCTCGGTTTCGGAACAGTCTTCAACATCGCCACGATTGTCGTCGGCACTCTGCTCGGCACACTTTTAGGCTCGAAACTCTCCGAAAAAACCAACCGAACCGTAACCGATTCGCTCGGTCTAATCACCATCGTCCTAGGTGGTTTGAACCTAATGTCGCTTTCAGACAGCGCCTATGTCAAAGCTGTAACCGGCGCGGGAACCTTCTTCATCGTGATCTTCGCCGTGTTATTCGGCGGCATTGCTGGTTCGCTGCTCAAGATCGAAGATCGACTCGAAGGTTTTGGGGGCTGGCTTCAATCGCGTTTTAGTAAAAAGAGTCAAGGTGCTGAGTCTCGTCAACGTTTCATCACCGGGTTCGTCGACGCATCGCTGATTTTTGCGATCGGGCCAATGGCCATTCTTGGCTCAATGTCAGATGGCCTGGGTCAGGGTTCTAACACTCTGGTTGTGAAATCTATCCTGGACGGTTTTGCCTCGATCGCATTCGCTGCCAGCCTCGGTTGGGGAGTTGCAGCTTCGGCAATCACTGTTGGCATTTGGCAGGGCTTGCTCACTGCGGTTGCCTACTTCGGTGGTTCGGGGATTCCCGATGCCATGATTGCCTCGATCACCGCAACCGGTGGAATCTTGATGCTCGGCATCGGTTTGCGTCTGCTGAACCTACGCAAGGTTGCGGTTGCCGACATGCTTCCTGCGCTGGTGTTGGCTCCGCTTTTTACCTGGCTGGTTTCGTCGATTCTTTAGAGACCGTTTTTGGCTCGCCAGTAACCAACGATCGCGTTAGCGTGACCGTGACCCATCTCAAATTCGGTCTTTAGCCAGGCAACCTGTTCCATGTGCTTTAGCTCTTTCACAGCCTCAAGCTGCTTGAACCAGTGGTCGATTGGTTGGCCGTACTTCTTTTCGATTGATGGGAAGTAGCTGGCTGGTCCCTGCACTTTTTCGGTCATGCTTTTACTTTCTCGCTAAGTCCGTCCAAAATCAACTGAATTCCAATCTCGAGGTTAGGTGTGCCTTCGAGGTTTAGGTTGTCAACCACGCCAAGTGAATTGGCTTGCATGCGCTGCTGTTCGTGCCAAACCTGTCCGAGAACCAGAAACAGCACAGACTCGGCGGCGGCGTGAGCGAGCGCTCGATCGTCGATGGCAATGGAGAGTTCGATCCGAGCGAGAGCCTGATCGGCACCTAAGCCTAGGGCCAGGGTACTGGAAACCACCTCGGCACCATCGCGGAAGGCAAGCAGTGCATCGCGAAGCGCAAGGGCCTCAGCCTTGGCATTTTCTTGCCAGCGCGCTGCCGGTGTTGGAGATTTTGCGAAGGCAACAACGGTGTCCGAAACTTCGGCGAGCAGGCTCTGCTTGTTGGCGTAGTGCCAGTAGAGAGCGCTCGGCTGCACGTCGAGCGTGGCGGCAAGCTTTCGCATGGTGAGGTCTGGCAGCCCAACCTCATCGAGTAAACGAATGGCCGCGGCTAGTACATCGGCTTTGGTGTAGCGACTTGCATTCATGATGAAATAATACTAACCTGAACACTGTTCAGGAAGGAATCCCCACATGAAACTAGCAACTCGCGACTACCCGCGCATCGCCATCTTGGTCGGTTTGATCGCCGCACTAGGCCTAATCCCAAAGTTCAGCGTTGGTGTAATACCAATCTCGCTACAGGTACTTGGCGTACTACTAGCGGGCGCAATTCTTGGAAGCTACCGCGGCACCCTAGCCGTACTAGTTTTTGAAGTGCTCGTACTTGCCGGTCTTCCACTGCTAACCGGTGGTCGAGGCGGATTCGCCGTGTTCTTCGGTCCAACCTTCGGGTTCCTAATTGGCTGGCTAGTTGCCGCCTGGGTAGTTGGTCTAGTGGTTGAGAATCTAAACAAAGTTGGCCTAATCCTTTCGGTTAGCCTCGGCTTTGTCTTGGCAATCGTCATCTGGTGGGCCTGCGGAATCGCTTGGATGTACCTCGGCGCTCAGTATGGCCTATATGCGGGAGCCGCAGAGGCACTTGCCATGACCGTCCCTTACGTTGGTGTTGTGGTGCTAGGCGACCTGATCAAGGCTGTCGCCGCAGTGCTAGTGGTGCTTGGCATCAAGGCCAGCTACCCAGCAGCTCTTAAGAACTAATGACCCAAAACCTCAAGCTTGAAGGTGTAACCGTAGATTTCGACGGTTACACCGCTCTCGCCGAGGTTAGCTTTGAGACCCAAGCCAAGTCGATCGCTGTAATCGGCGAAAACGGTTCGGGTAAGTCAACTTTCGCCAGGTTGCTAAATGGTCTAGTGCAACCAACTGCCGGTGTGATTACCGTGGACGGGCAAAAGCCAACCACTAAAAACGCCAGCCTGATTTTCAGCAACCCAGACCTACAAATCGTGATGCCGACGGTTTTTGAAGATGTTGCCTATACGCTCAGCGATCAGAAACTTACCAAGGACGAAGTGCGCGAACGCGTGAATCTTGCACTCGCCCAGGTCGACATCCTAGAACTGGCAAACGACAATTGCTACTCGCTTTCGAGTGGTCAAAAGCAGTTGCTGGCAATTGCCTCAGCTGTAGTTCGTTCGCCAAAACTGGTAATCGCCGACGAACCAACAACACTGCTCGATCTACCAAACACCAAACTGATAACCAAGGTGCTACATGAGATGCCGGTGGAGCAATTGGTTTTGGTCACTCACGACCTTGAGCTGGCTGCCACCTGCGAAGAAGTGGTGTGGATTTCCGAAGGGCGAATCCAGCAAGTTGGAAGCCCTGCGGAAGTAGTCGAGGCCTACCGAAAGTACTTCGCGTGATCAGCCTCTATCGTCCTGGTAATTCACTGCTTCACCGCATGCCAGTTGGCATCAAACTTCTGGCACTTATCTTTGTTTTGGCAATGCTCACAATCGGCACCGACCTTTGGTGGGTCGCCTTGGCCCGGGCCTTCGCGGTTGTGGCACTTTACTTTTTGGCTTCCTTCGGTTTCAAGGAGTTAGGTCAGCAGGTTTGGCGAATCAAGCTTCTGGTTCTGTTCGTTTTGGTGCCTGGCCTGGTCTTCCAATCACCGCTTACTGCGGTAACCAACACCCTGGCATTGGTCTACGGCATTCTGGTTGCAACACTAGTTACGATGACCACCAAGAGTTCAGCAATCGTTGACCTGATTGCGCGAATTACAAAATCTCGCTCGTTTGCATTGCTAATCGCGTTGAGTCTAAATTCGGTTGCCTTGGTGTCGGCCTATGCGAACCAAATCGTCGATGCCAGCAAGGCGCGTGGGGTTAGACCCAAACCGATACGGCAGGTAGTCAACCTTTTTGTCATCTCGCTGCGCAACGCCGATCAGTACGGCGAAGCGCTGGCGGCACGCGGAGTTGAAGCCTAAATTTTCTCGGGCTTTGTGGCCGGGCTGAGCACAGCCGAAAGCACCATGAGCAAGGCTGGAACAGCGAAGGCAACGTAAATGCCAAACGACTGCCCGATGGTTCCAAGAACCGGGCCAACCGCGATGCTCGAAATGTAGACCACGGTGATGATCATGTTGATGCGTGCAGCCGACTTTTTTGGGTCATCACTAAGCGCATTGACCGACATAGGGAAACCAAGTGCTTGACCGATACCCCAAACCACAAGACCGAGGATTGGCTGGTGGATGACCGAATCGAGCAAGAAGATGGTGATTCCAGCCGCGGTGACCACGGTCGAAAACAGCACGGTGCGGAAGCGTCCGATGCGATCAACCAGGAAACCGCCCACGGCTCGACCTGCGGTAATCACAAACCACATCAAACCGAATGCGGCTGCTGCTTCGGCTCCAGAGAAGCCGGAGGTCTTTAGGGCGATTGGAACCCAAGTACCGGCACCGATCTCGGTCATGATGAACGAGAAACCGATGATGGCGATGATGATGGTTCGACGCTCGGTCCAAACCAGTTTGTCCAACTTCTTGTATTCGGTCTTCTCGGAAGCGTTGAGTTTGGTTGCCTCGTTTTCTGGGAAGACGGTTCCCGCCCAGATCGAACCGATCGCCACAATTGCTGCAATGCCGAGATAGTTGGTAGTTAGGTCAACCTTGTTCGTCAAAGCCCAACCAGCGAAAGTTGCTGCAACAATCATGCCGATACCAAAAGTGGAATGAATGGCAGGGAACAAGCTGCGCTTCGATCGCTTGTCCACTTCGGAGCCTTCATAGTTACCCGTGAAGTCGGCAATCGCCATTGGGAAGCCCATCAGCACTAGCAGTGCCGAAGACACCAGGACGTTTCCTGCAGGGACCGTGAATGCCAGGCCAGCCAGAGCGGCTGCCGAAACCGAAAAGCCAACGATGGTTAGTTTGTTCGGCCCGAAACGGTTGGTGAGTGAGTTGGCAAAGAAGACTCCGAGGATTCCACCGACCGGATAGAGCATCACAAACCAACCCATTTGGGCGGTGTCGAGGTGTAAAAAGCCCTGAACTTCTGGCGACCGAGACTGCCAGGTTGAATACAGTGCCGCGCGGGTGAAGAAAATCATCGAAGTGGCTGCGAACCACATTCCGAGGCTCGGGTTTTTGCTCATTTGTTCAGGCTAGCAAAGCGTAAGTGTGGAAAACTGAAACCATGACAAAAGACCAACTGACCTTGGAAGCAATGTGGCCAAAGGCAAGCGATTTTGCTGTCGTAGCACAGTTGGTTCGAGCCGAACTGGTTGAATCCATCCATCACGGAATCGTCGCGTTGGTCGGCCCAGACGGCAAGCTGGTCGACGAGGTTGGCAAGGCTAAGCGCTTGATTTTTCCGCGCAGCTCGGTGAAGCCTTTACAAGCAGTTGCCACCGCAGCTCTTGGCGCGAAACTTACTGGTGCTCACCTGGCTATCAGCTGCGGTTCACACCAGGGCACCGAAGACCACGCCAGACTGGTGACCGAAATCCTCGAGGCGAACGGACTTACTGGTGACGCCCTGAAGTGCCCAGTTGCTTGGCCTGGAGATGCCGATGCCCGAAAGCGTGCGGCTGCGGAAACCCGCGAATGCTTCAACTGTTCCGGCAAGCACGCCGGTTTCTTGGCTGCCTGTGTGGCCGCTGGGTTCGACACCGCAAACTACCTCGACCCTAACCACCCCCTACAGGTCAAGGTTCGAGAGGTCATCGAAGAGTACGCCGGCGAAAAGATTTTGTTCACCACTCCGGATGGCTGTGGCGCTCCGCTTCACTCCCTGACCGTTGAAGGCTTAGCCCGAGCCATCGGCCGTTTCACTAGGGATGACACCGCGATAGTGGACGCGATGCTTGAAAACGCGTGGGCGGTCGACGGCCACGGACAACCAGACACCTTGATCATGGAAGCCGGATACGTTGCCAAGCTCGGTGCCGAAGGTGTGTTCGTGGTTGGCACTCGCGAGGGCTACGGCGTTGCCGTAAAGATTGCCGATGGCAACCTGCGTGCTGCTCCGCTGGTAGCGCTCAACATGTTGAAGAAGCACGACCTGATCGACCAGAAAACCTACGATGCCCTAACCGAGAAGATTGCCCTCAAGGTAACCGGCGGAAACCAGGTGACCGGCAAACTACAGGCGATTAACTAGGACGCAATCATTTACGACTCACCAAAAGCAAACCGCTACGGAATCATTCTTGCCTTCGTCAGTGCGATTCTGTTCGGTCTCAACGCATCCACTACGAAAGTAGTCATCGACGCTGGGGTTCCTGCTGACCAATTGGTGATGATTCGTTCAGCGGTTTCGGCTTTTCTCGCCGGCTCGGTATTACTTTTCACCAACCCATCGGCATTCAAAGTGAAGCTCAAGGAAATCCCGATGCTCTTAGTGTTCGGTGTGATTGGTTTGGCGCTGATGCAGTGGGCCTATTCCAATGCAGTCTCGATCCTGCCGGTCGGCATCGCACTGCTCTTTGAGTACACCGCGATCATCATCGTTCCGATTGCAGCTCGAATCATCTTCAAAGAGAAAACCACCAAGAGTTTTTGGATCGGTGTAGCCCTGGTAATTTCGGGGTTACTCGTAGTCAGCCAAATCTGGGCTGGGGGGCTTGAGCCGAGCGGTGTGTTCTTTGCGTTTCTGGCCGCTTTACTGTTGGCCTTCTACTTCCTTATGGGTCAACACTCTGGGCTAAGCCGCGACCCGCTTTCGACCATGTTCTACACCATGTTGATTGCCAGTATCTTCTGGGCGATTGCCTCGGGCGGAAACCTCTCTGGTTTTGACCTCGCTGCGGCTACAAATCTCACTGGTAACCTTTCCGCTCTAACCGTTCCGCTCTGGGTGCCGCTCGCCTGGCTAACCGTCATGGGTTCGTTTGCACCAATGGCAATGGGGTTCATCGCTCTCAAGCTCACCACTGCGGCTCGGGTATCAATCACCCAAACCGCCGAGCCGATCTTTGCATTCATATTCGGTTGGATGTGGCTCGGCCAGAGCGTCTCTGGGCTGCAAGCCATCGGAGGGTTGCTGGTGGTTGCTGGAATTCTTTATGCACAGAGAACCGCCAGCCAGGTTACAAAGTAGATAAAAGTCATAAGGCGTGTGAGAATTGCTATTGAATGGAGTGATTCAAATTTGTCCAACGAAGAACACAACTAAACACAATCCAGCCGGCTGGAGAAACGTCCCAGAGACTTATCAGCCACTCAATCCAGAGCGAGTTGCAGAACTCTTAGCTCAGGAGTGGGAGACCTTCGCAAAGGCCACACCACGTTCCGGGGAACACAACAAAGAAGCCGCAAAAGTTTTGCCGTTAGGCGTAACCTCGAGCTTCCAGCACTGGGACCCACACCCAATTTCCGTTGTATCCGCCAAGGGCGCCTACGTCACCGATATTGACGGTCGAGAACTACTTGACCTATCGATGGGTTTCGGCGCAATGTTGGTGGGTCACCTGAACCCAACCATTGTTGAGCGCGTAAAGCACGCCCTAGACAATGTGGGAACCTTGTTTGTAACCCCTTCACCAACTGCAACCGTCGCCGCTGAAGCATTCGCAAAGCGCTTTGGTCTAGACATGTTGCGTTTCACCAACTCGGGCACCGAGTCGCTCATGTATGCGGTTCGCACCGCTCGCGCAGTGACCGGTCGCAAAGGTCTTGTGAAGCTCGAAGGTGGCTACCACGGTGGCTACGATCCACTACAGGTTTCGGTGAAGCCGCCACTTTCCGCTATCGGTGACGCTGAGGCTCCAACTCCTCACGTTCCTACCGAGGTTGAAGCCGGCGAGGTTCACGTTGTTCCTTACAACAACCTTCCTTACCTAACTCAGATCCTTGAGAAGCACCACAAGACCATCGCAGCATTCGTGCTCGAGCCGGTCATGGAGAACCTCTCAATCGTTCTGCCAGACGAGGGCTACCTCGAAGGTGTTCGCGAGCTCTGCGACAAGTTCGACATCTGTCTAATCTTTGACGAGGTGAAGACCGGTCTAACCGCTGGTGCTCGCGGAGCGGCAGGTCGACTCGGTGTGAAGCCTGACCTAATCACCATGGCCAAGAGCATCGGTGGAGGTTTGCCAGTGGCAGCCTTCGGCGGTAAGCAGAAGTACATGGACGCAGTGGTCGATGGCCGCATGGCTCACTACGGAACCTACAACGGTAACCCTCTAGTAATGGCCGCAGTTATGGCTGTGGACGAAATCTGCACCGACGAGGCTATGGCTAAGGCAGAAGAGATCAACGACTACGCCCTTCGCAAGATGGACGAAATCATTGCCCAGTATGAGCTTCCTGCTCACACCATTGGTTTCGGTATCAAGGGTGCGGTCATCTGGTCTCCAGAGCCTGTTCGCAACTACCGCGACTACAAGGCAACCGACTTCCAGATCGCTGAACTCAGCTGGCTCTGGGGAGTGAACCGCGGTGTTCTAACTCCTCCGGGACTAGATGAACAGTGGCTGGTTTCGCTAGCTCACACCGAAGCAGACATGGACAAGCTCGTGGAAGACTTCCGCTCGCTTGCCGAGGCTCTTCGCGCGTAAACAACCTAATGAAAAACGGGTCTGGCTTTTTAGCCAGGCTCGTTTTTCATTTATTTCCGGTTGAGATGTATTTGATAAAACCAATGATGAATAACACCAGCCCGCCCAAGAGCACTGGAAAGCCTAAGGCCAGGAGGTTCCAACCGTTAGCTGAAATTAGGAAGCCAAGAACTGCCGGAGCTCCAAATGTGGCAACCACCATGAGCCCACATCCGCCTGGCGCTGCTTTGAAGCTTGCTGTGCGACTGATAAGCGTCAAGGCGGCTAAGCCTATGCCGGTAAGAGCAACGCCAAGGTTAATCGCACCAGATGTCTGACAGGCATCCATGCAGAAACCCCAAACGGGTAGAAAACCCCAAATGGCAATGGATGCAAAAATAAGAACCGCAAGATTCTTTTTCAAAAACTTCACTATTCCCCCTTGGGGAAAATGTTAGTCCTAGTTGCCGGTCAATTCGGCTACGTTTCCAAGGATTGCGTCGAACTCTTTGGCGCTTAGGTAGCCGAGGTCCATTGCAGCCTGGCGCACGGTTGAGCCTTCTTCCGAAGCGTGCTTGGCGATGGCAGTTGCCTTCTCGTAGCCAATCTTCGGGCTGAGCGCGGTGACCAAACCGATCGAGTTCTCCACGGTTGACTTTAGGTAGTCGACGTTTGCGGTGATGCCGTCGATGCAGAGGTCTGCGAAAACGCGGCAACCGCGGCGAAGGTAGGCAATTGACATCATCAGCGAACGCGACATGATTGGCTCAAACGCGTTTAGCTGAAGTTGTCCGGCTTCCGATGCCATGGTCACGGTTAGGTCGTTGCCGATAACGGTGAACGCAATCTGGTTGATTACCTCAGGGATGACCGGGTTGACCTTGCCAGGCATGATTGACGAACCGGCCTGACGTGCCGGTAGGTTGATTTCACCGAAACCGGCACGAGGGCCCGAAGATAGCAGGCGAAGGTCATTGGCAATCTTCGACTGCTTGGCGGCAATGCGCTTGAGTAGTCCGGAAGCGGTGATGAACACACCGGTGTCCTGAGTGGCTTCAATCAGGTTAGTTGCCGGAACAAAGTCGTTTCCAGTGATTTCCGAAAGGTACTCGGCCACTAGTTCGGTGTAGCCCTCTGGGGCGTTCAGTCCGGTGCCGATGGCGGTTCCACCCAGGTTGATCTCGCTGATGAGCGGCAGGATATTCTTGATGCGCTCGATGTCTTCACGAATCATCACGCCGTAGGTACTGAACTCCTGACCCAAGGTCATAGGCACGGCGTCTTGCAGCTGAGTGCGACCCATCTTGATGACATCGCGGAACTCGTGAGCCTTGGCTTCAAAGCTTTCGCAAAGGTAGAGCAGGTCGTCCATCAGACCCTTGAAGTCAATCACCAGCGCCACCTTGATGGCGGTTGGGTAGACATCGTTGGTCGACTGTGAGGCGTTCACATGGTTTAGCGGGTGAAGGTGATCGTAATCACCCTTTGCATAGCCAAGCTTTTCGAGGGCGCGGTTGGCGATTACCTCGTTGGCGTTCATGTTGGTCGAGGTTCCAGCGCCGCCCTGGATGGCGTCCACCACGAACTGGTCGTTTAGCGTGCCAGCGATGACGTCGTTGCAAGCCGCGTCTATTGCCTTGAACATTTCGTCGTTCAAGATGCCGAGTTTGTGGTTTGCGCGGGCTGCTGCCTGCTTGACCTGGCCGAGGGCAACCACTTGCGAAGAGTAGTGGCCGATTGGCACCAGGGAGATTGGGAAATTGTTTATAGCTCTAAGGGTGTGAATACCCCAGTATGCGTCTGCGGGAACCTCAAGTTCTCCAAGCAGATCGTGTTCAATGCGCCTTTGCATTTAATCAAATCCTTCGATCGTGATTTGAGTCTATGTCAAAAGTCTTTTGGCGCCAAACAATAGCGAGGGCTATTTACTTGATGAAACGAATCGTCAGTGGGTACTGCCAGAACTCACCCTGGCTGGCTTTTACGGCAGCGACGATTCTAAACACGGTGATCAAAATTGGAACTACCCACAACAAGAAGATGCCGACAATCGAAACACACAAAACCACCGCAAGCAGCACCATGCTCAGTGCAAAGTTCAGCGATTCTTTGGTGTGGTGAGCAACGAAAGGACCCTTGTCCTTGAAAACCAAATAGCCAATCAGCGGAGCAAAGAACTCGAAAGGAATGGCGAGAGCGTGCACCAAGATTGCCACAAGCTTCTCGTTGTCAGGGGTTAGGTTCCAGCCAGACTGGTATGGGTTAGATTCACTCATACCTTTAGCCTAAAGCCTTACTTGGTTAGACCCAGCTGCCTTTTTAGTTCGAGAATCCTTCGAACCTTGGCAATCATGAATGAGCGCGAAAGGCGACCAGAATCTATGGTGTCGGTTACGCGAGAGATCAGGTTTTTCGGTCCTGTGCAAACCAGGGCAATGTCAACGCCAGCTTCGAGCGAACGGATGGCAACTTCTGCGATGTCTTTGTGCATACCTCGAGTGGCTCCACCCATGGAAAGCGAGTCGGTGATGATGATGCCATCTGGCCCGAGCTGGCTTCTAAGAAGTTCCAGAGCCTTTGGGGAACGGCTGGTTGGAGTTTTCGGTTCGGTAAGTCCGGGCACCAACAGGTGACCCACCATCGCCATCTTCACTCCGTGGGAGAAGGCGTAGGTGAAAGGAAGTAGGTCTCGCTGCTTCAGAGTTGCAAGTGGGGCAATGGTGCTTGGGCGGGCGTGAGTATCCACAGCCCCGCCATGACCCGGCCAGTGTTTCACGGTTGGAATTACCCCGGCGTTGATAAGACCGGTTGCCCAAGCCACGGCCTTTTTGGCTGCGACCGCGGGCTTCGAACTGAAACCCCGACGGTTTTCGGCAATGAAGAAACCTGGCACGTTGAGATCGGCTACTGGCGAGAAGGCAATGTCAACGCCGAGCGCCTTCATTTTCTTCCCGTAGGCGTAGGCCGTCCTAGTGATCTTGCTGTCGCTCCAAGCGCCCATGGTGGTGGCCGAAGGTAAGTCGTAGATCGCATGGCGAAGCCGTTGCACCCAACCGCCTTCCTCATCGCTGGCAACTACCAAGCCAACGCCGTTAGGGGAGAGCTTGCGAAGTTTGAGAATTTGCTTCTTGAGATTTGGTGAAGCGCCAGTACCAACGAGAGCGATGCCACCTAACCCTGAGCGAACGTTGTTCGCCTGGCCGTGAAGGCTACCTTCACTCGAACAGGTGAAGATAGTTTGTGCCGCAAGTTGGCGGTTCGTCCAGGCATTTGGGCCGGTCCAATCGATTGGCCATGGATCGCTAGGGGAGGTTGCCGAAGCCGTGCTTGGAGTTAGAGACATGGCGAGCGTGACCGTTGCCAAGGCGGCAAAAATCTTAGTGAAACGCATCGACGAAAAATCCTCCAGCTACCACCGTAGCAAGAGCCTGCAATCTAGGAAGTTTGGGAAAGAAGCGCGGCAGCAGTTATAGCCAGGGCCACTCCTACCCACTGGGTGCGGCTGGTTGGCTCATGCAATACGAGCCTCGCCAGAAGCACGGTGGCCAAAGGGTAAAGCGCTGTAAGTAAACCAACGAGTGAAAGTGAACCAAATCTCAAAGCAGTGACGATCAGCAGGTTGGCGATACCGAACAGTAGGCCAGAAAACATTGACGATACAAGAGCCGAACCATTCCACTGCGGAATGACCATTTTTCGCCGAACCAGGACGGTTGCCGCCAGCAGTCCGAAAGCCGTGAGCCCGGCAATAAAGACTGGAACCATTCCGGAATCTTCAGGAACATAGGAGAGAGTCACCGTGGATAGGCCCCACATAATTCCGCCAACCAAAGCCAGGCTCAACACGATAAACAGGGGCCTCTTCGAAAACAGGTTGGTTTCGCCGGTTTCGATTGACAGGAACAGAACTGCCAGTAGGCCGATGCCAAGGCCAACCCAACTCAGTGGTGAAAGCGAGTCGCCAGATACTAAGCCCCAAACCACCGGGACCACGGCGTAGATAACCGAAACCAGTGGAGCCACCAAGGAAACCTGACCCATGCCTAGTGCGAAGTAGAAAACCAGGAAACCGATTGCCTCGGAGGCACCTGTGGCAATACCGAAAGTGATTGCGTCGCTCGTCCACGTTCCTTGAAAAACCCAAAGCCCGACGAGTGCTGTAATCGCGTAGAAAATGTGCCCGATGAACGACACCAAAATGGGGTGACTTCGCCTGGTTCCCACGGTGCCGAAAAAGTCACCAACACCGTAAGCGGTGGCGGCAAGGAGAGACAAAATGGAGGCGAACAAAGTAATCCCAGACTACCGAAATCGGTAGGCTCGACTTATGAGTGATTTGAATCAGGTAGGCGATCAAGACAACTGGATCTGCTGGCTTTGCGACCAACCGGTAGACCCAGATGCTTCGGTGAACTCAGATTTGGGCCCAAGCGTTGACAGCTACGACGCCACCCGTGTGAAGAAGGGAAAGCCTTACGTGGAGCGTCTGGCTCACCGCATGTGCAACACCATGAAGGGCAAGATCAAGCCGGTTGCACCGTGGTCGAAAGACATTTTCGTGGTTGCCCCAACTCCACTGGTTGAAGTTGTGGAACGTCTAGACCGCAAAGGTGGCCGCGAGGTGGTTGCCCGCTGCCCAGACCTCAAGGACGCTCAGGATGCCTCGGATTGGCTACTCGACCGACTATCTCGTCTGGCGCCAAGCACTAACTTCACCACCGAGCTCAACCCTGGTGGCGGCCAGTACATGCTCGTGTTACGTGTGAACTAAGGTTGGTAAACATCTAGCCCTAGAGCCCTAGCTGCCTTTGCTGCACCTTTGTCAGTCGTTGCAAGTGATGCTTTTTTGTCTTGGGCTAAGGCAATCAGACAGCAGTCTGGCATAGGTAAATTTGTTGTGGCACGTAAACCCGCTAGTGCAATGGCCGCCTCTTGGCTTACCCCAGTTAGTTCAACTCCGAGACCTTTAATTCCTGAAATAAGTTTCTCTAGTACGCCCTGACGAATTGGCTGCACGATAACTTCTGCCAAGTTCAACGAAGACATGTGCAATTCGGAACTTGTAGATTGAATTAGAAAATCTACTGCCCAACGATGATGCAAATCATTGTCGTTATAGAGGGCAATCAGAACGCCGGCATCAATAACTACGCGGGCCATTCTGCGCGCAATTCATCCAAGTAATTCTCTGGCCAGAGACCCGAAAGGCTTCCTGCAGCCGCAGCTATTGCAGCTTTGCGGGCATCGATCTTCTCTTGCTGCTCGTGCTTGAGAGACTCAATGCCCCGCTCAAGTATTCTGCGAAGTAGCTCTGCTCGTTCGTTCTCGAACTCAGGCCAGATGAGCGCAGCTTCGTCTAACCCACGCGCGAGCGCATCGCTCTCGGTAATCATGTGTCTTGCTCGAAGAGTTGGCATACTAAAAGTGTAACACTTATAACTTCAGTGCAACACCCTTAGTATTCGCCTTTGATTACAAAGAATGTTCCGCGGATCTCACCGGCGAGCTTGCTCTTTTGTCGAGCGAACTTGAACTTGGTTGCCAACTCTTCTGGCACCGGCATGTCCATGCAAAGTTTGAACCCTACCGCTCGTTTCCCAGCGTTTTCTAAAGTGTAAAGAACGTTGATTGCTAGGCCGCTCTCATAGAAAACGTAAGTCCAGCGGATACCGTCCACTAGTAATTCCACGGCTTCGAGGGGCTTCGACGAAATCACAATGTCGCGTTCTGAAAGCACTCTGGACACGTAGTCAACAAGTTCTTTCGCTTCGGCTGCTGGGCGAACCACGAAGTCGGCTTTGTATTTGTTGAAGAAGTAACGAGCCTCGTTGGCACGCAGTCCAGCCAACTGATTCGCAAATGGCGAAGACTCCAAACCCTGGGTTGAAACGTTTACAAAATCAACCTTGTGACTCACGTTTACTCCATTCTCCCCAAATCGATACTAGGTGTGTGAGACTGAAATCACTATGGGGAAAACCGCCAAATACACACCAAAATCACTCTTTCGCACGCTAGCCCTAGCCGAAGCCTTCACTTGGACGTTGCTTATTTCTGGTTTAGTTGCAAAGCAACTTTGGGAGTGGCCGCAGAATCTTGTAACCGTCATCGGTGGAATTCACGGCGCCGTATTCCTCGGCTATGCCGTGATCGCAGCCCTCGTTGGCGTGAATCAACGCTGGGGTTTCTGGAAGATCGCACTTGGAACCAGCCTTGCGATTTTGCCGTACGCAACTGTGCCGTTTGAAAAGAGTGTTGAAAAGCTCGGACAGCTTGAAGGCGACTGGCGAACCGAACACTCGAGCCATGCAAAGGATGACCACTGGTTTGATCGTCTTTACCGCTGGTTCATCAATCGCCCAGCCCTATTGGCAGTCGCGCTCGTCCTTGTCGTCGTCGCAATCTTTGCCGCGCTGCTAATCGTTGGCCCTCCGGGCGGCTGGCCTAAAAAGTCATAAACCGAACGCCTGAATGGTTTCCCGTAAACTTGGCGGATGAAGAAAAGACAAACGGCGACGCTCTCGCTAATTGCGTCGCTGGGTCCTTTTCAGTTCGACACCTACCTGCCAGCGCTGCCGGCACTTGCCATTTTCATGCACACCAGCAGCACCATGGTTCAACTTACAATTACGGCGAGCTTGCTTGGAATGGCAGCTGGTCAACTATTTGTCGGGCCGGTTGTAGACGCACTTGGTAGGCGCAAGCCCCTAATCATTGCACTCTCGGTGTTCATCGTGGCGTCAATCGCTTGCCTCATGGCCACCGATGTAACCTGGATGATCTTTTCGCGCTTCGTTCTTGGGTTTTCGGCTGCTAGCGGATTTGTAATCAATAACGCCTTCATCCGAGACATCGCCAAGTCGGGAGACGCCTCAAGGCTTTACTCCACGCAGGCTGCGATCTCAAGCCTTGCCCCGGTACTTGCACCACTAGTCGGCGGACAACTTTTGCTACTCGGTGACTGGCACGTGGTCTTCATTTTCATTGCAGCACTAGGAGCAGGTGTGCTGGCTCTCGCTCTATTTACGATGCCGGAAACCTTGGATGAAGCTAACCGAACTACCTTGGGTTTCAAATCAACTTTCGATTCTTGGGGTCTGGTGCTCAAAGACAAACAGTTCATCACTTTGGCCATAACCTCGGCACTTCTGTTTGGGCAGGTGAGTGCCTTCATTGCGGGAGCACCTTTCGTCTTTGAGGAAGGGTTCAAACTTTCAGCAACCGATTACACCTACGCATTTGCTTGCGTGACCATCGTGATGTTCTCAGCCAACTCAATCAACCGATTCCTGTTGCAGCGGATTCCAAGTTTCAAACTGTTGCGTTACGGGCTAAGTCAAGCCATGTTTGCCGCCGCTTACATGACTACCTTGAACGTGCTGAACATTCACTCAATCGTTCTCGCGGTAATCGGCTTTGCACTGGCAATCTCTGCGATGGGCTTCTGTATGCCAAACATCATGGGCTTGGGAATGCAGGCTCACGGAAATCGAGCTGGCACCGCAGCCGGGCTTCTAGGTTTTTCGGTTTCGCTAGGTGGCGCTATCTCAGCGCCTTTGGCTGGCACGCTGTTCGGCCTAAACCTTGTGGGTGTTACCGCCTACATGAGCATCTTGCTGGTGGTTGCCGGCCTGCTGGGCCTATTCGCCGTGCGAAACGCTAAGCCCCTCGCCGCCTAGTCCCAGGGGGCTTCAGCACCGGGAAGGTTCTCCCAAGGTGTCTCGGTCACCAGAGACTTATCCACCAAAGGCGTTCCGGCTAAATAGTCATCGTGAACAACTTGGACGATCTTGCCTGCAGCCTCGCCTGGAAAAGGCTGAGCCGCATCGCGCAGAGCCTCAATCTCCATCGAATAGTCGGGGAACCCATCCGATGTCAGCTCCTCGAATACTTTGACGAATTCGTCGAAGCTTCCAACATGGATGTTCGCAGCCGAAGCCAGCCCACCAATCGGAGACCAAGGCCAGTGCCCAGGCTTGTCGAAGAAAATTGTCGGCTTACCGGTAGCGATCGGGTATTCGCCAAGGAATGAGATTCCGTCGGTCACAAACAAATCGGCTGCCGCAAATAGTGCCGCGATGTCGCTGTCATGATCGATTGCCGTATTAGATAGCGAGTTCCAACGCTCAATCCATTCGGCAAGAACATCCTGGGCGATCAGGTCACTTTCAACCAAAGTGCCGAACATAATTGGATGTGGTCTGAGCAATATCTCAAGTTCAGGATTTCCTTCAGCAAATTCGAGCATCTCCTGGAAGAGCGCTGGAAACATTCCGAAGTTCAACCAAGTGCTCGAGAAACTGTGGTGGGGAGCCCACACCATTCGACGGTTATCTGACTTCGGGAATGGCCAAGCGCCTGAAGATTCGGACACCTTTCTAACCAAACCATCCAGTTTCGGAGTTCCGGTTAGATGAACGTACGAATTGCCACGACTGGTCTTCGCGTAAGAAGTCAAAGTGTTCGGGTCTTGGGTGAAAACCAACGAGGCTAATTGGTTGGAACGTTGGGTGTAAAGGTAAGGAGTAACCCCGAGTTCCCCTGGTTCGTTCACCAGTGCCAGCGAATAATACGGCACGTAACAAACTTTGGTGAAAGTTGAAAGCTCCTCAACCCGATAGCCAGGCTGGTAGTTTCGCTGCCACGGGTAGTTGATAAAAACGTAGTCGGGCTTCATCGCACGCAGTGCAGTCAAGCCTTCGAAAGAATCTACAAAGTTGAAACGTTCATGATCAACACCCAAAGAATCAAGGAATGCGCTCACTTTGTCTTCGCCACCAAACGGCTCGTCCTTGCGAAACCGCCTTGGAATCGAAATTACGGTCACTTCAAAACGATCGTCTGCCAGCATTTGCGTGTGGATATCGGCAAAGGCGTCCCAGGCCTCAAAGTAGAAGGTTAGAAAAACAACTTTGATTGGCATTTAGAACCCCAAAACCGTTACATCAACGGAAGTCACAGAACCTTCAACCAGTGCGTTCTTTTTCCGAACCTCCGCCTTTAGAGGCAAATCCCAACAACCGGTCTTTGATTCGGGGAAGATTGAGGTCCTCCAGGTAACGGCACCAATCCTGGCTTCCACTTTTAGCGAACCAAAGCCGTTGGTCAGTCCTTCACTCACCTCATGAATTTCCTGAGAGACGTCAAGCGGCAGACTAAGCATGAAGAATGCGGGATTCGCTTCCCAACGAAACACCTTGGCTTCGAAAGAGTACTCCACTACTGAACGTGCTCTGGGTTCATCCAGAAGAGATCCCAAAGGTGACCGTCTAGGTCTTCAAAACCCCAACTAAACATAAAACCCATGTCCTGAGGTTCGTTAACCTGCTTGGCGCCAAGCGAGAACGCCTTCTCCGAAAGCTCTCGAACTTGGTCGGCGGAATCACAAGAAAACGAGAGAATCGCCTCGGTGGTGTCTGGCTCGGCAATCTTCTTAGGGATGAAACTTGCGAACTTCTCCTTCTCAAGCAGCATCACGTAAATCGACTCGGAAACAATCATGCAAGTCGAAGTTTCGTCGGTGAACTGAGGGTTGAAAGTGAAACCCAGACCACTAAAGAAATCAACCGACTTCTTCAGGTTTGCAATTGGCAAGTTTACGAAGATCATTTTGAACATGTACCAAATCTACTCTCGGGCTAGGTCTGTCACACGAATTAGACTCACAACATGGAACGACTAAAGAAGTGGCTTTCAGTTTTGCCACACCCAGTGCGTTGGGTGCTCACTATGGTTATTGGTTTCGCACTGCTGATTCTCGGTCTGATCATGATGGTCACACCAGGTCCGGGTCTTCTGTTTATTTTCCTAGGGCTCTCCATCCTCGCCCTAGAAATCGAGTGGGCCAGAGAATTGAACAAGCAGGGAATGCAGGGCCTCCAGAAAATAGTGGCAGGCCTCAAAGAGTTCTGGTGGAACCTAACCAAGAAGAAAAAGTAAACCCATGGCAGACATAACCGAATACAACTCTGAGCTTGAAGCAGGTCCTCGGGAAGTTGCCGAAATACTGCGAGAACTTATTGGCAAGACACTGCCCCAGGCAGAAGGCAAAGTTTGGCACGGTCATCCGGTTTGGTTCATCGATGGAAATCCAGTTACCGGTTACAGCCTCAAAAAGTCAGGCCTAGAGCTTCTATTCTGGAGTGGACAATCTTTTGCGACTGCAGGTCTCACCAAAGTTGGAAACTACCAAGCAGCCGGCTTACAAGGCCTAACCAAAGCCACCCTAAACGAACTGACAATCACCAACTGGCTTAAAGAGTCCGAAGTGATCCAGTGGGATTACAAGAACCTGCCGAGAAACCGAGCACTCCTAAAGCTGACCGATTTTTAGTCACCTGTTACGGCGAACCAGCGACCTTCGTTATCTGAAAAGGCGAATGCAGTAACGCCACCGTGGTCGGCAATTTCGGTTGCCTGGACCCCAGCCGAAAGCAATCGCTCACGTGCTGAAGCTAGGTCTTCGTCATAGAAAGCAATCGACGGCGTTGCCAAGTCAAGTCCGTCCGGATTGTCCTTCATCAATTCCAGTGGCACAAGTTCGAATGAAACGCGCTGACCCTCAAAGCCAACCTTGTGAATCTCAAACGGACCAGCAGTTTTACTTCCCTTGGCAACCATGCCAACCTTTTCGGTCCAGAATTTCAAACAATCTTCAGCGTCCTTCACGTAAAGGACAACGTATCCGAGGTGCATGGGCTCTCCTTGCTAGATTTCGACCAATTTTACCCGCTTGGTTCTAAGCATTGACGCCTAGGCGGGTTTTCGCAAACCACTTCTACGCCACGTTGCACTTTCCCAGGGGGACATCATCGCAATCAAAACCAATCAACTGGAACACGTAGATCAAACCCTTGGTTATGGTTGGAACAGAGGGAAAGCAGGAATCATGTTGAATGTGACTTTGAGCAACGGCGTGGAGATGCCACAGTTGGGCTTTGGCGTTTTCCAGGTCCCAGAGCCCAAAGACTGCCAGCAAGCAGTCGAATCAGCGATTGAAATCGGATATCGCAGCATCGACACCGCTGCTTCATATTTCAATGAAGCCGCCGTTGGCGATGCCATCAAAGCGTCTGGAGTGTCCAGAGATGAACTTTTCATAACCACCAAACTTTGGATTGAGCAAGCTGGCGAAACGGAAACTCTCAAAGCCTTTGACACGGCCATTTCGAAACTGGGTCTTGACTATCTCGATCTTTTTCTGATCCACCAGCCGTTTGGCGACTACTACGGTGCTTGGCGGGCGATGGAAAAACTTTACAAAGAGGGTCGCATCAGGGCGATTGGTGTCTCGAACTTCTATCCAGACCGCTTAGTGGATTTGATTCTTCACAATGACGTAGCCCCTCATGTGAACCAGATTGAAACTCACCCGTTCTTCCAGCGTTCTGATTACCAGACACTGATGACCGAACGTGGTGTTCAGATTGAATCTTGGGCACCTTTTGCTGAGGGTAGGAATGATCTTTTCACCAATGAACTTCTGAGCAGTATCGCTTCCTCGCACAACCGGTCGGTAGCGCAGATTGTGCTGCGTTGGCTAATCCAAAGAGGTGTAGTAGTCATTCCAAAATCGGTCACCCCTTCGCGCATGGCAGAGAACTTCAATGTCTTTGACTTTGCATTATCTGACAATGAAATGGACTCGATTTCAACACTTGACGGCGGCGAAAGCCTTTTCTTCGACCACAGAACGGCTGAAGCCGCTCAATGGTTAGGTGAAAGAAAGTTGGAACTCTAGATTGACAAAAGCCCCAGATTGCTCTGGGGCTTTTTCAATGTCTCATTTAGTGAACCCTGATGTTTTTACACACCAGTGGTGGCTTCGGTCACCTAGTCTTTCGACTCGCTCGGACCTCGCGGAGAATCGCGTACTCGTCACGAAACTTCGTCTTCGTGACTGAAACCCAGATTTCACAGGCGTTTTGTGAAATATGTCGCTATTTGGTCACTTGTTTGGTCACTTGTTGCAGGCGATCTCATCCGGTAGTGTGCGGAAACTGCAACGCGTTTTTACCCCAAGTCAGTCGGGTATGCACGGTCCACGACGATGTTTTTCATCACAAGCGTTGAATTCATTTTTCCCACACCAGGCAAATTTGAGAGCACGTCGTCGCGCAGTGCGGCAAACGCATCAATATCGTTGGTTCGCACTCTCAACAGGTAGTCCACTTCGCCAAAAAGCCTCTGAGCGAGAATCACGTTTGGAATGCTCTGCAACTCCTTCTCGAATGCCAGGATGGTGTCACGCTCTTCAGTCTTCAACGACACGAAAACCAGAGCTTCAAAGCCAAGCCCCACTTTGGTTGGGTCAATGATTGCCCTGTAATTAGTGATTGCTTTTGTCGACTCCAGGTCTTTCAAACGTCGATGGCAAGAAGACAAACTGAGACCAACTTCGCTTGCCAGATCGGTGGTGCTGATGCGCCCATCATCTTGAAGAATTGAAAGAATTTTTCGGTCAAGCCTATCCATGTGACAATTTTATGCCATTTTTTCAACTCAAAGTGAAAATATTGCGAAGCACATTTCGGAGAAAAATTGCTAGTTTTCCCTTACAGAAGTCAAGAAATCAATGGAGGAAACGATGGAATGGTCTTTGCTTATCGGATTCGCTCTCATTTCGACCACGCTATTGATTGTGCCTGGGCCGGACTGGGCGTTCTTGTTGGCCGCGGGCTCTCGCGACACAGTGATTGCCATTCCGCTTCTGGGAATACTTGCAGGCTATGGCGCAATAACGCTGGCAGTAGTTGTAGGTGCAGGGGCATTTATCGCAAGCTACCCAGTTGTGCTCACAGTTCTTACTTTGATTGGTACTTTTTACCTGAGTTATCTTGGCATCTCGATACTCGTTTCAAGTTTTAGACCCTTATATCCAGATTCTACGGAGCCGCCGAGCGCTCCAAAAGGTGGTTACTTTTTACGCGGTATGGCTGTCAGCGGGCTGAATCCAAAAGGTCTGCTCCTATACCTGGCTATCCTGCCTCAGTTTGTGACCAAGGAAGGCTGGCCCGTGTGGCTCCAGTTTCTCGTCCTCGGTCTCGTGTTCATAGCTCTAACCGGAATGCTGTATTTGATTCTTGGTCTCGTCGCTAGAAATGTCTTGAGTTCAAATCCGAGAGTAACTCGATACACATCCCGTGTTGCCGGGTGTTCCATGATCGTTGTAGGCCTAATCCTTCTTGTTGAACGGTTGGTAGCTGTCCACTTTGTCTAGGCAATAAGAAATGACAAAAGCCCCTCGATTTCTCGAGAGGCTTTTTCACTGTCTCATTAGTGAACCTGATGTTTTTACACACCAGTGGTGGTTTCGGTCACCGAGTCTTGCGACTCGCTCGGACCTCACGCGGAGAATATGGGATTCGAACCCATGAGGGCTTGCACCCAACACGCTTTCCAAGCGTGCGCCATAGGCCACTAGGCGAATTCTCCTGGAGTTGCTCTAGGCAACTTTTCAAGTTTACCTGTTTAGCGGCGGGCTTTGCTTGCGAGCCTATTTAGAGCGAGCGAAATGGATGCCGAGACCAGTCCGAAGACGATGATTACGACGATGTAGATGATTACGCCGGTGACTCCGCCGTCTTCGTTAGGGTTGAGGAACCAATAGGCCCACCAGTCGGTCACGAGGCCTCGAATAATTGTGAAAGCAAGCCAAGCCATAGGGAAGGCCAATACCCAGAAAATCTGTTTGAACTTCAGTTTGTAGCTCATGACTGTTAGTGCAAGATCTAGGACGATGAAAATTGGCGCCCAAACGTGAAGGATCTCATTCGGGGCAACCGGCCAGTTGTAGCCGTAGTCCGGGTCTCCGGGTAGTACCGGAGTGCCTCGTAGTAGTGCGTTGTAGACAACGGCGACGACGATGGCGTAGGTGCTGACGCTGAGCCTGGCTAAGTTCAACGTCTTGGTTTGGGGGAGAGCTTTGAACTCTCGTATTGCAGAAACTGCAAGCACTACCGCGGCAATCAGGCTGCTTTGGATCGTGAAGTAGGCAAAGTACTCGCCTGGGCGGAAGACATTGTTGAGCAGTCGGTCGGTGATTTGCCAAAAGATAGCTACCAACAATGACGCTGAAGTGATTATGCGAAAGAACGCTAAGGGTTTGACCATGACGTAAGCCTAGAACTTAAAGCAAAGTGGGGATACCTTTTGGTATCCCCACTTTGACAACAGTTTTATAGCGTGCGACGGCGACCGTACACGGTCAGTGTTGCACCGAGTGCGATTGCTAGTGCGGCTCCAGTTGCTAGGGCATTAAGTAGCCCATCTGCGGTGCCAGTATTTGCCAGGCCTCCGCCAGTTCCTGAGCTTGGGGCTGGGTAGGTGACTGCCAAAGAGTTGGTGGCCGATGAACCCGGGGTGCCAAGCACCTGAACGCCTGTTATGAAGTCAGCAGCGTTTGTTCCGGTTACGACATCGCTGAATACGTCACCGTTCTGGTTGATTCCCCAGAGTGAGCCGTTCTGGTCGAATGCGATCGAGTAAACCTTTCGAGCGTTGGCGCCGGTGCCAGCGCCTAGGTCGGGGAAGCTGGTCATTGCGATTAGCTGGGTTACCGAACCGTCGGAAACGTTCATTTCATATAGTCCACCACCGTTTGCGAATGAAATTCCATAGAACTTCGAATCGTTTGGGTTGAAGGCGAACGAGTAGAAGCGGTCTTTTGGCAGTGCGCTGGTTACAAGTGTCAAAGCTGCGGTGGTTAGGTTCACCGAGTAGAGCTTGAAGTTCGAAGTTCCGAAGGCGTGGCCAGACGCGTCAATTGCCAGTGCATTGATTACAACGTTGGTTCCATTTTCCTTGAACTCTGCAATTCGGGTTGCAGCGCCTGTTGAGGGGTTGCTCTTCCAGAGAGTTTCGCCATCGTTTACAACGCCGGACCAGTAGATCTGACCGTCAGCAAGGTTGAAAGCACCCTGATATGCGTAATCGTAAGTGCCTGCTCCACCGCGTGAACCGACGGCTGTTGCGGCTGCGGTTAGCGGGTTCAGGTTATAAAGCGTGCCGTAGGCTCCCGAGCCTGAGCCGTCTAGGCCATAAAGAGTGTTGCCGGTTGCGATTGCTCGGGTTGCAACCGCCTGAGCCATGTTGCTGGTGCCCAAGACTAGAGCTAGTGCTGCGAAAGTGGCTGCAGCGACTTTGATGATTTTCTTCAAGATCGTCCCTTTTGATTATTGAATTGAATTCAATTCAATATACTCAAAACTCTGGACTATTTACGTTTGGCTAGATCAATCATCCGTTTGATGTGGTGCTCAATGGCGATCTTCTGTGAGATTTCCGGTGAGCCAAGTTTGGCCGAACCAATCTGCGTTCCGGCAATCCAGATGTTTAGCCCGTGAGCGCTGTAGAGAATCGAAATTGCATCAAGCACGACCGTGGGGTGCATTGCTAATTCATGGCGTGGAAGAGCGCCAGGTTCAAAGTCGATCTCAGTCACTTTATTGGTCCGAATGTCTCTCACCATGCGAGCGACCATTGCTACCAAGAATTCGAAATGTTCCTTTAGGTCATTCCCAAAGTTAACTTCAATCAGGTCTCGCGATGCTTGCGAAATCAACGGATAACTTACGAGCACTGCCCAGCTATTCATGTGACGGTGCCACGCAATGTCCATGTCGATGAAGGATCGCAAACGCTTTTCGGGGTTTTTAGGGGCCGAATTGATAATGTCCCGAATTTCAAAAATGTGCTTCTTATAGGTGGTGGCACTAGCTTCGGCGACGAGCATCTCTTTGTTTCCAAAGTAATAATTCACGAGACCATACTTTGCATCGATACGATCGCAAACATCTTTCGCATTGAAGGTGCTTGGTCCACTTTGAACCATTGCTTCGATGGTGAGTGCCACAAGCTTTTCCCGGGTGTTAGGCGTGCCGGTTAGACCGTAGACAAGCCAATCGCGAGGGCCATAAGTTCTGGCGTCCTCGGGGAACTCATAATCGGTTTTTCCACCCATGGGAATAGGTTACCCGCCAAAAACACCAGAAAGGCTCTAGGCGATTTCACAGGAACCACCGAGGTTGTTATCAGGTTTCGGGTTCATTCTGAACTCGTGAACAAAGGTTCACCAGATACAAGGAGAAGCAAATGAATAGCAAAGTTATCGCAGCAGTAGTTGGCGGCCTAGTGGTGGGAGCAGCTGCATTCATCCCGCTAGGTGCGCAGGCTTCTCCAGAAACGCAAACCACGGTTGCAACCACTCAAACTAAAGTAGCCGCTTCGGCTTCTAGCGACTCGACCCAATCAGCAACAGTTGATTCAGTTCAAACTGCAAACGCTGCCGACATCACACCAGTGGTCTCCATCGATCCAGCACCAGTGGTTACTCCAACCGTGCCAACTTTTTCATCGGACGATGAAGATTCCACCGACGACGACTCGCAATTCGGCGACGATGAGGCCGACGATCAGGAATCTGACGACTAGTTAGTGCTTCTTGATGTGCTTAGGGCGGCGGTTAGCCAGGTAGGCGCCGCCGACCAAGAGCAAACCACTAAGCACTAGCGGAACCGTGTTGTCGCCTCCGGTGCCAGCAAGAGAACCTGAAGTTCCACCGGTGTTGCTGTTTGAGTTGCTGTTTGAGTTGCTGTTCGAATTGTTGTTATTCGAGTTGTTGTTGCTCGAGTTAGGGTCGTTGACCAAACCCGCCCAGGCAAAACCGATACCGCCCGAAGGCACATATGTGCCAGGCATCTGGCCATCGTTCGCGCCATTTGAGTCATAGGTGTAGGTGTAGCCGCTTGGGGTGACTACGTGCACAATCCAGTCACCTTCGGGAACGTTGTCAAGCTGGAAGTAACCGTTGGCATCGGTATTTACTGTCACCTGAGTAACGGTGGCAATGCCAATCCTGTTCAATCTCACCGGCTGGTAGATCTGGTTGGTTACTGGGTCGAAAAGCTGAATCTGTACGTTCTCGAACGGTGTTTCCCCTACGTCCTGAACACCATCGCGGTCGGTGTCAATCCAAACCACACCGGAGATTGCCTGGGTTAGGTTGGTCTGTCCTTGGTTCGCGGTGTCCAGGTCGTCCTGAAGTTGCTTTAGGCGGCTTGGCTTGTTTGGCCCCGCAGGTTTCTGCGTAGGGTTTGGCAGAGTGTCATAAGTCTTGCCGTTGGTGTTGCCGTCTTCGTCGGCGCCTTGGTCTTTGGTGTCCTGAGTTGCATCGTTCTTTGCAGTGTTCTTTGCACCGGTGTTTGCACTCGGGTTATCGGCAAGGAAGCTGTTGTACTCGTTGATCGCAAACTGTTTTGCGCTGATCTTGGAGCAGAGACCCGAGTAGTCGTGTCCGTTGTAGGTGTAGCCGTAGTAGATGGCCTTACCCTCGTCGGTCCAGTTCAGACCAGCGAAGCTACCAGGGTTGCCATTAGCCGGCACGTAGTTAAACGGAGGAATGATGTCCTGCCACTGCTTGTGGTTGGCAGGGTAGGTGTAGGCGTGGTTGAAGACCGAGCCAGCTGCGGTTAGGTAAGGGTTGTGGCTGTGATCGGCAGTTACCAGTGGGTCGTCTTGCCCACCGCCCTGAGTGGCGTTTCCGTGACCATTCCCACTGTTTCCGTTGCCAACGATTGACGACATGCTCACGGTGATTTGGCGGTAAGGGTTAGTTGTGGCGTGAGTTCGGTGACAAATTCTCACTTTTTCGTTTGTGCGAGGCGTTGCGCTGGCACTTTGGGTGGCTCCGACCAAAAGGCCAAGGCTTAGAAGCGATGCAATCGCCAGTTTCTGTGAACTCTTCATTGTTTTAATATCGTATGCATAAGCGAACTTTTTACTAGACCAGAAGTACTTACGAGCAAAGCGTAGGCTCAAAGGGTGAACAATGCTTCAAGGGGGCTGTTGAAACAGTTCAAGAGCCCAATCATTTTGATTTTGATTGCCGCAACAATCGTTTCGATGTTTGTGGGGGATATCACCGACGGCGTGATTATTTTGGCGATCATTGTGCCGTCTGTGTTGTTGTCCTATTTCCAGGAAAAGCGCGCCAATCAAACCATGAACGAACTCTTGGAACGCGTTCAAGTGCGCGTAAATGTGGTCAGAGCCGGGAAAGAAATAACACTAAATCTCGACCAGCTGCGGGTTGGTGATATCGTCCACCTTCGAATTGGCGATATTGTTCCGGGTGATCTGAAACTGACCAACTCCGAAGGCCTCCAAGTGGATGAATCGGTGCTTACAGGAGAATCCTTTGCAGTCGAGAAAAACTCAGGGGATGAGCTGTCATTCGGTACGAGCGTTGCTGCCGGAACGGCCACCGCCGAAGTAATTCGGGTTGGAGAAGAGACCGAGTACGGAGCCTTGGCGAAGTCAGTGGCTGCAGATGCGGGAGACACCAACTTTTCCAAAGGGCTCACAAAGTTTGGTTTATTGCTGGTTCGGTGGATGACAGTTCTCTTGGTTGGCTTGTTCATCGTAAACATGCTGTTAGCAAAACCGTGGATAGATTCTTTGCTGTTTTCGGTTGCACTAGCGGTTGGTCTAACCCCGCAACTTTTGCCAGCAATCATCTCGGTTTCGCTATCCTCGGGCGCAAAGGCGATGGCTAAAAAGCGTGTCTTGGTAAAGCGACTCGATGCCATTGAAGATTTCGGTTCCATGGACGTGCTGTGTACGGACAAGACCGGAACCATTACCCAAGGAGTTGTGCATCTGGACGGATGGCTCGACCCAGCTGGTCAATCCAGCGACCGAGTAAAACGGCTGGCTGTGCTTAATGCAACCTTGCAGCAAGGATTTCTGAACCCCTTGGACAAAGCTATTAGCTCGGTGGCTGATGGGGTTTCTGTGGCCGATGCAAAACGCTTGGACGAGTTGCCCTATGACTTCAACCGCAAACGATTGACCGTGCTGGTATCAGATGGTGGCGAAACCTATTCGATTAGTAAGGGCGCTTTCGAAAAAATCCTCGAGATTTGTAATATGTCGAAATCGGTTAAGAAAAGTGTCGAAGCTACCTTCCAGGATTACAGCGCCAAAGGTTACCGAGTTCTGGGTGTTGCCACAGGTCAAGGTCTCTCAGAACAAGGTATGACTTTCGAAGGTTTCCTCTTGTTTATGGACCCTCTGAAACCAGGCGCAAAAGAAGCGGTAGCAGAATTGGCGGAGCTTGGAATCGACCTTCACCTAATTACCGGCGACAACCAATTCGTGGCCAAGGCAATCGCGCAACAAGTTGGGCTAAACACAGGCCGCGTTTTGAGTGGCGAAGAGTTGAGTGGTTTGAATGACACTCAGCTAACAAAGTTGGCTAAGACAGTGCGCGTTTGGGCTGGCGTTGATCCGATGCAAAAACAGAGAATCGTAAAACTTCTCAATACTTCAGGGAAAACGGTTGGCTACTTCGGCGATGGCATCAATGATGCAGCAGCCTTGCACTCAGCCGATGTCGGAATTTCGGTGGACACTGCCGTTGACATCGCGAAACATGCGTCAGCAATCGTTCTTTTGGATAAAGACCTTTCGGTTATTGCTGAAGGCATAAGGCTCGGACGTAAGACATTCATAAACACCATGAAGTACGCCAGGGTTGGAGTTAGTGCTTCGTTCGGCAACATGTTGTCGATGGCGATTGCTTCGATATTTCTTCCATATCTTCCTTTGTTGCCAGCTCAGATTCTGCTGCTCAACTTTCTAACGGATTTCCCGGCACTGGCGATTTCGGGCGACTCGGTAGACGAAGAAGATCTGCGACGTCCTAGCCCATGGAAAGTTCGAGGAATCCGAAACTTCATGCTGATTTTCGGTGTGCTTTCTTCGGTATTCGACTTTTTGACTTTCGGGATTTTGTTCTGGGTTTTCAACGCTCATGAAGCGCTGTTCCAAAGCGGTTGGTTTGTGGAGAGTACCCTCACCGAATTGGTGGTGATGATAGTTCTTCGAACTCGTCGCCGATTCTGGAAGAGTAACCCCGGGAAAGCCCTGTTGATCTCGAGCGTTGCCTTGGGGTTAGTGGTGTTAGTGATTCCGTTCACTCCCGTGGGAGCTTGGTTGCACCTTGAGCCTTTGAATGCTCAAGTATTACTGGCTCTCGGCGGCTTGATTGTCAGCTATGCACTGGTGAACGAAGTTATCAAACGGCGAGTTTTCCAGAAGTTTCTATAGGTCAATTGTTGGGTGGGCGAGCCAACTAGAATTGGTTTTGGACTCCCCGTGCGGCGTCATCTCGGCTAACTCCCCCAGGATCGAAAGATAGCAAGGGTAACTGGGCTCTGGCGGGTGTGCGGGGAGTTCTTTTACATTCAACGCTGTCGGTGGGAAAGGTTAGGCTTCAACTGTGAGTACCGCTCTTTATCGCCGCTATCGACCTGAGACCTTCGCCGAACTAATCGGCCAGTCGCAGGTGACTGCACCACTCATGGCTGCATTGCGTTCCGACAAAGTGAACCACGCATACCTTTTCTCTGGCCCGCGTGGTTGCGGTAAGACCACCTCGGCCAGAATCCTTGCACGTTGTTTGAACTGTGCTGAGGGGCCAACCGACACCCCTTGCGGTAAGTGTCCAAGCTGTATTGAACTTGCCCGTGACGGTTCCGGTTCACTAGATGTGGTTGAGATCGACGCAGCTTCGCACAACGGTGTTGATGATGCTCGTGACTTGCGTGAACGTGCCCTGTTTGCTCCTGCGCGCGACCGCTACAAGATTTTCATCCTCGACGAGGCTCACATGGTTACTGCTCAGGGCTTCAACGCCTTGCTCAAGATTGTGGAAGAGCCACCTGCCCACGTGAAGTTCATCTTCGCAACCACCGAGCCAGACAAGGTGATTGCAACGATTCGTTCGCGCACTCACCACTACCCGTTCCGGTTGGTGCCACCGGCTCAGTTGTTGGATTACCTCGAGCAGCTTTGTGCTTCGGAGAAGGTAGACATCGCACCAGGTGTGCTTTCGTTGGTGGTTCGCTCCGGTGGCGGTTCGGTTCGCGACTCGTTGTCGCTATTGGATCAGCTGATTGCAGGCTCGGACGATGGCAAAGTTACTTACGACCGTGCTGTGGCGCTACTCGGCTACACCCCGGATTCGGTCTTGGACGATGCCGTTGAAGCGCTCGCGGTTGGCGACTCGGCAACTGTGTTCCACTCGGTAGACAAGATCATCCAGAGCGGACAAGACCCACGCCAGTTTGTTGAAGATTTGCTTGAGCGCCTTCGAGACCTAATCTTGGTTGACTCAATCGGGAATGAAGCCAAGAACGTTCTTCGAGGTATGAGCGACGAAATGATTGCCCGGCTTGAAGCGCAGGCTGCCAAGTTCGGTCGCGCCGAGCTGGCTCACGCCGCTGCTTCCGTAAGCGATTCACTTTCAACGATGTCTGGTGCCACCAGCCCGAAGCTTCACCTGGAGCTGATGTGTGCCAAGATTTTGGTGCCTTCGGCTAATGCCACCGAGGTTGGTTCGCTGGCTCGAATCGAGCGTTTGGAGCGCCGAATCGGTATTGCCGGAACAGTTTCAACTCAAACTGCTGCGGTGCCAGTAGTTGCCGAAGCTCCGGTAGTTACACCGGTTGCTGCTGCTCCAGTTTCTACCGCAACACCAACTACACCAATCGCTGTGGTTCCTACCGGTGTCACCATTTCGCAGCTACGCACCTCGTGGCCGCGCATCCTAGACATGGTTGCTAAGAAGTCGAAGAAGGCCTACATGGTGGCATACACCATCGATGTAATGGCAATCGAAGGCGATGTGCTGACCCTAAAATTTGCAAGTAACTATGACCTTGAAAGTTTCAAGAACGAAGCCGGCGCTCCCGATATCCTGCGTAAAGCGATTGCGGATGAGCTAGGCATCGTGGTCAAGTTCAAGCCGTTCATGGATCCGAATGTGGTAGCTCCGGTGGCTGCGCCCGTGCCGGCAGCCGAACAGCCAGCGCCTGTTGCAAAGGTCGAAGCCGCGCCTGCGCCGGTGGTTGAACCCGAGACCCCAGTTTCACGTAACGCAGCCGTAGACGAAGATGCTCGTTACGGTGAATCGTTGCTTCGCGAAATCCTAGGTGCGGAGCCGCTGGACGACTAATGTACGAGGGCGTAGTTCAGGAACTTATCGACGAACTCGGCCGACTCCCCGGAGTTGGACCGAAGTCGGCTCAACGCATCGCTTTCTATTTGCTGCAGACCGAAGACGACCTTGCCGAGCGACTTGCCAAGGTTTTGATTGAGGTTAAGGAGCGCGTTCGCTTCTGCGACATCTGCGGCAACGTTTCCGAGCAAGAGCGTTGCAACATCTGCCGCGATGCTCGTCGCGACCCAACTCTGATCTGTGTTGTTGAAGAGTCGAAGGATGTTCAAGCAATCGAGCGCACAAGAGAGTTCCGTGGTTTGTATCACGTACTCGGCGGTGCGATCAGCCCAATCGAAGGTATTGGCCCTGATCAGTTGCGTATCAAGGAACTGATGGCGAGACTTTCAGACCCGAACATTCGCGAAGTTATTCTGGCAACCGACCCAAACCTTGAAGGTGAAGCTACGGCAACCTATCTTTCCAGGATGCTCAGCACCATGGGCATTCCGGTTACCCGTTTGGCTTCAGGTTTGCCGGTGGGTGGAGACCTGGAGTATGCAGATGAAGTCACGCTAGGTCGTGCTTTTTCTGGCCGCCGCCCAGCCAACTAAAGTATTCGGCTAGACTTTAACCTATTCCCCTGTAGACCCCTATCTCTAGGAGTTCAGCCTTGGCTTTAATTGTGCAAAAGTTCGGTGGTTCATCCGTTGGCGATGCCGACAAGATTAAGCACGTAGCTAAGCGCGTAATTGAGACCCAGAAGGCTGGCAACCAGGTGGTTGTTGTGGTTTCGGCGATGGGCGACACCACCGACGAGTTGATGGATTTGGCGAACCAGGTTACCGACAACCCAAACCCGCGCGAACTTGACATGCTGCTAACCGCTGGTGAGCGTATCTCTATGGCTCTGCTTGCTTTGGCGATTGACTCGGCCGGCGCCCAGTCTCGTTCGTTCACCGGCTCTCAGGCCGGTATCGTCACCGACTCAAAGCATGGAAATGCCCGTATCGCGGAAGTAACCCCAGACCGCATTCGCGAGGCTCTGAATGATGGCGACATCGCAATCGTCGCTGGCTTCCAAGGATTCAACCGTGAGACCCGCGACATCACCACCCTTGGCCGTGGCGGATCCGACACCACCGCCGTGGCACTAGCCGCAGCGCTAAACGCAGACGTATGCGAGATTTACTCAGACGTGGACGGCGTATACACAGCAGACCCACGACAGATTCCGGCCGCTAAGAAGCTGGACTACATCGACGTGGAGTCGATGCTTGAGCTGGCAGCTGCCGGCGCCAAGATTCTGCACATTCGTGCGGTTGAATTTGCACGTCGTCACAATGTTGACTTACGCGTGCGATCCACCTTTAGCACCGACCCTGGCACCAGGGTTATTTCAGGAAACCGAGGAGAGAACATGGAAGAGTCAGTAGTTTCGGGTGTAGCAACCGATAAGAGCCAGACCAAGATCATCGTCGTTGGTATTCCTGACCTTCCAGGTAAGGCTGCCGAACTTTTCAATGTGGTTGCCGAAGCTGGCGCCAACATCGACATGATCGTTCAGAACACTGCTACCGGTGTAGACGTGGACGACAAGGTTTCCGACATCTCGTTCACTCTTCCAAAGGGTGACTCGGCGAAGGTCGTTGCCGCTCTGGAGAACAACCAGTCGTCGCTGGGCTACCGCGAGCTAGAGGTTGACCACGAGATTGGCAAGATCTCGGTGGTTGGTGCTGGCATGCGAACCCACTCGGGTGTTTCGGCAACCCTTTTCAACGCTTTGGCCAAGGCAGGAATCAACATTGAGATGATTTCGACCTCTGAAATCCGAATCTCGGTTGTAACCGACTTGAAAGAAGCCGACGATGCAGCCCGCGCAATTCACACCGCATTCGGCCTAGACAGCGACATTGAAGCTGTGGTCTACGCCGGAACCGGCCGCTAATTATAGTTTTTAGAAAACAGGAGAGAGAACAATGAGCAAGAAGCCTAGCCTCGCACTTGTCGGTGCAACCGGTGCTGTCGGCACCGTAATGGTCGGCATCATCAACAACCGTGAAAACATCTGGGGCGAAATTCGCCTGATTGCTAGCCCACGTTCAGCTGGCAAGAAGATCACCGTGCACGGCGAAGAGCTAACAGTTGTTGCCCTATCTCCTGAAGCATTCGACGGCATCGACATTGCAATGTTCGACGTGCCAGACGAGGTTTCTGAGGTTTGGGCTCCAATCGCTGCCGAGCGCGGTGCGATTGCCATCGACAACTCGGGTGCTTTCCGCATGAACGACCAGGTGCCACTTGTGGTTCCTGAGGTTAACCCTGAACAGGCGAAGAACCGCCCGCTGGGCATTATCTCAAACCCTAACTGCACCACTTTGACCATGATGGCTGCCATGGGTGCGCTACACCGCAAGTGGACTCTGAAGGAGCTTGTAGTTTCTTCTTACCAGGCTGTTTCTGGAGCCGGAGCTGCCGGTATCGATCGTCTAGCCGAAGAGCTTGCCGTGGTTGGCAAGGACGCGTCACTTGGTTCTGCTTCTGGCGACGTTGCTGCTGCATTGGCTGCTGCTGGCGTAGCTCAGGCCGACTCACCATGGTCGGTGCCAATCGCACTGAACGTGATTCCTTTTGCTGGTTCGCTAAAGGCTGGCGGTCACTCGTCTGAGGAAATGAAGGTTCGCGATGAGTCGCGCAAGATCCTTGGAATCTCAGACCTCAAGGTTGCCGCTTCGTGTGTTCGTGTACCAGTTCAGGTGAGCCACTCGCTAACCGTGCACGCAACCTTCGCAAACGAACTGACTCCAGACGAGGTTCGCGATGTACTAGGTCAGCAGCCAACAATTCGCGTGATGGACGACCCAGCCAACGGTGTCTTCCCAACCCCGAACTTCGTAGCTGGCCAAGACCCAACTTTCGTTGGCCGTATTCGTCAGTCGCTTGACTTCACCAACAGCATTGAGCTGTTCGTGGTTGGTGACAACCTACGCAAGGGTGCGGCACTAAACACCTACGAAATTGCGGAACTGGTTGCTAAAGAGTTTTAACAGCGAAACGCTAGCAAACTAGCAGGTTGTAGCGACCCACAGGCTTTAGTCTTGAGCCTGTGGGTCGCAAACTTTTAACTCTTTCTGTGCTTAGCCTGACGCTATTGTTTTCGGGTTGTGCCGTGACGCCCACCAACACCAACACCGCGAGCCCTGAGCCAACGCAGACCTTCGATCCTGCCCTCATTCCAGTAGCTCCGGCCGAGGATGCTCTGGCAGTTGACCCTAAGGTTTTTGACAACGGTTTTGGCGAGTACACCTTCAAGGTCGGCGGTGGCCCTACCTGGTGCACCTTGAACGGTGAACAGGGTTTTGTGATTTGCGAGCAGAACGAAGCCGACGCAACCTACGACGCTTTGCCGGTGCCAAGCAGTTGCAAATTGAGCTACGGCTACCAGTTCAAGTTGCTTGGCGCGAAGAGTAAGGGTGATGCGGCTTTGGTGAACTGTGCGAGTGGGCTTTACGCTGACCCGGCTTTGGCACAGACCCTTAACCCGGATGAAACGGTAACAGTTGGCAACATCACCTGTTTTGTTGTGGACACCACAGCTCGCTGCGACAACAAGTCTGGAAACTTTATTGTGCTCGGCCCTGAAGTTTGGGCGTTGGGCTAACCTTTAGCGACTAAGGTCAGCAAGCGTACTTCTGGTGCGCAAAAGAGTCTTACCGGGGCAAAGATTGACGTGCCCAACCCTGCACAAACGTTCAGCCAAACGCTTCGTTCGCCAGCCTGGTGCTCGCTGAGACCCTTGGCGAATTTTGCAGGGAGGTCACAGTTGGTAATGACTGCACCCCAAAACGGAAGACAAAGCTGACCGCCGTGGGTGTGCCCAGCAAAAACAAGTTCTGCACCATGATCGCCGAACTCACGAATAACTCGCAGGTAGGGTGCGTGAGCAACGCCGATCACCAAATCTTGTTTGCCAAGTTCATTCGCTTGCCGTGGCAAAGTTTCGTACCAGGCCAATTCGTCGTGCGGATCATCGAGCCCTAGGAAACCAATACGGTTTCCAGCCACATTCAGCACACCCGATTGGTTGTTTAGATTCAACCAACCTTTTGCCTCAAACACATCAGTCATTCGGCTGGTTGGAAGTACCTCTTTGTGCGCTGGCGACGAAGGTTTGCTTAGGTAGGCTGCCGGGTTGCGAAGCTCGGGTGCGTGGTAATCGTTCGAGCCGTTTACGAACACTCCGGGGAACTTCAGGAGCGGTTCCAGAGCGTCGAGTACTGGGCGGATGCCGTCGCGGTGACCCAGATTGTCGCCGGTGTTGACCACGAGGTCTGGAGATAGGTCGTCAAGTTTGCTCACCCAGGCAAGCTTTCGCTTCTGCCAAGGAGCCACGTGAAGGTCGCTAATGTGCAGCACGCGAATAGGTTTGGCACCAGGGGGGAGTATGGCGAGTTGTGCTCTACTCACTGTGAAGCGGTTACGTTCGACGAGCGCCGCCCACAAGACAGTGACGACACCGAGAGCAAGGATTGCCCAGACGAACTGCATTAATTACCGCAGAAGAGCTCGATTATTGTTCCAGCTTGCGTTGCCGCGCCGGGTGCTGGAGCCGAACGAGTTACGCGGTCGTTTGGACCACAGTTACCAGACTGGTGACCGCTGGAACCAATCGCAGAAAGCTGCGGGTTGCCCGAACTGTCGAACAGAACGGTTGCCAGCCACGCTTGAATCTGTGACACGGTAGGTCCGTGGTTCAGTAGGTCACTAGGAACCATTACGGCTCCACCGGTTGAGATGTAAACCTTCACAATCGTTCCACGGGTTACCTTTGCACCGATTCCAGGAACCGTGTAGGCAACTGTTCCGGCAGGCTTGTCGCTGAGCACCTGGTTAGGCATAACCTGCACGTTTAGGTCGGCCAAAAGAATCTGGCTACTGGCAGTGGTTGGATCCTGCGTGGTCACATCTGGCACGGTGGCTCCGCCGGCACCCTTGTAAACGGTTGGAATCTCTGCCATTTTGCCAGGCTTGTAGATCTTGTTGGCAAGTTTCATAACGGTACGCCAGACGTCGTGACGTGCGTAGTAAGCGCTCTTGCCGCCGGTTGAAATACCACCGAGCCCGGTGCTGCCAACCACGTTGCCAACCCAAACGCTGGTCGAAACCTTGCTGGAGAAACCGGTCATCCAAGTCTGTACCGAGTGGTCGGTGGTTCCGGTCTTACCGGCGATGTCTACGCCGTCACCGGTGTTCGACAAACCTGCAGTACCGCCGAAGATTACTCCGCGCATAGCGCCGATGGTCGCTGCGGCAACTTCTGGAGTAGTCGCCTGAGTACAAGTGGTCTTCGGAACCGTCATTTCCTTACCGGTTCTACGAACCACAACTCGGTCGATCGCGATCGGGGTGCAAACAACACCCTGGTTAGGCAAAGCGGCTTCGGCAACGGCCATGGTTAGTGGTGCAAGTTCGTTTACACCCAAAACGGATGCCGGAATGTAGGCGAGCTCGGCTCCGTCGGCACGGTGAACGCCGAATGCGAGGGCAGTGTCGCGGATGTCGCATAGGTCAAGCTGCGAAGCCATGCTCATAAACGCGGTGTTGATCGACATGGCCATGGCGGTCATGATGTTCGGGTTAGTCGGTTCGTGTGAAGCCGAGTTCTTCGGCTTGTAGCTACCACCCCAAGCGCCACAGCGCGAAGGGATTTCGTTTGGTAGCCATTCGTGGATGCGACCATCAACCTTGTCGCCAAGACGCTTGCCAGCCTGCAACCAAGCTGCCAGTGTGAACACCTTGTAGGCAGAACCGGTCTGGAAACCGGAAGAGCCACCGTAGTTTTTGTCGGTCGCGAAGTTCACCGAGGTGTGGCCCTTGACGCCCGAGTTGGTCTGGTCGTAGATGCGGTTTTGCGACATGGCAAGAACTCGCCCGGTACCAACTTCAACCGACACCGAAGTTGCGCCCAAGCGGTGGGTATCGGTCACTGGAATGCGCTTCTTGATGAACGAGTCAGTCTTGTTCTGCATGCTGACATTCATGGTGCTGTAAATCTCAAGACCACCGCGGCGAAGCAGGTTCTGACGGGCTTCAAAGGTTGCCCCGAACTCTGGGCTGTTACGAACCGTCCACACAACATAGTCACAGAAGAAGGCGGTAGCCTGGTTCGCTTCACAGCCTTGGTGAAGCATGGTCAGGTTCACCTTGATTTCTTGACCCTTAGCCTGGTCGGCTTCGCTCTGGCTGATGTAACCGGCGTCCGCCATGTTTTGAATTACATAGTCGCGACGAATCTTTGCTGCTGGCAGATTGCCTTCAACGTCTGGCTTGTACATATTTGGTGACTGCAACATACCTGCAAGCAAAGCCGCTTCAGGGATGTCCAGTTCGCTGGCGCGCTTACCGAAGTAGTACTCCGAAGCGGCTTCCACACCGTAGATCTGGTTGCCGAAGAAAGAGAGGTTCGAATAAGCCGCGAAAATCTCTTTTTTCGAATACTGCTGCTCGATAGCTAGCGCGTAACGAATCTCGCGAAGCTTGCGGTCGAGGCTTGGGTAACGAGCAGCCTCGGCAGCTTTCTTGTCGCCCTTCAACATGGCGGTCTCCACAATGTTGTTTCGCACATACTGCATGGTGATGGTCGAAGCACCTGGGCCTCCACCACCCTTCAAAGCACTGTTCACGGAAGCACGAACCAGCGAAATCCAGTCGACACCGGCGTGGGTGTAGAAACGAGGGTCTTCAGTGGCGATAACGGCATTCTTGAAGTTGTCTGAGATGTCTTCGAATGCAACCGAAATTCGGTTGTCTTCGTAGAAGTCGGTGATTTTGACCGGATTACCGGCATCGTCCAAGCCGTAAAGAGTTGATGCTTCAGCGCTGTTTACCGGCTTCAAAGTTTCTGGAAGGCTGTCGAAAAGCGCTACACCGAGTGCACTACCGGTTCCGGCGGCAAGGATAGTTGGGGCAACCAAAACCAAAGCCAACAAACCAACGATGGCATTCAGACCTACGAACTTGAGGATCCGACTAAATACGGTCTCGCCCTTTGTGCTTTCAGACATAAGTACTAGGTTACCTTCTATTGCGTCGAACTTGTCTGAGAAGTAGCCCTGAGCGAAACTGCAGGTAACATCAAAGCATGAGCGCAATTGAAACCCGTTTAGCCGCCCTCGGCTCCCCACTTCCAGAACTAGCCAAGCCTGTGGCAGCCTATGTGCCCGCCGTGGTTTCGGGAAACCTGGTTTTCACTTCGGGCCAGTTGCCGTTCATCGAAGGAAAGCTCCCAGAAACCGGCAAAGTTGGTGCATCGGTAAACCCAGACGACGCAAAAGCCTATGCCCGACAGGCTGTGCTCAACGCACTTGCCGCAGTGAAGTCGGTAATCGGAGATCTAGACCGCATCACTAGAATTGTGAAGCTAGTTGGCTTCGTCTCATCGGTACCAGAGTTCTCGGGTCAGCCGGGCGTAATCAACGGAGCTTCCGAGTTCCTTGGCGAAGTGTTCGGTGAAGCCGGCCAGCACGCCAGAAGCGCAGTCGGTGTGCCAGTGCTTCCGCTTGACTCGCCTGTTGAGCTCGAACTAATCGTCGAATTCAAGTAGAACTTAGTCGCTGGCTCCGCCGGCAATCTTCGAAGAGATAACGCTCATCACGCTGGTGTCGGCCAAGGTGGTTACGTCGCCAATCGGACGGTCTTCGGCAACGTCGCGAAGTAGTCGACGCATGATCTTGCCCGAGCGAGTCTTTGGAAGCTCAGCCACAACCATGATCTGACGAGGACGAGCAATCGCGCCGATGTCCTTCGAAACGTGTTCGCGAAGAATCTTCGAAATGTTCTCGGCTTCGCCGGCTGCCTCAACCTGGTCGAGACGCAAGATGACGAAAGCAACCACAGCCTGGCCGGTGATTTCGTCCTTGGCGCCAACCACAGCAGCTTCGGCTACCCAAGGGTGACCAACTAGCGACGATTCGATTTCAGCGGTTGAAAGGCGGTGACCGGAAACGTTCATAACGTCGTCCACGCGTCCTAGCAACCAGAGGTCGCCGTCTTCATCCCACTTGGCTCCATCGCCTGCGAAGTACTGACCTTCGAAGTGTGACCAGTAAGCCTCGTGGAAACGACCTGGGTTACGCCAAATACCACGAAGCATTGAAGGCCAAGGCTCGGTGATGGTTAGTAGACCGGCTTCGCCGCGAGGAACTTCCTTACCCTCTTCGTTCACAATCTTGATTTCGATGCCAGGAACCGGGGTCTGAGCGGAACCAGGCTTTAGCGAAGTTACACCAGGAAGCGGGGAGACCATGATTGCGCCGGTCTCGGTCTGCCACCAGGTGTCGACGATAGGGCAGTGGCCGCCACCGATGACGTCGCGGTACCAAAGCCAAGCCTCAGGGTTGATTGGTTCACCTACCGAACCGAGCACGCGAAGGCTCGAGAGGTCGTACTTGTCTGGGATTTCGCGTCCAAGCTTCATGAACGAACGAATTGCGGTAGGAGCGGTGTAGAAAATCGAAACCTTGTAACGCTCGATGATCTCCCACCAACGTCCGTCGTCTGGCGTTCCCTCATAAAGCACCTGGGTGGCACCGTTGGCAAGTGGGCCATAGGCCACATACGAGTGACCGGTGATCCAGCCGATGTCGGCAGTACACCAGTAGACGTCGGTCTCAGGGTGTAGGTCGAAAATGTTGCGGTGGGTATAGCTGGCCTGGGTTAGGTAGCCGCCCGAAGTGTGCAAAATACCCTTTGGAGCACCGGTGGTACCCGAGGTGTAAAGGATGAATAGTTCCTGCTCGGCTGGGAATGCCTGAGCCTCGTGCTCGGCGCTCGCGGTAGCCATTTCGTCGTGCCACCAGCGGTCGTTTTCGTTCCACTGAACGTCGTCGCCGGTGCGCTTCACAACGAGCACCTTCTCAACGGTTGGGCACTTACCATCGGCTAGAGCTTCGTCAACCGCAGGCTTTAGAGCCGAAGCCTTGCCCTTGCGGTAGCCACCGTCGGCGGTGACGACCACGCGAACGTCGGCGTCGTTGATTCTGGTAGCTAGTGCGTCAGAAGAGAATCCGCCGAAGACCACCGAGTGGATGGCACCGAGACGAGCCACGGCAAGCATAGTGATGATCGCTTCAGGAATCATCGGTAGGTAAATGGCAACACGGTCGCCCTTCACCACACCAAGGCTGGTCAGAACGTTGGCAGCCTTCTTAACCTCGTGGGTTAGCTCGGCGTAGGTAAGAGCGCGACGGTCGCCGGGTTCACCTTCGAAGTAAAGGGCGACGCGGTCGCCGCGACCTTCTTCAACGTGACGGTCGAGGCAGTTGTAGGCAACGTTTAGTTCACCATCGTCAAACCAGCGGGCAACCGGTGCGTGAGACCAGTTGAGAACTTCGGTGAATGGCTTGGCCCAGGTGAGATGTTTGGCTTGTTCAGCCCAGAAACCTAGACGGTCGGCTTTGGCTTGATCGTAAAGCTCTGGGCCAGCAATGGCCTGAGACTTGAAAGCAGCAGATGGGGCAAATGATTTGTTGTCAGACATCTTCGTCTTATCTCCATGTATCAAACGTGACAAACCACTTCGTTTGTCGCTAGTGGACATACTGCCAGATTAATCCTGATAATTTGGTGAAAATCGCGAATCGTTAGCAATGTTCGTTGTAATGTAATAAATGTCGCTTTCGAGCGACCGCGATGCCGGTTCCCCCCAATCAGGCATCGCCGGCGGCAGGCCCTCCCCCAGAGCCTGCCGCCCCCTTACTTTAAGGGGGCTATTTGATCTTCTTTGTGGACTTGCGCACAACCAGAGTTGGTTCAATGACGATGTGCTTAGCCGGTTCCGTCTTTTCGGCAGACAGGTGGGAAATTAGCTGTTCTGCTGCCTGACGTCCTAGTTCGAGACCCATGTCGTCGACGGTGGTAAGTTTCAGGGCATACTCACGTGCGATTGGGGCGTTGTCGAAGCCAACGATGGAAACATCTTCAGGCACCGACTTTCCGATTTCAGCCAAAGCGGAAATCGCTCCGGCGGCAATGTAGTCGTTCGCGGCGTAAATAGCGGTAAACGGTTTGCCCGAAGCGATGAGCTCCTTGGTTGCAAGGTAGCCACCGAGCTGGTTAGTTTTCTGGTTCTCGCCGAACACCAATCGTGCCAATCCCTTTTCTTGCATGATTTGCACGTAGGACTTACGACGGTTTCCCGCGATACCGCCAAGACCGCTTAGGTGCGCAATGTTCTTGTGACCCATTTTCACGAGATGTTCGATGACCAGGCTGGTACCTAGGTGGTCATCGGAGTTGATGATGTCGGCACCGCGAATGGTGGTCTCGCGCAAACCGACCAAGATCGTTGGAACACTCAAACCTTCGGTGTTCAAGTTGGCCGGTTCCACGAAGAAAACGATCGCGTCCACGTCCATCGAGATAAGAGCGTCGACGGCATCGCCGTGGAGGTTTGGGTTTGTGTGCAGGTCAGTAAGTAGAACCTGGTAATCGAGCTTGTCGAAAACTTCTCGCAAACCAATCAGGACGTTTGAGTAGGCGAGGTTTTCGTATTCGGTGATCACCATACCGATGGTTTTGGTTCGGTTCGATGCCAGATTCTGGGCGTTCCGACTCGGGCGGTAGTTGAGCTTCTTGATTGCCTTTTGAACTGCTTCACGCTTGGCGGGGGAGACAGCGTTGTCGCCGCGCAGCACTAAAGACACCAGCGACTTGGACACACCGGCTGCCTCGGCCACGTCGTAGATGGTGGCCTTCTTGTTTACCCCGTCGATTTGAGTCATCGTTTGACTAGGTTACTTGACGGCGTAACCACAGACTTTGTTAGCACAAAATAACATTATGGTAAATCCTGCCTGATTTGCTTGTCGCGCTCCAAAATTCTTCGCTAGGTTGACTAAATGGAACGCTCCAATGGAACGCTCCAAAAGTTAAGACCCAAGGAGAACCAATGACCATCGGTGTAGCAGTTATCGGCGCAGGAATGGCAGGGCGCGCACACGCCGCCGCCTACCGCGCGGCAACCTCGCTTTATGACTCGAACCTTCCACCAGTGAAGCTGATTTCGATTGGCGACGTTATGCCGCAGTTCGGCCAAGCCGCTGCTGACCGCTTCGGTTACGAGCGCACCGATGCCGACTGGCGAAGAATTGCCGATGACCCAAACATCCACGCCGTCTCCGTCGTAGTTGCTAACCACCTACACCGCGAAATCGTTGAGGGTCTTCTAGCTGCTGGTAAACACGTACTCTGTGAGAAGCCACTGAGCGACACCCTAGACGATGCTCGTTCAATGGTCGCTGCCGCCGACGGTGCGACCTCAATCGCACGTATCGGCCTTACCTTCCTGCGTAACCCAGCAATCGCGGCCATCCAAAAGATCGTTGCATCGGGTCAGCTCGGAAAGGTTCTTCACTTCAGCGGAAACTACTGGGCAGACTACTCGAGCGACCCAATGAGCCCAATCTCCTGGCGCTACAAGGGTGGTATGGGAACCGGTGCTCTAGCCGACGTAGGTTCGCACATTTCTTATGTAGCCGAATTCATCACCGGTCAGCCATTCTCATCGGTGTCGGGAGCCCGCTTCGTAACCTCAATCACCGAGCGCCCTGTTCCATCTGGCGCTGTTCAGGGACACTCATCCGCAACCGCATCAGACAAGTTCGATGCCGTAGAGAATGATGACTACGCCGGTTTCATCGCAGAGTTCGGAAACGTAGCCGGAGCCATCCAGGTTTCCCGTGTTGCAGCTGGTCACCCAACCTCGCTTGAGTTTGAGGTCTACTGCGAGAAGGGTGCCGCGCGATTCAGCCAAGCCCGTAACGGTGAATTCCAGCTAGTCCTAAACGAGGACCCATATGGTCAGCGCGGATTCCGCACCATCCAGGTTGGTCCTTCGCACCCATACATCGCCGGTGGTCTACCGGTAGACGCTCCTGGTGTAAACGTTGGTCAGAACGACCAGTTCTTCTTCCAGAACCGCGCATTCCTCCAGGAAGTGGCCGGTCTCCCAGAGACCGAGGCTCTTCCTTACTGCCCAGACTTCCGCGACGGACTTCACAACATGGAGGTCATCGAGGCAGTCATCCAGTCAGGTAAGAACAACGGAGCTAACGTCGAAGTTCCTTCTTCAAACCCTAGCTACTTGAAAGGTCGCAAGTAATGAAACTCGGTGTCTACAACGCAATCCTGCACGACCGTTCGCTACCTGAGGCGCTCAAGGTAATTGCAGATTTAGGTCTGAGTGCCATCGAAATCAACACCGGTGGATTCCTACCTGCAACCCACGTACCAACCATGGACGACATTCTGGTCTCGGACGCAGCGCGCGATGACTTCCTAGCAATCTTCGAAGGAACCGGCGTTTCGATCGGTGGCTTGAACTGCAACGGAAACCCGCTTCACCCAAACGCCGTTATCGGTGACAAGCACGGAGAAGATGTTCGCCGGTCGGTTCGACTAGCTAACCGCCTTGGTCAGCACCGTGTGGTTACCATGTCTGGTCTACCTGGCGGCGAGCCAGGTACCAAGTATCCAAACTGGATCGTCAATGCCTGGAACTCGGCGGCGCTCGATGTGCTCGACTACCAGTGGGGCATTGCAACCAAGTACTGGAGCGAAGTGGACAAGTTAGCGGCTGACCTAGATGTGAAGGTAGCTCTTGAACTTCACCCACAGAACCTAGTCTTCAACCCTGCCAGCATGCGCGAACTAATCGAGCGCACCGGTGCTACCAACGTGGGTGTCGAGCTGGATGCTTCGCACCTGTTCTGGCAGCACATGGACCCAGTTGCTGTGGTCAAGAACATGGGCGACCTTGTCTTCCACTCAGCAGCTAAAGACGTACGCATCAACCCACACGCAGCCATCGAAGGAGCGCTGGACAACAGCTTCCGTCGACTAAGTGCCGACGAAAACCGCACCAACCTTGGCGGCGACGAATGGGCGAATGAATGGCCTAAGCAGTCGGCCTGGGACTTCGTTGCAGTGGGTAAGGGTCACGACGCAAACTACTGGGCGGAATTCCTAAAAGCTCTGTACGCGGTAGACCCAAACATGTTTGTGATCATCGAGCACGAAGACACCTCGATGGGTCGCATTGAAGGCCTCGAATATGCAGCGGCAACACTTAAAGAAGCCGCAGCAATCGCAGGAATCACAACCGAATAGAGACTTCGGCATTTTCCAAAGTGCCGGAACATTGTTAGCGGGAACCCCCGCCGGCAACCAAAGAAACACTGATGAGAGGAACAAATCGTGAAGGTTTCACGTTTTCTAAAGGTAGCGGCAGCTGTTTCTGTTGCAGCTTTGGCATTTGCCGGCTGTAGCTCAAACACCGCAGCAACCGCAACTAAGTTCAGCGCAGCAGCTAACGAAACTGGTAAGGGTGTAAGCATCGTCGTAATGGGTGGTGCCCCTTCGGACTCGTTCTGGTCTGTTGTAAAGAACGGAACTCTAGACGCTGGTCTAGCAATCGAGAACGCCGGTGGCAAGGTCACCGTTCTATCGATGCCAAACTACGACAACTTCAACGCTGACGCAGCGAAGCTAGTAGACAAGATGCTAACCCTTAACCCAACCGCTGTGGTTATCCCTGACTGGGTGCCAGACGCAATGAACGAGGGTATCAAGAAGCTAAAGGCTGCCGGCATAATCGTTGTTCTATACAACTCGGGTCAGCACGAAGTTGAGAACGTAGGCGCAGAGATCTACATTGGCTCTGACGAATACGTTGCAGGAAAGTTGGCCGGCGAGGCCATGGCAGCTGCAGGTAAGAAGCACGTTGTTTGTGTGAACACTCTTCCTGGTCTTGCCAACATCGAAGCACGATGCAAGGGTGTAAAGGATGGTTTCGGAGGTGCTAGCGAAAGCCTGAACCTTCCTTCGTCGTCGTTCGGTGACGCTACCGCTGTTACCCAGGCGGTTAAGGCTGCAATCACCAAGGACACCTCGATCGACGGTCTAGTGTCGATTGGTGACTCGGACGCAGACAGCATCACTGAGGCAATTACTCAGGCAGGTGCAGCTGACAGGGTAGTCCACGGTGGATTCGCTGTCAACGAGCAGGTGCTAGAGCGCGTGAAGGCTGGAACCCAGTTCTTCTCAATCGACCAGCAGGGTTACGCACAGGGTTACTACGCAACCTCGTACGCATTCCAGCTAGCTGCCTACGCAATCTCGCTGCCAGTGAAGGAACTTCTATCGGGTCCTTCGCTAATCAACAAAGACAACGTAGACAAGGTTCTTGCAGGCGCCAAGGGCGGCCGTCGCTAACCAACATCTGATTGGTGGTGGTGTCGGATCTTCGGGTTCGACACCACCACAGATCACCAAAAACCAGTTGTAATCTTCGGATACAACCAAGAAACATCGAGGACCCAATGGCAAAGACTTCTTCAACACCGGCTCAAAAGAGCATTGGTGACAAAATCCTGGATCTATCCCGCAGACCAGAACTAGGCGCTCTCGCCGGAACCGTAATTGTTTACGTGTTCTTCTCAATTTTTGGTGGATCACAGTTCACCGACCTTGGTGGTGTGTCAGCTTGGGCTAACACCGCTGCCGAACTTCTAATCATCGCCTTGCCAGTTGGCTTGTTAATGATTGCTGGCGAATTCGACCTTTCCGTTGGTTCAATTGTGGCCGGCAGTTCGGTCACCCTAGCTTTGGTTTCCGGCTTCTGGGGTCTACCTACTTGGATTGGTGTGCTTTGCGCACTGGCTCTCGGTGTTGGTGCCGGTTACCTAAACGGCCTTATGGTTACTCGAACCAAAGTGCCTTCATTTATCGTCACCCTGGCAATGCAGTTCGGTCTTGCCGGTTTGACTCTTGGTCTAGTGCGACTAATCACCCTGACCACAGCAATCCCTCTTAAGGATGACTCGTTCATCCACACCATTTTCGGTGGCAAGTTTGGTATCGGTGAAGGCGCCCCAGATCAGTTTGAAAACGCAATCTTCTGGGCAATCGCAGTGGCACTTGTAGTTGTCTGGATTCTCCAGGTAAGCCCTTACGGTAACTGGATTTTTGCTCTTGGTGGCGACGTCATCTCGGCTCGTGCAGCAGGTGTGCCGGTTGAAAAAACCAAGATTGTCCTATTCATGTCGACCGGTTTCGGTGCGGCAATGGTTGGTGTAATCCAGGCCCTCCTTTACAACGGAACCTCGACCAGCGGCGGCCAGTCATTTGTATTCAACTCGGTAATCGCAGTTGTTATCGGTGGTGTTCTGCTTACCGGTGGTTACGGATCAGTGATCGGTATCGTCCTAGGCACCTGTACCTTTGCAATCGTCAACCAGGGTGTTTACTACACCGGCTGGGACTCAGACTGGGCTGCACTAATCCTAGGTATCTTGCTGCTTTCTGCAGTGCTAATGAACAACACCTTCCGCAGGCTAGCTCTCAGCGGTGGAAAGAAGAAAGAGGTTAAGAAGAATGTCTAAGCGTTCAGGTACACCGCTACTAAAACTAACCAACGTTTCTAAGGTCTTCGCTGGCTACCGTGCCCTCGACGACGTTTCCTTGGAGGTCTACCCTGGACAGGTCCTCTGTCTTCTGGGCGACAACGGAGCTGGAAAGTCAACCTTGATCAAAGTCTTGGCTGGATTCCACGAACCAACCACTGGAACTCTGGAAGTGAATGGTGAAGTCACCGCATTCAAGAGCCCTAAGGACGCCAGCCAGGCCGGTATCGCCACCGTTCACCAGTTCGGTGGAACCTTCCCGCTGATGAGTATCGGTCGTTCCTTCTTCGTTGGTGTTGAGCCAACCAAGGGCTGGGGTCCGTTCAAGAGGTTTAACCGCAAGTTCGCGAACGAAACAGCGGTTACCTCGATGCAGGCTCTCGGCATCACTCGCGTTACCGATGGAGATCGCCTGATCGGCGGCCTCTCGGGTGGTGAACGTCAGGCAGCGGCGATTGCTCGCGCAGTTCACTTCGGCGCAAACGTGCTAATCCTCGACGAACCGACCGCTGCTCTTGGCGTGAAGGAAGCAGCCCACGTCCTTCGCATTGTGATGCAGGCTCGCAACAAGGGCGTGGCAGTAATTCTTGTTACCCACAACGTCTCGCACGCACTCACGGTTGGCGATCAATTCGCCGTGTTAATCCACGGTCAGAAGGCCGATGATTTCGCAAAGGGTGAGCGCACTCGTGAACAAATTACCGACCTTATGGCCGGTGGAGAAGCCATGGCTGAACTGGAAAAGGAATTGAGCACCCTGACCGGTTCCGTGGACAAAATCAACTAGCGACAGTTGTTCTAAACCCCCAATTCGAGCAGTGGATTGGGGGTTTAGTTTTCCCCAGATTTTAGGGACCACTGATTTGAGCACCTTTTATTGGCACTCTTTTGGGATGACAACGGTTGATGAACTTCTGCAAATAAACGGCTTGAGCGACTTGGTGCTCAATGGTCACCAAAAGACCTTCACCAACGTTGCAGGTATTTGGCAGGCGGTTTCCAATCCCTTCGATTCGAGCGAACAATTGAAAGCTTTCGCAGTCGAATTGGCAGCTTCGTCTCGGAAGCGGCTAGATTTTGCCAGTCCCTTTGCCGATGTGGCCATTGGTCCGCTTCGCTACCATTTGGCTTTGCCAATTTCTGGTGGAGACGTTCACGTTTCGATTCGAAAGCATCAAGCGCCAGGCCTAGCTCTCCAGCGGTTAATCGAAGTGCCAGCCAGATGGCTTGAGGTCTTGGATCGAATCGTTGCCTCCAGGGCAAACTTCATTATTGCTGGAGGAACTGGCACAGGCAAGACCACATTGTTACGAGCCATGTTGGAGCGAGATCAAACCCAGCGGATTGTGACCGTGGAAGATGTTCCAGAGCTATACCTAGACATTCCCAATGCTGCCCAGTTACAAAGTCGTCAGGCAAACTCCGATGGCGCTGGGGAAATCAACCTGCAACGACTGGTGATTGAAGCGTTGCGCATGAAACCAGATCGCATTGCTGTGGGGGAAGTGCGAGGCCTCGAACTTGTGCCCATGCTTCAAGCCCTAAATAGCGGTCATCGTGGTTCTGCAACCACAATTCACGCCAACCGTGCTGAAGACGTGCCAGCGAGGTTACTGGGAATCGGTTTGCTCGGTGGTCTTTCCCCAACCACCACCGCGCATCTGGCTTCAAGCGCCTTCGACTATGTGATTTCTCTTGGGCCAAGAACTCGGGGCATAAACATCACAGCCATTGCTAGTTTCACTCTTACTAATGAGTCCAAGTTGGTAACCAAGCGTGAGTACTGATGCCAGAACGCTCAGGCAGTTTGCAGAGCTCGCGAGAGCAGGTCACCTTAGTGAGTTCAACTTAGGTTCACTGGATGCGGAGAATGCCGCTTTGGTAAACCAAATGTTGGAATTGAATCACAACGTCGGCGGCCCAGTCGTCAAGGTTTTGGAGCGTCTAGCCAACGTCGTTGCCACGCGCGAACAGCACGTTAGCGAACTCTCGTTGGCGGTTGCCGGGCCAAGGTCGAGTGCCAAGTTGGTGCTGAGTCTGCCAATTCTGGTTTTCGTGGGCGCAGGTATTGCGGGTCTACCCATCTTTAAAGCCTTGAGTCAACCTTCGATTGTTTGGCTTAGCTTGGGACTTGGCGTTGGCCTGTTCTGGCTGGGCAATCGCTGGACGAATTCGCTTTTGGCGAAAGCTCAACCAACCAGTGTTGATCCAGGTCTCAATTGGGATCTACTCGGTGTTGCAATTCAGGCTGGCCTACCGCTGAGCGCTGCCCGCGATTACATTCCAGTTGACGAACTGCACGAATTACAAGAATTGACGGATGGCGGTGGGGTAGCTCTTTCTCAGCTAATTGCCGAACGAGCCGATACCGCTCGCAACGAGCAGTTCAATCGGGATCGAATGAGAATTCAGAAAACTTCGGTTTCCGTGCTTTGGCCACTTGGGCTTACGGTTTTACCCGCGTTTGTCCTGATGGCGGTTGTGCCCATCGGGGCTGCACTTCTACTTACCGGAAGGTAGTCCGTAGTTCTCTCGGAAAGTGGCGTGCTCGTAGTCGCGACGGAAGCGACCGCGGTCTTGCAATTCGGTAATAACATCGCGGAAGCGCTCAACTCCGTAAGGCTGGACGTGAGCATTTACGTTGAAACCATCGCCTACACCGGTGTCAATCCAGTCTTCAATGGTGTCTGCAATCTGCTCTGGGGTACCAAAAATGGTGCGCTGACCACGGGTCAGGTTGTGGTGAACAAGTTGCTTCACAGTGAAACCGTTTGCCTGCGCCACGCCACCGATGTCGTTTCGGCGGTACTGAATCACTTCGTCGTCGGTTGGGATCTTGTCGAACAACTCAACTGGCAGTGGCTTGTTTGGATCAAGTTCCTCAAGTGGTAGACCAATCTGGTTGGAAAGCTGGCGAAGCAAGAAGTTCAGATCCATCAGCTCATCAACATCAGCCTTTAGCTGTCTTGCCTTGGCGTCGCTTTCGGCAACTACGGCATACAAACCAGGCAGCACAATCAGGTGGTCAGGGTTGCGCCCATAGTCTTTCGCATAGCCCTTGACCTCGGCGTAGAAGGCACGGTCCTTCTCAATATTTGGCTGTGAGGTAAACAACGCATCGGCATACTTTGAACCGAACTTGCGGCTCTGAGTTGAGATACCTGCCTGGAAAAGAAGCGGACGATCGCCTTCGTGACGACCAGTCAACTGCAGAACACCCTTGGAGCGGTAGTACTCACCCTCGTAATCGATTGGGTGGGTCAAAGCTGGGTCGATGTAAACATCATTTTCCTTGTCGGCAACGATGGCTTCTTTCGGGAAGGAATCCCAAAGAGCGGTTACCACTTCAACAAACTCCGATGCCTTGGCATAGCGCTCGTCGCGGTCAAGCTTGATACCGGCCGGCATACCCAAAGCCTCAAGAAGGTGGTCGTCTTGGCTGGTAACAATGTTCCAACCGGCACGGCCCTTACTGATGTGGTGAAGCGAGGCAATTGCTCTGGCAACAAAGTATGGGTGGCCGTGCAAGGACTGGGCGGTGGAGATTAGACCAAGGTGAGTGGTGTTCATCGCGATGGCCGCCAGAGTTAGAGCAGGGTCTAGGCCGCGGCGAGGCTTACGAAGGAAGCTGTTACCCAAAACAGCTGGGGTGTCTGGTAAGAAGATTGCATCAAACTTCGACTCTTCGGCGAGCTTGGCAAAGCGAATCTGGTGATCGATGTCGTCGACCAAAACGGTTGGGTCTTCAAAGGTCTTCCAGCTGGCATCATGTCTGCCGGAAGTGTGGAAAATCAGGTTCAGGCGAATCTGCTTTTTCATACTGGGAAGCCTCCTAGACCCCGGGGTGTAATCACCAGTTGGATTTGAGGCAAGTCTACTTTTAGTTATCCACCGATTCTGGTTATTCCGCCATCGGTATGCCATTTCGCGGATGAATAGATGCATGACATCGAAATTGAAAAGAATTATGAACGAGGACGGCTCGGCAACGGCAGAGTACGCCATCGCCACCATCGTCTCCATGGTCAGGTGTTCGCGGGTAGACAAACACATCGCCGCCACAGTCGCAGAGTCGATGTCTACCCGTATCGAAAACTTGAATGACCAAAACTGGAACTACTCAATCAATGAAATCGATTTCACGATGTAGGTAGTTGTTGTCCCGCCGCCAGGAAATTCTTTCGTTTTTGCAATAGCCAAAACCTTGACTTGGTCTCGCAAAGCGAATCTGTGAGTTCCTGGCCCGGCGATTGCTGAAGCATCAAGTGTTACTACGGTCTCATGAGCGACTTCAATTTGCCAGGCCTTTACAGTACTGAGAGTTACAAGCTGCCCGGTAAGTTCGATTGGCTCGACATCCAACTCCCGACCCTGAATTATTTGACGGATGAACACTGCGTCAGACCTCGATAGCGAAGTCGACATGGCTGCTTTGGTTGGCTCTTGCCAACTTAGATCAATGTCAAAATCGGCCTGTTCAATAGATAGAGCGAAGTCCTTCACCGCCTTGGCTAATCGCGGACCGCCGGTTTCAATCGCTTTTAGAAATTCACTAGGGTCGGCATCAACACCTAATTCTTTCGCCGAGGCTAATAGATCCAGAGTGTCCTTGACACATAAATCGATAAATTGTGTTCGATTCTCACCGAATATTGGAATCGCCCCATTTGGATTGAGTTCCTCAAGCGGAGAAACCTCAGGTGCAAAATCAAAAACTACGCTCCCGGCACGCATTGGTACAAAAATTCTTAACTGGGTAAGCGAGGTAATGTCTTCCCTTATTCGCCCCTTCAGTGCTTTAAATCCTCTTCGAACCGCACCAGCCGTAGTCACGAGTTTTTGAAAGTTGATTAACGCTAATCCAGCCGAATCCATCCTTGCATCATGACTTGGTATGTTTGGTCCATATATTCTCAATGTGCCCCGGCTTTGCGAGGCCCGCACCGGACTAGCGATGTTCTGGTGAGACTCAAAACTTAGATTCGATAAATCGCTTGGAGTTCTCCAATTTAGTTCAGTCCCTGAAATAAGTTTATTTAGAAGCTCTCGTTCGTCATTGTTCAGTGAATCCATCAACAATCACCTCCAAGTAACCACGTCTTGGAAATGCATTGGAAATACTCATTTGGTCAGGTTGCCGGCTTCTTTGCCACCAGTCATCCCAATAACCCCGTATTCGGTAATAATTTCGCTCATCCTCAGATTGTGCTGCCGGAACCATAACTGGATGCCAAGCAATAAAGTAATTGTCGACAAGCAATCCAACGGATTTCAGACTTCCAGCGTTGGCGAACTCTTGCACAACTTTTGCTTTGGGTTCGTCGTTAGTTACTTTTTGTATTTCTGAAATGTCAACAACAAATAGACAATCGATGTCAGATGGATCGATTTTTGAGGTTGTGAAACTACCCGCCACCCATACAGATGCCACCGGAAGCGCGCTTTTCAGCAATGTAAGGGCTGATAGGAAATCGTTCCAAATCCGGGATCGAGTCTCAGAACTCGAAAACTCTGGATGACGTACGAATCTGCGTTCAAAATCTTCTAAGTTCGAGGAATATCTTCCAACTGGCAAACTTCCTGAATGAGGCAACAGTTCTGGAATCACGATTGCCCCCTCAACATTCGAATGACAATAAAATCATGTCATACTTCGTGGCTAGGTTTGACTTACCTCTACAATATTGAGTCCCCAAGCAAAAAGATGAAAGAGCGATAGTCCACTTCAACTCCTTGGTTACTTGTCTATTGGGAATCGGATTCCACCAGACAATGGCTAAAGGTGAACCCATTTAGTTATTCGAACCCAACACGAACGAGACTTCTGGATATAAGTTGGCTTCGCCAGGAATAGGGCCGATGTGCGTAGATTGTCCAATTCTTTCGTCGATATGTCCAAAGATCGTCAAGCTCACTGGCTCCGATTCCACTACTTGCGAAAACATCACTTTGATTCCCATCAGTTCGAAGACTTCGCGCTGTTCGACGAGGTTGAGGCTTGCAAGCCGGTGTTGCGCTCTTCCAGCTAGGTCGGCAAGACTTTCAAGTTGCTTGTTTTGCAAGTTCACATCGACCTTGTAAGCGTCCAACAAAGACTTTCGTTTTGTGATTTCGGAAAGGTCGCTTCTATATTTCTCGATTCGCAGCTGCAGTTGTTCCTGTTCCGGTATTTCAGCTAAATAGTAGTCATCTTGCACTAGCGCGATTGCACGTAGGAGCTTCGCTTCTTGCTGTTCTAGCCTCTGAAATTCTGTGTGCGAGGAATCATTTTCAGATCCACTTATTTGCAGCCATTCTTTAGCCAACTCTTGTAATTTTTCAGGGTCTGCCAGGAGACCGACGACTTTCTGCCAAACGCGGCGTTCAAGTAGCTGAGCATTCACTTGGGGGCAACCGCATCTTTCCTTGTACCGCTCGTTGCCCCTGTGACGATTGCCCGTGCATCGGTAAACGTCATAGACCTTGCCCGCGATGGAAGTCCCGGTGTAATGCATACCGCATGTGCCAAAGATCTTTCCGCTAAGAGGCCGAGTTACGCTTGGGCGCTGAGGATTCTGAGCACGTGGGTGAGATGCAAGAACTCTCTGCATTGCGTTGAATTGAGATTCCGAGAGTGGGGGCTCGGGCAACAGGATTTTCTTCGGCGTCCCGTAGATGGGCTTCCCATCTCGGTCGATTTTCGTCTTATGGCTTCGAGCATCTATGGAGCCCTGATTGGGTGAGCCCCAGATGAACCACCCTCGCCAAAGCGCCGGGTTGGACAAAATCCGCCTCAATACCGCGTGGCTCCATCGCAACCCAGTTCGAGATTTGATACCTGCCGCATTGAGAAGATCGCACATTTCACCGGTGGTTTTATGTTCTCGGACCAGCCAGCTGTAAAGCAATTCAAGGGTTTCGCGCTCTTGGTGGTCAGGGACAGGTCTTGGGTTTCTAGTGCCGATTCCTTCGAGCTTCCAACCAAAACTTGGCTTACCCCCGGGCCACTGCCCAGACTCAAGCTTCGCCCGTTGGCCGCGCACCGTTCGCTCTTTAATTTTCCTTCGTTCTTCCTGTGCAAACGCCAAGCGCATATTTGTCATAAGTTCTGCCTGCTCTGAAGCTGCATTTGAAGTCGGATCTTTGGCATCGTGCAGGCTAATACCCAGTTCTCTTAAATCTGCAATCGCAACCAAGCCATGCACCATATCGCGCGTGAATCTGTCTAGGTCATAGACGAGCACAGCATCAAATATCTTCACTTGTGCATCAGACAAGAGTTGTTGCCAACTAGGACGCTGGGCGTCTGCACCGGAAAACCCTTGATCCGTGTATTCGCCGACAAACTCCATTCCGAGGCGCTCTATGGCAAGGATGCAAAGGTTTCTTTGGCTTTCCAAGCTAGTGCCCTCTATTTGGTCAGCTGTGGAAACCCTTGAATAGAAAACTGCTCTTTTAGGTTGTTTAGAGGTCACGGTTAGCTCCTATGAAAATACAAAAATTTCTAGGAAAACATGGCGAGCATTTCTCGTGCAAATTCGCAGATTCAACGCGCCCGCCCGCCCCATCCAAAGGATGGGCGGGGCGAGACGAGTTTGAAGGGGATCTCTGAACACTCAACTTGCCAGCCAGACAAGGTTCAGAATAAACGGTTGTTTTTTTTACGCGTGTACGCGCGCGTATGAAACGGCTCGAGTTTTGCACGTACAGCGAGCCACAGCACCCCACCAGTGCGTAAAAGACCCGGGGAGAAATACACCCCCTACTCATAGGAAGGGCTTTCGTTCACCACGAAGCCGCGTTTTGACCCAACGGCAGTTTGTAAGACCTTTCGTGAATTGATGAGTTCATCCAAGGCCAAACGTTTCCTATCTGTGCGAGCGCCTTTTACACCTTCTACAATCGCGCTCTTTGAGCAACCTGGAGTTGCTTTGATAAAAGCCAAGATCCTAAGTTGCAGCTCATCCTCATCCAGGGACGCCTTTTCACTTGTTTGGGCACCTTCCCCGAACAAAAGCTGAACACCTTCATCCCCCACCTGCACAGTTACTCGCCACGCTGTGTCTTTCGCGTGGACTCCAAAGCGGTCTTTGTTCACTTTCACGTCGAATGAACCACTCTTTGCCTTGCTAAAACCAACGCTGAGCTCGACATTTAGGGCCATGTCGACGACACCTAATTTGGAGCTTGCGCCTCTTGCGTAGTGGGAGTTGGATTTATTTTTAGTTTTGTGGTCGATTACTACAGTTGTGACCTCAAGTTCTTTCACAAGTGGAAGCACGGCCCGGTTCATAAATTGGACGACCGGGCTGTTCTTGTCCTCGTCGATTCCCGCATTCGCCAAAATTGCTGCGGCGGAGTCCATGACGATTAGCCCTGGTCTCGACTTCACAATGAATGCATGTAGTTCATCGGCTTCACGCTCTAGATGCCTTGCTTCAGGTTGCAAGTAAAGGAAGTGCTTCGCTAATAATGATTCCGATGCACCCAGTGCCTTGAGCTTGTTGAGAGTGTCTCCTGGCCCTGCTTCCTCGTCTATCCAGACAACTGCTTGTCCTAGGTGGATTACATCCAAGGCCCATTGGAGACAGAGGAAAGATTTCCCAGAAGCTGGTTCACCCATCACCCAAACCAGTCCTGGTTTGTACAAAATGCCACCCGAAGCAAAAGTTTCAGGTGAGGGGTGATCCTCGCTTAGCCACGCCAAGATATCGAGAGGTTCATATTTTGATAAATCCGCTTGAACTGAATCAGCAAGGTCAAAACCCGCCTTGAGACCAGACTCGATCGTGGTGAGCGCTTCTGCCGGGGGCAAACCGATTTCCTTTGACACGTTTAGCAATAAGTTCTGCGCGCTGAGGTCAGATAGGGCACCGTCTCGAACAAGTGCCCCGATACCAAAAGCAGCTCGATTTAGAGTCTCATTACGATTTCCTGGCTCCGCATTCAAAACGTCCACAAGCTTTCGGCCAAGGCTCTCCGCTTGGGCCTTAGAAATATGTGTACTCACGGGGACCCCGGGGGCTGTGAGAATACCAACTGGCTCGAGGCTCTCGGAGCCTCTCCGTGACCTCAGAAGATTCGACAGGGACTCAGAGGTCGTCTGAATCTCTCGAATGTCAGGAAAATGCCACGGAAGGCTCGAGGAATATGTTCCTTCCGGGGTCTCAGACCCAGGGCCGACGACGTAACCGCCTGAAGCCCTGAGATCAACCCCTCTGGCTATCGTTCCCGCTGAATTCCGAAAGCCTTCGCCCCAGAAATATAGGTGCAATCCACCGCTAGGGGTTTCTACCTCAAAAGTATCGAGGTTGAGATTTGTCGATAACGATCGCCAATTTGCGATTCCGTTGTCGCCATTCTTGACGTCTAAATCCACCACGAGGAGGCCGGATTGACCGCAAGCAATCCCGTAGTTCATTTTTGGTCGCGTTTCAAACCAGTTCTTGATGACTGCCGAATCGGAAGTAGCCTGCTGTTGCCACCCAGAATCTGCTGGGATTTTCAGCCCGGCTTTTAGCGGAATAATCTTCATTCCTAAGGAAGCGAGGTGGAGAGCATAAATTTCGCGCAGTGATGGTGCCGCGTTCACGGCTTGCAGCTGTTCTGGAGAAAGCCTCATGCTTCACCACCCTGGGTGAAGATGATTCGACAGTATCGCTCGAAATCTGCTGCGTTTAGTTTTGTTGGCTCGATCCTCAATGTGGTCGAGCGAATTGTTTTTGACATTTCGTCCTCGGATGTTGAAGTGATTCCGAGGTGCTCAGTTAAACGAAAAGCACCCCGAGCCGGCGAAACCGCGTTTCGCTTGGGATCGGAGTGCATGTGCACCGGTCAGGCAGAGCCAGCCATTCCTTGCGCCCTAGAGCGCTACCACCATTAGTATGACTTATCTTGGTTGAATTTTCAGGAACTTACTGCGGCGTGTTATCTCAGTTTGGCCACTTACCGTAGCTTCGCACTTTGCCACTTTCCATTAGTTTTCCCCACAACCTTCTAGATACCTCTTTAGCTCTCTCATCAGTTTGATCATTCATCGTTAGGAAATGCCGATGAATGTATGCGAGAACATCAGCAGCTTGAAGACCTCTGGCACAATGTGACGGCATGAAATATATATTGTCGACCACGGATCTGAGTTTGGAATTTCTAAAGCCTGGGGTCCCAGACTCTCGATACAAATCAAGAAGCCGTCTGTGTTCGTCAGGTTTAGCCATTTCATCCACGACTACAAGTAGCGAATCAGGTTCGCGCACCGCTTCGTTGCATTTTTCAAGTACATGCTGGATTCCTACTCGTCTGGGGCTCCAAACATTCGGATATTGACGGGCTTTCTGCGCCACCACGTCAACCCCTCGCATCACGTAGTTGACACCGAGGATTGAATTTAGCGATTCAACTACACCTTCCATTACAGCGACGGCGCTATCGATATCTGGAAGCTGCTCCCACCCATTAGTCCTACCCAGCAAATCCTGCACATGGATTTCTGCGTCTTTGGCTGTCCCAAACTTCGCTGCGGTGTCAGCCACTACTTTGTCCAAGGCGGCGACTACAGATCCGACAGACGTAACTGGACATAGTAAAGCCGCAACAGACATATATTGGCGTTCGTCTTCCGCCGATTCATCCAGATATGCAATCCACATATATTTCATTTCCTTACCGCAGCCTGCGGCTGTAAATCCTCGATTTATAGCTAGGCCAGATCGTTCTGATAGCTAGTCCCAATTGCCGGTCAACGAGTATTTGCATTCAAAGCAGATCCATACCCATTCACCCGCAACCTGAGTAGTCGACAGGATACTGTTTTGGGAACATGTAAAACATTTCATCCATTTACGCTAGACCAGAGGGACGACACTCGAATTAGTTATCCACAGAGGCCTCGCGTAAGCCGATGTAATCTTAACGTGAGTGGGGTACGAAAGCATTAGGGACCCTAGAAAATTGGGGTTGGATTGATGCCGGTATTACGTTTCCCAAATTCGCAATCTGACCTAGACCGACTCGTGCGCCAGATGGCTCTTATCGCTACCGCATTTCCAGAACCGAGTGACACGTTTTCCCTTGACGATATGCGAGATGTTTTAGCTGCCCAAAGTCAAATTTCAAGTAGTGGGGCTTCCGGGGAACTTGCTGTCGCTCGCTCCACGCGGCCTGACCGGTCGAGGGACCCACTTTACAATCAGGTAAAAATGATGTCCGAGATATATCGTATGTTTGGCTGGATGCGAAGCACACCCGGAAGTCGCTTGGATTTCCGAATGACGCATTTAGGTCTCACTCTCGCTCTAGACGCTCAAAGTTTCGGGAGCGATTTTCGAAATGCTTTAATTCGTGAGTCCATTCTTCGGGTGGTATTTCCCAACGAAACGACCACAAATGTAGGCGTCGCAAATCAGAGGCCATTTTCATGGCTGCTTAGACTTGCAAAATCTCTCGACGGTTTCATTACCAGGGATGAAATTATCGTCGGACTCCTAGGTACAATCGACGACCAAATGCCAGCGAAAATGGAATCGGTTACTCGAAATTTGATTAGTGCAAGAGCTGCCGGTACCACTTCTCAGCTTGTTGAGAACTTATCGAGGTTGAATGGCATTCAGGTAAACACCTTACAAAATTACACGAGGCTACCAATCGGAATTCTTTCCTCGCAGTTGGTTGGGTGGGCCGCCCCATCTTCGCGAAAGTTCAAAGGTTTCAAGTCCCCAATTCGAGGTTTCGAATTGACGCAATCGGGGATGGATGAAGCAACAGCACTAGAAGGCTGTTTTGATTTGCGGCTTTCGTCACTCGAAACACTTTCCCAGGCGCAAAGGGTTATTTTGGCGGACTACTCGTTCTATGTCTTGCTTGAAAGTGCGGGGATTCCCGGTGCGGCCATTGAAGAGGATCTTCTAACCTTGAGAGGAGAGGGCAACAAAATTCTCGAGGATCTTGGCTATTCTCATGGGCAGAAGTTGATCTTTAATCCTGAGCTCCAAGAAGTCGACGCTATTTTGTCTAAATTGGCTGAATAAATAATGCGCAGGATTCATAATCAAGCTAAATCCAATACGACACGAATATTCCCGACCTCAAGCAGGGTTAGACGTGAGACTTCTAATTTCACCGGAATGTTGCTAGATGACCAGCGTCAACTTGTGTCTAACTCAGGTTGTGTAAGTTGCGTGAATGTCCCCTGTTCAAAAGTTTCGATTGGGAATCGAATTGTGGAAACATGCCCCGTCAAGGCAATTTCAGTGGAACCGATTACCCGTGAGGTTCAGATCAGCGACGATTGTCTTTCTTGCGGCATCTGCGCATTACGTTGCCCAATAGGTGCAATTGAATGGACTCACAATGGCCCGGCAATAGTTCATTCAGTGATCGATGAATCGAGCATCGCCTTTGTCGAATCAAGCGACCAAGATAAGTGGCTCTTTAATCTGAGGTTAGATAAAGCCGCATCACCAGAGTCAATAAGCCAAGTTGCAATGAAGATCACAAACAATCTAAAGCGTGAAAAAGCATCTGTGATTTACCCGTTAGTTGCAAGTTATTTTCAGCTGCTTGGTTTCAAGGCAAGCGCCTCAAATATGGGTGATACCAGCTCACGAGCAGATGTGACAATTTCTACAAGTCTTGGAACAGTGCCCGTTGAAGTGAAATCCTTCACTGAAGTCGAATTCATTAACTTGAAGTCAATTCAACAAGCACTTGAGAACAAACTGTTTACCGCAAGACAGGACCAGGAAAAAGAGCTAAATCATTTGTCCAGTTTGGCGCTTGCTTTTAGCTACCCAAGCGACCGAACGAGGCTTGAAGAACTCATCGAGGATGTAGATGGTGCTTTTGGTATAAGAATCGGAATTATCTCTTTACCTAGATTAATTGAGACTGCTATCTCCATCGTTTGCGGAAATCTAGATTTTGACCCTGAAAGCATAACTAAATTGAAGGGGCTATTTTGAAGCGGCCAGTAGTTTCAAAAATTGACACGGGGATGAATAAGCCTGCGAAGTTAATTGATAATGCCAATATTCCAATTCTGGGTGCTGGCCCTAAAGAGTCTGCCGAATGTTGGAAGTGCACAGATAGCCCATGCCATACATTTCCGAAAAATGTTCTCCTGTTACCGTCATTGCAAGAGATTGGAAGTGTTGAAACAAAGCCAGACGTCTGTCCTGTTGATGCCCTAAAAATCGACGACAATGGCGATGTCATCATTGAAAGTAACTCTTGCATCGGCTGCGGCCTTTGCCTTACCAACTGTCCGGTCGGGGCCATTTATCTTGAGACCAGCTCCGGGGTCGGCAAGGTTAATCTCCAGCCGGAAAACACTGGTTCTTTTGACAATAATATTCTCGCTCTCCGAGATGAATGGGCGCAATCGATCAAGTTTGCTGTACCAACGAGTGCCCAAATTAATAAGCAACTCGAACTTGTTAGGGCCAAGTTTTTTGGAGTCAAGTCTCCCAAAAGTCATTTGAATACTCGTTTGCTTGTTAGAAATTCACTCATTTCGCTTGGGGCAAATACTGCTTTGAGAACACAGGGCGCTAACTCGCTCCTCTCTGAAGTGGTGGCTCAAGAGGGAGGGCGAACCTATCTTGTCGAAATCGAAACGAATGACGACACATTGGATGCGTTCCGCAGGCTAGTTTCATCCGCCGCGAGAGCTATAAACAGTCTCGGCGTTGAAAGGTCCGCACTTTCGCTCGTGATGATCGTGCCCCAGTTACCAAACAAGCGCGTTGATTTTTACAGGCTTGTGAAGGACGCAAGGATTTATTTGGGATTGCGGATTATTGTAATTCCGTTTGCGGCACTAATCGCTGCAGTCATTATGAGGCGCATCGGATTAGAAAGAACCTTCGGTAGTTTCGTGGCTGAAGAGGGCAAAGAATCGCTGAGCGAAATTGCTGAATCAACGTTTGGTTTTCGATTTTCAGAAACTCTAGGACTTAAGCCTTCGAAGTAGACAATTCTGTTAGTGCCTCTCGTATTCGCCTATTAGCCAATTCTACGTATTCAGGGTTTAGTTCAGATGCTAGGAAATTCCTATTATTCATGGCTGCAGCCACACATTCCGACCCGCTTCCTGCAAACGGCACCAGCACTGTTGAACCCTGCTCAGAGAAATGTTTAATCAAGCGTTCGCTTATGGAAAGCGGTTTTTGGGTTGGGTGATTCACCTTTTCTTTGGCAAACCTTTTCCCCGACAAGGTTGGAAAGCTCCAAACATCTCCGGCTATGCGACCCTTTGGGTTTGGTACCCATTCTTTCCCGTTTTTGGTGATCCTATTTTTGAGGCGATCTTGACTCTTATACGGTTCGCGGATTTCGTCAAAGTAGTAATCATTCGATTTTGAGAACCATAGCAACGGTTCATAATGCGTTGCCAAATTTCGTTTGTAGGTCGAAAACCCATTCTCATAGTTCCAAATAATTTGACGTCGATACTGCATACCTAATTTGTAAAGTTCTACCTGAATAAAGCAAAGGTAATGATGAATTCCGTATACAAAAAGATTCCCGTCTGGCGTCAGAATTCGTTGGCATTCTCTTAGCCATTCCACGCACCACGGTAACCAATCGTTGTCGTTGATCCACTCTTTGCTATTTCCAAATTTTGGCCCCAGGTTATATGGAGGATCCGCGACGATTAGCTGAACGGACTGGTCCGGGATGCTCCTCAAATATTCCAGAACATCTGACTGTCTTACTTCATTAAGCTTTAGCATTCTCAACTTGCTTCTTGTTGTTTTGCAAAATCAAGATGTACTGATGATGGATATTTGGAACGTACGACGTGGGATAGCCATAGGGGAAAATGCGCTTGTGGGTTTGATGGAGGATTGTGATTCCCTTCAGGGTCCAATCCTCTTTTTCCATTAACCGCACAATATCGGCGTGGAACATTCTTAGGCGGGGACCTTCTCGAAAATCACTCACAACTATTGCGGCGTGTTTTTTAGCCTTAAGAACTCTTTGACAATTCCGGAATATATCCATGAGAGCCTCTAGGAATTCTTCATAATCGTCAATGTTTCCCAGATCCAAAACGTCATTTTCAGAATATCGGGTTGCTAACCCTTTACTCTCCCGCTCCTGTTTCGCCTTGTGGTCTTTCTTGTGAAGGATATTCCAATATGGGGGACTCGTTACAACCAGATCAATGCTGTCCTCTTCAAGGCTCTTAAGTATTTTTCGAGAGTCGCCTTGAAGTACTTTTTGTGTGGTTGCTTCGCGCGTGCCTTCATCGAGTTCCTTTTCAAGGCGTTCTTTGGAAAGCCCTGCGAAATCTTCACTCAATTCAATACCGACACCATTACGACCTTCGGTGGCAGCAGCTTTAAGAGTCGAACCTATTCCCAGAAAGGGATCAAGAACGCTGTCTCCCGGTTTCGAGAAAAATCTTACGATTCTGGCGACATCGGTATAGGAATAGGGGGCAGGATGAAGGCGCTCAAAATAGGTGTCCGGATGATTAGCGCCGAGGCCTTTCTGCCTCCAAACACTAATTGTTTCCTGTATCCATTCCTTGGCGGTAAGGGCGTTCAACGTGTTTCTTGGGCTTACTTGCGCCTTTTCGTCGTCCAATTATTTCCTTTCGGTACTTACTAACGATAAACGAGAGGTACGACACGGTCAGCTAAGGCACGGCTTCTAGTCGCTCATGTCTTGGTGGGCCCGAGTAGCCAACGACATAGCAACCATGGCGGCGGTAGGGTTCGCCGGATTGCTGGTGGTGATCATGCGTAGCGACGAGGTAAAGAAGATCCTCTACGACTTAGTGTTGAAGGCTCTCACAGTTGGCACTCCGTAGCGAGACCGGAACGGTAACCGCTGAGCTGGCCATTGCCCTTCCCGCAGTTCTACTCGTATTGACTTTCTCCATGCAGGCATTGGGGCTACAGGTTGGTCGAATCCAGCTGATTAGCGAGCTAACCCAATTGGCAAGGCAGGCAGCCAGGGGAGAAGCTGTTGTTGGAAGTCATATAGAAGGAGATCGCGTCTGTGTTCGACGAACACTGGAAGGCGTTTTTCCAATTCAGGAGGAGCAATGCGCACGCTTGCTAGGGATTTAGGTGCTGGAACGGTAGTTGCGATTGGCATAATCGCTGCTGTGCTGAGCGTTTCAGGCGTTTTGTTCGCACATACCAACCGGTTGGTTGGGCAGGCGAGACTCGACGGTGAAACCGACAACGCCGCCATTGCGGCAGCAGATGCACTGCGTGGGCTTGTGGCTGGCTACCCTTGCGATGTGGCAAAGGAACTCGTACCAATAACCAGTTGCGTGGTGCAGGGTAACGACGTGCTGATTGTTACAGCACGAAATGGGTTGAGCGCTAGGGCTAGAGCTGGCGAGCCTGGCTAGGGAACAGTGGGCGAGTTACTCCGCTTACAGCCTGAGCCACACGAACCACCTGATGCGAGTAACCGTTTTCGTTGTCGTACCAGATGTAGACCACGGCGTGATTGCCCTGACCAATGGTTGCTAAACCATCCACGATGCCAGCACGGTTGGAGCCAACGAAGTCGGTGGAAACCACTTCAGGCGATTCAACATAGTCGATCTGGTTACGCAAGCCCGACTCCAAAGATGCATGACGCAAGGTTTGGTTCAGTTCCAGTTTGGTGACTTCTTTACCCAGGGTGAGGTTCAAGATTGCCATCGAAACATCCGGGGTTGGAACGCGAATGGCGTTGCCGGTTAGCTTGCCAGCGAACTTAGGCAATACCTTGGCAACCGCGCTCGCGGCACCGGTCTCGGTAATCACCATATTCAGTACAGCCGAACGTCCTCGACGTTCACCCTTGTGGAAGTTATCGATCAAGTTCTGATCGTTAGTGAACGAGTGAACGGTCTCCACGTGCCCAAACTGAATTCCAAAGGCATCGTCCAAAACCTTTAGCACTGGGCTAATCGCGTTGGTGGTGCAGGAAGCGGCGGTGACAATCTTTTTGTCATCGGTGATCTCACTCTGGTTGATTCCATAAACGATGTTTGGCAGTGAACCCTTGCCAGGTGCGGTGAGTAGAACCTTGGCGGCGCCCTTGCTTTCCAGGTGCTGCGCAAGCCCGGCCTCATCGCGCCAGCGACCCGTGTTGTCGATGATTAGCGCGTTACTGATGCCGTATTCGGTGTAGTCGATGGTCGCAGGGTTGTCCGAGTAGATCACACGAATCGGAATGCCGTTGGCGATGATGGTGTCGTTCTTCTCGTCGACGGTAATGGTTCCCTCGAAAGGACCGTGCACCGAGTCGCGGCGAAGCAAGCTGGCACGTTTCACTAAGTCGTCATCGCTTCCCTTACGAACCACGATTGCTTTCAAGGTGAGACCACGACGATCGCCCGCCTGCGCAATCAAGATTCGAGCAACTAGGCGACCGATTCGGCCGAAACCATAGAGCACGACATCGTGCTCGCGGCCTTCGGGGTCGAATTTGTTGATAACCGAAGCCAGTTCAGTGTTTAGGTCGTTTCCGGTTGCCAACAAACGAGCGATGTCGATTGAGGCAGGACCTAGATTTAGCCCATCGAGTTTCTTTATGAGTTCTGCCGACTTCTTGACATCCAGCGGATGGCCGTCCAAGTGTCGGGCATAGCGGTGAGCCTTGAGTAGCTCAACGGGATTGCGATTGATCAGGCTGCGGCCGTGGATTGATAGAACCACGCCGTTCTGGCGGTAAAGCCTGCCGATAATTGGAATTAGTTCTTCTGCTGCGACGAGGTCTTCGTCCCAGTTTTTTGACAAGCTTGGCGCCATTGCCGAATCCTCTTCATTGGGGGTTCACTTACCTTCAGCCTAACAAGGAACCATCCACCGAATTTGCAGGCTTCTTGCGAAATGGCTTAAGCCTGTCGTAATGTCATAGCGACGCGGTAAGAATATTTACCTCTTATATGTAGTTTCAGCACAGGAGTAAGGAAGCTCTTTGGCAAACAGTCAAAAACTAGTCATTGTCGAGTCACCGGCAAAGGCAAAAACCATTTCCAAGTACCTTGGCGACGACTTCACCGTCCTCGCTTCCGTGGGTCACATTCGCGAACTGGTTGAACCAAAAAACGTTCCGAAAGAACTAAAGAAAACTTCAATCGGTAAGTTCGCCGTCGACGTTGACAACGGATTTACTCCTTATTACGGCATCACCGCAGGTAAAACCAAGACGATTAGCGATCTGAAGGCCGCACTGAAAACCGCGGATGAGCTCTATCTCGCAACCGATGAAGACCGCGAGGGAGAGGCAATCGCCTGGCACCTGCTTGAAGTTCTGAAGCCTAAAGTTCCGGTGAAGCGAATGGTTTTCCACGAAATCACTAAGGAAGCCATCCAGGGAGCGCTCGAACACACCCGTGCCCTCGATAACGACTTGGTTGAGGCGCAGGAAACCCGCCGAATCGTTGACCGCTTGTTTGGTTATGAGATTTCGCCGGTACTTTGGCGCAAGATCAACCGCGGCTTGAGTGCTGGCCGAGTTCAATCGCCAGCGGTTCGTCTGGTGGTTGAGCGTGAACGTGAGCGCATGGCGTTCGTGTCGGCTTCCTACTTTGATGTGAAGGCAACCTTCGACCCGGCTGTTTCGGGCGAACCGGCTTTCGAGGCAAAGCTTCAGACCGTTGACGGCAAGCGCATTGCCACCGGTGAAAACTTTGACGACCGAGGTCAACTAAGCGGAAACGTTTTGCTACTCGATGCGGAGGCAGCCGAAGCACTTGCCAAGGCAGTTGGCCAGAGTGGCGTTGGCATTGAGGTGGTCTCAGTTGAAGCCAAGCCTTCGACCCGTCGCCCAGCCGCACCGTTCACAACCTCAACTTTGCAGCAGGAAGCTTCGCGAAAGTTGCGCATGTCTGCGAAGCAAACCATGGATACCGCGCAGGGTCTGTACCAAGAGGGTTACATCACCTATATGCGTACCGACTCACCAACCCTTTCGTCACAGGCCATTGCTGCTGCTCGCTCGCAGGCATCCAAGATGTTTGGTGCGGAGTATGTTTCGGATGCACCAAGGGTTTACACCGGTAAGTCGAAGAATGCACAGGAAGCTCACGAAGCAATTCGTCCAGCTGGTGAAGTTTTCAAAACTCCAGCCGAACTTTCTTCGGTGCTTTTCGGTCGCGCCTATGACCTTTACGAACTGATTTGGAAGCGCACCGTCGCTTCGCAGATGCAGGACGCCAAGGTTTCCACAACCACCGCAAAAATCAAGGTTGGGCCACTTAGCGACGCTCGCTCTGCCGAGTTCACCGCCAGTGGAACCGTGGTTACCTTCCGCGGTTTCTTGGCTGCCTACGAGGAAAGCCAGGACGAAAGCCGCAATCAGGAAGACAACCAGGAGTCGAAGCTTCCTAACCTGTCGGTTGGTCAGAAGTTGAACCTGGTTGAGGTCAATGCGAAGGACCACCAGACCACACCGCCACCACGTTTCACCGAAGCATCTTTGGTGAAGGCGCTCGAAGAGGATGGCATCGGCCGACCATCAACCTACGCCAGCATCATGTCGAACATCACCAACAAGGGTTACGTGACCAAGCGCGGACAGGCGTTGGTTCCCGAGTGGATTGCATTCACCGTAATTCGCTTCTTGGAAGAGAACTTCGGCAACATGATCGACTACAAGTTCACTGCGGAGATGGAAGAAGATCTCGACCAGATTGCCGATGGCAAGCTGAACTCGAAGGAATGGCTAAAGAGTTTCTACTTTGGGCATGATGACGTCGTTGGTTTGAAGGAAACTGCCGAGAACATTCTCGACCAGGACCCTAGGGCGATCAACTCGTATCCAATTACCGGTGACATCACCTTGCGTACTGGGCAGTATGGCCCATACCTGGAGATTTTCGAGGCTCCGGGCAGTGAAGGCGCCGACCCTGAAACCGGTCGCCGAATCGTGAATATCCCTGAGGACCTAGCTCCGGATGAATTGACTCCTGGCAAGGCGCAGGAACTGGTGAACGCTCCGGTGGTTACCGACCGCGTACTCGGTTTGGATCCTGCCAGTGGTTTTGAAGTGCTGTTCAAGGATGGTCGGTACGGCCCTTATGTGGTGTTGAACGATCCGGAGGCAGCAAAGCCGAAGACCGCTTCACTTTTCAAGTCGATGAGCCCTGCCACCATCGACCTCGACACGGCACTTGAGCTTTTGGCTTTCCCGAAGGTGATTGGTGCCGACCCTGAAACCGGCGTAGAGATTACCGCACAGAACGGAAAGTTCGGAGCCTACTTAAAGAAGGGCACCGACTCCCGTTCGCTGGCTAGCGAAGAAGAGCTGCTAACTGTTGATTTGGCGAAGGCCTTGGAAATCTACTCCCAGCCAAAGTACGGTGCTCGTCGCACCGCTGCCACTCCACTGCGCGAGTTCGGTGAAGACCCAGCATCGGGCGGTGCAGTTGTTGCCAAGACCGGTCAGTTCGGCCCGTACGTTTCGGACGGGTTTGTGAACGCGACCATTCCAAAGGATGACAACCTCGAGGATATGTCGGCAGATCGAGCCTTCGAACTCCTGATGGCCCGCCGTGAAAAGTTGGGATTGGAACCTGGTCAGGCACCTGCCAAGTCCAGCGGTCGCGGTGGAAAGAAAACTACGACTCGTGTTGTAAAGGCAAAGGGTAAGAAGAAGTAGTGTTCATTTCGTTTGAGGGTATCGACGGCGTTGGTAAGTCAACCCAGATTCGTCTTGCCGAAGCGCACCTGCGTGCTCGCGGGTTAGACGTGATTTGCACCCTTGAACCAGGCGGAACCGAACTCGGCCAAGAGATCCGAAACCTTTTGCTTCACCGTAAGGGAGACGTAGCACCTCGCGCCGAAGCGTTGCTGTACGCCGCCGACCGTGCCCATCACATTGCCACCAAGGTTCGCCCGGCTCTGGAAGCTGGCTCGGTGGTAATCACCGACCGCTACCTAGATTCGTCGGTTGCCTACCAGGGTGCTGGGCGAAAGCTTTCCGTGGAAGAAGTGCGCAACATCTCACTTTGGGCAGTCGACGGTCTGTTGCCTGACCTAACCGTCCTGGTGGATCTTGACCCAGCCATTGCCGCCGAGCGCCGCAAGAACACCGGGGAAGAGGCCGACCGCCTCGAACGCGAGAAATTTGACTTCTTTCAGGCTGTACGCAACGAATTCTTGAAGCTAGCCGCAGCCGAACCGAAGCGTTTCCTGGTGGTTGACGCCAGTGTCTCGCCAGACGAAATGTTTGCGCACATCGCCAAAAAGCTGGATGAACTGCTGGGGTAATGGCAAAGGATTTCTGGTACGAGTTAGGTGGGCAGCCGGAAGCGGTTGCTCAGGTAAAGCGCGCCGTTGACCAACGTGAAAACGGCGTTTTCCATTCGTGGTTGATCACCGGACCTCCGGGATCTGGCCGTTCGGTGCTAGCCGAAACCTTCGCGGCCGCTCTCGAATGTCCTCAGAAGGGCTGTGGCACTTGTCACTCGTGTGTCTTGGCGGCTGCCGGAACTCACCCGGACATTACGGTGTTGAGCACTGAAAAGGTTCAGATTGCAATCGGTGAAGTTCGCGACCTGGTAGCCCAATCGGCATTTGGTTCGTCCATGGGCGGCTATCGAATCCTGATCATTGAAGACGCCGATCGCATGGCACCTTTGGCAGCCAATGTGCTTTTGAAAGCACTCGAAGAGCCGCCTGCCAATACGATTTGGATTCTCTGTGCGCCTTCCGAGGTGGACATGCTTCCAACCATTCGTTCCCGCGTGCGCAAGGTAGTGCTCAAGGTTCCTTCGGTTGAAGACGTGGCGAAACTTCTAGTTGAACGTGATGGCATTGAGCCCGGCCTCGCAACACTGGTTGCTGCCGAAGCTCAGAGCCACATCGGAATGGCACGTCGTCTTGCGCTGAGTGCTGAGGTCCGCAAACGACGTCACGACTATCTGCAGGCTGCCATGAGTATCAACAATGTGACTCATGCCGTTCGCGCTTCGGAAAAGTGGCTTGACCTAGCTAAGAAAGATGCCCTGGCTCTCACCAAAGAGCGAGATGAGGAAGAGTTACAAAGCCTGCTGCACAGCCTTGGGCTTGCACCGGGTGACGCCATTCCTCCTGCTTACCGACCAGATGTTAAACGTTTGGAAGAGGCGCAGAAGCGCAGGGCAACTAGAAGCCTGCGTGATGGAATCGACCGCATTCTGGTTGACCTTTTGGCGCTTTACCGAGATGTTTTGACTGTTCAGCTTTATACCAAGGCCGCTCTGATCAATAGAGACCTTGAGATCCAAATTCGCGAGGTCGCCACATCAACCCGAGCAGAAAATACCATTCACATCATTGATGAAATCGAGAAGGCCAGACACCGCATCGACCGAAATGTCAGAGATGTACTCGTTTTGGACTCTCTCGCCGCCACTCTGAAACGGAGTTCGTAATGAAAAAGCTTGCGAGCCTACTCGCCGGATTCGCCCTGGTGCTTGGCCTGTCTGGTTGCTCTACCGTCACGCCCGTCAATGATCTTTATGCGCAGGAAGCCAACTGGTCGCTTTGTGACACCAATAAGGAGTTCCAGTGCGCAACCATCAAGGTTCCGTTGGACTGGGGGAAGCCAACCGGTAAGACCATTGACATTGCCCTGTCGCGCAAGTTCACAAACCACGCCATTGGCTCGCTTCTTCTAAACCCTGGCGGCCCTGGCGGCTCAGGTATCGATTTCTTGATTAACAACTACGACAACATCGGTACCGAAACTCTTCGCGACACCTACACTCTGGTTTCGTTTGACCCACGAGGTGTTGGCAAGAGCACCAAAGTGACTTGCTACGACGCAGTGGGAACGGACCATTTCCTTTACGACACCATCGATGCCGAAATCGGAACTGCAAAAGACTTGGAACTGTCGCGTGCGGAAGTAAAGAAGTTCGACGCAGCTTGTAAACAGAACTCCGGCGAGGTGCTTGGCTTCGTTGACACCGTGAGTGCTGCCAAAGACATGGACGTCATCCGCGCTGTCCTAAAGAGCGACAAGTTGAACTACCTCGGCTTCTCTTACGGAACTTTCTTGGGCACCACCTACGCCACTTTGTTTCCAGAAAAAGTTGGTCGTTTTGTACTAGACGGTGCCATCGATCCACGCGTGACCGATTCGCAGCAAACGTTGAATCAACTCAAGGGTTTCGACCTAGCTTTGAACAACTACCTTCGCGACTGTGTGAAGAATAACGCCGACTGCCCATTCACCGGAACGCTCGCTGAAGCCAAGGTTCAGGTTCAAACCTTCCTGCGCACCATGGAAAACAAAACTCTCACAACTAAAGACGGTCGCAAGTTGAACATTGCTTCGGCTTCAACCGGTTTGATTATGGCGCTTTATTCCGATAGTTACTGGCAGTATTTGAGCCAGGCCTTCGACGAAGTCTTCAATAAAAAGTCGGGTACTACTTTTATGTTGTTGGCCGACTTCTACAATGACCGCGACAACACGGGCCACTACGCAAGCAACAGCCTCGAAGCCAACATCGCCGTCAACTGTCTAGACAGCAGGTCTTCGGCTAAGCCTGAAGATATGGCTAAGCAGAATCAGAAACTTCTGGCTGTTTCCCCAATCCTTGGCCGTTACTGGCAGAACGGGGCAATCCTCTGCGAGCAGTGGCCTTATCCGGTGTCTAAGCATCCAGATAGTTATGCCGCGAAGGGTGCTCCAACCATCATGGTCATTGGCACCACCGGAGACCCAGCAACACCTTACCAACAGGCAGTTTCATTGGCCCACGAGGTGCTTGCGAAGGGGTTTCTGGTCACATTTAAGGGCGAAGGTCACACGGCTTATGGTCGTTCCAACGAGTGTGTCAGCAAGGCCGTTGACAACTTCCTTATCGATGGTGCTTTCCCAGCAAAAGAACCTGTTTGTTAACACCGAAAAACACAGTTATAACGAGTGAATAACGGCGGGAACAAACACGCCAAATTTAGATTTTTGGTCTATTTCTCAGGATAGATTTTGGAATGGCGCATGTCTTGCATGCTCTGGCCCATTCAAAGCCGAATGGGTTTTCACAATGAACATTGGAGTTCAATGGGATCCACAGAGAACGAAAAGGTTTGGGCCGAGGCCCAATCCAGCCCTGAGTTCCAAGCCCTGAAGAAAAAGTTCCGCAACTATGCTTTCCCAGTTGCCGCTGTTTCGCTGGCTTGGTACTTCCTTTATGTAGTCCTGACCGGTTTTGCGCGTGATTTCATCAACCAAAAACTGTTCGGCAACATCACCCTTGCATTTGTCTTGGGTCTTCTACAGTTCGTAACCACCTTCGGCATTGCCTGGGCTTACGACCGTCACTCAACCGCACACCTTGACGACGAATCAGACAAGATCGCTCGTAAGGTCGAGCAGGAGCTAGGTAAATAATGAATTCATCGACACTTAGCGCAACACTGTTCCTCGCCTTCGTTGCGGTTACCTTGGTAATCGTTTGGCGTGCTGGTGGCTCCAACAAGAAGTCAACCGACTTCTACGATGGTGGCGCCAGCTTCTCCGGTTTCCAGAATGGTCTTGCCATCGCTGGTGACTACATGTCAGCCGCATCGTTCCTTGGTATCGCAGGTACCATCGCGCTGTTTGGTTACGACGGCTTCCTTTACTCAATCGGCTTCTTGGTCGCTTGGTTGGTTGCACTTCTACTAATCGCTGAGCCGCTACGTAACTCGGGACGATTCACCATGGGTGACGTTCTTGCGTTCCGTATGCGCCAGGTACCAGTTCGCACAGCAGCAGCGGTTTCGACCCTTGTTGTTTCGATCTTCTACCTAATGGCTCAGATGGTTGGTGCAGGTGCACTTGTTTCACTTCTACTAGGCATCACTGACGCGACCGCCAAGAACTACATCATCGCTGGTGTGGGTATCTTGATGATCTTGTACGTGACCATCGGTGGAATGAAGGGTACAACCTACGTTCAGATCTTGAAGGCTTTCCTTCTGATGACCGGTGCAGCTTTGCTAACCGTTATGGTTCTTTGGAGATTTGGTTTCAACGTCTCCGACCTACTGGGTGCCGCAGCTGAGAACAGCGGAAAGCACGACGCTTTCCTTCAGCCTGGTTTGAAGTTTGGTAAGGAAATCATCGATGCAACTACCGGTCTTGTAGACCCAATCAAGACCTTCTGGAGCAAGCTTGACTTGATCTCTCTAGGTCTCGCTCTGGTTCTAGGTACCGCAGGTCTGCCTCACATCCTGATCCGTTTCTACACCGTTCCAACCTCGAAGGCCGCACGTAAGTCGGTTAACTGGGCGATCGGTAACATCGGTGCTTTCTACCTAATGACTATTGCTCTTGGTTTCGGTGCAGCTGCTCTTGTTAGCCGCGCATCGTTGCTACGTGGTTTCAAGGTTGATGCAAACGGTTGTTTCATTGACGCTAAGGGTGCAGCAATTGTTTCGGGCGACAACGCCTGTCTAAACGCTGACAGCCTTAAGGGTCTAGAAGGCGACGCCTTGACTGCTGTGAAGGCAGCCTTGGTTCCAGTTGACACCTCAGGTAACGTGGCTGCTCCTCAGCTAGCCGAGTTCCTTGGTGGCGGTTCTGGTACCACCGGTGGTGCTGTGATGCTTGCAGTCATCGGTGCTATCGCGTTCGCAACCATCTTGGCTGTAGTTGCAGGTCTAGTACTTGCTAGCTCGTCATCGTTCGCACACGACCTTTACGCCAACGTAATCAAGAAGGGTAACGCTTCGCCTGAAAGCGAAGTACGCGTTGCCAAGATTGCTGCAATCGTTATCGGTCTAGTTTCGATCGTTCTTGCTATTGGTGCACAGGGTCTGAACGTTGCGTTCCTTGTTGCTATCGCCTTCGCGATCGCAGCTTCGGGCAACCTTCCTGCCGTGCTCTACTCGCTGTTCTGGAAGAAGTTCAACACTCGCGGAGCTGTTTGGGCCATCTATGGTGGTCTTGGTTCGGCAATCGTGTTGCTCGTATTCTCGCCAAACGTTTCGGGTCTAGCTACCTCGCTAATCCCATTCGTTGAGGGTGGTCTACGTTTCGACTACTTCCCACTAGCCAACCCAGGCATCATCTCGATCCCACTAGGCTTCATCTTCGGATGGCTTGGAACGATCACCTCGAACGAGAGCAACTCTGCCAAGTACGCAGAACTCGAAGTTCGTTCGATGACTGGTGCAGCTATCGGTAAGGCAGCTGTTCACTAAGAACTAAAAAAGTAATCCCCCGTACTTAGGTGCGGGGGATTACTTTTTGGAACAAACATGGAAATATGGAATAAGAACAATGAGTAAGAGACCTACGATTCACGATGTTGCGGAACGCGCTGGCGTGTCCAAGTCGCTGGTTGCACTGGTTTTCAAAAGCGAAACCGGTGTTAGCGCCAAACGTCGTGAGGTAGTTCTAAAGGCTGCCAAGGAACTTGGCTACACACCAAACGCTTGGGCAAGCGCCTTGCGTTCGGGAAACAATGGCTTTGTGGGCATTATTGTTGCAGACTTCCACAACCCTCTGTTTACGGAGTTTGCCGACCTGGCCAGGAAGGCTTTTGCAGCCAGAGGAGTTTTCAGCTTTGTTGCTACCACCTCGGTTTCGATTGAGGACGGTATTGAAGTAATTGATCCCGTGCCGATCCAGCATCTACTCGATCTGAAGCCAGGCAGCATTTTGTTAGTGGGCGACCTGGTTGGTTACGGCCCATTCACAAAGGTGCAAAAACAAATCCCTGTTGTGCAAGTGCTGTCCACCCAAAACGAATTGGACACAGTTGTGGCAGTTAGAAGCGACGAGAATTCAGCTTTAAAACAACTTCTCGAACATGTGGCATCGCTTGGTCATCGTGACGTTGTTTTCATTGGACCGGATTCACTGCAGGTTGGCGTTGAACGTAAGGCTTACTTTGAGAAGCATGCCAAGCGATTGAAATTGAAAACCAGCGTAATTTCCACCGGTAGCGGTAAGGACGAGGCTAGTGGTCTTGCGGGTGGCCTTGCGGCAATCGCACTTAAACCAACCGCCATCGTTTGCTACAACGACAATATTGCCTTTGGCGTCCAAGATGCCCTGGAAAGAACCAAGACGAAAGCTGCAGTAACTGGATACGACAACACCTTCGTTGGCGCCCTCGAGAGAATCAGTTTGACTTCAATCGACCAAGATAAAGAGTCCATTATTTTGAAGGTGCTTGAGTTGCTTTCCAATGAGCAGTTTTTCCAGGAACATCTCGGAAATGAAATCAAAATCCACCCTCGGCTGGTAATCCGCCGATCAAGCATGGGTAATCTAACAAAGCGGTAACACCGTTGATTTTCAAACTTGGTCTTGTGCTAACCTATTCCTAATTTGGAACGTTCCACGAATTAGAGGACAACGATGACCATCAACTCAATGCTGATCGACGGTCGATGGTTGCAGGCCAGCGATGGCCGCAAAGAAACCATCTCTGCGCCATACGATGGCTCGGTTGTCGGCGAAGTTCCTATCGCTTCTGTGAAGGATGCCGACGCCGCGGTCAGCAGTGCAGTAAGAGGATTCGAAACCTGGAGTCGCACCCCTGCCCACCAGCGTGTTGCGATTTTGCAGAAGGCTGCGGCGTTAGCCGATGAGCGTGTTGCAGAAATTGCCGCGATTATTTCCAAAGAGAACGGAAAGTCTCAGGTTGAGGCACTCGGGGAAGCCGGGCGATCTGGCGAAATCATTCGACTAGCCTCCTATGAGGGGTCGCAGCTCTACGGTGAAACCCTTCCGCTAGACGCTAACAAAGGCACCGGCTTTGACAAAATTGGCTTCACTGTACGCCAACCAGTAGGCGTCGTGGTTGCCATCTCGCCATTCAATTACCCGGCTCTCTTGGTTCTACACAAAATTGCACCGGCTTTAGCGGCCGGAAACTCTGTAGTCCTTAAACCGGCTCGAACCACGCCGTTCACTGCACTAGCGATTGCTAAATGCTTCACCGACGCTGGGCTACCCGATGGCGTGCTGAATGTAATTACCGGTTCGGGCGGTGAAATCGGCGATTTTCTAGTGAGCGACAAGCGTGTGCGAAAAGTCTCGTTTACTGGTTCAACCGCGGTTGGCGAACGTATTGCCTCTTTGGCCGGAGTAAAGAAACTTTCGCTAGAACTCGGAGCATCTGGCCCGGTCATTGTTTTGAAGGACGCCGACATTGAGGCAGCTTCGAGCTCGATTGCATTAGGCGGGTACATCAATGCCGGTCAGGTCTGCATTTCTGCGCAGCGAATTATTGTTGAAGAATCAGTCGTCGGAAACTTTGTCGATGCCTTGAAGCCAAAGGTCGAAGCCATCCGTGTAGGAAACCCTTTCGCCGAAGGCACTGCCGTTGGCTCGCTGATTTCCAAAACCGAAGCGGATCGCGTTGCAACGTCGATCCGTGCGGCGGTAACTGCTGGAGCCAAACTGGTTACTGGTGGTCAGCAAGATGGTGCGTTTATTCAGCCGGCCATCGTATCCAACGTTGACCCATATTCACCTTTTGCACAAGATGAGTTATTTGGGCCTGCGGTTGGCATCAGCACCGCACGTGATGTGGGCCACGCCATCGAACTGGCTAACTCAACCGCTTACGGCCTTGGTGCTGGAATTTTCACCAACAACATGAACAATACAATTCGTGCCATTCGTGAAATCGATTCTGGTGTTGTGCACATCAACTGGACCCAGTTGTGGCGCGCAGACCTGATGCCTTATGGCGGATTCAAATCCAGCGGAATCGGAAAAGAAGGTCTACGTTCGGCGGTATCGGAAATGACCGAAGTCAAAACCGTGATCATGCACGGCTCACCTTGGAATAACTAGAAGAGAAAGTACAGAGATGGCTTACACAGGAAAAACAATTCGCTTGACCGTTGCGCAAGCGGTAGTGAAGTACATCGCCAACCAGTACTCAGTGGCTGATGGTATTCGCACGCGGTTTATCCCTGCAATGTTTGGAATCTTTGGTCACGGAAACGTGGCCGGTCTTGGCCAAGCGCTGGACGAATTCAATGACGAACTTCCATTTATCCAAGGACGAAATGAGCAAGCCATTGCACACGCGGCTATTGCGTTTGCTAAAGCTAGCAAGCGACGTCAAGCATTAGCAGTCACAGCATCGATCGGCCCAGGCTCACTAAACATGGTTACGGCAGCTGGTCTAGCAACCGTGAACCGCCTACCAGTGCTCCTTATTCCAGGTGACACCTATGCCACACGACGTCAAGGTCCAGTTCTGCAGCAGCTCGAAAACCCAAGCGCTCCAGACGTAACCTCGAACGATGCGTTCCGCCCGGTTTCACGATTCTTCGACCGAATTACTCGACCAGAACAGTTGCTCACCGCTCTGCCGCAAGCATTCCGCGTTCTTGCTAACCCTGTTGAAACGGGCGCAGTAGTTCTGGCGATGCCTCAAGATGTGCAGTCACATGCGTTCGACTACCCGATCGAATTCTTCGAACCGAACGACTGGAAGATTCGCAGACCAGAACCTTCACGCGACGAAGTTAGCGTCGTTGCCGAAATATTGCGAAAGTCCAAGAAGCCATTGATCATTGCCGGTGGTGGCGTGATCTATTCCGACGCCACAAAGGAGCTGGAAGCTCTTGCAGACGCAACCAACATTCCTGTCGCCGAAACCTTCGGAGGTAAGGGTGCCGTGCAGAAGAAGTCCCCTTGGCATGTTTGGGGTATCGGCTTGGAAGGCACCCCAGACACCAACCGTTTGGTGGAACAGGCCGACGTCATTCTGCACATCGGTACTCGTTTGACCGACTTTGCAACGGCATCTCAGTCGATCTTCCAAAACCCAGATGTTCAATTTGTCTCACTGAATGTAAGTGAGTTCGACGGAGTTAAGCAAGGTGCGCAAACCATTGTTGCAGATGCCAAGCTTGGTCTAAAAGCCCTTACCGAAGCGCTTTCGGGATACCAGGTTCCTTCGGAATGGTCGCAGCAAGTTGTTTCAAGCATGAAGCACTGGCAAGTTGTTCGAGACGCAGCCATCGACCCAGACGTCGTATTCAATAAACTCCCGGAGCACGACCCCGATGGTACCGACGCAATCATTACCCAAGGTCAGATGATTGGAGTTCTTCAAGAGCACGCCCAGGATGGAGACACCATCATCGCTGGCGCTGGCGGCCCTCCAGGAGATATTCAAAAAGTTTGGGATGCCACCGAAGGACGCTTTGCCCACCTGGAGTTCGGTTTCTCTTGCATGGGTTACGAACTACCAGCAGCCATGGGCGTGCGCTTCGCAAATCCAAACCCAGCAAACCGAATTACAACATTTATTGGTGATGGAACCTTCCTAATGTCTCCGACCGAATTGGTTACCGCAGCTCAAGAAGGTTTGCCAATCACAATTGTGATCTCCGAGAACCACGGTTATCAGGTGATCCGCCGTCTGCAGATGTGGCGCGTTGGGCACAACTTTGGAAACGAGTTCCGCTACCGCAATCCTTCGGAAAACGTGGTTGAAACCGTTCAAGCCGATTCCAAGGCAAAGCGTCTTGAGGGTGATTATTTGAAGGTCGACCTTGTTTCGATTGCCACCGGCCTCGGTGCGGTCTCACTTCGCGTGAAAACTGTCGAAGAATTCCGACAAGCACTGAATGACACTCGAAATGAATCGCGTCCAGTGGTAATTGTGGTGGCAACCATTCCACATGCCAACCTTCCTGCCTCGGAAGTTTGGTGGGATGTCGAGCCGGCTCAGGTAAGCGACGCTCCTTGGCTTGGTTCGGTTCGGGAAGACTACAATCAGGGACGCGCCAACCAACGTTGGCACGGCTAACCATGAAGAATCCGCTCGATCACGCAAAGTTTCTTGACCGACTAAAAAGCGGTGAATTAACCGTAGGCACGTTTCTCGGTCTAGCGTCACCGCTAGCCGCCGAAGTAGCTTCCGTTAGTGGGTTTGATTGGGTGCTTCTCGACTTAGAGCACGGTGGCGGTGGCGAGGAGCAGCTCTCACCAACAGTAATCGCCAGCAATGCCTACGGTGTGCCAACTTTTGTGCGAGTGGAATCTAACGAACGAATTCGCATAGGCCGAGCGCTAGATGCTGGTGCTTCCGGGGTGATGGTGCCGCGATTGCAATCCAAAGCAGAGGCTGAAGCCGTTGTAAATCACTTCACATTTCCCCCTACGGGAGACCGCGGAGTTGCCAGTTACAACCGGGCAGCAGCCTGGGGGTTAAATCCGAAAGCTCTGGAAGCGGTGAAAACCACCGCAACCATAATTCAAATTGAGACTCTGGGAAGCCTCGACCAGGTTGAAGAAATTGCTGCAATTGAGGGCGTCGATGTTCTTTTTGTTGGTCCGCTGGATCTGAGTTACTCACTCGGCATACCTCGTGACTTCAAGAATCCCATCTTCATCGCGGCTCTCGAAAAGGTTGTTACCGCAGCCAAACGCCATGGCAAGGCCGCCGGAATCCTGTCGTCGGATTCTGAAGTCGCTAAGCAGCACATCGCACTGGGATTTACATTTATTGCGCTGTCGTCGGATTCAGTTTTGTTGTCTCGCTCAATTGTCGAAAATCTAGAAAAAGTAAAGGGAAAGTAATGTCTGCAAAAGAAATCGGAGTAGGTCTAGTAAGCGTTGGTTGGATGGGCAAGGTTCACAGCCGCGCTTATCAAGCAATTCCAGTGGTTTACCCAGAACTTGGCATTAAGCCTCGCCTAGTCATTGCTGCTGACACTGAACCTAGTCGCGGCGTTTATGCCAAGGAAGTTTTAGGTTATGAAGAATCAACCTTGGATTACCACGAGGTATTGAACCACCCTGATGTTGATGTGGTGTCAATTTGTGCTCCAAACTTCTTGCACGCCGAAATCGGTATTGCAGCAGCCAAAGCTGGCAAGGCGTTTTGGATTGAGAAGCCAGTTGGTCGAGGTGTTGCCGAAACCACCTCGGTTCAGGAAGCTGCCAAGGCTGCGGGGGTTGTCTCGAGCATCGGTTTCAATTACCGCCATGCACCAGCAGTTGAAAAGGCTAAGGCTTTGATTGCCGAAGGGCGAATCGGCCGTGTAACCAACATTCGTGGAGTTTTCTTCGCCGACTATTCGGCAGAACCTAACGGTGCGCTTTCCTGGCGCTTCAACCGCAAGCTAGCTGGCTCAGGCGTTCTGGGAGACCTAATGGGTCACCTTGTTGACCTCGTTCAGTATGTGGTTGGTCCGGTTGAAAGTGTCTCGGGTATGACCTCGACAATCATCAAACAGCGCCCAATTCAGCAAATGGGTGTTGGCACTCACTTCGACGTGATCGAAGGTGGCGAACTTGGCGACGTTGAAAACGAAGACTACGCCGGCATGATGATTCGTTTTGCCGATAACGCAGTTGGGGCTGGAGCGGTTGGAACACTCGAAGCTTCTCGCGTAGCGGTTGGTCCACGTGCTTCATACAATTTCGAAATTTATGGAACCGAAGGCTCGATTCGCTGGGATTTCGAGCGCATGAATGAACTCGAGGTTGCAGTAGGCCGCAAGGGTGATCTAGTTGGTTACACCCGAGTAATGGCTGGCCCAGACTTCGGAGACTTCAGTCACTTCCAGCCAGGTGCCGGTACCAGCATGGGTTTTGATGACCTTAAGGTTATCGAGGCGCGTAAGTTCCTCGAATCTTTCACCGGTGCAAAACACTTGAACTCAAACATCAACGATGCCGTTTCTTCGGCCGCTGTAATTGATGCCGCGGAACGTTCGGCAGAGTCTGGTCAGTGGATCAAGCTCTCACCTGTTCCTGGTGTGACCTCCGCTATCCGCTAAAAATGCAGACCGTCGTTGCCTTTGGCAAAGTTGATGTTGCACTGGTTTCCGAAATTCTCGGTGATCAGCTGCAACTCATCACCGAACCTACCGATAGCGATTTGGAAACTGCAAGTGGTGCCATTGTTCGTGCCAATTTTAATTTCGATGAAGCGGTTTTCAACCGGATGCCAAAGCTGAAAGTAATTGCTAGAACCGGTGTTGGTACCGAGCGGGTTGACTTAGCGACTGCCAAGGGTAGAGATATTCCGGTTGTAATTACGCCAGGCAGCAATACAAACGCGGTTGCCGAAGGAGCTTTGGCACTTGCACTCCACCTAACCAAACGGCTGTCTCCCCTCACGGAACTTGTTTCCTCTGAGCGCTGGGCCGAGCGTGACAACTATCCACTAGGTGACATAGAAGGTTCGACCTTTGGGATTGTTGGGTACGGCCGGATTGGTCGACGTCTGGCAGACATCGTTGAAGTAATGGGCGCCAAGGTATTGGCCTTTGACCCGTTCGCTGAAGTGCCGGCCAGTCGCTCTGCAGAAACCTTAAACGAACTGTTGTCCTCGAGTAATTTCATCAGTTTGCATGTTCCCTTGACGAATGACAACCACCACCTAATCAACGAAGCAACCTTAGCGTTGATGCCACAAGGAGCGACACTCATCAATTGCAGTCGAGGGCCACTCATAAACCTAGACGACGCACTCATGGCTCTAAAAAGCGGTCAAGTAGGAGGCGTAGGTCTCGACGTATTCGATGAAGAACCACCGGCACATCACCCCATTTTTGATCATCCAAACGTTGTGCTTACACCGCACGTAATGGGGTTGAGTGCAAAAGCCGCTGCACAAACTTTTGTTGATGCAGCACAGGGTGTGAGGGATGTACTTGAAGGAAGGGCACCTAAGGCAACGGCATGAAAATCGCGATCACTGGTTCAACGGGGTTCGTTGGTAGCAACATTGCGACTGTCCTCCAAGGGTTTGGACACCAAGTTGTTGGTCTCACTCGACGGGAAACGACAGACCTGCCCTGGCAAACAAGGGTCACCGATTTCCAAGATGTAGGCGATCTAAGCGTTGCCCTGCAAGGTTTCGACGCCGTGGTTCACTGCGCGATCCATAATGATTTCAATGAGCTGGTAAAAGATCGTGATCTTGCCTATGACAGCTTCGTTGGAATGACTGAGCGAGTAACCAGAGCGGCAGTAACTTCGAACACACAAGTTGTTTACATTTCTACTGACTGGATTATGGATGGAACCGGTCACCGAATGCCAGAATCCGATCGAGGGAATCCCCTAAATTACTACGGATTCCTGAAAGCGATGGGGGAGCAGGTGGTCCGTGACCTTGCGCCGAACACAGGGGCTATCTGCCGAATTGCCGGTGTCATGGGGCGTCATCAAACCTCGCCAAGTGGCCCGAGAAGTCAAGACGTTGGTTTCGGTTATTTCGTTTATTCATTGGTGGAGGCGTTATCCAGCGGCAACACTTTCACGGTGTGGAATGGGCCGCACGTAAATCAGATAACCTCTCCGTCGCTTGCTGCGGAGATTGGTGCTCAGGTGGAGCGGGTTATTGCCTTGAAGGCCTCAGGAACACTTCACTTGGTTGGTGACGACGCCATTTCTCGAGAAGAACTTGCAAGCCTGGTCTGCGATGTTTTCAACCTCGATGAAACGTTGATTCGTCATGATCTACCCCCGGAAACGGCACTGTTCCCAGCACCTGTTCCAGTGGACTCATCGCTTGCCAATGAGGAAACAAAGCGAATCCTTCAACTTGGCTCCACAAAACTTCGTGCTCTATTGGAAGCCTTCAAGCTCGAACTAGATTCAGGCGAGATTCAGACACTAACCAAAAAACTGAATTAGTATCCAAAGGTTCAAACCGGTAAGTGCCCCAGCAACGCAATAACCCAAGAGGCTCGTGAATCGCGTATTCACCGCATCCCCCATAAGGTTTTTGTCGGAAGTCAAACGAATTAGCGGGAACAGTGCAAAGGGTATTCCGAAACTTAGAAATACCTGACTCAAAACCAAGACGTCTGTGGCTCCTAACCCTAATGAGAGTACGAAGAGCGCGGGAACGAGAGTGATCATTCTTCTTACGACTAACGGCAAAGAGCGCTTCACGAGCAGGCCGTCGAAAATTACCTCGCCCGCATAGGTTCCAACTGAGGTTGAGGCAAGTCCGCTGGCCAAAAGTGCAAGCGCAAACAACACTGCAAATGTTGCCCCACCTGCCGACATGATTTCGTTGAAGACGGTGGCAATAACATCGTCCGAGTGGTTCGTAATACCAATAACGGCGCCGAGAATTAGCAGAGCAATATTCACAGTTCCAGCTATGAACATCGCTAAAGAAACATCCCATTTGATGATTCGCAAAAGTTTTTGATTATTCGATTTGGGTGAAATAACTCCGAGGCGATCGCGACTCAGTGCCGAGTGCACATAAACCGCATGCGGCATGATGGTCGCTCCCAAAATACCTAGGGCAATTACTGCAGATTCCGTGTTGGTGAGCCTAGGGGTCAATCCCGTTAGGAATTCCCCGGCTTGTGGTGTCCAAGCTGAAATCGCGGAAATGAAACCGATGCTGGTCATCACAATCAAACCAAAAATGAGGTATTCAAACGTTTTGGCTCCGCCTCGGGCTTTCAAGTAAAGCAGCCCTGTAGAAACCACGGCAGTTGCCAAGCAGCCAGCCAAAAGCGGCCAACCGAACAATAGGTTGAGCGCCACTGCTCCACCGATTAGTTCTGCCAAGTCGGTAGCGATGGCAACCAGCTGTGCCTGTAGCCAATAGAGGAACCGCCCGAATGGGCTGGTGATTCGTTCGCCCATGATGCGTGACAAGCTTTTGTTCGAAGCCAACCCTAATTTGGCAGCAAGATACTGCACCAACCAAGCAATCAGGTTGGCAGCTACTAGGACCCATAACAACAGGTAGCCGTAATGAGTTCCGGCGGTAAGGTTCGTGGCAACGTTGCCGGGGTCTAGGTAGGCAACTCCAGCAACCACTGCCGGACCCAACAGTGAAAGGAATTTGCCTTTGGAACTCATGATGGCCCTAACGCCCGAGAGCTTGTTTGATTAGTTCGGCTAGTTGTTCCTCAACCAAGCGATCAAAGCCGGTTAAAGCGTACGACGTTGGCCAAAACGAGCCAGAATCAAGTCTTGCCGCCTGTTGGAATCCAACCGTGCTGTAGCGAGTTTTGAACTTGTGTCCATCCTGGAAAAAGAAAACCACTTGCCCGTCTTGGTAGTAGGCAGGCATTCCGTACCAGGTCTTCACTACGAAGTCGGGATTTACTTTCAGAGCAATTTCATGCACCTTAAGGGCGAGCGCCCGGTCGCTAGGCTCCATGCCGTCGATACGTTGTAGAGTGGCAGCTAGGCTTTCGGTTCTTGACTGCTGAAGTTTGCGTTCCTTAGCCAACTCACGCATTGCTGCGCGCTCTTCTTTGCTAAAGGTTTCCGCCATGAGCCACCTAGGAGAATTGAACTCCTGACCTGCTCTTTACGAGGGAGCTGCTCTACCGACTGAGCTAAGGTGGCGAGTTACCTTGGTAACTAGAAAAGTTTACCGCTTACTATTAGTGCCATGGCTTTCACCTTTCCAACACCTGAACTAATCGACCCTTCGAACGTCACCTCGATGCGCTGGGGCATTATGGGCGCGGCTGCTATCGCCGAAGCATTTGTTGGGGGAGTTCAAAAACACACCAATCAGCAGGTCGTCGCGGTGGCTTCGAGAACTCCTGGAAAGGCAGAAGACTTCGCCGCCAAGTTCGGTATTGATAGCCACGACAACTACGAAGATCTTCTAGCTCGAAGCGACATCGACGTGGTCTACATCCCAACGTTGCCCACTCAACACAAAGAGCACGCACTGCAAGCAATTTCCGCTGGTAAGCATGTGCTGATTGAGAAGCCCCTAACCCTGGTTCCTAGTGAAGCCGCCGAAATCTTTGCAGCCGCCAAAGTCAAGGGTGTTCTCGCCATGGAAGCCATGTGGACTCGCTATCTTCCCCAATACGACATCATTCGTAAATTGCTTGCCGATGGAACTCTCGGGGAAATCGAACTAGTAAACGTGTCCATGGCGCAAGCCAACTTGGAAATCCCAAGACTTTGGAAGAAAGGCCATGGCGACCCTTTCTTCGACATGGGTATCTACCCGGTCAGCTTCTGCCAAACCTTCTTGGGTAACCCAACCTCGATCACAGCGCAGGGAAAGCTAAACGAGGACGGAATCGAGGAGGAAGTTTCGGTTCAGCTGAACTATGCAAATGGTGCCCGCGCCTACATTTTGCTTTCCGCTCGTGCCGCCATTCCCGGCATCGGTCAGGTAGCAGGAACCAAGGCTCGCTTGGATGTCGGCCCAGAGTTTTTTGTGCCAAGCAAGCTCGAGCTTAGAACCAACGACTTTTATACGAAACCGACCACCTGGTTGGATGACTACCCGGTGGTCGGTCACGAAGGTCTTGCCTATCAAGCCACCGCACTCGCCTCGTTTGTTGACCAGGGTCTACTCGAGTCTCCCTACGAGTCTCACGCGGACTCCTTAGCCAACCTAGAGGTTTGCGCCGAGGTTATTCGCCTGATCGGTGCCGAGATCATTTAGTAGGTGCCTACCTCCTCCAAAATGGCCGGGTCTACAATTTCCATAGGGGGAAAACCATGGACGAATTCCGATACTCGAGCAAAACTCTTCGAACCTTTTATGTGGGCGTACCCATTGCCTTTTTCGGTTCTTACATACTGGCCATCGGCGCAATAGTCCTTGCATTATTCGCGCAAATTGGAGGCGTCCTGGTTCTGCTCGTTTTGACCGGCCTCTGTATGTTTTCCGAAGTTAGAGCTAATCGCAAGAAGTGGGCGTTATCAACAAAACTGCACACGGGACTTTATCTCGCAATAGTTACCGCTTGCATTGTGGGCCTTATCGCGGGATCAATCGCCGCCTCTAACGCGAAGCCGGTTGGCATTGAACAGGAACTCGAGGGTGATGGTTCAATGGGCACCATGACGAAGACAGAGGTTGCCACTGTGACGATTCATGATGTTTATCTGTGGCGATTGGAGCACAAAACTGAGAATCCCCTCAGCTTTGCTTCCATGGAGGGTTTTACTGTTACCAGCGATCAGGTGTCGTTATTTCAGGTGGCTGATGGGCAACCAGATGAAAACCCGTTGGGCTTGTTTGAGATTGGCTTCGGCGATGGCTCGCTGTCTTGTCTCTACCTACCGGATTTTGACCCTGAACCGATCGCTAAAGAGGTTGAAGGAAAAAGCGTAATAGAACTTCTTGCTGGCGAGTTTGAGCCTGGCTCTTGCGCCAGCCACATTGACTACTGATCTAAAGCCGTTTTAATTCCAAAGCCAATCAGAGCGCTTCCGGCGATCCGATCAATCCACATCTTGGTCTTTGGCTTGCTTAAGAAGTTTCTGGCGAAGCTGGTGGCGTAGATGATGATTGAAAGCCAAATCATTCCCTCGGTCACGTGCACTAAAGCCAACATGATGCCGGCTAACCAAGTGGGCGCGCCAGCCCAAATGAACTGCGGCAATACGGCCATATAGAACACACCGACCTTGGGGTTCAAGATGTTGGTGGTCATGCCTTTGAAGAAGGCTCGGGTGAGTGACTGAGGTTTTAGCTCAATGTCAGCCTCACCGTGTTGCTTGGAGTAACGGAACAGCTGAATACCCATGTAGACCAGATAGGCGGCTCCTGCATACTTCACAATTAGGAACGCGGTTTCCGACATAAGAAGGAGAGCGGAAATACCTACTGCAGCTGCAACGCCCCAAACCAAAACCCCGCTGGCGATTCCGCAGAGAGTTACGAATGCTTCCCTGGAGCCACGAGTGATGGCAGTTCGTAAAATCAGTGTGGTGTCGATGCCTGGCACCAGCGTGAGAAGACCGGCCAGCACAGCGAAGCTGAGAAGGGATTCGATCAAAGTAGGCCTGCAGACATGGCTCGGTGGACAATTTCGGCGCGACGATGTGTGCCAAGTTTCTTGGAAGCGTTTTGCAGGTGAAACTTCACAGTGCTTTCAGAGACATACATCTGAGCGGCAACCTGCTTATTGCTGAAACCTTTAGCCACCAACTTGATGACATCAAGTTCACGGTCGGTGAGGTGTTCCGAGGTTCGCGACGAGCCGAGCGAGTGAGCAACCAGTTTGCCTACACCTTTACCAAGAACGGTTTCACCTTCCTGAACCGCTTTGACACCTTTACCGAGTTCATCGGCCTTAACTTCGTCTTTGCACAGGTAGCCATTGGCACCCCGTCGCAGTGCTTCGACCACAATCATTTCGCTCAGGGTGTTGGCTAGCACCAAGACCTTGGTTTGTGGGTAGCGGTCGCTAATCTCTTCGACCAGCTTGAAGCCCTTGGTGGTGTCGTCGCCGAGGTCTAGGTCGATGATGAGAACGTCTGGTCCGTGTTCGTCAACGGCGTCCAAGGCGGCGTCGTAGCTAGTGGCTTCAGCGATCACGGCAAAACCGGCATTACGCTCCAGGATTGAGCGCAAGCCAACGCGGGTGATTACGTTGCGGTCGGCAACCACGATGCGCGTGGTGGCCTGAGGCATTCTCCTGCCCAGGGGTACGTCGGAACGAATATCGCGATCCATGGGTTCACTCTAAACCTGTCACCTAGCCATTTGGCTAGGTCGTTACCTATCTGTTAGATGCGCAAAAGGATAGTTGCCAAGACACGTTATTTAGCCGTTATCAACGCGGGCGTAATCTTCCAAGCAATGGCTAGCAAGGTGGCAAGCCAAAAGAAAAGGAAAAGCAATGAGTGTATACGCAGCACCAGGATCGGCCGGCAGCATTGTCGAGTTCCGTCCACGCTATGACCACTGGATTGGCGGCCAGTATGTAGCACCAACCTCGGGCGAATACTTCGAGAACGTAACGCCGGTAACCGGCCGTGTTTTCTGTGAAGTTGCCCGCGGAAACGCAGCCGACATCGACCTAGCTCTAGACGCAGCTCACAAGGCAGCACCAGCTTGGGGTAAGACTTCTGTCACCGAGCGTGCCAACATTCTGAACAAGATTGCCGACCGCATGGAGGCAAACCTTGAAAAGATTGCCGTTGCCGAGACTTGGGAAAACGGAAAGCCAGTTCGCGAAACTCTAGCTGCCGACATTCCACTAGCCATCGACCACTTCCGTTACTTCGCTGGCTGCATCCGCGCCCAGGAAGGAACCCTAGGCGAGCTAGATGACGACACCGTGGCCTACCACTTCCACGAGCCACTAGGCGTGGTTGGTCAGATCATCCCTTGGAACTTCCCGATTCTGATGGCTGTCTGGAAGCTTGCTCCAGCACTAGCCGCCGGTAACTGCGTGGTTCTAAAGCCAGCCGAGCAGACCCCTGTTTCGATCTTGTACATGATGGAGCTAATCGCCGACCTACTACCTGCCGGTGTTGTAAACATCGTCAACGGTTTCGGTGTTGAGGCTGGTAAGCCACTAGCTTCGTCGCGTCGAATTGCCAAGATTGCGTTCACTGGTGAAACCACCACCGGACGTCTAATCATGCAGTACGCATCGGAAAACATCATTCCAGTGACCCTAGAGCTTGGTGGAAAGTCGCCAAACATCTTCTTCCGCGACATCGCCGAGAAGAACGATGCTTTCTACGACAAGGCAATCGAAGGTTTCAACATGTTTGCCCTAAACCAGGGTGAAGTCTGTACCTGTCCTTCGCGTGCTCTCATCGACGCACCGATCTACGACAAGTTCCTAGCCGACGTCATGGTTCGCACCAAGGCGATTATCCAGGGCAACCCGCTAGACACCGCAACCATGATTGGTGCTCAGGCCTCGAACGACCAGCTTGAGAAGATCTTGAGCTACATCGAGATTGGTAAGCAGGAAGGCGCCAAGCTACTTATGGGCGGCAAGCGTGCCGACCTTGGTGGCGACCTTTCGGGCGGCTTCTACGTTGAGCCAACCATCTTCGAAGGCACCAACAACATGCGAATCTTCCAGGAGGAGATCTTCGGCCCTGTTGTTTCGGTGGCTAAGTTCGATGGTTTCGAGCAGGCAATGGAAATCGCAAACGACACTCTTTACGGTTTAGGTTCGGGTGTTTGGACTCGCAACATCAACACCGCATACCGTGCCGGTCGTGAGATCAAGGCCGGTCGTGTCTGGACCAACTGCTACCACGCCTACCCAGCACACGCTGCGTTCGGTGGTTACAAGTCGTCGGGTATCGGTCGCGAGACCCACAAGATGATGCTTGACCACTACCAGCAGACCAAGAACCTTTTGGTCAGCTACTCGGAGAGCAAGTTGGGCTTCTTCTAAACCAAACGGGGTAAAAGTGCGGGAGGTTTTTAGCCTCCTGCACTTTCCACATTCAGGAGTAATCTGCAGTTATGACCACGATTTACGGAACGCTTCCAAAGCGCATCGATGTGAGCGAAGCCGGTAAAGACCTGCTGCGCAAGCTCACCAAGCGCAACGGCCCGCTGATGTTCCATCAGTCTGGTGGCTGCTGTGATGGCTCAGCGCCGATGTGCTACCTGGCCGGGGAGTTTCGGGTTGGGGGTGCCGACGTGTTGCTCGGTGAACTCGAGGTTGAAGAAATTGACGAGCCGATTAAGGTCTGGATTTCACTCGAACAGTTTGAGTACTGGAAGCACACCCACATCGAGATCGACGTGGTGCCAGGTCGTGGCGGAGGTTTCTCGCTCGAGACCCCAGAGGGCATGCGATTCATCATTCGCTCCCGACTATTCACCGAAAGCGAGTACGAGCAGTTGAAGACTTCGCCAGTGCTATTGGGAAGCGGCGACTACAAGCTCGTCTAGTTAGTGATTCGCCTGGTCCTCGTCGAAGCCATCGTCTTCATCGTCGTCTTCTTCATCTGATTCTTCATCGTCAGCGTCGTCGTAGTAGTCGGCGGCATAACCGCCTGAGTAACCCATGCCTTCGTAGCCACCAGGGCCGGAGTGCACATCGCCCTCACTCATTCCTGGCTCGATGTCATCGGGGTCGTAATCTTTATCGCTCATAGAAGAAAAGTACTCAACGGCACCGACACGGAACATAGACTCAAATCATGAACATAACTGGGGCAGAGCAGCCAACAATCCAATTCTTAGGTGCCGCCGGTACCGTAACCGGCAGTAGGTATCTGCTGAGCTTTCAAGAAACGAAAGTTTTAGTTGACTGCGGAATGTTCCAAGGTCTCAAGGAATTGCGCCTAAAGAACTGGGCTAATTTTCCTGTAGACCCAGCCAGTATCGACGCCGTGGTGCTAACCCACGCCCACCTGGATCACTGTGGTTACCTGCCACGCCTGGTGAAGCTTGGCTTCGCCGGACCGGTTTACCTAACCGAATACACCGGCAAGTTAGCCGAAGTGATTATGCGAGACTCGGCAAGAATTCAAACCGAGGATGCCAAATGGGCTTTGAAGAAGGGTTTCTCGAAGCACAACCCGCCACAGGCGCTCTACGGCGAACCAGAAGTAAATCAAACCGTGAAACAGTTTGAACCTACCTTGTATTACCAGCGCACGAAGGTTGCCGAAGAAACCTTTGTGACCTTTCACCCGGCTGGTCACATTCTTGGAGCATCGTTCATTGAGGTGGAGTTCTTCGGAAAGAAATTCTTGTTCACCGGCGACCTTGGACGCCCTGAACACCCGCTACTTCGTGCACCGGGAGCATTTCCAGATGGTCAATTCGATGCCTTGGTGACCGAGTCAACCTATGGCGACCGAGAACATGAGCGAGTTTCAGACAATTTCGAAAGCGTTATCAACACCACCATCGCCCGAGGTGGTTCGGTGCTGATCCCGGCCTTCGCAGTTGACCGAACTGAAGTGATCTTGGTTCACCTGCGAGAACTGGTTGAAGCTGGAAAGATTCCGCACGTTCCGATTTATGCGGATAGTCCGATGGCACTGAAGGCGCTGTCTTTCTACAGGGATGCAATCAACAAGCATTCTCCTGAGATTCGCGACGACATCGCCCAAGAGTGGGAGGGTCGTGACCCGTTCGACCCAGGCACACTGGTTGAACTTCTGACTGTCGACGAATCGAAGAGCATCAACAACCCGCAACAGCCGTGCATCATCATTTCGGCCTCGGGAATGGCAACCGGTGGACGCGTGGTGCATCACCTTCGAGACATGCTTCCGAACCCGAAGCACACCGTAATCTTGGTTGGTTACCAGGCGGTTGGAACTCGAGGTCGTAGTTTGGTCGACGGCGTGGACGAGGTGAAAATGCACGGCGAGATGGTTCCGGTTCGCGCTCAGATTGCTTCGGTGCAGGAGTTCTCCGTGCACGTCGATGGCAATGAGTTGATGGCCTGGGTTTCCACTGCCAAAGAACGCATCAAGAAAATCTTTGTGGTTCACGGTGAAGAAGGTGCGGCTGAGGCTGTGGTTGAGCGTTTCGAAAGCGAACTTCAGATCAACTCGATTGCACCAAACGATGGGCAGAAGTTTTCGCTCTAAAGCGAATAACCTGTAAACCTATGCAAAAACTGGGTCGGTCGCTACTTACTGCCGCATTGGTCAGTTCGTTGGCTTTTGCCGGAGTAGGGCAGGCTCAGGCTGCCACCACTTGCACCCCAATCACCAAGGAATTGCAGGCTTCGAAGCTTGGCAAACTATATGCCTACGCGGTCGACCTGACCACTAATAAGGTGCTGGTCAACGTGCGTTCAAACGAGCAGACTCCATCGGCATCGGTGATGAAAACCATCACGGCTGCAGCTGCCATCAAGTTCATTGTGAAGCCACGCGAAGTTGCAGCGCTGGCTCCTTATGTGGCCACAACGACGGTGCTGACCAACCCACTCGAGCCGAACACTCTGATTCTGCGAGGTGGCGGAGATCACACGTTGACTCGAGTGAAGTCGAGTTCTTATACAACCTATTTCCTACCGAACCAACACCCAGCCAAGATGCGTGAAATCGCGGCGGCTGCGATCGCGGCGTTGCCTGCTGGCACGGTCATCAACAAGATCGTCCTAGACGACACCTTTTTCAAGGGCCCGATCTGGAACATCAATCACTACGACTACTCGCGCACCAGCGGAGACATGTCGCCGATTACCGGTTTGATGATCGATGCTGCACGGCGAAACCCCGACCTGACCGATACCGCCTATAGCGGTAAGCGAGTGAAGGACCCAACCATGCAGGCTGGGCAGAACTTCAAGAGTTGGTTGATTACCGCAGACAGCACCAAGATCGCTGCCGACGCGGTGGTTGTGAAAGGCCGTACCCCGACTAACGCACTGACGATTGTTTCCAAAGACTCCCAACCAATTAATAACTGGCTTACTCACGCACTAAAGATTTCGGATAACACCGAAACTGAAGTTATTGCTCGTCACACCGAGTTGGCGCTCGGTTTGAAAAATACCTACACATCGGTGCAGAAGATGGGCGACCGCCTATTCGGCACCCTAGGTGTCAATCACAAGAAATTGGTGATGAAGGACGCTTCCGGTTTGGCACCAAACAACCGGGTGACCGCTCAGCTTTTGGTTGCGCTGATGAAGAGCGCCGCCAATCCGGACAGCGACATCGCATCACTCACCACCTACATGGCTACCTCGGGCGACGGTGGAACCCTATCGGGTCGTTTCTTTGCCTACAACAAGGTCACCAAGCGCAATGAGTTAGTGATTCCGCGTGGCAGCATTCGTGCCAAGACTGGTTTCATCGGTGGTCTCTACGCTCTGGCAGGTTTGGTTACTACTCCAGGCCCAGAGTCGCACACTATCGCGTTCGCAATCTTCGCCCGTAATGATTCGGCGAGCAGGCAGTATGTTGGTGCCGGCACCAAGGATGCCATCGACGCGGTGGTTGAGAAACTTTACCTCTGCGGCCCTACTCTTTAGTGCGCTTGCGTCTTAGTAGGACGAAGCCACCAACTGCAATGACCAAGACGACTGCAGCCGCGTAAGGCCAAATTACCGCACCATCAGAATTGGTCTTGGGCGCTTCGGCAGCCAATGGCTCGGCCTTAGGGGTGGCAATCACAACTGGGGTTTCGGCAGCCAAATCTTTACAGGACACGAATGCTGAATCATCGGAGGTGCCAGTAACAGTGAATCCAAACTTGCCAGTGATTGGGTGGCCATCCTCGGCAACGGTTCGCCAAACCACCTTGTAGTCGCCCGCAGTTCCCAGGAATGCTTCGATGTCCAAGCTGGTCTTATTGGTTTCCAGGCACGAGGTGACGACCTCTTCACCGTTCTCGTCGGTGATCACAATCTCGCTCGAATCGGCGAGGTTCAAAATCTTGTCTGAGAAAACAACCGAAATCGTCTGGGTGCCAGCTTCGATCGACGAATTGGCGGCAGGGGAGGTGTGGTCAACTTCGGTGTGTGCCAGTGCAGGTGAAACATTTAGCAAACCAGCAACCAGTAGCACTAAAGCCAGCAGGCTTTTCTTCACAGAGCTCATATGTCAAGTCTAGGCGCAGGCCTTTGCTTGGCTAAACTTGAGGGAGCAACGGTAATGGAGTTTTCTTGAGTAGCGATAAGCCAAAGTTTGAGTATTTAAAGCAGGTTCTTCTTGGAGCCAGCAGCGGCGTTTTGATTCTTGCCCTGTCCATTTGGGGAATCAACGCAAGCGCAGGTGCATCCGGTACCGGCACTAAAACTCCAACCAGCACCAAGACGCCGGATGCTACCGAGACTCCAACCACCGAACCGGTTGGAACCTGCTCAATCAAAGATCAGGCATCCGATGCCAAACTTGGCACGTTCACCGGTCAGGTCGTGAACCTAACCAATGGCGAAGTCCTTTACGACAATGGTGCCAACAAGCCTTCGATTACCGCATCATCGGTAAAGATTTTGGCAGCAACTGCGGCTATGCAGGCCCTAGGTCCGAACTTCCGCATGAGCACCAAAGTTGTTTACTCGCCTTCGCACCCAGATACCGTGGTGCTCGTTGGTGGCGGTGACCCAACGCTTCGTCGTCCTGGCGGTTCGTCGTCGGTGTATCGCAATGCTCCGAAGATGACCGATTTGGCACAGCAGGTAAAAGACTGGGCTGCGGCAAATGGTGTTACTGCAATCAATCACCTAGTGCTTGATGCTTCGCTAATTACCGGTTCAACCTGGGATTCCAGCTGGCCAACCTACGAACGTACCGCTGGTTACCAGCCGCTAATCACGGGTCTGATGGTGGACGGTGACCGCAAGAACCCTGCTTACGCTAAGTCGCCGCGAAGCACCGATCCGGTTGGTCGTGCCGGTCGTGAGTTCAAGACTGCTCTGGGCGACATCGCGGCAAACGCTGACATCACAACTGGTCTGGCCGCGGGTGGTGCCACCAAGATCGCCGAGGTGAAGTCGGCCAAGCTACCAACGCTTATCAACTACATGCTTTCGGCCAGCGATAACACCTTGGCCGAGTACTTGGCCCGTCACGTTGCCATCTCACAAGGGTTGCCAGCCAACCTAGAGTCGATCCAGAGCGGTTACCAAAAGGCTTTGGCAACATTCAACCTCGACTGGACCGGTGTCGTCGTCAAAGATGGCTCGGGAGAGTCGAAGTTCGATGTGGTTACTCCAGCGCTGTTCAACGGCATTATGGCTCGTTTGACAACTCCAACTACGGGCAACCTCCACGACATCCTCAAGGGTTTCCCAATCGCTGGAAAGACCGGCACCTTGGCTGGTCGCTTCACCGGCGCTAACTCTTCGGCACGTGGCCATGTCTTTGCCAAGACCGGAAGCATTCTTCACGCTTATGCACTCGTTGGTTACATGAACGCCAAAGACGGCTCGCAACTCGCGTTTGCGTTCTTTGCATCCGGACCGGCAACTAGCAACTCGACCAGAACCTCGCTAGACACCGTTACCGCGGCTGTCTACGAATGCGGTGCTCAGCTTTCCAACAAGTAGGAATCATGACAAAGGCACTTTTTATCATCGACGTCCAGAACGACTTCTGTGAGGGTGGTTCGCTGGCGGTTTCGGGAGGCGCTGCCGTTGCTGCGGGCATCACCGAATACCTTAAAGGTAACCGATCTACCTACGACCTCATTATCGCCTCGCGCGACTGGCACGATGCCGGCAACGACAATGGTGGTCACTTTGCTCCGATCGGTGAAGCCCCTGACTTTGTGAACAACTGGCCTGTGCACTGTGTTTCGGGAACCTCGGGAGCCGAGTATCACCCGAACCTAGATATTTCAAACGTCGACGTGCAGATTTACAAGGGACAGGGTAAGCCGTCCTATTCAATCTTCGAAGGTGCCGACGAGCAGGGAACTCCGATTCGTGAAATTCTGAGCGCTCGCGGTGTCGATTCGGTCGATGTCGTTGGTCTGGCTACGGACTATTGCGTATTAGCGTCTGCACTAGGCGCGAAAGAGCTAGGCCTTGATGTTTCAGTGCTAACCAACCTGGTGGCCGGGGTTGCGCCAGAATCCAGTGCGGATGCCCTGGAAAAGTTGTCGGCTGCAGGTTGTAGGCTCGGCTAGTTATGACTACACACCTCACTCCAGCAAACGGCGCCAAGTATTGGGTTCGCCTGCTTTGGCCGTTCCTCTTTTGCTTTGCGCTGACCATTCCAGGTCTCTACCTTGAGCTAACCCACCAGGAAATCAATCCTGTGGTTGGCATGATTGCATTTGGCGGAGCCGTGATTTCTGGTGCCTTTGTCCTAGGTTGGATCAGCGAAGCCGCCGAACTGGACCTTGGTGGCGGTCTGTCTATTGCACTGCTAGCGGTAATCGCCATTCTTCCCGAATACGTGGTCGACTTCTACTTTGCATTCGCAGCTGGAACCGACCCAGCAATGGCACCTTATGCTTCCGCAAACCTAACCGGAGCCAACCGACTTCTGCTGGGTCTTGGTTGGCCGGCCATGGCATTCTTCGGTTACTTTGCACTTCGCGGTATGGCCAAGAAGAAAAACGAGACCTTCCCGAAATTCGGCGTGGTTCTAGAAGACGAAGCTCGAGTCGACCTCGCCTTCCTAATCTCGGCGTCGCTGATTGCGTTGATTGTGCCAATTACTCACCAGTTCGATATCTTTACGGGTCTTGCGCTGGTCACACTCTTTGTTCTCTACCTCATTCGGATCTCAAGCCAAGACAAGGAAGAGCCGGAGCTAGAAGGCCTACCTGCCCTTGTGGGTGCGTTGCCTAAGTGGAACCGCCGTGGCTTCTTGTTCATCACCGCAGCTTTTGCGGCGTTCGTCATCATCGTGGTGGCCGAGCCTTTTGCGCATTCATTGATCGAAGCTGGAAAGGCGCTAAACATCAGTGAGTTTGTTCTGGTTCAGTGGCTAGCCCCGCTGGCTTCCGAAGCTCCAGAGTTCATCGTTGCAATCATGTTTGCACTTCGGGGCAAGCCTGCGGTTGGTTTGGCGATCCTAGTTTCGAGCAAGGTGAACCAGTGGACAGCTCTAGCCGGCTCACTTCCAATCGGCTATGTGCTCGGTGGTGGCCAGGGCGCCTTACCAATGGATGCAGTGCAGGTTGAAGAATTCACTCTGACGATTGCTCAAACCGTGTTTGGTGTTGCGATTTTGCTAAGTCTTCGTATGGGCAAGCTAGATTCGATTGCGCTGTTCATGCTATTTGCAGCAACCCTCGTATTCCCAGATCCAAACATTCGAATTTGGGTAGCCATGCTCTACTTTGCAATCGCTATCCCAATTGTGATTCGCCGCTATCGCGAATTGGGTTTGACCATGAAATCTCCCTTTCAGAAGAGCTAGTTAGTTAACCTAACGTTCACTTTGAGTTCGTAAAGTAAACAACGTTGGTTACCTAGTCTTTAGACGTGGTTCTAACGAATTACAAAAACTAATTCAAATCGAGAAAAGGTAACTGTGGATCAAACAGCATTCCTCGTAGTCGTTTTGGTTGTTGCTCTGGCTCTGTTCTTTGACTTCACGAACGGATTCCACGACACCGCCAACGCAATGGCTACTCCAATCGCCACCGGCGCAATGAAGCCTCGTACCGCAGTGATCTTGGCTGCCGTTATGAACCTTGCCGGTGCATTCATCTCAACCGCGGTTGCCAAAACCATTTCGGTTGACACCATCAACGGCGACCTAACGTCTTGGGGTCCGGCCATGATCTTCGCCGGTCTAACCGGTGCAATCCTCTGGAACCTAACCACTTGGTTCTTCGGTCTACCATCGTCATCGTCGCACGCACTTTTCGGTGGCCTAATCGGCGCCGCAATCGTCTACGGCGGTTTTGACGCGGTAAACATCACCAAGATCGTTGAGAAGGTTCTGATCCCAGCACTCTTCGCACCATTCATCGCTGGTATTGCCGCTTGGTTGGCAACAAGCTTGGCTTACATCATCACCGGTCGCAACAAGAATGTTGCAACCGGCCGTGGCAAGTTCAAGATTGGCCAGATTTTCTCGTCGTCGCTAGTTGCACTTTCGCACGGAACCAACGATGCTCAGAAGACCATGGGTGTTATCACCCTAGTTCTAGTAGCCGCTGGCATTCAGTCGGGCGACGCTGGAGTTCCGTTCTGGGTAATTCTTTCGGCTGCTGCTGCCATCGCACTGGGAACCTTCTCGGGTGGTTGGCGAATCATCAAGACCATGGGTCACGGTCTTGCCGAGATTCGTCCAGCTCAGGGTTTCGCCGCTGAAGTTGCTACCGGTTCGACCATCTTGGCTTCGAGCTACCTAGGTTTCGCTCTATCGACCACCCAGGTTGCTTCCGGTTCGGTAATCGGTTCCGGTCTTGGACGCGTTGGCGCCAAGGTTCGTTGGGGTAAGGCCGGCCAGATCGTAATCGGTTGGTTCCTAACCCTTCCAGCTGCAGCTGCAGTGGGTATGGCTTCGGCACTTCTAACCAAGTTCGGTGGAACCGCTGGCCTAGTGCTAGACGCAGTGCTAGCGCTAATCCTGATTGTGGTTATCTTCCAGCTATCTCGTAAGAACAACATCAGTCACAAGAGCCTCGCTCAGAGCGATGTTGAAGAAGTCGGTGTTGCCATTGCCACCCCGAAGCAGGTTCGCAAGGAAGCTGCCAAGGCTAAGAAGGCAACCAAGGGAAAGGCTAAGAAATAATGATTGAGATCAAGTGGAACGACCTAATCATGGTCGCCGGTGCATCCATCGGAGTTTCAGCTCTTGTTGTAGCACTATTTGCTATCGGCGTTCGTCTTCTTACCAATGCACAGCACGTTGTTGCTGGCAAGGGTAAAGACAAGCAGAAGTCGGTTAGCAAGGAAATCGCATTCCGCCTTTCTTCGCTAGTAGCTTTCGCTTTGGCATCATCGGTAATGGCTTACGGCCTATTCATCCTGGTGACCTTCAGCAAGTTGCAGAAGTAAGACAATTCAGACAAGCCCCGAGCCGAAAGGTTCGGGGCTTGTCGTTTAAACTGAGTTTATGAAGTCTTTGAGAGTCGCCATCTTTGGCGCGGGTCCTGCTGGTGTGTATGCGGGAAACATCCTGGCCAATTCTTACGAGAATGTAACCATCGACCTGTTCGACTCGCTTCCCGCCCCTTACGGCTTGATTCGCTATGGCGTTGCACCAGATCACCCACGCATCAAAGGAATCGTGAACTCGCTTCACGAAATGCTCGACTCGGGAAACATCCGTTTCTTCGGAAATGTTGAGTTCGGTCGCGACCTGACCATCGACGACGTGCGCAAGCACTATCACGCAGTTATTTTCGCAACTGGCGCCATCAAAGATGCCAAGTTGAACATCCCAGGCGTTGACCTGGACGGATCTTATGGCGCAGCCGATTTCGTTTCTTGGTATGACGGTCACCCTGATGTGCCGCGCACCTGGCCGCTAAACGCCAAGCAGGTGGCAGTTTTGGGTAACGGAAACGTAGCGCTCGATGTGGCTCGCGTTTTGGCCAAACAAGCCGACGACATGCTCAGCACCGACATTCCAGCGAACGTTTACGAGGGCTTGAAAGCGTCACCGGTCACCGACGTTCACGTTTTCGGACGCCGTGGCCCTGCCGACATCAAGTTCACCCCAATTGAACTGCGCGAACTTGGCGAGGTTGCCGATGTTGAGATCGTGCTTTACAAAGAAGACTTTCCAGATGGTTGGTTCAACGAAGAGGCAGAGGGCGTGACCAACCAGCACCGCGTGATGGCTCGAGTTCTAAACTCTTGGCTGGAACGTGAACCTCAAGAAGCCAAACGTCGACTTCACCTACACTTTTGGCACCAGCCGCAGGAAATCGTTGGTGAAAACGGCAAGGTCACCGGCATGGTGTTTGACCGCAAGGGCGAGAAGCGTGAATTCCCATTGCAAGCCATCTATCGAGCAATCGGTTACTGGGGAAGCGCGTTACCCGAGATTCCTTTCGACGAAACCAAGGGCGTGATCAAGAACGAAGGTGGCCGAGTACTTCCAGGAATTTACGCGACCGGTTGGATCAAACGTGGACCGGTTGGTCTAATTGGCCACACCAAGAGCGACGCCATGGAAACTATTGAAAACCTGGTTGCCGACGCCGAGAAGCTTACCGACCCAGAATCACCTGAGCTTTCCAACGTTTTGGGTCTCCTTTCCGCACGCGGTGTTCAATTCACTGACTGGGCAGGTTGGTTACGCCTAAACGCTCACGAATTGAAGCTTGGCGACGATTTCGCTGGCCCAATCTCTCGCGAACGAGTGAAGGTTGTTGACCGCGAAGAACAGGTTGAGATAGCCCGTGCAGAGGGTATCTAAGAGCTCTTTACTTTTACTCGCGATCACCACCCTCGCGTTGGTGATCGGGCTCATTGCTCAAAACGAATGGCCGTTCATGCTCGGCTCTGCCGTGGGTGCGGGTTTGGCCATTCGAATGGTGTGGGTTTCAATCCGCGAACATGAGGTTGGCTCGGATGTTCTAGCTCTTATCTCCATCATTGCTTCAGCCTTACTCTCCGAATGGCTTGCAGGGTCGATCATTGCTTTGATGCTGGCTACCGGTCAGGCGCTTGAGTCTTGGGCGGCTGGGCGAGCCAGAAGGCAGTTGGAGGCTCTAGTTCAAAGAGCACCTAGAACCGTGCAATTGGTTGATGTTGATGGCGTTATCACCGAACACCCAATCGCCGATGTGCGAATCGGCGACACCTTCCTAGTGCGAACGGGTGAGGTTGTCCCTGTCGATGGTCGCTTGCTGGCCTTCGGCTCTTTCGACGAATCGGCACTTACCGGTGAACCGTTGCCAAGGTCTCGTCAGATCGGCGAAGAGGTGCCGAGTGGTGTCTCGAACGCTGGTTCGCCTGTAGAGCTAGTAGCAGTAACCACCGCAGAGACTTCCACCTATTCGGCGCTGGTTCGCCTCGTGGAAAATGCCAAGGCTCATTCGGCTCCAGGTGTTCGCATCGCCAACCGCTATGCACTTTGGTTCGTGCCGTTGAGCATAGGCCTAGCGCTGGCAACGTGGCTGGTTACCGGCAATGTTCACGCAGCCGTTTCGGTTGTTGTGGCCGCCACGCCTTGCCCGCTGATTCTGGCTGTGCCTATAGCGATCATTGCGGGCATCTCGCAAACCGCCAAACAAGGTGCCATCATCAAGGACGGCTCGGCGCTCGAGCAGCTTGCCAGAAGTCAGGTTCTGCTGGTCGACAAGACCGGCACTCTGACTCACGGTGGCCCAGAGGTAACCAACATCCAGGTCGCACCTGGTTGGAAGCCTGAGCAGATTCTCCAGATTGCCGCAGGGTTGGAACTTGCCAGCGCTCACGTGCTTGCCAAAGCGGTGGTGCGAGCAGCGCAGGCTCGAGAAATCCTGCCCGCCAAGGCAAGCAAGGTTCACGAGGTTTTGGGTGAAGGCTTGGTCGGTGTTGTGAATGGCCAAACCATCCGAGTTGGTCGCTTACTTGAACCGGTTCCTAGTTGGGTGACCATCAGTCAATCGCTTCAAATATGTGTTGCCAAAGAAAACGAAGTTATTGGTGTAATCGATCTCGAAGACCCGATACGCGAGGAGACCGTTGGCACCATTCAGGAACTTCGTAAGTTGGGCATTGAGCGCATCCTGCTCGTAACCGGTGATCGCAAGCCAGCCGCCGAATCGGTTGGTGCCATCGTAGGCGTCGACGAAGTCTTTGCCGAATGTCGCCCAGAAGACAAGCTCGAACTGGTTGGTATCGAAAAAACCAAAGCCAAGGGAGCAGTGTTGGTTGTAGGCGATGGCATCAATGATTCCCCTGCGTTGGCGGCCGCCGATGTTGGAGTTGCTATGGGTGCCAGGGGTGCCACCGCCGCCAGCGAAACTGCTTCCGTGGTGATTGTTGAGGATTCAATCGCTCGTCTTGCCGATGCCATTCGAACGGCTAAGGGCGCCCGCAACCGTGCGCTTCAAGCCGCCGGCATTGGTATGGGCTTATCGGTTGTTGCCATGATCAGCGGCGCTTTTGGCTTGGTATCGATCACCGAAAACGCAATCGCTCAGGAGTTCATCGATGCAGCGGCGATTCTGTGGGCGCTGGTCCCCACCAAAAAGCGCGCCTAGTTACTTACCTAAGGCTGCGCGGAGGTCGTCGAGGACTGTTGGGTCTTCGATGGTTGGTGGAACTTTCACCGGTTCATCATCGACAATCTGGCGCATGTTCTTACGAAGGATCTTGCCCGAACGCGTCTTCGGTAGGCGCTGAAGAATCACAACGTCGCGGAACGCGGCTACTGGGCCCACCTTGTCGCGAACGAGTTTCACCAGCTCGCCACAAATCTGTTCGTGGTCTTCGTGGTTGCCTGCCTTCAGGGTTACGAACCCCATAGCTCGCTGACCCTTCAGTTCGTCTTTCACGCCGATAACGGCACACTCGGCAACAGCGCTGTGGTGGGCGAGTGCTTCTTCGAGCTGACCGGTTGATAGACGGTGGCCGGCAACGTTGATCACGTCGTCGGTGCGCCCCATCACATAGACGTAGCCATCTTCGTCGATGTATCCGGAGTCACCGGTGGTGTAGTAACCAGGGAAGGCGGCTAAGTAGGCATCCTTGTAACCGTCTGGGCGGTTCCAAAGGCTAGCCAGGGTGCCAGGGGGCATCGGCAGCTTGATGACGATGTTACCTTCGTCGCCAGCCTTGATGGCTCGACCCTTTCCATCCACAACTTCTACGTGATAGCCGGGAACCGGCACCGTTGACGATCCCGGCTTCACATCTAGGGTCTCGATACCGCGGGGGTTCGAGGTGATTGGCCAACCGGTTTCGGTCTGCCACCAGTGGTCAACGACCGGGCAGTGCAGACCATCGTTGGCCCAGTGGTAAGTTTCGGTGTCGAGACGTTCACCAGCAAGGAATAGAGTTTCGAGGCTGGTGACGTCGTACTTCTTTAGGAACTCGAGCTCAGGGTCGGTGCGACGAATGGCGCGAATCGCGGTTGGTGCGGTGAACAGAACTTTCACCTTGTATTCCTCGATGATTCGCCAGAAAACACCGGCATCTGGGGTGCCGATTGGCTTGCCTTCATAGATCAAAGTAGTGGCACCGGCTAGAAGCGGTGCGTAGACGATGTAGGAGTGCCCAACCACCCAACCAACATCCGAGGCGGCCCACATGATGTCGCCGGCTTCGATGTTGTAGATGTTCTTCATGCTCCAGTTGAGGGCAACCGCGTGACCACCGTTGTCGCGAACAATTCCCTTTGGCATGCCGGTAGTTCCAGAGGTGTAGAGAACGTAAAGCGGGTCCGTCGCTGCCACGGTCACGCAATCGGCTGGGGTTGACTTACCTTCAGCGTCGTCCCAGGCCATCCAGTGAACACCACCCTGGCCGTCGAAGTCCGAGTACTTGACGTCGATGCTTGGACGATCTTTGACGATGACCGACTTGACCGAACCCTTGGAGAGTGCGAGTGCTTCGGCAACGATTGGAAGGTATTCGACCGTTCGTCCTGGTTCGAAACCGCCCGATGCAGTTACGACAACTTTTGGGGTGGCATCGTCGATGCGAACGGCAAGCTCGTTGGCGGCAAAGCCACCAAAGACCACCGAGTGAACGGCGCCAAGACGAGCGCAAGCCAACATCGAGATGATTGCGTGAGGAACCATCGGTAGGTAAATCAGTACGCGGTCGCCCTTGCCTACGCCCTGGTCGCGCAGCGCTCCGGCGAAGGCTGCAACGCGTTCGAGTAGCTCGCTGTAGGTGTAGGTGTTTTTGGTGCCAGTCATGGTGGAGTCGTAGATGATCGCGGTCTGGTCGCCGCGTCCGTTTTCAACGTGGCGGTCCACTGCGTTGTAGCAGGTGTTTAGCTGCGCGTCAGGGAACCAACGGTAGACCGGGGCAGCGCTTTCGTCCAAGGCGTTCTTTGGCGCGCTCACCCAGTCGATTCCCTGGGCGGCGTCAAGCCAGAACTGGCCTGGGTTCTCGGTGCTTGCCGAGTAGGTGGCCTTGTAGTTGCCGTTTGCGTTCATTAGGTACTCCCCGTTGAGTCTTTATTTACGAACCGAAAACTTTCGTGTTTAGATGAAATGTATACAAAAACTAGGACAAATGCAATTTGGAAACCCCGAAAACGCCGATATTTGGCAATTCGTTATCTTTTCTGTATACAATCTTGTTGTTTCACTGATTGGAGAGCAATGCGAGCTAGCGACCGTGCCTATCGCAAACTCCTCGACGAAATCGTCGGAGGAGAGTTGCCTTCTGGTACCGTGCTCGGCGAAGTGGAACAGTCAGAACGTCTCGGCGTATCTCGCACACCACTACGTGAAGCTTTCAACCGTCTCGTTGCAGATGGCATGCTCGACGCCGAGCCAGGTCGCGGAGTCGTTGTCTCTCAACTTTCTCTCAAGACCGTAACCGAACTTTACGAAGTGCGCGAAGGTCTAGAAGAGCAGGCGGCACGTCTAGCTGCTCAGCGCGCCGACCGCGAAGTTTTCAAAAAGCTTTGGGACGAATTCGAAAATTCGAAGTCGCTGATCCTCGGCGGCGAAATTGGTGCAAACATCTTCTATACATTGAACGCGAAGTTTGATGACGCCATCGACGAAGCCATTCAGAACCCATACATGGTGGCAACCCTGAAGAACGTGCGCACTCACATGTCACGTGTGCGCAGATTGGCACGTTCGAACCCGGCCAGACTCTTGGAAGCGGCCAACGAAACTCAGCTAATCGTCGAAGCGATCGCCACCGGCGATGCAGCACTTGCAGCACACGCAACACACGTACACCTCCACAAGTCGCACAGCCGTGTCTCGGCAGCCGTGCGCGAACAACTAGCAAAGATCAACAAAGAAGTCGCTTAGAAAGGCACAACCATGAAGATGCACCACGTACGCGTTTATAAGAGTGAAGAAACTCTGCCGCGCGAAGAGCAGCTGGCTTGGAAGATTGCAAGCGTTGCCACCGACCCGGTAGCCATACTTCCGGAAGTTACCGAAATGGTTATCAACCGCATCATCGACAACGCCTCGGTTGCCGCGGCGTCTTTAACTCGCAAGCCGGTAGTTGCGGCTCGCTCACAGGCACTGGCTCACCCAAAGACTGCAAATGGCAACGGCGCCAATGTCTTCGGTGAGCCAGCTGATCTTCGCATCTCCCCAGAGTGGGCAGCGTGGGCAAATGGTGTTGCAGTTCGTGAACTCGACTACCACGACACCTTCCTTGCTGCCGAGTACTCGCACCCTGGCGATAACATCCCAGCGATTCTCGCTGTGGCTCAGCACGCTGGGGTGAACGGTGCCGCACTGATTCGCGGTATCGCAACCGGTTACGAAATTCAGGTTGACCTAGTGAAGTCAATTTGCCTTCACAAGCACAAGATCGACCACGTGGCACACCTCGGTCCATCGGCTGCCGCCGGTATCGGAACCATGCTTGGTCTTTCAACCGAAACCATCTACCAGGCAATCGGTCAGGCGCTGCACACCACCACTGCAACTCGTCAGTCTCGCAAGGGTGAAATCTCGAGCTGGAAGGCTCACGCACCAGCCTTCGCTGGAAAGATGGCGGTCGAAGCTGTTGACCGTGCGATGCGCGGCGAGACCAGCCCAACCCCAATCTACGAGGGTGAGGACGGCGTAATTGCTTGGATGCTCGATGGCCCAAGCGCTTCGTACCAGGTGCCACTACCAGAGCCAGGCGAAGCTAAGCGTGGAATCCTAGACACCTATACCAAGGAGCACTCGGCCGAGTACCAGGCTCAGGCTCTGATTGACCTTGCTCGCAAGATCCACCGCGAGCACCCAGAGACCACCGACCCGAAGAACGTGAAGTCGATTGTGATTCACACTTCTCACCACACCCACTACGTAATCGGTTCCGGTGCGAACGACCCACAGAAGTACGACCCAACCGCAAGCCGCGAAACCTTGGATCACTCGATTCCTTACATGTTCACGGTTGCGCTTCAGGACGGCGACTGGCACCACGTTCGTTCGTACGCTCCAGAGCGCGCCGGACGCCCAGACACCGTTGAGCTATGGCACAAGACCACCACTTTGGAAGACGCCGAATGGACTCGTCGCTACCACTCAATCGACCCGAACGAAATCGCTTTCGGCGGTCGCGTTGAGATCGAGATGAACGACGGCACTATCATCAAGGACGAATTGGCTGTTGCCGATGCCCACCCACTTGGCGCTCGTCCTTTCGCTCGTGAGCAGTACATCAACAAATTCAAGACTTTGGCAACCGGGGTGCTCGAAGAAGCAGAGATCGAGCGTTTCCTAGCGCTTGTTCAGCGTCTGCCTGAGCTAACAGCAGCCGAGCTTGGCGGACTAACCATCACCGCCAAGCCAGGCTTGCTGGAATCGGTCAAGAACCCTGAGGGTCTGTTCTAATGCTTTACGCGAAGACCACTGCCGCCCAAAAGCGTGCCGACTTCCGCAAGCGTCTCGCTTCCGGCGAATTGCTGCAGTTCCCCGGTGCGTTCAACCCGCTATCGGCGAAACTCATCCAGGAAAAGGGTTTCGACGGCGTCTACATTTCGGGTGCGGTTTTGGCCGCCGACCTTGGACTGCCAGACATCGGCCTAACCACGCTTTCCGAAGTTGCCGGTCGTGGCGAGCAGATTTCCCGCATGGTTGATCTTCCAGCAATCATCGATGCCGACACCGGTTTCGGTGAGCCAATGAACGTTGCTCGCACCATCCAGGCACTTGAAGATGCTGGCGTTGCCGGACTTCACATCGAAGACCAGATCAACCCGAAGCGTTGTGGACACTTGGACGGCAAGGGTGTGGTCGACGACGACACCGCCATCAAACGAATCAAGGCAGCCGTCGACGCCCGTCGCGACGAGAACCTGCTCATCATGGCTCGCACCGACATTCGTGCCGCAGAGGGCTTGGACGTAGCAATCGACCGCGCCAAAAAGTTGGTTGACGCCGGCGCCGACGCCATCTTCCCAGAAGCCATGAAGGACCTCAGCGAGTTTGAGGCTATGCGCAAGGCGATCAACGTTCCAATCCTGGCTAACATGACCGAGTTTGGTAAGAGCGAACTGTTCACCAAGCAGCAGCTCGCCGACGTGGGCATGAACATCGTGATCTACCCAGTTAGCCTGCTGCGTTTGGCCATGGGTTCGGCAATGCGCGGCCTCGATTCGCTGAAAGCCGATGGTTCGCTTCAGAACCAGGTTCAGAACATGCAGACCCGTGCCGAGCTTTACGAACTGCTCGACTACGAGGCCTACAACCACTTCGACACCGGAGTGTTCAACTTCGATCTTTCCACTCACATCAAGCACTAATCCAAGGAGCAAATCATGAACGATGCACCAGAGATTTATAAAGGTTTAGCTGGTGTTCCAGTTGACTACACCGCCATCTCGAAGGTGAACCCTGAGAGCAACTCGCTTTTGTATCGTGGGTATCCGGTTCAGGAACTTGCCGCTCAGAAGAGCTTTGAAGAGGTAGCTTGGCTCCTTTGGAAGGGTGAACTTCCAACCAAGGACGAACTCGCTGGCTTCGTGAAGATGGAACGCGCAAACCGCGAACTTTCCCCAAGCATCAAGCGCGTCATCGATGAACTTCCGCTGACCTGCCACCCAATGGACGTTGTGCGTACTGCCGTTAGCGTTATGGGAACCCAGGATTCAACCACCGAAGACCCAAGCCCTGCGGCTAACCTCACCAAGTCGATGTTGTTGTTCGCGAAGCTTCCAGCAGTGGTTGCATACGACCAGCGTCGCCGTCGTGGTCAGGAAATTATCGCGCCTCGCGAAGACCTCGATTTCTCGGAGAACTTCCTCTGGATGACCTTCGGTGAAATCCCGGACGCCGTGGTTGTAGATGCTTTCCGCATTTCACTGGTTCTTTACGCGGAGCACTCTTTCAACGCTTCAACCTTCACCGCTCGCGTGATCACATCGACCACTTCAGACCTCTACTCGGCAGTGACCGGTGCCATTGGTGCACTGAAAGGTGCCCTTCACGGTGGAGCCAACGAAGCAGTGCTTCACATCTTCAACGAGATTGGCTTTGGCCCAGATGCCGAAAACCGTGCCTACGCTTGGCTCGACCAGGCGCTTGCCGAGAAGCGCAAGATCATGGGCTTCGGTCACCGTGTCTACAAGAAGGGCGACTCCCGCGTACCAACCATGCGCGAGGCCATGAAGAAGCTCGTTGAGTACTACAACCGTCCAGACATCCTCGATCTTTATGAAGGTCTAGAGAAGGCAATGACCGAGCGCAAGGGAATCCTCCCAAACCTCGACTATCCTTCGGGCCCGGCTTACCACATGATGGGTTTCGACACTTTGACCTTCACCCCACTGTTCGTAGCAGCCCGAATCACCGGCTGGACCGCTCACATCATGGAGCAGGCCGCCGCTAACGCGCTGATTCGTCCGCTATCGGTTTACAACGGAGTCGACGAGCGCCACCTGTAACCGATAATTGGTGCATGGTTTCAGGCAAATGGCTTCAACTTTGCGTTGCGAGCCTGCTTGTTTTAGTCGGTCTTTCACCGATTTCAGGCGTTGCTCTGGCTTCAACTACGTCGGAGCTTGAACTTCAAACCGACCTGCAGAACTATTTCGCAGGCAAGCACGCCAAATACACTCTTTCCCTTCGTGAACTCGGTGGAGCTGGCCATCAGGTTGGTATTGATGACACCCGTCACATCGATCCGGCATCTGTGATCAAACTGTTCTGGGCTTGGGCGGCGCTCAAAAAAGTAGACGCTGGTCAATTAGAGCTCAGTGCCCAACTGAAGCCAGGCTTCACGTGGGATAAGTGCTTGAACCTGATGATTCAGATTTCAAGCAACGAATGTGCTGTTTGGATTCGTGAAGCGCTTGGAAATAACACTCTCAACTCATTGCTAATCGCAGAAGGTTACCCAGACACACAAATAGTTCTTGATTCTGCTGGCAAGTACAAGACCAAATACACCTCCGCAGCCGACACCTCGCTCCTGCTCGAGAGACTTCAGTTGGGCGCGCTCTTGAGCCCAGAATCTACTCAGTATTTTCACAACCTTCTTCGCAAACAGGTATTTCGAGGGCGCATCACTGCTGGAGTTCAGAAGGGTGTCGTGGTCGAAAACAAGGGCGGAAACCTCTGGGTTACCGATGGCTGGACCAATTCGGATGCCGCTATCGTCTACGGCCCAAACTCAACCTATGTCCTCGTGATTTATGGTCGCGAAGACGCGAAGAACTCAGAAATCGCTGCTGCTTCAAAGATTGTTTACGAACACATCCAAGGGCAGCAGATCACCGTCCTGAATACTTTCGCAAGGCGTCAATACCGCACGGTCGGAAACGTTTGGGTTCGCCGAACACCCGGTGGGCGCGCAATCTACAAGGCCAAGGCAAACACCCTGGTTGAGCTTTATTACTCGGAAAAAGACTGGGTAAAGATCAAGCAAAACGGTAAGACGGCAGGTTTCGTGCGTTTCTCCGCGCTAGCACTTCGAAGCTCCTACGTCTGGCCCTAGAGAACCTGCTCCAAATACTCCACGACGTCTTCCATTACTCGTTCGTCGATTGAATGACCGAGACCTGGGTAACTCTTCATGGTAGGCGTAGTGCAGCAAGCGAGCCACGCTTCGGTACGAGTAACCGCATCTGGAGAAATCACCTGATCGTTCAAACCACGACAGTAAATCACCTTAGGTTTGTGTTCAGCCAGCCAATCATCGGCCGGTTGCTCGGCGTTCAGAGTGAAGCCCGCCAAAATCACTGCGGCTTTGATGCGCTTAGGACGAGTTCGCAGAAGCTGAGTTGTCATCAACCCGCCCTGGGAAAACCCAATGAGAATCAGCGGCGCCGTCGTAGTGAGATTGGCATCGATCCAAGCCCAAACTCTTTCGGTGGCTGGCTCAATGTCTTCCGCGAATGGGTTTCCCGGTTGCTTGAGTGGTGCCCAGGCAAAGCCTCCGTTACCTGCATCAAGTGGTGCCTGTAACGATACCCAAGGAAGACCTGGCAAGAATTCCATGAGGCTTGGCAGGTCGCGCATGTTCGATCCATAGCCGTGCAAGAGAACAACTATTGGGGACTTCTTGTTCCAGTTGCTCAGGTTCGAAGAAAGGTGCTGGGTGATGGCGATGCTCATGAGGTCAAGTCTAGGTAACCCCGAACATGGGTCTCGAAGATGAGCTCTAAGCCATCCTCTTCGTCAATTTGCTCGCCTATTTGAGGGAAGCCGAACTTCTTGATGATGGCAATCGATGGTTCATTATCAGGGCTCACTGTGTAGCGCAAAAGCCTGACGTTTGGTTCTGTGATTGCCCAATCCCACATCGCACGAAGGGCTTCCTGGGCATAACCCTTGCCCTGTTCTTCGGATGCAATACCTATGCCAATCTCCACCATTCCCTGGGCATTTGGAGCTCCGTGAAACGAAACGCTTCCAACAGCCAAATTGCGGTCGCGGTCAACAATGATGCGGTAATACCAACGGATGTTTTCAGGGTGTTCCTTCACATCGGCGACGCGGTTGGCTCGCGGCAGGTCTTCTCCTGTGAAAACCCCGTGCAGGTTTGCAAACTCGCGACCGATGAGGCTTTTGTTCTCTAACTCGTCTTGGGTGAGGCAGTAGAGGTCAACGTGTTTCGCCACTAGGTGCTTGTAGTTTTCAACCATGTAATAACTATCCACGCCGTTTGCTAAACAATTCGTCATTTCAAGAAACCGGTGGCAGTAAGGTTCACCCAAGTCATAGACTCAAGAAAGCGACGACGCGCGATAGGGGTAGGCAATAATGGTTCAGACTTTGGAAGATTTATCGGCGCTGGACTTTATCGAGCAGAAGTTTGTCGTTGCCAATCCCATTTATTCGGGTGAGAAACTAGTTGACCTAGAGCTTGATCAAGTTGGTAAATCTTTTGAAAATAGAGAAGACCTTATGCAGCTTCGGGGCAGCCGCTTGTCTAATCTTTTTCCCGACCTTGTCGAAAGCCCATGGCTTGAGCAACTTTCCGAATGTCGCGGCACGGGCGAATTCTCCACAACCCACCGCCGGGCTTCAGACGAGTTCGGTAACCCAAACGTAATTTATGAGCTGGCTGCCAAGTGGCTTGGTGAGCAGATTTTTATCTCGGTGAACATGCTTTCAACCAGCATCACAACGGCCAGCCAGGTGGTTGGGGCGGCCGCAACTATTAGTGGCGTAATGCGCAGGCTTCCGATTACCTATTTGGTTCGCAAAGACACCGATTGGCTACGTTTTGCCACAAGTGCATTCATCCAGAACTTCAAAACCTCAGAAGCCGACACTCAAGGTTTGAATGTTTTTGATGTTCTCGACATCGGAGAACAGGATCGCGTAAAAGTTTGGCTAGACACCGACCTCGATGACCGTGAGATGCCATTGGTGGTTAGAACCAATGAACTAAGTAAGCACCGATGGTTGGAGATTTGGGCCGAATCGATATCTGGTGAAGATCAGCAGAAGTCGGCAGACTTCATGATCATTCGAGATGTCGACCCACAGGTGCGTTTGCAGCATGCCTTCAAGGAAATGGCAAACTTACTCGAGAGCCAACTTGATGTTCTTTCCCAAGCTCTAAATGCTTCAAATGACGGCTTTGCTATTTGGTCAGTTATCCCTGCTGATGAAGATAAAGAAGGCTCCTTCCGCCTGGATTTCATCAACAACGCTGGAGCTGCCGCCACTGGCAAGAAACCTCACAAGCTTATAGGTAAGGAGATCGAAGAAGTCCTAGGCCCAGACCAATCGGATTCACTTTCGAAACTTTTTGCCGAATGTCTAACTGCTAACCAACCCGTAACGCAAACAGTTGAAATTGACAGTGAAAATGGTTGGGTTGGCGCCTACGAAAACCGTGTGATTCCAATCAGTGACAATCAACTGGTGACTTCTTTCCGCGACGTGAGCACAGAACAGCGCGAACGACAGCGCCTAACCTGGCTGGCTGAAAACGATTTCCTTACCGGAATCTGTAACCGCAACTCGCTGGAAGAAGCCATTCGTCTTCGCGCGGAAGGTGATGTAAAGAGCAACGCTTTTGCATTTGTTTTCTTAGATCTAGACAACTTCAAAACCATCAACGACACCTATGGCCACGACGTGGGTGATGAAGTTCTGAAAGAGTTTGCTCACAGGCTCACCAGCAATGTGATGGCTGGTGCCACCGTGGCACGAATTTCCGGAGATGAGTTTGGAATCTTGTTCCCGAGTTGCATGAGTACCGATGCCCTAAAAGATGCACTGGAGAAAATATTCGATGCCCAGCGTGTGCCTTACAAATGTGGCAACGATGAAATTCGTATTGGCTGTTCGGCCGGCGGAGCGATCGTGCTTGCATCCGAACCGGTAACGGAAATCATGCGAGTTGCAGACCGTGCGATGTACCAAAGTAAATACTCAGGAAAAGGCCAATTCAGAATTGTTGAATTGGGCGAAGCTCAAGTATCCTAAACACGTAGGAGCGTTGACGTGCTAGTTCTATTGGTCGCCTACATGACTAGCACCGAGCAGTGGCGAAACCGGCCTCGAGATTAGAAGGAAGCCGTGGACTACACCCAGACCAAGCAGAATGGACGCGACCCCGTCCTGAAACTGGGCTTGGCGTTAAAGAATCACCCGGTTCTGCGGCTCGTCCTAGCCATCTCGGCTGGTCTCATGAGTTTGACCTATTTGACTTGGCGAGTAATTTACACTCAGGGTGACGTGAACCCAATTCTCTTCTGGGCGCTTTGGTCGGCAGAATTCATTGGCGCCTGTTCAATGTGGCTGTTTCTTCGTGACACTCGGCATGTTAAGAGCAGACCCAAAGCTTTCGAAAAAACCGAACGCTTGGTAGACATTCTTATCCCCACCTACGACGAGGCAAAAGACATCCTTGAACCAACCTTGGTTGGAGCAACCAAAGTTTTTGGTAATACCGAGATCTGGGTTTTGGACGATGGACGCAGAGATTGGGTTAAAAAACTTTGCAAAAAATACGGACTCAACTATGTGACCAGAGACAACAATCTTCACGCTAAGGCCGGAAACATCAACAACGTACTTCCAGAACTTCAGGGCGAGTATTTGTTGGTGCTGGATGCCGATCACGTACCATTCCCAGCAATCGTGGAAAAGCTGATTGGCTATTTCATCGATGACAAGGTAGCAGTAGTTCAGACCCCTCACAACTTCCGAAACCGCGACTCGGTTCAGCACTACGACCACGACATTCACGAACAGTCACTTTTCTTTGAAATTCTGTTGCCTGGGCGCGAAGCAGCCGAAGCTGTTTTCTGGTGCGGCTCGGGAGCGATGCTCAGAACGAGTGCGCTGCGCGAGGTTGGCGGAGTGGCAACTGAGACCATTACAGAGGATTTAGAAACCAGTATTAAATTCGAGCGTGCGGGCTACAAGATGTATCTCCACAACGAAATTCTGCTGCACGGGTTGGCGCCTCACGATCTAGCCAGCTACCTTATCCAGCGTTATCGCTGGGCTCGAGGAACCTTGCAGGTGCTGCTGGGCTCCGGTTCACCAATCTTCGGACTCGGGTTCAAACTCAAAACGCGTGTGAGTTACCTTTCAAACCTTGTTTACTATCTACTTCCGATTCAACAGATTCTGTACATCTCAGTGCTTTGCTTCACACTTGCAACCGGCCAGGTTCCCCTTCGATTTGACTACTTTGGATTGCTTCTCATTTGGGTCCCTCAAATGGCGTTATCGATGGCGTCGTCGTGGTTTCTAAGTAACGGTCGTCAGCGACCTCTGCAGGGAACCATCAACACCTGGACGACTTCCGGTATCTACATCCAAGCTTTGATCGACACATTGCTTCGTCGTAAGACAAAATTCAGTGTTACACCCAAGGAGGGCGTAGACCTTGGTGGGGCAGAAGCAGCTAGACAGCTTATGGTTCCCATCGCCGCACTTGGTGCACTTACGGTGGCAATGCTGCTTCGCGGTCTCGATGATGTCTTCGCACTCGGGCTACTAGGAGCAATGCCTCCAAGCGCTCAGGCACTAAGTTACGGCTTTGCGATCTTTGAAACTTACATCCTCATTCGAATGTTGAGACACTTCCTACGACGCCGACAGCGCCGAATCTCTTGGCGCTATGTCACTCACAACATCTGCACAATCGATGGATTTCCCGGCGTGGTGAAGGATTTGTCGCTTTACGGGCTAAGTGCCAGAATCCCCGACGAACGTCGGGCATTCGCAAGAGGCGAGCGAATTCCGGTATCGCTACAGCTTGAGCACCTCGATGGTGAAAAGTTTTGGATCCACACTCACCTCGGCATCAAGCGGGTTGACCCTCAAGAAAAATACGTGGACCTTTTCGGTGAGCTGGAATGGGTCCATGAAAAAGACCGTCAAGCTGTTTTAGAGTATTGCAACCTCGTGTTAGCTCAGCGGGAGGTGCATTATGAATAACTTGAACCCTCATCATGGTGTCTTACTGAAAAAGGATGACTTTGTTCAGGTGTTTGATCACCTTGCCGAAAGTCACGGATTTTTGCTTGCGAAAGTTCAAATTCAGAATCTGCCGCAGATCAACGCGCAGTATGGCACCGACTTCGGTGATGTGGTCATCAAAACCATTACCGAAGTTTTGCTTGCCTCTCACCGCAGATATGCTCTCGGTGAAATCAGCAAGGCCTTGTATGCGTTTATCTGCCTTAACGCCGATGATGCGTACGGTCTCGCCGGGCACCTCGAACAAGAGCTCGCGGTAATAAATCACAAGGGGCAGTTCGAGTTCCTAATTGAGCTTTCCATTGGAATCGTTCGGGTCGAGCCGGAACGTGAAAAGCACATGCAGTACTGGGCCGATTTGGCCAACCAAGCCTTGGTGGTTTCCAGTCGAACCGGCAAAGCTGTTGTCTTTACACCCGAGCTCACAATCCAGGCAAAGCTTCGCGACATATTGGCTCGACTTCGTCCCGAATCCGAACCTCCAGAGGGTATGTATTGGGTGTTTCAAAAGGTGAATCGAACCAATACGGGCAAGGTTACTGGTTATGAAACGCTAGTTCGTTGGGATGTGCCAGGTTTAGGTCTTGTTTCTCCAGCCGAGTTCATCCCGTTAGCCGAAGATTTGGATGTGATTCACTATCTAGACCGCTGGACTCTCATGGAAGTTGCTAAACACCGCAAACAACTCGTGGGTTCCAACGGGTATCAGGTGTCAGTCAACGTTTCGGCGAAAACCCTCGAGTTCGATGTCGACTACCTTTTGCTTCTGGAATCAGTAATTCAAAATGCCACGCCAGATGTTCCATGGCTGATTGTTGAGCTGACCGAAACCGCCATTGTAGAAAACCGTGAAAAGCTCGCGTCTAAGCTTCAAAGGCTTCAATCGATGGGGGTGCAAATCGCCATCGACGATTTTGGCAGTGGCGAAACCAACCTCGCCCAGGTTGGCCAAACCCCCTGCGATTACCTGAAGATTGACGGCAGCCTGGTGCGAATGAAAGACCGCGTGCAGGCTAGCAGCCTCCTCGAGATCAGCATGACCATGGCGAAACTCCTTGGTGCCACAGCACTTCTAGAGGGAATCGAAACGCAGGCAGATTTCCAACTCGCCTCCACCTTGGGAATTCCGCTGGTTCAGGGCTGGTACTTTGGTCAGCCGCTAACCGTTGAAGAACTTTACAAGCAGTCCAATTAGACACATTGCACGAGCCCAATAAAAAAGACCTCCGACATGAATCGGAGGTCTTTTGTAGGCCCCGTCGGGATCGAACCGACGACCCACGGATTAAAAGTCCGTTGCTCTAACCAACTGAGCTAGAGGCCCACGTGCCAAAGGCACCAGTAAAGGATACCAAATTGTTTAGGCTTGGCGGCGGCGACGAATGGTTGCCAGCGCGTTCATGAACAAACCGAATCCAAGTAGCCCAGCACCCGAAGCAACGAGCGTGCTGTTGTCGGAACCGGTGCTTGCTAGAGAGTCGTTTGGAATCCAAATGGCGTAAAGCACGGTACCAATTGGGAGGGTAGGGGTCATTCCCGCGGCGTAGGTGGTTCCAGTTCCGTTAGGAGAGGTGTTCCAACCACCGAAGCGGAAGCCCGATCGACGTAGGTTTCCAGTGTTTGGGTCAATGGTCACAGGGCTGTTCTGGGCCACGTTACCTGGGGTCGTTCCTCCGGTGGAGCCGTTGCCGTTGTAAATAACCTGTGGGGTTAGTTCCCATTCGGCGTAGAGAGTTACGTCTGCGGTTAGGTTGTAGGTTGCGCCAGCCGCATAGTGAGTTCCACTACCGTTCGCAGCGGTGTTCCATCCCTTGAAGGTGTAGTTGGTAAGAACCAACAAACCGGAGTTCGTGCGAAGAGTTTTGTTGCCAGAACCTGTGATGTCGGCTGGTGCGGTTCCACCGGTATTTGTGTTGCCGTCAAAGGTGATGGTGTAGCTTGCTACCGCGGTCCATTTTGCGTACAGAGTGATGTCTGCCGAAAGAGTGTATGGGTCTGCCTCTGCGTAGGTGGTGCCGGAGCCGTCGGCTGCGGTGTTCCAACCTGCGAAGGTGTAGCCGGTGCGCGCCAAGGTTCCAGTGTTGCTGCGCAAGGTGACCGATCCGCTACCAGTAGTGGTCGCTGGAACCGTTCCACTGGTTTTGTTGTTGCCATCGTAAGTAATTGTGTAGCTGGCCGACGTTGGGGTCCACTGCGCGTAAAGAGTTGCATCGCCAGTGATCGTGTAAGTGTCGCCAGGGCTGTAAGGAGTTCCCGAGCCATCGGCAGCGGTGTTCCAACCAGCAAAGGTGTAGCCAGTACGAACTAGGGTTCCCGAGTTGCTTGATACTGGCGTGGTTCCGTTTCCGGTGTAGCTGCTTGGAACGGTTCCGCCGGTCTTGTTGTTGCCGTCGTAGGTGATGGTGTAGTTGGTCATCTGTGGGCTACCCACGGCAGCAGCTGGGGTGCAAGAACCGGTTGCGGTTGCGCATAGACCCTTGAAGGCAACACCGAAGTAACCACTTTGCGCTTCTTCGTTACCAAATACAGCTACGTAGGTGGAAATTGAGTCGAAGTTCACCTCAACGGCATCAGCCGCAATGTTGCTGTTTGAACCGGCAGCACCAGGGCGGGTAGGGGTAAAACGTACTAACCCGTCGGCTAGGGCGGTGCCAACTTCGTTGGTGGTATACGCGCTTAGGTTAGATGGAGTGTTCAAGATGTAGCGGTTGAAGCCGTTGAATTCGGTGAACTGTCGTCCCGGGCTGTCAAGGTCAATCGAAGTGATCTTCACATTCTGAAGGGTTGCCACCGAGTTGTCTGCGTGGTTGAAGAATTCAAATCGGAATGAAGTGTAACCACCGGCTGCTGAAGCGGTGTTGTTGATTTGGAAATACGTCTGGTTGCCTGATGCGTTTCCTGGGTTGTCGTAGTTGGTGATCGATGCGTTGCTCAATGCGATGGTAGTGACTTTGGCGTCGATCTGGGTGCTTCCAACGGTGAGCACGTTGGTGTAGTAAGCCCAACCGTTTAGAGTCGTCTCGTTGCTGGTGCTGGTTCGCTTTGTGGCGCTGAAATCTAGCTCGGTGTTGGCTGGAACGGTCACGGTAACCGCAGCGTTAGCCTGCTTCGGTGTGGTGCTCAAGTTCGCAATCAACGCGATCGCGATGGCCATCATGGCGGCGACGAAGCGGAACAAGTTCTGGTGCTTAGAAACGGCTAGGTGTTTGGACACAGTTACCCCAAAAGTTAGAAATGTAAGGGTTCGTAAATACGAATACTTCTCTATACTAACGGTCTAAATAGGGGGTAATCCCCACATATTTGACATCGGAAGTTGCCTCTTGTTACTCCGCGCGATGTGCGCCGTCGGCAGCCAAAACAGTGAATATCGAAGGAGTGGTGTAGCCGTTCGACGCGAATGCGGAAAAGACAGCTTCCGAAATGATTTGTACTCGGTTTTGAGGTACAAGGGCAATCGCAGCACCGCCAAATCCGCCTCCGGTCATGCGAGACCCAAGGCTTCCGTTGGCTAGGGAAGTTTCGACTGCAAGGTCAAGTTCGGGAATTGAAATCTCAAAGTCATCTCGCATTGATTGGTGAGACGCGTAAAGAAGATCTCCAATTGCGGTTGGGCCTTCGGCTTTGAGAATTCGAACGGTTTCCAAAACACGTTCGTTCTCGGTAATCACGTGGCGCACTCGGCGGAAGGCTTCGTCGTCGAGCAGTTCCTGTACTTTCGGTAGGTCGGCAGAAGATAGGTGCCTAAGGCTTGGAACTCCCATGACGTTGGCGCCTAGTTCACATGCGGCACGTCTGGACGCATAGCCACCATCCGCATGGCGATGGGCTACCTTCGTGTCGATGATAAGAAGCGCCAGGCCGGCAGCTTCGAAGCCAAGCGGTACCACTTCAGATTCCAGATTTTGGCAATCTAGAAAGACTCCGCAATCTTTCTTTCCCAGCAATGATGCCGATTGATCCATGATGCCGGTTGGTGCGCCAACGATTTCGTTCTCTGCGAGTTGGCCGGCTTTAGCTAGTTCTGGTCTTGAAAGGTTGGTGGACCAAAGTTCATTTAGGGCAACGCCGACCGAACATTCGATAGCCGCCGATGACGAAAGTCCGGCGCCAACTGGAACGTCTGAGTCGATGAAGCAGTCGAAACCGGTGTGATGGGTTTCTGAAAGTTTTTCGATGGCCCAGGCAACGCCAAACGGATAGGCGGCCCAGTCGTTTTCATCATTCCTAGAAATGGTTCTTAGGTCTGTCTCGTGAACTTTGCTTGAAAAAGTGGACGAAACACGCACGGTCTGATCCGACCGTAAGGCAATAGCCGCGTAGGTTGCGCGGTTGATAGCAAATGGAAAGACGAAGCCTTCGTTGTAGTCGGTATGCTCGCCGATTAGGTTCACACGTCCAGGTGCCAACCATGTCCCGGTGGGTTCGTAACCAAAGTGTTCGATGAATCCGGCTTTTGCCGAATCAATGAGCGCCTGCTCCACTAGATGGCTTTCCGAATCATCTCGGCAGCGGACTCCGGGGAGATGTCGGCAATGAAAGCACCCATCGCCGATTCCGAACCGGCTAAGTACTTCAGTTTGTCGGCAGCTCGTCGCGGTGAAGTGATCTGCAATTGCAACCTGACGTTTTCTCCGCCGGTAACCAGCGGGGCTTGGTGCCATGCCGAGATGTATGGGGTAGGAGTGTCGTAGATGCGGTCAAGTGCGCCCAACAGTTTGGAGTAAATCTCGGCAAGCTCATCGCGTTCGTCAGTTGTTAACTGCCCGAAGTGTTGAACGTGGCGGTGTGGCAGTAGGTGGATTTCGATTGGCCAGCGGGCTGCGAATGGCACATATGCGGTGAAATTCTTGCCCGCAATCAGTACGCGTTCGCTGGACTGTTCAAATTCAAGGGTTTTCTGAAATAGGTCCGAGCCGAATTTTTCGATCGAATCCAAGAGTTTCTTAGTTCTCGGAGTTGCGTATGGGTATCCGTAAATCTGACCGTGCGGGTGATGCAGAGTCACACCGATATCTTGGCCACGGTTTTCAAAAGGGAAAACCTGTCGAATACCAGGCAAAGCCTGCAGGGCTTCGGTTCGCTGCGCCCAGGCATCAATCAGAGTTCGAACTCGAGTTACCGGCATTCTTGAGAGCGAGCCTTCGTGTTCGGAGGAGAAGACAACCACCTCGCAGCGCCCAATAGATGGAAGCGTGGTACCCAATTTCAGATCAGAAATTACGGCAAATTGTTCGTCGTCGGCTATCGCGAGTTCTGGGCCAAACGACGGGCTCTTGTTTTCGAAAACTGCTACATCAAACTGATCCGGAATTTCCGATGGGTTCGATTCGCTGGTTGGGCAGAGCGGGCAGAGGTGTGCTGGAGGCAAGAACGCGCGACCATTTCGAGCTGCTGCGACCGAAATCCAATCTCCGGTCATCGAATCCAAGCGCATTTCGGCGACATTTGGCCTGTCAGCAGGTTCACGAAGGTCTGGTTTCCTGGTGCTTTCGAGCTTGGAATCAGTGTCATCAAAATAGATGAGTTCGCGACCATCGGAGAGTTTTGTGCTGATGGAGTTAGTCATGGCTACTTCTCACTTAGTCCGCTTTTGACGACCACAACATCGGTGATTTGTTCGCGAAGTGAGGCTATCGCGTCTTCGTCTAGTGCGCTGTCGGTAATTAGTACGTCCGCTTCATTCAATCGTGCGAATGTACTGAAGCCGACTTTCCCCCACTTGGTGTGGTCGGCTAATACTACGAATTTCTTGGTACGCTGGCGGACGCTTCGGTTAGTTTCTGCTTCGTAGAGGTTCGGAGAGCTGAAACCACCTCGGAGGTCGACACCGTGGGTTCCGATGAATGCAAGATCCAGGTTGAGTCGTTGAAGTGAGGCGATTGTGAATTCCCCAACAAATGAGTCGGTCGGGGTGCGCATTCCACCGGTGAGAATCACAACTTGATCGGCATTGCCTTCGCGGTGAAGATAGTCGGAGACCGGTAGCGAATTGGTAACAACCGTTATGCGGGGAATGCTGGCAATGTGTTTTGCCATTGCAAAAACGGTACTTCCACCCATGAGTGCAATCGAAGCTCCTGGCTTTACCAAATCGGCCGCTTTGGCAGCGATGGCATCCTTGGCAGCTTGCTCGCGCATGGAAGTTGTTTTGAAGGGAGGCTCAGAAATGTTGCTGGACTCGAGGATGGCCACAGCCCCGCCGTGAACTTTTTCTAAGAGGCCTTGCTCAGCCATCGCATCAATGTCGCGGCGAACGGTCATCTCGGAAACCTGAAGTGCTTCAGCTAGTTCAGAGATGCGACCAGCACCAAAGCGGTTGATCTCTTGCAAGATCATCGCCTGTCTCTGTGGTGCCAGCATGTTGAACCTCTCTATTGTTCCTTATGTAAGAGTAAGTCGCCTTTAAGTAACAAATGTACGGATTTGATAACGCAATGGTAACTTTTGTAATGTTAGGTGATTTTATGTCCGAAATGGTGCGTAATCTGTGAACAATTGATAAATCTCACATGAAAGGCGCGTCACATGGCGAATCCAGCTGTAACAAAGCGCAAAAAGAAGAGCGACTTTATTACTGCTCTTCCTTTCATGGGGCCGGCACTAATCGGCTTGAGTGTTTTCGTGCTGATCCCAGGTCTACGCGGCGTTTACCTGAGCTTTACCGAGTACAACATCTTTAGAGCACCGAAGTTCACCGGTCTCGAAAACTACACCAGAATGTTTGCCGACCCAGTGTTCTGGAACGCACTCTGGGTCACCCTTGAATATGTTTTGATCAACATTGGTCTGCAGACAGTGTTGGCACTGTTTATTGCGGTCTTGATGCAGCGTTACACGCGCTCGACAGTAATTCGTGGAATCATTCTTCTTCCGTACCTCTTCTCAAACGTCATCGTTGCGTTGGTCTGGTACTGGCTCTGTGACTACAACCTAGGTTTGATTAACTCGGTACTCGACACCTTCGGCCTGGACAAACTCACATTCTTCTCCGATGTCACCGCAATGCCAACCATTGCACTAATCAACGTGTGGCGTCACGTTGGCTACACCGCACTCTTGATCTTCGCCGGTTTGCAGGCAATCCCTAAAGATGTTTACGATGCTGCTGCCGTCGACGGGGCTGGCGAATGGCGAACCTTCCGAAGCATCACCTTGCCGCTACTTCGTCCGGTTTTGGCATTCGTACTAGTGATTACCGTCACCGGTTCATTCCAGATTTTCGACACAATCGCCGTAACCACCGGCGGTGGACCGGTACACGCAACCAGAACCTTCAGCATTTTGATCTCGGACACGGCCTGGGGTAACAACGAGTTCGGTTATGCATCGGCCATCTCGGTGGCACTGATGGTTCTGCTTTCGATCATCGCCTTCGTGCAGACCAAGTTGTTAGCCGCAAACCAGTCGGATATGGATCGATAATCATGAGCGAAATCATTCAGACCAAACGCCAGGCTAAGAAGCAGGAAGCTGCTGAAACCACAATCAAGCGCAGCCTTGGTTCTCGTATCTTTGGCTACGGTTCGCTAACTATCGTGGTTCTAGTGACTCTGTTCCCTGTCTACTGGATGTTGCGCACTGCTTTGAGCACCAGCAAAACTTTGTTCAGCGATCCAACCGGCCTTGCTCCAGTCAACTTCACTCTCGGTGGATTTGCTCGAGTATTCGGACTATCCACCAATGCGCAAGCCTTGGCCGAAGGTGGTTCCGGCGCATCCGTGAACTTCTCTCTATACTTCATGAACTCGGTCATCGTGTGTACGGTGCTTACCGTGAGCCAAGTGTTCTTCAGTGCTGCAGCTGCGTACGCCTTCTCGATCCTGAAGTTCAAAGGTCGTGACGCACTGTTCTTCCTATTCATCATTGCCTTGACGGTGCCAGGAATCTTCTTGGTGCTACCTAACTACCTATTCATCCGTGAACTACACCTATTGAATAATTTGCTGGGGATCATGTTGCCAGGTCTTCTGATGGCACCATTCGCAATCTTCTTCCTTCGTCAGTTCTTCTTGGGAACCAACCTCAGCATCGTTGAGGCAGCCGTACTCGATGGTGCAAACCACTTTAAGATCTTCACCCGCATTGTTATGCCGATTGCTTGGCCGCAGATCATTACCCTGGCCATCTTGCAGTTCATCGCAGCTTGGAACGACTACCTCTGGCCGTTCTACGTAGGTTCTGGAAAACCAGAATCGACTCTTCTAACCGTGGGACTGGGTGTCTTCAAATCCCAGACTCCACAGGGAAGTCCGGACTGGTCCGGCCTGATGGCAGCCGCCTTGGTTGCCGCAGTACCAATGATCCTCATGATGATCTTCGCTGGCAAGAAGATCGTCGGATCGATTCAAGCTTCTGGAGTGAAATAAATGCACATCACTTCAGTTGGGGTTCGTCTTGGCGAGCTCTTGGTTGGAAACCGCAAACACAAACAAAGGAAAATAATGAAGGCATTCAAGAGAGCTGCGGCTATCGCTGCAGTACTAGCTCTGCCTCTGGGCCTAAGCGCTTGTGCGCCTGCGGCTCCAGCAGCAGAGGGCACCATCAGTTATGGTCTTTGGGACTCGAACCAGCTACCTGCTTACAAGCAGTGTGCTGCCGACTTCCACAAGGCCAACCCAAAGGTAACCGTCAACATCGAGCAGATCGGTTGGGACGACTACTGGAAGAAGGTTAACGCTGGATTCGTATCAGGCGATGGCTACGACGTATTCACCTCGCACCTAGCTTTCTACCCAGAGTTCGTAAACAACGGCAACATCCTTGCGCTAGATGACTACATCAAGCGCGACAACGTAGACGTAGCCGGTTCATACCAGCCAGGTCTTGCATCGCTATGGTCAAGCCCAGACGGCAAGCAGTACGGTCTGCCAAAGGACTTTGACACCATCGCACTGTTCTACAACAAGAAGCTAACCGACGCTGCTGGCGTTGACATGAGCAACCTTGACTGGAACCCAACCGACGGTGGCACCTACGAAAAGGCAATCGCTCACCTAACCGTTGACAAGAACGGCAAGCGCGGAGACGAAGCAGGCTTCGACAAGAAGCACGTAGCAACCTACGGTATCTGGATGGAAGGCACCGGCGGTGGAGATGGCCAGACCCAGTGGTCGTTCCTAGCAGCTGCTAACGGTTGGAAGGTAAACGACGGTCCTTGGGACAGCAACTACCACTACGACGACGCCAAGTTCCAGGACACCATCAAGTGGTGGTACAGCCTAACCGAGAAGGGCTACATGCCTACCTTCGCTCAGCAGAACGGTATTGGTTGGTCTGACCAGCTTGCCGCTGGCAAGGTTGCAATGGCTTCGAACGGTTCATGGATGACTGGTTCGGTATTCGGTGCAAAGAGCGACAAGTTCGAGCCTGCACTAGCACCAACCCCAGTTGGCCCAACCGGCAAGCGTGCCTCGATGTACAACGGTCTAGCTGACAACATCAGCGCTGGTTCGAAGAACCCAGAAGCTGCCTGGCAGTGGGTTAAGTACCTAGGATCGGCTGCATGTCAGGACGTTGTAGCTGCTGCTGCAGTTGTATTCCCAGCTATCCCAGAAGCAACCGACAAGGCTGTTGCTGCGATGCAGGCTAAGGGAATCGACGTATCGGCCTTCTCCGTACACATTGCGGACAAGACCACCTTCCTATTCCCAATTGCTGACCACAAGTCGAAGATGAACGACATCATGAATCCAGCAATGGAAGCAGTAATGTCCGGCAAGGCAGACGTCAGCACGCTAACCGCTGCTAACGATGCAGTAAAGGCACTCTTCAAGTAATACTCTGAAGAGAGATCGTCAATGAGAAGCTGGGAGGCTGCAGAAATGTGGCCTCCCAGTACTCACATCTAAGAAGTAAGCAACAACCCAAGGGAAACCCATGAACACCACCCCAGACTTTTACACTCTCGAAGCCGACGGCGTTTCGGCCATTATCGATCTTGCTACCGGCACGCCGGTAGTACTTCACTGGGGAGCTACCCTTGGCAAATTGAATCCGGTTGATTTGCGTAAAGCACTTCAAGAAGGCATCCCACACGCAGACCTAGATGTCTACCAAAATCCTGGCGTTTGGCGTGAAGGCGCTCGCGGTTACCTTGGTCGACCTGCAGTTCTCGGCCACCGCAACGGAGTCGATTGGTCGCAGCAGTTTGACATCGTCGATGTTCAAAGTTCTGCAAACACACTTTTGGTAACGAGCAAGGATGCTCGCGCCGGTCTAGAAGTCTCGGCGAAATTTGAATTGAGTGCCACCGGTATTCTTCGAATCAGCCAGAGCATCACCAACCTTGGTACCGAAAACTTTGCACTTGGTGAGCTCACCACCTGGCTGCCACTACCTGACTATATCAGCGAAACCGTGGACTTCACCGGTCGCTGGGTTAAAGAACGTCAGCCACAGCGACGTGAAATCCAGGTTGGAACTTGGTCGCGTGAGATTCGCGAAGGCCGATCGGGACACGACTACACCATCGTTCAACTAGCGATGACCAAAGACGCCGACTACCAACGTGGAGAGGTTTACTCGCTAGGTCTTCAGTGGAGTGGCAACACTCGTCACGTTGTAGAACGCCTGTCAACCGGCCGCACCAACATCGGTGCCGGCGAACTTCTGCTTCCTGGAGAAGTAATTTTGGCTGCCGGTGAAACTTACGAAGCACCCACCGTAGCGGCTACCTATTCCAGCGAAGGTATCGATGGAATCACCGACCGTTATTACCGTTGGTTGCGCTCGCGACCGAACCACCCATCGAACGTTCGCCCACGCCCGCTCACTCTCAACGTGTGGGAAGCGGTCTACATGAACCACAACCTTGAAAAGCTAACTCAGCTTGCCGATGTTGCCAAAGAAATCGGTGTTGAGCGCTTCGTCCTGGACGACGGTTGGTTCGGTGCTCGTCGCGATGACCACGCTGGTCTTGGCGACTGGGTGGTTGCCAAAGAAGTTTGGCCAAACGGACTTCAGCCACTTATCGATGTAGTGAAGTCTCGCGGTATGGAATTTGGTCTTTGGTTTGAAGGGGAAATGGTCAACCCAGACTCCGACCTTTACCGTGCACACCCGGAGTGGATTTTGCATGTTGAAGGTCGCATCCCGCCTGAGGGTCGATTCCAGCAGGTTCTGGACCTAACCCATCAGGGCGCCTATGACCACATCCTCGGGCAAGTCGATGCCATCCTCAGTGAGTACGACATTGCCTACATTAAGTGGGACCACAACCGCACGCTCGTTGAAGCAGCGCACCTTGGTAAGGCGGCAGTTCGCGAGCAAACCAAGGCAATCTACCGCCTATTCGACGAGTTAAGACTGCGTCACCCTGGGCTTGAGATTGAATCTTGTTCGTCTGGTGGTGGCCGCATCGATCTTGGAATGGTCGAACACGCCGACCGTTTCTGGACCTCAGACTGCAACGATGCGTTGGAAAGACAGTACATCCAGCGTTACACCCAGTTCGCGATTCCACCAGAGATGCTTGGCTCACACATTGGTCCAACACACTCGCACACCACCCATCGCGTTCACGCGCTTTCACTCCGTGCGGTTTCGGCGCTATTCGGCCACGCCGGTCTTGAGTGGGACATTACCGAGTGCACACCAGATGAGCGCGAATACCTAAAGACTTGGGCTGCCTATTACAAGGCGAACCGAAGACTGTTGCACACCGGAAAGATGGTTCGTGTTGAACAACCGGATGACGTTGCGTTCGTTCACGGTGTTGTCGCACAGGACAAATCGCGTGCGCTTTATGCCTACGTGACTCTGCGTGCTATGAAGGGCCAGACTCCCAACGTCCTGCGTTTCGAGGGCTTGGACTCCAAGGCAACTTACCGCGTGAAGATGGTTACTCCAGCAGGAGCTCCGCAGTACATCCACCGCGGGCTGCCAGCCTGGCTTGATGGAATTGAGCTAACCGGCGAGGCACTAGCCAGAACCGGTGTTCGCCCACCAATCTTGGCTCCTGAAAACGCTTTCCTAATCGAGCTAGATAGAATCTAATGGCTCCGGCACTACCCAACCAGCTATTTTTCGGGGGAGATTACAATCCGGAACAATGGCCTAGGGAAGTGTGGCACGAAGACGTTCGGCTCATGCGCGAGGCAGGTGTCAACCTGGTTACTCTGGGAGTTTTTTCGTGGACGAATTTGGAAACCTCCGAAGGGCATTTCGACTTCGGTTGGCTCGATGAGATTTTCGAACTATTACATGCCAACGGCATCGGGATTGATCTAGCCACGGCAACGGCTTCGCCTCCGGCTTGGCTCACCAAGGCCTACCCAGAGATGCTTCCGGTGAATGCGGCAGGAACTCGTTTATCGCACGGTGGTCGTCAGGGTTACTGCGTGAGTTCACCAATCTACAAGCGCAAGGCGGCCGAGCTCGCCGGGCAGCTAGCAAAGCGTTATGGAAACCACCCAGCACTAAAGATGTGGCACATCAACAACGAATATGGTTGCCACAACCCACTCTGTTTCTGTGATGTGAGCGCGGCAGCTTGGAGAACTTGGCTCCAAAACAAGTACGACAGTTTGGATTCCCTGAATCAAGCCTGGGGTACCAATTTCTGGTCACAGCGGTACCACGAGTGGGACGAAATTAACCCACCACGGCAAACACCTGATGGCACTTTCCCAAACCCAACCCAGATGTTGGACTACCGTCGATTTAGCAGTGATCAGATTCTCGATCTCTTTCTAGCCGAAAAGGACGCTATCCGAGCCATCGATTCGGCTCACCCGATTACGACCAACTTCATGTCGATGAAACACTCTCTCAACATCGACTACTGGCGATGGGCTAGTGAGGTGGATTTTGTTGCCACCGACCACTATCTAATTGCCGAAGACCCGGAAAACTACATCGACCTTGCCTTCCAGGCGGACCTAACTCGTGGTTTCGCTCAGGGAAAACAATGGTTGCTGATGGAACATTCAACATCTGCGGTCAACTGGCAGGAGCGCAATCTTGCCAAAGCCGACGGTGAAATGATTTCGAACTCATTGGCGCATGTGGCCCGCGGTTCCAACGGAGCTATGTTTTTCCAGTGGCGACAGTCGGTCAGTGGTTCTGAAAAGTTTCACTCGGCAATGGTTCCCCACGCTGGTGAAGACAGTCGAATCTTCCGCAATGTGAAAGAACTCGGTGCCCAACTCCAACGCTTAGCGCCTGCATCAGAGGCGCTTACCCAAAAGGCCAACGTGGCCATGGTGTTCGACTATCAGTCTTGGTGGGCACTGTCGCAACGAAACTTACCGACCACGTCCATCGACTATCCGCAGCTGGCTCACGACTGGTACCGAGCGCTTTGGAAACTTGGAATCTCGGTAGATTTCATAAGTCCAGATGTTTCTCCGCTCACGCTCGCAGAGTACCGCGCCGTATTAATGCCCATGACTTATCTCTTGAGTCAGAGTCAAGAGCGCAAGTTCATTGAATATGTGAATCAGGGTGGTTCGCTGGTGGCAAGCTATTTCACCGGCATCTCCGATGAACACGACGCTGTGAAACTTGGTGGTTACGGCGGTTCGCTGGTTCGGGATTGTCTTGGGGTGATGGTGGAGGAGTTCGCACCGATTCGCACCAATGAGCGGGTCAAATTAAGTAACGGCGCGTTCGGTGTCGAATGGTCTGAGTTTGCGAAAGTGACTGGGGCAAAGGCAATAGCCACATACCAGGACGGTGTTGCTGCCGGCTCAGTCGCTGTTGCCAAAAACGGAAAATCTTGGTACCTAGGCACCCGCTTGGACGATGCATCGCTCACCAAAATCTTTAACGAACTAGTAGGCGATCTCAATATTGAGGGTGCCGGCGGAGACCGTATCGAGGTGATTCGTCGTGGCGATTTCGAGTTCCAAATCGATCACCGAACACACTCATGGAATGTTCGCAATGTCTAAGAGAGCATTCTGGTCCTGGCTAGTTGCAATACTGACCATCGGTTTAGCGTTGCGTCTTTGGCTTGGGTTTGGGGTTTTTCACAACCAAGGTTTCGCGTGGGACATCGCTTCGTTTGGTAACTGGATGGACAACATCGGTGAAAACGGACTCAATCCCTACGGGCCAGACCCTGGCTTCAACTACCCGCCGCTTTTTGCCGACCTGTTGGTAGGTATCAAGTGGCTGGCTTCTTTGGTGCACACCCACCCGATCAACTTGATCAAACTTCTCGGAATTGTTCCAGATATAGCGCTTGGGCTGGTTGTTGCCTTGGCTGGCAGAAGGTGGCTAACGGCTAAGCAGGGATTGATTGCCAGCGCTTTATTTCTGACCATCCCGGTTATTTGGTACGACTCATCGGTTTGGGGCCAAGTTGATACTTTGTCGATGTTGCCGATGTTGCTCGCGGTTTGGATGATTATCGACCGCAAACCAGAATGGGCATTCATTCTGTTCACCTTGGCCGTGCTCACCAAACCGCAGGGCGCACTAATTCTTTTAATTTTGATTCCCGTTTTCGCAGGTCAACTTTGGGCCAAAGAACTTCCGATAAAGCGGGCACTTACCTCGGCGGCAGCCGCATTCTTAACCTTTTTGGTTATCGCGCTGCCATGGGATCTCGAAAGCTATGCCCCACGCGAACTAGCCGGTATCCCAGTGGTCGGCGACATTTTTGGCTTGGCTGGTCAATACGTTTACAACGCAAACTATTTTCACGTTCTAACTGCCAACGCTTACAACATTTGGGTTTTGGGTGGTCGAATCCCTCTGGCTCACATCATCCCCGACGACGACGCAATTTGGATCAGCGATTCCTACAAAGTGCTCGGTGTGCCGGCCCAATTCATCGGTACCGGCTTGTTCCTAATAGTTGCCCTGACGGTATCGGTCGTACTGTTCAAACGTCGTGAACCAATGCAGGTGCTCACCGGTTTGGCCGTGCTGCTGGTGGCGTTCTTCGTTCTACCTACTCGCGTACACGAGCGTTACCTCGTTCAGGCTTTCGCCGTTCTAGCGATTATCTGGGTTCCAAAGCTCTGGCAAAGGATCTTTCTGGTGGTGCTGGCCTTTGCCAATACCATCAACCTCCACGCGATTTTGGCTAAAGACTTAGATGTTCAAAACATGAGCGTAAGTGAACGAGATCCGGGGTATGCGACTGGCATTCAAGATGCGATTCCGTTTCATGGCAAAGGCCCCGAGGAGTTTGCTTTGAGCTGGGTTCGCCTACCTGCCGATTTCGCCCGTCAAGAATGGGTCATTTGGCTAGTTGTAGCAATTCACATTGCCGCTCTGGTGATTGTATTTAGGGACTTCTTGCGCCGAAGTGAAATCACATTGAGGATAAATCGATGAGCCTAACTCTTCCGGACAAATGGATTTGGGATTCTTGGTTTGCATTTGATGGTGAAAACCACCACATGTTCTATCTCCATGCATCTCGCGCACTAGGTGATCCCAACCGCCGCCATCGAAACGTCATGGTTGGTCATGCTGTTTCCCCAGACCTAATCAACTGGACCGTTGTAAGAGATGCCCTAGCGGTTGGTGATTCACCGGCTTTCGACAGCTACACCACCTGGACTGGTTCGGTCACTCGCGACGATGACGGAACCTGGTGGATGTTCTACACGGGCACCTCGCGTGAGACCAATGGTGATGTTCAAACCATCGGAGCCGCTACTTCAAAAGATCTCTTGGTGTGGGACAAGCTCGAATCCAATCCAATCGTCCGAGTGGATGAACGTTGGTATGAAACCATTCGCTCTGAAGGCGCCAACTCCGAGGCTTGCCGCGACCCGTGGGTATTTCGTTTCCCGAATGACCCGACCTGGCACATGCTGTTCACTGCTCGTGCAAACCTTGGAAATTTTCGCGGTGTAGCCGGTCATGCAACTTCGCCAGATCTTCGTAACTGGACCGTACAACCGCCCTTGAGTCAGCCCGACCAAGGTTTCAATGAATTGGAAGTTTTCCAGTTTGCCCAGGTCGACGGCGTTCCTTTACTTATCTTTTGCGTTGGCTGGACTCATCTGACCGATGCAAGACTTGCCGCACTCGGGCCTCGTAACCTCACCTATTCGGTGGTCGTGGACGAAAAGCTTGAGAGCATCGATTTCACCAAGGCAAAGCCTTTTCTGGCACACGATGTTTATGCGGGCCGCCTGGTTCAAGGGAAAGATGGCGGCTGGAACCTACTTGGTTTCCGTGATTTCATTGAGGGTGAGTTCTATGGTGACATCACCGACCCATTCCCAGTCACGGCAAACCACACGGAAGGGCTGATTCCCAGATGACCCTCGCACTCACTCCACCCATGGGTTGGAACTCGTGGAATTATGGCTTGAACGAAAAAGATCGCGCAGACTTTAGTCGCCTGACCGAGAAAACCATCATGGCTCAAGCTCAGGCAATGGTTGACAGCGGAATGCTGGCAGCAGGTTATGAGTATCTGGTTCTCGATGATGGTTTCCAAAACGCTCGTCGCGATTTTCAAGGACGGCTGCAGGGTCATGCCTTGCGTTTCCGTGAAGGTATTCCGGCGCTAATCGAAAATGTGAAGTCACTTGGCTTGAAGTTCGGGATCTACTCGGTTCCTGGAACTCTAACCTGCGCGCAACAGTACGACGATTATGTGGCCGATGGCCTTGGTTCCCTCGGCTTTGAAACCTTGGACGCTACTGCCTTCGCTGAATGGGGTGTTGATTACCTCAAATACGACTGGTGTCGTGCTCATTTGAACGATGGCCTTCACCCGCAGGATGCCTTCCGAAAGATGTCCGATGCCTTGAAGACTTCCGGCCGAGATATCGTATTTTCTATATCTGAGTACGGCCTATTCAAGTCGCACGAATGGGCTCCAGAGTTCACCAACCTTTGGCGAACTACCGATGATCTTATGGCTCGCTGGGATTCGGTACTCTATGCGCTCGATTTGCAGGAAAATCTTTATCCGTATTCCCGCCCAGGTGCCTGGAACGACCCAGACATGCTGCAGATTGGCAATGGTTCGCTTACCTCATCCGAGAATCGAGCACACTTCTTCCTTTGGGCCGTGCTCAATGCACCGCTCATGGCTGGAAACGACCTAACCCGAATGTCAGACGAAGTGCGAGACCTATTGATTCACCCTGGCGTCATCGCCATCGACCAAGACTGGGGTGGGCAACAGGGTCGCATCACCTATCAAAACGAACAAGCGCAGGTGTGGTCAAAACCGATGTCAGATGGTTCGGTTGCCAGTGTGCTTCTTTCGAGAGGTGAGCGTCACGAGACTTTCCGGCTCGGTGAACTATTTCCTGAAGCCACTGCGGCAACCGATGTCTGGTCCGGCGATGCTCTCGACAACCGATCGGTGCTCGAAGTTCCTGCGCACGACGCGATGCTGATCATCACCCAATGATTGAGCTATTTAGCCCTAACAAGCAATCACGAATGCTCGTGAATGAAACCGGTGCAGCCCTAAGTGAGCTTTGGTTTGGGGAAATCCAGATCATTGGCAGTCCCGATAAATATTCGGGAGTAACACTTTTCCCCTGGCCGAATCGAATCCTGGACGGGAAGTGGAACTACCAGACTCAGGAATTGCAGCTTGAAATCAATGATTCGGTTCGGAACACCGCCCTACACGGTTTGGTTTTTGATAAACCCTTTCAAGCGGTTTCAATTCGTGGCAATGCCTGTCACCTGACTCTCGACCTTGAAGAAGTGGCTGGTTACCCATTCGCGGCGTTGCTCGGGGTGCGTTTCGAGCTCATGGATAACCGACTTTTGATTTGGCAGACAGTAACCAATCGGTGTGCGAAAACCATGCCATTTGCAATCGGAATCCACCCGTACTTCAAAGCGGATGAGAACGCCTTATTCGGTGTAGCTGGCAAAGACCTGCAGCTCAGCACGATTCAGGTTGATGAAACCATTGGCCCAAAATGCTCCAAGGTAGCACTTAGAACCGCTCTCTACGATTTGCAGATTTCGGCTCATGACACCGAATTCATTCACATTTTCACGAACCGTTACGATGAACCCGGTCAACTCTGGTTTGCTATCGAACCGCAGTCGTCGCCCGCCGACTCTCTCAATAACGGCATTGGGCTCTCGACGCTCGATCAAGGGGAGTCAAAAACGTTTAAGTACGAATTTAGTTTGCAAAAACGGCGGAGGCTTCAATAGCCTTGCGCCACATTGTCTTGGATGAAAGTTCTGACGCTTTTGGCGTGAATGCCTGCCCAGTCTTTCTTAGGGCTGCAATTTCGTGCTGGTTTTTGAAAATGCCAGCACCAAGACCAGCCAAGTAAGCGGCTCCTAAACCGGTGCTTTCCAAATAAACGGCCCTTGAGACCGGAAGCTGTGCAACATCTGCCTGCAGCTGCATCAGAAGATTGTTTTGACACATTCCGCCGTCTACGCGCAACGATGCGATGGGTTGGCCTAGGTCGGCAACCATTACATCGATCAGGTCTGAAACCTGGAAGGCTACTGCTTCCAGAGTTGCGCGAGCAATGTGAGCATCGGTGGTGCCACGCGTAATGCCGAATACTGTTCCGCGCACCTGAGGGTTCCACCATGGTGCACCCAATCCCGTGAGCGCTGGAACGAATACGACCCCAGCGGAATCGCTTACGCGGCCTGCCAACTCTTCGACATCTTTGGCTTCGTGGATGATTTTGAGCCCATCGCGCAGCCACTGAACGGCAGAGCCAGCAACGAAAACCGACCCTTCGAGTGCATAGGTGAGTTCTCCGGATGGGCTCTTCCAGGCAATAGTTGAAATCAGCCCGTTTTTGCTGTCCACTCGAGCTGTGCCGGTATTGGTCAGGAAGAATGCCCCAGTGCCATAGGTGCACTTGGAGTCACCGACGGTGAACGCAGCTTGGCCAAAGAGTGCCGCCTGCTGGTCGCCAGCCATACCGGTAATTGGAGCCGAAATCCCAAGAAAAGAATCTGGGTCGCTGGTTGCGAGTTGGCCATAGTTGGCCACGATCTTAGGTAGCGCGTGTTCCGGAACTTTAAAAAGTTTGAGTAATTCTTGGTCCCACTCGACGGTTTCGATATTGCACAACTGGGTGCGGCTGGCATTCGAAGCATCGGTGATGTGGCTTCGTCCGCTGGTCAATCGGGCTACCAAATAGCTATCGACTGTGCCAATGAGGGTCTTGCCCGCGATAACCTCTTGCCAGATGGCTGGCTCGTTTCGCTGAAGCCAAACCATCTTGGTTGATGTGAAGTAGGGGTCAAGGCTGGTGCCGGTCTTGGAACGAATGAGCTCTTCGTGAACCCTTAGTTCTTCCACGATGTCGCTGGTTCGTCGGTCTTGCCAAACGATGGCTTTACGCGGAGCGGTCAGGGATTCCTTGTTCCAAAGCACCAAGGTCTCGCGCTGATTGGTAATACCGATGGCTGCGATACCGTGACTGGCACTGAGTGCCTGACGTGCGGCACGCAGAGTAGACTGCCAGATTTGCTCTGGGTCGTGTTCAACCCAACCCGGCTTCGGAAAGTGCTGCTCAAATTCGCTGTAGCCCCGCGAAATGATCTCGCCCGATGAATTAACCACCAGGACAGTTACGCCCGTGGTTCCAGCATCGATAGCGAGAATGTTCATCAGTGCACCATTGGTTCCAGTGGAACCAATTCCTTCTTCCTGCTCGGCCATTCAACGATGAGCATGGCAGCTAGCATCACGCTGCCACCGATGATGCTCCAAGTGTCGGGTTTTTCCTGTCCGACCGAATACGAAATGGCTGCCGCCCAAACCACTTCACTGGTGAGGATGATCGCTACTCGAGAAGGGTCGAGGAAACTTTGAGCCCAAGTCTGAACAAAGAACGCCACCGCGGTTGCCAGCACGGCGCAGAAAATTACCGCAAACCAAACCTCGCCGTCCGGTGGCAGGACTAGACCATTCTCAAAGGTGAATGCTCCAGCCCAGCTCAACACTGCACACATTGCCAATTGGATGATGGTGAGCGCATAGGTGTCGTGTTTGGCAGACCAAACACCAAGCCCAACTATGTGAATTGCAAAAAGAGCTGCGCAGGCAAGTAGTGCAATCTCGCCCCAACCAAATTCGATGGCTCCGGCACTCAGAATTGCCAAACCGATTGTGGCTAGAACCACGCCAACCAAAGCCTTCTTGCTCACTTTGTCTTTGAAAATCAGCCACGCAAAAAGCGGAGTGAGGGCAACGTATAGCCCAGTGAAGAAACCGGTGATGGCTGCTGTTGAGTAGAGCAAACCAATGGTCTGAGTCACGTAGCCGCCGCCGAGAGCGAGGCCGAGCAAGCTGCCGTGAAACACAAGCTTGCGATTGAACTTCTTCAGAACACTAGGACGAGCCAAGACCATTACCGTGACCGCAATGGTGAAACGGTCGGCTAGGAAGTTGAAAATTGGTTGACGTTCGATGGCTGGTTCCATCAGAACGAAAGCGGCGCCCCAGGACACCGCTACCGAGATCAGCGCAATGGCTGCAATTCTGGCCTTATTCATCGCTTGCGCACAATCGGAGAATGACTTTCAACTTCCACAATCTGGTGATCGGCGCTCAGGTGAACCACGGTAAAACTTCCTGGTTTGAGCGCGACAGCCAGGTGCAGCTTGATCTTTAGAGCATCCGTAGCGCGTTTCTCTAGAGTTTCAATGATGGTTGGCAGAACAGGGCGGTGAGTGCAAATAATCGCCGGTTTACCCAAGGCAACAATGTTTTCAATGGCCGTTTTGGTCTGATTTGGTTTCTTTGCGTTAGCGGCTTCGGTTAGTTCCGGTTGGGTCTTTACCTTCACCTTGCTGCGCTGCGCAAAAGGGGCGATGGTGCTCAGGCACCTGGTCCAGGGGCTGGAGAATACTCGTTTGACACCAAAAGCTTTGAGCAACCGGGGAAGAGCTTCAGCTTGAGCATTACCTTCCGTCAAGAGTGGTCGACTGGCTTCACCGTCTTTCCAAGTTGCTCTAGATCTGGCCTTGGCGTGGCGCAGGAGAATCAGAGGAACGGTGTTCAGCTGACCCTTTTTGTGGAGGGCAACCAGCTGGTCGAGCTGTTCCTGATCGTGGCTGTAGCTAAGTTTCTTGGAAGCCGCGCTCGCGCTAAACCAAACCACTTCGGCTACTTCTTCGTTGGGTTTGAAGTTACTGCCGGCTAGTGCCTTGTCGGTGACTTCAGCTGCCCAGTAGTGAACCTCTTTGAGGTTCTTATTTGGTAGCAGGTAGCGCTGGATTCCCAGTGGAACGCCAAGCTTCACCTTGAGTCCGGTTTCTTCACGGATCTCACGCACGGCGGTTTCCGGCAGAGTCTCGCCAGGGTCAACCTTGCCCTTGGCCCAGCTCCAGTCGTCGTAGCGGCCGCGGTGAACCAGAGCCACCTTGAGTTGATTCTTTTCGATGCGCCAAAGCACGGCGCCTGCAGCGTAGACAGTCATTATTTACGGGTTGACCTACGGCTTGAGGTGAATCGCATTAGTTCATCCTGAACGTCGATGAGCTTTTTGCCATTGGCATCGAACTGGTGACGAGACCAAGTACCGTTGGTTTCCAAGTGCCAGCTGGATGAGTCATCACTCATGGCAAGTGCGAACAGATCTTGCAGTTCCTTGATGTGGTCTGGCTGAGCAATTCGCACTAGAGCCTCAACTCGCCGGTCTAGGTTTCGGTGCATCATGTCGGCGGAGCCGATGAAGACTTCTGGGTCTCCGCCACCGGCAAAGATGAATACGCGCGAGTGCTCGAGGTAGCGCCCTAGAACCGATCGAACCTTGATGGTTTCGCTTAGACCCGGGACGCCTGGCTTGAGGGCACACATTCCACGAACCAATATATCCACCGGAACACCGGCTTGGCTTGCCTTGTAAAGCGAGTCGATGATTTGCTCGTCGACGAGAGAGTTCACCTTGATCTGTATTCGCGCGGGTTGTCCAGCCTGGTGATGCTCAATCTCACGTTCGATGCGAGCGGTTAGACCTTCACGAACACCGTTTGGCGAAACCAGCAGGGTCTTGAAGCTAGCATCTGGTGCATAACCGGAAAGCTGGTTGAACAAACGGGTTAGGTCTTCGCCAACCTGGTCGCGTGAAGTCAATAGGCCGTAGTCTTCGTAGAAACGTGCGGTCTTTGGGTTGTAGTTTCCGGTACCGATGTGGCAGTAGCGTCTGAGGGTCTCACCTTCCTGGCGAATCACCAGCGAAAGCTTGCAGTGGGTTTTTAGCCCAACGATTCCGTAAACCACGTGAACACCGGCCTGTTCGAGCTTGCGTGCCCAGGTGATGTTGTTTTGCTCATCGAAACGCGCCTTGATCTCAACCAAAGCCAACACTTGCTTGCCAGCTTCCGCTGCATCGATCAGCGCATCGACAATCGGTGAATCTCCAGAGGTGCGGTACAGAGTCTGCTTGATTGCCAAAACCTTCGGGTCGGCGGCAGCCTGAGCCAAAAATTCCTGAACCGAGGTTGAGAACGACTCATATGGGTGGTGCAGCAAAATCTCGCGTTCGCGAATCGCGCGGAAAAAGTTGACCTTCTCCTCGTCGGTGTTGCGTAGGAAGCGGTTGGTAACCACGTTGTGGGGCGCGTAATGAAGTTCGGGACGCTTGATTCCGGCGATCTCGAACAAACCGGTTAGGTCCAGTGGAGCTGGCAGTTGGTAAACGTCTTCTTCGGCGATGTCTAGTTCGCGAACTAGTAATTCCAAAACCTGTGGGTTGATGGTGTTAGCCACCTCAAGGCGAACCGGTGGGCCGAACTTGCGGCGAAGCAATTCCTTCTCTAGGGCTACGAGAAGGTTTTCGCCTTCGTCCTCGTCGACTTCTAGGTCTTCGTTGCGGGTTACGCGGAAGGTGTGGTGCTGCAGAACTTCCATGCCGGCAAAAAGCTTGGCAAGGAACTGCCCGATCACCATTTCCAGCGGAATGAACTTGACGTCCGAGTTTCCAACGCTGCCTGGCACACGCACGAAACGAGGAAGTAGTGGCGGAACCTTCACACGAGCAAAGTGTTCACTGCCATTGTCTGGGTTGCGAAGCACCACTGCCAAGTTCAAAGACAGACCCGAGATGTATGGGAACGGGTGAGCCGGGTCAACTGCAAGTGGGGTTAGCACTGGGAAAATCTGGTTGTCGAAGTAAGCCTTCAGGTTTACCTGTTGCTCTTCGGTTAGATCGGCCCAAGAAACTAGACCGATACCTTTGTCGCGAAGACCAGGCTCGAGAACTTCCTTGAAGGTGGTTGCATGACGCTGTTGAAGAGTGTGCACCTCGGCGCTAATGGCAGCCAAAACTTCTTGAGGTTCAAGCCCGGAGGCAGAGCGAACTGCAAGTCCGGTAGCAATTCGGCGCTTTAGGCCAGCCACACGAACCATGAAGAATTCATCCAGGTTCGAACCGAAAATGGCAGCGAAGTTCACACGCTCAAGTAGTGGCAGAGTGGCGTCTTCGGCCAGTTCTAGTACGCGACGGTTGAAAGCCAACCAACTAAGTTCGCGGTCGAGGAAACGGTCGCTCGGAAGGTCGCCCAGATCGGGTAGAGCGATGGCCATGGTTTCTTCAGACATGACGTCAATTCTGCCACCTATAAGTGACCATTAGGAAAACTGTTAGTAACTAACAGGCTCTTCGATTTCCTCGGTCTTGTCTGGGTTGAATGAGTAACCACGGTTTCGAACCGTACCGATCAGGCTTTCGAGGTCGCCCAGTTTGAAGCGAAGACGACGGATGTGAACGTCGACGGTTCGTGTACCACCGAAGTAGTCATAACCCCAGACCTCGGAGAGCAACTGTTCGCGAGAGAACACCCGCCCTGGGTGCTGAATCAGAAACTTCAGAAGTTCAAACTCTTTGTAGGTGAGGTCCATCGGGGTGCCGTGCAGTTTTGCCGAATAGGTCACATCGTCAATGGTGATGCCATTGGTTTCCATCAGCGAGGCTGAAGCCTTCGGCTTGTTGCGAGCCAGAGCCAAACGAATGCGTGCGTCTACCTCAGCTGGGCCGGCGGTAGTCAGGATGATGTCGGTGGCGCCCCACTCTTCATTTACGGCAGCCAAGCCACCTTCGGTAACCACGAGCATCAGAGGAGCCGAAAGGCCAGTGGTCTGCAGGATCTTGGCGAGCGACTTCATGTTATTCAGATCGCCGCGGGCGTCCAAGAAAATAAGGTCGGCAGAAGGAGCATTCACAATGCCAGCAGGTTCGGCAGGAATGTTTCGAACCTTGTGGGCCAGCAGACTCAGGGCGGGCAGAATTTCTTGCTCCGGCGTAGCCGAGAGTACAAGAAGCTGTGCCATCTCACTCCTATTGGTCTTAGAGGTAAGTTTAAGGTATGAAACAGGGTTGGCGCGAAATCATTCCCATCTGGGTGGCAGTGGCCATCGCAACAGTGGCAATCACTTTTGTCGACCGCAAGTTTGCATTGATCTGGGCCGGTGCCATTTTGGCCGGGTCATTGGCCGTTGTTTCGCTAATCCATCTCTTCAAAGAGGATGTAGACGGGTTCGTTACCAAGCTGGTTTATGTTGCTGGCGGATCGTTCCTAATGCTTTCTGTAGCCTCGGTCTACCTACTACTCACTTGAGCCACACAAAAGGTAAAATCAAACCATGACTTTCTCATTCGAAATGTTTTTCACCGGCCTTCTAGTTCTTGCTTCGTTGGCAATCGCAGGTGTCTCGACACTCGTTCTCTACAAGCTCTTCAAGGGGCAGAAGTAGTTGTTCGTACTTCCTGAGGGGCTACCGGTTGAGTTGACCCCGCTGGCGTTCCTCGTTGGCAAATGGGCCGGCACCGGCGTCATCGCCTTCGATGGTGAAGAGCACGAGTTCTCACAGCAAATTGAGTTCGCCCACGACGGTCAGGCTCTCACCTATATCTCTTCGGCAAAACTTAATGACGAAGCCGGCACCGCTCTGCCGAGCGAACTTGGTTACTGGCGAGTGGCTCGTCCTCGTGAAGACTTCGACTACGGACCAGGGTTGCTTCCTGGCAAAGGCGAAACAAAGTTCACCAACCACGAATCGATGGAACCGTTCCGCACCAAGGAAGGCGCCTTCCGCATCGAAGTATCTACCATTCACCCTGGCGGTGTGGCCGAGCTCTACAACGGTTGGGTAAAACAGGCTCGCATTGAACTAGCTTCGGCCCATGGCGTTGCCTTTGAAGGTGCCAAGACCTACCGTCACTCCACCCGCATGTACGGGCTAGTTGAAGGTGCACTGCTCTGGGCTTGGGACATTGCTCTGCCTAACCAAGACCTCAAGTCGCACGCCTCGGCCCGACTTGAACGAGTTAGCTAATTGGCAACCACCTCTTTTGGCAACCCGCTGGTTGAACAGCGTGAGTTGCTCGGCGGCAAGGCCGCGGTTGCGCTCGATTCCAAGGTAATTCGGGTCACCGGCGACGATCGCCTGAAGTGGCTTCACGCCCTGCTCAGCCAAAACATCGTGAACCTGAAAACAGGGGACTCGTGTGAGGCGCTGCTGCTAAACCCACAGGGTCACGTTGAGGCGGCAATCCACATTGTTGATGACGGTTCGGCGGCCAATCTCATCGTGGAAGAAAGCTCAGCCGAGCACGTGCTTACCCACCTCACGAAGATGAAACTTCGCACCCAGGTGGTAATCGAATTACAAGAAAAGCTAAAGGTTTTTGCGACATTTGGTAGCCCACTGGAAAATGCCTCGTTGGTTTGGCACGACCCCTGGCCGGGTGTTTACCCAGGTGGACACCGCTACGCCGAAACTACCGGTGAACCTTGGGATTACTTCGAGTCGATTGCCGATTCGTCTCCACTTACTGAAGCGGGAACGGTGGCGCTAGATGCAATCAGGATTGCGGCACATCGTCCGGCTATGACCGAGGTTGATGAGAAGACCTTGCCGCACGAGCTCGACTGGATGGCAACCGGAGTTCACCTCTCCAAAGGTTGCTACCGCGGGCAGGAATCGGTTGCCAAGGTTCACAACCTAGGGCACCCACCTCGCCGCCTGGTTCTCCTTCACCTCGACGGTTCGGGTCACCTGCTACCTGATGCTGATGCTCCGGTTTTTCACGGAGATGCCGAAGTGGGCCGAGTAACCAACGCCGCCACGCACTACGAAGCCGGGGCCATCGCGCTCGCGGTTATCAAGCGTTCGGTTCCGGAAGATGCCGAACTTACCGTTGGTGAAAACATCTCGGCTGCACAACAGGTTATCGTTCCGCAGTCGGCAGGCAAGGTGGTTACGGTGCCGCGCAACAAGCTGATGATGGGCCGCCGATGAAAATCAGCTGGACGTTCAAGAACGCTGCCGCTCGAGTAATCGAATCGATTCCGCCGGTGCTACAGATCATCGTGGCGGCACTCGCCTCGTTCTCATTCGCGCACTTCGTCCTGGGTCATGAAAACCCGCTATTGGCAGTCACGGTAACCATCACCACCCTCGGTTTCACGCGTGACGCTAGGCCTCGCCGTGTAATCGAAACCGCTCTCGGAATTGTGACCGGGCTTTTCGCCAGCGAAGTTTTTGTGCAGTTCTTCGGCCAGGGAATGTGGCAGCTTGCCGTAACTCTGCTGCTATGCCTACTCGGCGCCAGATTCCTCACTCAAAGCGCGAGCTTCGCACTCACCGTAGGCATCCAAGCGATGTTCATCCAACTACTGCCATTACCAGCCGGTGGCATTTGGGTTCGCCCGCTCGATGGCGTTGTAGCAGCCGTAACCTCGCTTTTGGTAACCGTGTTGATTCCGCGCGATCCGAAGGGCTTGGCTCGCAAAGATGCTTCGGCGCTGTTCAGCGTTTTCTTGGAATCTTTGGACGCGCTGAGAACCGCGCTTCGCGACGTCGATGTGAAGAAAGCAGACGACACACTAAATCGCGTTCGACGCACCCAGCCGCTGGTTGATAACTGGCGTATGTCGCTCGACAGTGCGGTGGCAATCTCCAGGCTTTCACCGTTCCTGCAGAAACAGCGCTACGACCTAAACGCCCAGTTGCGTTTGATGCGCGGAATGGACTTGGCGACCCGAAACCTTCGTGTGATCGTTCGCCGAGTTGACTTCCTGATTCGCGACGGCGTAAAGCGCCCATATTTGGCCGACCTAATCGAGCAGATTTATGACGCCACCAAACATCTTTCGAAGGCCACCGAGAACGAAGAATACTTGTACGAAGCCAGGGCTTCATACCTCGAGGTGATTCACCAGCTTGACCCGAAGAAGTTCGGTATCGCCGACCAACTGCGTGAAGCTTCGGTGCTTTTGCTGCTACGCCCAATGTTGGTCGACCTACTCTGTGCCACCGGCATGAGCGAAGACGACGCCCGCGACGAACTACCTACGGTTTAACCGAATCCCACGTGAGCGTAAGTTCACCTAAACGCCAGCGTTTGCGATCTACCAGGATTGGCCAACCGGCTGCCGTGAGTTCCTCGCAAACCGCCAACCAACGTTGAACCGCACCGAACGTAGCCAGCGGTGAGTGATTCGCCCAGGCTCGGTCAAGAGCGCTCAGGAAGCTGTGGATTCGCTCACCCTCAACGTTGTGGTGAATCAAAGCCTTGGGTAGACGCTCGGCAACGATGCTCGGTTTCTCCAGGCTGCCGAGGTGAAGCGAAATAGTGAAAAGTTGTGGGCCGGTTTTGTCCAGCGTGATCCAGCTGCTGATTCGTCCGATTTCGTTGCAGGTGCCTTCAATCAACCGACCATCATCGGAGAGCCTGGAAATCATGAGGTCCCAGGCTGCTGGCACATCACGTTCGTCATACTGGCGAAGCACATTGAAGGCGCGAATGACATCGGCCTTCGATATTCCAGCCGGCAGGGGAGTCTCGAATCCACCGAGTAGGAAATCTAACCCAGGCTCAGCAATTTCCAAACCGCGGGCCACTCGTTCCTTCTCGATCTCCACACCAACAACGTGAACCTTCGGGTTCACTTTGAGTAGTCGGTCGCGCAATTCAATAGCGGTAATCGGGGAGGCGCCGTAGCCCAAATCCACTACGACAGGCTTTGGTTTTTTCAAGACCGGGAGGGTGGCAATGTAGCGATCAACACGACGCAACCGGTTCGGGTTGGTCGTTCCACGGGTCACCGTGCCGATTCTTTTATTCGCAGCCACCCATCAAGACTAAACTTGAGGGCATGTCACATGAATACACAGTCATTTTGTTGCGTCACGGAAACTCGGTTTGGAACCAGGAAAACCTATTCACCGGTTGGGTGGATGTTGACCTGAGCGACCAGGGTCGTGCCGAAGCCAAGCGTGCCGGTGAACTTCTAGCCGAGTCAGGGCTCAAGCCAGACCTGCTGTACACTTCGAAGCTCAAGCGGGCCATCAACACCGCACACATCGCGCTGAATGCAGCCGAGCGTGTGTGGATCGACGTGAAGCGTGACTGGCGCCTAAACGAGCGTCACTACGGCGCTTTGCAAGGTAAAGACAAGGCTCAGACTCTAGCCGAATACGGCGCCGAGCAGTTCCAGACCTGGCGCCGTTCATTCGATGTGCCACCACCGCCAATCGACGATGCCGACAAGTATTCGCAGGCACACGATGAGCGCTATGCAGACCTTAAGGAAATCCCAAAGACCGAGTGTCTGAAGGATGTTTTGATTCGCATGATGCCACTGTGGAACGACGAGATTTCTGCCGACCTAAAGAGCGGCAAGACCGTTCTGATTACCGCACACGGAAACAGTCTTCGCGCACTGGTAAAGCACTTGGACGGTCTATCGGACGACGAGATTGCTGAGCTGAACATCCCAACCGGTATTCCGTTGGTCTACAAACTAGATGCAAACTTCAAGCCGCTAGTTGCTGGTGGCGAATACCTTGACCCAGAGGCTGCTGCCGCTGGAGCCGCTGCAGTTGCAGCTCAGGGAAACAAGAAGTAAGTTACTCGGCTTCGTTCCAAGCACCGGTGGTTAGGTAACTAACCTTTGCCGAGATGTCGACCACATGGTCGGCGAAGCGTTCGTGATAGCGGCTAGCCAAGGTTACGTCCACGGTAAACATGGCGTTTTCTTCCCATTCGTCGCTTAGAACGATATCGAAAACCTGGCGGTGCAGCTCATCCACGCGTGCATCCTCAGCCTGAATTTCTTTGGCGAGATCCACATCGGTGTTCTGAAGAAGGTTTACAACCTTCTTGCCGAGCTGGAGATCTAGTTTGCCCATCTCTTCGAAGGTTGGGCGAAGAGCGGTCGGAATTGCCGAGCCAGGGTAGCGGAAGCGTGCAATCTGGGCAATGTGACCAGCAAGAGCGCCCATGCGCTCGAGTGAAGCGCTAATACGTAGCGCTGAAACCAAGATGCGAAGGTCTCGGGCTACCGGCGATTGCCTAGCCAAGATACGAATTACCGATTCGTCTAGCGAAAGAGCTTTTTCGTGGATAGCATCGGCGCTTGCCAATGCCTGTTCAGCCAAGATGACGTCCGAGTTCACGAAAGCTGCCGAAGCCTGCTCCATGATTCGAGTTGCATCCCCAGCGATTTCCACTAGACGGTCTTGAACTTCTTTGAGTTCGGTCTGAAATACTTCGCGCATAGTCAAAAGAATGCGCTCCGAAGGTTAACTTGATGAAAACTGGCGGTAAACCGTTTGAGAAACATTCTTAACTGGTTCTTGGTGTCGCCTAGTCTTAAAGCATGAACGACATCTGGCTCCCACTCATCATGGGCTTCTTGGTTGGAGCTTTGGTCGTTGGTGGATCGGCAATGTACATTCGCCAAGATGTGCTGGAACGCTACTCGCAAGCCGAAACTCTTTCAGACAGTGCCGCCGAATTACTCGAGGTGCTGGCACCTGCTGGAATGGTTCTCAATTCGTCCAATGTAATTGTTCGTGTCACCGGAGGCGCGCTTGCTACTGGCCTCGTGGATGGGCGAAGGCTCATACATAGGAAGCTAAACGAACTGGTTGTGGCGGCCCGAGAAACCAATGAAATCCAGGTCTTGGATGCCGAGCTTCCAACCCGCCTCAAGGGAGCCAAGTTATACATCAGCGCACGGGCCAAGGCGATCGGTGATGGAAACGTGTTGCTGATTGTTGACGACCGCACCGAAAGTTACCGTCTCGATGAGATGCGTAAAGACTTCATGGCGAACATTTCACACGAGTTGAAAACTCCAATCGGTGCAGTTGGCCTACTAGCCGAGGCGATGGAAAACAGCCTGGACCAGCCGGATGTTCTGGCGAAGTTGGTAAAAAATATTGGCAAAGAGGCAAAGCGACTCAGTGCTTTGGTTAAAGACATCATTCAGCTGTCACGTATTCAGAGCGCCGCGAATGTCACCAGTACCGATGTTGTGAATCTGATCGATGTTGTAAAAGACGCAATCGACAGAAACAGTTGGCGTTCGGAGAAGTCTGGAATCGAAGTTGTTTTCACAAGCGCCAAAGACAAAGTGCAGGTTTACGGTGATGCCGAAATGCTTACCGTTGCCGTAAAGAATTTGGTTGAGAACGCCATCATTTACTCGAACAAGGGTGACCAGGTTCAGGTAGTGATAGAAGCCGGCGATGATATTGCCAAGATTCTTGTGAAGGACTCCGGCATTGGCATTCCAAAAGAGGAACAGGCTCGAGTATTCGAACGTTTTTATCGCGTGGATCAGTCGCGCTCCCGTGAGACCGGCGGCACCGGCCTTGGCCTGAGCATCGTCAAACATGCAGCCATCTCCCATCTCGGTGATGTTCGGCTCTTTTCTAAACCTGGTGTTGGCTCAACGTTTACCTTGCGGTTACCTACGGTTGCTAAGAAAGTAGTGAAGCAATCGAAGCGAAAGGCTGACCGTGGCTAAAATCCTGGTTGTCGAAGATGAAGAGTCTTACCGTCTGAGCCTGGGCAGCCTTTTGCCCAAAGAAGGCCACTCAGTAGTTTTCGCGGTCGATGGAAACGAAGCTCTCGCTCGATTTGCCGATAGCAATCCTGACCTAATCTTGCTTGACCTAATGCTTCCGGGGATTAGCGGTAACGAAGTTTGCAAACTAATTCGTCAGACCTCTGATGTTCCGATCATCATGTTGACGGCCAAAGACTCTGAGACCGACGAAGTGGTTGGTTTGGAAATCGGTGCCGACGACTACGTGACCAAGTTGGCTTCATCAAGCAAGCTTCTGGCTCGAATCAATAAGGTTTTATCTCGCAAGGGTCTTGCCAAACCTGCCGCGGAAACAGACGGGCTATTGGTTGGCGGCTCAGTCAAGATGGATGTCGAACGTCACCAGGTATTTGTAAACGACGTCAAGGTTTCGATGCCACTAAAAGAGTTCGAACTCCTTGAACTGTTACTTGAAAACGTTGACCGAGTTCTCACCAGAGGGCAGATCATCGATCGCGTTTGGGGTCACGATTACTTTGGTGACACCAAAACCCTCGACGTTCACATCAAGCGTCTACGTTCGAAGGTAGAAGCGGACCCATCACGCCCAGTGCACCTGATTACCGTGCGCGGGCTGGGTTATAAGTTCGAGTCTTAGGCTATTCAGCCGAGTTGCCGTTGGCGGCATCCAGGTTCTGAACCAGTGCCGAGTACTGCTCAAGAGTGCCATCGAGTGCTGGAACGCGAAGCTCAACACCGGCACCATCGTTTACCGCAAGCCAAATGTTCACCAATGATCCTGGCGCTGCAACCTTGCCATCAGCCTTCAAAAGAATTGCGGCCAATGCTGGGTTCTCGTTGTAGCCAAGGTCGTACTTAGCGCCCGGAGCGATAACTTCGCTAACCCATTCGCGCTTCTGGCTTGAAATCACGTCGGTTGCGTTCGAGGCGTCCTCGGTGAACTGAAGACGGATCTGAACAGGCTGGTTGGTGGTGTTTACAAACGATCCGATGATGCCGCCAACCTCTGTGCCAGCCCAAGCATCCAATGGAGTGTTGGTCTGGGTTAGGTAAATCACGTTTAGGGCCTTTACGCCATCGACAACGGCTTCGGCGCCGTCGCTAGGTGAGTATGACTGAAGTGTCGGTACATTGTGGGTAAGGCTGCAACCGGTAGTTCCAAGAACTAGCGCGGCCGATACTGCTACAGCGGTGACAAACTTACGAACAACCACAATTTCCTCCGAGGTTTAGTGCTCTTTGCGCTTATAGTCTAACCCTTTATTTATGCCCTAAAGCGTGGTAAAATCGACGTTTCGAGAGGATTTCCCGCATGAAGTTTGTAGTTGGCGAGACGGTCGTTTACCCACACCACGGAGCCGCCAAAATTATCGAAATCTCTGAAAAGAAATTTCCACGCGGCGATGTAAAGCAGTACCTAACCCTCGAGATCATTCAGCGTCCAGTGCCAGAATCGGCCGAAGGCGGCATCCAGATTTCTTCCAAGATTGCCGACAGCACCCTAATCATCAAGGTTCCAGTAGACAGCGTTATGGAAGTTGGTGTTCGCGACGTCATCGACAAGAAGGGCGTTGAGGCCGTATTCAGCGTGCTTCGCGAGCCATTCATTGAAGAGCCAACCAACTGGTCGCGTCGATTCAAGGCAAACACCGAAAAGATCAACACCGGTGACGTTCTAAAGGTTTCCGAAGTTGTTCGCGACCTTTGGCGCCGCGACCAGGACAAGCCAATCTCAGCCGGTGAAAAGCGCATGCTTGCCAAGGCTCGCCAGATCCTCGTTTCAGAGCTTGCTCTAGCCAAGAAGTCCGACGAAGACAAAGCTGCAGCACTTCTCGACGAAGTTCTAGCTTCCAGCTAAAGGAAATCATGTCCGTTGCGGTAGTTTTGGTTGCCGCCGGCAGGGGCGAACGGCTCGATGCCGGTAAGCCTAAAGCACTCGTTCATGTGGCGGGTTTGACCTTGCTCGAACATGCTCTAGCGCGCGCGGTTGGTACCAAAGATCTAGTTCAGTTGGTTATCACCGCTACCCCTGGTTTTGAAAGCGAATTCATTGAACTGGCTTCGCCACATGTTCCGGAAACCATTGAACTGAGTGTTGTTTCTGGGGGTGTTACCCGCCAGGGCTCTATTGCCAAGGCGATGGAACAGGTGACCGAGTCGGCGGCAGTGATTTTGGTACACGACGCAGCACGCGCTTTTACGCCTACCGAGGTTTTCGACCGCGTGGTCGAGGAAGTGCGAGCAAGTGGTTGCGGTGTGATCCCGGTCTTGGCTGTACACGACACCGTGAAACGCGCTACCGGCAATGAAGTTTTGGAGACCGTCGATCGTAGCGAACTGCGCGCCGCCCAGACTCCACAGGGATTCCCGGCAGCGTTGCTGCGCGATGCTTACGCAAAACTGACCGACGAACACACCGACGACGCTTCTCTGGTACAGGCTTTCGGTGCCCGAGTGTTGTCAGTACCTGGCGACCGCATGGGCATGAAGGTGACCACGCGAGACGACCTAATCCTGGCTAGTCACCTCATTGGTGGCGAGCAACGCACCGGCATCGGAACCGACACTCACCGTTTCAGCGAAGACGTAAGCAAGCCGCTATTTCTGGGAACCATCGAATGGCTAGGCGAAAGTGGCCTCGATGGTCACAGCGACGGCGATGCGCTCAGTCACGCCATCGTCGATTCTTTGCTATCAGCAGCTGGGCTTGGGGATATCGGTTCAAACTTCGGAGTAGACCGAGCCGAGTTTGCTGGAGCCAACGGTTCGGTTTTTCTTACCGAAACTCTGAAGAAACTGGCTGCTGCAGACTTTGCCATCATCAACGTTTCGGCGCAGATCATAGGCAATCGCCCAAAGGTGGCTCCAATGCGCGAGAAGGTTGAGCAGGCGCTAACCAGGTTGTTGCACGCGCCAGTTACCATCAGTGCAACTACCACCGATGGGCTCGGATTTCTTGGCAACACCGAAGGTGTGGCGGTTGTGGCAAGTGCGCTTATCCAGCGAAAGGATAAGTAAGTGAAGCTCTTTGATAGCAAGGCTGGCGCACTGGTCGACTTCGTTCCGCTTACGCCAGGCAAAGTGGGAATCTACGTTTGTGGTCCAACCGTTCAATCGGCTCCACACGTCGGTCACCTTCGCAGTGCCGTGGCATTCGACATCATTGCCCGTTGGTTACGAATTGGTCACGGCTATGACGTCAAGTTGGTTCGCAACGTCACCGACATTGACGACAAGATTTTGGTGAATGCCGAAAAGCTGGGCAAGGATTGGCGCGAGTTGGCCGTGGAGGTTGAAGCCGGCTTCAACGAGGTTTACGAGTCGATTGGGGCTGGGGTGGAAAACGCCCCTCACGCGACTGCTCACATCGCCGGAATGATTGAGGTCATCGAGCGCCTGATCGAAAAGGGGCACGCCTACCAAGCCGAAAACGGTTCGGCCAACGTATTCTTCGATACCGCGAGTCACGCTTCCTATGGTGAGTTGACTCGTCAGAAGCTAGAAAACATGGAGGGTGAAGCAATCGGAGGCGGACGCCGTGCAGCGCACGATTTCGCTCTCTGGAAGGCTGCCAAGCCCGGCGAGCCAGAAACCGCGAGTTGGGACTCCCCTTGGGGTAAGGGCCGTCCTGGTTGGCACATCGAATGTTCCGCAATGACCTTGAGTGAACTTGGCGAATCGTTCGACATTCACGGCGGTGGGCTAGACCTACGTTTCCCACATCACGAAAACGAGCTAGCCCAGTCTCGTGCCGCCGGATTTGAATTTGCGAACCACTGGATGCACAACGGGTTGGTTACAGTTTCCGGGCAGAAGATGAGCAAGTCACTCGGTAACGGGGTGAGCGTGGAAGAACTGTTTGAACTTGGAACTCCGTCTGCCATTCGTTATTGGTTGGCTTCCGCTCAGTACCGCTCCAGCCTCGACTACTCGCCAAGTTCGCTTGCGGAGGCGGTAAGTGCGGTCGGCCGTATCGTCAACTTCGTTCGTCGTGCCCAAGAAAATGCCTCGACTGGTGATGTCGAACTTCCACAGGAATTCGTGGAGGCAATGGATGCCGACTTCAACGTGCCGGCTGCGCTCGCGGTTCTACACGACACCGTCCGCGTTGGAAACACTGCAATGGATTCCAACGATAAGGATGCAGTGGCGAATGCGCTTGGTGCAATCGTTCGCATGTCTGACGTACTCGGGATAGATTTGACTGGAAACGACAAAGTTGCCCCTGCAGAAACGATTGAACTAATCGACGGGTTGATTGCCAAGCGCAATCGGGCCCGAGCAGACAAAGACTACGCGCTAGCCGACTTGGTTCGCGCTGAACTAACGGCCATGGGTGTAACCATTGAAGATCAGGCCGGCAAGACCGTATGGATGTGGAGTAACTAATGGCTAGCAAGGGAAAGCGCCCAGGAACCGCCAAAGGTAAGAAGGGCCCAACCGTTGGCTCGGGTGGTCAGCGCAAAAAAGGTTTAGAGGGCAAGGGTCCAACCCCGAAGGCTGAGGACCGCAAGGGTCACAAGGCGTTTAAGGGCAACAAGCCAGAGAAGGGCACTCGCAAGGGTGAGTTCCTGGCTCCAACTGCACGTACTGCAGGTGTGGCTGGCGCAAGACGCACCAACACCAAGGGTGTTTCCAAGGCTGCCGACTCGGGTGAAGTTCTTTCGGGCCGCAACTCGGTGTTAGAAGCTCTTCGCGCCAAGGTGCCTGCCACCGCTCTTTACATCTCGAACCGTATCGAAATGGACGAGCGTGTGAAGGAAGCGCTTCAGCTTGCCAACACTCGCCAGATTCCGATCAACGAAGTCACCAAGCCTGAAATCGACCGACTTACCGGTTTCGACGCTGTTCACCAGGGAATCGCACTTTCGGTGCCTCCATACCAGTACCAGCACCCGGTTGACCTGCTCGACAAGATTCTGTCGCGTGGCCAGAAGCCTCTGCTGGTTGCCTTGGACGGAATTACCGACCCTCGCAACCTCGGTGCCATCATCCGTTCGGTGGCGGCTTTCGGCGGTCAGGGTGTAATTCTGCCGCAGCGTCGCTCCACCGGCGTGACCGCAAGTGCCTGGAAGACTTCTGCTGGTGCCGCAGCTCGCACCCCGGTAGCTCTAGCTGCCAACCTCACCGCAACTATCAAGGAATTCAAGAAGAAGGGCGTGTTCGTGGTTGGCCTAGACGGCGACGGCGACATGAACCTTCAGAACTTCACCTTGGGACGCGAGCCGCTTCTGATTGTGGTTGGAAGCGAAGGTAAGGGTCTCAGCCGTTTGGTCACTGAGAACTGTGACGCCATCGTGAGCATCCCAATTAGCTCGGCAACCGAGTCTCTGAACGCCGGAATTGCAGCCAGCGTTACCCTTTACGAAGTTTCAAAGCTTCGCGCCAAGGGTTAGACCAGGTCTCTCCAGTCAACTTCGCCGTCTTCATCGGCGACCGTAATGGTGCCCGAAGGAATCGCATCCGGCAGGGTGATTGAACCGGTAGTTGGGGCAATCAAAGCTTCTTCATCGCGGCGATGTGCAAGCACGTTGGTGATGTAAGAGTTCACGGCTTCCTGAACCGGGATTCCACGTTTCTGTTCCTGAGCGATGTACCAGCGGTGTTCCATCACCTGGTGGTAGATCTCGGCTGGCTCCAACTTCCCAGTCATGCTCTTCGGAATTGCGGTAACCACAGGTTCGAAGGCTCGGGAAAGCCACTCGTGAGCCATCACTTCTTCATCGGCGCCAGGACGACCGTGTTCGGTGCGATATTCGTCCAAGTCGTTCAGTAGGCGACGAGCCTGGTTTTCTTCCACGTCTAGCCCGGTCAGGCGTAATAGGCGGCGACCGTGGTGGCCAGCGTCAACAACCTTCGGTTTGATGGTGATTGTGCTACCTTCGCCATCGGCTTTCATGGTCATTTCTTCGATGTCGAAACCCAGTTCATTGAGGCGTTGAACTCGACGATTGATCTTCCACTTCTCGTTCGAACCAATAACTTCGGCAGCGGTCAGCTCTTTCCAGAGATTGCGATACTTCAAGATGATTCGGTCGGAGATTTCGTTGGCGTCCACGCCAGGGGCGGCGTTTCCACTAGCTATGAGGTCGAGCAGTTCTCCAGCGATGTTTACGCGGGCAATCTCCAGATCGTTTTCGCGTTGGCCATTGGAAAGTCCGCCATCGTAAAGCTGACCTGTTTCGGCATCCACGAGGTAGGCGGCAAAAGCCCCGGCGTCGCGGCGAAACAGGGTGTTGGAAAGGGAAACGTCTCCCCAGAAAAAACCGGCGATGTGGAGACGAACCAGCAGAACTGCCAGTGCATCAACCAAGCGGGTTGCGGTTTCCGGACGAAGTCCTTGCGACCACATAGCACGGTAGGGGAGAGAGAACTTGAGGTGACGGGTGATCAGCACCGCAGGAAGTGGGTTACCATCTTCGTCGGTGCGATTGTTGATGATTGCGAACGGTTCCACGCAAGGAACGTCCAGGTTCACCAAACGCTTGAGCATTTCGTACTCACGTTTGGCCAGTTCTGGCAAGGTTTCCTTGATGGCGATTACGTGGTCGCTCAGGTGAGCAAAGCGCACGGTGTGGCGGGAAAGGCCTTTAGGTAGAGCCGCAATGCGGTCGGCCGGCCACTCTTCTAAAGGCAACTGCCACGGTAAATCCAGAAGAGCTGGATCTACCGCGGCAGTTGTGATGTCTAGAGATGAACTCACTAGTTGAGGCGCTCGCCCGACTCTGCGTCGAACAAGTGAGGCTGACCCTCAGCCTCAATGTGAATGGTCTGACCAGCCTTCACGCCACTGTTTGCCTCAACGCGAACGGTTACATCGGCCTTGTTGCCGTCAACCTGAACGGTTCCGTAGATGAATGCGTCTGCACCTAGCTCTTCAACAACGTCGACAACTAGAGCCAAACCGTGCTTTGCAACCTTTACGTTTTCTGGGCGCAAACCGACGGTGACGGTCTTCTGCTTGGTCTTTGCAAGAACAGCCTTGTCAACCTTTAGCTCAACATCACCGAATGCAACACCAGCTGCGGTTACTGGAAGCTGAAGTAGGTTCATGGCTGGCGAACCAATGAAGCCGGCAACGAAAACGTTTGCTGGGCGCTCGTAAAGCTCACGAGGGCTGGCAACCTGCTGAAGCAGACCGTCCTTCATCACTGCAACGCGGTCACCCATGGTCATGGCTTCAACCTGGTCGTGGGTAACGTAAACGGTGGTTACACCGAGACGACGCTGAAGCGAAGCGATCTGGGTACGGGTCTGTACACGTAGCTTGGCGTCAAGGTTCGATAGCGGCTCGTCCATTAGGAACACCTGAGGCTTACGAACAATTGCACGACCCATGGCTACACGCTGACGCTGACCACCGGAAAGAGCCTTTGGCTTACGGCCAAGGTACTGCTCTAGGTCTAGAAGCTTGGCTGCCTCGAGAACGCGCTCGGCACGCTCTTCCTTCGAAACGCCGGCAATCTTCAGGGCGAAGCCCATGTTCTCGGCAACGGTCATGTGTGGGTAAAGTGCGTAGTTCTGGAACACCATTGCGATGTCGCGGTCTTTTGGCTCAACGTCGGTGACGTCGCGGTCGCCAATGAAGATGTGACCATCGTTGACTTCTTCAAGGCCGGCCAGCATACGAAGGCTGGTCGACTTTCCACAACCCGATGGACCAACTAGGACGAGGAACTCGCCATCCTTGATCTCAAGGTCAAGCTCGTTGACGGCTGGGCGGGTGGTGCCTGGGTACAGGCGGGTGGCTTTTCTAAACGAAACAGTTGCCATTTTCTTCTCCTAAATCGGCAGGTACGTGCCGAACGATCCTTTGTATAAGAGCCCAAAACGGTCGTTCTGGGTTATAGCCATTATGGCATTTACAGGCACCTGATTTAGACTAGGAACTTCGCAACGTCACCATTTTGTGATGAAACAGAGGTAAAAATGAGCAACGAGAAACTAACTCGCGACCAGCAGCGTGAGGCTGCCCGCACCAAGGCCAAGGCCATGCGCGAAAACCAGAAGAAGAGCGAAGTTCGCAAGAAGGCCATTCTGATCGCAAGCTCGGTTATTGCCGTGGTTGCAATTGCAGTAACCGTTGGGCTCAACTGGAACAACATTTTCCCAACCCAGAAGCCTGGCGGAGAAAACCCAAGCACCGCCTTCACCAATGGCGGAATCACCATCACCAAGGATTTGGTAGTTTCTACTTCGGCTTCGCAGATCGACAAGACTGTTCCAACCATTGTGATTTACCAGGACATGCAGTGCCCTGCCTGTCGTGCGTTCGAGGCACCAAACATGCCTCAGATTACCGAGTTGGTTAAGGCTGGCAAGTACAACCTTGAGCTTCACCCGATTTCATTCCTCGACGGAGCTTCGGTAAATGAGTACTCGAGCCGTGCCGGTAGCGCCGTATTGTGTGTTGCCGACACCGACCCTAAGCACTTCCTTGATTTCAACACCGCGCTGTTCAACCAGCAGCCTCAGGAAAACACCGCCGGCCCAGACAATGCTGCTTTGGCTGCACTGGCAGGCAAGGTTGGCGTAACCAACGCGGACACTCTCGACTGCATTACCAAGGGAACCTGGGCTAACTGGGCGAAGAACCAGACCCCTGGCTACAAGGAGAAGGTTCCTGGAACCACCATTCCGTTTACCGGAACTCCGTTTGTAATGGTTAACGGTCAGCAGTACCAGGGCGAGCTAGCGAACGCGGCTATGTTCCTACAGTGGCTTCAGACCGTTGCTCCGGTAGCAAGCAACTAAACACTATTCAACGAGCCCGTTGGTGGCGTTACCTGGTAACGACCACTAACGGGTTTTGTTGTACTTCTGAGGTGCCAACGTCGTTCACCGCGGCAACCCTGAACCAGTAGGTGGTTGCCGAACGAAGGTTGTTGACGGTGAGCGAGGTGCTAGCCGAAACCGACTTTCGTACTGTCGTCCACGAGGCACCCTGATCGCTTGAGTAGGTGACTACGTAGTTGCGAACCTTGCTGCCATTCTCAACGGAGGCAGCTGCCCAGCCGAGAACCACCGATGTCTTCGACTTGTTTGAAACACGAAGTGCGGTTGGTGCTGCCGGTGCATTGCCGAGTGTGACCACCTGCAAAACCTCAGACGGAACCGAATAGCCCACAGTGTTCTTAGCCGAAACTCGAAAGCAGTACTTGGTTCCTGCGGCAAGGTTGATTACATCAAAGCCCAGGCTGTTCGAGGTTGGGTGCGTAATCGCGGTGTAGGTCGAGCAGTTGCTTGAAACTTCAACCTTGTAGTCGGTTAAGTTGGCTCCACCGTTCGACTCAGGCAGCGACCAAGCAAGGGTCACTCCGCCAGCGCGAACATCGGTTGCGTCTAGCCCGAGTGGTGCGGTTGGCTTGACGACTGCGGTGGTGAACACGGTCTCGGCAAACTCCGAGTAGCCGGCGGCATTTACAGCCGAAACTCGAATCTGGTAAGAAACGCCAGGGGTCAAACCGTTGACCGCATAGGTCTTGGTAATTGACTCGGGGTGGTCGATGAGGATCCAATTGTCTTCACCAGCTCGAGTCACCTCAATTTGGTAGTCATAAATAGGTGAACCGCCGCTGTCGCTCGACGCCTTCCAAGTAAGGCCAACACCGCTTCCGGAGATGCCTCGCACAGTTAGCGCGGTCGGCGCCGACGGGACCGAAACCGTGGTGGTAGCGGTGTAGACATCGGAGTATGCCCCAAGACCAACCGAGGTGACTGCAGCCACTCGGAACTTGTAGGTCTTACCCTTGGCAAGGTTGTTCACCAAGAATCCTGGTGAGTATGAAGGGGCGTGGGCAATGGCTGTCCAGGTGGTTCCACCGTTCCCCGAAACTTCAACACGGTAGTCGTTGATCGCCATTCCACCATTTGAATCTGGAAGCGCCCAGCTCAAGGTGAGCGTCGTGGTGGTAATCGCACTAGCGGTAAGCGACTTTGGCTTGGTAGCTGGTGCGGTGAGGGTTGTAAATCCGTCGGTCAAGTAGGCGTATTCGCTATTGCCCGCACGGTTCACAGCCGAGGTACGAACCAGGTAGTGCGTTCCAGGAGCCAAACCTGTCAGGGTTAGGTTTACCGAAGTTGAAACCGGCTTGTTTGGCACTGCAACCCAGGTGACACCTTCATCGCGAGACGTTTCAACGTAGAAATCGGAGATCAGCGCACCGCCGTTGAAGGTCGGTGCAACCCAGCTGAGCGCGGCACCATTACGAGTGATACTCTTGGCGGTCAAAGCGGTTGGGGGCGTTGGCACAGCCGGGTCGAGGGTGCGAGTCTGGAGGCTCTCCGACCATTCGGCTCCAAGGCTGCCCTCGATAAATCCACCACCGTTTTCACCACGAACTCTGAACCAGTAGTCGGTTCCTGCTACCAGACCACCGGTGATGCGGTAAGAGGTTTCGATGCTCTTTCCTTCTTTGCGGTAAAGGGTCTTCCAGGTTGAGCCGTTAGTTGAGTAGTCAATCTGGTAATCCTTCAAGACTGGGTTACCCAAGAATGTTGGAGCGTCCCACGAGACTATTCCTTCGTTTGGTTTGCCAGCGATGGTTTCGAACCGAACGTTGGTTGGAGCATTTGGCATACCGGCAGGGGTGCGTGCGATCACGATGCTGGCAACAGGGCTGTTCGAGTATTGCTCGTAGGTGTCGCGAGCGTAAACGTAACAGTCGTGAGTGCCAGGGTAGCTTCCGAACTCGATGTTTGACTCAACAGTGATGGTCAGCTGCTGCTCGTTACCAGTCTTGGAAACGATATAAGGTGAACCGGTTCCGTAGATTCCCCAAGAGTTCCCGCTGCCGTAAACGTTGTAGGAAATCGGATTTGGCTGGTTTGTTTTGCCCTGACAGTAAACCTGAAAGTAGCCAACCGCTGTGGCATCGGCGATGGTGAAAGTTGAGCGAACGGCCACCTTCTGCGATCCGGCGTCGTAGACCGGCTTATCCCAAGCGAAGTCGGCGACCGTTGGACCCTCGTCATCGAAGACTCCAGCCCCGCGGGTTAGCACTAGAGCGGGGAGCTCCTTGTAAATCGAATGTCCCTGAACATCGGTCGCCGACAGATAGCACTGGTAATTGCCAGGTTTGAAGCCCTGGCGAACTGATGCATTCACCTGAATCGTGGCATTGGTATTGCTGGTTACTTCCGAGTTGAAACTAGGGTTTGCTGTTCCGTAAAGGCTCCACTTGCGACCGGTGGTATCCCAATAAGCAGCCGCATAGATCGGGCTAGGAGAGTTGTTTCCGTAGCAGTTGATGTAGAAGTTACGAACGCCGGTGGCATCGCTGATTGTGAAAGATGGACGAACGTTGGCAGCTGCCGACGTGGTGTCATATGAGGCGGCTTCCCAAGCGAAGTTCGTAACGACCGGCGCATCGTCGTCGTAGTTTCCATTCGAACGGGTAATGGTGAGGGAGGAGCCGTTTTCATAGGCGTAGTGGTCCAGTAGGTCACGTACCTGAAGTTGACATTGGTAGCTACCGGGCTTGGTTCCCATGGCAATCTTCATCTGAACTTTTAGTTCGAGTGAGTGAGAGTTCACAGTCTGTGAAAGTTTGGTTGGGCTTCCGGTGCCAACCATCGTCCAGATTCCGTTGACTGCGGTCATTTGAACATTGACCGGCCAGGAGTCTGAGTAGTTTCCAGTGCAGTAAACCCAAATGTAGCCAACTCCCTGATCATCAGAGGTGGAGATGGTTAGGGTTGCCGAGGCATCGGCGCTACCAACTTCATACGAAGCCTTGTTCCAGTTGAAGCTGTCGAGGGTAGGCGGAGTGTCGTCGTAGATGCAGGTCTCGGTGCGCTTGATCTCGGTGTTGGTGTAGTCGCAACGGTTCAAGCCAAATGAGTCAAGGATTTCCTGGCGACCGACCTGGTCTACGCCGGGGCCGCCGGAGAGCACGTCGTCGCCCTCTTGACCCTCAATCGCATCGGAGCCAACCTCGCCGAAGATGTTGTCTCGACCGGCTTCGCCAGAGAGGTTGTCGTTTCCGTCGCCACCGCGCATGGTGTCATCGGCAGAGCCACCAACGAGTGAATCGTCACCCGTTCCACCATCAAGGAAGTCGCTGTCGTTTCCGCCATCCAAGGTGTCGTCGCCGGCTTCACCGGAAATGTTGTCACCACCGGCTTGCCCGTTTAGAACGTCCGAACCAGCTCCACCGGAGATGATGTCATTCGCAGCACCACCGATGATGGTGTCGTCGCCGTCACCACCGGTCAAAGTGTCTTCGCCGGGGGTTCCAGTGATCTCGTCGTTGCCGGCGTCTCCGTTTACGGTTCCGTCGTTTCCGCCAGTTCCGTTGTATTCGTCCGCACCGATACCTAGGTTCACCGTGTTGTTTGACCCGTAGTCAATTACGGTGTCGTTTCCACCAAGCGCATTGACGGTCAGGTTGTCGGCATCGAGGCAAATGACATCGCCGTTGCCAGAGCCGTTGACGATGGCGCCGTTAACATTCGCGATGATGGTGCACGACGGGTCTAGTGTCGTTGCCATGGCCGGGGTTGCGCCAAGCAGGCCCGTAATAAGAGTGGTTACAGCTACTAGTGAGATACCTAGTTTTTTCATCGTCGCCCCTTTGATTGCTCATTTAACTGTATACCCGTGGGGTAATTTGAGCGAATTCGCTCAAAAGGTTTTTCAAATCGTTATTCGCTAGAATTGAACCCTTGCCGACTTGGCGCAATTGGTAGCGCACCGCTCTTGTAAAGCGGGGGTTGTGGGTTCGAGTCCCATAGTCGGCTCATGTGGAACAGAGAAGTCACGCGCAGATCACTATTAGCGATTGCCGTGACTTCTTTTCTTACTGTGGCTGATGCTGCCCTGGCCTGGCCGCGAGCCTGCATTTCGGCTCTCCCAAAGTCTTCTACCCGCAGGGCGGCTTGGACGGTCGACGATGGTGCATCGGCAGCAGCTCTGGGTAAGTACGTGTCGATGTTGGAGCACAACCCTTCGGTCAAGATCACCTTCTTCGTGCTTTCCGGAGCACCTGGCTGGAAAACCTACGCGAGGCGGCTCAAATCACTTCAAGACCGAGGACAAATCCAGCTCGCAAACCACACGGCAACCCACCGCAAACTCACCACGTTGAGTAAAGCCAGAATTCAGGCAGAACTTAACAAGTGCGAAAACTTTTGCCTGGCTCACTACGGAATGAGTACCAAACCTTACTTTCGCCCACCATACGGTGAAATCGATTCTCGAGTAATAGCGGCAGCCGCGGAGATTGGTTTTACCAAACCAATCCTTTGGTACGGGTCTTTCGCATCAGGCAGTGGCGTCTCATCGTCCACGGTTTGGAAGTCGGCATCTAAGTGGGTTGCCAATGGAAGAATCGTGATTGATCATGCCAACGGTTTTTGCACCGTCAACATTTTCCCCAAAATAATCGGATTGTTTCGCTCCAGGAACCTGAAGTTCGTGACAATTCGAGAAGCTATTGACCCTCAGTAAAGGTAATGCTCACCGAGTTGATGCAATAGCGATCGCCGGTAGGAGTTTGCGGGGCATCTTCAAAGACATGGCCAAGGTGGCTTCCGCAGGCGGCGCAACGAACCTCGGTGCGAACCATGCCGTGGCTTCGGTCTTCAATTAGCTCTACTGCGTCGCCGGCTTTTGGCTCGTAGAAACTTGGCCAGCCGCAGTGGGCGTCGAACTTGGTTTCGCTCTTGAAAAGCTCGGCTCCGCAGCCACGACAACTGAATGTGCCGAGACGGTTTTCGTTCAGAAGTTCGCCGGTGCCAGGGCGTTCGGTGCCGGCTTCGCGCAGGATGTGAAACTCAACTGGAGTGAGTTCTTCGCGCCACTGATCTTCGCTTTTGGAAACCTGATAGTTCACTTACATTCCTCGATTGACTTTGGATGACTCGTTTAGACTAAACATTAGTTATGTCTGAAAACTTCCCAACCGATGAATTCGACCAGATCGCTCCGGCGGCTGGCGTAAGGCGCAAGCGTCGCTCCGGTGGTTCCCGGTTTTTGGAGTTCCTCAGTATTTTTAGCATTTCGGCAGTGGTAGCCGGAGGCGGACTATTTGGCTACCAAACGTTCTTCTCTGGCTCGAGCGTGGACGTAAGCGCTATCAGTGACAACGGCAAGGTTGTTAGCGATCCGATTCGCATCAACGAAACCACGGTGTTCGATGGCGTTGGCAAAGATGGCTTGGCGGGAACTGTGGCGCACAAACTTATGGACAAGGGCTGGAACGTGGTTACCGCCTCCAACCTGCCAGATGGTGTGACTGCTGATAAGACCGTGATTTACATCAACTCAGACAAGCTGCAGGATGCTGCCAAGAAGCTTGTTGGCGACCTAGGTTCCTATGCGATCGAGGTTTCAAACCAATACATCGACCCGATTACCGTCGTAATTGGCTCGGATTACAAGTAATTTCACAAAATTTAGCAATGTAACGCTTTTATCAAGGTTGAGCATTCCTCGCTATTTCGTTGCTTTTTTAGCGTAACTTCGCTTATAGGTCGTAACAAAGTCCTTGAGCATTAGCCCCAGGTCGATCTAGGCTCGGGAGCCTTCCGAACCTTGGTATAAAGCAATACAGGAGATACACATGGCACAAGGAACCGTAAAGTGGTTCAACTCTGAGAAGGGCTTCGGCTTCATTACTCAGGATGGCGGAGCAGACGTTTTCGTTCACTTCTCAGCAATCGCTGGCGATGGCTACAAAGAGCTAAAAGAGAACCAGCGCGTTGAGTTCGACGTAACCGACGGACCAAAGGGCCCACAGGCTGCTTCGGTTGTCGCAATCGGCTAACTAAAGACTTCCAGGAAAAGACATCACCCGAACGGGTGGTGTCTTTTCGTTTCCCGGCCACTTGCACTCTGGTCTGGAGAGTGCTAAAAATGAGTTAGCACTCAAAACCTTAGAGTGCTAAAAACCATTGACTTTCGGGAGAACCCTAAATGCCAAAAATCATTTCTTTTGACGAAGAAGCCCGCCGCGGACTCGAGCGCGGCCTCAACATTCTTGCCGACACCGTAAAGGTGACCCTAGGCCCACGTGGACGCAACGTCGTCCTAGAAAAGAAGTGGGGAGCACCGACCATCACCAACGACGGTGTTTCGATTGCTAAGGAAATCGAGTTGGAAGACCCGCTAGAGCGCATTGGCGCCGAGCTGGTCAAGGAAGTTGCCAAGAAGACCGACGACGTAGCCGGTGACGGAACCACCACCGCAACCGTACTAGCTCAGGCTTTGGTGCGCGAAGGTCTACGTAACGTAGCCGCAGGCGCCGACCCAATCAGCCTGAAGCGCGGAATTGAGAAGGCAACCGCTGCTGTTATCGAGCAGCTTCTTGCTCAGGCCAAGGCCGTAGAGAGCAAGGAAGAGATTGCCGCAACCGCTTCGATTTCGGCTGGCGACAGCCAGATCGGTGAACTAATCGCCGAGGCTATCGACAAGGTAGGCCGCGAAGGTGTTGTAACCGTTGAAGAGTCGAACACCTTTGGTATCGAACTGCAGCTAACCGAAGGTATGCGCTTCGACAAGGGTTACATTTCGGCTTACTTCGTAACCGACCCAGACCGTGCCGAGACCGTGCTTGAAGACGCTTACGTTCTAATCGTCAACAGCAAGATTTCGAACATGAAGGAACTTCTTCCAATCGTTGAGAAGGTTATCCAGACTGGCAAGCCACTACTCCTAATTGCTGAAGACGTTGAAGGCGAAGCGCTAACCACTCTCGTTCTAAACAAGGTCCGCGGTATCTTCAAGTCGGCAGCCGTAAAGGCTCCTGGCTTCGGCGACCGTCGCAAGGCAATGCTTCAGGACATCGCAATTCTGACCGGTGGCCAGGTTATCTCTTCGGAGATTGGCCTAAGCCTTGAGTCGGCAACCATCGACCTACTTGGTCGTGCTCGCAAGGTGGTTATCACCAAGGATGAGACCACCATCGTGGAGGGTGCTGGCGAGAGCATTGCAATCCAGGGTCGCGTTGACCAGATCCGTCGTGAGATGGAAGCTAGCGACAGCGACTACGACCGCGAGAAGCTACAGGAGCGTCTAGCCAAGCTAGCCGGTGGTGTTGCAGTTATCAAGGCAGGTGCTGCTACCGAGGTTGAGCTTAAGGAGCGCAAGCACCGCATTGAGGATGCAGTTCGTAACGCAAAGGCTGCTGTTGAAGAGGGCATCGTTGCCGGTGGTGGTGTTGCACTCCTTCAGGCTGGCAAGGCTGCATTCGAGAACCTAGCTCTTACTGGCGACGAGGCAACCGGAGCGAACATTGTTCGCGTTGGAATCTCGGCACCGCTAAAGCAGATCGCGATCAACGCAGGTCTAGAGCCTGGCGTTGTTGCTGAAAAGGTTGCTAACCTTCCAGCTGGTCAGGGGCTAAACGCTGCTACCGGCGAATACGTAGACATGATGAAGGCCGGAATCAACGACCCAGTGAAGGTAACCCGTTCGGCCCTTCAGAACGCTGCGTCGATTGCCGGACTATTCCTAACCACCGAGGCAGTTGTTGCCGACAAGCCTGAGCCAGCAGCACCTGCTATGCCTCAGGGCGGCGGCATGGACTTCTAAGTCAAGCTAAAAAGAGGCGGATCCCTAAAGGATCCGCCTCTTTTGCTTTAAAGGAAAAGTCGCAGGTTTGCCTGCTCAATATCGGAATACTGCTGGGCGGCTAGAGCGAGGGCTTGCCCAACCTCACCGAGCTGTGCTTCAACATTGTTGGCAGTAAGGCGCCAGCGTTTCACCAACTCTTGAAAGCTGGTGGCGGCTTGACCCTGCCAGGAACCCTCAAGGCTTTGGAGCTGTGCGTAAAGCGATTCGACCTCGGTTTGAAGTTTGCCGATGGTGACCTGAATGCTTTGATTGGCAGCGAGTACCTGCTCGCTATCTACTTTGAAAATTGTCATTCACCAATGATGGTGAATCCAGAGTTCGGTAAAAACGAATTACAAAAACTGTGGAGAACTATCGAAGTTCGATACGCATGGTGGTTCCGCCACCAGGGGTTTCCAAAGCCACAATCGTGGCATTGTGGCGATCAATGATGGTTTTCACGATTGAAAGCCCTAGTCCAGATCCACCGGTTTCACGGTTGCGCGAGTTATCGGCACGGAAGAATCGCTCGAAAACCTTCTCGCGCAACTGTTCCGGGATGCCTTCACCGTGATCGCGTACTTCGATAACCGTCTTCGAACCTTCGCGACCCAAAGCCAGTTCCACTGTTCCCTTAGGTTGGCTGAATCGGCTGGCGTTAGCTAGGAGGTTGGTTAGAACTTGACGGAACGCCAAGGCATCAACCTGAGCCATTTCACGAGTCTGCGAATCAATAGGTAAACCCTTCAAGTTGGTGACCACAATTTTTCGTTTGAACTCAGCAACCGAAGCATCCTTGGCGGCGTCCAGTGAAATCTGAACCAGATCGGTATCAACCATGGTCAGCTGGGTAGATTCGTCGAGCCTTGCGAGAGTGAGCAGGCTGTCGACCAAACCACCCATACGGATCGCTTCCGCCTCGATTCTGTTCATGGCGTCGTCGAGGTTTGATTTATCCTTTAGAGCACCCATTCGGTAGAGCTCGGCGTAACCGCGAACCGAGGCCAGAGGAGTGCGAAGTTCGTGTGAGGCATCGGAAACAAAGCGGCGCATCTGATCGAGTGCTTTACCTCTCGAATCAAGGGCATCCTGAATGCTTTCGAGCATGGTGTTGAGCGACTTGTTGATTCGACCAACTTCGGTTTTTGGGGAGCGCTCGACTAGACGCTGGCTGATGTCACCAGCAGCTACGGCCTCGGCGGTTCGTTCAACTTCTTTCAAAGGGCGAAGGGCAGAGGTAATGGTGAACCAGATTGCTAGGGCGCTGAGAAGTAGCAATAGTAGACCGAAGCCGGTACCGATGTTGCGATACTGAGCGATGAGCGCATGGTTATTTCCAACCGGAAGCGCAACTACCAGTGAACCGGGCGAGCTGCTAGTTGGAACCGCGACGATTCGCCAACCCTTCGTGTTGTCGAGACCATCGCTCGGAAGACCTTGATCATTGATCTCGAATGGCACCCCTGCAATACGGCTAACCGCTGGCAAGGTGAACTTGGTCAGATTAGGGAAGACGCGGTTCTTGTTGGCACCGGAATAGAAGCCAACCAAAAGACCGCCATCGGTATCGAGATAGGCGATGTAGTAGTCACTTGGCAGATCTGGCAAAACCAGTTGTCCGCTTGCCACACGAGTAGAAATTTGATCTGGAACTTCATCGCTCAAAGCCTCGGCACTGGCAAGTAGCACGCTGTCGGTGCTGCGTTGCAGATAGGTAGCCAGGAGCGAGACGGTTCCAGCACTAGAGATTGCCAGCAGTAGCCCAATAATGGCAACCGAGAGCGCGGTTAGCTTGGTGCGCAAAGAAACCTTTGCCCAGCCCGTAGCTAACTTGGAATTCACGAATTACTATTTCTTGGTCGATTTGAACATGTAGCCGTGACCGCGTTTGGTAAGCAAAACTGGTTCGCTGGTTAGCGGGTCTAGCTTCTTGCGCAGGTAGGAAACATACGATTCGACAATACCCATTTCACCGTTGAAGTCGTATTCCCAAACGTGGTCGAGAATCTGTGACTTCGACAAAACTCGGTTGGCGTTCTCCATTAGGAAACGAAGCAGCTTGTACTCGGTCGGTGAAAGTTCGATGCTTTCATCGTTCACAAAGACTTCGTGGGCGTCTTCGTCGATGCGAACTTCGCCAACCTCGATGACGCTCTTCTCGATCGAGGCTTGCTTGGTGCGGCGAAGAATGGCGTTGATACGAGCGATGATTTCGTCCAGGCTGAATGGCTTGGTCATGTAGTCGTCGCCACCAACGGTTAGGCCGGTGATCTTGTCTTCAACTTCGTCTCGGGCGGTTAGGAACAAAACCGGGGCAAGGATGTTCATGCTGCGCAGTTTCTTGGTAACCGAGAAGCCGCTCATGTCCGGCAACATCACATCGAGAAGGATGAGATCTGGGTTGCCTTTTTCTGCGGCTACAACTGCGTCGTTACCGTTGGCTACCGCTAGAACAGAAAAGCCAGCAAAGCGAAGACCGCTGGCGAGAAGGTCGCGGATGTTTGGCTCATCGTCTACTACGAGAATCTTGATTGGTTCCATACCTGAGAGTTTGCTCCGTGAACCTGTGAGAACCCTGAATGTTAGTTGGGTGTTTTATGTGTGTCTAAAGCGCGTGAGCATCCAGGATTTCGTAGGAATAACCCTGTTCAGCTAGGAAGCGTTGACGATTCTGAGCGAAGTCTTGGTCGACGGTGTCGCGAGAAATAATTGTGTAGAAACTGGCAGCACGGCCGTCCGACTTCGGGCGGAGAAGGCGGCCAAGGCGCTGGGCTTCTTCCTGACGGGAGCCGAACGAGCCAGAAATCTGAATCGCAACCGAAGCCTCAGGGAGGTCAATCGAGAAGTTGGCGACCTTGGAAACCACTAAGGTTTTCACGCTCCCTTCGCGGAATGCCTGGAACAGGAGCTCGCGTTCATCAACAGGTGTCTGACCAGTGATCAGTGGCACGTCTAGCGCATCGGCAACTTCGTGAAGTTGCTCAAGGTATTGCCCGATGATCAAGGTTGGCTCGCCAGTGTGTTTCTTTAAGAGTTGGGAAATTACCTCAATCTTCACCGAAGCGCACGCGGCTAAGCGGTAGCGTTCGTCCTGGTTGGCAATCGCATAATCCATGCGAACATCGCCAGGGAGATCCACTCGAACCTCGAAACAAGCGGCCGGTGCAATGTAACCTTGCGCCTCAATGTCTTTCCAAGGAGCATCAAATCGCTTTGGTCCGATGAGCGAAAATACCTCGCCTTCCTTGCCGTCCTCGCGCACCAAAGTTGCGGTAAGGCCAAGACGACGGCGAGCTTGCAGGTCGGCGGTCATCTTGAAAATCGGTGCGGGCAGAAGGTGCACTTCGTCGTAGATGATCAGACCCCAGTCGTTGGCATTCAGCAACGCCAAGTGGGCGAACTCGCCTTTACTCTTGGTGGTCAAGATTTGGTAGGTCGCGATCGTAATCGGTTTGATTTCCTTCACCGAGCCCGAGTATTCGCCAATCTCGTCTTCGCTTAGCGAGGTGCGTTTCAATAGCTCGCTCTTCCACTGTCTGGCAGAAACGGTATTGGTAACCAAGATCAATGTGTTGGTCTTGGCTACGCTCATCGCACCAGCGCCAACGATGGTTTTGCCAGCACCGCAGGGAAGAACGACTACGCCGGAGCCTCCCTCCCAAAACTTTTCAACCGCATGTTGCTGGTAGTCGCGAATATTCCAGCCGATCTCAGCCAGGTCAATTGCGTGCGGGGTGCCAGGTGCATAGCCGGCGAAATCTTCGGCAGGCCAACCCAGTCTCAAAAGTTCCTGCTTGACTTGGCCTCTGGCCCACGGTGCAATCGCAAAGTCTTCAGGGCCAACTGCGCCCTCGAGTAAAGCCGCAATCTTCGGCTGCCTTGATGCTTCCACAAGTACCGCACGATCGCTGGAGTGCAAAAGTAGGCGGTCGTCCTCGCCACGGACGATGGACAAGCGACCGTATCGAGACATGGTGTCGACGATCTCATTACGAACGCCGGCTGGAATTGCAAACTTCGCATAGCGATCTAAAACGTCAAGCACGAAATCCGAGTCGTGGCCAGCGGCCCTGGCATTCCAGAGGCCGAGACGGGTGATTCTGTAGGTGTGGATGTGCTCCGGAGCACGTTCCAGTTCTGCGAACACTGAGAGGTCGTGGCGAGCATCTGCAGCCTGCGGGTGATCCACTTCCAGAAGCGCGGTTTTGTCGCTCTGAACGATAAGTGGTCCCAAAGTCATCCTTCTAGCCTATGCGAGAGTGATTGACGCAATGGTTGACAACGGCAAGGTTCGCTCCACCTGTGCCTTGCGATCCAGCCCGCGCAGGCGCCCGTTGGCGAGGCCGCTCGGCTCCAGAATGATGGCCATTTCACTGCCGTCGGAACGCTTTACGACAAGCGAAAGTTTCGCCTTATTGCGAATGGCCAACTGCACCTGTCTGGTCATAACTTCATCACTGCCCGATAGTCCGTGGGTGGCATCCGATTCGCGCATTTTGGCGATGCGTTCGTCCCATTTGTTTAGGGTGTTTTCCATTTGGATGGTTTGGGTGGAGGCAATTGGAGAAATCACTCGACCCGCTTCGTCTTTGCGGATGGCCAGATAGCCGCATTCGCGCAGTCCAAAGTAAACGACCGAAGGTTCGAAACGGCAGGCAAGCCGCTCGTTACTCAACCTCACCAAAGAGAAGGCGCGAAGCCTTGGGTCATTGCTCAACTCGGTGAGCAGCACGTTGTCGGTACTTTCGAGGATGCTACGGTTTTCGCTATTGGCCAGTTCACGAATCACCAGGCGGTCGAAACGCTTGGAGACATCGCCTAGAAGGTATTCAACCGGTTGTGGAAGTTTTTGACCAAATGACTTCTCCAAAATCGAAGCAATCTCATTAGCAGACAATCCAGTTTCAAGGCCATGGCAGATGCTCAACGGGCTCAATCGATAGGTGGAAGCCAAACCGACGCTTGCGGTGTTGGCAAACAAGCGAAGTTGAGCCTCGAGTTCGGTCGGAAGCGGACCGGGGGCAATGATGCTCAAGTCGGCTTGCAAAATGATTCGAGCTTGCACCTTGGGCAGGTGTTGCTTGAGAAGTTCTTCGGCATTTTTGGCAACCTTCAAAACAGAACTAAACCAAGACGAGGTGCGGTCACTGAAGGTGAGCCCAAACCAACCAGCACGCTGAAGGATTTGGCTGATTCTTGAACCTTCCGTATTTTCGGCAAGTGGGAAGTTGTCTTCCAGCCACTCGCGAAGCGATTGTCCAGGTTCGATGTTTGAAAGTTCCGCTGCCAAATCGTCCCCAAGCAGACCAAGAAAGTTGGTGTGCAAAGTGTGCATGCGTTCGGTATCGCTAGCCCTCAGCCAGGCCACGGCATCTTTGGTGAGAAGGTGTCGACCCTGCGAGATTGCGGTAAGGCCCAAGCTCGAAGCCAGTGCAAAGGTCTTCTTGGCATAGTCATTCGGTTTACCCAAAGCCACGGCCAAACGCTTCACGTCGGCAAGCCCTACCGAACCTTTACCGATTGCCTTGATCAAGTGTTTTTCGAGGTCGAAGATCAGTTCAGTCAGCGCCTGCATGGTTTCGAAGGCTACCAAACCGCAGTTGCCGTCGATGTCGGAAACGCTGCTTTGAAGGCTCTGACTCTCACTGCGGGTAAGTTGTCGAGTGAACGCCTTAGCGCTCTTCAGGGCCTCACGCAGAGGCTCGAAAAGGTGGATTTTTCCAGAATCTTCATAAACCAGTTGCAAGCTCAAAAGGTTCTTATAGTCAGCTGCGGAAATGACCTCCGCCGCGGAAACCTTTTTCAAGTTGTCCAGTTGTTTGCGACTTAGCGAACCAATCACGGCAGCGTAACTCTTGACCGAGTTCAAGGTTTCGGCAAGCGAATAGAAGTCTTCGATATTGCCAATAGAAACCAGGCGTGAGGTGATCAGTGTTCGAAGGTCGTAGTCCGACAGCCCCCGAATTGCCTCAACCAGTTTCCTAAGTTCGCTCATTTACTTAGCTGTTTTTACCCTTTTTGACGATCTGCATAACCAAGAGGGTGATGATCAGAAGTGCCGAAGCTGGAAGTCCAAGCCAGGGGAAGACCACCAAAACTGGGATTGGTGCGGTGTTAGGGAAAAAGACTGTAACCACCGGGATGGCCACAATGGAAATCACCGAAAGGCCGAGCAATGCAGCAAAGGTGTAGGCGATAGCGTTTTCAAGTCGGTTACGACGATTATTGGAGTTTGCCATCCTTTTAGGATACCTGTCTCAAAGGGTCGGTAAAATAAAGGTTCGAATACATGGAGGTTTCAAATGCCAACCGGCAAAGTGAAGTTTTTTGACGACGTCAAAGGTTTTGGGTTCATTCAGTCAGATGAAGGAACCGAGGTTTACCTACACGCGTCGGCATTGCCAGACGGAATGACCGCGGTAAAGAACGGTACTCGCATTGAATACAGCGTGGTCGACTCGAAGCGGGGGGCGCAGGCCATGAGTGTTCGCATTCTTGAAGCGCCAGTTTCTTTGGTGCAGGCAAATCGCCGTAACTCCGACGATCTAGCCGCAGTGGTTCAAGACCTAATCCGTCTGCTTGAAGGCATTGGTCCATCGTTCCGCAACGGACGTCGTCCGGAGCCTGAGAAGGCTCGCCGCATTGCGGCAATCCTGCGACGCGTTGCCGACGACCTAGATGAGTAACCTCAAAGATCTAAGTGAATACGCTGGTGAGGCCGCGCGCCTAACCGGTGGTCGCCGTGCCGTTGGTAGCTACCTACGTACTGAAGAAGAGGAAGCTGGCCTTCGCAGTTATATCTTCGAAAGCACCCTGCGTGGCTATGTTGGGTGGTTCTGGTCGGTAACGATTTACCAACCTGAGGGGCAAGAGCCAACCATTTCCGAAGTGGTCATGATGCCTGGTGAGGGTGCGCTCGTTGCTCCAAAGTGGGTTCCATGGTCGGAAAGGCTTGCCGACTATAAAGCGCTCCAGGCTGAGCTTGAGGCTCAGGCAGCCGCGGAGGCCGCCGAGCTCGCAGAAGCTGAAGCTGCTGCCGAACAGTCTGAAGAGGATGTCGAAGACGAGGCAGAAGTTGAACTTGAACTCGTGGATGCTCCAGAAGAGGAGACCATCGAGCACGCCGAGGAAGAGCTACTTGCGACGACCGAATTTGACGTAGAAGATGACGCCGAGGACGAGGCCGACGATCGGGGTTCCAAGCCACCAAGATTTTTCAGCTGGAAGAACCGACGGAAAAACAAGAAAAACAAGTAGTACCAAAGCCCAAATCACAAGTCCTGCCAGAGCAACCGCTCTGGCATTACTTTTTACAGGGGCTGGATCCGGCTTACGGTCGGCTTCCTTGACGTAGAACTTCACTAGCCGAGGTGTTCGATTGCGTAGTCGATAGCCTTTAGGAGTTGTGCCACGTCGGCCGCATCGGTGGCGGTGAAGGTGGCGATGCGAAGTTGGTTGCGTCCGAGCTTTCGGTAAGGCTCAACGTCGACTATGCCGTTAGCGCGAAGCACCTTCGAGATTGCCGAAGCATCGATTCCTTCGAAGTCGATGGTTGAAACCACCTGCGAGCGGTGTTCAGGGTTGCTAACAAATGGAGTCGCGAATTCGTTTGCCTCGGCCCAGTTGTAAATCAACGAACTTGCTTCTTTGGTGCGAGCGTCAGCCCAAGCCAAGCCACCGTTGGCGTTCATCCAGTCGATCTGTTCGGCAAGAAGGAACAGGGTTGAAATGGCTGGGGTGTTCAAGGTCTGGTTTAGTCGGGAGTTGTCGATGGCGGTCTTGAGGCTCAAGAACTCAGGGATGTAACGGTCGGTTGCCGCAACTCGCTCGGTGCGTTCAACGGCAGCTGGCGACATGAGGGCAAACCAAAGTCCGCCGTCTGAAGCGAAGTTCTTCTGAGGAGCGAAGTAATAGACGTCGGTCTCTAGCGGGTCGAAGTCAATGCCGCCGGCAGCCGAGGTGGCGTCGGTAAGGAATAACGCACCAGCATCTACTCCAGCAACGCGCTGCACCGGAGCCACAACACCGGTAGAGGTTTCATTCTGTGGATAGGCGTAGATGTCCACGCCAGCTTCGGCTTCGAGCCAAAGACGTGAACCAGGTTCTCCGTTTCGAACGGTCGGTGCGCTTAGCCAAGGTGCCTTCAAAGCGCTGGCAAACTTGTTACCGAACTCTCCGTGCACAAGGTTCTGCGCCTTGTTTTCGGCAAGTGAAAAAGCAGCAACATCCCAAAACGCGGTCGAGCCACCGTTACCGATTACGATCTCGTAGCCCTCTGGGTTGTGGAACAGTTCCATCAAACCTTCCTGCACGCGCTTCACCAAGTGCTTGACCGGTGCCTGGCGGTGTGAGGTGCCCATAAGGGCAGCACCTTCCGAAGCGAAAGCGGCCAACTGGGCTGGACGAACCTTGGAAGGTCCGCAGCCGAAACGGCCATCGGCAGGAAGCAAGTTGTTAGGAATGATGATTTCGCTCATACGTCAATTATCCTTTACGAGAGCGAGAGGAAGGAATTTGGCAAAATGCACGATCTAATTGACACCACAGAAATGTATCTGCGAACCGTCCTCGAGCTAATTGAAGAGGGTCAGGTTCCAATGCGTGCCCGCATCTCGGAACGCCTAGATCACTCAGGACCAACGGTTTCACAAACAGTAGCCCGAATGGAACGAGACGGACTACTTCTGGTTCGCGACGACCGTCAACTTGAGCTGACCGAAGAAGGCTTGCTTCAAGCAACTCGAGTTATGCGTAAGCACCGATTGGCAGAGCGACTGCTTGCCGATGTTATTGGCCTTGACTGGGAGTTCGTTCACGAAGAGGCTTGCCGCTGGGAACACGTTATTAGTGAGCAGGTTGAACGAAAGATCATTGGACTTATTTCTGCTCCAGATCGTTCGCCTTATGGAAACCCGATTCCTGGACTCGCTGAACTTGGTTTGCAATCAAACCCAGACTTCAACGATGGGGTTGTTAGCCTCTTGAACGCCTTGGATGAAGATGGCAAGGCAACGGGTCTGACTCTTCGAAGGATCGGCGAGCCAATCCAGATTGACCCAGAGTTTTTGAACCAACTCAAGGTGTTGGGGCTGGTTCCCGGTGCCAAAATCGATGTCGAACACGCTGACAAGCGACTATTTATTTCACCGGTCGGTTCCGCCGATGGCGTGGCTGTAGACCACGATATTGCTCTACATTTTTACGTCAACGCCTAATTGTCAGCAAGCTAACAGGCGCCATAAATGGCTTAAAAAGCGCCCCTGCGGTAAACTTGTACTTCCAACGACCGTGAACACGGAGGTTAGCTTTGGCCAAAAAGCCAAGCGGGCGACGACGTGCAGACGTTAAGGTAAACGTACTTCACCAGTTTGAACTGACCAGTCGTAAATCCGTCCTCGATAAGCAAGCAGCAAAGCGCGCACGCGCCGAAGCTCGTGCCGCCAAGAGCGCCGAGCGCGTTGCACGCATGCTTGAGGTTGAGAATTCTGTTCGCGAAGGCAAAACCGTTTCGTTTACCTCGAGAGTGGTTTCCGGTGTTAGTCGCCAAACTTTCCGTAAGAACCTGACCAGCACAGTTACCTTTTCGGTTGCCGCTGCACTTTTTGCAGTTTTCACGCTTCCAGCGACTGCCTTCGATCCGGTGGTGAATGTGATTTCCGGGCTCACCGGAGCAGACACTCAAGGCTTGGTGGTTGATGCTCTTGGTAACAAGGTTGTAGCAGGGCGCGGTGGAGCGAAGACCACCACCGCAGCATCTCTGCGTAACGCAACCCTTTCGCGCTATCGCACCTGGAGTGGCTATACCGCTGAGGACTACCTAAAGAATCCGCCTTACGATGCCGCTACCGGTTCTCAGATCATCAAGGTTGCGTCAAAGTATGTTGGCGTTCCGTACGTGTTTGGTGGAGCTACTCCAGCCGGTTTCGACTGTTCGGGTTACACGCGTTACGTATTCGCTCAATTCGGTATTTCGCTGGCACACTCGGTTAGTGCGCAGAGCCACCGAGGCAAACTTATCCGTGCCAAAGACGCCCAACCAGGTGATCTAGTTATTTGGAACGATGGTGGCCACATGGGAATCTACGCCGGTGGCTGGAATATGCTTCACGCTCCAAAGCCTGGCGACACCGTGAAGCTAGCAAAAATTTATGATGAACCATACGCGGTTCATTTCGTGAGAATCTACAAATAGTCGTACCCTGTAAACAAGTTGCTTGTTAGGAGTGCTCATGGTTCATCAACACCATCGGATACACCTTCAAGCACGCTTGCGTAAATCGACGCGTCACCAGTAATGGTGGCGCGTTTTTTGTTTGGAGGGTCATGCGAACACTGGTCTTGAATGCCGGATACGAGCCGCTGGGTGTGGTGTCGTTCAAGCGAGCGTTGATTTTAGTTTTGAACGATAAGGCAACCGTCCTTGCTGGTGCCGGTGAGCAGGAAGTCCACAGCGCTACGGCTTCGCTCAAGTTGCCGTCGGTGATTCTGCTGACTAAATATGTTCGAGTTCCGTTAGCCCGAAAAATTCCTGTGACTCGTAGGGGCGTGCTTCGTCGAGATGGTTGGCGATGTGCCTATTGCGCCAAGGCTGCCAACACCATTGATCACGTGCAACCCAAATCTAAGGGCGGCACCGACAGCTGGGAGAATCTGGTTGCGTGCTGCTTCAGATGCAACAACCAAAAGAGTGACCGCACTTTACAAGAGCTTGGCTGGGAATTGAAAATCACTCCGAAGATGCCAACTGGACTTCAGTGGCTGGTTCGCGGAGTTGAGCGCGTTGAGCCCGAATGGGATGCATTTTTAGGGTTGCCACAAGCGGCTTAAAGTGCCCCCGAGAAGAATCGAACTTCCGCACAAGGTTTAGGAAACCTCTGCTCTATCCACTGAGCTACGGAGGCTAGTGGCTTCACCTAAATATACCGCCCGTGCGGTTAACCTAAGAGGGTGCAAGAGAACTCGAACGTTTCGCGAATTAACTGGGATGCCTGGATCCGCGAGGTCCGTGACATTGGTAAGACCAACGGCCTCACCAACTTCGCCGTCAATACGTTTGGACAGATTGACCTAGACCGTTCTCACCCTGGTGGTATTGCCCAGTTCACTTCCAGTGGCACCGCACTTTTGTCCAATTTGGTTCGTGAACCGCTGGCATTCAGCAAGGCGCTCACCACCGCTCGTCGTATCAAGGCGAAGTCTGTAAATCACCTCGATAACTTTGGTATTCACACCGTTTATCTCGTTGGCGGTCTGGCAAGTTTGGAGCAAGACGGTTTCGATTTGAACCTGCCGATTTTGCTCTGGCCGATTCAGCTGATCCGTAAGACCGACGATTTTGAGCTGACCCGAACCGGTGCACCATTTGTTAACCCAGCCCTAAGCCACGCACTCTTCAACACTTACGGGGTGAGTGTCGATTCGTCGAAGGTATTGGCTTTACTCAGCGACGCCAGCGACCTGCTGCCAATCGCGGTCATTGACTACTTGGCTTCACTGCTGGATGCTGATGCCAACGTTGAATTTCAGCGGGCATTGGTCATCGGAAACTTCGCAGTTGAACCAACGCTCATGGAAGCCGACATCAAGCCCGAGGGTAACCTGCTACTTCGCCAGTTGGCAGAGGTTGCCGAAGTTCCAGATGTTATCGAAGTTCCGCTGCAGGAGCCGAGACTGGTTGCCGACGCCGATGTAACCCAGAAGCGAATTGTTTCCAGAGCGGTTCGTGGAGACTCATTTGCGGTTGAAACTCTGCCTGGGTCTGGCTACACGCAGACCGTGGTGAATGTGTTGACTGCATTGGTTCACGATGGGAAAAAGGTTTTGGTGGTCACGCCTCGCCGTCAAACCATCAATGAGCTTTCGGAGCGTTTCGGTGATCTTGGTTTGACCGGCCTGTTGGTTAGAAGCTCAAACATTTGGCTAGATGTCGTCGGTGCAATTTCTCGTTACGAGAAAGCTGGAACGGTCGACTTGGTTGCCGCCGGAGTGAAACGCGAAGCAACCGCCAATCGTCTGAAAACCTATCTAGAACAGCTCGAACTGAAATCGGAAAAACTGGGGCTCTCGCTACTGGAGATTTTGGAAAGCCTTTCGAAGTTGGCGGCTATGCCGAACGCACCAACTTCAACCGCTCGAATCGATGAAGCGGCGTTGCTGCGTTACCGCGACCGAGTCGAAGCCCTTTCGATTCTTGAACGCGCTGAGACGGCAGGATTGTTTCGATTTGGTCCTTCCGATTCAGCGTGGTTTGCTGCCAAATTTGAAACGCAGGACGAAGTGGCAGAGATCACCGAACTTGCCGCCCAGCTTCACGAAAACCAGTTCACCGAGTTGGTTCGGAAATTGGATGACGTGGTGGCGCGAGCTAACTTTAGAAGCCCGCAGTCATTTGGTGAGTACGGCGATTATCTGGAACTGTTCGCCGGTGTTGCTGCAACTTTGGATCGATTCGTACCAGAGGTTTTTGAGAAGGATGTAACTGAACTTATTGAGGCAACTGGGCCACGTAAGTTCGGGGGCGCTGTTTCTGGTTCAACCAGACGTCGACTCAAGAAACTTGCCAAAGAATATCTTCGTGCCGGAATGTCGGTGTCTGACCTCAACAAGTCTTTGAAGGACATCAAGGTTCAGCGCGAAGCCTGGGCTCAGTTCTCAACGCCTGAAACACTTCCAACGAACATCTCGGGAGTTTCCGATGCCTTGGTTTCCTACCGAAGCTTCCTAACCGATCTGGCGAGAATCCAAGTCCACCTTGATACTCGCCTCGAAGTGCAGTTACTTAATCAGTCGGTCACCGAGTTTGCCTCGACATTGGCTTCGTTGGCTACTCAAACTGAACCGCTTGAACAACTAACCGAACGTAATGCACTTCGCGTTCAGCTGGATACGGCTGGGCTGGGTGAGGTTTTCCGTGACTTTGCCGCTCTCCACGTACCTGCAGAACACCTAGCCCCACAGTTTGATCAGGTCTGGTGGCAATCGGCATTTGAGTTGTTACTAACCAGTCAGCCTGAACTTGCGGGCGTTTCTAACAGCGGTATTGAGCTTTTGGAAAAAGACTTTGTTACGGCCGACACCGAGTTGATTCAGTCTGGTGTTGCTGCGTTCAACCAGCTTCAGTCTCACCACTGGAAAGAGACTTTGGAAGCCAACAGCGAGCAAACTAATTCCCTGAAGGAGTTGTTGCGAGCCAGACAGGCTACCTACCGCAATGTTCAAGCAGCATCGGGCGAGCTTTCTAACATTTTGTTAGCCGCGGTTGCGCTGTCTCCTTATGAAATTGCCGGCAAGATCCCTGCAACTTTGAATTTTGATAGCGTACTGGTTCTGGACGCAGCTGGTTCAAATGTTGGAGATAACCTTTCTGCTTTGCTTCGAGCTGGGCAAGTGATTGCATTCGGCGATAGCGCTATTGCCGCACCGGTCGGCTTCGAAATCGAAGCAAATGAAATACCAACGCTCTTGGAGCCTGACTCGGAGTCGATTTTCGAAAAGGTTGCCCGAATCTTCGGTGTTGAATCGATGCGAAAGAGCTGGCGCCCAACCGGCCAGACCCTTGGTTCTCTAATCAATCGTGAGTTTTACCAGGACCGAATTCTTTTCGAACCATCAGCGTCTGAGTACGCAGGTCGTGCCAACTTCGAATTCCACCCGGTCAAGGTCAAACCTGCAAGTAAGTCGGATCCATTAGCCGAAAGCCCTGATGCCGAGGTAACCGAAGCAATTGAAGTCGTTAGTCGTCACGCGCTAAAACATCCAAGTGATTCGCTGATGTTGGTCACCGCCTCCGACGTACACGCGGAGAGACTTCGTGGTGCACTCGATGCAAAACTGCTGGAGTTTCCAGACCTGAAACAGTTCTTCGACGCTCACGGTGACGAGAAGTTCGAGGTGACCACACTGGCAGCGCTCTCGCATCGGGTAGCCGATCGTGTTGTTTTCTCGCCAGGCTTCGGAGTTTTGGAACGTGGCCGCGCTGCGGATCAACTCGGGCAGTTGAGTGAAAACAGCGGACGACGCACGTTGGCGAACATGCTTGTGAGTGCCCGAAAGTCTTTGACACTTGTATCTTCCATCACGGCCGAAACTCTGCCCGAGAATCCTGTTGGTGCTGCCAAACAATTTGTGAAGTTATTCCGCCACATCACCACGGTTACTCCAACCGATTCCGAGATGGATGCCGATCCGATGCTAAGCGACCTGGCCTTGCGTCTTAGGAAACTTGGTGCCCACGTCACCCTCGGCTACACGTCTCGAATTCCTATGGTGGCTTCGTTCGGTGCAACCTCGGCTATTTTGCTACCCGATTGGTCTCTAGTGGGCGATGACTTGACCGAACAGATTCGTCTACGTCCGGCGCTATTAGAAACCATGGGATGGAAGCCAATTCGCATTCATGCTTTAGAAGTTTTTGCTGATCCACAAGCTCTCGCAGTTCGAATTGCCGATGAACTTGGAATGCAAGTTTCTAAAAAACCACAACTGCTTTTCGACGAAGCCAGCTTCGATGAGACGGACGCCGCCTGGGGCGACAGAAACGACTCTAACGATCAACGGCTAAAGAACGATAAGCCGCCGCACTGGGGTTAGTCGCCTTTAGGGGCTGAACCAGAGTCGTTGCGGTAAAAGCCAGAACCTTTGAAAGTCACTCCAACCTGGCCGAAAACCTTGCGTAGTTCACCACCGCATTTTGGGCATTTGGTTAGTGCTTCTTCGGTGATTGCCTGCTGCACATCGAAGGCGTTGTCGCAGGCTTTGCAGGCGTATGAATAGGTTGGCATCGTTCTTAAATTTTAAGGTCTTAGAGCTCGATGATTTCGCTACAGGTGCAAATTGCCTGAACCGGGGCATCGTGACCCTCGGTTGGAACGTGGTCGAGTAGTTCGTCGTCGTGCACTAGGACGACAATCTTTTTCGCCACAATAGACGCTAACGCTCGGTCGTAGAAGCCTTTTCCTCGACCTAGGCGGTTGCCAGACCGATCGGCGGCGAGTGCGGGTATCACCATCAGATCAACTTCTTGTAGTTGCACGGCATCTCCGGTTGGCTCGTGCATACCGAGTGGGTGAGTAGCCTGATCTTCACCCATCGGAACCCATTCGAGCGTTTCTCCGTTTACTCGCGGAGCGAATAGCGTGGTCTTTTCTCCAAGCAAGCAGTGCTTTACGAACACGTTGGTACTTGGTTCATCGCCGAAAGATAGGTAGCAGGCAATCGTCTTGGCGCGAAGTTCCCAAGAGTAATCGATTAGCAGTTGAGAATGGGCATGCCCGCAATTGTGGCCTTCAGCACGAACCGCCAAAACGTTTTTCCGTAACGCTTGTTTCTGATCCGCTAACACATCTGCACTCATGCGACTAATCTTGCCATCGTGGCATACACATTCGCGCTAGTACACGAGGACATCACTCTTCGTTTGCTTCGCATGCGTGACTGGAAAAAGATCGAAGCCATCAACCTGGAACACCGAAACTGGTTCCGACAGTGGGAAGCTACCAACCCAACGGGCCCAGCGAACTTTGACTACAAGGCTTCGGTGAGAAACTCACTTCGTCAACTTGGCGACGAATCTGCAATTCCTTTCGTGATCGAATACCGTGGTGAATTGGTCGGCCAGCTAAATGTCTCCAACATCCTTCACGGGTCGGTAAGCGGTGCTTTCATCGGGTATTGGATAACACCAACGGTGGCTGGCAAAGGAATCACACCACTCGCCGTGGCTTTGGCTATTGACTACATGTTCAACGTGGTGGGGTTACACCGAATTGAAATCGACATTCGTCCTGAGAACGCCGCATCGCTTCGAGTCGTTGAAAAACTTGGATTGCGACTTGAAGGAACCAAGAAGGGCTTTATCCACATCAACAATGACTGGCGCGACCACTCGGTTTTTGCCATCACTTCTGACGAAGTTCCAACAGGTTTACTAAATCGATATCTAAATCGTTAAACACACCCACCCAAATATCCAAAGTTCCGAAGTTCTTCCATATCGTAGATATGTGAATCTTTCTTCCGGCGGTCTAGCAATCTTGGCGATTGCTGCAATCTGGTTTTTGGTATTCCTGCCTTCATTCGTGAAGGGTGATCAAGCTAAAAATGATCAGCGCGAAAAACTTGCCGAAGCCGAAGAATCAACGAAGGCTCGTCTTGGTGAGCGAGCACAGAAAGCTTTAGGTGCTCGTCGCACCCGCACAATCTTTGCAACTATTTCGGTCGTTGCATTCGTAGTGGCTGGATTGGCGGTCCTGGGTTTCGCTGTGAATGGAACCGGTTTGCCGCTTGCCATCGGTTCGGTTTTCGTTACGGGCGTAACGACCTGGGCAACCTATCGTGCCCACCAAACCTACAGAGCACACCTAACTGGTTCGGTTCGTCGCAGTGTTCCAATCTCCAGTCCGGTTGCAGTACCAACTACCCAACCGGAACAGCCCACCAACGGATGGCAGCCACAGGCGATACCGAAGCAGTCGTTCCTACAGACCGGCGCCATTGAAGTTGTGGAACTTGCAGAAGTAGTTGATTTGGAAATCGAGCGAGTAGCGGAACAAGATATTCGCATTGACGAAATTCTTCGACGTCGTCGCCACATTGGCTAAACCTTAGCCCTGTCGCTGAATGAAAATCCTGAATACTCAGGTAACCTTGAGGTGCAAGATCCCCCAGACATCGAGGAGTTATTTTGGGCATCAAGGAAAGTTTCAACAAGCTAATGAAGCGTGGCGAAAAGAACGCCAAGAACGTTGGCAAGGTTTTGGCAGAGGCAGTAGAAGACGTAACTGAAGACGTAGCAGTAGTTGCTCAGGACGTTGCGAAGACAGCCGGCCGCACTGCAGCCAAGGTTGAGAAGAAGGTTGCAACCACCACCAAGAAGGTTGCAAAGAACGTAACCGCTACCACCAAAAAGGTAGAGGCATCGGCTACCAAGGCTGTTAAGAAGGCAAGCACCGCAACCCAGAAGGCAACCGCTACCGCTGCCAAGAAGGTTGTCAAGGCTGCCGACGCAGTTGAGAAGAAGGTTGCTGCTGCCACCAAGCCAGCTGCTAAGAAGCCTGCCGCCAAGAAGCCAGCTGCCAAGCCTGCTGTGAAGAAGGCTGCACCTAAGGCTGCTGCTAAGCCTGCTGCAAAGAAGGCCGCTCCAAAGGCTGCGCCTAAGGCCGCTGCTAAGCCAGCTGTGAAGAAGGCTGCACCAAAGGCTGCGCCTAAGGCCGCTGCTAAGCCAGCTGTGAAGAAGGCTGCACCAAAGGCTGCACCAAAGGCCGCTGCTAAGCCAGCTGCCAAGAAGGCTGCACCAAAGAAGTAGTAAGTACTTTTTGAAAAACCCCGTCGCTTAGTCGGCGGGGTTTTTTGTTACCCAAGCTGAGGCTTCGGCCAAAGTTGGGTGAAGAAACTTGAAACCGGTTTCCAGAAGTTTCGTTGCCGTCATCTTCTGGTTGCAAAGAAGTAACTCGTCGGCGCCTTCCCAGAACGCTAAACGTAGTGCAAAGGCCGGAACCGGAATGATGGTTGGACGTTTCAATTCTTTACCCAGGCTGTCGACCACTTGTTTGCACGTTGCCGATTCCGGAGCGGTCAAGTTGAACGGGCCAACTGCACTCGGGGTATTGATGAGGTGGATGATTGCCCGAACCTCGTCTGGCAAAGAGATCCAAGCCCACCATTGTTTACCCGAACCGAGCGGGCCAGCCACTCCCAGTTTGATGAGCGGAAGCAGGCGCCCAAGGGCACCAAGTTCGCGACTCATCACCATCGTGGTGCGAACTAGAACCACGCGAGTCTTTGCCTCGCCCGCAACCTGTTCCCATCTCCAGGCCAGGTCGCTTAGGAATCCTTTACCTTTAGGCATTTCTTCGGTTGCCGTTTCGGTCCCAGTGTCACCATAAAAGCCGGATGCTGAACCACTGATAAAAACCTTTGGGGGAGTTTTACAGGCATTGATGGAATCGACCAGCATGCGTGTGGTGGCGATTCTTGAATCGATAAGTTCGTCTTTGTATTTCTTCGTCCAAGGCAGTTTGCCGGTAGTGGCTCCTGCCAAATTAACCACGGCGTCGTAGGTAGCCATCTCTTCGGGTGAAACTGCGTGTCCGCGTTTCCACTGAACTGGGGTGTGACCAAGCTCGGTCAGTTGTTTCACGAGCTCTGTTCCAATAAGTCCGTGACTTCCGGTAATGAGCACGCGCATGATTACCCGAATTCGTCTGGGTTAGGGCCGAGTCGAAGACCTTCGTCCAGGCTGGCAAGTTTGGTCATTTGTTCCGCGGATAGCTCGAAGTCGAACACGTTGAAGTTTTCTTCAAGACGTGAGCGGTGAGTGGTCTTGGGAATTACAAGATTTCCGAGCTGGAGGTGCCAGCGAATGATCACCTGAGTTGGAGTCTTGCCGGTTGCCTCGGAGATTTCGGTAATCACTGGATTGTCGTTCTTGCCCGCGCGGGCAAGCGGCGACCAAGCTTCGGTCTTTACGTTGTGCTTCGCATTGGCGGCTCGAACCGCGGCCTGCTGGAAGAACGGGTGCAATTCCACCTGGTTGATGGTTGGCTTTACTTCCGAGTTGGCTATCAATCGGACTAGGTGAGCCGGTTGGAAATTGCTGACACCGATATTGCGAACCAAGCCATCGGCTAGAACCTTTTCAAAGGCTCGCCAGGTGTCGATGTAGAGATCCTGGGCTGGGCTTGGCCAGTGAATCAGGAGCATGTCAAGGTAACCGAGGTCTAGGCGCGTCAGCGACTCATCGATAGCCTTCAGAGTTTCGTTGTAACCCTGGCGATCGTTCCAAATCTTGGTGGTCACAAAGATCTCTTCGCGGTCTACTCCCGACTGGCGGATGCCTAGACCAACTTCCGCCTCATTGCCATAGAGTGCAGCGGTATCGATCCGGCGGTAACCAACCTCAACCGCCTCGCGCATAAGGTTTACCGCTTCGGTTTGAGCGACCTTGTAAACGCCAAGGCCGAGTTGTTCAATGCTGTTGCCGTTGTTCAGAGTGAGCTTCATGTTTTTACTAACTCCAAGGACCGAAGACTGTATTCCACTCCTCGATGGTTCTTTCAGTAATTACGCCAGCAATTTCAAAAGGGTCGTTGTCGAGTAAGGCATTTAGCTCCTCGATTGAATCTGCTTTCCAAATCAACAGTGCTGCCGGGCGATTCACCATCGGACCGCTTGCCAACAGGGTTCCGTGCTCGAGCTGTAAGCCCAGCCACTCGCGGTGAATTGGGCGAATCTCGTTGATGGTCGCAACGTCATCGCTGTAGTGGTAGGTGACTGCGAAGTTAGGCATTCTTCTCCCTTTTCGGTAGTTCCGGATTGAATTTAGCGGTGAATAGTGCGGAAAGTACCGCGGCAACACCCATGGCGCCAGTCACATACCAAGCTGCTGCATGGAAGGTGTTGTCGATGATGATGCCGGCGATGGCGGCACCTCCCGAGTAGCCAAGAAGTTGGGCAGTGTTGATCCAGCCGTAGGCTTCTGCGCTATCGGCCTGACCGAAGCTCACCGCAATCATCGAAGCCATTGTGGCGAACGACGGGGCAACGCCCAGACCAACCACAAACCACGAAAGGGTAATCCAGACCAGGTCGGTTGGATTAGCGAAAACCATCAAGAAGCCGACCATGGTGATTGAAACGAATTTCAACATCGCCCACTTCGACTGAGCGCGGTGACCGAATGCAAAGCCACCGATTAGTGACCCGAGTGACAAAGTGCCGATGACGATTCCGGCTGGTTGCATTCCGAGCACTGCCACAGTGCCCACGTCGGCTGCACCAAAACTGGCAACCAAAGTTGCGTTTATGAGAACTGCCGAGATTGTGATTGGTTTGCGAAGTACTCCGCCCAGGCGTCGTTTTGATGGGGGAAATTTCAGGCCGGCAATTTCCGGGTTTCTGGCAAACATTGCGGTGCCAACTACCTGCACAACGGCCATGAATGAAACCGAAGCGGTGGTGCTATAGGTTGCCGAAATCATGGTTGCCAACACCGGTCCAAAGACCCAAAGAAGTTCCTGCAAAGTGGCATCAAGCGAGAACAGGTAGGAAGTCTGATTCTTGGTTATCAGAGTTGGGTAGACGGCTCGGGCCACCTGCTGAATTGGTGGGGAAGTTAGACCGACTACAAGACAGGCGATGATTACCCAGATCCATTCGCCTCGGAAAAATGCCACAAACAAAAGTGCTGCCGAAGAAGTTGATGCTAGCCAACTGATGAGGCGTCTTGGACCAACCTTGGCCAGCTGCCTAGCCAGCAGAGGCCCAGATACGGCAGCACCGATGGTCTCGGCACCAAGTGCAATGCCGGCGATGGTGTAGCTGTGAAAGGTTTGTTCAACGTGAAGGATCAGAGCAAGACTCATCATTCCGAACGCGAATCGGGCAAGAAGTTGTGAGCCCATCACGCGGGTAACTCCGGGACGGCTTAGTACGGCACTGTAGCTTGGCATAACCTGACCAGCCTAACTGGAACTAAATCCAGGTGGGTAGCCACATGTGAAGTTGCCAAAACCAAAGCGGTATCGGAAGACCTAGATAAATCGGAATGAAAAATAGGAATACTCCAAAAGCGGCGATGGAGCCTATGCTGACGAAACGAATCGCGCGGTAGCGGTGAGCCATCAAAGCGATCGCTAGGAGAATCCAGGGCTCGAATACCACCGAATAGAACTGGAACGATGTGCGGTTCGGGTAAAGCAGCCACGGAAGATAGCCCGCAATAAAGCCGGTGAAAACTAGGACGCTTACTCGGTCGCGGTTTCGTACGAACCAGGAGAACAGGAATCCAAGGGCAATGATGCCTCCGAGCCAGATCACAGGGTTTCCAATTGGGTTGATTGCGTTCACCACTCCACTGTGGTTTTCAAAGAAAAACGAGGTTGGTCGGAGCATCGCCAACCAGGTGCTGGCAGGAGTTTGGTAGGGGTGCTGCATCGAAAGCGTTGAGTGAAAGTGATACATCTGCTGGTGGTAGGCGATGAAGCCGCCAAGCGGGTCGTTGGTGCGATAACCCCAGCCGTGGCTTACGAACCACCCCGTCCAGCTGAGTAAATAAGTGACAAATGCCAAGGGAAGCAGGGCTAGTCTTTTCCAAGCGCGGGTATGGAAAACGTAGTAAACGAAAAATACCACCAAGAACAACCCGCTCGTCCATTTGATTGCTGCGCCCGCTCCAAGTAAGAGCGCCATCAGGGACAGCCACTGGCTCGGCTTGTTTTCGTTGATAGCCTTCAGCATGAAAAGAAAACCAGCTAGGACGAAGGTCATTACCAACCCGTCCAAGATTGCGGTCCTCGAAATCACAATCGCTTGACCATCGATGGCCAGCAAGAATGCTGGGAGTAAAGCCCAACGCTTAGAGCCAAGCAATTCGAAAGTGACCAAATAAATAAGCCAAACCGCAAGGATGCCGGCGAGTGCGGTCATGATTCGCCATCCAAACGGATTTGAGACACCAAAGACTTGCATGCCAAGACCGATAATCCACTTGCCGAGCGGCCCGTGCACAACAAACTCCGCTGAAGCCAGAGCATTTGCGGGGTGGAAAGCCGAATCGGTTCCGGTCGACCACTGCAGTTCGTGGCCAGCCGTCCACAGGGTAAAGGCGTCCTTGACGTAATAGGTTTCGTCGAAGACCAGTTTGGCTGGGCTACCCAGCGCCCAAAGTCGTGTTAGGGCTGCCAAAATCAGAATGGGCAAGAGTCCGAAACGATCACCAATCGTTCGAAACCAAGAAACCACTCGCACAACCTAATCGTAATTGGGGAAAATAGAGGGTGATCATTCTTGCAGCCACTCCCATCGGCAACCTTTCAGATGCCAGCCCGCGTTTGGTGGAGCACCTGGAGAGTTCCAAATTCATCGCTGCCGAAGACACAAGAACCACGTTGAAGTTGGCTCAGGCGCTAGGGATTCACCTGAACGCAAAGTTGTTTAGCCTGAACGAACAAAACGAGGGTGCCAGGCTGGAGCAGCTGGTCACTTTAGCTACTGACAATGACCTGTTGGTGGTTAGCGATGCTGGAATGCCAACCGTGAGCGACCCAGGCTTTCTGTTGGTTCGTGCTGCTGTTGCCGCCGGAGTGGAAGTAACTGCAATTCCAGGGCCATCTGCGGTGATTACCGCGCTCGCGGTTTCTGGTCTTCCGACCGACCGTTTCACCTTTGAAGGTTTCGTGCCCAGAAAGAGTGGCGACCGCAAGCGGATGTTCGGGCAGTTGCTTGCCGAACGTAGAACCATGGTGTTCTTCGAGGCACCACACCGAATCCACGAGTCGTTGGTTGATGCGCTAGAGGTTTTTGGCAGAGACCGTCAAGCCACGGTGTCGCGTGAACTAACCAAAAAGTTTGAAGAAACCATTCGCGGCAGTCTTTCGGAACTTGTTGACTGGGCGTCCGAAGAGCACAAGGGTGAGATGGTGTTGGTCATTGCTGGTGCGGTCAGTGAAGAGTCCGACGCTGTCGACTTGGTAGCTGAAGTGCATCAACTAACCACAAGTGGTCTTGGCATGAAGCAGGCGGTGGCGCAGGTTGCCAGCATGCACGGGGTGTCCAAGAGTGAGCTCTATCAAGCGAGCCTTGACGCACGCCTTTAAGATAGAAGAATGCCAAACTCTACGGACAAGTCGTTCTATTCAACGACGCCGATCTTTTATGTGAACGACGCTCCTCACATCGGACACGCCTACACCGAGGTTGCCACCGACGTGGTTACTCGTTGGCACGCTCAGCGCGGAGAAAACGCTTTCATGTTGACCGGCACCGACGAGCACGGTGAAAAGATTTTGCGCACTGCAGCTGCGAACAAGACCAGTCCGAAAGATTGGGCCGACAAGCTCGTCCACGATTCTTGGTTGCCGCTGCTAAACACCATCGACATCCGCAACTCAGACTTCATTCGCACCACCGAACCTCGCCACGAGAAGAACGTTCAGAAGTTCTTGCAGCACCTCTACGACACCGGTTTTATCTATCAAGGTTCTTACGAAGGTAACTACTGCGTTGGCTGTGAAGAGTACAAGACTGAAGCCGACCTAATCGAAGGCGAAGGCGCTTTCTCGGGAGAGCCGGTTTGTGCAATCCACTCGAAGCCAGTGGAGAAGCTGAAGGAAACCAACTACTTCTTCAAGTTGAGCGAATTTCAGGAACCTCTGCTTGACCTGTACGCGCAACAGCCGGACTTTGTTGCCCCAGACTCGGCTCGCAACGAGGTTGTTTCATTCGTGCGTCGTGGTCTTGAAGACCTCTCGATTTCTCGCTCGAAGGAAAAGTTCGACTGGGGTATCGACATCCCTTGGGACGATAGCCACATTACCTATGTTTGGTTCGACGCCCTGTTGAACTACATCACCGCCATCGGTTACGGCGAAGACGATGCCAAATTCCAGTCGCTTTGGCCGGCTAGCCTTCAGGTGGTTGGCAAAGACATCCTTCGATTCCACGCGGTAATTTGGCCTGCCATGTTGATGGCTGCCGGGCTTCCAACTCCTCGCCAGATTTTTGGCCACGGCTGGTTGTTGGTCGGTGGCGAGAAAATGTCGAAGTCGAAGCTGACCGGTATTGCGCCTGAGCAGATCACCGACACTTTCGGTTCAGATGCCTTCCGCTACTACTTCATGAAGGCGATTGCGTTCGGCCAAGACGGTTCGTTCTCTTGGGAAGACCTTTCGGCTCGATACCAGGCAGAACTTGCCAACGGCTTCGGTAACCTGGCTTCGCGCTCGCTTGCCATGATTGGTCGTTACTTCGACGGAGTTGTGCCAACAGCAGGTGAATACGCGACTGAAGACTTGGACGTCATTGCGATCGCAAAGAAGGCCGCCGAAGCAGCCGATGCGGCGATCGAAAAGGTTGCCATCCAGGACGCGATTTCCAGCATCTGGACCTTGGTGGACGCACTGAACAACTACATCACCGTGACCGAACCTTGGGCCTTGGCGAAAGACGAGACTAAGCGCGAACGTCTTTCGACGGTGCTTTACGTTTGTGCCGAAGGCTTGCGAGTGCTCTCGGTTTTGATGAACCCAATCACCCCGAAGGCAACCGCCAAACTGTGGTCGGCACTAACCTCGGGTGTGCTCGGAAACCTTGACGAAAACACCATCGAATCAGCGACTATTTGGGGCGTGCTTCCGGCTGGAACCAAGATCGGCGAACTCGAGCCACTGTTCCCACGAATCGAAACCGAAGCCGAAGGTAAGTAGTGAGCTACCCGCCACTACCCGAACCGCTTGAGGTTGCCACCTACGACAACCACACCCACTTCGACATCGCCTATGGCGACGAGGCTCTGAGCACTCAGCAACAACTTGATAAAGCTGCTTCCGTTGGCATCAAAGGCGTGGTTCAGGTTGGCGTGACTCTGGCAACGTCGAAATGGTCGGCCGAGTTGGCTTCCAAGGAACCGCGCGTTCTGGCTGCGGTTGCCCTGCACCCAAACGAAGCTCCCGAGTATGGAACTCTAGCCAAGCTGGATGAGGCCATTGCCGAGATTTCCGAACTGGCTACCCAGCCTCGAGTTCGTGCCATTGGGGAAACGGGTCTCGACTTCTTCCGCACCGAAGGCGAAGAATCTCTAGCCCTTCAGCAGCACTCGTTCGAAGAACATATCCGCATCGCCAAAGAGAACGACATCGCTTTGATGATTCATGACCGAGAGGCGCACGCGCAGGTTGTGGAGACTCTGAAGAGAGTCGGTGCTCCGAACAAGGTAGTGTTCCACTGCTATTCGGGCGATGTTGACTTGGCACAGGTTTGCAGCGATAACGGTTGGTACATGTCTTTCGCTGGCAACATCACCATCAAGCGAAACGAGCACCTTCGCAATTCGCTGGCGATGGCTCCGAAGGAGCTCATCTTGGTGGAAACCGATGCGCCATTCCTAACGCCAGAACCGTTCCGCGGACGTCCGAATGCCAGTTATCTGGTTCCTATCACCGTTCGCAAAATGGCCGAAGTTCGAAACGTCGACGTCAATGAACTGGCAGCTCAGTTAACCGCGAACACCGAAGCCGTCTACGGGTCGTGGAACTAGTGGTTGAACTTCTCGGTGGTCAAGACATTCGCCAATTGGCGGATGCACTAGGCGTTGTGCCAACCAAAAAGCTTGGACAAAACTTCGTTACCGACCCAAACACCATTCGAAAGATTGTTGGTTCGGCAAAACTCGACCCGCGCGAAACCGTCGTAGAAATCGGTCCTGGTTTGGGTTCGCTGACTCTCGGGCTGCTCGAAACCGTTGACCATGTGATTTCGGTTGAGATTGATGCCAAGATGGCTGCGGCCATTGAACAAACCGTTGCCAAACGTGCCGCTGGCCGCAAGTTCTCGCTCGTTACTCAAGACGCCATGAAGGTTTCGGAACTACCAGCCGACCCAACTGCACTGGTTGCTAACCTGCCTTACAACATCTCGGTACCGGTACTTTTGCACTTCATTGAGACCTTCCCATCGCTTCGTCATGGTTTGGTTTTGGTGCAGTCGGAAGTTGCCCATCGTCTCGCAGCAAAGCCGGGTAGCAAGGTTTACGGTAGCCCAAGCGCGAAGCTTGCCTGGTGGGCCGATGCCAACCTTGCTGGCAATGTGAGTCGTCAGATTTTCTGGCCGATCCCAAACGTTGATTCTTCTTTGGTCTACTTCGCTAAACGTGAGGCGCCGATGGGAGATGAAGACCTTCGTGTGAAGACCTTCGCGGTGATTGACGCCGCGTTCAACCAGCGTCGTAAGACTTTACGCCAATCGCTTTCGGACCTCATCGGTAGCCCAGCCGCTGCCGAAGAAGTGCTGGTCAAGGCAGGCATTAGCCCGAAACTGCGTGGCGAACAACTTCAGATCGCCGACTTCATCGAGATTGCCAAAGCGCTATGACCGAATTACCTCCACCAAGCCCAGGGATTGGTCGCGATAAAGAGATTCGCCAACTAGAGGTTGACTTCGCTCTGACCGGAGAAGCTCCGCGAGTCTTTTCAATCATTGGTGATGAAGCTCAGTGGCCAGAATCGCTCGAACCTCGCGTTTTGAAACGACAACCAAACGAACGATTGATTGTTGCTCTCCCGGATTTCACTCGCATCGAATTCATCATCGAAAGCACGCCAACCGGCTCCAAGGTTGCGATTCTTCACGACCTAATCAAAACGGCCGAAGAACACAAGGCTTATCGCAAAATCTGGACCGAATGGTTCGACCAAATCGAAAAGCGAGTTTCTCTGTGATTCACGCCTCTGCGCCAGGAAAGATCAACCTCTACTTTGCCGTTGGGCCGAAACTAGCCGACGGTTACCACGAAGTTTGCAGTATCTATTTGGCGCTGAATCTTCGAGAGGTGGTTGGCGTTGCATTAGCAAATGAATTGGCGATCTCGGTTGACGGTTCACTGGCACAAATTCACTTGGATGGCGTGCCACGCGACGACAGCAACCTGGTGGTTCGGGCTGCCAAAACAGTTACCGACCAAACTCTCGAATTTCATATTGAGAAACACGTTCCGGTTGCCGGCGGCATGGGTGGTGGCTCTGCCGATGCTGCGGCCACCTTGGTTGCAGTAGAGGCACTTACGGATTCAATGGCAAAAGTTCCTGCTGTGCAACTTGGTGCCGATGTGCCGTTCGCTCTCACGGGAGGCGTGGCACTCGGGTTGGGAGTTGGCGAAAATCTTTCGGGGTTAACAATGAACACCGACCTCCACATTGTTTTGATTACCAGCGAGGGCGGTCTTTCGACTCCAGCCGTCTACGGCAAACTTGATGAGCTTCGCATCGAAGCAAACCTGACTCCAGAAGTTGCACCGCAACCGCCCACCGAATTGATCGAAGCACTGGCCAACGGTGATGTTCAGGCAATCGCCCGTTTAGCTCACAATGACCTTCAGTGGGCAGCGCTTGAACTTAAGCCAGAATTACAAGATGTTATCGACCGCGCCAAGACTGCCGGTGCGCTAAACGCCATCGTAAGCGGCTCTGGCCCAACCGTGTTCGCCATCGCAACCTCAGCCCAATCGGCTAATGAGATTGCCAAGGTGTTTGGCTCTTCGGCCATTGTTACCACCGGCCCAGCGGTCGGGGCAAGGCTGGAAGGCTAATGGCACACCTGCTCGGTGCCGAGACCATCAGTCTCGAGTTCCCAACCAAAACCGTTTTCAATGAAGTCACCATTGGTGTGAACGAGGGTGACCGCATTGGTGTGGTTGGTCGTAACGGTGATGGAAAATCGACGCTGCTCAAACTTTTGGCGAAGCTCCAAGAACCAGACTCCGGTCGAGTCACCCATCGTGGTGGTCTCAAAGTTGGCATGCTTTCGCAGGTAGATTCCTTCGACGACGATGCCACCATCGGGTTTGCCGTGGTCGGTCATCGTCCCGAGCATGAGTGGGCGGGTGATCCGAAAGTTCGCGACGTCCTAGCTGGGTTGCTCGGTGACCTCGACTGGCAAAAGCGGATTAGCGAGCTGAGTGGTGGTCAACGTCGCCGAGTAGCCTTGGCGGCTCTGCTGGTCGGTGACTGGGACATCTTGATGCTCGACGAACCAACCAACCACCTCGATGTGGAAGGTGTCGCTTGGTTGGCCAAGCACCTAAACAGCCGTTGGTCGGCAAGCCAGGGTGGTTTGTTGGTAGTGACTCACGACCGTTGGTTCTTGGATGCGGTTTGTAACTTCACCTGGGAAGTTCACGATGGAATCATCGAACCGTTTGAGGGCGGTTATGCCGCTTACATCTTGCAACGCGTTGAGCGCGATCGCAGCGCCGCGGCAACCGAGGCTCGCCGTCAAAACCTGTTGCGCAAGGAGCTGGCTTGGTTGCGTAGGGGAGCGCCGGCTCGAACCTCGAAGCCTAAGTTCCGCTTGGATGCGGCAGCCGAACTGATTTCCAACGAGCCGAATCCTCGAGATTCTGTGGCATTGAGTAAGTTGGCCACCACTCGCCTTGGTAAAGATGTGCTCGATGCCGAGAACCTCAGTTACGCGATTGCCGATAGAAAACTCCTTACCGATGTGACCTGGCGCCTCGGCCCCGGCGACCGCGTGGGTTTGGTTGGCGTAAACGGTGCCGGCAAGACCACACTGCTAAAACTCCTTACCGGTGAGTTGACCCCAACTGCCGGACGCGTGAAGCGCGGTAAGACCGTGAACATCGCCATTCTCAGCCAAGATGTGCGCGAACTGGAGGAATTCGCCAACGATCGCATCTACGAACTGATCGCTCGTGAAAAGACCTTCTTCGTGGTCGACAAGCAAGAGGTTTCTACGACTCAGCTGGTTGAACAGCTTGGTTTCACCAAGGAGCAGTTGCAGACTCCGATTGGTGAGCTCAGCGGTGGACAAAAACGTCGTCTGCAGTTCTTGCGTTTGCTCTTCGGTGAACCAAACGTCCTCATCTTGGACGAACCGACCAACGACCTAGACACCGACATCCTCACCGCAATGGAACACCTGCTTGACAGTTGGCCAGGCACACTGATCGTGGTCAGTCACGACCGCTATCTTCTCGAGCGAGCGACCGACAATCAGTTTGCGCTACTGGGAGATGGCAGTTTGCGTCACCTAACCGGTGGAATCGACCAATACCTGCAGCTGCGTGCCGCCAGCCTCGGTTCACGAAGCGAAACCAAATCCGAGACCACCGAAACTCATGTCTTGAGTGGTGCCGCCCTGCGAGATGCCGAGAAGAACCTTTCTCGAATCGAACGTGCCCTTGAGAAATTGGCTGCCGACGAAGCGGTCTTGCACGGCAAAATGGCTGAGCACGACCAGTCGGATTTCGAAGGTTTGAGCGCTTTGGTGGCAAAACAAACCGAATTGAACAACAAACGCGAAGAATTAGAGTCGGAGTGGCTCGAAACTTCCGAATGCATCGGGTAGTTTCTGGCAAACTAGAGAGGCAACCCTTTTGGGTCGCGGTCCGCTCTAGTGTAATGGCAGCACGACGCTCTTTGGAGGCGTTCGGTATAGGTTCGAATCCTATGGGCGGAGCGTAAGGAGAGGTATGAGCAACCACAAAGTAGCAGTCATTGTTTTGGCCGCCGGTGCTGGTGCTCGCATGCGCTCTCAAACCCCAAAGGTCATGCACGACCTCGCAGGACTACCGCTGATCGGGCACGCTCTTTCCACCGCAACCTCTCTTGGTGCCGATCAGGTAATTTCGGTGGTTCGCCACGAACGCGACCAGATCGCCGAATACGTTAACGCTTTCTACCCAACCGTCGTTCTTGCCGACCAGGACGAAATCCCTGGCACTGGCCGCGCGGTTGAGTGTGGACTTGCGGTTCTCGCGGAAGACTTCGATGGCACCATCGTGGTCACCAGTGGTGATGTTCCATTACTTGATGTTGGCACCATCCAGGCCATGGTTGAAAGCCACATCGCTGGTGGCTACTCGGCAACCGTGCTATCGGCTGAGCTCGAGGATCCAACCGGCTACGGACGCATCGTGCGCTCGGCCAATGGCGACTTCCACGCGATCGTGGAACACCGCGATGCTTCGGCGGACCAGCATGCAATCACCGAGGTGAACGCAGGGGTTTATGTTTTCGATGCCAAGGCACTTCGCGAAAAGCTTGGCAGTATCGGCATGGAGAACGCCCAACACGAGAAGTACCTAACCGACGTGGTGGCTGCCGAACGTGAGGCTGGCAAGAAGGTTCAAGCCCTAATAGTTGCCGACAACTGGTTGATCGCGGGCATCAACGATCGAGTTCAGTTGGGTGAAGTAACTGCCGAACTCAACCGTCGCCTTTGCGCTGCTTGGCAACGTGCCGGAGTGACTATCCTCGATCCGAGTAGCACTTGGTTGGACGTAACCGTATCGCTTGCCGAAGATGTGACCATCCTGCCTGGCACAATTCTCAAGGGTTTCACTTCGATTGGTCGCGGCTCAACTATTGGACCAGAAGTGCAGATGACCGACACTCAGGTTGGTGAAAACGCTACCGTGGTGAAAGCCCACGTGACTACATCCAAAATTGGCGACGGAGCCAGCGTCGGTCCATTTGCGTACCTTCGTCCGGGAACCGACCTGGGAGCCAACGGCAAAATCGGAACGTTCGTGGAAACCAAGAACGCCAAGATTGGCGCCGGTAGCAAGGTTCCGCACCTCAGTTATGTTGGCGACGCCGAAATTGGTGTTGAGTCGAACATCGGCGCCGGAACGATTTTTGCTAACTACGACGGCGTGAACAAGCACCGCAGCACCATTGGTTCACATGTTCGCACCGGATCACATAACACCTTTGTTGCGCCAATTACTATTGGAGATGGAGCCTATACGGCTGCCGGAACAACAGTTCGCAAAGACGTAGCAGCAGGAGACTTGGGAATGAACCTAACCCCACAGCGCAACATGGCTGGCTGGGTTTTGCAGAACCGTCCAGGAACCAAGGCAGCCGAGGCTGCCGAAAATTCAAAGAACTAAACAAAAAAAACAGGAGCCAACTGGTGAGCAAGATAACTATCAACGGACAGAAACGCCTTGCCATCCTCAGTGGTCGTGCTCATCCTCAGCTTGCTACCGATGTGGCCAAAGCCCTCGGCACCGAAGTTATCCCAACTACCGCCTACGACTTCGCAAATGGTGAAACCTTCGTTCGATTCGAAGAGTCGGTTCGCGGTGTTGATGCCTTTGTGATTCAGTCTCACCCTTACCCAATCAACCAGTGGATCATGGAACAGTTACTCATGATCGATGCCCTGAAGCGTGCCAGTGCCAAGCGCATCACCGTGGTTGCCCCATTCTTCCCATACGCCCGCCAAGACAAGAAACACAAGGGACGTGAGCCAATCTCGGCTCGCCTAATGACCGACCTGTTTGCGGCCGCCGGTGCCAACCGAATCATGTCGGTTGACCTACACACTCCGCAGATTCAGGGATTCTTTGATGGCCCGGTTGACCACCTTTGGGCGCTGCCTACTCTTGCCGATTACGTAGCCGAGCAGTGGGGTAGCGAGAACCTAACCGTGGTTTCTCCAGACTCTGGACGAGTTCGCGTTGCCGACATTTGGGCCGACCGTCTTGGTGCACCACTTGCAATCATCCACAAGCGCCGCGACCCAGATGTACCAAACCAGGTTTCGGCACACGAGCTTGTTGGTGACGTAACCGGCCGCACCTGTCTACTGGTTGACGATATGATCGACACCGCCGGCACCATCGTTGCCGCTGCTGCCGCCTTGAAGAAGAACGGTGCCGCTCGCGTTATCGTTGCCGCCACCCACGCGGTTTTCTCAGACCCAGCCGTTGAGCGCCTAAGTGGCGACTCGGTTGACGCAGTGGTGGTCATGGACACTTTGCCGATTCCCGAAGAGAAGCGCTTTGAGAAGCTAACCGTACTTTCGGTTGCTCCGCTTATCGCTCGTGCCATCAGCGCGGTCTTCGACGACGATTCGGTAAGCAAGATTTTCCCTGGCCATGCCTAAAAAGCAGCTCGGGCTCGGTGGCGCAATTGCCATCGGCCTAGCATCAATGCTTGGTGCGGGAGTTTTCGTTGTTTTTGCATCTGCCTACAAACTCGCCACCGAATACATTTTTGTCGCTATTGGGTTAGCCGCCTTAGTAGCCGGGCTGAATGCCTGGTCCATCTACCAGCTCGCTCGGCAAGTTGATCGTCCGGGTGGCGTCTATGCCTATTCGCGGGTCTACGCCAATGACACTCTGAGCTTTCTCAGTGGATTCGCTTTCGTGTTCGGCAAGATATCTTCCATTGCAGCAATCGCCTTGGTCTTCGAAAGTTATGTTTTCCCTAGCCAAACTTTTTGGCCGGCAACCCTGGCTATTGCTGTTTTGGCTGGCATCAACATTCTCGGTATCAATCGAACTGCCGGGGTTGCCGCGATTCTCAGTCTCATAACCATAGCCTTCTTTGTGGTGCTGATTGGTTGGGCGTTCCTCGTTCCAGTAGCCGAGACGCACACAATTGTCGATTACATTGGTGCACCAATTCAGCCGATCCTCATGGCGGCTGGAGTCATCTTCTTTGCCTTTGCCGGCTATGCACGAGTGGCAACACTGGGAAATGAAGTGCAAAACCCGAAGGTGAACATTCCGCGAGCCATCGTCATTTCACTTGGCGCAGTGTTCCTGATTTACCTAACACTTGCGGCAGTCTTGGTTCGAGACCTCGGTACAGACCTAACCGTAACCAAAACCCCAGTGGTGTCTCTGGAGCAGTTCCTAACTGGTAACGGTTTCATCACCCCGTTCGTGGCCTCGCTAGCCTGCCTCGGCAGTATGTTGGCACTGCTCGCCGGTGTTTCCAGAACGATGGCAACCATGGCCGAAGACCGCGAACTACCGAAACTATTCGAGCGAAGAAATCGTTTCGGTGCTCCGTGGCTCGCCGAACTTCTGATTGCAGCCGGGGCAATTTGCTTGGTGGCCTTTGGGGGCATCATCTTGGCAATTGGTTTCTCCTCGTTCAGTGTGCTGTTCTATTACGCCGTTGGTCACTTCGCATCCATGAAGCAACCGAAACCTGAGCGAGTCATGCCGGTTTGGCTGAACATACTCGGCATATTCCTCTGTTTCTTGATCTCAACCTCGTTCGGCTGGCAAACCTTCGCCGTCAGTTTCGGACTTCTTGGTGCTGCCTGGTTGGTTCGCGCCTTGTGGAACAAGCGGGTCACCCGCTAAACTGGGCGAAGACAACGGCGAGGAATCGAAAGATTCGTTATCGACGGGGCCGGCCCAGATGGCTAATCCTCGCGTGCAAACGCTCGAGTTGAACAAACCAGGGCCCAAAGCCCATAAAACAAAGGAAACATTCATGTCGAATGAAGTCGCACAGCTAGTTGCTGAGGTTCGCACCAGTTTCGGTAAGGGCTCGGCTCGTAAGTCGCGCGCTGCCGGCCGCACCCCAGCCGTAATCTACGGTCACAAGACCGAACCACGTCACATCACCCTTCCAGCTCACGAAGTTGCTCTAGTGCTACGTCACAAGAACGCTCTGATCGAGATCTCGATCGAAGGCAAGAAGGAACTTGTTCTTGTTAAGAGCGCAACCAAGGACGTTGTAACCCAGGTCATCGAGCACATCGACCTAGTTGTCGTTGTGAAGGGTGAGAAGGTTCACGTTGAGGTTCCAGTTCACATCATTGGTGAGTCGCTTTCGGGTACCACCGTTGACCTTGAGCACAAGACCGTGAAGCTAGAAGCTGAAGCCACCCACATCCCAGAATTCGTTGAGATTCACTTCAACAAGGAAGGTGCTGGTCACCACGTTCTAGCCAAGGACGTTAAGCTGCCTGCTGGCGTAAAGATCGACCTACCTGCAGACGAGCTTGTTGCTTCGGTTGTTGAGACCCCTGCCGGTCACGCCGAGGAACTAGCTGCAGCTCCTGCCGCAGAGTAGTCAAAGATGTACCTCGTAGTCGGGCTCGGGAATCCTGGGCCCGACTACGCTTTTAACCGCCACAACGTAGGGCAGATGGTTGTCGACGTGTTGGCGAAGCGCCTAGGTGCGAGCTTTTCAAAGCACAAGGCAAATGCCATGGTTGCTGAAACTCGACTTGGTATCGGCCAAGACAAATTAGTTCTGGCGAAGCCGCTCAGCTACATGAACACCTCGGGTGGCCCGGTTGCCAATCTCGCGAAGTTTTATGGCATCGACCCGGACCACGTGATTGTCATCCATGACGAACTGGACATCCCAGCAGAATCGGTGAAGATCAAGTTTGGCGGAGGTCACGCCGGTCACAACGGACTTCGCGACATCATCTCTGCTCTTGGCACGAACGAATACGTTCGCGTTCGGGTTGGCATCGGGCGTCCACCTGGTTCGATGGATACCGCCGACTTCGTGCTCAAAAACTTCTCGGCAACTGAGAAAAAAGAACTTCCAACCACTCTAGAGATTGCTGCCGATGCAGCCGAGAGCGTAATCCGCGACGGATTAGCCGCTGCGCAGCAGCGCTTTCACTCCTAAACTTGAGAATGTGAATAACCCGCAGACCCAGGCACTAGTGCGCCTTGCTGCGCTTTTTGCGGAAGGCTATCCAACCGCAAAGTTGGAAGCGGGAATTACCAAAAAGCAACTTCGTGTGATTGCGCCGGCTGGCGCTAACCCATTTGTGCTCAATCTCATTGCGAAACTTAGAGCGGCCAAGAAACTCTCGAAGGTTCAACTTTTGGTGGCGGCGACCGGTCATGAAGCCGAGCAGTTGGGCGACGCGCTTCGTGAACTTGATCCAACCGCAGAGATTCTGGAGTTTCCGAGCTGGGAGACACTTCCTCACGAGCGACTTAGCCCCAGCCCGGAAACCGTTGGTAAGCGCGTTCGAGTGCTTCACCGCTTACACGAATTACAAACAACAGCGGCTGATCACGCGGTATACGTCTTGGCCTCGATTCGTGCCACTCTGCAACCGGTGGTTGCGGGTCTTGGCGAACATCGGGCACTCACCTTCGAGCCGAGCAAGGAGTATTTGCTTCCGGAGTTGAGTCTCAAGTTGGTGGAACTCGCCTACGAGCGAGTTGACATGGTTACCCGTCGAGGTGAATTCGCAACCCGCGGTGGAATCGTTGACATCTTTCCAACCACAGCCGAGCACGCAATTCGTTTGGAATTCTTCGGAGATGAACTTGAAGAGATTCGAGAGTTCTCGGTTGCTGACCAACGCTCTCTGCAAACCGATGCGCTTGATCAGGTTGAGATCTATCCGGCGCGTGAAGTTATCATCACACCGTCCGTGGCAACCAAAGCAAGAGAGATGGAACACGAGTTCCCGAACCTCTCCACGATGCTTTCGAAGATTGCCGAAGGAATCCCGGTTGAGGGAATGGAGTCTTTGGCTCCGGTTTTGGTCGATGCGATGGTTCCGTTCTCGAACTATTTGCCCAACGATTCGGCCGTAGTGATTTTAGGTCCAGAAAAGGCGGCCGCTAGAGCGGCTTCACTGGTGGAAACCAACGAAGAATTCTTGCATGCCGCTTGGGATGCCGCAGCCGAAGGTGCCACCGCGCCAATCGACCTGAGTAACGGCGGCTTCATCGCCATCAAGGATTTCCTTGCTGAGCTGAAGAACCACTCGATGATCGAGATTAGCCAACTTCCTTCGGGCGAAGATGAAGTCAACCTTGGCTTGCTTGATCTGCCGAACTTCAACCTTGCCGAAACTTCGGTTGACCAGTGGCTAGATGACCAACTGAAGAACGGGCAAAAGGTTTTCATCACGGTTCCTGGTCATGGCACGGCCGAGCGTCTAACCGAGAAACTGACCGCACAGGGGCTTGGTGCAGTTGAAGTGGGTCAGGCTTCGCTTGCCAAGGGCTTTGCCGCGCCGGAAGCTAAGTTCATCCTGCTCACCGAAGCCGACTACTACGGCAAGAACTCGGCCTATGTGAGCCCGAAGGCGAGAAAGCTCGCAGCCCGCAGGGGAGTGGCGGTTGACCCGCTAACTCTCAAGCGTGGTGATTACGTGGTTCACGAGATTCACGGCATCGGTCGCTTCCTGGAGTTGGTTACCCGCAAGAGTGGAACTCCAGGGCGGCAGCACGAGCGCGAATACCTTTTGGTGGAATACGCGCCATCCAAGCGCGGTCAACCGAACGACACCTTGTTTGTGCCAACCGACAGCCTTGACCTGCTGACTCGCTATGTTGGCGGCGAGGCTCCAGTGCTTTCGAAGATGGGTGGCAGCGACTGGGCGAACCAGAAGGGCCGCGCCCGCAAGGCAGTTCGCAAGATTGCGATCGACCTCGTGAAACTTTATTCGGCTCGCATGAACGCTGCCGGACATGCCTTCGGCAGTGACACCGCTTGGCAACGCGAGATGGAAGACGCCTTCCCGTTTGTGGAAACGCAAGACCAGCTCAACACCATCGAAGAGGTCAAACGCGACATGGAGCGCTCGGTTCCGATGGATCGTCTGCTCGCCGGTGACGTTGGATACGGCAAGACCGAGGTTGCCATCCGCGCGGCTTTCAAAGCTATCCAGGACGGCAAGCAGGTTGTGATGCTGGTTCCAACCACGCTTTTGGTTCGTCAGCACACCGACACCATTGAACGCCGTTTCGAGGGCTTCCCGGTGACCGTCCGCAGCCTTTCCCGTTTTCAGACTGAAAAGGAATCGAAGGAAACCATCAAAGGTCTGGCCGAAGGTTCAGTCGACATGGTAGTTGGAACTCACCGCCTACTCAGCGGAAATGTTAAGTTCAAAAACCTTGGCCTGATCATCATCGACGAAGAGCAGCGTTTCGGTGTTGAACACAAGGAGAAACTGAAGGAACTCAAAGCCAACGTCGACGTGTTGGCAATGTCGGCAACCCCGATTCCGAGAACGCTTGAAATGGCGGTTACCGGTATTCGCGAGATGTCCACCCTGGCAACTCCGCCGGAAGACCGGCACCCGATTCTCACCTTTGTGGGCGGCTACTCCGACAAACAGGTGACCGCCGCTATCCACCGAGAGCTGTTACGAGATGGGCAGGTGTTCTTCGTTCACAACCGTGTGGAGAACATTGAACTCGTTGCCGATCACCTTCGAGAACTGGTTCCAGAAGCTCGCATCGCCGTGGCTCACGGCCAGATGAGTGAGGGTGCTTTAGAGCAGGTCGTGGTCGATTTCTGGGAGAAGAAGTTCGATGTGTTGGTTTCCACCACAATCATCGAAACCGGCATCGACATTCCGAATGCCAACACTTTGATCGTCGACCGTGCCGAAAACTTTGGCCTTAGCCAGCTTCACCAAATTCGAGGACGCGTTGGGCGCAGCCGTGAACGCGCCTACGCGTATTTCTTCTATGACCCTTCCAAGCCACTAACCGAGACGGCTCACGACCGCCTGGCAACCATCGCCACCAACAACGAACTCGGTTCGGGTATGCAGGTGGCTCTGAAAGACCTTGAGATTCGCGGTGCGGGAAACTTACTCGGAGGCGAACAGTCTGGCCACATTGCTGGAGTTGGCTTCGACCTCTATCTGCGCATGATTGGCGAAGCGGTGAACGACTTCAAGGGCATCAAGCAGGAGGCACCTGCCGAACTCAAACTTGAACTCCCAATCGAGGCAAGCATCCCTGCCGCCTACATCGATTCGGAACGCCTGCGCCTCGAGGCATATCACAAGCTTTCTGCGGCAAGTAACGCCAGCAATACTCGCGAAGACCTCGACAAGATCAAGGCGGAGTTGGAAGACCGCTACGGTGTTGCCCCAACTTCGGTTTCAAACCTGATCGATGTGATCGAGCTACGTCAGGTTGCCAACCGCATGGAACTCAAGGACGTCTTGCTGATCGGTCAGATGGCTCGAATCACTCCGATTGTGTTCGACGAGGCAACTCAAGTTGCATTCAGCCGAACCTATCCTGGCTCTCGCTACCTTTCGCAGGCGCAAGCACTTAGCGTTCCAACTCCGGTTGGGGTTACCGACCGAGAGATGATCAACTGGACCTGGGCGTTACTTGAGCAGATTAACCGTGCTGTGAAGAGCGTCGGCTAGTTCTGCAGACTTCGCCGCGTAAACCTCAAACTCACCAGACTCAAACTTCCAGCCGCCGTCGTAGTGTGCGAAACGACGAGGGTCAACCTCGACGGTCACACGCTCCACTGCGCCAGCTTCCACGGTCACCTTCTCGAAACCTGCCAACCAAAGTGGCGGACGCTTCACAGACGAATCCTTGCGAGCCAGGTAAACCTGAACCACTTCGGCACCAGAACGATCGCCGGTGTTTTCGATTTCAACCGAGACGATAAGTCTCGAGTCGGGGGTGGTGGTTCCAGCAACTTCGATGTTGCGGTATTCGAAGGTGGTGTAACCGAGGCCGTGGCCGAACCAGTAGTTCGGCTTTGCGCCGGCGTGAATCCAAGCACGGTAGCCAATGTTCACCCCTTCGGAATAAACCAAGTCGCCGTTCGTTGGGTTAGTTTTGGTCACCGGTGCGGCTGCCATCGAACCCCAGGTGGTTGGCAGGCGTCCGCCGGCTTCGCGCGCACCGTAAATCACATCGGCAAGTGCGTTTCCATACTCTTCACCAGGGAACCAGGTGAGTAGCACGGCCGAAACCTTGTCTTTCCAAGGAAGTTCAACCGGGCTACCGGCGTTCACAACCACAACAATGTTTGGGTTCACTGCGGCAATTGCCTCAACCAGTTCGTTCTGGCGACCTGGTAGCTGAAGATCCTTACGGTCGAAGCCTTCACTCTCAACGAGCGCGGTGGTTCCAACCACAACCACTGCCACGTCGGCAGCCTTCGCTCCGGCCACTGCGGCATCCCATTCTTCCTGCGGGCTTAGGCGAGGAGCGCGGTATCCGAAGAAACCTGAGAAACCAGCCATTTCTTCTGGGAGGTTTCCGAAGAACTCAAGTTCAATTTCGGCGGTTTCACCGGCGTTTAGCTGCAGGTCGAAAGCGGTCTGTGGTGGAGCAAGGAAAGCCTCAGCCAAGTCCATGCCTTCGTGAATAACCAAGGTATCGGTGTGCTTCACTTCGCCGTTGACGCGGTAGGTGTGAGTGCCGATTCCGCCGCCACCAAAGCGGTAGAGACCGTCCTCGTTTGCCTTGAAAGTTACCGATGCACGGAAGCCCTTGATTGCTTCACCGATGTCTGCGGTGTCGGCGAGGTAGAAACCTGCCGTGCGGCTCTCGCGTAGGTGGCTGTTTCCTTCGCGGTCAATCCAGTCGAGGGTGATCTTCCCACCAACCAACTGGTCTAGCGGGAAGTCGTCGAGTGAATCTACCGCGTGGTAACCGGTGAAGTAGGAGACTTTGGCACCACTAGCCTTCAAACCTGCCAGCGGGTGAACGGGCGCTTCTGAAACAGTCGTCGCCGAGCCGCCACCTTGGATGCGACCGTAGGCCGCGTGGGAACCAACCAATGCAACCGAGGTTTCTTTTGCCAGCGGCAGAATGCCAGTGTTACGGACCAAAACCATTCCATCGGCTGCAACCTTGCGGATTTCAGCCCGGGAGTTGATTGGTTCAACAGCTTTAGGTTTTGCTGAGCCCAAAGCACCCACACGCTTGGCCAATAGAAGAATTCGAGCAACCTTGTCGTCAAGTGCTGCTTCTGATACGGCTCCTCCTAGAACCGCTGCTTCAAGACCAGCAGCCCAAGGGGTCTGGGGCCCAGGCATGGCAAGGTCGGTGCCAGCGTTGCCGGATTCAACCACCGAACGAACGGCAGTCCAGTCGGAAACCGTCATTCCATCGAAACCCCAAACGGTTGAAAGTGGGTTGCGAAGCAGGTCGTTTTCGGTTCCGGTAACTCCGTTAATGCGGTTGTAAGAAGACATGATCGACCAGGTGCGAGCCTCGCGAACTGCCTGCTCAAACGGAGCCAGGTAAACCTCGTGCAGGGTCTGCTCGTCTACCACCGAGTTCATGGTGAAACGTTCGTTTTCACTGTCGTTCGCAATGTAGTGCTTCGGGGTTGCGGCAACACCTTGGTCCTGCAGGCCGTTGATGTAGGAAACCGTCAATTCTCCGGTTAGGTATGGGTCTTCCGAGTACGCCTCGAAGTGGCGTCCACCAAGCGGGGAGCGGTGCATGTTGATTGTTGGGCCGAGCACAACGTCCACGTCTTTCGAACGCGCCTCAGCTGCCGAAACGTGACCAACCTTCACCACTGCGTTACGATCCCAGGTTGCTGCAACACAGGTTGCCGATGGCAGGGTAAGCGATGGGTGACGCTCGTCCCAGATTGGGCCACGAACGCCGGTCGGGCCGTCGGAGAGGGTCATCGAACGCAAGCCAATCGATGGCAGTGCGTAGGTCTTCCACATGGTTTCACCAGATACCACTCGAACCTTTTCGGCGAGGGTTAGCTTGGCTACGAGGTCAGTGATTTCAGTAGGAAATTCAGTCATGTACGAAAATCTACTACAAAACCATTCAGGCGATAGGTTTTTGAGATAACAACTTCATTGCGTATTTGAACGGCTCACGCATGTCGAAATCGTCGTCCAACAGCCACTGGGTCTGCAATCCATCCCACACGGCGATCAAAACCGAAGCACGAACCCGATCCTCATCGGTAACCGATGTGGAAGAAGCAAGGTTTGAAGCAAACTGCTCGCGAATCTTTCGATAACGTTTCAAAAAGTAATCGTGAGCCGGGTGCTTACGGTCGGTAGCTTCACCAACCAGGTTCGCCCAAAGTCGGGTGAGCGCCTCGTTCTCCATGTTCTGCAACATGCTCTCGTAAAACGACTCTGTCCAGTTTGAACCAACCACTTCGACCTCTTGGCTGTGCTCACGTTCATCAACCAAAGCCAGCAGCAAAGCTTCTTTGTTGGGGAAGTGGTGCAGTAGGCCAGCCTGCGAAAGACCACACTCCTTGGCGATCTCGCGCATCGAGGCGGCATGAAAACCGAGACGACCAAACACGTCAACTGCGTGCTGCAGAATCTCTTCGCGCTTAGCGGTTCCCTTCGGGTACGCTCCACGCTTCTTCGGTTCGGTCATCTAAGAAAGATACAACACCAAAGATTGTTAGCCTTGAACGCATGACCGAAAACAAACTCCGCACTGGCCTCATCTTGCTCATCGGAGCACTCGGAGTTTTGCAGCCTTTCTCTCTCGACCCGTATCTTGCGAACATTAAATTCATAGCCGAAGATCTCAATGTTGCTCAAACTCTAATCGCCCAAAATCTCACCGCGCTGACACTTGGAATCACGATTGGTACCGCCGTTGCGGGTCCACTGAGCGATGCCGTCGGCCGCAAAAAGCCAATTCTGTTCGCACTTGTCGGCTACATGGCTGCAGCGATTCTGGCATCTAGCGCTGGGTCCGTTGAGCTTTTCTTCGCCGGAAGAATCCTTCAGGGAATATTTGCAGCCTGCGCCGCCGTGGTTGCCAACGCAATGCTCCGCGATCTCTACGAAGGCAAGAATCTGATCAAAGCTCTAGGTAGAGCCACCCTGCTTATGGGAACCGCCTGGTTCCTTGGCCCAATCTTCGGTTCTTACCTGCAGAGCTTCACCGACTGGCGTGGCTTGGGCTTCATGCTCGCAGCACTCGCCGGCTGCCTGTTCCTTGCAGTTGCGTTGAAATTGCCAGACACCATGTCGAAAGAGCAACGGACCAAATCCACTGCGAAGGAAGTTGCCAACCGATTCGGCCAGCTTTTGAAAGACAAGGTATTCATTGGTCTCGTTGTTGTTCAGGCAAGCATCAGTATCTCGCTGTTCGGCTACTTGAATGTGAGTCCATTCGTCTACAGCGACGTCTACGGTATCGATGCCACTCAGGTAGGCCTCTATCTATCGATCAACTCCATTGGCGCCTACACCGGCGCCCAACTTGGTTCCTACCTCAGCATGAAATTTAGACCCCAGACAGCGCTTCTCGTCTCTCTTTCCATCGGAGCCGCTGCCGGCCTCCTGCTGGTGGCAACAGCTGTTTTCAACCTCGGCTTCATCGCTTTCACAACCGGTCTAGCCATCTTCACCCTCGGCTTCGGCACCAGCTTCACCCCGCTACTCGGCATGGCAATGGCCTCCCACCCTGAAGAAGCTGGTACGGCTGCAGCTGTTATAGCCGTATCCGGAACCCTCGCCACAACCATCGCTGGGCCTTACTACGCAGTTCTCGACCACAAGAGCGCCCTTGGAATTGGTGTGAATGACTTAGTTTTGATGCTCCTCGGTTTCGTAATGATGTTTGCAATCGTCAACAAGAGAATGAAGGCAACCAAATGACCAACCTCGACGATCTACTAGCAACCGCCCACAAACTCCGTGCCCCTGGCGGCTGCCCTTGGGACGCCGAGCAGACCCACGATTCGCTGCTCACCTACCTAATCGAAGAGACCTACGAACTCATCGACGCCGTGCAGAGTAAAGATCCAGAAGCAATCAAGGAAGAACTGGGCGACGTTCTCTACAATGTGATCTTCCACTCCGACATTGCCGAAGCAAACGGCCAGTTCAACATTCAAGACGTAGCCAAATACATGGAAGACAAGATGAAGTCTCGTCACCCCCACGTTTTCGGCTCGGAAGCAGAAAAAGAAGAGTTCGCCGCCAAAACCGGCGAAGACGTAATGAAAAGCTGGGACAACCACAAGAAGAAGGAAAAGCCAGAGCGCGAATCCGTCCTCGATGGCGTGCCACTCGGAATGCCTTCACTTGCCCTAGCGAACAAGGTAATCGGTAAAGCCGAGAAGCTCGGAGTTCTCGAAAAAGGTCAAAGCCCGATCCAAGTTGAAAACGACGACGAACTCGGCGCACTTCTGCTCGCAATCGTCTCCGCAGCCCGAGTCAACGGAATCGACCCAGAAATGGCCCTGCGCAAAGCCACCACCGAACTCATGTCAGACATCCGCAAGTTCGAAGTTCTTGAGGCTTCCGACGCCGGAGTTATCGCCGAAGAGCTCTAGGCTCTGGCAAACTTGAGACGTGGCTAATCCAGTAAACCCTCCTCGCGGTATGCGCGACTTCCTTCCTGAAGATAAGCGCGCGCGTGATTTGGTGTTGGGGAAGATTCGTGAGACCTATTCGGCTCGTGGCTACCAGGAGATTGAGACTCCTGCTCTTGAGGATTTGGCTCGTCTGACTTCTGGTCAGGGTGGCGACAACGAGAAGCTTGCTTTCCGAGTGATGAAGCGTGGTGCCGAACTTGATGAGGCTTTGGCTTCTTCGGGGGAGTTGGCCGACCTTGGTCTTCGCTATGACCTGACTGTTCCTTTGACTCGCTACTACGCGACCAACCGTAATTCCTTGCCTTCGGTCTTTAAGGCAATCCAGACCGGTCCGGTTTGGCGAGCCGAGCGTCCGCAGAAGGGTCGCTACCGTCAGTTTGTGCAGTGTGATATCGACATCATTGGCGATTCGTCGGAGTTGGCTGAGATTGATCTTCTGACTTCGTCGTTGGCCGCATTGGACAAGTTGGGGCTTTCGGATGCTGTGATTCGTGTGAACCACAGGTCTTTGCTGGTTTCTCTATTGGATTCACTTGGTATTGCTTCTTCGGATCACGGTTCGGCGATGATTACCATCGACAAGCTCGACAAGATTGGTGCTGACGGCGTTGCTGCAGAGCTTGAAGATCGTTTCGGTGTTGGTGCTGCGTTTAGTGCGTGGATTTCTGCTCTTGATGTTTCGGTGATTCCGGCTGAGCTGGCTTCGATTTTCTCGGTGGTTGATGCTTCGCGTTTGAAGTATGACCCAACTTTGGTTCGTGGAATGGGTTACTACACCGGCCCAATCTTTGAGATTGAACACCCAGGCTCTGGTTCGTCGATTGGCGGCGGTGGTCGCTACGACGGCATGGTTGGGAAGTGGCTGGGTCAGGATGTTCCTGCGGTTGGCATTTCGCTGGGCTTTGAACGTGTGATGGATTTGGTTGACCCTGCTTTGTTCGCAGGTTCGACTGATTCGGTGGTTTTGGTCGTTACTGAAGGTTTGCTTTCGAAGGCTGTTGAGATTCGTGACTCGTTGATTGCGCAAGGGTATCGGGTTCGCTTAGAGGCTCGCCCAAAGAAGCTAAACAACTTGCTGGAGTCGATGGCTGCCAATGGTTTCACGCACTTCGCGATCCTGGATGAAAACACTACTGAGATTGAACTGCGTCCCATTTCGTAGGCGTAACATTCATTAGTCAAAGTTTTTACCCACGATAAAACGATTAGAGATCACCCGTGAACAAAACCAAAAAAGGTAGCCCGCTAAAAAGGAATGCTGCACTAACTCTCGGTGCGATGGGTGTTGTCTACGGCGACATCGGAACCAGCCCTATTTATGCGTTCAACGAAGCGGTTCACGCCGGGGGAGACAGCCGCGAATCTATTCTTGGTGTTTTGTCGTTGGTCTTCTGGACGCTCACCATCGTGGTTTCGATTAAGTATTTGATCTTTGTTTTGAACGCTGACAACAAGGGTGAGGGTGGAACGCTAGCTATGTTCTCCCAGTTCTCGGAGAAGATCCGAAGTGGTCGCAAGGGGTTGATGGGCTTCACCGTCTTCCTGTTTTTGATGGCAGCGGCTCTGGAATTCTCGGACGGTATTTTGACTCCCGCCATTTCGGTGATTTCAGCGGTGGAAGGCATCAAGACCATCGATGCTGGTCTTTCGTTCCTGGTTGTGCCAATCACGGTTTTGATTTTGGCGATCCTATTCATCGTGCAATTCAAGGGAACCCAGAAGATCGGTGCCATCTTCGGTCCGGTTATGATTCTTTGGTTCCTAGTTATTGGGTTCCTTGGCATTGGCCAGGTGGCTCAGAACCCAGAGTCATTGGTTTCGCTCAATCCGATCTACGCGGTGAACTTTATTCAGTCGCACGGCTTTCAAACACTATTCGTGATGTCGTCGGTGATTTTGGCGGTTACCGGTGCCGAGGCTTTGTTCTCAGACCTCGGGCACTTCGGCAAGACCCCGATTCGAATCGGCTGGTTCGGTTTGGCTGGGCTAGCGCTTCCGCTCAACTATTTCGGTCAGGGAGCGCTACTGCTTAGAGACCCAAGTTCACTAGGCAATACCTTCTTTGGAATGGCTTCACCGGGACTGCCGGCCTTGCTGTTGTTGCTGCTCACTACCTTGGCTACCATCATTGCTTCGCAGGCACTGATCAGTGCTGTGGCATCGCTTGCCAGTCAAGCGGTGCAGATGGGTTACCTTCCACGCATTCGTATTCAGCACACCAACCGTCAGGAACGCGGGCAGATTTATGTTCCGTTTGTGAATGCTGCAGTTGGTATTGGTGCAATCGCGCTGGTGTTGTTCTTCGAATCCTCAACTGCTTTGGCGGGGGCTTATAGCCTTTCGATTGCTGGAACCATGATGGTTTCTACCGTAGGGTTGCTCATCCTGGCGGTCAGTAAATGGAAGAAGTACAAGTTCATTCTCTTGCCGATCTTCAGCTTGTTCATGGTGCTCGACTTGTCGTTGTTTGTTGCCAGCTCCACCAAGTTTGTGACTGGCGCCTGGATTCCAGTGCTAATTGGTTTCTGCTTGGCATCGATGATGTGGATTTGGCGCAAGGGTCGTTTCGAGCTCAACGCTCAGCTCAATAAAGACACTATGAGTTGGAAAAAGGTTGCCATCCTTCGCGAAAAGAAGTCGGTGGTTGTAATCGAAGGATTGGGTATTTACCCAACAGCCGTTCCAGGAGTGGTACCAAAGGCTCTCGAAGAGCAGATTCGAGTAATGGGAACGATGCCGAAAGAAATCGTGGTTGTGAACGTGCTGCCTGAAGAGGTTCCTCATTCTCACAAGCAGCCTGTCTTTGAGCAGGTAAACGAATTTGTTTCACTGGTTACCGTGTTCTCGGGCTTCATGGAGCAACGCAATATTCCTCGAGCACTTCGTTCGAAGCACCTAGCTGAAAAGTTTGATGAAAAGAGCGCAATTTATTACGTAACCGACCGAACTTTGATGCTGGCCGACAAAACCAGCCTCAACCGGGCTGAAGAAGTGATCTTCGCCGCACTTCACCGAAATGCGACCACGCCGAGATACTTCTACCACCTTCCAGAACGTCGAGTAATCACGTTCGATATCTCTGTACAGATGTAATGGCGGTAAACTAAACACATTACAAAGGTGTGTGTTTGACGGCATTTCGTCAGTTTATAAATCCCCAAAATAAGGAGAAACCCTTGTCCATTATTGAAGCAATTGGTGCTCGCGAGATTCTAGACAGCCGCGGAAACCCAACCATCGAAGTTGACGTTCTACTATCGGACGACAGCGTTGGTCGTGCTGCCGTGCCTTCAGGCGCATCGACCGGTGCTTTCGAAGCTCACGAAATGCGTGATGGCGACAAGGGTCGCTACCTAGGTAAGGGTGTTCTAAAGGCTATCGAAGCTGTTATCGAGATCGACGAAGAGCTTGTTGGCTTCGATGCAACCGACCAGCGTCTAGTTGACGCAGCCCTAATCTCGATCGACGGCACCGACACCAAGTCGAAGCTTGGTGCAAATGCCATTCTTGGTGTTTCGCTAGCAAACGCTCGTGCTGCTGCCGAGTCGACCGGTCAGCTTTTGTTCCGCTACCTTGGTGGCCCAAACGCTCACACTCTTCCAGTTCCACTGATGAACATCATCAACGGTGGCGCTCACGCTGACACCGGCGTTGACATCCAGGAGTTCATGATTGTTCCTCTAGGTGCCGAGAGCTTCACCGAGGCTGTTCGCTGGGGTGCTGAGGTTTACCACAACCTAAAGGCTCTATTGCACAGCAAGGGTCTTTCGACTGGTTTAGGCGACGAAGGTGGTTTCGCTCCAGAACTTCCAACCAACGCTGCAGCCCTTGACCTAATCGCTGAAGCCGTTGAGAAGGCTGGCTACAAGCTAGGTTCACAGATTGCTCTAGCACTTGACGTTGCTGCCACCGAGTTCTTCGACGAGAAGACTGGCAAGTACCAGTTCGAAGGCAAGGAGCGTTCAACCGACGAGATGATCGCTTACTATGCCGACCTAGTAGCTAAGTACCCTCTAGTTTCGATCGAAGACCCACTAGCAGAGGATGACTGGGCTGGTTGGAGCAAGATCACTGCAGAGCTAGGTTCGAAGGTTCAGCTAGTTGGCGACGACCTATACGTAACCAACCCTGCACGTCTCCAGAAGGGTATCTATGAGAAGGCTGGTAACGCCATTCTTGTGAAGGTAAACCAGATTGGAACCCTGACCGAGACTCTAGATGCTGTTTCATTGGCTCAGACCCACGGTATGAAGGCAATCATCTCGCACCGTTCGGGCGAGACCGAGGACGTCTTCATTGCCGACCTAGCCGTTGCTACCAACGCAGGTCAGATCAAGACCGGTGCGCCAGCACGTTCCGAGCGTGTTGCCAAGTACAACCAGTTGCTTCGCATTGAGGAAGAGCTTCAGGATGCAGCGGTTTACGCTGGCCGTAACGCTTTCCCTCGCTTCAAGGCCTAGTAACAAGAAGCATTAGAAGAAACCCGAATGAAACGGCCAGGCTCAAAAGGTCCCCGCAACGTTCGGGTTTCTTCATCTTCGGCGCGCAATGTGTTGCTGAATCGGCTGAACTTCGATGCTAGAACTCTGGTGTTTATCGGACTAGGGATTTTTGCTTTTATCTCGGTGACCCCGGAGCTAACCAACTGGTACAACATGCAGGTACAGATTGCCGATCTGCAGAAGCAGAACGAGGCGACCCGTAACAACCTGAGCCAAATGAAGGAAGACCTCAAACGCTGGGACGACCCAGCTTATGTTCGAGCCCAGGCTCGTAACCGTCTTTACTACGTGATGCCCGGCGAAATTTCGTTCTTGGTTATGGATGCCGAAAAGGTTAATGCTGATGACCTGAGCGGAACGGTTGGTGCTGCTTTAGCCAAGGCTCGCAACTCTTCCGAGGTGACCAAGAAGATTTCCACTACCAAGAGCAACTGGACAGCCAACCTGGTTGAAACCGTGGTTCGCGCCGGATTAGAACAGCCAAAGGGCTAAGACATGCCACTAACCGAGGCCTCAGCGGCCGACATCGCTTCGCTTGAAAAACAGTTGGGTCGCCAGATGCGCGACGTGGTTGGCATTGGAGCACGCTGTGTTTGCGGTAATCCAATCGTCGTGGTTACCAAGCCTCGACTTTCGGATGGTTCACCTTTTCCAACTTTCTACTACTTGAGTTTGCCGGCGGCTACGGCGGCCCTATCTACCCTCGAGGCTTCTGGGTTTATGGCTCAGTTGCAAGATCGACTGGCTGTTGAGCCGGAACTTGCGGAGAGTTACCGCAAAGCTCACGAGGCTTATTTGGCGGACCGTCTGGTTTACGGGGATGTTGAAGAAATCGATGGCATTTCGGCAGGTGGGATGCCTACCCGTGTGAAGTGTTTGCACGCTTTGGCTGGGCACGCTTTGGCGGCTGGTCCCGGGGTAAACCCAATCGGTGACATCGCGCTTGAGGCCTGCACCTGGAAACAAACTCGTTGCCAGTGCGATCCGACTTTGTAAGTATGTTTGTCACATCGACGGTGTCGCTAGCGTTTAGAATTAACTGAACTAATTTCCCCTTTTTCTTTTGGAAGGCACCATGCCAAAGATCCTTATCGTCGGTGGCGGTTACGCCGGTTTCTACACTGCCAAGAAGCTTGAAAAGCACTTGGGTTCGAACGAAGCCGAGGTCACTCTTATTGACCCACTGCCATACATGACCTACCAGCCATTCCTTCCTGAGGTTGTTGCCGGTTCGATCGAGGCACGTCACGCAGTGGTTTCGCACCGTCGCCACCTTCGCAAGACCAACATTGTTGCCGGTAAGGTCACCAACGTTGACCACTCGAAGAAGGTTGCAACCGTTGAGTTGGCTTCGGGTGTAAAGCAGAAGTTTGAGTACGACGAGATCGTCATGACCGCTGGCGCAGTTTCGCGCACCTTCCCAATTCCTGGTGTTGCCGAGAACGCAATCGGACTTAAGAACATCGAAGAAGCGATCGAAGTTCGTAACCGCATTCTTGGAAACTTTGACAAGGCAGCAGGACTTCCTGCCGGCCCTCAGCGCGACCGTCTATTGACTTTCGTAGTAGTTGGTGGCGGTTTCGCCGGTATCGAGGCATTCGCCGAAATGCGTTCGCTCGCTTCGTACCTACTTCGCTACTACCCAACCCTGACCTTCGACGACGTGCACTTCCACCTAATCGAAGCCATGGGTCGCATCATGCCTGAAGTTTCGGCAAAGACCGCCGACTGGGTTGTTGCCAACCTAGACAACCGCGGTGCCAAGATTCACCTAAACACCCAGCTGCAGTCGGCCGACAAGGGCAAGATTCAACTTTCGACCGGCGAGAGCTTTGAGTCGGACGTAATCGTTTGGACCGCTGGCGTTATGGCTCACCCATACGTTCGCAACACCGACTTCCCACTAGACGAGCGTGGCCGCGTTACAGCTAAGGCAACCCTGCAGATCGTCAACGGTGAAGAGGTTGTTCCAAACGCCTGGACCGCCGGTGACGTTTCGGCTGTGCCAGACCTTTCGGGCTTCGGCGTTGGTGGCTTCTGTGTGCCTAACGCACAGCACGCGGTTCGCCAGGCGAAGCTTTTGGCTAAGAACATCGTGGCTTCGCTTCGCGGCGAAGGTGTGAAGGAATACTTCCACAAGCCACTTGGTGCAGTTGCTGGTTTGGGCATCGGTGTTGGTGTTTACCAGTGGAAGGGTCTTGCAGTTAAGGGCCTAATCGCTTGGTTCATGCACCGTGGATACCACGGCCTAGCCATTCCAATGTGGGAGCGCAAGATTCGCGTTTTCGCTGGCTGGATCTGGAACTTCTTGCTACGTCGCGACATCGTTGGCATCTCAGCAATGAAGACTCCACGCGTCCAGTTCGAAACCTACGCTTCGAAGCCTGCCAAGAAGTAAGGGTTCGTCCCTTTAGCCCAATGGCAGAGGCAGACGACTTAAAATCGTCACAGTGTGGGTTCGAGTCCCACAAGGGACACATGAAGAAACTTGTTGTTCTCGCAGCCTTGCCACTGCTTTTGTCGGGCTGTTCGGCTGCTACAGCCACCACTCCAGAGAAGACCATCTCTTACGGTTTGCCGAGCAACTGTGACATCGAGCCGTTACTGAAGCTTGATCCAAAATACGCCGTAGCCGATCAAACCGCCGATGGCGTGGACGATTCGCGTGACTGCTCAATCGGTGTTCCAAACAGTGATGTCGGTATTTTCTTTGGCTATTCGGTGCGCACCAAGGAACAGTGGCTTGTAATCACCGCAAAGCTGGTTGCCGAAGGCTACAAGAAGTGGGATGCCGGTATTGCCGGGGCCGATGTTTGGCGAATGGAATCCGGCAACTCTGAGGATGGCGCAAACTGCAGCCTCAGTGGCTTCGTGCCTGGCATCAGTTTCTCGGTCACCGAACCTTGGACCAAGTGTGATGACAAGTGGAACAAAGAGCTTGTTGGTTACTTGGTGGAGCACGCCAAGCAGAAGTAGTTTGAGAGTTCGCTGAGAGCGTGCTGAGAAAAGTTCTCAAAGTCTTAGGTGCTGTTTAGCATTGAACTGTGATGCAAGTTGCATCAAAAGGAGAAACATGGAAGCCGTCTGGATCGTTCTTGCAATCGTTGCACTGATCGGTATTTTTCTTTGGGCCACATACAACGGTCTAATCACTCTGAATACTCGTGTCGACGAGGCTTGGAGCGACATCACCATCCAGCTCAAGCGCCGTGCCGACCTGATTCCAAACCTCATTGAAACCGTGAAGGGCTACGCCACTCACGAAAAAGAGGTTTTCGAGAACGTAACCAAGGCTCGTGCCGCAACCATTTCGCCAGATGTCTTGGCTCACCCGGCTAAGGCTGCCAAAGCCGAAGGCGACCTCCAGGCAACTATGAAGAGCCTGTTTGCCGTAGCCGAGGCTTACCCACAACTTCAGGCGAACCAGAACTTCCTATCGCTTCAGCAGGAACTGACCGACACCGAAGACAAGATCATGGCTGCTCGCCGTTTCTACAACGGTGGAGTTCGTGAACTCAACATCAAGGTCAAGCAGTTCCCACAGGTTCTATTCGTAGGTGCCCTTGGTTTCAAGGCTCGCGAGTTCTTCGAGGTGGCAGATGCTGCTTCGATCCAGGAACCACCTCAGGTCAAGTTCTAATAGGGGCATAAATGTATCGGGCGATTGCTGCCAATAAACGCAACACGATCTTCATCATTCTGGGGTTCGTTGGTTTGCTCGGTGGGCTGGCCTATGCCTGGGGTTATTACTCCGGCAATGGTTCCAGTGTGATTCCAATCATCCTGTTCGTGATTGGCTACACCGTCTTCCAGTATTTTGCCTCCACCTCGATTGCGGTTGCCATGTCTGGGGCGGTGCCAATTGAAAAGGCCGACAACCCCCGACTTTGGCGTACCGTTGAGAACATCTCAATCGCTCAGGGCATGCCAATGCCGAAGGTCTACATCATCCCAGATGAAGCTCCGAATGCCTTTGCCACCGGCCGTAACCCTCAGAACTCGGTGGTCGCTGCAACCAGCGGACTCCTAGCCATCATGGACGACAAAGAACTCGAGGGCGTTATGGCCCACGAAATGGGTCACGTTAAGAACTACGACATCCTGGTTTCGACCATCGTGTTTGGTCTGATTTCAGCAATCGGTATCCTGGCCGACTTCGCAATGCGCATGGCTTTCTGGTCGAACATGGGTCGTCGCGACGATCGAGACAACGGCTTTGCCGCGGTATTGATGTTGGTCGGAATCGTGGGCAGTATCATCGCATTCCTAATTGGTCCACTGATCAATGCGGCGGTTTCCCGTCAGCGCGAATACCTTGCCGATGCCACTAGTGCCGAAATCACTCGTTATCCAGAAGGCTTGGCTTCGGCCCTGCAAAAGCTAGGGGAGTACGGTCGCCCAATGCGTCGCAAGAGTTCAGCCATGGCTCACATGTATATCGCAGACCCGATGAAGCCGGGGCTGGTAGAGCGATTGTTCTCGACTCACCCTCCGATTCCAAAACGAATCGAGCGACTAAAGCAGATTGGCACCAAGTTCTAACGAAACGTTGCCCTTTTCGGCAATCTCGATAGAACCCAAACCCTGCCATTTGGCAACATTCTGCAAGTGCTTGGCTACTGCAGCGGTTGGAAACTTATTTACGATATTTTCTTCTGCCCAGCTCGACTTCACTTGAAGTACGTTTTCCTGGCGGTTGCTCTTCAGGTCGAGGCGAGCAATTAGGTTGCCATTGTGAAGCACCGGCAGTGAGTAGTAACCAAACTTTCTCTGTGGTTCCGGAACGTAAATCTCAATCTTGTAGTCGAAACCAAAGATTCGGCTGGTGCGCTCTCGGTTCCAACAAACCGGATCAAACGGGCTAAGAATCGTGGTTCCGGAATGTTTCGTCGGGGAAAGATTTGCCGCTGGGTGAATGTAGGCATCGGAATCCCATCCGGCAACGTCGGCTTTCAGGAGTCTGCCCTCTTCGACCAATTCGTGAAGCAGTGGGGTGAGCTTAGATGGCTGCCAGATCCTGAAGTAGTCGGCAAGGTCTTTTTGAGTGCCGAGCCCATGAGAAGCCGCCGACTTCACCAAAAGTTCTTTCTGGGCTTCGTGTTTGCTTGGTGCATTTTCCATGAGCCGACTCGGAAGTATCTGTTCGGGCAGCGCATAGATGCGTTTGAACTTGGTGCGACCACCCGAAACCAAGGCTCCGCAGTAGAACATTCGTTCCAAGGTTCGCTTCACATCGCTCCAACCCCACCACGAACCCTTGCGGGCGTGGTCTGGGTGTTCTAGGTCGCTGGTGGTTAGCGGGCCGCGGGTGCGAAGTTCATTTTCAATCCAGGTCCCGAGTTTTTCGTCCCAGTTTCGGTAACGGTTATCACTCATGCGCCAGTGGAACAGTGGTAGTTCGTCGGTTTTGATGATCGACGCTTCGTGAGCCCAGTACTCGATTAGCTTCGGATTGAAACCACCGGTCAGGTTATCGAGCTCGTCCTTGTCGTATCGCCCGAGTCTTGAAAACAGGGGCATGTAGTGAGCTCGTTCGAAAACGTTTACCGAATCCACCTGCAAGAGGTTCGTGCGATCGAAAACCTCAAGTACCGAAGTTGGTCGTTTGTCGCCAAAGCCGAGAGCATCGAGCGCAATCGCCTTGGCTTCAAGGTTAGAAAGGGTAATCGTAGGCTTCACAAACTAAACTCTAACTAAACAAAACCCGTGAGGAATCCATGGCAAAGCAACCTGCACCAAAGGCATTGAAATTCGAAGATTTTCAGAATGCCGAAATTATTGTGCGCAAGGTTGCCAACGTCACTCCGGTACTAGATAGCGTGGCGCTTAGCCAAGTCACGGGTGTTCCAGTGGTGCTCAAGGCCGAGAACCTGCAGCGCACGGGTGCCTACAAGTTGCGTGGCGCATACCACCGTATGAGCAAGCTAACTGCTGCCGAGCGTAAGAAGGGTGTGGTGGCAGCTTCGGCTGGAAACCACGCTCAGGGCGTGGCATTGGCCGCAAAGAAGCTCGGCATCAAGGCAACCATCTTCATGCCGGTTGGTGCTTCACTGCCAAAGTACGAAGCGACCAAGCAGTACGGCGCGCAGGTTGTGCTGGAAGGTGCCGTATTCGCGGAAACTCTGGCTGCCGCGCAAGCCTATGCCTCCAAGAAGGGCGCAATCTTCATTCCGCCTTACGACCACGTTGATGTGGTTTTGGGTCAGGGAACCGTGGGTCTCGAAATCCTCGAGCAGGTGCCAGACGTAGAGAACATCATCGTTGCCATCGGTGGCGGTGGGTTGGCAGCCGGTGTTGCAACCGCTGCCAAGCTTTGGGCCGACAAGAACAAGCGCAAGATCAAGGTCTACGGCGTGCAGTCGGAAAACACCTCCGCATACATTCCTTCGTTGAAGGCTGGCAAGCCGGTCAAGATTGAAGCCACACGCACCATCGCAGACGGTATCGCCGTGAACCTGCCTGGCAAGATTCCATTCGAGCTGATCTCGAAGAACATCGACAAGGTTGTTGCGGTTAGTGACGAAGACATTTCGAAGGCGATTCTGCTGTTGCTTGAGCGAGCCAAACTAGTTGTTGAGCCTGCGGGTGCGGCTCCGGTTGCCGCGCTACTTTCAGGCGCCATCAAGCCAAAGGGCAAAACCGTCGTTGTGCTTTCCGGTGGCAACATCGACCCACTATTGCTCACCAAGGTGATCTCTCACGGTCTTGTGGCTGCCGAGCGCTACACCGATGTTTCGGTGATGCTTCCAGACCGTCCTGGTCAGTTGGTGAAGACCGCCGAGGCAATCGCCAGCGTTCAGGGAAACGTGGTTGAAGTGCTGCACACCCGAAATGGTAAGGGTCTGGAAATCAGTGAAGTTGAACTGCGACTTTCGGTTGAGACTTCGGGTCACGCACACCGCGAACAGGTTTTCAAGGCGCTCAAAGACGCCGGTTTGAAGCCAAAGGCAAACAACTAACCTACGAAGGTTTCAACTTTCAAGATCTTGACGTTGATGGTCTTGCCCATTGGAGTCTTGTAGCTGGCTTCTTCCCCAACCTTTTTACCAAGGATGGCGTTGCCAATTGGTGACGAAGGCGAGTAAACGGTGATGTGGTCTTCGGCGATTTCGGCCGAACCCAGAAGGAAGCTGGTTTCACTTCCGTTGAGTTCCACGGTAATCATCATGCCCTGTTCAACCACACCGTGAGAAGCTGGCGGTTCACCAACCACGGCACTCTCCAGAATGCGCTCCAAGCGGTAGATGCGAGCCTCGATCTTGCCCTGTTCTTCCTTGGCTGCGTGGTAACCGCCGTTTTCCTTGAGGTCACCCTCGGCGCGTGCCTCGCCAATGCGGTTAGCAATGTCGGTGCGACCGAAAGTTAGTAGGTGCTCAAGTTCGGCAGCAAGGCGATCAAACGCCTCCTGCGTAAGCCAGGTTGGTTCTTCAGACATTCGTTAATTCTATTTGACGGAGCAACCGTCGGCCCTCATGACCGACGCTGGAACGACCGTTTTGACCACGATAGAAAGGGCCTTGGTGTCGTCGTTGTTGGCAGGGATGTAAACCTCGCTGTAACCAACGATTGCACCAGCGGCGTTATAAGCCTTGAACACGCAGGTTGCCGGTTGGTCGAGTGTTAGCGCCGTGAAGTTGCCCTTCATGTGATTGGCATCGAGCTGTTCATAGCTGGTGAGTTCGGCACTGGCCACGGCTTTGCCAAAGAAGCTCGCATAGATCGCGAATCCGAAAAAGATTGCAGCAACCAGAGAGCTGGCAACGATTACCCAAGGCTTGCGTTTGGAATTTTGCTTACCGTAACGCGCTTGCAGCAGGTCTTTGCTTTGGGTCATAGTTCTAGGGTAACGAAGAATTTCCAAGGCATACTTAAAGCATGAAGTTCTTGAACGCACTGGCAGATTTTTCGCCAAAAACCGAGGTTGTTGACCCACTTACCGACCCAAACAAGCTTTACTACAGCCCAGGCGTCATCGGTTTCATCGCAGTGTTCCTAATGATGCTCGCAGCAACATTTCTAATCCTCGACATGGTGCGTCGCGTTCGTCGAGTACGTTACCGCACCGAAATTCAGGCGAAGTTAGCCAGCGAAACTTCCGCTAAGGGGAGCAAGGCAGATAAGTAGAGCCGCGGTCCAGTGAGCACCAAACGCTAATACGGTTAGCGTGTGGAAGATCTCGTGGAAACCGAAGTGCTTTGGCCAAGGGTTTGGTTTCTTGAAACCGTAAACCATGGCGCCGATTGTGTAAGCCAAACCACCAGCCAGGATCAGAACCATCATCGGTAGGTTTGCAGCCATGAAGTCTTGGATGTAAACGAAGGCACCCCAACCCATGCCGATATAGATCGGCACATAAAGCCATCGCGGTGCATTGATCCAGAAGACTCGGAACAGAATTCCGATGATGGTCATTGACCAAATGAGAATCAACAGCAGCAAGCCTTTATCAAAGGGCAGAGCCAACATGGTCATCGGGGTGTAGCTTCCGGCAATCAGCAGGAAGATATTGGCGTGGTCAATGCGCTTCAAAATCAGCTTGATCTTCGGCTTCCAGTTGAACCGGTGGTAGAGCGCTGAGTTACCAAAAAGCAGGAACGACGAAGCGAAGAAGATTGAAGCGGCCACCTTTCCAGCCGCTCCCTGAGCCAAGACAATGAGCACCACTCCGCCGGCAATAACGATTGGCAAGATGCCGGCATGCAACCAACCGCGCATGGTTGGCTTCTCTTCTTGAATGACTGGGAAACCAGAGGACACAGGCAGGAAGATGGTCTGGGTGTCGTCGATCTTTGGCTTGTCCATAATGCCAAGACTAGTAGCCTAGAAACGTGCGAAACCTGATTTATCGGATTTACGAGGGGCGACTGACTTCCCAGTTGCGCTCGGAAGCACGACCACGTCACATCGGTGTCATCTTGGATGGCAACCGTCGCTGGGCAGCGCTCAAAGATGGTCACACCGCCAAAGACGGCCACACCGCGGGCGCACTGAAGACCAAAGAGTTTCTCACCTGGTGCAGTGACCTAGACATTAACTTGGTCACCCTTTACATGCTTTCCACCGACAACCTCACCAACCGCGGAAGTCAGGAACTCGACGATTTGATTGAAGTTATCGACGATTTGGTGCGTACTCTCGCCGAAGCGAAGCGTTGGAAGCTGCAAATTGTCGGCGACCGCTCGATGCTTCCGGAGAAGCTGGCGGCAACTATTTTCGAAGCCGAGAAGTCGACCGCGAAACTCAAGGGGACTCACGTAAATCTTGCCGTCGCCTACGGCGGACGCCACGAAATTACCGACGCGGTGAAAAGCATTTTGGCGAGCCACAAAGACCTGAGTATCGATCAACTTGCTGAGAAGCTCACCCCTGAGCTCATCACCAAACACCTCTACACGTCCGGTCAACCAGACCCAGACCTCGTGATTCGAACTTCCGGTGAACAACGTCTTTCCGGTTTTCTGCTTTGGCAAAGCGCCAACTCTGAGTTTTATTTCGAAGAAGCACTGTGGCCCGATTTCCGTCGCGTTGACTTCCTTCGAGCCATCCGCGCCTTCGAGCGTCGTCACCGTCGTTTCGGTTCGTAAACGATTTAGTAAACATTCACTTTCGTTCTAGCGTGTCGCTGGTTGCTGTTTCTCGGTGAGGTCTAATCTCGCATCAAGACCACCAGCGAAGGAGTCCTAGTGCCAAAAAGCAGTTCCGCAAGTTCCAAGACCATCGCGAATCAGGAACAGGGACTGCGCACTTACGTGCTAGACACCTCGGTTCTGCTATCCGATCCAAAGGCTCTGTTCCGCTTCAAGGAGCAATCGGTGGTCATACCGATTGTGGTTATCAATGAACTTGAGAAGAAACGCAATGACCCGGAGATCGGCTATTTTGCTCGCCAGGCACTTCGCTCCCTGGACGATCTGCGCCAACAGCACGAGCGTCTAGATTTTCCGATTGAAGTTGGCGACGGCGGAACGTTGCGAGTTGAACTTAACCACATTGACCAGTCGGTGCTGCCAGTTGGGTTCCAGTTGGGCGACAACGATTCGCGCATCCTTGCAGTGGCATTCAACCTTGCCAGCGAAGGTAACGACGTCACTGTAGTTTCCCAGGATCTTCCACTTCGAGTAAAGGTTGCCTCACTCGGAATGCGGGCCGAGGAGTACCGCAACAACCTTGCCGTTGATTCTGGTTGGACCGGTCAGGCCCAAATCACCATTACCGGCGACGAAATGAACGATCTTTACGAGAACGGTGAAGTACTGGTTGAGCAGACCGCGGGAATGCCGGTCAACACCGGCCTGGTGATTGCCAGCGACCGCGGCCAAGCGCTCGGAAGAGTGACCCGCGACGGCCGAATCCAAAACGTGCGAGGCGACCGCGACGTCTTCGGCGTTCACGGCCGCAGTGCCGAACAGAAGCTTGCCATCGACCTGCTTCTAGACTCTGACGTTGGCATTGTCAGCCTCGGTGGACGTGCCGGTACCGGTAAGTCGGCCCTAGCGCTTTGTGCCGCTCTTGAAGCCGTGCTGGAACGCCGCGCTCACAAGAAGATCATGGTTTTCCGCCCGATCTACGCGGTTGGTGGCCAAGACCTCGGTTTTCTACCTGGCAGCGAGGGGGAGAAGATGAACCCTTGGGGTCAGGCAATCTTCGATACCCTCGGCGCACTGGTTTCCAAAGAGGTTGTGAACCACGTGGTTGAACGCGGCATTCTCGAGGTGCTTCCGCTTACACACATCCGTGGACGTTCACTCCACGACGCCTTCGTGATCGTCGATGAAGCTCAGTCTCTCGAGCGCAACGTGCTTTTGACCGTGCTCAGCCGTATCGGTCAAAACTCCAAGGTTGTGCTCACACACGACGTTGCTCAGCGCGACAACCTTCGCGTTGGCCGCCACGACGGAATCGCTGCGGTTATCGAAGCGTTGAAGGGTCAAGATCTTTTCGGGCACGTCACCTTAATGCGCTCGGAACGCTCGGCCATCGCAGCACTGGTTACCGACCTACTAGATAATTAGTGAATGACTAACAGACCAGCCATTGAGGCAATGCTTTCCAACTACTTCGACGCCATGCACACCCAAGACATGGTCAAGTTCGACCTAGTGTTCAACGAAAATGTCGTGCTTTACAGCGCTCAGTCTGGCGAACTCAACATTCGCCCATACGCCATCTACCGTGAGGCGGTTGTGAACCGTGAATCACCTCAGTCGAAGGGTGAAGCTCGTAACGAGCAAATCCTCATGATTGACGAAATCTCTGACACCGCAGCCCTGGCTAAAGTTCAGCTCGAGATGTTCGGCGGGGTCATGCAGGACTACCTAAGCCTGATTTTCATTAACGGCAAGTGGCAGATAATCTCCAAGATTTGGGAGCGCGTCGGCGACGTCGCCTAAGTTGTGGAAAACTTCCCAGCAGGTTTTTACATTCGCACTAACTTGTTGGGATGTTTCCTTTAATCGGCATTACCTATTTCGCAGCAACCACCATTCCGCTCATGATCTATGACCTGAGGGAACGCCGGCTGCCCAACAAGATCACTTTGCCAGGAGTTGCCGTTGCCTTGGTTTCCCTGGCACTGACCATGGAGTGGAGTCGATTCTTGATTGCTCTCGGGATAAGCGCCCTCCTGTTTCTTGTGGGCACGCTCATCTCGGTTCGCGGCTGGATCGGCATGGGAGATGTGAAGCTTTTCACAGGGCTCTCAATGCTCTTGGCATGGTTTGATCCGGCTTTGGTCTGGCAGGCGAGTCTCTGGGCGTTTGGAATTGCTACCGCGTTCGTCCTAGTGGGTTTCCTAGCTAAAAAGATGACGGCCCGGAGCACTATTGCTCTCGGGCCGTATCTGTTGATTGGTTTTTGGGTGGCTATTTCGCCGTTAGCTATTTCGAGCTTCGGCGGCGCATTCTAGAAGCGACAGTCAATCCAGCACCCAGGGTAATCAGGCTTGCCGCTAGAGCAGAAAGTTCGCCCGAGTTGCCACCGGTGTTGCCCAGGGCGTCCACGTGGCGCCAGCGGAGGTAGGCAACTCCGCCACCTCCATTGTCTTGGATGGCTTGGAAAGTTGACTGTTGCCAATAGGTCTGGAAGCCGGCTCCATCGCCAGGTTGGATGTCTCCAAATGGTGTGTCCAGGCTAGTGCCCCAAATCTGGCCACCGGTACCAAAGGTGACGTCGAGGTCAGAGAAGATTGAAGGTACGGCATTGCCATCGCTATCAACGTCGCCGAGTGAAGGGTTGACACCTTTTCCCTGGCCGTTTAGACAGGCACCTGAAGTTGAGGTTAGGTTATCGCGTGTTCTGGCACCTTCACCAACGCTGATAATTCCACCGGTCCAGTATTGCTCGTTGCAAGACGTAGTGGTTGAAGTTTGGCTTCCTAAGGCTCCCCAAGAAATCGCATAGTTTGCGGTTGCCGGCGCAGAAACACTCGAGTCAGAACCATTGGTAAGTGCCGAGTCATGGCCCGACGGACCGCCTGCGCCGATGTGAATAGACAGATCGGTATCGATTGAGTCACTCATGTCTTTGTAGTGAACCTTGCCAGCGCTGCCTGCATAGCCTTCGTGGTTCGAGTTAGGGTCGGTAGTTGCTCCCGCACCACCGCCAACGACCAGGGCGAACAATTGGTTCGCTGAGGCAGGCACTGTGAACGTGTAGTCGCCCGGTGTGTTGAAAACCAGTTGGCAATAATCCCCACGCTGAACTAGTGAACCGCCGGCTGGGGCCGTTCCACAGGTGATGGCTGCAGATGCTGGTGCGGCAAACAGGCTGCTTCCGATTCCAATTAGTCCGAGACCTGCGATGGTCAGACCTGATTTACTCATGCTTTGCCTCTGCTAACTTGCTTAGTTCGTTACGGTCAACTTTATCCATTTTGTTTCGCGGTAGCGCACTTAATCGAAGCAGTTGGCCGATTTGAAGGTTGGGAAGGAATGACTGAATTCTTTGAACAAGAATGTGCGGTTCGGGTGGGTTAGCCGACACGAAGGCCAATCCGACTCGCGAGCCCGACGGAGTCTCATAGGTGAATGAGGCAACGTCATCAAAAAGAGCTGTGTCCTGCAGCCAAAGGTCTAGCGTCAACAGGTTGAACTTATTGCCAGCTGCATTTACCACGTCGTCGTTGCGGCCTTCCAAGTAGAGAAAACCTTCTGCATCTAACCAGCCGCGGTCGCCAGGATAAAACCAGCCATCCACAAATCCGTTCAAATGGGAACTCGCCGAGTTCCAGTATTTATCAGGCATGGACGACTTTCGGTAGCGGATTTGACCAACCTGATTGGGCTCCATCGAATTCAAAGCTTCATCGACGATTTCTAGGTCTACATCGGCAACTAATTTGCCCAGGCGGTTGTTCGAGTCAGATTGGAAAGTGCCAACTGTGGCAGCGCCAACCTCGGTTGAACCATAAAGGTAACTTGGAACGAATCCGAAAACCTGTTCACATTGTTTGGCCAAAGAGTCGGTCATAAGGCTTCCAGCAACCAAGATTTGTTTGAGCTCGGTCACTTCGTGATTACCTGCAACGTCGAGAAGGTCCTTCAATTTCGCTGGCGAAGTTTCGATGGCTTTGATTCCATGACTTTTGATCAGTTCCAAATTTTCTTGCGGAGACTTACTTGCGAAGAAAGTGTTTCCCGAGGTTACCGCCCAGAATAGGGCGATGATTCCGGTGATCGTATCCAGGCCTAAGAGTGACATGCCAGGTTTGGCCTGCATCCAGTTTCGGTGAGCCGATTCGGTGCGAAGCGGAATGCGAGCGGCGGTAAATGGAATACCTTTTGGAACGCCGGTTGTGCCACTAGAAAAACTAAGTCGAACCAGATCTTCGCCTTGCAAGGTTTCTGGAGTGGAAATCTTCACCACGCTTCCGAGTTCTTGCATAAAACTTTGGTCAACGACAATTCGATTTTGAACCTGTTCAGAGCCCAAAACTTGGTCGGTAATCAGAGCATCGATTTGATCCTGGTAACCTTTGAGAATCATTGGTGATGCCGAGAGTGAAACCGCACCCAACTGAACACACGCAAGAATCAGAACTGCCTCCAACTCCGGTTGAAGGTCGATTGCAACTACCTGTCCCTTGGTGATTCCGCGTTTACGCAAGGCTCCCGCGAAACGTGCCACATTGTCGGCGAGGTCACGATAATTCATAGACACCGATGATGACACCAAAGCCAAAGAGTCTGGCTGAGATTCAGCCAGACTCCAGAACTTGGTTAGTGGGTTCACTACTGAGCTGGTCTTGTCATCGACAGCACATCAAGCGCCTTGTCGAGCTGCTCCATGCTTAGCTTCTCGCCATCAACGTAGCCCAGTTCGATGGTTGCTTCACGTACGGTGATGCTCTTGGCAACCGCGTGCTTGGCAATCTTCGCTGCGGCTTCGTAGCCGATGAACTTGTTCAACGGGGTAACGATGCTTGGGCTTGATTCGGCAAGGGCAAGTGCGCGCTCTTCATTGACTTCAAGACCTTCGACGGTCTTGTCGGCAAGTAGTCGCATGCTGTTGCTCAGTAGGCGGATCGACTCAAGCAGCGCGTTACCCATTACTGGGATGGCAACGTTTAGTTCGAAGTTTCCGGTGGCGCCAGCCCAGGCAACGGTTGCGTCGTTTCCGATTACTCGTGCGCAAACCATCATCACGGCTTCAGGGATCACCGGGTTGACCTTGCCAGGCATGATTGATGAACCAGGCTGTAGGTCTGGGATGTGAAGTTCGCCAAGACCAGCGTTTGGTCCTGAGCCCATCCAGCGAAGGTCGTTGTTGATCTTGGTGAGGCTCACGGCAAGCACGCGAAGCGCGCCCATGCCCTCAACTAGTGCGTCACGAGCACCCTGTGCTTCGAAGTGGTCGCGAGCTTCGGTGATTGGAAGTTTGGTCTCGGCTGCCAGCAGGCGAATAACTTCCTGTGGGAAGCCCTTCGGGGTGTTGATGCCAGTGCCAACCGCGGTTCCACCAAGAGGAACCTCAGCGACGCGAACGATGGTGCTCTGAACGCGCTCGATTGCGTAGCGGATCTGAGCCGCGTAGCCGCCGAACTCCTGACCGAGGGTCACTGGGGTTGCGTCCATGAGGTGGGTGCGGCCAGCCTTGACAACGGTTGCCCAAAGCTTGGCCTTCTTCTCGAGGCTCTTGGCTAGGTGGTCAAGTGCGGGAAGCAGGTCATGAATTAGTGCCGAGGTAACGGCTACGTGAACGCTGGTTGGGAACACGTCGTTGCTCGACTGTGAAGCGTTTACGTGGTCGTTTGGGTGAACATTGTCACCAAGGATTGCGGTGGCAAGGTTAGCAAGAACTTCGTTCATGTTCATGTTCGAAGAGGTTCCCGAACCGGTCTGGAAGATGTCGACAGGGAACTCGCCGTCGTGCTTTCCAGTGATCACTGCGTCAGCGGCCTGGGCAATTGCCTTGGCAACTTCTGGCTTCAAAACGTTCAGGCTGGCATTGGCTAGCGCTGCCGACTTCTTGATCTGGGCTAGGGCGGCGATGTGAGCGCGCTCAAGGGTTGTGCCGGAGATTGGGAAGTTCTCCACGGCACGCTGGGTCTGTGCGCTGTATAGGGCGTTTAGAGGTACTTTTACCTCACCCATGGTGTCGTGTTCGATGCGGTATTCCACGTTGAAACCTTTCGTTTAGGCGATGTCGCCGTGCGTTACTAGGGGATGGATCTCTCCGAGAGCGAGTTTGTAGTTCGCTCCAACCACACCCAATTTACCTTCCTTCACGGCTTTCGCGATGAGGGTCGAGCGACTCAACAGGTCGTCGATGGTGTCTTGGATGTGAAGCTCTGTGATGTCGTCGATGTCTTTCTTACCGGCGGCATAAGACTGGGTGACGGTTGGGGCAATTCTGGCCACGATGTTGTGGATGAATTCGCCTTGGCTAACTAGGTTGCCTTCTTTGGCGTCGATGGTTGCGCGAATTGCACCGCACTCATCGTGACCTAGGACGAGGATGAGTGGAACTTTCAAAACTTCCACGGCGTATTCGAGCGAACCAAGAATGGTTTCGGCAATAACTTGACCGGCGTTACGAACCACGAATAGGTCGCCGAGTCCAACATCGAAGATGATTTCTGCGGAAAGGCGAGAGTCGGAGCAACCGAACAGCGCTGCGAACGGACGCTGAACCTCAGCAACGTTTTCTCTGCGGTCGATGTCTTGGCGAGGGTGGGCTGGGTTTCCCGAAATGAAGTGCTTGTTACCTTCGAGAAGTGCCGCCCAAGCCTCCTTTGGGGTTTGTGGTCTTTGGTAAGCCATTACTTTGCTCCCAACTTCGATTCGATGGCCTTAGTGAACGCTTCGAATTCAGCCACGCTTCCGTCGCCGTAGATCATCACAGCATCTGCTCCAACGGTTGCAATCCAAATGACATCTTTAGTTTTCGGTGGGGTGTTCACCTTTGGTGACTTATAGACGCCCCAAACCACCGAGGAACCAGCGTTGCTGTAGTTCTTCTCGAGAACAACATCCTTGAGGGTAAGCGCCAACCAAGTTGGGTTCACGCCAAAGGCCTGAGCCATTCCAATGTACTGGTTCTTTGGCCCTACAAAACCAGCCTCAAAACGTGGCACGGCATCGACCGGGTTTGCTAGCCAAGTGGCCTTGTTGCTCCACCACCCTTCCGGCAGTTCAGGGGCGATGATGGCCTGTTTGCTTGAGGTCGCGGCCTGCTGGGCGATTGCGGTGTAGTCGACCTTAGGGATTCTCGAGCTGTCGTCTCGGGGAACCACAAGAACCAGCATGAGCACCATGCCGGCGGTAGCCAAAAGCGAGAGCAGAAGGTTATTTACCGTCTGCTTGGCTCTACGTTCTTTGGCTGCCTGTTCGCTCAACTACTTGTCTTTCAGGGCCTCATCGATTTTGGCTTTAGCGCCAGCCAATAGGTTCTGGCAGTGCTTAGCCAAGGCTTCGCCGCGCTCCCAAAGTTCCATGCTCTTATCAAGAGTCACCGAACCGGCTTCGAGGTCGGTCAAAACTTTGACGAGTTCGTCGCGTGCCTGCTCGTAGGAAAGCTTCGCGATGTGGTCGTTGTTTTTCTCTGCCATGATTCCTCCAGTTTAATTCAGTTTGAAGTTGCTTCGAGTTCGCCGCCGGAGAGACGAACCTTGAGTTTGGTTCCAGCCTTAACTTTCTTCGGGTCGGTGAGTACATGCCCCTCAACATCGCGAACCACCGAATAGCCGCGTTCTAGAGTGCCCTGCGGCGAGAGTGAACGCAGAACCTGGGTGCGAGCCTCGTGTTGAGCAGTCTCACGCTCTACCGAAAGGTCGATCTCGCTGCGAAGTTCATCGAGAGTTCGCTCGAGGTCTTGCTGCTTCTCGTCCAAGAAAACATAAGGGTTGGTCATAATTGGGCGGGAAACCACTTGAGCCAGCAAATCACCTTGAACGGCAACATAGTGCCCGATCTTGTTTACGATGCGAGCCAAAACATCGCCCACGCGGTGAAGTTCTTCGCCAACATCTGGGACGACACGTTTGGCGGCATCGGTTGGCGTTGATGCGCGAAGGTCTGCCACGTCGTCCAAGATCGGACGGTCGGCTTCGTGACCGATCGCCGAAACAATCGGAGTCTTTGCCGCGGCTGCCGCGCGAACCACTCGCTCGTCGCTGAAACCGATGAGGTCAAGGAACGCTCCACCACCGCGGGCGATGATGATCACATCAACCTCAGGGTTGGCATCTAATTTGGCAATAGCTTCGACCACGGCTGGCGCACAGGCATCACCCTGCACTGGCACATAAGCCAGCTCGAACTGAGCGTTGGGGAATCGAAGTAAAACGTTTTGGACCACATCTTGCTCGGCATCGGAGTTTTGAGCGGTAATTAAACCAATGCGATTCGGCAGGAATGGCAGCGCTTGACGCTTGCTCTCGTCAATCAAGCCCTCGGCTCGAAGCTTTGCTCGAAGAGCCTCAAGTTGTGCCAACAGGTCGCCAAGGCCAACCTTCTTCATGCTGGTCACGTTCAACGAAAGCTTGCCACCAGGCTGATAGAAGTTGAGCTTGCCCGAAACCACAACGCGATCTGAGTCGTTGAAAACCTCGGTGAAAGCCGAGGTCACACTTCGCCAAATGGTTAGGTCGAGCACCGCACCGCCGTTCACATCACGAAGCTGCGGGTAGGCGTGCCCAGATGGGCCAATCTTGAACTTGATCAGCTCACCTTCGATGCGTGCGCTGGGCCACTTGTTGATGGCCTGGTGAACTCGTTCATTGAACTCGGAAACCGAATACGGGCGAGAATCGTCCGACGTTTCGTTCGTCAAATCTTCACTCATTTAGCCCTCATACTCGCCCCGATAGAATTATCGGGTGGTTGAAATCAAGGATACCGAACAGGCTGGACACAAGCGGGTCCTGCTCGCCTCCCCACGTGGTTATTGTGCCGGTGTAGACCGCGCCGTGATCGCCGTTGAAAAGGCGCTCGACCACTATGGCGCTCCCGTCTACGTACGCAAGCAGATCGTTCACAACGTCCACGTTGTTTCCACCCTTGAAAGCCGTGGCGCGATTTTCGTTGACGAAGTTGACGAGGTACCAACCGGAAGCATCCTGGTCTTTAGCGCCCACGGCGTTTCTCCAGCTGTAGTAAAAGCTGCTGAAGAGCGCGGTCTCAACGCCATCGACGCCACCTGCCCACTGGTAACCAAGGTTCACCGCGAAGTGCAGCGCTTTGCCAAAGAGAACTACGACATCCTGCTAGTAGGTCACGAAGGCCACGAAGAGGTTGAAGGCACCGCCGGCGAAGCCCCGGAAATCGTGCAAATCGTGGATAAAGAAGATTCAGTAGCCATGGCAACCGTGCGTGACCCAAACAAGGTCGTTTGGCTAAGCCAAACCACTTTGAGCGTGGACGAAACTATGGACACCGTAACCAAACTTCGAGAGAAGTTCCCAACCCTCCAAAACCCTCCTAGTGACGACATTTGCTATGCCACCCAAAACCGCCAGGTTGCCATCAAGAAGGTTGGCCAGGCTAGCGATCTAGTTGTCGTTGTAGGTTCGGCAAACTCTTCCAACACCGTGCGACTCGTTGAGGTTGCCCTTCAGGCAGGAGCAAAAGCCGCCTACCGAATCGACTACGCCAGCGAGATGAAAGACGAATGGTTCGAAGGCGTTGAAACAGTTGGTGTTTCATCCGGCGCCTCGGTTCCTGAAGAGCTAGTTCAAGAAGTGGTCGAATGCCTAGCCAAGCGCGGCTACGGTGACGTTGAAACCGTGCAGACCGCAGAAGAAGACGTTCAGTTCTCACTTCCAAAGGAACTTCGCAAAGACCTCAAGTCAGCAGGCGAAGACACCTCCAACAAGCAGAAGCGTTAAAGCAAAAGGCCCGCTCGAGAGAGCGGGCCTTTATTACTTTTGAGTCTTAGAGCGACATCGACTTTCCGGCAGCACCAAGCTCGGTGGCTGCCTCGACAACGCGAGTCGACATGCCGGCTTCGCCGAGCTTGCCCCATGCGCGTGGGTCGTAGTGCTTCTTGTTTCCAACTTCGCCGTCAACCTTTAGCACGCCGTCGTAGTTCTGGAACATGTGTGCTGCGATTGGGCGGGTGAAAGCGTACTGAAGGTCGGTGTCGATGTTCATCTTGATGACACCGTGGCTTACAGCCTCAGCGATCTCTTCTGGGGTTGAACCCGAACCACCGTGGAATACTAGGTCGAAAGGAAGCTCCTTGCCATACTTGGCGCCTACAACCTTCTGGATCTCGCCAAGAAGTTCTGGACGAAGCTTTACGTTACCTGGCTTGTAGACACCGTGAACGTTTCCGAAGGTTAGAGCAACCATGTAACGGCCGTTCTCGCCAAGACCTAGAGCTTCTGCAGTTAGTAGACCATCTTCAGGGGTGGTGTAAAGGTGTTCACCCATGCCACCCTCAACGCCGTCTTCTTCGCCGCCAACAACGCCAACCTCGATCTCAAGAACTGCACCGATGTTCTTGGTGAGCTTCAACATCTCCTGAGCGATCTGTAGGTTTTCGGCCATAGGAACAGCCGAGCCGTCCCACATGTGCGAGTTGAATAGTGGGTCTTCGCCACGCTTTACGCGGTCTTCCGAGATTGCGATTAGTGGGCGAACAAGCTTGTCTAGCTGGTCCTTGGCGCAGTGGTCGGTGTGAAGAGCAACGGTGATGCCGTAGTTCTTGGCAACTTCGCGAGCAAATGCTGCCATTGCGGCTGCACCAGAAGCCATGTTCTTGATAGTTGGACCACTCCAGTAGTCGCCACCACCGGTGGTTACCTGGATGATGCCGTCTGAGCCGGCAGCTTCTAGACCTGCAAGTGCAGCGTTTAGGGTCTGTGAGCTCGAAACGTTGATGGCTGGGTAAGCGAAGCCACCCTTCTTGGCGCGGTCAAGCATTTCAAGGTACTGGTCTGGACTTGCTACAGGCATGGCTCTCCTTAATGGAAACGGCGGTGGTTTATACAATGTTACCAATGACTCTCCACGAAGCCCCGACCCCCACCATTGAACTATTAGCCGCCACTGTTGCCGCTGTGACCGGATCTTGGTCGTTAGTGGGCAATGGTGACAACAATGCGGTGGACGGCGCTGCCGTGGACGCAATGCGTTACAGCCTGAGCGCTTCGGAATTCGGGGGCATCGTGGTTATCGGCGAAGGCGAAAAAGACGAAGCACCGATGCTGTTTAACGGAGAAGTTCTTGGCATGGGCAAGTCGATTGACTGGGACGTTGCGGTTGACCCAATCGATGGAACCAAACTGGCAGCGGCTGGCACCAAGGGTGCTGTTTCGGTGATCGCTGCCTCGGAGCGCGGAACCATGCTCGACTGCCACGAGGTCTACTACATGAAGAAACTAGTTTCTTCGGGTGTGGCCAGGGGAGTGCTCGATATCGACGCATCGGCTACCCAAAACATCAACGCCTTAGCCAAGGCTCTCGACATTCCGGTCACCGACGTTCGAGTGGCAGTTATCAACAAACCAAACAACTTCGAACTAATCGAAGAAGTTCAAAGTGCGGGCGCCCAGTGGGTTCGCTTCGAAGAGGGCGACATCGCCATGGCGGTAGCGGCGGCCACTGATGGTTCAGGAGTTGACCTGTTGCTCGGAATTGGCGGAGCCCCAGAGGGGGTTGTTACTGCGGTTGCCATTCGTGTGCTCGGCGGCTACATGCAGGGCATCTTGGCTCCGCAAACCCCTGACGAAATCGAGCGAGCGCTTCACGCCGGTTACGCACTCGACAAAAAGTTTGAGCTTGAAGACCTGGTTGGTGGCGAGCGCCACATCTTTGTGCTGACCGGAGTTACCGATGGCATCCTGGTCGACGGTGTGAAAGAAGCCGACGGCGAACTCACCATTCAGAGTATGGTTCTAGACAGTGCGCTCGACGGCGCACGTTTAGTTGAAGTGAAAGTCGACGCTTAGTTACTTAGCTGGAACGGCGTAAGCGGTTTCTTCCAGAGCGGCATCGCGGTCTGGGTTTTCGGTAACTTCAGCAATCGGCATGTTGTCTAGGTTCTCAAGACCAGAGGTTGGCTGGGTAACAGCAACGGCGCCATACTGAACAGCGTTCTGAACACCAGCTGGCACGTTGAAGCCAACACCAAACTCGTCGTCGCCATCAACCGGGTTGGTCACAACTGCGGTTAGGAATCCAGCCAGGGTGGCATCGCCCGCACCAACAGTGTTGATTACCTTCACTGGAGGAGTCTTGGCCTTCCAAGCACGATCTTTAGTTACGGCAACCATGCCGTCTGGGCCAAGGCTGGCTAGAACACATTCGATTCCGAAACCACAGAGTTCACGTGCTGCATCGATCACGTCGCCAACGGTGTAGAGGTCACGACCGATGGTCTCGGCAAGTTCGTGAGCGTTTGGCTTCACAACCGATGGCAAGCCTTTGGTTGCATAAAGCTTTAGTGGCTCGCCGCTCGAGTCTAGGGCGACGCGAACTCCCAAGTCTTTCATGGCAAGGAATAGCGGCTCTAGGTCAACAAACTTGTTGGTGCCCTTGTCTACTGGCAATGCGCCAGCGACCACTAGCCACTTGGAGTTGTTCTCTTTGACCTTCGAGATTGTTAGCGCAACAACCTCTTTCCAGTCGGAGTCTGAAAGTGGGCGAGGAGCTTCGTTGACCTTGGTGGTTGGTCCATCTTTTTCAACAATGGTGGTTGAAACGCGAAGGGTTCCATCAACCCAGTGAGGGATGAACTGCTGCATTTCGCCGGTGCGAGCAAACACACCTGGGTCGCTGTTTCCGATTGGCACAACACCAGGAGCTTCGACTCCCGAAAGGTATAGGCCACGGGTTACGTTAATGCCCTTGCCGGCTAGTTCTTCTGCCACTGCATCGGCACGGTTCACGCCACCTTCGATCAGGTTGTGAACGAAGTAGGTGCGGTCAAGCGTTGGGGCAGGGGTCAAGGTGATGATTGGCGCGCCACTCATGAGGTCTCCTTGTGCGGGTAGTTCTGTCTGTGGATTAATTCCAGCTAGACGTCTTCGTCCGCTACTTCCAAAAAGTATACCTAGTCAGCAAGTCAATCTAGTGACTTTGTAAGCCCTTGCGGCTACTCGTCGTCTTCCTTGCCAGCTTCGATCGCCTCGGCGCTAGTCCACTCTTTTGGGGTTTCTTCAATCGCCTTTGGTTCTTCGATGGTGCTGGTGGATAGTTCGTTTTCGTCGAGGTTGTTCAACTTGCGAGCGGTAACCAAGAATCGGCTCTCGAAGCTCGAAATAAAGGCGTTGTAGTCTTTCACGCTACCGAGGATGCTTCGACCCAACTTGTCGGCCTTATCTGCGATGACTTCAACGCGTTCGTAGAGTTCCTTGCCCAAACGAAGCATCTGGCGAACCTGGCTTTCATCCACGTTCTGGCGCCAGATGTAGTTGATGGTCTTGAGAACCGAGAAAAGCGAAACCGGCGAAGCCAGAGCAACGTTCTTGGTAAATGCGTATTCGAGAATCGATGGGTCAGCCTCGAGCGACGCAGCCAGCAAAGATTCACTTGGGATGAACGCAACTACGAAGTCTGGGCTGGCGTTCAGCGCGTTCCAGTATTCACGAGTGGCAAGGTCGTCGATGTGCTTGCGAACGGCCTTCACGTGTTCCTTGAGAAGTGCATCGCGACGAGCCTTTTCGGCGCCCTCGGACAGCTCGCTGATCTGGCTAGCCTCCTGGTACGAGTTGTATGGCACCTTGCTGTCGATGGCAAGCTGCTTACCGCCCGGCAGGTTAATGATCATGTCGGCTCGGCCAGCGGTGATGGTTGCCTGTTCGTCGAAGTCGGCGTGCTTTAGTAGCCCAGCTAGTTCAACTAGGCGACGAAGCTGAGCTTCACCCCAAACGCCGCGAACCGAGTTGCTGGAAAGCGCAGTGGAGAGCACCTGAGTCTGCTTACGAAGCAGCTCGTCGCTCTCAAGGTTTGCCTTGATGGCATCGCGCAGTTCGGTGAGGTTCTCGATGCGGTCGGCTTCCATTTTCGTGACTGCTTCACGCATCTGCCCAAGCTGTTCGCGAACCGGTGCCAGTTCTTGAAGGAGGCGGTTTTCCTTAGCGTCCTTAGCCTCGCGCTCCACTCGAGCAGCCTCGAGCTGGGTGACCTGAGCCTGAAGCACTTCGGCACGAGCATTGGCCGCCGCGAAGTCGGCTTCAAAGGTTTTTGAGCCCTGAGCCTTGGTGCGGCCAGAGCCGATGAAATAGCCAGCAACTGCTCCGACAACGAGACCGATTAGAAGATAAAGAATGTAATCCATGGCGAAACTATGCCACGGACCTAGGACATTACTCGGTTACTAGAACCTTGAGTTTCTTTCCAGTAGCTTCCAGAAGTTCTTCAACTGACTGGGCTCCATGTCGTTTGGCAGCGTGGACGATGATTCGAGCGCAGGCATCGGCATCGGCTAGTGCATCGTGGTGTTTGAACTCTTCGTGCCCGATTGCATACGCCACCGAGTTCAAGCGGTAAGACTCAAGGTTGTAGGTCTTACGCGAGATCTCTAATGAGCAGGTGTAGTTGAAAGCGGGCAGAGCCACATCGATCACTTTCGCCGACTTCGCAAGCACGCCCATGTCGAACGGCGCATTGTGGGCAATCAGAACATCGTCGCCGATAAAGGCCAACATGTGACCTAGTGCTTCGTCGTAGGTGAGGGCGTCGTCGACATCTGCCTGACGAATGCCGTGAATGGCAATGTTTCCCTGATCAAACCAGTTGAACTGACCGGGTGGCTGAAAGAGCATCGACAGGCCGTCGACCAGTTTGCCTTCGCGAACTCGCACCAAACCCACCGCACAAGGGCTCTCTGGGTAGCGATTTGCGGTTTCAAAGTCGATTGCTGTGAAGTTCAGTGGCACAAGTCAATTAAACTCTCCTAATGGCCTTAACTATCGGAATCGTCGGACTACCAAACGTCGGCAAGTCAACTCTTTTCAACGCACTCACCAAGAACAACGTTCTAGCAGCGAACTATCCGTTCGCAACCATCGAACCAAATGTTGGTGTTGTGAACCTGCCAGACGCACGTTTGAATCGTCTTGCCGAAATCTTTGGTAGCGAGCGTATTCTTCCTGCTCCGGTTTCGTTCGTCGATATCGCCGGTATCGTGCGCGGAGCATCCGAGGGTGAAGGTCTGGGAAACCAGTTCCTGGCCAACATCCGTGAAGCCGATGCCATCGCTCAGGTGGTTCGTGGGTTCGTTGACCCAGACGTTATCCACGTGGATGGCAAGGTTGATGCTCACTCTGACATCGAGACCATCAATACCGAGCTAATCCTGGCAGACATGCAAACCCTCGAGAAGGCTCGCACCCGCATTGAGAAGGAAGTCAAGGGCAAGAAGGCTGACCCAGCTGCTCTCGACACCGTGGACGAAGCCCTCAAGGCTCTAAACGATGGCACTCCACTGAGCGCAACCAAGATCGATTTAACCCTGATCAAGGAACTTGGCCTTCTAACCGCCAAGCCAATCCTTTACGTGTTCAACGTGGACGAGAGCATCCTCACCGACCCTGCTAAGAAGCAAGCGCTCGCCGATGTGGTTGCACCAGCAGAGGCTGTATTCCTAGACGCCAAGGTTGAGAGCGAACTGATCGATCTAACTGCGGAAGAAGCCAACGAACTTCTTGAGTCGCTAGGTCTTGGCGAGTCTGGTCTCGACCAGTTGGCTCGAGTTGGTTTCCGCACTCTTGGTTTGCAGACTTACCTAACCGCCGGCCCTAAAGAAGCTCGCGCCTGGACGATTCGCATGGGTGATAAGGCGCCTCAGGCTGCCGGTGTAATTCACACCGACTTTGAGCGTGGTTTCATCAAGGCTGAAATTGTGTCCTTCGCAGACTTGGACGCCGCGGGCTCCATGGCCGACGCCAAGGCTGCTGGCAAGGTGCGCATGGAAGGCAAGGAATACGTAATGCACGACGGCGACGTCGTGGAATTCCGTTTCAACGTCTAGTCCAAAACTTTTAGTAACGCCTTGCAGTAATAACGCGAGGCGTTATTATTTTCTTGTGATCATTTCTTTCAAGGACAACGACACCGAAAGAGTTTGGACGCGCGATTCTTCCAAGAAGTTTTCACCTCAAATTCAAAAGTTAGCCAAAAGAAAACTGATGCAGCTCAATGTTGCTGAAATTCTTCAGGACATGAGGATTCCACCAGGAAACCGGCTGGAGCCGCTGACGGGAAATCGGTTGGGGCAACACAGTATTCGGGTAAACGATCAATGGAGAATCTGTTTTATTTGGACGGAACAGGGACCTAGGGAGGTTGAGATAGTTGACTATCACTAAACATGCGGATCGGACATCCAAGGTCTTCGCGCCAATCCATCCAGGTGAAGTTCTCCTAGAGGATTTCTTGAAGCCTCTTGGAGTTTCGCAGTACCAGTTGGCTAAAGCGATATCTGTCCCTGCTCGTCGAATCAATGAAATCGTGCATGGGAAACGTGCAATTACTCCAGATACAGGCCTAAGACTTGCTCGCGCCTTCGGGCTGAGCCCAAGCTATTGGATAAATATGCAGGCACAATATGAAATCGAAGTTGCGACCGATGAATTGTCTGGCCTCCTGATTGAAATTCAGCCACTGCCACAGGTCAGCCTCGGCGCCTAGGGGTCAAAAGCTCGCTAAAACTGACACCGTCAGGTTAATTTTTGTAGACTAAAGCGAACATTATTAAAAGTTTTACTAGGGGTTCGCTTTGCTCAACTTTGGAAAATCTCGCGGAGATGCCGAGTCATCAATTGACTCGTTCCTTGAGCAAAAAATCGTGCTTCCTCAGGTGTTCCTGAAGCCTGTCGACGGTGAAACTCACCTTCGCGTTTACGGGCAGACCGAGTATGAGAAGTCTCGTAAGGACTTGTTGGACCGGTCTCAGCTAGCTAAAGAGCCGTTTTGGAGCGGCAAGGTTCATGTGCGAGCTGCTGAGGTTAGTCGACCTGCCGGCCCTGGAATGATCATGGAAGTAGTTCACGCGAACCAAGTGATTGGCGAGATCAGTGAATTCGACACCATCGCCCAAAATGTTTTTGAATTCGCTGCTGGTGAAGTTTATGTGGCACGCGCTGTGATTCGCGCAGACCTGATCGGCAACCTGGTTCACCTGTTTGTGAACACCGAAAACCGCGTTAGCTAAACCGCAAATTTTCTACCAAAGTATCCTGTTTTGGTGAAGGTAGATATTTGGTCTGATGTTCAATGCCCGTGGTGCTTTATCGGTAAGCGCAAGTTTGAGGCAGCACTAAAGCAATTCGATCAACCGGTTGAGATTGAGTACCACTCGTTTCTTCTAAATCCGGATGCACCGGTTGAACCTCAAGGCACTACAACCGAATACATCATGGAGAAAATGGGTGCTACACGGGAACAGGTCGTCCAGATGCACGAACGGCTACTCTCCATTGCGTCCTCGGTTGGTTTGAACTACGACCTCGAGCACCAAATCCAGACCAACACCACTAAGGCTCATGAGCTCCTTCATTTTGCAAAGACTCTGGGTAAGCAAGTGGAACTCAAAGAGCGTCTGATGGCAGCTCACTTCGAGGAAGCACGACACGTCGGGCGAATCGAAGACCTTGTGGAGTTTGCGGCTGAGGTAGGCATAGATCGCGATGCCGCTCGTGAAGCGCTCGAGTTGGGCACCTACAAAGACGCCGTAGCAGCCGACATTGCCCAGGCACGGGCATATGGAATCACCGGAGTGCCATTCTTTGTAATCGATGGCAAATACGGCCTATCAGGCGCGCAGGACACGTCCACGTTCCTTGAAGTGCTTGCGAAGGCAGAGTCGGAACTCTAGCGAACCACTTCGTTTACTAGGAAGTGCCAACCAACCCACCACCAAGCCAGGATTATGGCGATTCTGGTGGTTCTGTGGTGAAGAATACGTTCCATCAGGTCGCCAACCTTGGTGAGCTTCAAAGCGTTGAAGTGGGTTAGCAGCCAGATGGCAACTCCTATGGCCACAATTACCAAGTAACCGATTACTACGATCTGTGTGTCACTCATTTGCGACCCCAAATCCGAAGCAATCCAAGGCCAAGCAATAACCAGAGCGTTACGAAGATGCCTTGACCAAAGGTTGAGTCCATGAATGGGTCCAGCAGAATGCTGATGGTCGGGTGTGCATAGAGGCTGTTTTCGAGCTGGCCCATGATGTTGGCCGCAAACTCCCAGATGCAGAGAATTACACAAAGCGTGACCCAAACCACTTTGGTCTTTGCCATTAGGGGATCGGCTTTTTCCTTGGGCCCACGGTCTCGATACCAAACCAGGTAGAGAGCCACGGGCAGGATGGCAATCATTACGAAGCCATGAAAGTAGCTGTGACGGGGGAAGAACGTTAGTGCAATAGCTAGGGACGCCATTGTGATCAGAATGGTGGAGTTGGAAACTCTAATGCGCTCGCGGAGTGACCTCTTCACAAAACCCGCTGCATCTAGCCAAATCAGCAGCGTGCTGGCGCCGAAAATCATGGTGTCGATCGGTGAACCGCGGAAAACTTGAAGCGCCAGGGTGACGAAGAAAACCCAAACCCAAGGGTTGGTGATTCCCCAACGCTTTAAAAACTGAAGCATGACTACAAACTAGCAGTCATGCTTCAGCAATGTTTTTGAACTAGTCGTTGCAGGTGCAGAGCTGGTCCTGAGGAACACCGGCTAGGGCTTCCTCGATGTGCTGGCCACAGCCAGCCCAGGTGGTCTTGCCGCAGTGGTTACAGGTTGCTGGTGAACACATGGTTTTCTCCTTCTTTAGTTTTACTTCGCACCCATTAGGCGAGCGAAGAATCCTGGCTTCTTTGGGTCATTCTGGTGGCCCTGGCACTGCTCAGACTTTGGGATTCCGCGCATTACCTGGTTGACGTGCTGGCCACAGCCGGTCCAGCTAGCTTTACCGCACTTGCGGCAGGTTACTTTTTGGCACATGTTATGCCCTTTCTTTCGAATCTTGGCCGGCTCTCCAAGTTAGATAGCCGCCGTCGAGGTTTAGGGCTTCGATGCCGTGTCCTCGAAGTATTTGCGTTGCGGTGTGACCGCGCTGACCAACCTGACAGTGAACCAGCACTCGTTTGCCGGTCAGTTGGTCGATGTGGCTGCGCAGTTCGTCCACGCTGATGTTGATGGCATTTGGAATGGATCCCGCCTGGTTTTCGGTGATGGTTCGAACATCCACCAAAACCGTGTTCGGCTTTGCCAGTTCAGAATCAAGCTCGTGCCATTGGAAGGTCGGCGTCTTGCCAGTAATCACGTTGTTGCCAACATAACCAGCATGGTTGATTGGGTCTTTCGCCGAACCATACTGCGGCGAGTAGGAGAGCTCTAGATCCATGAGGTCGTTGATGGTCAGCCCAGCAAAGATTGCGGTGGCAATCACGTCGATTCGCTTATCAACGCCGTCTTCACCAACCGCTTGAGCACCTAGCAACTTGCCGGTTGAGGGCTCGAACATAACCATCATCGAGATGCGCTTGGCACCAGGGTAATAACCAGCATGGCTGCCTGGGTGAAGGTGAATGATTCGATGCGGAACATGAGACTTCGGTGAAAGGCCGGTGCTGGCAACTGCCATTCCAAAGGCACCGATAATCGCGGTTCCTATGCTCGGACGAACCTTGGTCTCAACGCCTGCAATCACATCGGCAATCATTCGACCGTGACGATTTGCCAGGTTGGCCAAAGGAATTAAAACCTCGCCATTTCCAAAGAAGTCATCCTTCTCAACGGCATCGCCGGCAGCAAGGATGTGAGGATCGGAAGTTCGAAGTTCAGAATCAACCCAAAGCCCACCGGTTTCACCCAGCTTCAATCCTGCTTCACGAGCAAGCTGGTTATCGGGAGTAACTCCAGCTGCAGAGATCACCAAATCGGCAGTAATGGCTTCACCGTTTACCACAACTGAGTCTGCGCTAATCGAGGAGACCTGAGCATTTAGGTGAAGCTTCACCCCGTTCTTCTCAAGGTGTTGCTGGAATACCTCAACAAGTTCCGGTGCGATGGTTCCAAGCAATTGCGAACCTCGTTGCACCAGGTGAACCGTGAATCCCGCTTCAATCAGGTTCTCGGCTGTTTCAATTCCGATAAAGCCGCCACCGATAACCACCGCAGTCTTCAACTTGGACGAAGAAGCAGCTTCCTTCACTCGGTCAACGTCAGCAACATCGCGAAGAGTCAACGCATTTTCAATGCCAGGGATGGTCGGCTTGGTCGGCTTAGCGCCTGTTGCCAAAACTAGATAGTCGTAGGAATCGGTAAAGGTTTCACCAGTCGCAAGGTTCTGAACCGAAACAGTCTTGGCAGCGGCATCAATCGAGAGAACTTTGTGCAGCACTCGAACATCTAGGTTGAACCGACGGTGAAGTGATTCTGGGGTCTGCAGCAGCAAAGAACTTCGTTCCGAAATGGTGTCGCTCAGGTAGTAGGGAAGACCACAGTTGGCATACGATACGTTTTCACCCATTTCGTAAACCGTGATTTCAGCTTGCTCATCCATTCGACGAAGGCGAGTTGCTGCCGACATTCCTACGGCCACGCCGCCAATGATGATGGTCTTCATGCCTACGCCAACTTCAGGAAAGCTTTTTCAAGTGCTTCACGATTGGCAGCGCCTTCAGCATCGGTTCCGCAGTGAGCCATGCCGGTAGCAATGATTGAGAAGCCAGCACGGGTGAGTGCGGTAGAAGCAGCACTTAGCTGAGTCAGTAGTTCGGTGCAGTCTCGACCTTCGTCAATCATCTTTACGATGCCCATGATTTGCCCTTGTGCTCGCATCAGACGATCACGGGCTGCTTTGAGTTCGGTTGCTTCGAGTTGCATTTTGCTCCTTCTATCTATACCCTAGGGGGTATATGAAAGGATTTCAAGTGAACAAGCTTTTCAAGAGTGTTGCCGCTCTTCTAACCGCCATGGGATTGGTATTCGGGCTAACCGCATGCGCACCACAGAACCTAGACATGACCAAAGTGACCTCGGTCATCGACGTTCGAACCGCAGACGAATTCGCTAGTGGGCACCTAGAAGGAGCCATCAACATCGACGTTGAGGCCAACGACTTCGCAACCGAAATTGGCAAGCTCGACACCACAGGCACCTATGTTGTCTACTGCCACTCAGGCCGTCGCGCTGGTATCGCCAAGGATCAGATGACCTCAATGGGATTCAAGAACGTGACCAATGCTGGCGGGCTCCAGGACGCAGCAACTGCGACTGGGCTGGCTATCGTTCAGTAATTACAAATTTTGTAGTGCCGAGTTGAGGACGATTCCAACGCCCTCTCTCGGCATTACTTCTACTCGGCCGGTGGTTGAGTTGCGGCGGAAGAGTAGGTTGGCTACGCCGGAAAGCTCGGCTGCCTTGACTGAACGTTCTTGACCACCATCGATGATGGTCACCTTGGTTCCTGCGGTTACGTAGAGGCCAGCTTCAACAACAGAGTCGTCGCCGATCGAGATACCAACGCCAGCGTTTGCTCCGAGGAGCGCACGAGCGCCGATGGAAACCTTGTGCTTTCCACCGCCAGAGAGTGTGCCCATGATTGATGCACCGCCGCCGATGTCGGAACCTTCACCAACGATTACGCCCTGAGAAATGCGCCCTTCAACCATTGCGGTTCCAAGGGTTCCGGCGTTGAAGTTGACGAAACCTTCATGCATGATCGTGGTGCCAGGGGCGAGGTGGGCGCCCAGGCGCACTCGACTGGCGTCGGCAATGCGGACCTTTTTAGGGGTTACATAGTCGAGCAGTCTTGGGAACTTGTCGATGGCGTGGATGGTGATTCCGGCGCGCTGAAGATGTGGTCGTAGAGCGTCGAGTTGTTCTAGCTGAACTGGGCCGGCACTGGTGAAACCAACGATAGGAAGGGCGGCGATTAGGCCGTCCAAGTTGATTGAGTTTGGCTTCACAATTAGGTGGCTGAGCAGGTGAAGACGAAGGTAGGCATCGGCGGTAGTGGTGACCGGAAGCTCAAGGTCGATTTCGGTGCGAACAACTTGAGTGGTGACATTGCGCTTGGTGTCGGTTCCAACTAGGGCATCAAGTTCCTTAGGCACAACCCATAGGGCGTCGGTCTTCGGAGCCTCGCCAAGCTGAGGGTTTGGATACCAGGTGTCGAGAACGGTTCCATCGGTGGCGATGGTTGCGAGCCCGTGTCCCCAGGCTTTGCCAGTTAGAAAAGTTGATTCAGTCACCCGTCTAGGTTACAAGGTAGGCTCGATTTCATGCCTTTTACTCCGCTGGACACTAACGCCGACGTGGTTTCGCTGACCGAAGCCATCTGTAACATTTCGTCGGTTTCGGGTGATGAGCGAGCTCTGGCAGATGCAATCGAGGCTGTCTTGGTGGCCCAGCCACACCTAACCGTTTTGCGAGACGGCGATGCTGTGGTGGCACGAACCGATTTGGGTCGATCATCGCGAGTAGTGATTGCTGGACACATCGATGTTGTGCCGGTTGCCGATAATCTGCCGGTTCGCCGCGAAGTAATCGGGGGAGAACCTTCGCTCTGGGGCCGCGGAACCGTGGACATGAAGGGCGGCGTTGCCGTTCAGCTGAAACTGGCTTGCGAACTGACCTCTCCAAACGTTGATGTGACCTGGGTGTTCTACGACCACGAGGAAGTTGATGCATCCCTCAACGGTTTGGGTCGACTCGCACGCAACCACCCAGAACTACTGCAGGCAGACTTCGCTGTGCTCTGCGAGCCAACCGCTGCGGTGATCGAGGGCGGTTGCAATGGAACCATGCGCGTGACCGTTTCGGCATCGGGAGTTAAGGCTCACTCGGCTCGTCCTTGGATGGGTAAGAATGCGATTCACGGTTTGGCTGAGGTGTTGACTCGACTGGATGGCAATGAGCCTGATGTGGTGACCGTGGACGGGCTGGATTACCGCGAGAGCTTGAATGCTGTTCTTATCTCTGGTGGCATTGCCACGAACGTGATTCCTGATTTGGGAACCGTGACCGTGAACTACCGTTTTGCTCCTAGCAAGTCTCTGGCAGACGCCGAGGCGTATCTTCGTTCGTTCTTCGACGGCTTTGAGGTTTCGGTTACCGATGCTTCGGCTGGTGCTCGTCCTGGTTTGGATTTGCCGGCAGCCAAGGCGTTCGTTTCGGCGATTGGTGTGGAGGCTCGACCTAAGTATGGCTGGACCGATGTTGCCCGCTTTAGCGCACTGGGAGTACCTGCTGTCAACTATGGTCCTGGCGACCCAAACAAGGCTCACGCCGACGATGAGAGCGTTCCGGTAGCCCAAATCGAATCCTGTTACACGGGTCTAAAAAGCTGGCTGACAAGGTAACAATTGCGAACTTTGGCAAAAGGCTAGACCCGCGGTCTGGGATAATAGAACCAAGGCAAAGGTGCCAGCAATACAAGGAGCAATGCAGTAAATGGCAGTTCAAAAACCACGTGGCAATGATGGCCCGGTTGAAGTAGAACGCGACAGCCGAGGACAACTAATCCTTCGACTACCTCTAGAAGGTGGCGGCCGTTTCGTAGCAGCAGTGAGCGAACAAGAGGCAAAAGATCTTGTAACTGCCTTCAACGCGGTAATCAAAAAATAACCAAAGCTAAAAGCCCCGACCGATTTGGTCGGGGCTTTTCTTTTCAAAGTTTTAGCCGCGCTTGCTGGCCATCAACAAACCATCGCCGATGGTGGTGAGTGCCGTTACGAAGTTGTCGTTCTGGTTGAAGAAGCGAAGAGCGTCGCGGTAAATGACGGTTGCATCATCGCGCATGGCAGGGTCTGGCACGCGGTCGCGCCAAAGTGCGTGAGCTATTGCCACAACGCCACCTGGACGAAGTAGGCGAACGGCTTCGTGAAGCTGCTGTTCGAGGGTTTCCTTATCGGCGTCCAGGAATACTAGGTCGTAGGCGGCGTCGGCCATGTTCGACATCACTTCGATGGCACGACCCGAAATCACACGGGTGCGATTGGCAGGGATCTCGGCATCAGCGAAAGCCTGCTTGGCGGCAGCCTGAAACTCTGGTTCGGTGTCGATTGTGGCCAGAACCGCTTTCTCGGAGGCGCTTAGAAGCCAAAGCCCGCTGACACCAGCTCCGGTGCCTGCTTCAACGATGGCGGTTGCGCCAAGTGCGCTGGCAATGAAAGCCAACTGCGCACCCGTGGCAGGGGTTACGCACTCAATACCGAGCTCGTCGGCGCGTGCTCGTGCCTTGAGTAGGGTTACCGGTTCTTCCGCGAATTCTTCCACGAACTTCCAGCTAGAAATCTTGTCGACCATCAGTCCTCCAAGGTCAAGGATAAAGCCCCGAGTTGTTCATTTCTGGGAGCCGAGCGGTAGCCTATAAGGGTGTTTGGTTTAAGCGGCGAGAAGTTACTGATTCTCGGAATTCTGGCAGTCATTGTGCTGGGTCCAGAGCGCTTGCCAGAGTATGCCAAGGGTTTGGCGAACATCATTAAAAACATTCGCAAAATGGCCGAAGGCGCTAAGTCTCAGATTAATGAAGAGCTAGGCGAAGACCTGGACTGGCGCCAGCTCGACCCAAGACAATACGACCCAAGACGCATCATCCGTGAAGCGCTCACCGAAGATCTTGATTTCTCTGCCGAGAAGGCTGCTTGGAAAGACGTGGCTGCCGTTGCTGCGGCTGCGCCGGTGATTCAACACCTAGAAGCTGGCGAGAAACCGCCGTTTGACTCCGAAGCGACCTAAAGAACGGGTAGTCGTTTTCCCTTTAGTTCCAGTTTCACCTGTGCCAGTTGTTCGGCCAAATCGTTTATAGCCTTGGCTGCTGGTGTTTCCGGGTTTTCCAAAACCACCGGTTTGCCAGTGTCTGAGCCTTCGCGAAGCTCCACCGAGATTGGCACCTGACCGAGCAACTTGGTTTCGAGGTGTTTGGCAACCGATTCTCCGCCGCCTGAACCAAAGATTTCCAGGCGCGAGCCATCGGCGTTTTCTAGCCACGACATGTTTTCGATGACACCGAAAACCGACTGACCGGTTTGTAAGCCTAGAGCTCCAGAGCGTAAGGCAACTTCGGCGGCAGCGGTTTGCGGGGTGGTGATAACCAGGCTCTTCGCGGTTGGTAGATTCTGACCGAGGCTGATGGCTACATCGCCGGTGCCTGGAGGCATATCGATTAGTAGGTAATCCAGGGGACCCCAGTAAACGTCCTTGAGAAATTGCTCAACCGTGCGGTGAAGCATCGGGCCACGCCAAGCCACGGCTTGCGAACCGTCGACGAACATTCCAATCGAGATAACCTTCACACCGTAGGCAACCGGTGGCAAGATCATTTCATCCAGTTGAGTTGGCTTATCGGTGATGCCCAACTGGCCAGGAATCGAGTAACCGAATATATCGGCATCAATCAACCCAACATTGAGACCCTTGGCAGCCAGAGCCACGGCCAGGTTCGCGGTGATCGACGACTTACCAACGCCGCCTTTGCCAGAGCCCACTAGGAATACGCGGGTCACACTGTTTTCGTCGAACGGGTTGGTTCGTGGTGCTCGCCCGGCTCGTAGTTTCTCTTTCAACGCGTCGCGTTCGTCCTGGTTCATCGAAGTTAGATGCACGGTCAGGCCAAGGCTGGCAACCGCATCGTTGGCTTCCGCCTCAATCTTCTTCGCGGCAGGGCAAGTGGGAATTGTGAGTTTGATGTCAACCGTGGAGTCGGTGTTCTCGCCAACCATGCCGAGTTCGGTAATCGGGCGGCGGAGTTCTGGGTCAATTACCTTGGCGAGAGCCGCCAAGATATCGTATCGAGAAGTCATTTGCCCTTTGGTTTGCTGGCCTTAGCAGGAGCCTTTAGCTCTTCAACCAGTTCACGCATCAGATCGCGAAGTTCATCTTTCACAAACTCCTTGGTAGCCATTTCTTCCATGGCTAGGCGCAGCGCAACCACCTCTCGGGCGAGGTACTCGGTGTCGGCAAGGTTGCGCTCGGCACGCTGGCGGTCCTGCTCAAACTTCACGCGGTCGCGGTCGTCCTGGCGGTTCTGAGCCAAAAGGATCAGAGGCGCTGCGTAGGACGCCTGCATCGAAAGAATCAGGGTCAGCAGGGTGAAGTTAGTAAGTCTCGGGTCGAACTGGAACGCAAATGGTGCGAAGGTGTTCCACGCCAACCAGACGAAACAGAAGATGGTCATTCCGATTAGGAAGCCACCGGTTCCCATTGCTCGTGCGAACGACTCCGAGGCACGCCCGAACTGCTCTTGGTCGATGCTCAGGCGAGGAAAGCGGGAACGAGTGCCGATTGGGGCATCGAGACGGTCTTTAGACTTGCTCATTTGATTCCCTCCTGGTCTTCCTCGGTACGCCAGTCTTCTGGCAATAGGTGGTCTAGCACGTCGTCCACGGTGACCACACCAATCAGTTGCTGCTGTGCGTCAACGACGGGCAGGGCAACCAGGTTGTAGTTCGCGAAGGTTCGGTGAATCACCGAAATGTGAGTCTCCGGCTTGATCGGTTCAATGTCGGTATCCAGAAGCGAGCCTAGACGCTCGTGCGGAGGATAGCGAAGCAGTTTCTGGAAGTGAACCACGCCGAGGTACCGTCCGGTGGCAACTTCGTAGGGAGGCAGGGTGACAAACACGGACGCCGCCAAAACCGGTGCAATTTCTTTGCGACGAATCAAAGCCATCGCTTCGGCAACTGTGGCGTCGGCAGCACAAATGATTGGCTCGGTGGTCATCAAACCACCGGCGGTGTACTCGTCGTACTGCATGAGCATACGAAGATCGTCGGCTTCTTCCTCATCCATGAGGTCAAGAATGGCTTCGGAACGCTCCTTTGGCAGGTTCGCCATCAGGTCAGCCGCGTCGTCTGGTTCCATGAGGTCGAGAACCTCGGCGGCACGTTCGTCGTCGAGCTCTTCAAGAATGTCGATCTGCTCTTCTTCAGGTAGCTCTTCGAGCACGTCGGCAAGGCGTTCGTCGTCGAGTTCCTCGGCGACCTCAACCATACGGTCGTCCGGTAGGTCCATCAGAGCCGAGGCTAGGTCGGCAGGGCGAAGGTCGGAGTAGCTGGCTATTAGCGCCTGAGCGTTGTGACCTTCGTCGTTGTCGTCCGACTCAATGATTTGGTCCCAGCTGGCGAATAGGGTCTCGCCGCGGGCAAAAGGTGAAGCGGAAGTCTTTGGCTTGCGCAAAAAGAGTTCGCTAACAATCCAGTCTTTCGACTTGTTGACCTCGATGGCGATGTCTTCAATGTTGGCAACGCTCGAGCCGTCGGCCATGGTCACGCGGCGACCCAAAATCTCAGCGATTACGCGCACTTCACGGCCGCGCTGGGTGAAACGACGAAGGTCAATTAGGCCGGTAGTGATGACCTGACCGGGCACAATTGAGGTAACTCTGGCGATTGGAACGAAGACGCGACGGCGTCCGGAAATCTCAATGAGTAGGCCAGTAGTCTTTGGTGCACCGGTTTTGCGGTACGCCACAAGAACGTCGATGACTTTACCAACACGGTCACCCGCTGGGTCAAAGACGCTACAACCCGCAAGACGGGCTACATAGACTCTGGTTACGCTCACCCTTCAACCTTAGACGAGGCGGCAAGGGCATGCCAGAATAGGTATCTAAACAAAGGACTAACGAGTGGCAAAGAAATTCGAAGCGGCACCTGGGGCGGAAATCATCGCCAAGTTCGACACCTATGAAGCGGCTGTCGAGTACGTGGAGAAGATGTTGGCCGGCAATTTCCCGGTTCGCCAGATCGCCATCGTGGGTCGAGGTGTTCGCACGGTCGAACGAACCCGTGGACGAATTAACTATGCGCGTATCGCCCTAACCGGTCTGATCAATGGAGCCATCCTTGGTCTGGTTTGGCACGGTTTCACCACTTCCGATTCGACCGTTACCGGTTACGCCTCAACCGTGGTTACTTTTGCCGGCATGGGTGCCCTGGCAAACATCATCCGTTTTTCTTTGACTCGCAATAAGCGAACCTTCAGCTCGCAGCAGCAACTGGTTGCTGACACCTACGAGGTTCAGATTCCTCGAGACCTAAAAGCTGCCGCAGATGATGCTCTAGCAAAGATTGAAAAGAAGGCTAACTAGCCGAAGCAATCCACGCTTCCACGTCGTCTGGGTGACGAGGTAGGGCAGCGGTCAGGTTCTCGACGCCGGTCTCGGTGACCAGCACGTCGTCCTCGATTCGAACACCAATTCCGCGGAACTCCTCCGGAACTCGAAGGTCATCCGGTTGGAAGTAGAGCCCAGGCTCAATGGTGAAAATCATGCCTGGGCGTAGCTCACCTTCGCGATACATTTCACGACGAGCGGTGTCGCAGTCGTGCACATCCAGCCCTAAGTGGTGGCTGGTTCCGTGAACCATCCAGCGGCGGTGTAACTGGCGGTCGCCCGCGAGCGCTTCATCCAGGGTGATGTCGATGAAACCCCACTCGATGATCTTCTTGGCAATCACCGCCATAGCCGCTTCGTGCAGCGCGATGAACTTGACTCCAGGTTTGGCGATTGCGAATGCTGCGTCGGCGGCCTCGAGCACAGCCTCATAGATTTTGCGCTGGGTCGGGTTGAAGTGTCCGGTTACCGGGATGGTTCGAGTGACGTCTGCGGTGTAAAGCGACTCCAGCTCCACTCCCGCATCAAGGAGCAACAAGTCGCCCTGACGAACCGGGCCATCGTTCTGAATCCAGTGCAGGATGCAGGCGTGGGAACCAGAGGCCGCAATGGTCTCGTAGCCTAGGTCGTTGCCATCCATGCGAGCTCGTGCGAAGAAGGCAGCCTCAACCACACGTTCTCCGCGCTCGTGAGCCATGGCCCAAGGCAGTGCTCGCAAAACGTCGTTGAATCCGTTGACGCTGGCTTCAACCGCACCGCGCATCTGTTCAATTTCATAAGCATCTTTGACCAGGCGAAGTTCATCCACGAATTGCTTCAGGTCAGGGTCGTTCAATCGCAAGACCAGGTTGTCTGGAAGGCTCGAAAGGACATCATCCAATTCGGCAAGGTCGCGAGTCTCGAGCCCGAGCAGCGAAGAAACCGCTTCCAAGCCAGGACGAGGGCCAACCCAGAATTCACCGATCATCGAGTCGGTGAAGAACTCTTCGGTCTCACGTCCAGCGGTCTTTCGGAAGAACAACTGACTGTGGTGAGCGTGAGCGCGCGTGTCGATCACGAGCACCGAATCCGGCACTGTGGCAGCACCCCAACCGGTGAGGTGTGCAAATGCGGTGTGTGGGCGATAGCGGTATTCGGTATCGTTCGAACGTGTTTTAGTTCCACCGGCTTCGATCACGAGCAACTTTCCAGGGAAGGCCCCGGCAACAGCGTTTCGGCGAGCGGCAGCGTATTCGGCTACCTCAGCCTTGGCTGGCTTTTCAGTCTTCTCTTCAGCCCAGCCACCGGAAATGAACTTCATAAATTCCGGGCTGTTAGGGCTGGTGGTGCGAGCGCTTTTCGGCTGCTGATCTTCGGCGGTCATGCTCTCCATACTGCCACTAAACGTCGCACCCTGCCGATAGTCTGAAGGAGTCGAGAGAGGTTGTTATGAAGAAAATTGATTTGCATTGTCACAGTACTCATTCCGATGGAAAAGAGTCGGTCCAACAGATTTTCCAGTACGCAGCCGAGGCAGGTATCTCCACCCTGGCACTCACCGATCACGACACCACTGCCGGTTGGGCTGAAGCCAGTGTTGAAGCCGCTAAGCACGGCATTACCTTTGTGCCTGGTATCGAGGTAACCACCAAGCATCACGGGGTTTCGGTGCACATGCTTGCCTATCTTCCAGACCCAAACTTTGCACCACTGATTCAGCGTTTGGCGGAGGTTCGAACCTCGCGTGAGACTCGCATCGAGCGCTATGTGGAAAATCTTCAGCCTTTTTACCACGACCTAACCATGGATGCGGTGCGTGCGACCTTAAGCGAAGAAGGTAAGTCAATCGGCCGCCCTCACATCGCCGACGCCCTAAAGAATCTTGGCCACGTCAAAGACCGAACTGATGCCTTTGAAGGTCCGCTAAGCAAGGGGCACCCAGCCTATGTTCCAAGCCAAGGGTTAAACACCGTTGAGGCTGTCGAGCTGATTTGTGCAGCCGGTGGTGTTCCAGTAATGGCACACCCGCTAGCTCGAGGCAAGGGAGACGGCGACCTTGTAATCACCGACCTGCACCGCGAGCGCTTCCTTGAGGTGATCAAGGCTGGCCTAGGTGGTTTTGAAGTAGATCACGCCGAGGTTGGACCAACCGCCAAGAAGTGGTTGGTCGACCTTGCCAATGAGTTCGACCTAGTGATGACCGGTTCGTCTGATTATCACGGCATGGAAGGCAAACCGAACCGACTTGGTGATCACACCACCACGTTAGAAATGCTGAAGCGAATCGAAGCGCAAAGCTTCGGTGTTCCTATTCAGTGGGCTTAGCCGAACCACCGCGAGTGCGGCGGCGCTGACGGTTTCGGTCTGAAGCCGGGCGTGGTTCACGCTTCTCTTCAGGCTTGTGTCCGTGGTTTGGCTTGCGGTCGTTGTTGCGACGCTGCTCAGGCTTTTTGCTCTCCTGCTTTACCGCGGTCGAAGCGCGGAGGCGTCCCTTGGTTCCAGCAGGAATCCCTAGGTCGGTGAACAGGTGAGCCGAGCTCGAATAGGTTTCCACAGGTTCTGGGATTCCAAGTTCAAGAGCGGTGTTGATGTGCTGCCAACGAGTCAGGTCTTCCCAGTCAACGAAAGTAACTGCGGTGCCTGTGCGGCCAGCGCGACCGGTACGGCCGGTGCGGTGTAGGTAGTTCTTCTCGTCTTCTGGAACGGTGTAGTTGATCACATGGGTAACGTCATCAACATCGATACCTCGAGCGGCAACCTCGGTGGCAACCAAGATTTCCTTCTTACCGGAGCGGAATGCAGCCATCGAGCGCTCACGGGCTTCCTGCGACATGTCGCCGTGTAGGGCGGTTGCGTTGAAGCCGCGGTCTACTAGTTCTTCGGAAACCTTGCTGGCCTGGCGCTTGGTCTTGCAGAAGATCACGGTCTTGCCACGACCCTCGGCCTGCAGGATACGTCCAACCACTTCGTCCTTGTCGAGCGAGTGAGCACGGTAAATGAACTGCTTGATGTCGGCTTTGGTGTGGCCTTCGTCAGGGTCGTTCACGCGAATGTGCATCGGGCGGTTCTGGTACTTACGTGCCAAGGTCAGGATGGTGCCAGGCATGGTTGCCGAGAACATCAGGGTCTGGCGAAGCGGTGGGGTCAGCGAGAACAAGCGCTCAACGTCTGGCAGGAAGCCAAGGTCAAGCATTTCGTCGGCTTCGTCGAGAACCATGAAAGTGATCTTGCCGAGGTCGAGTTTCTTCTGCTTCGCAAGGTCGATAAGTCGTCCTGGCGTACCAACGATGATCTGGGCGCCGGCTTCGATTTCGGCAATCTGGCCTTCGTAAGACTTACCACCGTAAATGGCAACAACGGTGGTATCGCGGTTTCCGGTGGCAAGCACGAGGTCTTCGGCAACCTGGATGCAAAGTTCGCGGGTTGGAACAACAACCAGAGCCTGAGCACCCTTTTCAGGGCTCATTCCAAGCTTCTGGATTAGTGGAAGGCCGAAGCCGAAAGTCTTACCGGTACCGGTCTTAGCCTGGCCAATGATGTCCTGGCCGGTAAGGGCTACTGGGATGGCCTGTTCCTGGATTGGGAAAGGCTCGGTGATGCCTTTTTTAGTGAGCGCTTCGACGATATCCGCGTCGATGCCCAGTTCGGCAAATGTCAAAAGAGTCTCCTATTAGTCTTTGCTAGTTTACGAGAGTTATTCTTGTAACCATGTTTGAGTGGATTAAGCGCCTCGGTAATAAGGCACGCAACTTTGTGCTTCCGGAACGCGAAGAGCGTCGCGCTCGCAACATCGAGGCCATCGACTTGGCTCCATACACTCCCGAACCTAAGAGCTTTCTAGGTCAGTTGGCTTACCTCGAGTTGAGCCAGTTTGAGATCCTCACCAACGAGCTGAAGTTTTCGCCAACCACCGCCGACAAGGCGCAGTTGAGCGAAGCGGCTGCCAAGAGCTTCCAGAAGTACCGCGCAATTGCCAAGCTGCTTTCGACGAATGGCGTGGACGCCACCGACGCCATGGATCCGTTCACCGAGCGAATTGAGACTTTTCACTCCCGCACCAACGGCATCGACTGGTATGAGACCGTCGTAAAGGTTTACCTGGTTGGTGGCCTGCTTGAAGATTTCTACAAGCGACTAGCGGTTGGGCTTCCAGCTGAAGTTCGTGAAGACGTGGAGAAGGCTCTGAAGGATTCTGCTTTCGAGAAGTTCGCCAAGTCGGTACTGATTGAAGCAATGAAAGACAATCCGCAGTTGGCCTCGCGCCTAGCGCTTTGGGGTCGTCGCCTTATGGGTGACGTTTTGCTGGAACTTCGTGCAGCCTTCGACAACCGCAAGCTAGCTGGTACATCGAAGACCAAAAAGTTGAGCATGGATGAAGAGCGTCGCGTGAACCTGGCAGCCTACGAAAAACTAGAGCCCCTAATCAGTGAACTGATCGGGGCCCACAGTTTGCGTATGGACGCGATTGGTTTAGCCGCGTAGTTTTTCTTCGCGAGCACGAATTCGAGCGTGAGCGATTCGGCTGGAAACAACCACCATCGCCAATGGCATTACTACCATCACGATGATCCAGATGTAGCCTTCCGTGTACTTGAAACCAAGCCAGGTGAGGGCTGCCCAAAGAACGCTACCCACGGCTAGTGCGATTGCCGGTGGTAGTAGCACGCCGTATTCCTCGCTTCGAGCAAAAATGTATGGAGCAACCAATCCGAGGATGATTGCGTAGAAAGCGATAACTGCAAATGCGTAGTCCATTAGGCGATGAACCCAACTCGACGAACCTCTTCGGCTCCACATTCGATGTAACCGAGTGCGTCCACTGGGATTAGGAATAGCTTGCCCTTGTTGTCTACCAACTTGATTAGCTTTGCGCCTGATTCAATGGCGTTAGCAACGGTTTGCTCAATGTCTTGACCGCTCTGCTCCGACTCAAAGTTCAGTTCGCGACCGAGGTTACGTAGGCCGATCTTAATTTCCAAGGGACACCTTTTCTCTTACCCCAATAGATTACGACAGCAGGCCGCATAGCGCCGCCAATGTCGGTAGTTGCAAGTATCCTGCTCTCAATGGTTGATGCACAATTCCGAAATCACGGGCTTGGTCCGGTACTCGACTCCTTCACGCTTTCGGCGTCGCAGGAGAAAGTTGCCGTGCTTCCCAAGGGTAAGAGCGCCCTGGTTTACGGTGTTCCTGCCAGTGGAAAGACCACCGCTCTGAAGGCACTGGTTCTAAACAAACTTCGTTCTGGCTTCAAGCCCGAAGAGATTCTGGTGATTACCGCCAATCGCGATTCGGCTACCAAGTTGCGCGATGAACTAGCCCTCGAGTTTCAGGATGCAACCCCTGGCCCGATGGCTCGCACACTGGCTTCCTTTGCCTTCAGTATCTTGCGCGAGCGAGCACTTTCGCTCGGATTCAAAGCACCCGAATTGATTACCGGTAGCGAACAAGACCAGATCATTTCGGAACTCATCGAAGAGTTCCTTAGAATCGAATTGCCTGAGGATTGGCCTAAGCAACTTCGCCGTCAGGTCTTGGAACTGCGTGGTTTCCGAACCGAGCTTCGCGATCTGATTACGGTTTGCCTCGAGCATGAAATTGAGCCTTCTCAGCTTGAGAAATTGGGGACCGAACAGGGGCAGCCACATTGGGTAGCCATGTCTGGTTTCTTTGCCGGGTACCTAAAACGTCTTCGTGAACCGGCCAACGAAAACCGTCACGACCCATCAACCCTGCTCACCGTGGTGGTACGGGAATTACAAGAAAATGCCACACCAAAGGTGGTTAGTGACCTCAAGCTAGTGATCGTTGACGACGCTCAAGAGCTAACTCCGGCCGCCGCAACCTTGCTAAGAACCGTGGTTTCTAAGGGCGCCGATTTGGTGCTGTTCGGCGACCCAGACGCGACCACCATGGGCTTCCGTGCTGCCAACGCCGGAGGGATGAAAGAACTAGCCGCGCTAACGGGTAAGCCTTTTGAGACCATCAACCTGGCCCAGTCGGTTGGTTCAAGGCATCCAGATCTAACTGCCGTTTTGGCTAAAACTGCATCGCGAATCTCCACAGAGCGAGTTGGCACCCACCGTTCTGCATTGGGAGCTACAGACCAAACTGTTGGTAACCGGGTTGAAGGACGAGTCTTTGACCTGGAGACCTCTGAGTTAGCCTGGCTGGCACATCGTCTTCGCGAACTTCACCTGCAACAGGGCATCGCCTGGAGTGAGATGGTTGTGGTTGCTCGCTCTCGAGATGTCTTGGAGAAATGGGCAGCGGCACTGGCTTCAGAATCGGTTCCAACGGTTATCCACGGAAGCCAAACCTCGTTTAAAGACGAGTTCTCCACCGGCAACCTGCTTCGACTAGCGAAATTTTGCATCGAACCTGTTGAACTTAATCGCGATGTGATCCTCGGGCTTCTTCGTAACCCTTACACGGGTCTCGATTCACTAGCTATACGCCGCATTCGTCGTCGTCTGCGCCAACTTGAACTCGACGCCGGGGGAGAACGCACCAGCGATCAACTGCTAATCGAATTATTTGAGAAGCCGGAGGTAGCCGCCGAGCTTTACAGCGAAGAAGGCAAGCTCGTTCGTCGCTTCTTGAAGGTTCTACAGAAGGCAAAGGATCTGTTGGAAACCGAAGGTGCTACTTCTGAGGAATTACTTTGGACCCTGTGGAGCTCTTCACCGATGGTCGATCGCTGGCAAATTTTGGCAGATGGCATCGGTGAGGTTGCTCTGCAGGCTGGCCGCAACCTCGACTCTTTGGTCGCACTTTTTGCTGCCGCCAATCAGTATGCCGAACGTCACCCGCAAGCTGGTCCTACCGATTTCATCAAGGAACAGTTGGAGCGCGATGTGCCGCAAGACACCTTGGCGTTGGTATCTCGCGACGATCAGAAGGTAATGCTGGCAACCAGCACCTCGATGATCGGGCGACGATTCAAGGTAGTGGCTATTCCTGGTCTCACCGAGGGCGTTTGGCCAAACCTAAAGCCAAGATCTTCGCTGCTAGGCGCTCTTGCGCTCGATGGAGTGCTCAGCGGCAAGGAGACCACAGAGGTTCGCACCGAAATCGAGGACGAACTTCGATTGCTCTACAAGGCGGTTGGTGCGGCTTCGGATCACCTCATTATTTCGGCTGTGGACGGCGATGAAAGCCAGCTCTCGCAGTTTGTTCGATTGATTCTGGGAACAATTCCCGAAACCCAAACCTATGCCGAGCCACGGTTCACTCTGCGTGGCCTGGTGGGTAGCCTACGTCGAACGCTCGTAACCACAACCGATGAAAAAACCCGCCTAGAAGCCGCCTACGGTTTGGCGCGTCTGGCTTTGGAAAACCAGCCGGGAGCACATCCCGACCAGTGGGCGGGAATCATTAAGTTCGATTCGCCAGAAGCGCTGGTTCCACTCAGCGACGACGAAACTGGCAAGGTGTGGATCTATCCATCGCAGCTGGATGCCTACATTCGCTGCCCGCTGCACTGGTTTATGCAAGCGCACGGCGGAAGCGAAAAGAACTTCGAAGCAAACTTCGGAACTCTGCTGCACAAGGTGCTCGAAGAAACCGAATCAATCAGTTACACCGAACTTTGGAAGGGTGTCGAAACCAAGTGGCACACTCTTGAGTTCGAAGCTGCCTGGGTTGAAAAGAAAGAATTGCTAAAGGCGCAGCGAATGGTTCGAAATCTATCCACGTACCTGCAGGGGCAAGCCGAGGCAGGTTACAAGCTCGTTGGAACCGAAGTTGGAATTGATTTCGAACTAGGTCGTGCCCACATCAAGGGTCGAGTCGACCGAATCGAACAGGGTCCGGCTGGGCAGGTCATGATCGTCGATCTCAAGACAGGTTCATCCGAGCCAACTGCAAAAGACAATCCACAACTTGGGCTTTACCAGATTGCCTATCTGCACGAAGGTTTCCAGGAACTGCCAAACAACGCCACTTCGCTCGAAGGTGCGTCGCTGGTTTGGGTCAATGGCGAAAAACCCAAGGTTAAGCCGCAAGACTCGCTTGCGGAAAATCCAGAACTCGAACTTCAGTTCCGTGAACTGCTAGATCAGGCTATTGAGGGAATGGCCGCTCCCGATGCCACCTTTGTTGCCAAGATTGGTTCGCACTGTTACGACAAGCACGGTTTCGGCAATTGCAAGATTCTGCTCACTAAGGCGGTGTCATACGTTGATTAGAAAAGTCTCAGCCGATCAGGCGTATCAGGTTTTCAAACAAGACCCTTCGATCAAACTCACCACCGAGCAGGTGGACGCTGTTGAGAACGCCGCCACCGATTGGCCAAGTCTGGTTGTTGCCGGAGCTGGTTCGGGAAAGACCGAACTCATGGCTACTCGCGTGGTCTGGTTGGTCGCCAACGGTATTTGCAAGCCTGAGCAAGTACTTGGCCTAACCTTCACCCGAAAAGCTGCCTCCGAGCTCTCTCGCCGCATCAACAATGCACTAACCGAGCTTTCGAAGAGTGACCTTTGGCCATTGGACTCCACCGACTTTGCTTCGCCAAATATCACCACCTACAACTCATACGCCAATACTCTGTATCGCGACTATGCGCTATCCCTGGGCTACGAAGACGACGCAACTTTGTTGTCGGAAGCCGGTCGCTATCAGTTGGCGCGCGAGGTTGTTCTTCGCTACGGCGAGGAAATCGATCCCCGATTGGTTGAGGCAGATCTCTCAATCAACCAGGTCGTCGAAGGTGTGCTCACGCTCGCCAGCGCCATGAACGATCACGGTGCAAACGCAGTCGACATCGACGAAGTTATTGCTCGTCTCTACAACGACATCGCCACACTGCCGGCTGGTCGTGCCAAGGTGACTCCGGAACGTCCGATTGGCAGTACTCTGCTCGGGCTAATCGAGGGAGCACTGCACACCCCGATGCTGGCGAAGCTGGCTCAAGGGTTCATCGAAGAAAAGCGTCGCCGCGGCTACATCGATTTTTCCGATCAGGTTGCTTTGGCAGACCGTGCGGTTCACGAATTAGGTGAAACCGTGCGCCTTCGCGAAACCGCTCAGTATGAGCAGGTTTTGCTCGATGAATACCAAGACACCAGCACCCTGCAGACCAGGCTCCTAGCCGGACTCTATGCGGGAAGGTCGGTCTTCGCGGTTGGCGACCCGAACCAGTCCATCTACGGTTGGCGAGGCGCCAGCGCCTCAAACCTGGGTGATTACCTTGACACCTTCGGAACCAAGGAGCGGTCGGTTAGGCAGTTCCCACTAACCACCTCTTGGCGCAACCCCAAGGTTGTGCTCGACCTGGCCAACGTGATTCTTGAGCCTTTGTCTCACCAGGCTGGATTCCTATCTGGTCGCCCAAAGCTGGCAGAAGTGGACGTGCGCCCACTGCAGGCTCCAGGCCATGCCTCGGAGGGCGAGATCACCGTCAAATTCGCCGAGCGAACCGACCTTGAGGCTAAGTTCGTAGCCGACTGGCTGAAGTCGAACCTGCAGGTGTCCGAAGGTAAAAGGGCTCCAACGGCCGCGGTACTGATGCGTTCGCGTGCCCTGATGTCATCCTTCGAAAACGAACTTCGCGAAGCCGGTCTGCAGGTTGAAGTAGTCGGCGTTGGCGGCTTGCTGGAATCTCCAGAAGTGGTCGACTTAATTGCTGCACTTCGAGTGATTCACTATCCGAGCGCCGGAGCCAACCTGATGCGTCTGCTTGCTGGTCCGCGCTGGCAGGTTGAGCCAAAAGATCTGGAACGTCTTGCCCGATACTCGCGTTCTCTAGCCAAGTTCTGGAGCCGTGACAGCTCCAGAGTTTCAGGCGCGGAAGCTGAGGCATCGATTGTTGATGCACTTGACTACCTCCTAGATGAAGAAGACCTCGATCGCATTCCGAGTTTCTCCGAGAGAGGACTTGCTGCTCTCAAGAACTGTGCCAGCCTGCTTCGTAGTCTGCGCTTGCGCACCGGAATGCCCCTTCCCGAATTCGTCCGTGCTGTTGAGCAGGAACTCTGGCTCGACATCGAATTGGCAGCTAACCCAAAGCGTCTGGACCCTATGGCCAACCTCAACGGTTTTGCCAACCTGGTGCTGGGCTACGCGGAAGGCGCCAATCCAACACTCGGAGGCTTCCTGGAGTGGCTGGAATATGCCGACCAGAAAGACCGCTTCGAAACCCCTGCCGTTTCGGCGAGAGCAGGAGTTGTGCAGTTGATTACTGCTCACGCCGCGAAGGGTCTCGAATGGGATCTGGTCGCGGTGCCGACTTTGGTGGAAGGAACTTTCCCAGGTGTGCAAACTGCTACCGGTTGGCTTTCGAAGGGTGAGCTTCCGTTCCCACTTCGTGGGGATGCCAACTCACTGCCGGTGATCAAGCTTGAAGGATGTTCGGATCAGACCGCCGCGACTAAGTCTTTGAATGCCTTCAAGGACGATCAGAAGGAATACCTTCACCGAGAAGAACGGCGAGTTGCCTATGTGGCACTAACAAGACCTAGGCAAAAGCTTTTGCTCAGTGGTTCGCGCTGGAAGCCTGGAGTTACCAAGCCGGTCGAACCAAGCCGCTTCCTTGTCGAAGCAGCGATGATTGAAGATTCTCGTGTGGTGGTAATCGATAAAATTGATGATCCTCACAACCCGCTACCGCTTTACGAGCACATTCTTACCAACCCAATTGACGAGGCCACACTCACCGAGGTTTGGCCAATGGAACCTTTGGGTCTACATCACCGAGCCAAGGTTGAAAAGGCTGCGGCAGAGGTTCAGTCGGCTCTGGCTGAAACGGCTCCTAGCCGCCTTGCCATGGATGAAACCATCGATCTACTGCTAGCCGAGCGCGCCGAACTCACCGCACGCTCTCGACAGGTGAAGCTTCCGGTGCGCATTTCGGCATCGCGCTTCAAAGAATTCATCTTCGACCTACCGAAAATCATCAAGATGTACCGTCGCCCAATGCCAGAGCAGCCATACAAGCAGACCATGGCTGGAACTCTTTTCCACTCTTGGGTTGAGCAACGCTTTGGAGTGCTTTCTAACTCGGACGAACTCGACGGCGTGGAGCTGGTTTACGAGGATGAAGCCACCAATAAAACCGTTGAAGAACTTCGAGCCATTTTTGAAGCATCACGTTTCTCGATGATGACTCCACACTCGATTGAGTCGGAAATTCAGGTGACCATCAAGGGCAACACCTTCATCTGCAAGCTGGACGCAGTATTCAAGACCGAAACCGGTTACGAAATCGTCGACTGGAAAACCGGTAAACCGCCGGTGGGGCAGAAAGAGATTGCCGATCGAGCCTTGCAATTGGCTCTATACCGAATGGCTTTCGCAAGGTTGCACGGCGTTGACCCGGAAGCCATCGAGGTTTGCCTCTACTACGTTGCCGATGATCTGGAAATCAAGCCTGAGGTTGTACCGAGCGAATGTGAACTGATCGCCCTCTGGGAATCGGTTTTGGAGCAGGTCGTCGACTAAAAGAGTTGGTCGTCGGAACCTTTAGGGAGTTCGATTGGTCGAGTCTTCAAGTCGGAGACATCAACCTCATCGATCACTTCTTCGGTCACGATCACGTGAGAGTCGGTAACGATAAGTTCTTCGATTGGCTCGTCGGCAATCGGAGTGGTACTGGTGAAGGTGACCTTCGATAGCACTCGTGCCGAACCATCTTCAACCGAAGCCGCAATGGTGTCGAGCTCGGAAACTGCCCACTCAACGTCGTCGATGCGGCCGGCGGTAAGCGAAGTTACTAGATAGGTGGCCACGGCAAGTTCGCTGTAAAGAGTTGCACGCTGCGCAAGGTTTGCATCGGCTTCATCGCGGCGCTCGAAATATGCAAACTTCACTGCGTCCAGAGGCTCGGAGTCTAGGTTGGCGGCAAAGGTCACGAAATCTTCGGCAGGATCACCAATGTGAAGGTTTGCCCAGTTCACAACACCAGCAACATCGCCTTCAAGTTCGAGTATCGAACCGTTTACCAAATTGCCGTGAACAACGACCGGCTGAAAACGAAACAGGTCTAGATCTTCAAGTGCCGATTCCCAGCGCTGAAGTAGGGTTGCCGGAACTCGCCCGGTAGCCGCTGCTCGGTCCATCTCGGCAATGCGCGCTTCACGCACCTGGTTCGGGGTGAACTCGGGAACGCCCGACTGACGAATCTTGTCGATGTTTAGGCCGTGAATCGAAGCGATGGCCAAACCAACGTTACGAAGCTCTGGGTCGGTCGAACGTAGTGAGTCGATTGCAATCGGTGATCCGTAGACAAATTCGGAAATCTGCAGGGTGTTGCCGTCCACGGTTGTGCTATCTGAAACCAGGTTAGGAACACGAAACGGCAAAATGCCCGCACTTTTCACAGCGCGAATGCACTGCGTTTCGGTAGCGAGCTTTAGGTTCCCCTTTGGGCCACGGGCCTCACGCACGACGTACTGAATTCCGTCGCTGTCGGTAAGGATTGCCGAGTTCACTGGCTCGCGTCCTTCGCGTGGAAGAGCCTTAGCCTGTTTGAACTTTGCAGCGGGCATGGCGGCTTTCGCGAGCGCCGCTAAAATCAAGGGAGAACTTGCCATAAGTTCAGATTAAGAGAAGCAAGCGTTTCTAAGGCGTTACGCCACGCGTGCAAGGGCGCAGAAAGGCGGAAGACTGTGAACGATTTTCAGCTAAGCCTGCCACTCGCACAGTCTGGCCTAGACCGAGATTACCGCTTCCGAGACAACCCGAATTGGGATTCCGAAATCGCGGACACTGCAGAAATCTTGATCATGCACGAAGGTCAGGTGCAGCTTGGTGTAGCCGGCGAACTCAAACTTTTCTCGACAGACCAACTTGATACTTTCGAACCGTTGGCTTACTTAGGTAAAGATCAAGAAACCGGTCTGGCAATAATTTTGGCTGAGAGCCCGAGTGTCGAAGGTGAATGGCACAACCTGCGTAAGAGCGGACTAGGTTTGAGCCCTCGGGATGCAGCAATTTTCACTCAAGGTCTAGCCCTCTACAACTGGCACAAAACTCACGAATTTTGCCCACGTTGCGGCACTCGCACGGTTGTTGAGCGTGCCGGTTGGTCAAGGCGATGCCCTGCCGATAACAGCGAACTTTTCCCAAGAACCGACCCGGCAATCATCGTCGGAGTCATCGACTCCGAGGATCGAATCTTGTTGGGCTCGCAAGGGGTTTGGGAAGAAAACCGCTACAGCATCCTGGCGGGTTTCGTTGAGCCAGGCGAGTCGCTGGAGGCGGCCGTTGCCCGCGAGATGCAGGAAGAAGCGGGCATTCTGGTTGCCAATCCGATCTACTTGGGTTCCCAAGCCTGGCCCTTTCCGTTCTCGTTGATGCTTGGTTATACCGCACAGTACGTTGGTGGAACCGTGGTTCCCGATGGTGAAGAGATTGTGAAGTTGCGTTGGTTCACTAAGTCAGAACTGAAAGCCGAGGCCAAGACCTTGCTTTTGCCGGGCAAATTGTCGATTGCACGTGCCATCATTGAGCACTGGTTGGGCGAAGAACTGTTGACGGGAGAGTAGTCGTGGATCCCGAAGCAATTCTCGAGGCGCTCGATCCTGAGCAGCGCCTAGCTGCCACAAGTTTGGTTGGGCCGACCTGCATTTTGGCCGGAGCTGGAACTGGTAAAACCAGAACGGTTACCCATCGAATCGCCTATGGCATTGCCAAGGGGCACTTCGCGGCCAACCGCATCTTGGCCCTCACCTATACCAGCCGTGCGGCTGGAGAGCTTCGTGCACGCCTGCGTTCACTTGGCATTCCTGGCGTTGCGGTAAAAACCTTCCACGCGGCAGCGTTGAGCCAGCTCGAATTCTTTTGGCCACAGCTGGCGGGTGTTCCTGCACCTCAGGTGCTCACCTCAAAGGCCAAGGTTATTGCCGAGGCAGCAGAAGAAGTTGGGGTTCGGTTTGACGCAGCATTGTTGCGCGACATTGCAGCCGAGATTGAGTGGCGCAAATACACGATGCGTTCCATTGAGCAATACGAGGCCTCGGTGGCTAACCGACCGGTGGTGGGTTCGCTGAAGCCCGAACAGTTGGTAGCAATTTTGCGCGCCTACGAAGCCATCAAGATCAAGGCGCAGAAGCTCGACTGGGAAGATGTTCTGCTTTTGACCCTGGGTATGTTGCAAGCAGAGCCGCGCGTCCTTGCTCATGTTCAGCAGCAGTACCGGTTTTTTACCGTCGACGAATATCAGGACATTTCGCCACTTCAACAGGCACTTCTGGAAGCCTGGCTGGGTGATCGAAGTGACCTCTGCGTGGTCGGTGACCCAAACCAAACCATCTATTCATTTACCGGTGCATCAAGCTCGAATCTCTTGCACTTTGCCAGCACCTATCCGGATGCCAACGTAATTTCCCTGACCAGAAACTATCGCTCCACGGGGAAAATCATTTCGCTGGCAAATCGGATCATCCGTGGTGAAACTTCTATGGAAGAGCTTGAGTCTCAGGGCGAAGCCGGTGTGTCACCGGTGTTTTTCGATGCTCAAGATTCAGCTACCGAAGCAGCCCAGGTGGCAACCGAGATCAAGGCTCAATTAGCTAGGGGAGTGAAGCCGAACGAGATTGCTGTCTTGTATCGCGTGAACTCGCAGTCGGAGCTTTATGAAAAGGCCTTGTCGGAACAGGGTATCGATTACCAAGTGCGTGGTGGTGAACGTTTCTTCAATCGACCAGAGATTCTTCAAGTAATCCGCTTGATTCGCGCTGAGATGATTGTTCCCACCGACAAACCGCTGTACCAGATCGTCACCGATGCCGCTCGCGAACTCGGATGGAAATCGAAGTCGCCTGATGAAGGCGGTGCCGTGCGCGATCAGTGGGAAGCCTTGAATTCGTTTATTGCAATCGTGGACGAATTGCCAAACGGTTCTTCTTTGGAAGACTTCGTAAAAGAAGTGGACGAACGCATTAGATCGCAACACGAGCCGGTGAAGGCTGCGGTCACGCTCTCAACAATTCACGCAGCCAAGGGTCTGGAATGGGATTCGGTTTTCCTCTGTGGATTGAATGAAGGGCTGCTCCCAATTAGTTATGCCAAATCGGATTTGGCAATCTATGAGGAACGACGACTGTTCTACGTTGGTGTAACCAGAGCGCGCAAGGTACTTTCGCTCAGCTACTCGAAGGTCAATTCAATTTCTGGCCGAGCCCAAGCGCGTTCCCGGTTTATTGATTTGGTTCAAAGCTCCTAGACCTGCAGTCGCAACTGGGATGTGGTTGCCAAGATAATTCAGTGACTGCTCTGGTTTTCAGATTCACTCGGAACCCGGGCTGCCCAGATCTCTCTTTGCTGTTGAGCGATTCGCAAATCGTCTTAGTGGCAATCGAGGTTGCCATCAACAAACCAACTCCATCGTCCAGATGATCGTTTCGGGAACTTAGCTGAATCGAAGTGGCCGTCCAACTCGCATTGTTTTCGCTCTCCCAAAGTTCTCGGCAAGCCAGACATGCCGTGTCACCCGGTCGAATTACCCCGCTCACGCGAAGCTCATCCAAGGCGTATTCGATGGCAACGTGGGGTAGTACTTCACTGCGGTAGACACTTGGATTGATTCGATGCATGCCGCTTACGACTACTAGGTCAGGCTTGGTCTTGGCTTTTTCGGGAAGGTGGTTGATGGAAGTTTGTGACGATGTGTTTTGAAGCAAATTCCTAGCCGCCGAGAGCCGAGTTATCCCTAAATCGGCGGCTGGGTAACCTAATTCGCCGAGGTCGGTGCGAGTTACCATCCCGTAGTCGCCGGTGACCAGGCGGCGAAAGCCAACTTCGGCAAGTGTTTTGGTCATCATCAAGCCGGTTCGATCAAGGCTTGGCAGCATAATCAAACTGTTTGCTCGGCTGGCGAGAACGTCTTCGGTAGCCTGGTTGTTTTCAAAACCAATTCGAATGATTTCGGCAAATCGAACGTCGAAAGAACTTGTCTTTCCGGTTACTGTCGGCTTTTCCAAAAGGCTCGGACGTAGTCGGTCAATCAACTTCCGCGTTTCGTCGGGTTCCAAACCAACTGATTCGCCGACCAAATCCAGATGGTCTTCGGCGACACCTTGGAAAAGGAGATGGATGAGTCTCTCCTGAGCGGTGGAAACCGAGTCGAGTAGTTGACTTTGATCGGCAAGCCCAAGTTTCAGGGTGGATTCGGTTTGCCAAATTGGCAACTTGCTTGGGTTCAGTTGTAATGGCATGCCACAAAGTTTGGCTCAACTCAGAGGAGGCTGAACCAACTTATTCACAACGCCTTACTGGTCGCCGTCCAGTAGTTCGCGAAGTGCTTGGTCCATCGAATCTTCGCCCGCTTGGATTCGCGCCAGGTAAGCATCGACGTTATCGATGTCCTCGCTGGTTGGAAGTAGATCTGGGTGATCCCAGACGGCGTCGCGAGCCTCGATTCCGATTCGCTCGGTAAGCGTGCGCCAGAAAGCTGCAGCCTCGCGATTTCGGCGAGGCCTTAGTTCCAACCCAACCAGAGTGGCGAAGGTTGCCTGAGCTGGTGAGCTGGTTGCACGGCGACGTCGCAGCACTTCGTCCAAGGTGGCAGCCGTTGGCAGGAGTTTGGTTGACTCCTCGGTGACCACGGCAACCCAGCCTTCGATAAGGGCAAGCAAGGTTTCGATGGAACTAAGTGCCGCAATTTGATCTTCGGTTCGTTCCGAAAGAAGTGCGCCTGACTCAAGAGCATTCTTTAGCGCCTCGGCGTTTTCTGGGGTGATTGACGAAGCCAATTCGCTCATCGCCTCGCCGTCGATGTTGATGCCGGCCGCATAGTTGGTCAGCTGATTGATCACAGCTTCTCGCAACCAGCGGCTGTGGCGGAAAAGTCTGGCGTGGGCGAACTCACGAACTGCAAGGTAGATGAACGCTTGGTCTTCGGCGAGAGCGTTGTCGGCAATAAACTGGCGCAAATTTTGTGGGATAAAGGCGGCTCTGGATTCGGCATAGAACGGCAGACCGATGTCGCCTCCGGTGAGCACCTCGTGGCTCAGCTTGCCTAGTGCAGAACCTAATTGCATTGCGAATAGTGCTCCGCCTGCCGAGCGCATTATGCCCTTTGCTCCTTGAGCCAAGCCTTCGAGTTCACTTGGTAGGTTCTGCTCGAGGTTCTCGCTCAATGCATTCGCAACTCGTTCGGCGATCGGTCCAGCAAGCTCCTGGAACAGGGGTAGAGCATCCTGAACCCAAACCTCTCTGGTTACCAGCTTCGGCTCATTTGCGAGCCCACTCAGGCTGGTTGCCTGATCCAACCAAAGGGTTGCGATTCGGCTTGCCTCGTCGATAGCTATCTTCACGCCGTCGCTCACAGCCACGCTGCCTTCGTGTGCAGCAGAAACCGCTTGCTGGCTGGCAACCGTCCAGTTCACACCGGCCACGGTCTGACTTTCGCCCTGGGTAATCGCTTGTTGAAGTTGCTTTAGGAGCGCCTGAATCACGAGCGGGTCGTTTGGGAGACCTGCGATGCGTGCTAAGTCCTCGGCGTTGACATTGCCGTTGCCGCTGAGCAGTTCTTGCAGGAACTTGGCAAAGTCGTCTGGGTTGAACCCGTCCGGAGTGTTTTCGTTGCTCATTTTCCTAGGTTAGGCGTATCTACCTGCGATTCACCTGTGTTTGGGTTTATGTTCGCCTTCAGCGTCACTGCCTACATCTAGGCTGGTGGAATGCAACGTAGGGCTCGCAAACGACTTGGGTATGCGTTAGCTGCGCTCACCGGGTTGGGTGTGGTTTGGGGAGTAAATCAACCCATGCCCTACGTAATTCTCGAACCAGGTCCGGCCTACAACGTGATTTCCGAGATCGATGGCTCCATCGAGCTCTCGGTTACGGGAGTTGAGCAAGCCGATAACCCCGGCACTCTCGACATGCTCACTGTTTCCTTTTGGGGAACGCCCGAAAGCCCGCCGACTTTTGTCGATGTGATGGCTGCGTTGTTTTCTGACGAAAAAGTAATCGAACCGATGGAAGATTATTTCCCGATCGGGCAAAACACTGACGACGTTCTGAAGGCGGATCGTAAAGATTTCACCGATTCGATTGATGCGGCGATTTACGTTGCGAAGCAACATCTTGAACCATCGATTGCTAACAAGATGAAAGTGAAATTAAATCTGGATGAGGTTGGTGGGCCATCTGCAGGCATGATGCTGACTCTTGGCATCATCGAAAAGGCTTCGACGGCGTCGTTGACTGGCGGTAAGTATATTGCTGGCACTGGCACCATCGACCGCGATGGCAAGGTTGGCCCGATTGGTGGAATCCAGTTCAAGATGATTAGTGCCAAGCGTGCGGGAGATAACTTCTTCCTGGCACCTCGAGAAAACTGCTACGAAGTTGTTGGGCATATTCCCGCCGGGCTCAGGGTGTTTTCGGTGGAAACCATCGAAGACGCGTTGAACATTTTGAAAGTCATCGCCTCTGATGGTGATACAGGGAAGTTGCCTGTCTGCACCGACGAGTAGATTAGTTTCATGACTCGCAAGCCACTTCGTCCTGCTCAGCTTTCCATCATCATCTTGGTTGGTCTCGCACTAGCTTTTCTTGGTGTAACCAACTTCTATACCTCGGTTCTCTGGTACCAACAACTCGGTTTCGATCAAGTTCTTTTCACCCAAATCAAGTCTCAGGTGTTGGTAGGCCTCACGGCTGGTTTGCTAGCCGCCGTGGTCATCGGTGTGAACGTGTTTCTTGCAAACAAGATGCGAGCAATCTATGCGAGAGCGGCATCTCTCAACGATCCGTTAGCCGCGGTTCGCGAGTCGCTTGAAAAAGCTCGCAAGGTGGTTTTGGTGGCGGCTCCGGTTGTGGCCGGTCTCCTGGCTGGTATCTGGGCAGCGCCAAAGTGGCAAGAGGCTCTGATGTTCCTCAACTACACCCCTTCCGGCCAGATCGACCCGCAGTTCAAATTGGACGCGAGTTTCTACCTATTCCAGTTACCTTTCCTGAGCTCCTTGGTCGGGTTCCTTTCGTCCCTGTTCCTGATCACCACACTCGGTGTAGTTTTCTTGCACGCCGTAAACGGCAGTCTGCGATTCAATGGCCGTGCCACTACCGTTGGCAAGGGTGCACGAATTCAGATTTCAATAATGGTTGCGCTTTTCCTTTGCATTGAGTCGGCATCGATTTGGCTTGACCAGTACAAAACGATGACCAGTGCGTCCGGTCTTTACACCGGTGCCACCTACGCCGACGTTTTTGCGCAGATTCCTGGAATGCAGATTGTTGCTGGTATCGGCTTGCTAGTTGCAGTCGTATTCCTAATTGGCGGTTTCATTGGCAAGTGGCGTCTACCGCTGGTTGCAACCGGCCTGATGGTGGTCACCTCGATCATTTTGGGCGGCATCTATCCGTGGATTGTTCAGACCTTCCAAGTGGTTCCAAACGAGCGAACTCTAGAGAGCGAATACATCACTCGAAACCTGGAGGCCACACGCTTCGCCTATGGTCTAGACAAGGTCGAAACCATCGACTACAACGCGAAGACCACGGCAACCCAAGCCGATCTGCGTGATGATGCCGAAACCACTGCGAACATTCGCATCCTCGACCCAATGTTGGTGTCAAGTTCGTTCCGCCAGCTGGAACAGTTCCGTCAGTACTACAACTTCTCAACCGACCTTGACGTTGATCGCTATACCCTCGATGGCAAAATTCAAGACACCGTGATCGCAGCCCGTGAACTCAACCAATCTGGTTTGGGCAACTCGCAGTCCTGGTTCAACAATGTCTTGGTTTACACCCACGGTTATGGAGTGGTTGCCGCCTACGGTAACCAGCGAGACAGCGATGGCCAACCGGTGTTCTTGCAGAAGGGTATTCCTACCGAAGGTGCTCTTGGTAAATACGAACCTCGCATCTACTTCGGTGAAAACTCACCCGAGTACTCGATTGTTGGCGGTTCCGGCAAAGATCGTGAAATGGACTACCCAGGTGGTGCCAATAACGCCGAACAGACTTACACCACCTTCTCCGGAAACGGTGGTCCGAAGCTGGACAACATGTACACCCGCTTGGCTTATGCAATCAAATTCTCGAGTGAACAGCTCCTGTTGTCGGATGCAATTTCAAACTCTTCGCAAATCTTGTACGACCGCAGCCCAACCAAGCGAGTCCAGGCTGCTGCTCCATACCTAACTCTCGACAGCGACATCTACCCAGCAGTGGTTGATGGCCGATTGAAGTGGATCGTAGATGGTTACACCACCTCGTCGCAGTACCCATACTCACGTGCCGAGAACTACGGCGACGCAGCGTCTGACTCATCGATTAGCCTCAGTGGTCGCGACATCAACTACATTCGCAACTCGGTAAAGGCAACCGTCGATGCTTACGACGGAAGCGTGAAGCTATATGCTTGGGACACCAAGGATCCAATTCTTCAGACTTGGATGAAGGTTTACCCTGGCACCATTTCGCCAGTGAGCGACATGTCTGGCTCCTTGCTAAGTCACGTTCGCTATCCTGCTGACCTGTTCAAGATTCAGCGCGGCATCTTGGGTCAATATCACGTGACTGAAGCCGGTGCGTTCTATTCACAGCAGGATGCTTGGATGGTGCCAAACGACCCTTCGAGCGATACCAACACCACAGCCAACCAGCCTGCCTACTACCTAACCATGCAGGCACCAGGTTCGGACAAGTCGTCGTTCTCGATCTACACCGGCTTCATTCCACGTTCCACAGGTGAATCCAACCGAAGTGTGCTCACGGGCTATCTCGTAGCAAACTCGGACGCTGGATCGTCCGATGGCGTCGTTTCGGGGGAATACGGAAAACTCCGTTTGCTTACCCTCCCAAAGAACTCGGTAGTACCTGGGCCTGGTCAGGTTCAGAACTCTTTCACCACCGACCCTGAGGTTTCAAGGTTGCTCAACCTGCTTCAGCAAGGTTCCACCAAGGTGCTTCGCGGTAACCTCCTGACCCTGCCGGTCGGTGGCGGTTTGCTCTACGTTCAGCCGGTCTACATTAAGTCCACCGGTGAGACCAGCTTCCCGCTTCTGAAAAAGGTCTTGGTCATGTTCGGCGACAAGATTGCCTTCGAAGACACTCTTGAAGGTGCGCTCAACTCGCTATTCGGTTCAGGTACCGTAACCCCACCAAGTGATGGTGGAACTACTCCTGGCGGAAACGTTACAGATTTGGCGAAGGCTTTGACCAATGCGCAGAAGGCTTTGGACGATCAAGCGGCTGCCATGAAGTCTGGCGACTGGGCTGCCTACGGCCGTGCTGCCGAAGCTCTCAAGAAGGCAATCGCCGATGCTCAAAAGGCGGCTGGCAAGTAGCAAGCTTTTCGTGCTAAACTGAACTCACACCGCGGGGTGGAGCAGTTCGGTAGCTCGCCGGGCTCATAACCCGGAGGTCGTAGGTTCAAATCCTGCCTCCGCAACTAAAAACAGACCCAATCGATTTCGATTGGGTCTGTTGCTTTAACCTGTGGACAACTTTTTCGACAGAATTGGGTTGCCACCTATCCTGTGGGAATGTTCAAAGGTCTGACTGCGGTAGTGCTTTCACTCGCCATCGTGTTCCAGGGGCAAGCCACGCCAACGCCAGCAGAAGCCACTACTTGTGCGGTCGCCGGCGGTCAAAGCGGCCGACTCAAATACTCAGGACAACTCTCACCGATTTCGGCAACGGTTTGTGGCAATCAAATCTGGAAATTGATCGGCAAGCCAAAAAAGCCGGTGAAGCCGACCAAGCCAACCAAGCCAAGGAAATACGCGAATAACTTCACTGTCACACCAGACCGACCTGGGATTCAAGGCAAGAGCTCGTTTCAGGTTGGTGAGACTGCCGAGTTTCTGGCAATAGCCAAACGTCACCTTAGAAACCGTCTCCTCTTTTGGTATCCATCGCAGGTTCGCTTTGTTCCGAAAACCTATCTCTGGAGTTTTGGCGACGGGGCAGTCAGTGCACTTAGCGCGGCCAGTCATTCGTGGGCCAAGAAGGGAACTTACACGGTTTCGCTCATGGTCGGTTACTCGGTGAAGTATCGAATAATCGGACACAGTTCGTGGGTTCAACTAAACGGTCTGGTCTTCGCCAGGGCCACTCCGATGGTGGTCGCGGTTGGGGTTGGGGCTAGTCGAGGAGGTGGGTCAGTGGTTTTGGTGCACTGGCTTTGTAACCAGAAGCCAAGCGCGACTGGTTGCTGATTTTCAGAAACCTTTCAGGAAGGTTTCATAAACTAGGCACATGTCTGAACAGCAAAACAACCAGTTTTTCTTCGATAGCCCAACTCCTGTGTACGTGGCACCAAAGGTAAAAAAGACTCGTAAACCACTAACGGCAACCGGTGGTGTGATCATCGGTGCGCTCGTCGCATCGGTAATGGGCGGCTCGATTGCTGTCGGCGGATACTACCTGGGCACCGCTCCGGCGCCGGTTGTTGTGAACCGCAGCGAAGACCTCAACTGGGTTAGCGCGGCATCAACTACTGCGCTTCCAAGTGTTGTGACCATCAAGGTAGGCGACACTTCGGCTGGTGGTTCCGGCTCTGGTGTGTTCTTAACCAAGGACGGCTACATCTTGACCAATACCCACGTGGTCACCCTGGACGGCGAAACCAAGAACCCAACAGTTGAGGTGCAAACCTTCGACAAGCGCACCTACAGCGCCAAGATCATCGGCACCGACCCGTTAAACGACTTGGCCGTAATCAAGATTTCGAGCCCGCTCGAGTTCAAGCCGATTATTTTCGAAGATTCGTCCCAGTTGAATGTGGGCGACCCAGTCATTGCCATCGGTGCACCGCTCGGTTTGCCAGAGACAGTGACCACCGGAATTGTTTCTGCTCTGAATAGAACCATTTCGGTTGCAAACTCATCGGCACCATCGGATGGTTCTGGGTTGCAGCTCTGGAACGGTTCGGGAACGGCACCGGTTAGCCTAAGCGTCATTCAGACCGATGCCGCCATCAACCCGGGAAACTCGGGTGGAGCACTCGTGAACTCTAAGGGTGCACTGATCGGAATCAACGTAGCGATTGCTTCCACTGGTTCGTCTACCTCCGGTCAATCCGGAAACATCGGAGTTGGTTTTGCCATTCCATCGAATGTTGCCAAACGTATCGCCGATGAAATCATCAAGAACGGCAAGGCAAGTCACGGCTTGCTCGGTGCCATGGTGACCGACCAGCCTTTCGACAAAGCTTCGTCGGCATCGTTTTCGGTCGGAGCGCTAATCAAGGAAGTGACCGCCGGTGGTCCGGCTGCATCGGCAGGCCTACAGGCTGGTGATGTTGTTACCAAGTTCAACGGCAAAGTAATTCTTGAAGCTGGCGATCTGACCGCTGCCGTTCGTTGGGAAGCCGCGGGCGCAAAGTCGACCCTCGAGTACCTTCGTGATGGCAAGGCTCAAACAATGACAGTGACTCTCGGTTCACTTGAGACGGTCAAGTAATGACCGCTCAGGAAACTTTGCCGGCTCAGGGCGGTGGTCTACTCCTCGAGGAGGAAGTTCAGTACCTTGAACCAGGCGACCACGAACGTTTCTCACACTATGTTCGCAAAGAGAAGATCGTTGAATCTGCGGTACTCGGAACCCCAGTCCATGCACTTTGCGGCAAGGTTTGGGTGCCGGGTAGAGACCCAGAAAAGTTTCCGGTGTGCCCAATCTGCAAAGAAATCTACGACGGATTGCGCCCGGAAGATCCCAAGAGTTCGGGTGACGACGCTAAATAAAATCGGTTGGAATCGAGCTTTCGCCGCGCTGTAGGCGATGCGCCTGAATTGGAAGCTCGTTCATGGCAAGGACGTGAGTTTCGCGAGCCAAAGTAACGCCGGCTGCTCCGGTGAATCTTTCTTGAACTTCACCATTCACTACTAGCGGAACCAGAAGTTCTCGCTGGTTGGCATCAGCAGCAACAATGTGTCCGGCCGCCAAGAGCTCTTTCGTGGCAATACCGTTTTCAAGTTGACGGATGGCCTGCTTACGTCCGCCAATGTTGGTCTTGTTTGCAGAGCGCTTGGACACGCTTACCCAGTGACCAGAGTCGTCTTGGTGGGCAACCAACTTGTAAACAAAACCTGCGGTTGGCACGCCAGATCCAGTAACCACCGAAGTTCCAACGCCGTAGTTGTCAACTGGGGCTGCCGCCAGAGCCGCGATGGCGTGTTCGTCGAGGTCGTTGGTGACCGTAATCTTGGTCTGGGTGGCGCCCAGGCTGTCGAGAAGTTTGCGTACACGAGTCACTTCAACCCCCAGGTCGCCAGAGTCGATACGAACCGCACCAAGCGAAGTTCCCGCAACTTCGATTGCTTTACGAACACCTTCATCGGTGTTGTAAGTATCAACTAGCAGTGTGGTGCCGGCACCGAAGGTTTCAACCTGTGCGCGGAAAGCCTCGGTTTCGTCATCGTGTAAAAGAGTAAAAGCGTGTGCTGCGGTTCCCATGGTTGGAATGTTCCAGCTGCGTCCGGCTTCCAGGTTCGAAGTGGCATCAAACCCGGCGATGTACGCGGCGCGAGCTGCAGCCACGGCAGCTTGCTCGTTGGTGCGGCGACCACCCATTTCGGCGAGGAACCGGTTGCCCGCTGCCGAACGCATGCGCGAAGCGGCTGAGCCTACGGCAGTGTCGTAGTTCATGATCGAGAGGATTAGGGTTTCCAAAACCACAGCTTGCTCAAACGGGGCTTCAATCACCAAAACGGGGGAGTACGCGAAGTAGGCGTCACCTTCCCGATAGCCCCAAATGTTTCCCTCGAAGCGGTAGTTGGCAAGGTAATCGATAGTTGCTTGGTCGACCACTTTGGCTTCGGAAAGCCAGTTGAGTTCCGCTTCATTGAAGCGGAAGTCTTTGATTTCATCGAGCAAGCGTCCGGTACCGGTGACCACACCGTAACGGCGGCCCGCTGGAAGTTGTCTGCTGAAAACCTCAAACACGCAGTTGCGCCCAGCCAAACCAGAGCGTCTGGCAGCCTGAACCATGGTTAGTTCATAGCGGTCGGTGAGTAGCGCGGTCGAATTTGGCACCCTCCCAGCCTAGCGATTACCACTGGCAGGCGTTACTAGACTTATCACCGTGAATGATGCGCCAATTGGAATCTTCGACTCGGGAGTCGGTGGGTTGACTGTTGCCAGGGCAATTATTGACCAGCTTCCAAACGAATCAATCCTTTACGTTGGCGACACCGCGCACTCGCCTTACGGCCCACGCAGTATTGAAGACGTTCGTCGTTTGGCGCTAGATGTGATGGATCGCCTCGTAGACGAAGGCGTAAAAATCCTAGTTATTGCTTGCAACTCGGCTTCGGCTGCAGTGTTGCGCGATGCCCGAGAGCGTTACACGGTTGGCCGTGGAATTCCTGTGGTCGAAGTAATTCAACCTGCTGTTCGCAGAGCGGTTGCATCAACAAGAAACAAGCACATCGGCGTTATCGGCACCAACGCCACGGTTTCGTCCAAGGCTTACGAAGATGCCTTTGCGGCGGCCGTTGACCTGGACATCACAACAGCAGCCTGCCCACGCTTCGTTGAGTTTGTTGAAAAGGGTGTGACCTCAGGTCCTGAACTTTTGAAGGCTGCCGAAGAGTACTTGGCACCGATTCGCGAAGCCGGTGTTGACACGCTCGTTTTGGGTTGCACCCACTATCCGCTACTCACGGGAGCGATTTCGTATGTGATGGGTGATGGCGTGACTCTGGTGTCCAGCGCCGAAGAAACCGCCAAAGATGTTTACCGAGTGCTGAATGCCAAGAACCTGCTTCGAACCGAATCTACTCCGCCGACCTACCGTTTCCAGGCAACCGGAGAAACAAAGTCTTTTGAAAAGCTGGCAAGACGCTTCCTCGGTCCCGAGGTTTCGAGCGTCGAGTCTTTATAGGAGAAAAATGGGCAAGCGTGCCGATGGTCGTAACAACGACGAACTCAGAGTGGTCACCGTTGAACGTGGTTGGAGTGATCACGCCGAAGGTAGCGCGCTGATTTCATTCGGCGGAACCAAGGTGCTGTGCACCGCGTCGTTCACCGCTGGTGTTCCTCGCTGGAAAGTTGGCAAGGGGGAAGGCTGGGTTACCGCCGAGTATTCGATGTTACCTAGAGCCACTCACACCCGCTCCGACCGAGAGGCTGTGAAGGGCAAGATTGGTGGCCGCACCCACGAGATTTCCCGCCTGATTGGTCGTAGTCTTCGAGCCGTTGTCGATGTCAAGGCGCTTGGCGAAAACACCATTGTGATTGACTGCGACGTTCTGCAGGCAGACGGTGGAACTCGCACCGCCAGCATCACCGGCGCTTACATCGCACTGGTTGACGCCATCAACTGGGGTAAGGCCAACGGCCACATCCCGGCAAAGTCGACCCCACTAACCGACAGCGTTGCCGCAATTTCGGTTGGCATCATCGACGGCGAACCACAGCTTGACCTTGCCTACGTAGAGGACGTTCGCGCCGAGACCGACATGAACGTCGTGGTCACTGGCAATGGCAAGTTTGTTGAGGTTCAGGGTACCGCCGAAGGTGTTCCGTTCGACCGCGATGAACTAAACCGCTTGCTTGACCTGGCAATTAAGGGTTGTGCGGATCTAACGAAAATCCAGGCCGAGGCTCTAGCCAAGTGAAACTAGTTCTGGCCAGTCACAACGAGGGCAAGCTCGCCGAGTTGCGTGCCATTTTGGAACCAGCTGTTGAAGGGCTGGAGCTTGTTGGTTATGACGGCCCGGAACCAATCGAGGACGGTGTGAGCTACCTCGAGAACGCACTAATCAAAGCACGTGCCGCGAACCGTCACACCGGTCTTCCTGCGATTGCCGATGACTCCGGGTTGGCGGTCGAGATCCTCGGTGGTTCGCCCGGTATCTTTTCGGCTCGGTGGGCTGGCGGTCGAGACAACGTAGCCAATCGTCGGCTGTTGTTGGCTCAATTGGGTGATGTCAAAGCCGAACACCGAAGAGCTGCCTTCGTCTGCACTATTGCATTGGTAGACGGCGAAAACGAAATCTCGTTCACCGGTTTTTGGTCTGGGTCGATTGCCAACGAAGAGCGTGGCACTAACGGTCATGGTTACGACCCCGTCTTCATTCCGGAAGGGTTCGAGGTTACGGCTGCCGAACTAGATCCAGACGTGAAGAATGCACTGAGCCATCGCGCCGAAGCCGTCGGTCAGCTTATTAGTTATTTGAACGCCTAGCGCTTTCGCCAGTTGCGCAGCACTTCAAGTGCAATTGGGATAAACGAAATTACAACAAAGGCAACCAAAACCAGTTCCAGGTTTGCTCGAACCCAGGTGTTGCTACCAAGGGCAGCGCCGAGCAGGGTAACTCCTACCGCCCAGCCAGCGATACCGATTACGTTGTAGCGGGTGAACTTCGGCCATTCGAGTTTTGCGATCCCAGCCGAGACTGGAATAAAGGTTCGCATGATTGGAACGAAGTGCGCCAGGATGACCGCGCGCGAACCGTAGCGTTCGAAGAAATTGTGAGCTGCCTCAACGTTCTTTGGGTGGAATAGTTTCGATTTCGGTTTATTGAAAACGGCTGGGCCGAGTTTACGTCCGATCCAATAGCCAGTTTGGTCCCCTGCAAACGCAGCCACGGCCAGCAGGATGACTGCCAACCACAGCGGCACATCAATCTGACCGCTGGCGATGAACAGGCCTAGCGCGAATAGGAGCGAGTCGCCAGGCAGGAAGAAGCCAGCCAGTAACCCGGTTTCGGCGAAGATCATCAGACAGGCGATCGCGAAGAACAGCTGACCGAAAGTGGCGAACAAGTACTCGGGGTTTAGATATTGCAACATGCGCCCCTAGCAGGATTCGAACCTGCGCTTTCGCCTCCGGAGAGCGACGCTCTATCCCCTGAGCTATAGGGGCCTAAGGGTGCTTCAAGACTAACAGCCGAAGGGCCTTTGGTATGATTGAGAGACATCCCGTTCGTACCTCTCGCAAGGCTTAACCATGACTCCTGAAGCGCTTTCTGCCCTATTGGTGGAAACTCTGCGTCGGTTGCAGTCGGATGGTTTCCTAGGCGAAGGCGAGCTTCCGAACGAAGTAGTCGTGGAGCGTCCAAAGAATCGTGATCACGGTGACTGGGCAACCAACCTAGCTCTGCAGTTGGCAGGAAAATTCGGATTGAAACCTCGCGAATTGGCCGACAAGGTTGCCGAGCGCTTATCTTCGGCCGAGGGTGTAACCAAGGTTGACGTTGCGGGTCCTGGTTTTATCAATGTTTCAGTAAGTGCTGGAGCGGCTGGTGAGCTAGCGAAGACCATCGTGGAATCGGGTGCCAACTACGGCAAGGGTGATTCGCTAGCCGGTCAAAACCTGAACCTTGAGTTTGTTTCGGCTAACCCAACCGGCCCAATTCACCTCGGCGGAACTCGTTGGGCTGCTGTTGGGGATTCGTTGGCGCGCATCCTGCAGTCGCAGGGAGCTAAGGTCACTCGTGAGTATTACTTCAATGACCACGGCGCCCAGATTGACCGATTCGCTCGTTCGTTGGTGGCATCGGCAAAGGGTGAAGAAACCCCTGAGGATGGCTACGCCGGAGCGTACATCGACCAGATTGCCAAGCAGGTCTTAGATGGCACCGCGGTAGACATTTTGAACCTACCTACCGACGAAGCCCAGGAAGCATTTCGTGCCGAAGGCGTGGAGCTGATGTTCCAGGAGATTCGTCAGTCGCTGCATGAATTCGGTGTGGATTTCGATGTTTATTTCCACGAGAACTCGCTCTACGAGTCGGGTGCGGTTGAGAAGGCAATCGAACGCTTGAAGGCTGCCGGTCACATGTTTGAACAAGATGGCGCACTCTGGCTTCGCACCACAACCTTTGGTGACGACCGCGACCGCGTGGTTTTGAAATCGGACGGCGACGCCGCCTATATCGCTGGAGATCTTGCGTACTACCTAGATAAGCGCTCGCGGGGTTTCGACCGCTGCATCTACATGCTTGGTGCTGACCACCACGGTTACGTTCCGCGCATGATGGCCATGTGCGCGGCTTTTGGCGATGAGCCGAATGTTAACCTTGAAATTTTGATTGGCCAGATGGTGAACCTAGTTCGCGATGGTGAGCCGGTTCGCATGTCGAAGCGTGCCGGAACCGTGGTCACTCTCGAAGACCTTGTGGAACTGGTTGGTGTTGACGCTGCTCGTTACGCGCTGGTTCGTTCCAGTATCAATTCGTCTTTGGATGTAGACCTGGCTCTCCTTGAAAAGAAAACCAACGACAACCCAGTCTTCTACGTTCAGTACGCTCATGCTCGCACCAAACAGGTGGCGGTGAATGCCCAGTCGCTCGGAGTTGAACGTAGTGAGTTCTCCCCAGAGCTTCTCGATCACGCCTCCGAAGGCGAGTTGTTGGCGAAGCTTGTCGAATTCCCTCGCGTGTTAGCTCATGCTGCCCTGGAGCGCGAACCTCACCGTGTTGCGCGTTACCTTGAAGAAGTTGCCGGTTCGTACCACCGTTGGTACGACAATTGCCGCGTAACCCCACTTGCCGGTGGTTCGGTTGAAACCGTTCACCGCACCCGCCTTTGGCTCAATGAAGCCACCTCGATCGTACTTCGTAACGGTCTCGAGGTTTTAGGCGTATCAGCTCCGGAGCGTATGTAATGGCACAAACCGAACTCAAGCCAAACTGGCTCAGCGAACCTAAAGACAATAACGTTCTTACCGAGCGCATTTGGCCTGCGGGAACTACTCGCGATTCTGATGGGGAAGTGGTTTTCGCTGGCGTACCTTCGAGCGACCTCACCGCGCAGTTCGGAACCCCGCTCTACGTCGTTGACCAGGAAGAGTTCGAGCGTAACGCCAAGGCGGTTCGTGGCGCGCTTACTGAAGAAGCCAAGCGCATCGGCACCGAGGCAACCGTTTACTACGCCGGTAAGGCTTTCTTGTGCACTGAAGTTGTGCGCTGGATTGACGCTCTCGGTTTGAACATCGACGTAGCCAGTGGCGGAGAATTGGCCATTGCTCTGGCAGCTGGCATCGACCCTCAACGCATCGGGTTGCACGGCAACAACAAGTCGGCTGCCGAGATCGGTCGCGCCGTTTCTGCCGGGGTTGGTGCAATCGTCATCGATAGCGAAATCGAGATCGAGCGCATCGCAGCAACCGCGGGTGCGCAAGGACGCATTCAGCCGGTTCGTATTCGAGTGAACACCGGTGTGCACGCCGACACTCACGAATTTTTAGCCACCGCGCGTGAAGACCAAAAGTTCGGCATCGCTATGGACGATGTTCCTGCACTGGTTGAGAAGATCCGCAAACTGGGCCACCTTAAGTTCCTAGGCTTGCACTCACACATTGGTTCCCAGATTTTTGAGACCGCAGGTTTCGCCGAGGCTGCCAAGCGTTTGATTCGGCTTCACGCTGAACTACTCAAGGGTGGCCCGGTTCCACAGCTCAACGTTGGTGGCGGCTTCGGTATCGACTACAACGAAGGCGACCACGCACCAGGCGTCGAAGTTATGGCACATGCCATCACCGAAGCCATTGCTGTTGCCTGCCAAAACGAGGGCATCGCCGTTCCGGCACTTGCCTTCGAACCAGGACGCGCTATCGTCGGTCGCGCTGGTGTCACCCTGTACAACGTTGGCACCATCAAAGATGTAAGCCTAAGTGATGGCCACGTTCGCAAATACGTTTCGGTTGATGGTGGCATGAGCGACAACGCTCGCACAGCCCTCTATCAAGCCGAATATTCAACTCGTTTGGTTTCGCGCGTATCCAGCGCTAAGCCAGCTCTGGTGCGTGTGGTTGGTAAGCACTGTGAGAGCGGTGACATCGTGGTTCGCCACGACTACCTACCTGGTGATATCGCAATCGGCGACACAATTGCCGTTGCAGCTACGGGAGCCTATTGCTTCTCTCTTGGAAGTAATTACAACTTTTTGCCACGGCCTCCGGTTGTGGCAGTTGCCGATGGTAAGGCACGATTGATTGTGCGAGGCGAATCCGAGGCAGATATGCTGTCTCGCGACGTCGGCATCAAGAAGGACTAATAAGTGATTGAATACCGTCCGCTACGTATAGCGCTATTGGGAGCAGGCACCGTTGGTGGCCAGGTGGCCCGACTGCTGCTAGAGAACAAGGCCGAGTTGGCTGCCCGTGTGGGTGCCGAGCTCGAGCTGATCGGAATCGCGGTTCGCGACCTGAACGGTAAGCGTGATGCCGCCATCCCTACCGAATTGCTAACCACCGACGCCGAAGCCCTAATTCTTACCGCCGACATCGTCATCGAAGTGATGGGTGGAATCGAACCTGCTCGCACTCTGATTCGTCAGTCGCTGTTGGCCGGCGCCGACGTAATCACCGCGAACAAGGCGCTACTTGCCAACCACTCGACCGAACTGTTCGATGTTGCCGAGCAGGTTGGAGCTCAGCTTTATTATGAAGCTGCAGTTGCTGCGGCTATCCCAATCATTCGCCCACTTCGTGAATCGCTTGCCGGAGACAAGGTCACCCGCATCATGGGTATCGTCAACGGTTCGACCAACTATATTTTGGACCGCATGCACGCCGACGGCCTTTCTCTGGAAGCCGCGATGGCCGAAGCCACCGACTTGGGCTATCTAGAAGCCGACCCAAGCCTGGATGTCGAAGGCTACGACGCAGCGCAGAAGGTTGCGATTTTGGCATCGCTCGCGTTCCACACCGAGGTTGATCTAAACCACGTTCACCGTGAAGGCATTACTGGTATCACCCGAGAGCAGATGCAGAGCGCCAAGGAAAACGGTTACGTCATCAAGTTGCTTGCGGTTTGCGAAAAGATCGAAGCCGACGAGCAGGGTGAAGCCGGTGTTTCGGCACGCGTTTATCCTGCGCTAATTCCTACCGATCACCCATTGGCTTCGGTTCGAAAGGCCTTCAACGCTGTATTCGTTGAAGCCGAAGCTGCCGGTGAACTGATGTTTTACGGTGCTGGTGCCGGCGGCGCACAGACCGCTTCCGCTGTTCTCGGCGACCTGGTTTCGGCTGCCAAGCGACACGTCATTGGTGGTCCTGGTTTGGCCGACTCGGCTCACGCCAACCTGCCAACCCTGCCGATCTCGCGCATTACTACCAGCTACCAGATCGCCCTCGAGGTCAAAGACCAGCCGGGTGTACTTGCCGAAGTTGCCAACATCTTCGCGAACCACAATGTTTCGGTTGAAACCGTGGAACAGTCGATTGCCAGCAAGCGCGAGAACCCAACCGCTCAGCTTCTGATCGGTACTCACGACGCTAAAGACTCTGCACTGACCGCTGTTGTTCAGGCACTTTCGACCTCAAACGCGGTCGATTCCATCACCTCAGTTATCCGAGTGGAAGGCAACTAATGGCACACCAGTGGCGCGGAGTTATCCGTGAATATTTCGATCGTCTAGACGTAGATTCAACCACCCCGATCATTACCCTCGGTGAAGGTGGCACACCGCTTGTGGCTGCACCTGCCCTAGCCAAGCTGGTTGGTGCCGAAGAGGTCTACCTAAAGGTTGAGGGTATGAACCCAACCGGTTCTTTCAAGGACCGCGGTATGACCATGGCGGTTTCGAAGGCGGTTGGTCACGGCGCCAAGGCTGTCATCTGTGCATCGACTGGAAACACCTCGGCTTCGGCTGCAGCCTATGCTGCTGCTGCCGGCATCCAGTCGGTCGTCCTAGTTCCTGAAGGCAAGATTGCGCTTGGCAAGCTAGCTCAGGCGGTTGCACACAAGGCACAGATTCTTCAGGTTCAGGGAAACTTCGACGACTGCCTCGACCTTGCTCGAGACCTTTCGGAGAACTACGCGGTTCACCTTGTGAACTCGGTAAACCCTGACCGCATCGAAGGTCAGAAGACCGGTGCATTCGAGGTATTCGAGTTCCTAGACCGAGCACCAGACATCCACGTGCTACCTGTTGGTAACGCCGGAAATTACTCGGCTTACTTCAAGGGTTACAGCGAAGACTTGGCTGCTGGTCGCATCAAGCACATTCCTCAGATGTGGGGTTATCAGGCCGATGGCTCGGCTCCATTCGTTTACGGAACTCCCGTGAAGAACCCTGACACCATCGCTACTGCGATTCGTATTGGTAACCCAGCCTCCTACGATCTAGCCCTGAAGGCTCGTGAAACTTCGAACGGCCGATTTGGCGCCGTGAAAGACCCAGACATTCTTTGGATGCACCGTTTCCTATCGCAGGAAGTTGGTGTGTTCGTTGAGCCTTCATCGGCGACCGGTGCTGCCGGTCTGCTTCAGGCTTCCCGCACCGGCGACAACCTAGCTGGTAAGACCATCGTGGTTACCGTTACCGGTAACGGTTTGAAGGATGCCGCTTGGGCGCTGAAGGATGAAAACGGCGACGAAATCAAACCACAGAGCGTTTCGAAGCAAGCCGAAGAGGTTGCCGAGCGCCTAGGTCTCGCGTAAATCATGACCAACCTTGTCGGGCGTAAAGTTTCGGTTCGAGTTCCAGCCACTTCGGCGAACTTGGGACCGGGTTTTGACACGCTCGGCATGGCCCTTTCGTTTTACGACGAACTTGAGGTCGAGGCGGTCGCTGGTTCCGGTGCATTCGTTGAGGTAATCGGAGAGGGCGCAGGTGATGTGCCTAACGATGAATCCAACCTGGTCGTTAAATCGATCGCGTACGTTTTCGAAAAGTCGGGAGTTGCGCTGCCGGGCCTTCGGTTGAAAGCTCACAACATCATTCCTCATGGCCGCGGCATGGGCTCTTCTGGCGCTGCCGTGGTTTCGGGAATCGTGGCTGCCAAAGGCCTTTTGGAAGGCATCGTCGAGTTCAGCCCAGAGCGCCTCCTGCAGTTGGCGACCGATCTTGAAGGTCACCCGGACAACGTGGCTCCGGCGCTATTCGGCGGCTTGACCATCGCTTGGGAAGATTCCAAGGGTCCTCACCACAAGAAGCTGATTGTGCACCGCGGTGTTTCACCTCTCGAGCTTGTTCCGAATTTCAAGATGTCAACCGCTACCGCTCGCGCTCTGCAGCCAGAATCGGTTCCTCACGAGGATGCTGTATTCAACGTTTCGCGCTCGGCGCTGTTAGTGGCAGCGCTGACCCAAAGCCCAGAACTTTTGATGGCAGCCACCGAAGATCGTCTTCACCAGGACTACCGTTCCGAGGCTATGCCGGAAGCCGGCAAGGTTATCGCGTTGATGCGCGAAAAGGGACACGCCGCAGTGGTTTCGGGAGCAGGTCCGTCGGTGCTCGTGCTCGCTTCCGACCCTGCCGAACGAATGGAAGCAGCAAAACTGGCCGCCGAAAACTTTCCACAGTGGCGCGCCTTAGTCTTGGCAGTTGACTTCAAAGGTGCTACTGTTAATACGCATCAGTAATTAGGCGAGAAGCTCTACGGAAACCTCCGATTAGAAGCTCCCACTGATGAATCAACCGCTAATCAAGCGTTTATGTGCACTCAATAACTGTGCCCAAGGCAACTAACCCGAAATCGAACCGGTTGCCAAAATCTCAAGGAGAAATACAGACACATGGATGAAATCCAGCAAGACGCACCTGTGACCAAAGGTCGCCGCGTCGTAGTAGACCCAGCCGCTGCAACCGAGTCGGCACCTGCCGAAGGTTCGGCACCAAAGCGTCGCACCCGTTCCGCTAAGCCAAAGACCGAGGGTGAGTCGAACGACGCACCAAAGGCTGAGAAGGCAGAAAAGTCGGAGAACACCGAAGCCAAGTCAGAGAAGTCGGAAGGTGGCGAGCGCTCGAACAACCGTGAGCGTTCAGAACGCGACGAAGAACGTGGCGGCCGTAACCGTAACCGTAACCGCAATCGCAACCGTGACCGCAACAACCGTGGCCGTGGCCGCGGCGGTGACTTCCAGGACGAGGCCGAACCAGAGATCGGCGAGAACGATGTTCTAATCTCGGTCGCCGGTATCCTCGACATCCTCGAGAACTACGCGTTCATCCGCACCTCGGGCTACCTGCCAGGTCCAAACGACGTTTACGTTTCCCTCGGTCAGGTCAAGAAGTACGGCCTGCGCAAGGGTGACGCCGTGGTCGGCGCAATCCGCCAGCCTCGCGAAGGCGAAGGTCAGGGTCGTCAGAAGTTCAACGCCGTTGTGCGTATCGACTCGGTCAACGGTCAGAGCATCGACGAAGCTCAGGCTCGTATCGAGTTCGGCAAGCTAACCCCGCTTTACCCACAGACTCGTCTACGTCTAGAAACCGACGCAGCGAAGCTAAACACCCGCATCATCGACTTGGTTGCACCAATCGGTAAGGGTCAACGTGGTCTAATCGTTTCGCCTCCAAAGGCCGGAAAGACTCTAGTTCTTCAGGCAATCGCTAACTCGATCGCTGTGAACAACCCAGAGGTTCACCTGATGGTAGTGCTCGTTGACGAGCGTCCGGAAGAAGTTACCGACATGCAGCGCACCGTGAAGGGTGAGGTTATCGCCTCGACCTTCGACCGTCCTGCCGAAGACCACACCACCGTTGCCGAACTGGCCATCGAGCGCGCCAAGCGTTTGGTTGAGCTAGGTCACGACGTGGTAGTTCTTCTCGACTCGATTACCCGTCTGGGTCGCGCTTACAACTTGAGCGCACCTGCTTCGGGCCGAATCCTTTCCGGTGGTGTCGACTCATCGGCCCTTTACCCACCAAAGCGCTTCTTCGGTGCTGCTCGTAACATCGAGGATGGCGGCTCGCTGACCATTCTTGCCACCGCACTGGTTGAGACCGGTTCGAAGATGGACGAGGTTATCTTCGAAGAGTTCAAGGGAACCGGAAACATGGAACTTCGCCTGTCGCGTCAGCTAGCCGACAAGCGTATCTTCCCTGCCGTCGACGTCAATGCTTCGGGTACCCGTCGCGAAGAGATGCTGATGAACCCAGACGAGACCAAGATCATCTGGAAGCTTCGCCGTGCACTGGCCGGTCTCGAGCAGCAGCAGGCTCTCGAGCTAGTTCTCGGTCGCCTAAAGGAAACCCAGAGCAACGTTGAGTTCCTAATGCAGGTTCAGAAGTCGATGCCTGTTCCAACCGCCGACGGAGAATAATGCTCGACTCAGTCAAGCCACTACTGGAAGAACACCAGGCGCTTCAGACCCAGCTGTCTGACGCCTCGGTGCACGCCAACCCTGGCTTGGCCAAAAAGCTGAACCGTCGTTACGCCGAACTGAGCGCCATCGTGAACGCCTTCAATCAGGTGAACTCGCTTACTGAAGACCTAGCTGCCGCCAAGGAGCTAGCCAAGGAAGACGAAGCCTTTGCCGAAGAAGTTCCGGCTACCGAGGAAAAGCTACACGAAGCCAACGAGAAGTTGCGTCGTCTGCTGATTCCGCGTGACCCAGACGACGGCCGCGACGTGATCATGGAAATCAAGGCCGGTGAAGGTGGTGCGGAATCTGCACTGTTTGCTGCCGACCTTCTTCGCATGTACATCCAGTACGCCAACTCCAAGGGTTGGAAGACTGAAATCCTCGACAAGAACGAGAGCGACCTCGGCGGCATCAAGGATGTTCAGATGGCGGTCAAGTCGAACGCGACCGACCCTAGCCAGGGTGTTTGGGCTCACCTGAAGTACGAAGGTGGTGTGCACCGCGTTCAGCGCGTGCCAGCAACCGAAACTCAAGGTCGCATCCATACTTCGGCTGCAGGTGTTCTCTGCTTCCCAGAAGTTGACGAACCAGAAGAAGTCGAGATCAGCCAGAACGATCTGCGCATCGACGTTTACCGCTCGAGTGGTCCTGGTGGTCAGTCGGTAAACACCACCGACTCGGCGGTTCGAATCACTCACTTGCCAACCGGTATCACCGTTGCTATGCAGAACGAGAAGAGCCAGTTGCAGAACCGCGAAGCCGCGATGCGCGTCCTTCGCGCCCGCATTCTGGCAGCTCAGCAGGAGGCAATCGAAGCCGAGCTTTCGGCTGCCCGCAAGTCTCAGGTGAAGTCGGTTGACCGTTCGGAGCGCATCCGCACCTACAACTACCCTGAAAACCGCATCGCCGATCACCGCACCGGTTACAAGGCCTACAACTTGGACGCCGTCATGGATGGCGCGTTGGAGCCTGTTATCCAGTCGGCAATTCAGGCCGATGAAGAGGCTCGTCTAGCAGCTCTGGGCGAAAAGTAATGCAACTTTCCGAGCTTCTGTCTCGGGGTGCTGCGCTGCTTGCAGACGCCGGCGTTGATTCGGCCGAGGTTGATGCCCAACTACTCGTCGCACATGTTCTAGGTATTTCCCGGGGCGAACTTGGGGCCAAACTTTTCACTGATGACGAACTTGACGCCGACGATACGTCGAAGATTGAGGCACTGTTTGAAAAACGTGCCCAAAGAATTCCTCTCCAACACCTCACCGGCGTTGCCTATTTCCGCAATCTCGAACTCGCAGTGGGTCCAGGTGTCTTCATCCCCAGACCAGAAACCGAAGGTGTTGCCGAGTTAGCAATTCAGGCACTTCGCGCTGTTCCTGGCGAACCAATCGCGGTTGACCTTTGCACGGGATCTGGAGCCATTGCCATCTCGATGGCCACCGAAGTTCCACACTCGAAAGTGTTCGCTTGGGAACTAAACCCAGATTCGGAAAGTTGGCTTCGTAAGAACCTCGTCGCCAACCGAGCCGAGGTTGAACTCGTTATGGCTGACATTGCCGAAGATCATCCGGTGTTTGCCGAGCTGAATGGGCGAGTTGATGTGGTTATCTCCAACCCGCCCTACATTCCCACTTGGGCCATTCCGCGCGATGTTGAAGTGCAACTTCATGATCCAGACCTCGCGCTTTACGGGGGAGATGACGGTATGGATGTGATGCGAGTGGTGTCTCGTCGGGCACTTGAGCTACTGAAGCCAGGCGGCTTTCTAGTGGTCGAGCATGCCGATACCCAAGGGCAATTAGTGGCAGACTTATTTGCATCGGATGGCTGGACTGCAATCAGCATCCACCAAGATTTGACCGGAAGAGATCGCAGCGTCAGTGCGATCAAGGCTCTGTAGGAGGTAGACGATGCGTTTCGATTGCTCCGTCACCACCGAATTGCTTGAAGGCATGCGCCAGGCTAAGCAAACCCTCGGACGAGCCGGCCTGATCGTGCTACCAACCGACACCGTTTACGGAATTGGTGCCGATGCCTTCTCAGCTTTTGCCGTAAACGCTCTGCTGGAGGCCAAGGGTCGCGGACGCCAATCGCCACCACCGGTGCTAATTCCTAGCCTTGACACCTTGCGCGCTCTAGCCGACAACCCACCGGCAATCGCCTTCAAACTTGCCGAAAAGTTTTGGCCTGGAGCACTTACCCTGATCGTTCGTGCACAGCGTAGCCTGAGCTGGGATCTGGGGGAGACCAAGGGAACGGTTGCCTTGCGCATCCCCAACAACGACTTCACCCTGGCGCTCCTAAAAGAAGTAGGTCCGCTAGCCGTTTCGAGCGCGAACCTCACCGGTGAACCAGCAGCGACCAACATTGATGAAGCCCAGAAGTACTTCGAAAAGAAGGTTGGCGTCTATCTTGATGGTGGCCCAACGTCTAGCAACAAACCTTCGACCATCCTTGACCTAACCGAAGATGGCTTCGTGAAGGTTGTTCGCGTTGGAGCGCTTTCGGTTGCGCAAATCAAGAAGGTTGTTGGTGAAGACGTCGTGGTGGTTTCCGACTAATGCGCGCCTATCTTCTAATGATTGCGATCACCGCGGTAATAACCTTCATCGTCACCCACTTCGTGATCAAGTACACGTTGAAGCACAAGATTTACCCAGAGATTCGCTCCCGCGACTCGCACTCAACCCCAACTCCGCGACTGGGTGGCCTCGGCATGTTTGCTGGCTTCCTTGTGGCGATGGGCGTGGCAGCTAGCCTCGGCTGGTTCAAAACGGTTTTCGTTCAGGGTGGACCAATCCTTGGTGTGATCATTGCCGCCAGCATCATGGCCGTTCTGGGAGCACTCGACGACGTCTACGATCTTGACTGGACTCTAAAGCTCGCCGGTCAGTTCGTGGCAGCCGGCATCCTCGCCTGGCAAGGTGTTCAAATTGTTTCTCTTCCAATCGGCGGCATCACCATCGGTTCGTTTGGAATGTCGTTCGTCGTCAGTGTTTTCCTTACGGTCTTGATCATGAATGCCGTGAACTTTATCGATGGTTTGGACGGACTCGTCGCTGGCGTTGTGCTTATCGGCACATCGACGTTCTTTATCTATAGCTACCTTTTGGCTCAGAAGACCACACCAAGTAACTACTTCAGCCTGGCTTCTCTGATTTCCGCGATTGTCATCGGAATGTGTTTGGGCTTTCTGCCGCACAACTGGCGCCCAGCCAAAATCTTCATGGGAGACTCGGGCGCCCTGCTGCTCGGCCTTCTCATGACTACCTCGGCACTTTCGGTGACCGGTCAACTTGACCCTGCCTTCATCGCTCAGTCCAACCTGATGCCTGCCTTCTTGCCAATGATCTTGCCACTGGCGATTCTCGTGTTGCCGCTGCTCGACTTCACGCTTGCCGTACTCAGGCGACTCCGTGCGGGCAAGTCACCGTTCGCTGCCGACCGCATGCACATCCACCACCGCCTCCAAGACTTTGGCCACGGCCACCTCGGTTCGGTTATCGTCTTCTACATCTGGACGTCAGTCATTTCGATCACCTGCCTACTGCTGTTCTTGGCGACCACGGAAATTGCCATCGCCTTCGGCGTTATTGGCTTCGTCGCCGCGCTGATTTATACGGCTTGGCCGGTTATTGCCAAACGACTTAATTCGAAAGAGGTAGTCAAGTGACCCAATTCGACAACCCAAAAACCGTTTTCACCAAGGTGCTCAAACTTGGCTCGCTACTAATCGCGGGCATTGCCGTAGTCGGTTCTACCATCGGCTACTTTGCTGCCGGACTACCAGGACTCCTCGGCGCCTTGGTCGGTGCAGCCGTAGCTTTCGTCTTCGTAAGCCTCACCGCGCTTTCGGTGCTTATCGGTGGGAAGCTTTCACTCGGTGGTTTCTACGCTGTGGTGCTTGGTGGATGGTTGCTAAAAGTTGTGATTTTCATTGGAACCATCGCCATCATCAAGCAGATCGACGGGCTAAACCGTGTCGCAATTTTCGCCACAATCGTGGCTTCCGTGCTCGGTTCCCTAGCGGTTGACGGGTTTGTAGTAACAAAGTCAAGAATCCCTGTAGTTTCTTGAGCAAAACGAGCCGAGGCCGGCTGGTTTTGTTGTTAGACTTTAGGAGTCCCCGCTCAGCCGTCGACACAGGAGTTTCATTCTGTCTGTTCTAAACCTTTTGGCCAACGTCGCCCTTGCAACTAGCACCGGCGATGAATTCGAGCCGCCAACAATTGGTGAGTTTTTCCCAGACGCTGTCCTGTTTGAGGGAACCATTTTTGAGATGAACCGAATCATGATGATTCGTATGCTCATCGTGGCCGTTCTAATCGTGATTTTCAGCCTCTGGGCTGGCACATTCAAGAAGGCCTACCAGACCGGCAAGGTTGTTCCAAGCCGCTTCCAGCTGATGGGTGAAATTTCGCTCAACTTCGTGCGCAATAGCATCGCACACGAACAGCTTGGCAAGAAGGACGGCGACCGCTTCCTTCCACTACTTACCACCACGTTCTTCATCGTTCTCGGCATGAACATCACGGGTATCATCCCAACCCTGAACATCGCGGGTACCTCGGTGATCGGTCTGCCATTGGTTTTGGCTCTAGCCGCTTACGTAACCTTCATTTACGCGGGTATCAAGAAGCACGGCATGGGCTTCTTCAAGAACTCGCTATTCCCAGCTGGTGTTCCAGCGGCGTTCTACCTATTGGTGACTCCAATTGAATTCCTGTCGACCTTCATTCTTCGCCCAGTAACCCTGGCTCTTCGTTTGATGATGAACATGATCGCGGGTCACTTGTTGCTCGTACTTTGTTTCTCAGCAACCCAATTCTTCTTCACCTCGTCGTTGGTGGAGGGAGCCATGCGCCTATTTGGTGCTGGCACATTCCTGTTCGGCTTTGCCTTCACTCTCTTCGAGATCTTGGTGGCATTCCTGCAGGCTTACGTATTTACTCTTCTGACCACGGTCTACATTCAGTTGGCCATGGCGGATGAGCACTAGGAACTGACGACCGTCAGTTTCAAACCACGGAAGGGAAATATCAAGTGGACGTTAACAACATCGCCGCACTATCCGGCAACCTAGCAGTAATCGGCTACGGTCTAGCAGCAGTAGGCCCAGGCATCGGTGTAGGTCTAGTAGTTTCGAAGACCATCGAGTCGATTGCTCGCCAGCCAGAACTTGCAGCTCGTCTGCAGGTAACCATGTGGCTTGGTATTGCATTTACCGAGGCTCTAGCCCTAATCGGTCTAGCAACCCCGTTCATCTTCGCTTAGTAAAGTTACGGAACTCAAACCCATGATCTCAAAGATCGTCGCATCAGCAGAGGCTGCACACAACCCGCTGCTACCTGCGCCTGCCGACCTTTTCTGGTCGTCAGTGGTGTTTGTCATTCTTCTAGCTTTCTTCTGGATCAAGGTTCTTCCTAACTTCAAGAAGACCCTGGACGCCAGAACTGAGGCCATCGAAGGTCGCCTTGCAGAAGCAGAGCGCATTCAGGCTGAAGTTGCGACCAAGACCGCTGACATTGCCAAGGCTCAGGAGAACTCCCGCGCTGAAGCAGCTGCGATTCGCGAACAGGCTCGTGCCGAGGGTGTTGCCATCCTTACCGAGCTAAAGGAGCAGGCAAACGCTGAGGCAGCCCGCATCACCGCGACCGCAAAGCAGCAGATCGAAGCAGAACGTCAGGCAGCACTAGTTTCGCTACGCGCCGAAGTTGGCACACTGGCAATCGACCTCGCATCTCGCGTTGTCGGTGCGAGTCTTGCCAGCGACAAGGTAGCCGGCAAGGTAGTCGACGACTTCCTAGCCGACCTAGAGTCAGCTGACAAGTCAGGCAAGAAGAAGAAGTAATGGCAAGTTCAACTCGACAGGCATTAGCAGCAGCTAAGGAAGCACTTGCTCCTTCGCTTGCTAAAGCCGACCTCAAGTTCGCTGAAGAGATTTTCGCAATTGGTGCAGCCATTGGCTCATCGGTACAGTTGCGCAACATTCTTTCGGACCCTTCCGGAGAGAAGAAGGCGAAAGCCGGCGCTCTGCAGGCCGTATTCGGCAAGGCAGTCTCTAAAGAAGCACTTGAGTTTGCAACCACCCTGTCGGGTTACCGCTGGTCGAAAGGTGGCGACCTAGTCGCCGCCTTCACCCAGTTGGGCGTATTTACCATTGCAGGCATCGTAGCCAAGGGTAAGAAGCTGGAAGAGCTTGAAGGCGAACTATTCGCATTCAACCAGGCACTTGCTTCCGACCGTGAACTACAGTCGGCCTTCTCTTCACGTCAGGCAACCCTAGATGCCAAGCTCGAATTGATCGACACCCTTACCAAGAAGAAGGTCAGCGACGCCGCTGCCATCTTGCTTCGTAACGCGGTCATCAATTCGAAGAACGTGCGCCTAGCGGTCGTCCTAGAAGGATTCATCAAGCAGGTTTCTGCCTACGCTTCGCGCCTGGTTGCCAACGTTACCGTGGCTGCCGAGCTAAGCAAGAGCCAGCTAGAGCGACTACAGGCTTCGCTCACCAAAACTTACGGTCAGGACATCAACCTGAACGTCGCAATCGACCCAAGCATCCTCGGTGGTGTGAAGGTTCAGGTTGCAGGAGAAATCATCGACGGCAGCGTTGTTGCCCGTCTAAACCAAGCCAAGATGCAGCTCGCTTAGAGCCAAATCCGAAGAAAAAGAGGAACACGAGATGGCAGATCTAAAGATTAGCCCGAACGAGATTCGCGATGCCCTGAAGGGTTTCGTCAACTCTTACGAAGCTGACAAAGCCAGTCGCACCGAGGTCGGTCACGTTATCGACGCCGGTGACGGTATTGCTCACGTCGAAGGCCTGCCTGGTGCAATGGCCAACGAGCTATTGAAGTTTGCCGATGGCACTCTAGGTCTAGCTCTAAACCTCGACGAGCGCGAGATCGGTACCGTTGTTCTCGGTAACTTCGAGGGCATCGAAGAAGGTATGGAAGTTCACCGCACCGGTGAAGTTCTTTCGGTACCTGTCGGCGACAAGTTCCTAGGTCGCGTTGTTGACCCACTAGGTCAGCCAATCGATGGTCTAGGCGACATCAAGGCTGAAGGCCGCCGTGCGCTAGAGCTTCAGGCTCCAGGCGTTATGGCCCGTAAGTCGGTTCACGAGCCACTTCAGACCGGTATCAAGGCAATTGACGCCATGATCCCTGTTGGCCGTGGTCAGCGTCAGCTGATCATTGGTGACCGTCAGACCGGTAAGACTGCCATCGCAGTTGACACCATCATCAACCAGAAGGCCAACTGGGCCTCGGGTGACCCAAAGAAGCAGGTTCGCTGCATCTACGTTGCAATCGGTCAGAAGGGTTCGACCATTGCAGCAGTAAAGGGCGCTCTAGAAGAAGCCGGCGCTATGGAGTACACCACCATCGTGGCTTCGCCAGCATCAGACCCAGCAGGTTTCAAGTACCTAGCTCCTTACACCGGTTCGGCCATTGGTCAGCACTGGATGTACGGCGGCAAGCACGTCCTAATCATTTTCGATGACCTATCGAAGCAGGCCGAGGCTTACCGTGCAGTTTCGCTACTTCTTCGCCGCCCACCAGGCCGCGAAGCTTACCCAGGTGACGTTTTCTACCTACACTCCCGTCTACTTGAGCGTTGTGCCAAGCTGAACGACGAGCTAGGTGGCGGTTCGATGACCGGTCTACCAATCATCGAAACCAAGGCAAACGACGTTTCGGCTTACATCCCAACCAACGTGATCTCGATCACCGATGGCCAGATCTTCCTTCAGTCAGACCTGTTCAACTCGAACCAGCGTCCAGCTATCGACGTAGGTATTTCGGTTTCGCGTGTTGGTGGTGCCGCTCAGCTAAAGAGCATTAAGGGTGTTTCAGGTACCTTGAAGCTTGAACTAGCTCAGTACCGCGCACTTGAGGCTTTCGCAATGTTCGCTTCCGACCTAGATGCCGCTTCGCGCCAGCAGCTAGCTCGTGGTGCACGTCTGATGGAACTTCTAAAGCAGCCACAGTACTCGCCATACCCAGTTGAAGAGCAGACCGTTTCGATCTGGGCCGGTACCACTGGCAAGCTAGACGAGGTTCCAGTTGAAGACATCCTTCGTTTCGAGAAGGAACTTCTAGAGCACCTACGTCGCAACACCAAGGTTCTGGACACCATCCGTGAGACCAGCAACCTAACCGACGACACCAAGGCAGAACTTGAGAAGGCTGTAGCAACCTTCAAGAAGTCTTTCCAGGTCACCGGTGGTGCTGCACTGCACACTTCGGCTAAAGAGGATGCTCTAGACGCTAGCGAGATCGATCAGGAAAAGATCGTCAAGCAGAAGCGCAAGAAGTAACTGCAAGAGAAGTAGAGATAGGTAACTAATGGGAGCGCAACTTCGCGTCTATAGGCAGAAAATCAAGTCTGCCCAGACGACTAAGAAGATCACTCGCGCCATGGAGCTGATTTCGGCTTCGCGTATCGCGAAGGCGCAGGCACGCGTGGCTGCTTCGGCACCATACGCACGCGCTGTGACCCGTGCGGTTTCTGCTGTTGCAACCTACTCGAACATCGACCACCCACTAACCACCGAGCCTGCCAAAATTGAGCGCGCCGCGGTTGTTATCTTCACCTCAGACCGTGGTCTGGCCGGTGCTTTCTCTTCAAACGTTTTGAAGGAAGCCGAAGCGCTAACCACTCGTCTTCGTGAAGAGGGCAAGGATGTCGCTTACTTCCTAGTAGGACGCAAGGCTGTTAGCAACTTCGGTTTCCGTCGTCGCGAGAGCGAGAAGCAGTGGATTGGTGGCACCGACCTACCTGAGGTCGACACCGCCAAGGAAATTGCCGACACCGTCCTGGAATACTTTGGCCGCGATGCTTCCGAGGGTGGCGTGGACGAAATCCACGTGATCTTCAACAAGTTCGTTTCGATGATCAGCCAGGAACCAGAAACCATTCGCCTACTACCTCTCGAGGTTGTTGAAGGGGAAGAGGCGCCTGCCGCCGACGAAGTTTTCCCGCTTTACGAATTCGAGCCAGACGCCAGCAAGGTGCTAGACGCCCTGCTTCCTGTCTACATCGAAAGCAAGATCTTCAACGCCATGCTGCAGTCGGCTGCTTCTGAGCACGCTGCCCGTCAGAAGGCAATGAAGTCGGCAACCGACAACGCCGACAAGCTAATCAAGAACTACACCCGACTATCGAACCAGGCTCGTCAGTCGGAGATTACCCAACAGATTTCCGAAATCGTTGGTGGCGCGGATGCCCTTGCCACCGTCGAAGAAGATTAAGAGAAAGAAAGAGACATGGCCGAGACTAAGAAGAAGTCAGCTAAGAGCACCGGAGTGGGCCGCATCGCCCGCGTAAACGGTCCGGTTGTTGACATCGAGTTCCCGCACGATGCCATCCCAGAGATTTACAACGCTCTGACCACTGTCATCGACCTGAACGGCGAGAAGACCACTCTGACCCTTGAGGTTGCTCAGCACCTTGGCGACGACCTAGTTCGCGCTATCGCACTGAAGCCTACCGACGGTCTAGTCCGTGGCGGCGAAGTAGCCGACACCGGTGCTCCTATCTCGGTTCCTGTTGGTGATGTCACCAAGGGTAAGGTTTTCAACGTCGTTGGTGAAATTCTGAACGGCAAGCCTGGCGACAAGGTTGAGGTCAAGGAAACCTGGCCAATTCACCGTCAGCCTCCAGCCTTCGACCAGCTTGAGTCGAAGACCCAGATGTTCGAGACCGGTATTAAGTCGATCGACCTTCTAACCCCTTATGTTCAGGGTGGAAAGATTGGTCTATTCGGTGGTGCCGGTGTTGGTAAGACCGTTCTAATCCAGGAAATGATCTACCGTGTGGCAGAAGACCACGACGGTGTGTCAGTGTTCGCTGGTGTTGGTGAGCGTACCCGTGAAGGTAACGACCTTATCGACGAAATGACCGAGTCGGGCGTTATCGACAAGACCGCTCTCGTGTTCGGTCAGATGGATGAGCCACCAGGCACCCGTCTTCGTGTAGCTCTTTCGGCTCTAACCATGGCGGAGTACTTCCGCGATGTTCAGAAGCAGGACGTTCTGTTGTTCATCGACAATATCTTCCGCTTCACCCAGGCCGGTTCCGAGGTTTCGACCCTTCTAGGTCGTATGCCTTCGGCCGTAGGTTACCAGCCAAACTTGGCCGATGAGATGGGTCTCCTTCAGGAGCGCATCACCTCGACCCGTGGTCACTCGATTACTTCGCTTCAGGCAATTTACGTGCCTGCCGACGACTACACCGACCCAGCCCCAGCAACCACCTTCGCTCACTTGGACGCAACCACCGAGCTAAGCCGTGAAATTGCTTCGAAGGGTCTGTACCCAGCTATCGATCCTCTAACCTCGACCTCGCGTATCTTGGACCCTCGCTACATTGCAGCGGACCACTACGAGACCGCGACCCGCGTCAAGGCCATCCTGCAGAAGAACAAGGAACTTCAGGAAATCATCGCCATCCTTGGTGTTGAAGAACTTTCTGAAGAAGACAAGGTCACCGTATCGCGTGCCCGTCGCATCCAGCAGTTCCTATCGCAGAACACCTACATGGCTGAGAAGTTCACCGGTGTTAAGGGTTCGACCGTTCCTCTAAAGGACACCATCGAAGGCTTCAAGGCCATCGCTGACGGTGACCTTGACCACATCGCAGAGCAGGCCTTCTTCAACGTTGGTGGTCTAGACATGGTTATGGAAAACTGGGACCGCATCCAGAAGGAAACCGGTAAGTAATAATGTCGGACAACACTCTTCGCGTCGAGCTGGTAGCAGCCGATAAAGCCGTATGGGCTGGTGAGGCCAAGCAGGTCGTCGCTAAGACCGTTGAAGGTGAAATCGGTCTGCTTGCAGGTCACGAGCCTATGCTCGCGATCCTCTCGAGCGGTGAAGTTCGCATTACCCTTGCCGACGGCGACAAGCTAACCGCTAACGCCGAAGACGGTTTCCTTTCGGTCGAGCACAACGTTGTTACCATCGTTGCTCGTCACGCCGAACTGGTCTAACAAAAATCAAATAAAGAAACCCCGGTCATTTTGACTGGGGTTTCTTTTTATCTCGAGCCGGCAGGCTTCCACTTCACATCGCCGCCGTGCGAAAGGTTGGCGACTCGCGCCAACACAAACAAAAGATCCGACAAGCGGTTTAGATAGACCGCACAAACCAGCGAGACATCTGAGTGCAACGAGTGCGCGTGCCATACCGCTCGCTCGGCTCGGCGAACCACAGTACGAGCCAGATGCAGCCCTGCTGCCAGCCCAGACCCACCCGGGATGATGAACGAATCAAGAGTGGGCAAAGAAGCGTTGTATTTGTCGATGGCCGTCTCAAGGTCGGTCACCCAAGCATCTGAGACTCGAAGCCCACCAGAACCCGGCGTAGCCAAGTCGGCACCAATGTCGAACAGGTCATTCTGAATTCGAGCCAGTAGGGATAGAAGTTCGGGGGAGAACTCACCATGTGCAAGGGAAACGGCAACACCTAGTGCAGAGTTGGCTTCATCCACATCGGCATATGCCTCAATGCGAGGGTCAGTCTTGGCAACGCGAGAGTTATCCCCGAGTGCGGTGAAACCTTCATCGCCGGTTTTCGTATAGATCTTGGTGAGTCGAACCATCTCTCAAGTTTAGGCTTGTTACATGTTGTTCCTGCTGCCCCCATCCGAGTGCAAAGTCGAGGGTGGTTCGCCGCTCTCAATCGACATGGTTGCCCTAACCTTTGGTGGCATGCAACCTGCACGAGACCTCGTCTATGAAAAACTCGTTGATTACTCGAAGCACGCAGAAGCCAAGACCAAGATGCGTGCCGAACACCTGGCTCAAAATCTTGAGGTTCAAAACAGCCCGATTATGCCGGCCATCGATCGTTACTCGGGGACGCTCTACGACGCACTGCAAGGGCGCGGGCTAAAGGGCACACCAACCGAGTTCAACACACTGACTCCAGCCGAACGTGACCGCGCCAAGGAAAGCCTGTTCATTCAGTCGGCACTGTTCGGCTTAATTCCTGCCACTAACTTGATTCCGAACTACCGCTTTTCAGCTGGCACTAAGATTCCTGGCTTCGACCTCAAGAAGCACTGGTCTGAAGCGCACAGCATCATCTGGAAGCGCCTTGACGGGCAACAGATCATCGATCTGCGCTCAAAGGCCTACGCCGATCTGGCTCCGATTCCGGAACACTTTGATTACCTAACAGTTGAAGTCTTTGACATCAATTCGGGCAAAGCCATGAACCACTTCAACAAGAAGGCAAAGGGTCAGTTCGTTCGCGCCTACCTGCAAGGCGCCGACACTATTCCAGCTATGGCCAAGGCTGCAGGTTTGAAATTCGAGCTTGAGGGCAAGACCCTAATGCTCTTTACCGACCAGAAATAAAACAGTTTTCGTCGTGGTCGTTGATCACTCCGATTGCCTGCATCATGGCGTGCATGGTGGTTGGGCCTACGAAGTTGAAGCCAAGCTTGCGCAATTCTTTGGAAAGCGCAGTTGATTCCGGGGAAACGGTTAGCCCACGACGGTCCTCGGTTGGGGAATGCTTAGAGATTAGTTCTTCGAGCGAGAGTTCTTTCTCAAGAATCACCCGGGCATTGTTGATTACCGCCTCGATCTTGCCGCGATGACGGATGATTCCTTCGAATTGGAGCAATCGCTCAACATCCCGGTCGGCCATCGAGGCGACTTTCGTAATTTGGAAACCGTGGAAGGCCTCGCGAAAGCCCTCGCGACGTTTCAGGATGGTTAGCCAGCTCAAGCCCGCTTGGAATCCTTCGAGGCTGATTCGTTCGAATAGTGCGTCTTCGCCGGTGATTGGCTTGCCCCACTCGGTGTCGTGGTATTCGATGTAGATGGCGTCGGAGGTAACCCAGGCGCAGCGTGTGTATTCATCCATAAGAAACAAGTATCGTGTGGGTGCCTTAGATTTTTAAGGCATGAAGCACCCACACGATACGCTTTAGTATTTTTGCGGCTGTGCCAGGATGCCCGTGTCGATTATTGGTCTAAAGGTTTTGATGACTTTTCCATCCAATGTGTAGAACGTAACTTTGGCGTGATGACGTTCAACACCATAGATTAGAGCCTCTTTGGTTGGTTTTGTCGCCATGAAAAGTTGCACTTTTTGATTGGCTTTTAGTTCAATCGATTGGTTGGTCATGACTTGCTTCACTGACTCGAAAAATTTGGAATCATGAGGTAGTTCAGATCCAAAAATTCTAAAGTCTGACTGATTATCGCCAAAAGTTGCAACCCCTTCCGCATAGACATATGCACCAGTTGGGTCCTCAATTGGTTCTATTCGCATTTCGCTTGGTACATCACAAACATAGATTCCGTACCCCAGGTATTGGGTCTCATTTACTTTCCAGGCCAAGGCAGTTCCAACCAGAGGAGAATGCTGAGTTAGTAATTCACAAGAACCGATTGGTGGGGTTGAAGTACTGCAACCAGATGTGAATGCAGAAATTAGCAGTGCACAAGCAATCGAAGAAAAAGCAACCTTTTTGTTTCTCAATCCACGCATGTCGAACTCCAGTTTGTTTTTGCAGGGTAGATGTCGATGATGCGACAGAAGTTGGATGAGCTACTTGCTGCCAGGGGCAGATAAGCCACTAAGCCAGTTGTTGTGGTGCTGGTGCAATTGGCGTTGTCTTGAACTTCGGTAAAGGTCACCTTGTCGCTTCTGTGCAGAACCATCAATTGCGCGTAAACGGCTGGGATGTTGTAACTCCAGTTCCAGTTAGCTGTTACTGAGGATGGGTTGGCGTAAGTTCCCGCGCCATAAGTGGCATTAGCAGCAGCAACTAAGTCGGCGTTAGAAATCGCTACGCTGCCTGAATAACCAATCGAAGTGACATACGTGCGTGTACCAAGAAACGGAATACTCAAAGGTCCGGTTACAAAACCAGTGGCTTCGTCTGTTGGGGCCCAACCTGTGGATCTACTTGTGATTGTGTAACTTGCGGTAATTGGACAGGCAGTTAGGCCTGTCTTAGCGTTATGTGCCTCGGCTGGAGATATCTGCGTGAGGGCTAGTAACGACGCAAGTCCAATTAGCGATATTTTTTTTACTTTAAGCATTGAAGCCTACTTTCCTAAGGTTGACTGGTGTCAACAGTAGGATATTACTTACAAATATCTACATATTTCTACTTAGAAAATACATTTGTAATATTTTTTCCGAACGAGTTACGTTTTGAATACCAGGAAAAAGCTTGCAGGGCCAACTCTGTCTCCCGCCAAAGCAGTGCGAGGTTAATTTGTCGCTCTCCCAACAATTTGAGATATGCAGTTGGCGCTAGTTGACTGATTGCATTTATCGATGTCGCTAGGTCTTGCCGGTCGAAGGAGTTTGGATTGATGGCCACTTTTTGCTCACAAATGAGTAGGTGCAACAACGGTAAGTCCACCGGCGCCACATCGTTTCCATCTAGAATCTTGGTAGCCAGTGCAAGAGCATCCTTGGGGCGGTCCAATTTGGCTAGTAATTCGACTTTTTGAATCTCAAGTGCAACGATTTGCGCCGATTTGGGTGAGACAGTCGCAAGTTTCTTGAGGTTAGTATCAATAATTTCTAATCCAGCAAGAAGTTCCTGGTTCGAGACTTCCGTTGAGTAGATCAAACAATTCAACATCAAATTAGTGAGTCTATTCTTTGGGGCGGGGTCTGTTTCATTGTCTAGGTATCCTCTTGCTCGCTCAGATAGAGACAAGGCGCTGAGGTACTCACCCTTATTGAATTGGGAAGCAGCTTCGGACCAAAGGAGTCTTGCTTGTGTGAAGTCAGCCAAAGGTTTCTGTGCCGCATTTCTTGCATCATAAAGGATTCTGAATGCGGATCCGTGCTCACCAAGTTCTGAGAGCTTCGCAGCGTAAGCGCAACAAATAAGGACGTATAGGTTGCTTTTTTCCGTTCGGTTTGTGGCGTCCAAAATGGCTCCCAAACGGTGAACTGCCTCCCATTGATTTCCAATTAGTGTCGAATAAGTAGACAGCGCATTTACAAATTCCCAGACATCAGAAGGGTCCTCCTGTGCGATGTCTCGCATCGCCAATCTCTCGAGCGTCGAGAATGCACTGAGGATATTTCCTCTTTCCGCCTCTACCCGCGCTTGCAGGAGTTGTAACGCCAAGCTTTGACGGAGTTCGGAACTTAAATCAGAGACTCGTGAATCAAATTGATCTAAGTCGCCAAGTGACACCATTGATGTCAGAAGTTCGAGTTCGGCTCTTTCAGAAACACCCAGGGAGCGTCTTGTAAATCCAACTATTTCTGAAATGTGGACTCCTAAAACCTCTGCAATCCGCTCTAGTGCCTTAGGTGAGGGATTCCTCAAACCCTTTTCGATTAGGGACAAATAGCCATTACTTATGTTTGGCCCAACGAAATCGGATTGACGCAGATTACGTTCTTTTCTGAGTTGTCGAATTCGAAGCCCAATGCTCTGTGTCAAATAAACACACACTCCCTGTAAAAATATGTAAGTATTTCTATACTTTCATGTTGATTGGGGAATTATGAAGAAAATCGCGTGTGTTCTGCTCATCGCTTCTCTGATGGGAACTTTCGGACTTGCAGGTCCGGCCATTGCGGCAACCAAAACAATTCAGACTGGTAGAACTGGTGGCGGAAGCGGTTGCTGTTAACTTAGCCAGGCGCTAATCTCTGGTGGCAATGCCTTCGAGGGCAAGCAGCCAGCGCTTGGTTGGGATTCCATCGCCACCCGAGTAACCGGTGATCTTGCCGCTTGCTCCGAGCACTCTGTGGCAACCAACCGCGAGAGGAACCGGGTTTGAACCAACGGCTCCGCCCACTGCTCGAACCGCTTTGGGGTTTCCAATGTTCTCGGCAATCTCGGCATAGGTGGTTACTTCGCCGAAGCCAACCTTGGCGATTTCGTTCCAGACCGACTTCTGGAATTCGGTGCCGTTCAGTTCAACTGGGAAGTTGAGGTCTTTAGTCTTGCCCTTGAAATAGTCCTGCAACTGCTTCTTGGCGTCGTTTAGTACCGAAGCCTTGCCAAAGTCGGGGGTGATGTCGCTGCCCATGGTTAGGCAGACAACCTTGTTGTCGTTCGAGAACAAGGTGACCGCACCAACCGGTGAGTCGAAGGTAAGTTTGGCGTCGTGGCTTGGAATGTTCATTGGGTTAGCGTAATTGATTTTGGCCATGGTTCGGATTCGGATTTCTAGTTGAGGATAAGTAAACCGTAGCTGAGTAGGCTCGCGAAGACGCACCAGCCAAAATAGGGAGCCAGGAGGATGCCCGCCTTCTTTACCGTTAGGTGAAAGAGGCACATGGTTACAAAAACTGCTATTGCTAGGGCAACCCCAATGATGAAGCCTGGTAGTAGTAGTTTGGCGCCGAAGAAGACCGGTGACCAAATGGTGTTGAGGGTTAGCTGGATGGCGTAAGCCCAGAGCGCTGCCTTGCGGTATTTGCCAGGGGTTTTGTAGACCCACCAAGCGGCGATGGCCATGGTGGTGTACCAAATGGTCCAGGCTGGTCCGAAGGCCCAGTTTGTGGGAGTGAACCAGGGTTTATTGGCGTCTTGGTACCAACCCTCTATGGCGTTTAGGGTGCCGAGTGAGCCGAGACCTGCCGCCAAATAGGAAAGCCCCAGCGAAATCGCTAGGGCTCCCTTGGATTTGATCACTTGACGATGTCCCAAGCCTTCGTGAGGGTTTCTCTCACGTTGGCTTCCATCATGTCGAAGTCGGCTTGGTCCGCGGTTAGTGGCGGTGCCAACTGAACCACAGGGTCTCCACGGTCGTCGGCACGGCAGTAGAGGCCCTTGTTATAGAGGTCCTTGGTGATGAAGCCGCGAAGAAGCTTCTCGATCTCTTCGAGGTCGAAACGTTGCTTGGTGGCTTTGTCTTTGACGAGTTCGATGGCGTAGAAGTAGCCGGTTCCGCGAACGTCGCCAACGATGTCGAGATCGTTTAGCTTGTCCAGGGTCTTCTTGAAGCCCGATTCATTTGCTTGAACGTGGTTGATGAGGTCTAGGTCTTCGTAGAGATCTAGGTTCTCGATGGCCACGGCACAAGCGGCAGGAGATGCGGCGAAGGTGTAGCCGTGAGGGAAGATGGTGGTTCCCTTGGTGAACGGCTCGTAGAACTTCTCCTTGATCATGAGGGCACCGAGCGGCAACACCGAGTTGGTGATGGCCTTCGCGCAAACCAGCATGTCTGGTTCGAATTCGTATTTCTCGCTGGCGAACATGGTTCCGGTGCGACCGAAGCCGTCGATGGTTTCATCGGCAACCAAGATCACGTCGTACTTGTCGCAAATTTCTCTCACGCGCTTGAAGTATGACTTGTGGGAGGTGTAGGCGCCACCAGAGTTCTGAACTGGCTCAAGGAAGAACGCTGCGACGGTGTCTGGGTCTTCCATGATGATCATTTCTTCAACGCGGTTCGCGGCCCAAAGTCCGAACTCTTCCTCGTTGGCGAAGTCGTCTTTGGCACGGTACCAGTTGGTGTTTGGTACGCGGAAAGTACTTGGAACCAGAGGCTCGAAGGCCTTCTTCATGTTCGGGATACCGGTAAGGCTTAGAGCACCGTGGCTGGTGCCGTGGTACGCAGTCTTGCGAGTGAGAACCTTGTGCTTCATAGGCTTACCGATGAGCTTGAAGTACTGCTTGGCAAGCTTCCAGGCAGTTTCGTTCGCCTCGCCACCACCGGTGGTGAAGAACACACGCTCAAGACCATTAGGTGCATAGGAAAGCAGGCGCTCGCCGAGTTCGATGGCTGGTGGGTGAGCGAAACTCCAAAGTGGCACGAAGTCCATCTGCATCAGCTGCTTCTTGGCAGCCTCGGCGAGGCGCTCGTGACCGTGACCGGCGTTTACCGAGAAGAGTCCCGATAGGCCGTCGAAGAGTTTGTTGCCGTGCTGGTCCCAGATGTACTTGCCCTCGGCTTTGGTGATGATTGGGATCGAACCACCGTCGTAGAGCGAAGTGCGAGTGAAGTGAGGCCAGAGGTGTTCGCGGGCACCGTGTTCCAGCTGTTCGGTAGTTAGCGGCTGGCCGGCTTTGCGGGCGTCCGTCATTGGAGTTGGTCGCTTAGACATAAAGTCATTCTGGCAGATTTGGCCGAGATAAGTGATTAGCATCTAAGTAAGTGCCAATCAAAGGAGATAAATCAAATGGCAACGCGCAAGTTGACAAACATTATCAACGGCAAGGCTGTGGCGCCGAAGTCGGGCAAATACAGCGACGTAATCAACCCAGCAACCGGCAAGGTTTACGCTGAAGCCCCAATTTCGAATGCTGCGGATGTGAACGCGGCTTTCAAGGCAGCCGAAACGGCTTTTCCAATCTGGAGCAACTTCACTCCATCGCAGCGTCAGTTGGCGCTTCTAAAGATCGCCGACGAGCTTGAGAAGAACGCCAAGGCTTTTGCCAAGGCTGAGTCTGAGAACTGTGGCAAGCCAATTGCAACTTTGATTGAATACGAGATCATGCCTTCGGTAGACCAGATCCGTTTTATGGCGGGTGCTGCCAGAAACCTCGAGGGCAAGGCAACCGGCGAGTACACCGCGGACCACACCTCGTCGATTCGTCGTGAGCCAATCGGTGTCATCGGCCAGGTCACTCCTTGGAACTACCCGCTAAACATGGCGGTTTGGAAGTTTGCTCCAGCTCTGGCTGCGGGTAACACCATCGTCCTAAAGCCTTCGGACACCACCCCGGTTTCCACGATCATGTTGGCCGAGCTTGCCAACAAGTTCTTGCCTAAGGGTGTGTTCAACGTGGTCACCGGTGACCGCGAGACCGGCCGCATGCTGGTTGAGCACCCAACCCCACAGATGGTTTCGATTACCGGTTCGGTTCGTGCCGGTATGGAAGTTGCCAAGAGTGCAGCTGCCGATGTGAAGCGTGTACACCTTGAGCTCGGTGGTAAGGCTCCGGTTATCGTGTTTGCCGACGCCGACCTGAAGAAGGCTGCTGCTGGAATCGCCGGTGCTGGTTTCTTCAACGCCGGTCAGGACTGCACCGCGGCCACCCGCGTGCTCGTTCACGAGTCAGTTGCTGAAGCGTTTACCAAGGAATTGGTTAAGGCTGTAAAAGCCGATGCCAAGGTTGGTGACCCGAAAGACAAAGACACCTACGTAGGCCCAGTCAACAACGCCAGCCAGCTCGAGCGCGTCCTCGGTTTCATCGCTCGCACTCCAAAGCACGCCAAGATCGAAGTTGGTGGCAAGCAGGTCAAGCGTGATGGTTACTACATCCAGCCAACCGTCATCTCGGGTCTAAAGCAGAACGACGAACACATCCAGAGCGAAATCTTTGGCCCAGTGGTAACCGTTCAGACTTTCAAGACCGATGACGAAGCCATGAAGAACGCCAACGACGTGCAGTACGGCTTGGCCAGTTCGGTCTGGACCAAAGACCACACCCGTGCCATGCGTTTCTCAAAGGGACTCAACTTCGGTTGTGTCTGGATCAACACCCACATCCCGTTGGCAGCTGAAATGCCTCACGGTGGTTTCCGTCACTCTGGTTACGGTAAGGACCTTTCGGCCTACGGCTTCGAGGACTACACCCGTATCAAGCACGTGATGAGCTACATCGGCGACTAATCCACAGATTATCGGAAGCGGGTTCGTAAGGCCCCTGGTTTCGGCCAGAATGCCTTATGAGCCCGCTTTGGTATTTGCCGTCTGTCGTCTTGGGGCTTTTCTACGCGCTCAGCAACGGTAATTGGTTCATGTTGGCTTCATCTCTGGCGACATTCGCCCTAACATTCGTTCTAGGACGTCGTGCAGCGACAATTCCCGAAGGGGAGTTGCGAATCGTCGGCAATCGGGTTTGGCTGGGCGATAAACGCCTTCCAAAACGTCAACTCTTTTGGTCAAAGCGGCTCAACAGTCACGTGTTCGAGAAATTTGCACAGAATCGTAAACCGTCCGGGGATTTGGTTCGAGCACTAACTAGCTCGGGTTGGTTTCTGGGGGAGCGAAACTCTTTTCTGGTGGGAGTTGATCGAGCGTTCAACATTTCGGAAGGGGCCGGTCACCTCTTGGTGATTGGCCCAACTGGTTCCGGCAAGAGTGAACTGATTCATTTGGCTCTAGCCAGTCTGGATCCTAAAGTTCAGGTGGCGCTCGCCGATTACAAGGGTGGCGCGGTTTTGACCGAAGCGTCGCCAGCCTTATCAACCAGCGACCTAGAAACCCCCGCGGCGCAGGCCTCGTTCTGGCAAGGTCTACTCGATGAACTGGTTCGTCGAGAACTACTACTCAGGGCTCAGGGTTTTGCGGCATGGGAACAGTCAGAGCGGCAAGGTGGTGACCAAGAGCGGTTATTGGTGGTTGTTGATGAACTTGTGGCTGCAATTCGGGGTTCTGTTTTGGCAAGTGAGACCGTCATCAAGATCGCTACCAAAGGCCGCTCACTCGGGGTTCACTTGCTGGTCACATCGCAGTCGTTGGTTGGTATTCCCCGCGAGGTTCTGATCAACCTGCGCTCGCGGTTGGCTCTGAGTGGGGTAGACGAAGTTGAACTCTTACAAATGGGCTGCAAGGAGAAGTTTTCACCAAGCGGAGAGCAAACGAAAGCCGCCATGCTGTTGCATGACGGCCAAACGTTTAGAACTCAGGTTCCCCTGGGAGCTAGGCGAGTACCTCGGCAAGTGGCTTGAAAGCCATTCCGTGGGCAACCGCAACCGGTTCGCTGGTTAGTTCGCCGTCGTGGGTGTTAAGGCCTAGTGCCAGCGAACCATCGGCCTGTAGCGCCTGCTTCCAGCCGTTGTTGGCTAGTGAGCGCGCGTAAGGCATGGTTGCGTTGGTTAGCGCGTAGGTAGAGGTGTGAGGCACCGCACCAGGCATGTTTGCCACGCAGTAGAAGATGGTGTCGTGCACCTTGAAGGTTGGTTCGGCGTGAGTGGTTGGCTTCGAGTCTGCGAAGCAGCCGCCCTGGTCGATGGCGATGTCCACTAGAACTGAACCAGGCTTCATGCTCTTCACGTGTTCGTTGGTAACAAGCTTTGGAGCCTTTGCTCCAGGAATCAGTACCGAACCGATGACTAGGTCGGCGTCCGAAAGTGCTCGCTTGATCTCAAAAGCATTCGAGGCGATGGTGCGTACGCGACCTGCGTAGTGGTGGTCAAGTTCACGAAGACGGTTGATGTTGGTGTCCATAACGGTTACTTCGGCACCAGCGCCAACTGCCATGGCCACAGCGTTGGTTCCAGCTACACCACCACCAAGTACAACTACCTTGGCTGGGCGAGTTCCAGGAACACCGCCGAGCAGCATTCCGCTTCCGCCGTTGTGGCGCATCAGGGTTTCGGCACCAACCTGAATCGACAGGCGACCAGCAACCTCACTCATCGGAGCCAGTAGTGGAAGCTGGCGGCTTGGAAGCTGAACGGTTTCGTAGGCGATTGCGGTTACCTTCTTCTCAACCAACTGCTTGGTTAGTTCAAGGTCGGCGGCAAGGTGAAGGTAGGTGAAAAGAACCAGACCTTCACGAAGGAAACCGTATTCGCTGGCGATCGGTTCCTTTACCTTCATCACCATGTCACCGGCTGCCCAAGTGGTGGCGGCGTCTGGAAGGATCGTTGCTCCAGCGTCTTGGTATTCGAGGTCAGAAATGCTCGAACCGTTTCCTGCTCCAGCCTGCACAAATACCTCGTGTCCGGCTACTACAAGTTCGTGAACTCCAGCCGGGGTGATGGCTACGCGAAATTCGTTGTTCTTAACTTCGGATGGAACCGAGATGCGCATTTTGCTCCTTTTGACGGCTCCTTCGCCGTTCAACAAATAAACGATACCCGATAGAAACGGGGAAAAAGAATTGAGGTTTTTTGTTATTAGGGGGCGAATGTTTGTGGCAGTATTTGATTTGATACGTCGCTAGACGAATCTTTTGGTTGTTGTTTGGACAGTGATGTCCGTTCGATGTAAAGGGGCCCAGATTGACTGAGCAGCTTCAAACTCCAAGTGCCGCACAATTCACCCGTCGCGCCGTTGTCGGTGGCGCAGGTGCCCTAGGTGTGGCAGCCCTACTAGCCGCTTGTTCGCCTGGTGGCGCCAAGAAGGCTTTGACCGCAGCAAAGGATGTCTCGGAAACCGAGAAGACCCTGATCTGGGACAACTGGCCTTACTACATGGACGGCGAGGATGGCTCGTTCCCAACTCTGAAGGCGTTCGAGAAGGCAAGTGGCATCAAGGTCACCTACAACATCAACGTTGACGACAACAACACCTACTTCGCTCGAATCAAGAACCAGCTTGCTGCTGGAACCGACACCGGTGCCGACACTTTCTGTCTAACCGACTGGATGGTTTCTCGCCTGATTGACAACGGCTACGTTCAGGATCTGAACTACGACAACATGCCGAACGTCACCGCTAACCTAAACCCAGCGTTCAAGACCACCTTCGGTGCCTTCGACGAGGGTCGCAAGAACTCGCTTCCGTGGAAGGGCATCATCGCCGCGATCGGTTACCACAAGGCGAACTACAAGAAGTTAACTGGCAAGGACGCTCCTGAGAAGCTTGAGGACCTTTGGGCTCCAGAGCTAAAGGGTCGCGTTGAGGTTCTTTCCGAAATGCGCGACACCCTCGGAATCATGATGATGGGTGCCGGTGTTGACATCTCGAAGTTCACTTCGGAGGAGTTCTACGCAGCGCTAGACCTTTTCACCGAGAAGGTTTCTTCCGGCCACATTCGTTCGATTAAGGGCAACTCTTACGTCGATGACTATAAGTCGGGCGACGCCGTTGCCGGTATCGTCTGGGCCGGCGACCTGGTTGGCGCCAACCTTGAACTTGGAAGCGAAGACCTAGGCGTTGTGCTTCTTGAATCTGGCTCAACCTTCGCCTGCGACAACTTCGTAGTTCCAATGGGTTCGGCTCACAAGAAGAACGTTGAAGCTGCCATCGACTACTACTTCACCCCTGAGGTTGCTGCCAAGTTGGCTCTTGCCGGCGTTTACTACGTAACCCCAGTCATGGGCGCTCGCGAAATCGTGATCAAAGAAAACCCTGCTCTGGCAAACAACGAACTGATTTTCCCTTCGGATGAAATCTTCGCCACCAAGCTAAAGCAGTTCCGTCCGTTGACCGCTAAGGAAGACAACGAGTTCTCGAAGGCTTGGTCCAAGGCTTCTAACGGAGTTGTGTAATTGGCCATCGACTTCAAGCCTTCTGGCGCCGATCTCGAACTAATTGACGTACGCAAGGAATTCCCTGGATTCACTGCGCTTGAAGACATGGATCTTCACATCCCTGCCGGAGAGTTCTTCGCTCTACTAGGCCCATCGGGTTGTGGCAAGACCACCACGCTTCGCATCGTTGCCGGTCTTGAGCAGCAGACCACCGGTCAGGTGCTCATCGGCGGCAAGGACGTTTCCGGCACGAAGCCTCACGAGCGTCCGGTCAACACCGTTTTCCAAAGCTACGCCCTGTTCCCGCACATGACCATTCTTGAGAATGTGGCATTCGGTTTGCGTCAGCGCAAGATCGAAGACCCACTGAAGAAAGCTATGGACGCACTGAACCTAGTTGAGCTTGGCTATGCAGCCGAGCGTCGCCCGCAGCAACTTTCGGGTGGTCAGCAGCAGCGTGTTGCTCTGGCTCGCGCACTGGTCAACCGCCCAGCGCTTCTCCTTCTTGACGAGCCGCTAGGCGCACTTGACCTCAAGCTTCGTCGCCAGATGCAGATCGAACTGAAGGCCATCCAGATGGAAGTTGGCCTAACCTTCCTTCACGTAACCCACGACCAGGAAGAAGCCATGGACATGGCCGACACCGTTGCGGTTATGAACAAGGGACGCATCGAGCAGATGGGTGCTCCTGAAGCCCTCTACGACCGCCCTAAGACCGCTTTCGTTTCGAAGTTCTTGGGTCAGTCGAACCTGTTCGTTGGTTCGGTCGTTGATTCGAATGCTAACTCGATCAGTATCGAAGTAGGTGGACACAAGATCACCGCTCCGAAGGATCGCGCCGAGAAGCACACGGGCAAGGTAGCCATCGGTGTTCGCCCTGAGAAGGCAACCTTCCACCGCGAAAAGCCAAAGCTTGGCGCAGACCACGTGCTAGTAGGCCCAGGTGAAATCATCGACATCCGTTTCACCGGTGTGAGCAACCAGTACCTAATTGCCATTCCAAATGTTGGCGAAGTTACCGTGTTTGCTCAAAACGTTGGTGTCAGCCCGGTTATCGAACTCGGCGAACACGTTTGGGTTTCTTGGAAGGTTGAGCACTCGTTTGGGCTCTCCGACCTTCCAGACGGCACCGAAGACGAGTAGTCATGGCGTTCGCGGCATTCGGTTCCAGTAACGCAACGGAACACAAGTCACCAACTAAGTCGAGCAGAATCGTCCTAGCTTTGCTCATGCCTGGTTTGGTTTACCTTGGCCTGTTCTTCTTCACTCCGCTGTTTTCGCTGGTAGTCACCTCGCTTGAAGTTCCTGCGGAGAGCGGCGGTATTGGCGAATACCAGTACGGTTTCGCTTGGGAGAACTATGTAACCGTGGTTACCACGTACATGCCGCAGATTCTTCGTTCGTTCATGTACGCCAGTGTGGCCACCATCATCGCTCTGTTGATTAGTTACCCGCTTGCCTACTTCATCGGTGTGAAGCTCCGCACTCGTCCGATGCTTCAGCGTTTGATGCTGGTTTTGGTTATTGCCCCGTTCTTCATTTCGTTCCTACTTCGCACCATCGCTTGGAAGCAGATTTTCTCGGACGGCGGTGCGCTGATGCAGTTTGTCTACAGCACCGGTGCCATGGATAAGTCTCAGCACTTCCTAGGTACCGATGCCGCGGTTATTTTCGGTCTGACCTACAACTTCATTCCATTCATGACCTTGCCGCTCTACACAACCTTGGAGCGCTTCGACATTCGCCTGCTTGAGGCCGGCTCCGACCTCTACGCCAGCCCAGCCAAAGTGTTCCGCAAGGTCACCCTGCCAATCTCGATGCCTGGAATCATCTCGGGAACCCTTTTGGTGTTTATTCCAATCGCCGGCGACTACGTGAATGCCGGGCAAAACTTCCTCGGATCTTCCAAGACCTCGATGATTGGTACCATCGTGGACACCGAGTTCCTTCAGACTCAGGATTACCCAATCGCCTCGGCACTTAGCGTGATGCTCATGGCCGTGATTGTGGCGCTGGTGTCGCTCTACGTGCGTAGCTCGGGAACGGATGACCTACTGTGAAGCGTTTCTCTCTCGGCAAGCTCACCCTGCCTGCGTACTCGTTCTTGGCGATGGCTTTCATGCTCATCCCAATCGTCTACACAATCGTTTTCTCGTTCAACGATTCCAAGCAGCGCACCAACACTCAGTGGCAGGGATTCACCTTCGACAAGTGGCTTGGCGTTTGCAATAAGCCCGACGTTTGCCAGGCTCTTGGTAACTCGATCTTCATCGGTGTGGTTTCCACTCTGATTGCAACCATCCTTGGTACCGCACTGGCCATCGGTCTGGTTCGCTACAAGTTCCGCGCACGTTCGCTGGTCAACTTGGCGCTATTCCTACCGATGGCAACCCCTGAAGTTGTGCTCGGTGCCGGTCTGGCCGGCCTGTTCTTCAACGCCGGTGTTGGTGCTGGAATGCCGACCGTAATCATTGCTCACGTGGTCTTCTGCCTCTCGTTCGTTGTGGTCACCGTAAAGGCTCGCGTTCAGACCCTAGACCCTGTGCTTGAAGAAGCCGGCCGCGATCTCTACGCCAACCCAACCCAGGTGTTCTGGAAGATTACCTTCCCGCTGCTACTACCGGGCATCATCTCGGCAGCCCTGCTGTCTTTCTCGCTCAGCTTCGACGACTTCATCATCACCTACTTCAACTCAGGCTCGGTAGAAACCTTCCCGAAGTACGTCTACGTTGCTGCAGCCCGTGGTGTACCAGCCGAAGCCAACGTAATCGCCTCGGCCGTGTTCATCGCCGCCATCCTGATTGTGGTTGGCACTCAGATCAACGGCGCCATCAAGCGCAAGCGTCTGCTCAAGAAGTAAAAACTTAGGTAAGAGTAGAGGCCCGCCGGAAAACCGACGGGCCTCTACTCTTTTGTCTTTAGAGAGCTGCCGCCAGTGCTGCGTCGAGCACGTTTAGTGCGTCTGTTAGCTGCTCGTCGGTGATGGCTAGTGGAGGAAGGAAGCGGATTACGTTTCCGTGGGTTCCTGCGTTTAGAACTAGCACACCGTTTGAGTGGCAGAACGATACAACCTTGTTGACCGCGCTTACGTTAGGGTTCTTGGTGCCTGGTTCGACCAGTTCAATGGCTAGCATCGCACCGCGGCCGCGAACATCACCGATTACTGCGTGACGCTGCTTTAACTCAAGTAGGCGAGGAAACATGAAGGCTTCGATGGCCTGAGCGCGCTCAAGAACGCCTCCGGCTTCGATCTGCTCAAGAACGGCAACGGCTGCGGCTGCGGCAACAGGGTTACCACCGTAGGTGCCACCGATACCGCCGGCGTGAGCTGCGTCTAGAACGTCGGCACGACCGGTTACTGCCGAGATTGGCATACCGCCAGCAATTCCCTTGGCGATGGTTACCATGTCTGGCTCGAAGCCTGCTTCGTAGTCGCTAGCGAACCACTTACCGGTGCGAGCGATACCCGACTGAACTTCGTCGGCCACGATGAGCACGTTGTTGTTGCGAGCCCAGGCCTGAAGAGTGGTTAGGAAGCCAGGAGCTGGCACGATGAAACCGCCCTCACCCTGGATTGGCTCGATGAAGATAGCTGCTAGATCCTCGGCGCCAACGCGCTTCTCGATGTAGGTGATCGCACGGCGAGCCGCTTCTTCACCGGTCATGCCCTCTGGGTCGCGGTAAGGGTAAGACATTGGAACGTGCTGAACGCTGCCGGCTAGAGGGCCAAAGCCGTTGCCGTAAGGGGCTGCCTTGAAGTTCATGGCCATGGTTAGGTTGGTTCGGCCGTGGTAGGCGTGATCGAAAACAACGATCTCGCTCTTGCGGGTGAACTTGCGAGCAAACTTCACAGCGTTCTCAACGGCTTCTGCACCCGAGTTGAACAGGGCCGACTTCTTTGCGAACGAGCCTGGGGTGTGCTTGTTTAGTAGCTCACAAACGCGCACGTAGGTCTGATAAGGGGTCACGGTGAACAGGGTGTGAGTAAGTTTCGCAACCTGCTCCTGCACGGCCTTCACTACGCCGTCGTTGGTGTGGCCAATGGTGGTTACACCGATACCTGAACCAAGGTCGATGAACTGGTTACCATCAACATCGGTAAGGATTGCGCCGTGCGCATGGTCGATATAGACCGGCAGAGCCGCGCCAACACCAGCAGATACATGGTTTAGGCGATTCTGGTGTAGTTCCTGGGACTTAGGCCCTGGGATAGCGGTTACCAATTTACGAACAGTGGCTTCACTCATAGGGCTAGTCTAGCCCCGCAAGACTGTGAGAATGGTGCGAAGATTGGTAAATGCGTCGCATCATCGTCTTAGGAAGCACCGGTTCCATCGGAACTCAGGCTCTAGAGGTAATTTCCGTGAACTCAGAGTTGTTTCAGGTTGTTGGTTTGGCTGCCGGAACCAACGCTGATTTGTTGGAATCCCAGCGTATTGCGTTTGGTTTGTCATCCTCGGTTTGTGTGCTCGGTGCTGAGGCTGCAACCGCTCTGGTGCGCGATTTGGATGCAGATGTTGTGGTCAATGGCATCACCGGATCGATCGGTTTGGCACCCACACTTGAAACCCTTCGTTCGGGCAAGATTTTGGCATTGGCGAACAAAGAATCGCTAATTGTCGGCGGTTCATTGGTGACTTCCTTGGCATCTCCTGGGCAGATCGTCCCAGTTGACAGCGAGCACTCGGCTTTGGCTCAGGCTCTTTTGTCTGGCGCTAAGGCTGAGGTTAGAAAACTGATACTCACGGCTTCCGGCGGCCCGTTCCGCGGTTGGTCTTTGGAACAACTTCGCGATGTAACTCCTGAGCAAGCCCTAGCTCACCCAACCTGGGTGATGGGCAAGGTCGTTACCACCAACTCCGCGACGATGGTGAACAAGGGGCTCGAGCTAATTGAAGCCCACCTACTGTTTGATGTCCCAATAGACGACATCGAGGTGACCGTTCACGCTCAGTCGGTGGTCCACTCGATGGTTGAGTTCGTTGATGGTTCGGTAATTGCTCAGGCTTCACCGCCGAACATGAAACTTCCGATCGCTCTCGGAATGTCTTGGCCGAACCGTGTGCCAAACGTGGCACCGGCTTGCGACTGGACCAAGGCAGCCACCTGGACCTTTGAGCCTCTTGACGAGTCGGTATTCAAAGCGGTTGCGTTGGCTCGCAAAGTTGCAAAGTTGGGTTCAACGTTCCCTGCGGTTTACAACGCTGCTAACGAGGAGGCGGTTGAAGCCTTCCATCGCGGAAAGATTTTCTTCACCCAAATCGTTGAGGTTATTGAGCGAGTGGTCGATGCGCATTCTGCCCCAGCCGAATTGACCCTGGAGTCGGTTCTTTCGGCTGAAAAGTGGGCACGAGACCGAGCTCACGCCCAGATGGCGAACGCCTGTTAGGCAAACTGTCAGAATCTATCGCTAGGGTAATCGCGTGAACGAAACACTTCTCTACATTCTCGGCATCGTCATCGTTGTAATTGGCTTGGCGCTTTCGATCGGACTGCACGAATTCGGTCACCTCATTCCAGCCAAGCTTTTTGGCGTTAAGGTGCCGCACTGGGCAATTGGTTTCGGGCCAAAGCTTTACTCAAAGAAGGTTGGGGAGACCGAATATTCGGTTCGCCTGATTCCGCTTGGTGGCTTTATCAGCATGATTGGCATGTATCCACCGGAAAACCCGACTAAACCAGATTCGAAACGATCATTCGGTGGTTTGATTGCGCAGTCGCGAGAGGCGCATTCCGAGCACATGGTCGCCGGAGACGAGGGCAGAACCCTTTGGTCGAAACCGGCCTGGCAGCGAATCATCATCATGCTTGGTGGCCCAATTGTGAACCTGATTCTCGGTGTGCTGCTGATCACCATTGCTCTCTCTGGAATTGGCTCCTGGACGCAAGGAACCAAGGTTGAAGCGGTAATCGAATGCCAAGAGCAAATGATTCATGCCGAAGACACCTGCCTGGTTGACTCGGCTCGCACCCCGGCGTTCCTGGCTGGGCTAAAGTCCGGTGACGTTGTGAAGTCGATCGACGGTAAGTCGGTGGAAACCGCGGCACCACTCTTGGACGCATTGACCGCAAAGCCTTTGGTTAGTCACAAGTTGGTTGTGGATCGAAACGGCTCCGAAGTTATCGTCGATGTTTTTCCGGCTGAAGCCAAGTTGCCAACTCTGGACAATAAAGGAAACGTCGTTCAGGTAGTTCGACCGTATGTGGGCGTACGAATGGAATTCGCCAGACACCCAATCTCACTCGGTGACTCAATTGGCTACAGTTTCACGTCGGTTGGTCAAACTCTCGGTTTCATTGCCAAGTTCCCGGAGCAGGTTTACTCGTCGGTTTCGTCTTTGTTTACAGGAGCAAAGCGCGGGGGAGAGTCGGCTATTTCGGTGGTCGGTATTGGCCAAGTGGCAGGTCAAGTTTCCTCATCGGCAGCCGACCCGCTCGACAAGGTTTTCTCAAACCTGATGCTTCTAGGTTCTCTGAATTTGGCTCTGTTCGCCTTCAACATGATTCCACTGCCACCGCTTGATGGAGGCCATGTTGCTGGTGGTATCTACGAATACCTCAAGCGTGGCGTATTCAGGCTTTTCGGTAAGAAAGACCCGGGACGCATTGACACCGCACTAATGGCACCGATCGCTCAGTTCATGTTCCTGCTGCTGCTTGTTGCAGGCGTTCTCATGATCCTGGTCGACTTTGTAAACCCTGTGAGCCTTTAGCCGTCACGGTTATGCTTGAGACATGCCTGCCGTAAACCTTGGTGCCATACAAACACCACCACCTGTACTAGCTCCGCGTCGTAAGAGTCGCAAGATCATGGTCGGCAAGGTTGCAGTTGGTGGAGATGCGCCGGTATCGGTTCAGTCGATGTGTACCACCCCGACCACCGATGTGAACGCAACCCTTCAGCAAATTGCCGAGTTAACGGCTTCTGGTTGCGACATCGTGCGTGTGGCGGTGCCTTCACAAGACGATGCCGATCGCCTGCACTTGATTGCCAAGAAGTCGCAGATTCCGGTGATCGCCGACATTCACTTCCAGCCGAAGTATGTGTTCCAAGCAATTGACGCTGGTTGTGGCGCGGTACGTGTGAACCCAGGCAACATTCGTCAGTTCGACGACCAAGTTGGTGCAATCGCCAAGGCGGCCAAGGACGCTGGAGTTTCGATTCGTATCGGTGTGAACGCTGGATCTCTTGACCCACGCCTACTTCAGAAGTATGGCAAGGCAACTCCAGAAGCTTTGGTTGAATCAGCCGTTTGGGAAGCTTCGCTGTTTGAAGAGCACGACTTCCACGACTTCAAGATTTCGGTAAAGCACAACGACCCTGTGGTCATGGTGAAGGCCTATGAGCTTTTGGCTGAGCGCGGCGAGTGGCCGCTACACCTAGGCGTAACGGAGGCGGGACCTGCGTTCCAGGGAACCATCAAGTCGTCGGTGGCGTTCGGTGCGCTGCTTTCGAAGGGCATCGGAGACACCATCCGTGTTTCGCTTTCCGCGCCGCCGGTAGAGGAAATCAAGGTTGGTTCCCAGATTCTGGAGTCACTGAACCTTCGTCCTCGCAAACTCGAGATTGTTTCGTGCCCAAGTTGTGGTCGTGCCCAGGTTGATGTTTACACCTTGGCCAATGAAGTTACCGCTGGGCTCGAGAAAATGACCGTGCCACTGCGCGTAGCCGTAATGGGTTGTGTCGTAAATGGCCCAGGTGAAGCCCGCGAGGCAGACCTCGGGGTTGCCTCTGGTAACGGCAAGGGGCAGATCTTCGTGAAGGGTGAAGTCATTAAGACCGTGCCAGAGGGCGAAATCGTGGCGACCCTGATTGAGGAAGCCAACCGCTTGGCAGCTGAAATGGACCCAACACTGGTAGGTTCGCCGCAAGTTGTTGTGGCTAAGAAGTAAAGTTTCCTTATGCCTATCAGACTTTCCAGCCTTTTCCTGCGCACTCTACGTGAGGACCCATCAGACGCTGAAGTAGAAAGCCACAAGCTGCTGCTGCGTGCGGGATACATTCGCCGTGCTGCTGCCGGAATCTACACTTGGCTTCCGCTTGGGCTGGCTGTGAAGGCGAAGATCGAGAAGATTGTTCGCGAAGAAATGGCTGCTGCTGGTGCTCAGGAAGTTTTCTTCCCAGCGCTACTGCCACGAGATGCCTACGAGACCACCGGTCGCTGGACCGAATACGGCGATAACCTGTTCCGTCTGCAAGACCGCCGCAAGAACGATTATCTGCTGGCTCCAACCCACGAAGAAATGTTCACCCTTTTGGTGAAGGACCTTTACTCGAGTTACAAGGATCTGCCAGTTTGCCTTTACCAGATTCAGAACAAGTACCGTGACGAGGCCCGCGCTCGCGGTGGTCTGCTTCGCGGACGTGAGTTTGTGATGAAAGACGCCTATTCGTTTGACATCGATGACGAAGGTTTGGCTAAGTCTTATCAGGCTCAACGCGATGCCTACGAGCGCATCTTCCAGCGCCTTGGTGTTGACTACGTAATCGTTAAGGCCGATGCCGGAGCCATGGGTGGTTCGGCTTCCGAAGAGTTCCTAAGCCCGAGCCCAATCGGTGAAGACACCTTTGTGCGCTCGCCTGGGGGCTATGCGGCAAACGTCGAAGCCGTGGTTACCCCAGCACCAGAGGCTCGCTCGATCGAGGGTCTGCCAGCCGCCGAGGTTCGGGACACTCCAAACTCCTCGACGATTGCAACCCTGGTAGAAGCTGCCGGTATTACCGCGGCCGATACCTTGAAGAACGTCGTCCTAGCTTTGGTTTCTCCAGAAGGCAAGCGTTCGTTGGTGATGGTTGGTGTTCCTGGCGACCGTGAAGTTGATGCCAAGCGTGCCGAGGCTGCCTTCTCGCCAAACGAGGTTGAGGCTGCCACCGAAGAAGACTTCAAGAAGTACCCTGAGCTCGTGAAGGGTTACATCGGCCCTAAGGCTGGTGGCTTTGCCGGCATCAAGTACTACGTTGACCCTCGCGTGGTCACCGGAACCGCCTGGGTTACCGGAGCCAATGTTGAAGGTAAACACGTCTTTGGTTTGGTTTACGGTCGCGACTTCGAGGCCGACGGCATCAAGGACATCGCCGAGGTTCGCGCCGGCGACCCAGCACCAGACGGCTCGGGTCCGCTAGAACTTGCTCGTGGAATCGAAATCGGTCACGTGTTCCAGCTCGGTCGCAAGTATGCCGAAGCGCTGGATCTGAAGGTTCTTGACGAAAACGGCAAGCTAGTGACCGTGACCATGGGTTCCTACGGAATCGGTATTACGCGTCTAGTGGCAGTTTTGGCCGAAGCCAACCGTGACGAAAAGGGCCTCATATGGCCTGAAGCCGTTTCACCAGCCGACGTCTACATTGTGGCCGCCGGTAAGGAAGAAGAGAACTACGCGGCTGCCGAAACCTTGGCCGCCGAGTTTGAAGCGATGGGCAAGTCTGTAATCCTGGACGATCGTCCGAAGGTCAGCCCTGGAGTGAAGTTTGGTGACGCCGAACTGATTGGTGTTCCTTACGTGGTCATCTGTGGTCGCGGCATTGCAAACGATGAAGTTGACTTCTGGGACCGCCGAAGCGGCGAGCGTCGAACTGTGGCGCTAAACTTAGCTGTACTACAACTCTAAATACACGCCTAGGAGGCACCGATGGACATCGACCTAAAAGTCTTGAAAACCATCGAGAGTGACCGAGGGATCGCTTTCACCGAACTTGTTGAAATTATCGAGGCAGCCATTTTGGCCGCCTATTACAAGTCGGAAGACATCCACCTAAAGCGCGATGATGTTGACTTCACCCGCGCTGTGCTTGATAAGCAGACCGGTGTTGTACACATTTTCACCCGCGACAAGGACGAAGCGAACCAGCCGGTTGGCGAAGAGCGCGATGTCACCCCAGAAAACTTTGGTCGCATTGCAGCCTCGTCTGCCAAGCAGGTCATCATGCAGCGTCTACGTGCTATCAACGACGAAAACCTGCTCGGTGAGTTCACCGGCAAGGTCGGCGACATCGTCATCGGAACAATCCAGCAGGGCACCCGCGCCTACATGGTAAATGTCGACCTAGGTTCGCTTGAGGCTCAGCTACCTCCTGAAGAGCAGGTTGTTGGCGAAGACTACTCGCACGGCAAGCGTATCCGCGTAATCATCACCAAGGTCGACAAGGGTTCACGTGGCGGCGCCATGGTTACCGTTTCGCGTCGCCACAAGAACCTCGTTCGCAAGTTGTTCGCACTCGAGGTGCCAGAAATCGCTTCAGGTCAGGTTGAGATAATGCAGGTAGCCCGCGAAGCCGGTCACCGCACCAAGATTGCCGTGAAGTCGACCGTAGCTGGCCTCAACGCCAAGGGTGCCTGCATTGGCCCAATGGGTGCTCGTGTTCGCGCGGTTTCTGCCGAGCTGAACGAAGAGAAGATTGACATCGTTGACTATGACGAAGACATCAAGAAGTTCGTGGCAGCAGCCCTTTCGCCAGCCAAGATTTCGGCCACCTTCACCATTCCGTCGAAGGATCCAGACGGGCGCGTCCACGTTCGTGCACTGGTTCCTGACTACCAGCTTTCGCTAGCTATCGGAAAAGAAGGCCAGAACGCCAAATTGGCTGCCGATTTGACTGGTGCCAAGATTGATATTCAGCCAGAAAGCATCCTCGAAGGCGAGTAGTCCTAGACCTTGCCAGGGAAACCGCCTAGGATGGAACAAGTTAGAACCTGTGTTGGCTGTCGTCAACGCGAAACCCGAAAGTCTCTGATCAGACTGGTTTTGGTGAATTCCAAGATCACTTTGGATACTCAGAAGAAACTGCCGGGACGCGGTGCTTGGCTTCATGCCAAAACAGCTTGTTTAGAACTAGCGCTCAACCGCAAGGCTTTTGGCCGAGCATTCAAGCGAGAGTCGAAAGCAGACGAACAGGTTTTAGCCCTAGCGATAGAACAGGCAGAAGCGATGATGGCAAAAAATGAGTAACTCGAAATGAGTAACCCAAAGCTTTAACGGCCTGCCCTGCCTGGGTTGGCCCAGACAGGAGAAAAAGTGGCGGCACTACCGCGCGTATACGACTTAGCTAAAGAACTTGGTATTGATACCAATGAGGCTTTGGCAAAACTAAAAGAACTCGGCGAGTTCGTAAAGGGTGGATCTTCCACCGTAGCCCCACCGGTTGCAAAGAAACTGCGTGAGGCTTACCCAAATGCAAAGCCAAAGCCTGAGGTAAAGAAGGCTGCACCAGCACCTGCTCCGGCAGCACCAGAGGCGCCTGTTGCCGAAGCTCCGGCAGCACCTGCGGCTCCAGCTCCGGCCCCGGCTGCACCAAGTGCTCCTAAGGCTCCTGCCGATGCGGCACCTGCGGCACCGGCAGCCCCAACCGCAACACCAGCAGCTCCTGCCGGTATTCCTCGTCCGGGCAACAACCCGTTTGCAGCAAGCCAGGGCATGGGAATCCCACGTCCGATGGCTCGCCCAGCGGGCAACAACCCATTCTCTTCAGGCGGTCGTCCAGGGCAGCGTCCTGGTGGTCCACGTCCGGCTGGCGCTGGCGGCCCAGGTCGTCCAGGCGGTGCTCCACGTCCGGGTGGCGCACCTCGTCCAGGCTTCGGCGGAGGTAACGCCGGTGGCGCACCTCGTCCAGGTTTTGGTGGCGGTGCTCCTGGTGCTGGTGGTGGCGCTGGCTTCGGTGGACCACGTCCGGCTGGTGGCCCTGGTGGTCGCGGTCGCGGCAACGGTGGTGGCACCGCTGGTGCGTTCGGTAAGGGTGGAAGCCGTGGTGCTTCCAAGGCTCGCAAGTCGAAGCGTGCGAAACGCGAAGAGTTCGAACAGAGAATGGCTCCAAGCCTTGGTGGCGCAGTTGTGCCACGCGGCGATGGAACCACCGTGCTACGTCTACGTCGCGGTGCCAGCATTCAGGACTTCGCTGACAAGATTGAAACCACTCCAGCTCAGCTGATCACCGTGCTTTTCGCACTTGGTCAGATGGCTACCGCAACCGCTTCGTTAGACGAAGAGACCTTCCAGATTCTGGGTGAAGAACTTGGCTACAAGGTTGAGTTGGTTTCGCCTGAAGACGAAGAGCGCGAACTATTCGACAGCTTCGGTCTAGATCTAGACGACGAAGACGACGACGAAGACCTACTTCCTCGTCCTCCGGTTGTTACCGTGATGGGTCACGTTGACCACGGTAAGACCCGTCTGCTCGACAGCATCCGTAACTCGAACGTCATCGCCGGCGAGCACGGTGGAATCACCCAGCACATTGGTGCTTACCAGATTCACACCATGCACGAAGGTATCGATCGAGCAATCACCTTCATCGACACCCCGGGTCACGAGGCGTTCACCGCCATGCGTGCCCGTGGTGCTCAGGTCACCGACATTGCAATCCTCGTGGTTGCTGCCGACGACGGCGTGATGCCTCAGACCATTGAAGCGTTGAACCACGCTCAGTCGGCTGGCGTGCCAATCGTGGTCGCGGTGAACAAGGTCGATAAGGAAGGCGCTAACCCGGACAAGATCCGTCAGCAACTAACCGAGTTCAACCTCGTTGCCGAAGAGTACGGTGGCGATGTCATGTTCGTAAACGTTTCTGCGCTGACTGGTAAGGGCGTTCCAGAGCTTCTTGACGCGGTTCTGCTAACCGCCGATGCTGCGCTAGACATGCGTGCCAACCCAGACAAGGACGCACGCGGTATCGCCATCGAAGCCAACCTTGACAAGGGTCGCGGTTCGGTTGCTACCGTTCTAATCCAGCAGGGAACTCTGAACGTTGGTGACTCGATTGTGGCTGGTGCAGCTCACGGTCGTGTTCGTGCCATGTTCGACGAAAACGGTGAAGCAGTTACCGCTGCCGGACCAAGCCGTCCGGTTCAGGTTCTCGGTCTTCAGTCAGTTCCTCGTGCGGGTGACACCTTCGTGGTTACCGAGGACGAGCGCCAGGCGCGCCAGATCGCTGAGAAGCGTGAAGCCGCCGACCGTAACGCACTGCTGGCCAAGACTCGTAAGCGCGTTTCGCTCGAAGACTTCACCAAGGCTCTCGAAGATGGCAAGGTTGAGTCGCTCAACCTCATCATCAAGGGTGACGTTTCCGGTGCTGTTGAAGCTCTCGAAGACTCGCTTCTCAAGATCGAAGTTGATGACAGCGTGCAGCTACGCATCATCCACCGCGGTGTTGGTGCGATCACCGAGTCGGACGTCAACCTGGCCACCGTCGACAGCGCAATCATCATTGGTTTCAATGTGCGCCCAGACAACAAGGCCAAGGACCGCGCCGACCGCGAGGGTGTCGACATCCGTCACTACACCGTCATCTACCAGGCGCTGGACGACATCGAGGCAGCGCTCAAGGGCATGCTCAAGCCAGAGTTCGAAGAAGCTCAGCTCGGTACCGCAGAGGTTCGCGAACTGTTCAAGTCTTCGAAGGTCGGCACCATTGCCGGTTCGATCGTTCGCTCGGGAAGCATCAAGCGCAACAGCTTGGCACGCGTTATCCGTGGCGGCGTGACCATCGCCGACAACCTCAAGATCGAATCGCTCAAGCGTTTCAAGGACGACGCCACCGAAGTCAAGACCGACTTCGAGTGTGGTATCGGCCTGGGTGGTTTCAATGAACTTCAACTCGAAGACATCATCGAAACCTTCGAGATGCGCGAAAAGCCTCGAGTCTAGGAGTAGCAAATGGTTGATGCAGCTAGAGCACGCAAGCTAGCCGAACGCATCAAGGTTTTGGTTGCCGAAGCACTAGAGCGGGCCGTAAAGGATCCCGATCTAGGCTTCGTCACCGTGACCGATGTGCGAGTTACCCCAGATCTTCAGCACGCTTCGATCTACTTCACCGTTTTTGGTTCGCCTGAAGAGAAGAAGCAGAGCGCCGAAATCATCGAGAAGAACCGTGGCTTGATTCGTCGTGAGGTTGGGCGTGGTCTTTCGATCCGCCTGACCCCAACGATTGAGTTCATTGCCGATGAGGTTCCAGAGATTGCCGCACATCTGAACGATCTATTGGCTGAAGCCAAGGCTCGCGATGCTGAAGTTCACGAGTTGGCTAAAGATGCCAAGTTCGCTGGCGAGGAAAACCCTTACAAGGAACCTCGCGCCGAGGACGACGAGGACTAACTTGCAAGCCGGTTTGGTGCTTGTCGACAAGCCTGAAGGCTGGACCAGTCACGACGTGGTAGCGCGCATTCGTCGCGTTGCAAACACACGCAGAGTTGGACACGCTGGAACCCTTGACCCAATGGCCACCGGTCTATTGGTTTTGGGTGTCGAATCGGCTACCAAACTTCTCACATTCATCGTCGGTGCCGACAAAACTTATGAGGCAACCATTCGCCTTGGAGCTTCGACCATCACCGATGACCGCGAAAGCGAGTTTCTCGAACAGGCGAGTGCCGAGGCTATCGCACAAATCGACGACGAATCCATTCGAGCGGCAATCGCCAACCTAACCGGAAACATCGAACAGGTTCCTTCTTCGGTGAGTGCCATCAAGGTCGACGGAGTTCGAGCGTATGCCAAGGTGCGTGGCGGAGATGAGGTTAAACTCAAGGCCCGCCCAGTAACCGTTTCTCGTTTCGAAGTAATCGGTGAACCGCGTCGAGTCGATGGCTTTATCGACCTCGATGTAATCATCGACTGTTCGTCGGGCACCTACATTCGCGCGCTCGCCCGAGACCTGGGGGCTACCTTGAGAATTGGCGGGCACCTAACGGCTTTACGACGCACCCGTGTCGGCGGTTACAACATCGACCAGGCATCGAAACTCCCTGAAGTTGGCGACGAACTTCAAGTTATCGCTTCGGTTGATGCAGCACGAGCGTTCCCAGTACTCGAACTAACCGCTGGTCAGGTGATTGACCTGCGCCACGGCAAACGCATTGGGAATGAAAACGGTCTCAGCGGCGATATTTCGGCAATCCACGACAATCAACTAATTGCAGTGTTGACACCAGCTGGCAAGCAGCTCAAGTCTCAGGTGGTCTTCAATGATTGATTGGTTTTATCAGGGTGCAGAGTTTGTGGCGATTGTCGGAGGCCTGCTTGCATTAGTCCTTGGATTGATCGGTCGTCTTCCGTCTCTAGTTAGTCTCAGCCCGCTCGCGCTCACTGCATTAGGCCTCATCATCCAGGCTTTCATCACCATCGGTGTATTGGCATCGGGCAAAACTGCCAAAGGCGACGTAATCGAGTTTTACGGGTATCTGATTACCGCGCTCATCGTTGCGGTAGGTGCAGGTCTTTGGTCTCTCGCCGAACGAAGTAAGTTCTCAACCATCATTCTTGGTGCGGCAAACCTGACCGTTGCCATCATGTTGCTCCGCATGTGGCAAATCTGGTTTCACTAAATAATTTCACTGCCGTTAACCTTGTAGCCATAACTGATTAAGGCTCCTTGGTGAGCATTTAGTCATGGCAAACACCGAGGCTAGTGGAAAAGTAACGCTGGTTAAACGCGCACTCAGCGACAAGCCAACTGCAACCGAAGACAAAATCTTTTACGGACTCTCCAGGGCTGCTGCGTACTCGGCGATCGTCCTAGTCGGTCTAATCCTTGCCTTCCTTGCTTGGCAAGCTTGGCCAACCTTCCAGAGCCAGGGCATCAACTTCTTGCTTGGCTCCAAATGGGACACGGCTTCCAAGAACCAGACCTTCCAGATCTTCCCGATGCTTTGGGGGTCAATCCTGATTTCGGGTATTGGCGCAGCCATTGCCATTCCAATGGGCCTTTCTCTTGCCTACTTCATTGAGTTTGTGGCCGGTAAGAAGCTGGCAGCTTTCGTTACTTCGGTAGTTGACTTGCTCGCTGCGTTACCTTCGGTGATCATCGGCCTTTGGGGTGCCTTGGTGTTCACGCCAATCGCTGTTGAATGGTCAAGAATTCTCAACAAATACCTTGGCTTCATCCCAATTTTCGAAAATAAGAGCGAAACCTTCCCTGGTAGCCCGTTTATCGCTGGCTGGATTGTCGCGGTAATGATCGTGCCAATCATCACCTCGGTATCGCGTGAAGTTTTCAGTCAGATCGACAAAGACTTGATCAACGGTGCGCTTGGACTCGGGGCCGGACGTGCCGCTATTTTCACCAAGGTAATCCTTCCAACCGCTCGTGGCGGTGTGGTCGGTGGAATCCTTTTGGCTATCGGTCGTGCTCTTGGTGAGACTGTCGCCATCTACTACGTGCTCACCCTTACCTTCAAGGTCAACTGGTACCAGGTTCTCGAGGGTCACGGTGGTTCGATTGCATCGTTCATCATCGGTCAGTTCGGTGAAGCCGAGGGAAAGACCATTTCAGCCCTAATGGCCGCCGGTGTGGTGCTCTTTGTAGTTTCCTTGCTAATCAACTTCATTGCCGGTGCAATTGTTGCCCGTGCCGCGAGTAAGGGGAAGTTCTGATGAGTGCAATCAACAAACCTCGCCCCAAGCAAGCTGCACCATGGAAGCAAAGTTCGGTTGGCACCAAGGCGGCCATTGCGGTTGCGAGCATCTTGCCAACAGTCTTGGCTTTCGCAGTCGGCACTCTTCTGCACCTACCTGGCCTAATCACCCTGGTAGGGGTTTTGCTACCGTTACAGCTTCTCTCAGCAGCCTTGGTTGGTAGTTACGTATCTGGACGTCACGGACGTCAAGAGGCTCTGCTAATGGTTTTGGTTGTTTTCTTCAGTGCCATCGTGGTGATCCTGCTGGGAAGCGTGCTCTGGTCGGTTATCTCAAGTGGATTTAAGGTATTGAGTTTCTCGTTCCTGTTTCAGAACAATAACTACATCACTCCGAGCACTGAGCTTGGCTACGGTGGCCTTGGACACGCACTTCTAGGTTCGATTGAACTCGTTTTGATTTCATCGGCCGTTACCGTTCCGCTAGGAATCTTGGTTGGTGTCTACCTAACCGAAACACGCGATAAGTCACGCACTCTAGTGCGCACCTTTGTTCAATCGCTAGCCGGTTTGCCGTCGGTGGTGGCTGGTCTATTCATTTACTCGATGTTTGTAGTCACTGGAATCCTTCGCCCTGCCGGAATCTTGGGTTCGCTTGCGCTGATTCCACTGATGCTCCCAACCGTTGCTCGAGTTGTAGAAGAGTCTTTGAAGCTCGTGCCTCAAGATCTTCGTAGTGCAGCCATCGGCTTGGGTGCGTCCAAGTTCAAGGCATTCATGCAGGTCACTTTGCCGGCCGCAAAGTCTGGCATCATCACAGCCGTGCTTTTGGGTGTGGCTCGAATCCTCGGAGAAACAGCGCCGATTCTTTTGACAACTCTCATGGGTAGCGGAACCAACCTGAATGTATTCAAAGACGCCTTCGCGACACTCCCTACCTACCTTTTCAGCAACCTCGCCAACAGTACCGCGGTGTCATTCTCCCGAGCTTGGGGAACCGCACTCGTGATGATGATCTTCGTCGGTGCCGCGTTCGTGAGCATTCGAATCATTTCCCGCAACAAAACCACCGCTAAGAAGAAGCGATAGAGGAAACTATGTCAACCAGCGCACTTAGAGCAGAAAACATCAACGTTTGGTTTGGTGAGCGTCACGTTCTGAACGATGTGAACATCGAATTCCCAAAGAACCAGGTAACCGCACTAATTGGTCCATCTGGTTGTGGAAAATCCACCTTCCTACGTACGTTGAACCGCATGCATGAACTGATTCCTAGTGCTGGCCTAGCCGGTTCGATTTACCTCGACGGACAAGACATGTACGCTCCAGAGGTAGACCCGGTTTCAATTCGCCTAAAGGTGGGTATGGTTTTCCAGAAGCCAAACCCTTTCCCAACCATGTCTATCCGCGAAAACGTTCTATCTGGTTTGCGTCTAACTGGACGCAAGGATCCAAACCTAGATCTCTTGGTTGAAGATTCACTGCGCCGCGCCAGCATCTGGAACGAAGTAAAAGATCGTCTAGCTGACCCTGCCGTTTCCCTTTCGGGCGGACAGCAGCAGCGACTTTGCATTGCACGCTCACTGGCCATGAAGCCAGAGGTGCTCCTGATGGATGAACCATGTTCGGCGCTAGACCCAGGTTCAACCCGTCGCATCGAAGAAACCATCCTTGAGCTAACTGAGTCGATGACCATCGTCATTGTTACTCACAACATGCAGCAGGCTCAGCGTGTTTCCGATAAGACAGCTTTCTTCCTAGCCGACGAAGGTAAGCCTGGTGAAATCGTTGAGTTTGCCGACACCGACCAGATCTTCAACATGCCAGCAGATCCTCGCACCAACGACTACGTGAATGGTCACTTTGGTTAATAACTCTTAGCCAGTTATTCACCTAAAAGAAACCTTAAAAAAACTAGTCATTAACCACCAAATGTTTTTCTATTCACGTGCAGAAGTTCTGCACCAAAACTAGGAGAAATTAATGCGTAAATTCGCTTCAATTGCTACCGCAACTGCACTAGCAGCTAGCATGCTGTTCGCTGCAACTTCAGCCGAGGCCGCTGTTACCTCTGTTGTCGGCGGTGGCTCGTCCTTCGCAGGTGGCGTCCTTTCGGTCTGCCGCGTGGACTTCAATGCTGTTACTTCAAGCGCTGTCAACAGCCAGCAAGTAACCTTCGACGCATACTCAACTTCCGGTGGCTCTGGCACCGGCCGTACCAGCTTCGCAGCTAACACCTATGACTACGGTGCCACCGACGCACCTTACGCTTCTGGCGCACCTTCGGACGTTGTTTACGTTCCGCTAGTTGGTGGACCAATCGCAATCGTTTACAACAACCCAGACTTCGCAGGAAACAGCTTGCGCCTGAACTCAACCGTGATCAGCCGCATCTTCCTTGGTTCGATCACTTACTGGGATAACTCACAGATCAAGGCTCTAAACCCAGGCAAGACAATTGCTCACGAGCGTATTGGCGTAACCTACCGCAGCGGTTCTTCAGGTACCACCGAGAACTTCGTGAACTGGATCAAGGCGACCGCTTCTTCGGAGTCGGGCAACTGGACCAAGAGCGGTGACTGGGCGGTTGCTACCGAACAGAACGTAACCGGAACCTCGAAGAGCAGCTCGTCGGTACTTGCCAACGACGTTGACGCCACTCGCTACACCATCGGCTACGTTGACCTAAAGGACGCAGTCACCCAGACCGCACAGTTTGCATTGATCAAAAACGGTAAGGGCCAGTACGTGCTTCCTAGCGTTTCGAGTGCAAGCAAGTTCCTAGCTCGCCAGACTCCTTCGTCAAGCGGTCTAGTCAACTTCAAGTACACCAGCGGTGCCAAGTCGGGAGAGTACAACCTTTCGCTAATCACCTACGGTCTAGGTCACAAGTACAAGTCGCGTTACATTCGTTCGGGCTCGGCTTCGGCTGACACCTTGAAGACTTCTCGTGCAGTGCGTGACTTCTTCAAGTACACAATCTCAACCTGTGGTGCCGCCAAGGCTCCAGGCCTGAAGTATGTGAACCTAACCGGTGCACTAAAGACCAAGGCGCTAGCTCAGGCTGGGTTGATCGGTTCCAAGTAACACCAGGAATTGACGTGTGGCACAGGGGCAACCTTGTGCCACACGTATTTCCATTTTCGAGAAGGATAGAAATGAAGAGAATCGTTGGCTCGCTTTTGATCGCGACGCTTGGTCTGGCCACTCTTACCGCTTGTGATCCGCCTTATCCGCCAGAGTTGGTTGAAACCATCTACGAGCAGAATCCGGTCTGTGAGCCAGGCGTGGTTTCAGTTAAAGCCCTAGGGCGCAGTGAGCAGTTGGTTTCTACTTTCAATGACACGATGATTGGCCTTTGTCCAGACATGTCTATCGAGCTCAACAATTCAGACCCGGCACTTACCATCCAATACGAGCAGCCTGAAGGCATCAACGGAGTTTTTGCCGCAACGCCACTATTTGTCGATGCTGGTGTGGCCGTAACCACCTTCTCGAGTGGTGTAACCCTAAATTTGAGCCTTCCAGTTCTTTTCAAAATTCTTTCAGGTGAAATCACCAACTGGAATGCTCCAGAAATTGTGAAGCTCAATAAGAAAATCGAACAGATTGATTTGCCGATTGTGGTGAATCCTGTAGCCGATGGTAAGTCTTTGGAGGCTCTTACTAACTGGGCAAAACTTACCAAGGTTCAGATCCCTTCGAAACTTCTGACGACGCCTGAGAGCAACCCAAACATCGATTTGCTGAACGTCCAGGAAGGCACCTTGAGTTTGCTGCCATTGTCAGTGGTCTTGAACCAAGGTTTCTCCCCATCTTCAATCCAGGCTGGTACCTTGGTGGCACCTTCAGACACCAGTGTCTTTGCTGGAGCAAGTCAGTTTAAGGCAACTCCAAAAGGTTCTTCGGTGCAGCTCGTTCAAGACCTTGCGCTAGAACCAGAAATCGCCAAGGGTGCCGAAAAGGCCGACACTCCTTACCAAGCTGTATTTTTTGGTTGGCAGGTGCTTACAGGCGAAGACAACCTAACCACGAGGGCGGTTGGCCGTTTCTTGCTGCGAATGGATGAACAGGGCACCCTGCCCGGCGCCTCACTCATTGGCTTGCCCAGCAAGATCAGACAGGTTTCAACTAACTTGGTTTCCAAGGGTTTGAAGTTGCCGAAAGTGACCATCAAGAAATAGTTCGTCCAAGTGTGTTTTGATTGTTGGGATGACTAGCAACAAAATCAGCGCCGGACCTGGCCGTCTTCTAATCGCCGTTTATGCGATCTTTGCACTTGCAGCAACCGCTCGTTCGCTCTACCAGCTTGCAACCAAGTTCAATGAAGCGCCCGTTGCGTATTCGCTGAGTGCCCTTTCGGCAGTGATTTACGTTGTCGCTACTATCGCCCTCGCGCGGGGCCTAGACAAACTTGCTAACTTTTCATTGATTTTTGAGTTGGTCGGTGTGGTCATCGTGGGCACCCTTTCCATCGTCCTTCCTGCGGATTTCCACCATGCAACCGTTTGGTCTCTCTACGGAGCGGGCTACGCCTGTGTTCCACTGGCGCTGCCAATTTGGGGTCTTTGGTGGCTACGAAAGGCCAAACGTGCTTAGTTGGGCTTCCACATCTGAGGTTCCAGCCGACTTCGCCGAAACCGCAGTAACCATTGGCAAGTTTGACGGGGTTCATCTAGGTCACCAGGCCCTATTGAGCCGAGTGGTTGACCTTGCCGAGGAGAATCTATTTGCTGCCGTTGCCCTAACTTTCGACCGCCACCCGGATGCTCTTCTGAACCCAACCGAGTGCAAGCTGCCGCTAATCGGACCCGCCCAAAAGGCCGTCCTGCTCAGGGAAGCCGGCATCGATGCGACTCTAACTCTGACGTTCGACGAGGCGTTAGCTGCCATGTCGCCGCAATCCTTCGTTCAGCAGATCTTGGTCGATTCCCTCAAGGCAAAAATCGTGGTTGTGGGAGAAGGCTTCCGATTCGGCAATAAGGGTTCCGGAACAGTAGAAACTTTGCGAGAACTGGGTTCGGCGCTTGGCTTCCGAGTTTTTGTGATTCCTCAGGTCAACATCGGGGGAGAACCAGTTTCAACCACTCGAGTTCGTGAGCTGCTAGACCACGGCAAGGTTGTGGCAGCCGCAGCGCTGCTGGGTCGCAATCACATCACCACCGGAGTCATTGAACACGGCCTCAAGATTGGGCGAACCATTGGATTTCCAACTGCCAACATGTCCCGTGACTGCGAAGGCTTCCTTCCACTAGACGGCGTATATGCGGGGTGGTTGTATGCGGATGACGAAAAGTATCCAGCCGCTCACTCGGTTGGTATCAACGAAACCTTCCAGGCGGTTCCGCGCTTGGTTGAGTCGTTTGTGCTCGACCGCTATGACTTAGATCTCTACGGCAAAACCGTGACCCTCGAATATGTTGAGTTCATCCGTCCAGCGGCTAAGTTCGACGGAGTTGAGAGCTTGGTTGCCGAGATCAACCGCGATATCGAAAAGATTCGGGTAGCACTAGAAATAGGGGAAAACTAATGCAATTCATTGATGCCGTGAAGATTGTCTTCAAGAAGTACGCCGACTTCCGTGGCACCGCCACTCGCCCCGAGTACTGGTGGTTCACTCTTTTTGTATTCTTAGTCGGCCTAATTGCGGGTGCTTTCGATATGGCGATTCGACAGGATTCGGCGGGTCCGATTCAGTCGCTGGTCAGCATCGCACTGTTTCTGCCACGGCTTACGGTAATGGTTCGCCGTAACCGCGATGCTGGTTTCTCGGCTTGGTGGCTATTGCTCTGGGTGCTCCCGTTTATCGCCTTCTTCGTGAGCATTTACCTAAACATGGACGCCATGCGGACCTGGTTCACCCAGTTCGCGGATCCAAACTTCTCGATTAGCACCGACGAGCAGATTGTCGCAAACCTGACTCAACTTGTTATTTTCTTCGCGCCGGCACTACTAACCATGGCCGGGGTGTCAATCTTCTTCTTCGTGGTTTCCCTACTACCAAGCAAGAAGAAGCAGCAACCAGTGGTTGCAACCAGCGACTACTAACAGGTAGGCTTGGAAAGTTGCCGTGTAACGGCCGCGGATAAAGAGAGTTTGAAACATTCCGTTTCTTACGCCGCGCAGCGAATCGAAGGAGAACCACTATGGCTCTAGATCCACAGGTAAAGCAGAGCATCATCGCTGAGTACGCAACCCACCCAGGTGACACCGGTTCACCAGAGGTTCAGATTGCTGTGCTTTCGCGTCGCATCAAAGACCTAACCGAGCACTTCAAGGAGCACAAGCACGACCACCACTCGCGTCGTGGTTTGCTACTTCTAGTAGGTCAGCGCAAGCGCCTCCTCGGTTACCTACAGAACGTAGACATCAACCGCTACCGTGCGTTGATCGAGCGTCTAGGTCTTCGTCGCTAATCTGACTTTACGAAAAACCGCCCTGGGTATACTCAGGGCGGTTTTCTTTTTGGTCCTAGTGTTTGTCGGAGGGCTCTGTTACCCTAGAAACAGAGCTTTGCGGCTACGTTTGCTGATCTTCGGTGGTGGGTCTTGGAAAGAATTCCAAGGTTCTTTACTGCAGATCAGGGCAGCCCACATTCGGTGGGCAGTTAACCGCGCCAAATAGCTCTAGCGCGACTCACGCAAACTGTGTGGTTATTTCGCGCGTGAAGATACAAGAGGAGAGACCATGACCGGTCCAGATAACTACGAGCCTATGGATGGCTCGGAATACGAATACGCAATCATCGACAACGGCAAGCACGGTAAGCGTGTAATCCGTTTCGAATCAGGTCGTCTAGCACAGCAGGCACAGGGTGCTGCAGCTGTTTACATCGACGGCGAAACCATGCTGTTCTCGGCTACCACTGCAAGCAAGCAGCCTAAAGACCAGTTCGACTTCTTCCCACTGACCATCGACGTTGAAGAAAAGATGTATGCCGCAGGAAAGATTCCTGGCAGCTTCTTCCGTCGCGAAGGTCGCCCAACCACCGAAGCCATCCTGGCTTGTCGTCTAATCGACCGTCCACTACGTCCATCGTTCGTTGATGGTCTACGTAACGAGGTTCAGGTTGTTGTAACCGTTATGGCAATTCACCCAGACGAGCTTTACGACGTAGTAGCGATCAACGCTGCATCGATGTCGACCCAGCTTGCTGGTCTGCCATTCTCTGGCCCAATCGGTGGTGTCCGTGTGGCACTAATCGACGACCAGTGGGTTGCTTTCCCAAAGCACTCGCAGCTTGAGCGCGCAGTATTCGACATGGTTGTTGCTGGTCGCGTAATCGTTGAAAACGGTGTTGAAGACGTAGCCATCATGATGGTTGAAGCTGAAGCTACCGAAAACACTTGGGACCTAGTGAAGGCCGGTGCTACCGCTCCTTCGGAGGCAATCGTTGCTCAGGGTCTTGAGGCTGCCAAGCCTTTCATCAAGGAACTAGTTGCTGCACAGTCGCGCCTAGCTGCTAAGTCGGCTAAGCCACTGAGCGAATACCCAGTGTTCCCTCCTTACACCGACGAGGTCTACGACCACGTAGCCAAGTTGGCCGAGGACGAGCTAGGACGCATCTACCTGATTGCCGACAAGCAGGAGCGCCAGGACGCCGATGACGCACTAAAGGCATCGGTTAAGGAAAAGCTTTCGACCGTTCTAACCGAAGACCAGCAGAACCAGATTTCGGCTGCCTACAAGTCGGTTACCAAGAAGGTTGTTCGCACCCGTGTTCTAAAGGAAGGCGTTCGCATCGACGGCCGTGGCCTTCGCAACATCCGCGTTCTTGACGCAGAAGTTGACGTTATCCCACGCGTTCACGGTTCGGCTATCTTCCAGCGCGGTGAGACCCAGATTCTTGGTATCACCACCTTGAACATGTTGAAGATGGAACAGACCATTGATGCTCTCAGCCCTGAGACCACCAAGCGTTACATGCACAACTACAACTTCCCTCCTTACTCAACCGGTGAAGTTGGTCGTGTTGGCACTCCAAAGCGTCGTGAAATTGGTCACGGTGCATTGGCTGAGCGCGCACTGGTTCCAGTTCTTCCAGGTCGTACCGAGTTCCCTTACGCAATCCGTCAGGTTTCGGAGGCTCTAGGTTCGAACGGTTCAACCTCCATGGGTTCGGTCTGTGCTTCAACCCTTTCGCTACTAGCTGCTGGTGTGCCACTAAAGGCCCCAGTTGCAGGTATCGCAATGGGTCTGATCTCTGACACCATCGATGGCAAGACTCAGTACGCAGCTCTTACCGACATCCTTGGTGCCGAAGACGCACTTGGCGACATGGACTTCAAGGTGGCTGGAACTTCTGAGTTCATCACCGCGATCCAGCTCGACACCAAGCTCGACGGTATCCCTTCGGACGTTCTTGCAGGCGCCCTAACTCAGGCCAAGGAAGCACGCAGTGCCATCCTTGACGTGATGAACCAGGCGATCAGCGAACCAGGTGAAATGGCTGCAACCGCACCACGCATCATCTCGGTGAAGATTCCTGTAGACAAGATCGGTGAGGTCATTGGTCCAAAGGGCAAGATGATCAACCAGATCCAGGAAGACACCGGCGCTGACATCTCGATCGAAGACGACGGTACCGTATTCATCGGTGCAACCGACGGTCCTTCGGCTGAAGCTGCAAAGGCTGCCATCAACAACATTGCCAACCCTCACGTACCTGAGATTGGCGAGCGGTTCCTAGGAACCGTTGTGAAGCTAGCCACCTTCGGTGCCTTCATCTCGCTAGTTCCTGGCAAGGATGGTCTGCTTCACGTTTCCGAGCTGAAGAAGATCTCTGGCGGCAAGCGCGTTGAGAATGTTGAAGACGTTCTTGAGGTTGGCCAGAAGCTTCAGGTTGAAATCACCAAGATCGACGACCGCGGCAAGCTTTCGCTAAGCCCAGTTGTTGAGGGTGAAGCAGCCGCTTCGGACAACGAATAAAACTAAACAATGGCTGAGATCTTTTTTCCATTAGATCGCGCCGAACTCGAGTTCACCGCTTCGGGAGGCAGCACGGTTCGCCGTACTGTTCTCCCGAGCGGTGTTCGCATTCTCTCGGAAGCCATGCCTGGCGCCCAGAGCGTTTCAATCTCGTTCTCGGTTCCGGTAGGTTCCCGAGACGAAACCGGTGGCCACTTTGGCTCCACCCACTTCCTTGAGCATCTGCTGTTCAAGGGAACTTCCAAGCGAACAGCGCTTGAGATTGCCATTGCCTTCGACTCGGTTGGTGGTTCTTCGAACGCCGCCACAGGCAAGGAATACACGTCTTACTACGCCAGGGTCTCCGACCGCGCGTTACCGCTGGCCATTGATGTCATCGCCGACATGCTGACCAGCTCGGTTCTAGATTCCAAAGAGTTCGACAACGAGCGCACCGTGATTCTTGAAGAACTCGCGATGAACGACGACGACCCTGAAGATGTAGCACACGAAGCATTCACCGCGGCTCTTCACGGGGATCACCCGCTTGGGCGCCCAATTGGTGGGACTGTACAAACCATCACCGATGTCACTCGCGACGCGGTTTGGGCTCACTACAAGGCCAACTACCGCCCACAGGATGTTGTGATAGCTGCTGCCGGCGGTGTGAACCACGACGAGTTGGTTCGCCTGGTCAGCGAAGCGTTTGAAGCCGCCGGATGGAATCTTTCCGTTGAAGCTGCGCCACGTGAACGTCGTTTCCAGGGCGACACCTTCATTCCTCGCGCGAAGACCCTGGAGGTTATCAACCGCCCGATTGCACAGACCAACATCTTGATTGGTTGCCAAGGTTTCGTTGCCGATGATCCACGTCGCTACGACATGGCGGTTTTGAACACCGTGCTCGGCGGAGGCATGTCGTCCCGTTTGTTCCAAGAAGTTCGCGAGAAGCGCGGATTGGCTTACTCGGTTTATTCTTTCAACCAGGCCTACTCGGATGGCGCAATCTTCGGTCTGTACGCAGGGTGCGCTCCAGCAAAGTCCACCGAAGTTACAGGGCTCATGGTTGCCGAACTTGAGAAGCTTGCTGAACACGGCATTACCTCGGATGAACTTGCCTTGGCACAGGGAAACATTTCGGGATCGTTGGCGCTGAAGTTCGAAAGTTCGATGGCTCGAATGAACCGTTTGTTCTCATCGGAAATTCACAACGGTAAGTTCCTCGATCTTGATGAGACTCTGCTTCGCTATTCGAAGGTAACCGAAGAGTCTGTTCGCGCAGTTGCTGCCGAACTCATCACTCGCGAGCGTTCGCTGGTTGCCGTTGGCGATGTAAAAGAAGCCGCCTTCAAGAGTTTCGTTTAAGGTTGAACCATGACCATCAAAGTTGCAGTTGTAGGCGCCACCGGCCGAATGGGCAAACTTGCCATCGACCTAATTGATTCAGCCCAGGATCTAAGCCTCCATGCCAAGCTCAACTCAAAGTCTTCGCTCACCGAACTAATTGGCGCCGATGTAGTCTTTGATGTCACCAAACTTGAGATCAGTCACCAGGTAGTTGATTTCGCTATCGAAGCCGGCATTCCGGTGGTCGTGGGTACATCGGGTTGGTCTGCGGCTAAGCTCGCCGAGCTGGATGCCAAGGTTACCAAAGCTGGTTCGACAGCAGTGATCGTTCCGAACTTCTCGATCGGTTCGATGCTCGCAACCCGATTCGCAGCCGAAGCCGCCAAGTATTTCTCAACAATTGAAATCGTTGAAGCGCACCACGCTCATAAGGTCGATTCGCCATCAGGTACCGCGATTCGCACTGCTGAACTGATTGCAGCGGCCAGGGGAGAGGTGCCGCTGGTTACTGGTGTCGGGCAGCAGGCACGTGGTGAGATCGTTGCTGGTATTCCAATCCACAGCCTTCGCCTAAGTGGCGTAAGCGCCAAGCAAGAAGTGATTCTCGGTGGCGAGAGCGAAGTTCTCACAATCCAGCACGAAGTTTCTTCGGTGGCTTCCTACTCGGGTGGCATCTTGGCAGCGATTCGTTTTGCACACTCCAACCAGGGCCTCTTTGTAGGCCTGGACGCGGTTGTCGCCTAAGTGAAATCACCAAAGCTCGGTGCGGCAATCTCAATTGCCCTGCTAGCCACATATTTGCTTTTGCTCAGCAAGTGGGCGGTCGACATGATTGCGGTAGGTACACCAATCGGCATCGCGTTAGGCGTCCTAGTTTTTACCTTCCCGGCACTAGGTGCTTACTCGATTTATCGCGAACTGCGGTTTGGGCTGAAGTCTGAAGCCATGGGTAAAGAGCTGGATGCTACAGGAGAGTGGCCGGTTTTCCAACTGGTACTTCGCCCGAGCGGTCGCCCAACCAAGGAGTCTGCCGACGAAAACTTCAAGGTCTTTGCAGCCATCGCAGAGAAAAACCCAGACAACTGGAAAAACCTCTTCGCACTCTCACTTGCCTACGACGCCTGCGGAGATCGTCCGAGGGCGAGAAAAGCCATGGCCGAAGCCATGGCTCTCTACAAGTGACCTCGCGATTAGGCCTTAATTAGGCCAACACGGGCAAGCCCCAACCAGATCTGGCAGCCCAAGCAGTAGTTGAAAACGGCGTTCAGGAATGCTGCGAAGAAGGCGGCTCCGGCGGCAATGGTCAGGCCCAGTGGGATTCCTGCCAAACCTAGAGCCAGGCCGATTCCCGAAACTAAGAGTCCAACGGCTTGCGCAAACTTTGGCGGGCGGGCGTCTTCTAGCTCCTTAGGTGCGGCTAGAAGTGGTCGAACCAAACGCTTGAAAAGGTAGCCGTATGGGTGCTTGGCATTTCCGAAGATGGCGCCAATCGCAAACAAAGCAACGATGATCGAAAGCAGCGAAACCGAAGCCGAGAAGGTCTTGGTGTCTAGTGAAAGGTAAACATCGACCAGCAAAAGAATGCTGGTGATTGCAGCGCCGAAACGTGGACCACGTGGGTCAATCTGGGTCTTGCTCATTAGATAACGAAGTGTCCAATCTCTTCTTCAATGGTTGATGGTTTTGGTGCGCCGCCAATTCTCGACTTCACGAATCCTTTCGAATCGAGCACGAGAGTGGTGGGAGTCTGGAGAATTCCGAACTTGTCGGCAAGGTCAAGTCGGTGGGTTAGATCGACTTCGATGTGCAAAACACCACTAGAGGTCTTTTCAAGTTCTTCAAAGAGTTTTGATGTTTGCTTGCAGGTGGCACAGGTTTCGCTGGAGAACTGTAGGAAGGTGGTGTGTTCACCGAATTCGGTGACTGCCTTTCCGTCCTTGCTAGCGCCTAGTTCCTTCAAATCAATCTGCAATCCCGCCTTGATTCGTTTAGCGCGACCGGTGGTTGAACGCCAAACCAAACCGGCAACGGTAGCCAAAGCGAGCAAGCTCAGAATGGCCACAAGTTTCAGGTCGAATTGCATGGTTCAAGGCTAACGTCTGGCCTTGCGACACCAACGAGTTATTGCGAATTCTTACGGAATGCTACGGGTATTCTTTTTGTGTGTCTGAAATCAAATTCCGTAGTGATGTAACCGTAGAACTTGTGCGCGCCTCGGCCGCCGACTCCGACGTGCTTTTCGCAGCACGCGTTTCAACCCAGGGCGAGCAGACTCTTGAGTCGGCCGCAGCCAACGTTGACGCTGCCGATAACGAGAAAGCGAACAAGGGTCTGATCAACTATCTGATGCGTGACCGTCACGGTTCACCATTCGAGCACAACTCGATGACCTTCTACGTGCAGGCACCGATCTTTGTATTCCGCGAGTTCATGCGTCACCGTATCGCTTCGTACAACGAAGAATCGGGTCGTTACAAGGAACTAAGCCCTGTGTTTTACGTACCGGGTCCAGACCGCAACCTAATCCAGGTTGGTAAGGCCGGCCACTACGAATTCCTTCCAGGAACCGCCGAGCAGGTGGCTTTGGTTGAGCAGGAATCGCGCACCGCTTCGCAACACGCGTACGAGTCTTACCAGCGCATGCTTGAGGCTGGGGTTGCTCGTGAAGTTGCTCGCATCGTGCTTCCGCTGAACATCTACTCTTCGATGTACGTGACCATGAACTCGCGTGCCTTGATGAACTTCCTAAGCCTTCGTACCAAGCGAGAAGGAACCCACTTCCCATCGTTCCCTCAGCGCGAAATCGAGATGTGTGCAGAGAAGATGGAAGAGTTCTGGGCCGAGCTAATGCCTTACACCTACGAGGCATTCAACCAGCACGGACGCGTAGCTCCGTAAGCTAAACCTCTAAGTCTGTTTCGCCCTGTGCAAGTTTGGTCTTGCGCAGGGCGATCCACATTAAGACTCCTACCAGCAGTGCTGTGATTAGGTCGACGAACACGGTGAGGATTAGGCAAACAATTACTAGGATGAAATCCAGTCTGGAAGCGGTAGCCACCTTTTTCAATTCGTCGAATTTCACCATCTTGTAAGCGGTGGCAAGCAGCACTCCGGCCAGTGCCGGCAGGGGGATTAGTGAAACCATCGGGCTGAGTAGCAACACCAAAATCGCTAGGAATACCGAGTGTGAAACTGCTGCCACTCGGCTGGTTGCTCCACTCCTCACATTGACCGCCGTTCTGGCAAGCGCAGCCGTTGCCGGAACACCGCCGATAAATGGCACAACGAGATTGGCAAGCCCCTGCCCAACCAACTCCCGGTCACTGTCGTGAGTGCTTCCAGCTCCTACCATCTTGTCGGCAATCTTCGCCGAAATCAGTGCCTCGAAGGCACCGAGGGCTGCGATTCCCAGAGCGGGTATCAGGAACTCGGTGAATCGGCTCGAAAGGTTTAGGAAGTCCAGGTTCACAGCACCTAGAGGGTTTGTAATCTGCGGAATGGTTGCCAACTTGAAGTCGCCGAAAACAGCAATCAGCGTGCTCAGGGTCAAAACAATCACACTCACTGGCCACTTAGGGAGAAACCTTAGGCCGAAGATAACGGCAAGCATTGCGCCGATAGCCATGGCAATGGCAGGAAATGTCGGTGCTCCGACCCAAGTGAAGAACTGAATCCGAGCTGTTTCATAAACATGCTCAGATCGAATGCCGGTAACGCCAAACGCCCAGCCGAATTGCTGCAGGGCAATCACAACCGCAATGCCAGCGCTGAAACCTTCGATAACCGATGCCGGCAGTTTGTGGATGTGTCGTCCTAGTTTGAAAAGGCCTGCCACAAGCAGGATGACACCGGCGAGCAATCCGGCGAAGAGCACCCCGGTTGGTCCGAACTTTATTGCTAGTGGTATCAGTACCACGGTCATGGCTCCGGTTGGTCCGGAAACCTGGTGCCGACTTCCACCGAAAATAGCAGCCACAAGACCGGCGAAGATCGCCGTAGTAATTCCGGCTGCCGCACCCATGGAGCTGCTCTCACCAAAGGCGATGGCTAGGGGGAGAGCAACGAGCGCAACAGTAAAACCGGCGTTTAGGTTGCCGACCCAAAACTTCATCGTTTCGCGCATCAATTTCTCCTAGGGGAAAGGCTAACGCTAATCTTGTAGTTATGTCCGCACAAAACAAAGACCTATTCGGTCAGGTATTGGTAGCCCTAGTCACCCCGATGACTGCTGAGGGTGAAGTCGACTGGCCTGCCACCGAGCGTCACCTTGACTACGTGATTTCGAATGGTGCGGATGGTGTGGTCGTAACGGGTACCACCGGTGAAACCTCAACACTGACCGACGCCGAAAAAATCAAGCTCGTCGAAGTTGGTAAGTCGGTTTCCGCTGGTCGCGCCAAAATCATTACCGGCGGTGGTTCTAACGAAACCGCTCACGCCATGCAGCTTTACAAGCTTTCCGAGAAGGCTGGCGCCGACGGCGTAATGATCGTCACTCCGTACTACAACAAGCCAACCCAGGCTGGCGTGCTAACCCACTTCCGTTTGATTGCAGACGCCACCGACCTGCCGGTAATTCTTTATGACATCCCGGGACGCGCTGGAATCCCAATTCAGTACGAGACCATCCACCGCGCGGCAAAGCACCCAAACATCGTTGCCGTGAAAGACGCCAAGGGTGACCTTGCTCAGGCTTCGCGCATCATGAACGAGACCGACCTGCTTTACTTCTCGGGCGACGACTCGAACATCATGCCGCACATGTCGATTGGTGCCACAGGTTTGATCGGTGTTACCGCAAACGTGGCTCCAGCTGCCTACCGCGAGATGATCGACGCCACCAACCGCAACGACTTCCACCACGCACTGGCAGTTCACAACTCGCTCGAGCCTCTGGTTCGCGCGTTGATGACCCACGTTCCAGGCACCGTGGCCACCAAGTATGTTCTTCACGCGCTGGGACTAATCGATAGCCCACGTGTTCGTCTTCCGCTCGTTGGTCCAGAAGAGTCCGAAGCGGCTCGCATCGAGAACGACATTTACGGTATTGCCAAGATTGCTGGCCTATCGTTCGAAAACTTCCGTCCAGACCGCAATGCAGCCGCCGGTGGTGCGCTGCCGAAGGTGGCTGGCACAACCAGATAAGAGGAACCCTTGGTTCTAACCCTCCCGGCTCCGGCCAAACTACAACCGAATACTCTTCGCATCGTTCCGCTCGGTGGAATTGGCGAAATTGGTCGCAACATGACCGTGTTCGAAATCAACGGCAAGCTGCTAATCGTCGACGTCGGTGTACTTTTCCCTGAAGAACACCAGCCAGGTATCGACGTGATTCTGCCCGACTTCGGTTACATCCGTGACCGTCTCAGCGACGTGGTGGGTATTGTGCTCACTCACGGTCACGAAGACCACATCGGTGGTGTGCCATACCTGCTCAAGCTTCGTGAAGACATTCCACTAATCGGTTCGGCCCTGACACTAGCTTTCGTTGAGGCAAAGCTCAAAGAGCACAAGATTACTCCTTATACCCTTGTAGTTCGCGAGGGCCAGAAAGAACAACTAGGGGATTTCAACCTAGAGTTCGTGGCGGTAAATCACTCGATTCCTGATGCGCTTGCCGTTCACATCAAAACCGTGGCCGGTAACGTATTGCACACGGGTGACTTCAAGATGGATCAAATTCCCTTGGACGGTAGGCTCACCGACCTTCGTGCCTTTGCTCGAATTGGTGAAGCTGGCCTCGATCTGTTCATGTCAGACTCCACCAATGCCGATGTTCCCGGGTTCACTCCGCTTGAAAAAGACATTGGTCCTGTGATTGAGAACGTGATTTCCCGTTCAACCGGCAAGGTAGTCGTGGCTTCGTTCTCGTCTCACGTCCACCGCGTTCAGCAGGTTCTAGATGCTGCGGTTGCCAACGGGCGCAAGGTTTGTTTCGTTGGTCGTTCCATGGTTCGCAACATGGAGATCGCCGCCAAGATGGGCTACCTAATGGTTCCCGAAGGTTCGCTAATCGAATACAAGCACGCTGGCGACATTCCGCCACACGAGATTGTTTACATGTCAACCGGTTCCCAGGGGGAACCGATGGCGGTTCTTTCCCGTATGGCCAATCTTGAACACGACGTTCAGATTGGTACCGGCGACACCGTCATCCTGGCTTCGTCCTTGATTCCAGGCAATGAGAATGCCGTCTACAGAGTAATCGACGGGCTAACCAAGCTCGGCGCCAACGTGGTTCACAAAGGCAACGCCAAGGTTCACGTTTCGGGTCACGCTGCAGCCGGAGAACTTCTTTACTGCTACAACATCTTGAAGCCGAAGAACGTTATGCCGGTCCACGGCGAATACCGTCACCTTATTGCCAACGGAAAGCTCGCGGAAGCTACCGGTGTGCCAACCGACAACGTGCTCATTACCGAGGACGGCTGGGTAGTCGACCTTAAAGACGGCAAGGCCAGTGTGGTCGGTGCCGTTGAGTGTGGGCTGCTCTATGTTGACGGCAAGACCGTTGGCAAGGTTACCGAGGAAGACCTTCAAGACCGCCGAGTTCTCGCCGAAGAGGGTTTCATTTCCATCTTCTGCGTGGTCGACGAAAACGGTCGAGTAATCGTTGGTCCAGAAATCCGTGCCCGTGCTTTTGCCGAAGATGACCACGTCTTCGACGACGTGAAACCGTCGGTTGCCAAGGCTCTTGCCGAAGCTGCCGGTGAAGGAGTTCGAGACACCTACGTGCTGCAGCAGGTTATTCGTCGAACCATCGGAACCTGGGTAAACAAGAAGCACCGACGCCGTCCGATGATCATCCCGGTCGTGGTTAGAGGGCAGTAACCTCCACGGTTTTGTCGCCTCTGCCGATTACCCTTGAGGCATGGCTGCATCACGACCAAGTTCTTCACGCTCTTCGAAACCTCGAAAGAGCGCTCCTCGCAAACCCGCCGTTCGGGAAGCCTCGCGCGGCCTTTTTGCCAAGACTTATCTACTGCTTGCGCACGCTGTAGGCGCTGCCGCCAGAGCCTTCAGCATCAACAAAATTGACCCGGAAGACCGCCGCGACGGCTTCCCGTTCGCCATCTTCCTGGGTGGCATCATCGGGGCTTGGGTCGCCTGGTTTATGCCTGCCCAAGATGGTCTAGGTCACGCCATTCACAGCTGGACCATGGGCCTGATGTTTGGTCGAGTTTCGTTGGCGTTGCCGGTGCTCATGATCATCGTGGCCATCTACCTGATGCGTTTCCCATCAACCGTCAAAGACAACGGTCGTATCGTGCTCGGGCTGTTCTTGCTGGTGGTCAGCATTGCCGGTTTCTTCCACATCTTCGGCGGTGCCCCGAAACCTTCCGACGCCAACTACAACGAACTTTTCACCAACGCTGGTGGAATCTTCGGCTGGTTGGTTGGCACGCCAGTGCTGGCGCTTTCGGTTTGGGTAGCTGTTCCGCTGCTTGCGTTGATTTCCATCGGCTCGTTACTAATCACCACCAAGACTGCTCCAAGCCGCATCGGAGAGCGACTTCACCAGTTGCGACTTTTCATGTTCGGCGAACCTGCCGTTGAAAAGCCAAAGACCGAATCGACCCAGACCGAAGTGCTCGACGATGCCTTCGATGGCACCAAGGTTCCTTGGTGGCGTAAGGAAAAGAAGGATGCTGATGCACCTTTCGAGACGCCGGTTGCCACCGAAGTCACCATCGAAGACATTTTCCAAGATGAACCAGTGGTTGACGTCACCTCGGTCGACTCCACGGTACACACCGAGCCAATCGCGGTTGTCGCCGAGGAAGCACCCGATGGCGATTTGTTCCCGGAGCCAAACGTGCCGCAAGTCGTTCAGGAAAAGACCAAGACCAAGCGACCATACAACCTACCTCCGCTAACCATGCTTCCGGCTGGAACACCGCCGAAGGCTAAGACCGAGGCCAACGACGTGGTGGTCAAAGCCATCACCGGTGTTTTCACCGAGTTCGATGTTGCAGCCCGAGTGGTCGGTTTCTCGCGTGGCCCAACAGTCACTCGTTACGAAATTGAGTTGGCGCCGGGCGTCAAGGTTGAAGCAGTAACCCGACTTTCGAACAACCTCAGCTATGCGGTGGCCAGCAACGAGGTGCGAATCCTTGCGCCGATCCCAGGTAAATCACTGATCGGTCTTGAAATTCCCAACGTCGACCGCGAAACCGTTTCGCTTGGTGATGTTCTTCGTTCGAAGGTTGCCACCGACAGCAAACACCCGATGACCATCGGTGTTGGTAAAGACGTTGAGGGTGGCTTTGTCATCGCCAACCTGGCCAAGATGCCTCACCTCTTGGTTGCTGGTGCCACCGGTGCCGGTAAGTCTTCCTTCGTGAATTCGATGATTACCTCGATCTTGATGCGCGCCAAGCCAGCCGAAGTACGCATGGTTCTAATCGACCCGAAGCGTGTTGAACTGGCTGCCTACCAGGGTGTTCCACACCTAATCACTCCAATCATCACCAACGCCAAGAAGGCCGCCGAAGCCCTGCAATGGGTTGTGAAGGAAATGGACATGCGTTACGACGACCTAGCGTCGTTCGGTTTCAAGCACGTCGACGACTTCAACCGTGCGGTGGTTGCTGGAACCGTAAAGGTTCCTGAAAACTCACAGCGCGTGCTTCAGCCTTACCCATACCTGCTGGTCGTGGTCGACGAGCTCGCCGACCTCATGATCGTGGCGCCGCGTGACGTTGAAGATTCAATCGTTCGAATCACCCAGTTGGCTCGTGCCGCTGGAATTCACTTGGTTTTGGCCACACAGCGTCCATCGGTCGACGTGGTCACCGGTTTGATCAAAGCCAACGTTCCGAGCCGTCTAGCCTTTGCCGTTTCGTCGGTCACCGACTCTCGCGTTATCTTGGACAGCCCTGGTGCCGAAAAGTTGGTTGGTCAGGGTGATGCTTTGTTCTCACCAATGGGCACCAACAAGCCAATTCGCGTGCAAGGTGCTTGGCTCAGCGAGGAAGAGTTAGAGCGTGTGGTTCACCACGTAAAGCAGCAGATGGATCCTGAATACCGCTCCGACGTTGATGAGCCGGTTGCCGTTAAGGGTGTAGTCGATGCCGACATCGGCGACGACCTCGAGGTGCTACTGCAGGCTGCCGAGCTAATCATCAACTCGCAGTTCGGTTCCACCTCCATGCTTCAGCGCAAACTACGTGTCGGTTTTGCCAAGGCGGGCCGATTGATGGACCTACTCGAGTCGCGAAACATCGTTGGCCCATCGGAAGGTTCGAAGGCGCGAGAGGTTATGGTCAAACCGGAAGACCTAGGAACCGTGCTGGCCCAGCTACGTGGTGAACCAGGCGCGAAGGCAACCACCGAGGTTGCCAATGCCGCAAACCGAATCGACAACGGCACGATGGCTGCCGGTGAATTCGAAGAGTTCATTCCGAAGGGTAACCCAGACGAAGACGAAGAAGACGCCTGGCTCCTAACCGGACGCGACGAGTGAACCTCCCAAACCTGATTACCATCGCCAGAATTGCGCTGGCACCGGTTTTCATTTGGGTATTGTTTCTGTTCCCTCAAAGCTCTGCACACGAGCGGTGGATTGCCGTTGGGCTTTTCGTTCTGGCTAGCGCCACCGACGGCGTCGACGGAGCCCTGGCTCGCAAACGCAACCAGGTAACCGATTTGGGTAAATTGCTGGATCCAATTGCCGACAAGGTACTCATCGGGGGAGCGCTAGTAACTCTTTCGCTACTCGGTCAAATTCCGTGGTGGATTACGGTGCTTATTTTGGTTCGTGAAATCGGAATCACCATCTACCGTTTGGCGGTAATCAAGGATCGCGTCATCGCGGCTTCCGGAGGTGGCAAGCTCAAGACCGTGCTTCAATCGGTGGCGGTTGGCTTCTATCTCTCACCTCTTGCTGGTTACTGGGTGCCAATTGGAATCATTCAGCAGATCATTCTCTTCGCGGCACTAATTTCAACTGTTGTCAGCGGAATCCAGTACCTGGTGGCGGCCAAGCGATGATCGTTGATGCCATTCTTCGCAACCTGCGGGCCGATGGTCGCAAGCTCATCTTTGCTGAATCACTAACTGGTGGTTTGCTAGTTGATGCCTTCGTATCGGTGGCAGGAGCTAGTGACGTCGTCCTAGGCTCCGAAGTCACTTATGCCAGCGAGCTCAAGGTGGCTCTGCTCGGGGTCGACGAAAACGACATCGAGAAGTTCGGGGTGGTCTCTGCCGAAGTTGCCACGCAAATGGCTCAAGGCGTTTGTGCGGTCGGTCAGGGAAGCACCGATCTTCCAGCCGGAAAAGTTCTTGCCCTTTCCACTACCGGGAATGCTGGCCCCGACGGCGAACCGGTTGGGTTGGTCTTTATTGCCTTGCACGACGGCAAGAAAAACAAAGTGCGTCGGCTGAACCTAATCGGCTCTCGCCAAGAGATTCGCGAACAATCGGTGGCTCAGGCAATCGATCTGCTTCGGGAACATTTAGACCTCTAGGCTGTTTATTACTTCACTGCAAACGTTCAGGTAATTCCAAGTTTTATTGGTCACACTTGTCGGTAGCAGCAGGTAAGTTATTAGCAGGAGGTAGCACATGGTTCTAGTGCGTCACGAAATCGGTGAGGTTCTACGCGACATTCGCATGTCAAAGCGTCAGACCCTTCGCCAGGTCGCTGCTCGCGCTGCCGTTGCTCTTGGCTACCTAAGCGAAATCGAACGTGGCCAGAAGGAAGTTTCTTCGGAGCTACTGTTCTCGATCGCCGAAGCCCTTGACGTTCCAATCTCGCAGATCATGCGTGAGGTTTCCGATCGTTTGGCTATTGCCGAGGGCATCAACTTCCCAGACACCGTCCCGGTTGAACTGGTTGCTTCGGTCAACTCTTCACTGCTCAACGCTTAAGTTCGTTGCGCCTTTCCAAGTTCCGTGAACTCATGTCAGATGAGTTTGGTGCTGCCTATGCCGCGGTAATCGAAACCGACCTGGTGCTCACCGAGCTGCAGGATCGCACGGCAAAACAATGTATGGAAGCTGGGGAAGACCTGCGTGAAGTCTGGTTGGCGGTTTGTCGAGCCAATAATGTTCCGCAGTCGCGCTGGCACGGGCTGAACAAAATTACGAAAAAATAGACACGCCGAAAAGATTTATTCGAAAACTTGTTCGAATATTGCTAGAGTCATTTCTATCGAGGTGTGGAAGTTATCCACAAATCGAAAACGCCGAGGCTCAATGTCGCAGGCAAGCAATAGTGTCACATCAGAATAAAAACGTGATGGTCCAAACCGGACAGAAGAAGAGGAAGAAATGGCAAGTCCAGCAGAACGCGAAAAGGCCCTAGACACCGCCCTGGCACAGATTGATCGCCAGTTTGGTAAAGGCTCGGTTATGCGCCTTGGTTCGGATGACCGTGCTCCGGTAGAAACCATTCCTACCGGCTCAATTGCTCTTGACGCAGCTCTCGGTATCGGTGGTCTTCCTCGTGGCCGAATCATCGAAATCTATGGCCCAGAATCTTCGGGTAAGACCACTCTTACCCTTCACGCGATTGCAAACGCACAGAAGAACGGTGGCACCGCAGCCTTCATTGACGCAGAACACGCACTTGACCCAGAGTACGCAAAGGCTCTTGGCGTTGACATCGACTCACTACTAGTGAGCCAGCCAGACACCGGTGAACAGGCGCTAGAAATTGCCGACATGCTGGTGCGTTCGGGCGCCATCGACCTAATCGTGGTCGACTCGGTGGCAGCGCTGGTTCCACGCGCCGAAATCGAAGGCGAAATGGGCGACGCTCACGTGGGTCTCCAGGCTCGCCTAATGTCTCAGGCCCTTCGCAAGCTAACCGGTGGTCTTAACAGCACCAACACCACCATGATCTTCATCAACCAGTTGCGCGAAAAGATCGGTGTGTTCTTCGGAAGCCCAGAAACCACCGCCGGCGGTAAGGCTCTAAAGTTTTACGCTTCAGTTCGCCTAGACATCCGTCGAATCGAAACCCTAAAAGATGGCACCGAGGCCGTGGGTAACCGCACTCGCGTCAAGGTGGTTAAGAACAAGATGGCTTCGCCATTCAAGCAGGCCGAGTTCGACATCATCTACGGAACCGGTATCTCGCGTGAGGGTAGCCTGATCGACTTCGGTGTCGACCACGACATCGTCAAGAAGTCGGGCGCCTGGTACACCTACGAAGGCGACCAGCTTGGCCAGGGTAAGGAAAATGCTCGCAAGTTCCTACTCGAGAACACCGCTGTTGCCGACGAGATCGAGAAGAAGATCAAGACCAAGCTAGGTATTGGTGTTCCACGTGCAGTAGCAGATCTGCCTGCCGAGGAACTTCCTCCGGTAGCACCTGTTGCAGCGGCTGACGCCAAGGCGGCAAACGCCTAAACATGGCTTTTCAGAGCAGGGGTCGAACTCGAATCGGAAATGAAGATTCGGTTTCGACCCCTTCGCTTTCCCCCGAAAAACAGGAGTCCAGAGCTAGAAACGTTCTGCTTTACCAACTCGGTCGTTCGGCAAAGTCAAAGGACCAATGCCGAAAAATCCTGGCCAAGCGTGGGATTGACACAGAAATCGCCGAGCGCATTCTCGACCGTTTTGAAGAAGCCCAAATCATCGATGACGTGATGTTCGCCAGAGTATTCACCAACTCTCGAATCAAAACCAAAGGTTTGGCCAAATCGGCAATTGCCAGAGAGTTGCGCGAGAAGGGAATCAGTCAGCCGCTGATCGAAGATGCGCTGGTGGAACTCGATGCAGAGAGCGAGCAAGCACGCGCTACCGAGCTCGCGGTCAACCGCGTGCGCAGAATGGCTGGGCTTGAGCGAGACGTCATTCAGCGCCGGCTCAGCGGGTTTTTGGCTCGTAAAGGGTATTCGGGTTCAGTGGTTAGTTCCGCAACCCGTGCTGCGCTTGCCGAGGCGGTAAAATCGGAAGCCTAATGACTTCCACAGCACCTCGCACCTACCAAGTACGCACCTACGGTTGCGCCATGAACGTTCACGACTCGGAACGTCTATCTGGCCTACTCGAAGGGGCAGGTTTGGTTGCTGCCGAAGAGGGCACCGACGCCGACGTCGTGGTCTTCAACACCTGTGCGGTGCGTGAGAACGCCGACAACAAGCTCTATGCCAACCTAGGTCAGTTACTTCCTCGCAAGAAGGCCAACCCAAACATGCAAGTCGCTGTAGGTGGTTGTTTGGCACAGAAAGACAAGGCGACCATCCTCAAAAAGGCTCCATGGGTTGACGCGGTATTTGGTACTCACAACATCGGTTCACTTCCAGCACTACTCGAGCGTGCTCGTCACAATGCCGAGGCTCAGGTGGAGATTGTAGAAAGCCTCGAAGCCTTCCCAAGTTCTTTGCCGACCAAACGTGATTCGGCTTATTCGGCTCTGGTTTCCATTTCAGTCGGCTGTAACAACACCTGCACCTTCTGTATCGTGCCAAGCCTGCGTGGCAAAGAGCGCGATCGTCGTCCCGGTGAAATTCTTGCCGAAATCGAAGCCTTGGTTTCGGAAGGCGTAATCGAAATCACTCTGCTCGGTCAGAACGTGAACTCGTACGGCGTTGAGTTTGGCGACAAGGGTGCATTCGCTAAATTACTTCGTGCTGCCGGTCAGATCGATGGGCTTGAGCGCATTCGTTTCACCAGCCCTCACCCTGCTGCGTTTACCGATGACGTGATCGAGGCCATGGCCGAGACGCCGAACGTGATGCCACAGCTCCACATGCCTCTCCAGTCGGGTAACGACAAGGTGCTCAAAGACATGCGTCGAAGCTATCGTCGCGATAAATTCTTGGGAATCATCGAGCGAGTGCGCAAGGCAATTCCTGATGCCGCCATCTCAACCGACATCATCGTAGGTTTCCCAGGTGAGACCGAAGAAGAATTCCTAGACACCGTGAAGATGGTTGAGGAAGCCCGCTTTGCCGCTTCATACACCTTTCAGTACTCCAAGCGCCCCGGCACTCCGGCTGCAACCTTGCCCGACCAGATTTCCAAAGAAATTGTTCAAGATCGCTACGAGCGACTTCTGGCAATTGCCAACGATGTGGCCTGGCAAGAAAACAAAAAGCAAATCGGTAAGTCGGTTGAGGTTTTGGTTGCCAACGATGGACGTAAAGACGACGCTACTGGCCGCCTAACTGGACGAGCCAAAGACAACCGTCTAGTGCACTTCTCACTTCCGGAAGGCGTTCGACGCCCACGCCCGGGTGACATTGTTACCGTGACCATCACCGAAGCCGCTCCATACCACCTGCTAGCCGACCCGAAGACCTCCGAAGAAATCGTGATTCGCAAAACCATCGGTGGCGATGCCTTTGAGCGCATGAATGATGAAGCAGAGACCAAGCGAATCGCCTTGAGCATTACGCCCGCAAAATGACCAAATTAATCGCGGTTGTTGGCCCAACTGGCACCGGCAAAAGTGACGCCGGTATTGCCATCGCCAAGCACATCGAAACTTTAGGTGGACGCGCCGAAATCATCAACAGTGATTCGATGCAGTTTTACCGCGGCATGGACATCGGCACAGCGAAACTGACCCTAGATGAACGCCAAGGGGTGGCACACCATCTTCTCGATTGGCTTGAGATCACCGATGAATCGACGGCAGCGGAGTACCAGCCGGTTGCACGCGCCAAGATCTTGGATTTGCAATCCAATGGAATTACCCCGATCTTGGTTGGGGGTTCCATGCTGTACATCGCCTCCGTGCTCAACGAATTTGGTTTTGCGCCCCGCGATGAAACCGTTCGGGCCGAACTTGAAGCCGAACTCGTACGTGTGGGCGAGAGCGAGCTTTACCGAAAGCTGGTTTCTTTGGCTCCGGACACAGCCAGTCGAATTGATCCGAAAAATGGCCGTCGTATCGTCCGTGCTCTCGAAGTAGTCACCATTACCGGCGATGACTTTGCAGTCAAATTGCCAGATCTAAATGAGAGTTGGCAGCCGGTTTTGGAAATCGGCCTCAACTCCGACCGTGCACATCTGGTGAATCGTCTAGAACAGCGTGCTGCAAAGATGTGGGACAAGGGGATTCTGCGCGAGGTTCAAGATCTCCTTCCGCTCGGCGTGCGCGAAGGTAAAACATCTTCTCGTGCCATCGGTTATGCCCAGGCTATTGCCCAGTTAGACGGTGTCATGACTGAAGCCCAAGCCATTGAAGACACCGCCCGACTAACCGCCCGCTACGCCCGTCGCCAGATGTCCTGGTTCCGCAGAGATCCGCGCATCAACTGGTTCGATTACCAGGCCGAGAACCTGATTCCAGAAATTCTCAAAACGGTCGTCACTCACCTCAACCAATAGGCTTAGAACATGGCAAACATCATCGAGTTCACTAAGGGTCACGGCACCGGCAACGATTTCGTGCTGGTTCACGATCCAGATAACTCGATTGATCTAACCCCAAAACAGGTTGCCAAGATTTGCGACCGCCACTTTGGCATCGGTGCCGATGGATTCATCCGCGTGGTTGAAAGCAAGTTCGTCGCCGAGGGTATCGAACTTCTGAAAGAATCTCCGGAAGCCCAATGGTTTATGGATTACCGCAATGCCGACGGTTCTATCGCCGAAATGTGCGGAAACGGTGTCCGTGTTTTTGCCCGCTACCTAATCGAAAAAGGTTTGGCCAAGGTTGGCAATGGTGAAACTTTGACGGTTGGCACCCGTGCTGGCGTTCGTGACGTTCAGCCAAACCGTGCCGGTTTTGCGGTTGACATGGGTCGTTGGAAACTGGACGACGAAGTTACCGTTCACGCTCACCAACTTTCGGTAAGTCGTCCTGGTCAGGGAATCAACGTGGGCAATCCGCACGTCGTTGTTGCTCTTGCTTCGCACGAAGAACTGAAGAACCTCGATCTTACGCAGGCTCCAAAGCTTGACCCACTACCTGAACACGGTGCGAATGTTGAGTTCGTGGTGCCTGCCGAACCGATGGTTGTCGACGGCGTGGGCTCGATTGACATGCGTGTGTTCGAACGAGGTGTTGGCGAAACACTTAGTTGCGGTACCGGCATCGTGGCTGCTGCACTGGCAACCCGTTACTGGGCTGGCAAGGGTGCGCCAAACATATGGACAGTGACCGTACCTGGCGGAACTCTTGGCGTTCGCATGTTTCCAACCGAAGAAGGCGAACACGTAGGTCTGTCTGGCGCGGCCGAATTGGTTTTCGAAGGCTCACTAAACCTCGACGAACTTAGTTAGTCCTCGCGGGCTACCCGCAGAACACGGAAACTCTTAGAGGTTTCCAAACGGTAGCTCTCATGGTTTGGGAAGTTTTCCTGAATCCATTTGAGCAGCGAATCTGCACCCAAATCCTTTTGTACCACCAGGTAACTTTCAGCGCCCACCACAAGTCTTGGCAGCCATGTCTTCAGTATGTCGTGAAGTACTGCCTTACCCACTCGAATTGGCGGGTTCGACCAAATTCCGGTGAACTCGATTTCCGATGGAACGGTTTCTGGTAGCGAGGTACGAACATTCGTGAGCCCGAGTTTTTCGGCATTACGGCGCGTGAGTTCCAAGGCCCGCTCGTTCACATCTATCGCCCAGATTGTCGCCTCCGGCCTAGCGATTGCTAAAGCTAAGGTGATCGGACCCCAACCGCAACCAATGTCCAGAATGTTGCCAGTGTCTGGGGCAAGCTCAAGGTTTTCCAGCAACACCTTGGTGCCGGTATCAACGTGGTCGGGGGAGAACATGCTGCCGGCTGTGAGCACACATACGTCTCGGCCGGCGAGGGTCACCGAAATGGTTTTCGGCTTTAGTTCTTTGCCTGGATCATTCGAAAAGTAGTGCTCTTGGGGCATACGCAAACAATAACGCATAGGGTTATTTCAATGAGTGAACACGAAAGCACCGATGCGGTCATCGATCGTATTTTGAAGCGCGGGGCGAAGGCTCAAGCGCTCGGCGCCGACGACACCCACGAACACGGTAGCTTCGACGGCGACCAGTCGGAAGTTGCCGACAGGGCCGCTCTAAGGCGCGTAGCGGGCCTCTCAACCGAACTTGAGGACATTACCGAGGTTGAGTATCGCCAGCTACGCATGGAGCGCGTGCTGCTAATTGGTCTTTGGGGTCAAAACACTTTGCTCGAAGCCGAAAATTCGTTGCGTGAACTTGCCGCACTAGCGGAAACCGCTGGTTCGGAAATCTTGGACGGCTTACTGCAACGTCGCGTGAAACCTGACAACGCCACCTACCTCGGTAAAGGAAAAGCCGAAGAACTGCGCCAACTCGTGGTTGAAACCGGCGCCGACACCGTAATCGCCGACACCGAACTTTCACCTTCGCAAAGACGCAATCTCGAAGATGTTGTGAAGGTCAAGGTAATCGACCGCACCGCGGTCATCCTCGACATCTTCGCCCAACACGCCAAGAGCCGTGAGGGTAAGGCACAGGTTGAGCTTGCTCAGCTTCAGTACCTCCTGCCTCGTCTCCGAGGTTGGGGTGAATCAATGAGCCGACAGGCTGGTGGTCAGGCTGCCGGTGGTGTTGGCATGGGCTCTCGTGGTCCTGGTGAAACCAAGATTGAACTCGACCGTCGCCGCATCAACACGCGTATCGCGAAACTTCGCAAAGAGATTGCAGCCATGAAGCCGGCTCGCGATGCCAAGCGCAGCAGCCGCACCAAGAACCAAGTTCCAGCGGTAGCTATCGCCGGTTACACCAATGCGGGCAAGTCAAGCCTGCTCAACCGTATTACCAAAGCCGGCGTCTTGGTGGAGAACGCTTTGTTCGCCACCCTCGATCCAACGGTTCGCAAGGCCCAAACCGAAGACGGACGCGACTACACCATTGCCGACACCGTTGGCTTCGTGCGCAGCCTTCCGCACCAATTGGTTGAAGCCTTCCGCTCAACCTTCGAAGAAATCGCCCACGCCGATCTGATAGTTCACGTTGTCGATGCCTCGCACCCAGACCCTTCCGGGCAAATCTCCACGGTACGCGCAGTCATCGCCGACGTTGATGCCACTGACATCGACGAGCTGATCGTTTTCAATAAGTCCGACCTGATTGACGACGTCACCCGGATGGCTCTTCGTGGAATGGAACCTGGCTCGCTGTTCGTCTCGGCACGCACCGGCGAGGGCATTGAAGAACTCTTGGAAACCATCGCCAAGCGAATTCCATCACCGGATGTTCGAGTGCACGCGCTAATTCCCTACGACAAGGGTGCTTTGATTTCTAAGATTCACCAGAACGGCAAGCTAATCGAAAGCTCCCACGTTGAATCTGGAACGATTATTGAGGCGCTTGTAAAGCCAGAGTTGGCGGCAGAGCTGAAGCCCTATTTACAGGGCTCGTAGCACCGAAACCACTCGACCCATGATTACCGCGTGGGTTCCATCGATTGGGTCGAAGGTTGAGTTTCTTGGTAGTAGCCAGGTTTGACCGTTGGTCTGCTTGAATACCTTTACGGTGGCTTCCGAGTCTGGAAGTAGTGCAGCCACGATGTCACCGTTATCGGCCGTTTGCTGCATTCGAATTACCACCCAGTCGCCGTCGCAGATGGCTGCGTCGATCATCGAATCACCCTTGACCTTCAGCATGAACAGGTCGTCGCTCTTTCCAACCAACTGGTTAGGCAAGGTGAAGTGGTCTTCGATGTTCTGCTCGGCAAGTAATCCGGTTCCGGCAGCAATCTGACCAACCCATGGGATCGACTTTGAATTGGCATCCACCGCAGTTGCTCCGGTTTTAGAAACAATCGGAGAGATCGCTCGCTGCAATCCTTCGTTCTTCTCTAGGAAGCCAAGCTGACGAAGTTCGCCTAACTGGTAGCTCACGCTGGCAACGCTCTTGAGACCAACGAGCTCACCGATCTCTCGCATGCTCGGGGAGTAACCCTTGGTCTGCTGGAACTTCCCGATCACGGCAAGGATCAGCTGCTGCTTTGCACTCAGCTTGTCGGTAGCACCGGCAGGTAGGTAGTCGGCGAGTTCTTCGTGCTCATCGAACATTTTTATCCTTTGTTAGGTCTTATCGAAAGATTATTCGATTATTTATGTTTTTCCAAACATTTATTCGAAATATTTCTTGACAACGTGTCGTAGGGTGCAAGTAATCTTGTTTATACGAACAAGTGTTCGAAACAAATGTTCGAATTAGAGAGTAAGGACTCATCATGAAAGCACAGCGTCTAAGCGGTTTCGCTAAGGCAATCCTGCTAGTAACTGCATTGGTTATGGCTATCGGTTTCTTCTCGTCAAATGCTTTGGCATCTGGCGAATCAACCAAGTCGCACTACAACTACGTCACCGTTCACGCTGGTGAAACACTTTGGGGTTTGGCCGAGTCACACGCCAAGAACCAAGACCCACGTGATTGGATCCAGAGCTTGGTCGAGTTGAACAACCTAACCACCAACGAACTTCAGCCAGGTCAGCGTTTAGCCCTTCCTAACTAGTTCGCCTAAAATGGTCTAGGTGACCGAACTTTCAGACCTACCAATCCGCAACTCACTCAAGGGCCGCACTCCTTACGGCGCCCCGCAGTTGCATGTTCCGATTGCTCTGAACGTCAATGAGAACTCTCACCGAATCCCAGAAGAAGTAGCCATCGATGTGGTTTCACGCCTTGCTGAGGCTGTTCTAAACATCAACCGCTATCCAGATCGCGAGTTTATTGCTCTACGCGAAAAACTTGCGACCTACCTTGGCCACGGCCTCACCGCAGATCAAATCTGGGCAGCCAATGGCTCCAATGAGGTAATCCAGCAAATCTTCCAGGCCTTTGGTGGCCCTGGGCGCAAGGCGCTTGGCTTCAAGCCAACCTATTCGATGTACTCGCTGATTGCTGTTGGAGCCGACACCGACTACGTCGAAGCCGATCGTGCTGAGCGATACGAACTTACCCCTGAGCTAATTCGCGAAGCGATTGCCGAGCACCAGCCAGACATCGTGATGTTTTGTTCCCCGAACAACCCAACCGGCACGCCGCTTTCACTCTCGTGCATCGAGGCAGCCTACGAAGCTTGCCAAGGAATCGTTGTGGTGGATGAGGCATACGCTGAGTTTTCGCACTGTGCTGAAGAGAGTGCAATCTCGCTCCTTCCCGGACGTCCACGCCTACTAGTTAGCCGAACTATGTCAAAGGCATTTGCATTTGCTGGAGCCCGTCTTGGTTACCTTGCTGCCGATCCAGCAGTAGTTGATGCCTTGCGCCTCGTGCGTTTGCCGTACCACCTAAGTGCCTTCACACAGGCAGCTGCAGAAGCCGCACTCGATCACAGCAAGGCCATGTTGGCTACCGTTGCCGACATTCAGGTTCAGCGCGACCGTCTATTGGTCGAACTCGAAGCGCTGGGTTACGACCCCTACCGATCCGACTCAAACTTCGTGTTGTTCGCAGGTGTCAAAGACCCAAGCGCAATGTTCGAGGCACTTCTAGACTGCGGAATTTTGGTTAGAAACACTGGTATTCCAAACACTCTGAGAGTTACTGCTGGCACCGAAGCCGAGACCACAGCATTCCTCGAGGCTCTATCCGAGCTAACTCCCAAGCCATAAACTTGAAGTATCCCAACGACGAAACCTTAGTTAGGCATTTAATGAGCAGGTCAGCAAGCATCAAGCGCAGCACCAGCGAGTCAACCATTGAGCTAACCCTCAACCTCGACGGAACTGGAAAGTCGAACATCTCCACTGGTGTCGGTTTCTTCGACCACCTGCTCACCGCATTTTCTAAGCACTCGCTAATTGACCTCGACATCAAGGCAACCGGTGATCTCCACATCGACGTTCACCACACCGTGGAAGACACCGCGATCGTGCTCGGCCAAGCAATCAAGCAAGCGCTTGGCGACAAGGCAGGCATCTCTCGTTACGGCGACGCCACGGTTCCACTGGACGAAGCGTTAGTCCGCGCAGTCGTCGACGTTTCCGGGCGCCCATACCTAGTTCACACCGGCGAACCTGCTGGTTTCGAATTCCACCTGATTGCCGGTCACTTCACCGGTTCGTTGGTTCGTCACGTTTTTGAGGCAATCACCTTGAACGCCGGAATAACTGTTCACATCACCGTGCTCGATGGTCGCGACCCTCACCACATCGCCGAGACCGAGTTCAAGGCGTTCGCTCGCGCTATGCGCAAGGCCGTTGAAGCCGATTCTCGTGTGAGTGGAATTCCTTCCACCAAGGGCGCTCTGTGAGCAAACCCTCCGTTGTAGTTCTCGATTACGGTATCGGCAATGTTCACTCTGCCGTGCGTGCGCTCGAGGCTGCCGGAGCGGAAGTTGAACTAACCCGCGATCGCGCGAAAGTACTTGGTGCGGCTGGTCTATTCATTCCTGGCGTCGGTGCTTTCGCCGCCGTCATGGAAGCGCTAAATGCGCTGAACGTCAACGAGCTAATCGACAAACGACTAGTTGCAGGCAAATCCGTCATGGGTATTTGCGTGGGTCAGCAAGTCTTATTCGAAAAAGGCCTTGAGCACGGAATCGAATCAGCTGGTCTTGGTCAGCTACCTGGAACTGTGGAGATGCTCGATGCGCCGCGCCTTCCTCACATCGGTTGGAACACGGTTGAAGCAGCCGAAGGTTCCAAGCTTTTCAAAGGAATCGAAAACGAGCGTTTCTACTTCGTTCACTCCTACGGCGTTCGCAACTGGGAACTTGAAGCGATCGGCTCATTCATTCCACCGAAGGTCACCTGGACGGATTACGGCACCAAGTTTGTGTCTGCCCTAGAGGTTGGCCCACTTTCCGCCACCCAGTTCCACCCGGAGAAATCCGGTCAGGCTGGCATTCAACTTCTAACCAACTGGCTCAACACTTTTTAGGAAAACATGTCTAACTACCTCGAACTTCTTCCAGCCGTCGATGTTGCCGATGGCAAGGCAGTACGCCTAACCCAGGGCGAAGCCGGCTCGGAAACCGATTACGGCGACCCAGTTGAAGCAGCCATGACTTGGATTAACGCGGGTGCCGAATGGATTCACCTAGTAGACCTCGATGCCGCCTTTGGTCGCGGTGAAAACCGTGCCATCATCCGTGAAGTAGTGAACGCCGCCACTCGGGTGAAGATTGAGCTTTCCGGTGGCATCCGCGATGACGCCAGCCTTGAGGCAGCCCTCGAAGCTGGGGCAACCCGAGTCAACCTCGGCACCGCAGCGCTGGAAGACCCTGAATGGACCGAGCGCGTTATCAAGCGCTTTGGCGACTTCGTAGCCGTTGGCCTAGATGTCCGTGGCACCACCTTGGCAGCTCGCGGTTGGACTCAGGAGGGCGGCGACCTATACGAAGTTCTAGCCCGCTTGGAATACGCCGGCTGTGCGCGCTACGTAGTTACCGATGTCACCAAGGACGGAACTCTAAAGGGCCCAAACCTGGAACTCTTGAAGAGCGTGATGCAGCACACCAAGCAGCCAGTGGTTGCTTCGGGTGGAATTTCCAGCCTTCAAGACATCACCGACCTTCACGCACTAGTCGGTCTGGGCCTCGAGGGAGCGATTCTTGGTAAGTCGCTCTACGCGGGCAAGTTCACCCTTGAAGAAGCTCTAGCGATCGCTAACCAAACCATCTAATGAGCCACGTGCCCCTGAACCCAGATAGGTTCGCCGACTCAGCCGGTGTTCCTTGGGAGGGGCGTGCCTTCGAGCCAAATGCTTTCGCTGGCGACGATGGCAAAGCAGACGCGGGACTTATCGCAGCGATTGAAAACCTTCACGCAGGAACCGGTTCGGTGGTTGGGGTTGTCGACGCCTTCCGCAAAGCACGAGTACTCATTCCGCTGCTCGCTAACTTAGGAGAAGCAGGGGAGGGTGCTCACGGTCAAACAGTCGACAAGTCGGCCGACCTAAGCATCGTCACCGTGGAAACTCCGGATAAACAAAATGGTCTCCCAGTCTTCTCTAGCGTTGCAACCATGCAGGCTTGGAACAAAGACGCACGTCCGGTTCCCCACAGCGCAGTCAAGGCAGCGCTCGCGGCAGCCTCGGAAGGGAACACGCGAATCATCCTCGACCCAGGCAGTGCGACCGAGTTCGTGATTCGCCGCCCTGCATTCGAAGCAATCGCTAAGGAAGAAACTTGGATTCCGTCGTATGACGACGCTGAAGTGGCAGAGGCTTTCGATCAAGCGCTCGCAGGAAACGAAGAACTTGCTAACTGGAAGTTGGCTGCGGGCGATCCGCTTTCGACGCTGGCTTCTGCCGAGCTTGAACTCACACTTCTACTTGCCAAAATTTTGACTCAAGAAGATTTCGACGCACTGATGCAAAAGATCGCCAAGTCGATCTCGGAGAGTGAAGTAATCGCAGAGCGAGTCGACTCGCTGCGGGTAAAACTAGCTACGCTCTAGTTATTTTGTTTCATTCGGATGACGAGTGTGAACCTCTTCGATGAAAACAGTTTTGCCGTCCACATAAAACCAGATCCGTGCACCGTTAGTGCTGCTCAGCTTCAGTTGCCAACGATCAAAACTAGAACCAGCCACAGTTACCTGGCTGAGTTCACCGCGTAACTGGGCGTTCAAGGGTGAAGGTTCGGTGGGGGATTTAGTCAAATACTCCCAAGCCTCGACCAAATCATTTTGTCTCGTTGCATTTAGGTCCCGCCAGCCTTTCTTTGCAGAGTTGGATGCGAAGAAGATTTCGAATTCTGACTTTTTGGTAGGTCGTTGAACGCGCTCTCTCTTCGTGCCCAAATTACACAGGCCGCTCAACCAACTCAGGCGAGTCGATTAGGTCTAGGTTAGATGGTTGCAATCCAGCTGCCACTGCTTCCGCCGTTTCTTGCCATGACTGGAGCTCTGTGATGATACGAAATGGCTGTTTCGTTGCGAATGAGGCTCTAGCCGATTCAATCAATGACTTTGCACAAGTTTCTCGATCAGCCGCTTTGAGGGCCAAAATCCATGGGAATCGGTCAGACATTCGCTCAACGAGTGTCCCACGGTCATCTAAAGTCACTGCAATCAGCTGTGCTGCGAAGTCGAAGAGCGTGGCTCGCAAGTTGGACTCACGTTCACTCATCAAAACCAAATCTTCGCCATCTCTACGTGTTACAAGGACGGGGGCTTTTTCGGCCGCGGCAAATACGCTGGTTGAGTTTCGATTCAACTCAGAAGACTGAAAGTGCTGCAATGCAATTGACATTCTCTAAGAGTATTCAGAACGTGTTCTGAAGTCAAGCAAATTTTCTTGAAAGGAATTCAGGCAACCGGGCCGGTGAACTTTTCACCAGGGCCTGCACCAGGTGCATCGGCGAACGGTGATGCCTCGCGGAAAGCAAGCTGTATCTCACGAAGTGCTGCGCGAAGTGGGCGAGCGTGTTGGTCGCCAAGGTAAGGGGCGGCACCGGTGATTAGACCTGCGGTGGCGTCGATGATTTTGCGGGCTTCGTCCAAGTCTGCTGGTCGTCCGTTTTCAGCAAGGCCACAATGGATGGCGGCAACGCTGAGAAGTTCGATGGTGTAGCGCGAAAGAATTTCAACGGCAGGCAGTTCTGCGATGTCGGTGATTTCTTCGTTTTGTTCAGACATTGGGGTTTTCCTTTTTACTAACTTCTGCTAGGCTAGCCCATGGCTCTGGAGTTCGCTTCAGACAGAAGAGGATTTATTTCCCACCCGCGTTCACCGCTTTACAGGTTTCCGGGTTAGCTAGAAACAATTCGTTTCTGTGCATTTAGAGCACTGCTCTTGATGTGGCCAAAGTAGTCACATCAATTAGGAGCACTTATTAGCGATCCACGTATCAACGACCGCATCCGTGTGCCAGAGGTTCGCCTCGTTGGCCCAGGTGGCGAGCAGATTGGCGTCGTCCGTATCGAAGACGCTTTACGTCTTGCAGCGGAAGCAGACCTAGACCTAGTCGAGGTTGCACCAACTTCCAAGCCACCGGTAGCCAAGATCATGGACTACGGAAAGTTCAAGTACGAGGCCGCTCAGAAGATCCGTGAAGCACGCAAGAACCAGGTCAACACCATTCTCAAGACTGTACGTTTCGGTCTGAAGATTGATGCTCACGACTATGGAACCAAGCGCGGACAGATCGAGAAGTTCCTAAAGGCTGGCGACAAGGTGAAGGTCATGGTGGTCTTCCGCGGTCGCGAACAGTCACGCCCAGAGATGGGTATCACGCTTCTCAAGAAGCTGGCCGAAGAGGTCAACACCTTGGGCTCGGTTGAGTCGAATCCATCGATTGATGGACGAAACATGGTGATGGTCATCGGTCCGCTGAAGAGCAAGGTTGAGGTCAAGGCCGAAACCAAGAAGGCTGCTGAGAAATCAGCAGCAAACAAGGAGTCGGCAGCGGAAGCTGCCGAGTAGGAAAGCAGGAGAAACCATGCCTAAGCAGAAAACCCACTCGGGCGCTAAGAAGCGCTTCCGTTTCACCGGAAGTGGAAAGCTAATGAAGCAGCAGATCAACATGCGCCACAACCTGGAGCACAAGTCGAGCCGCCGCACCCGTCGCCTAAACCAGGACCAGGTCGTTTCGGCAGCGGACTTCAAGACCATCAAGAAGCAGCTCGGCCACTAGTCGAACCAAAGATTTTAGGAGATAACAAATGGCAAGAGTAAAAAACGCTGTCAACGCAGCGAAGAAGCGTCGTACAGTCCTAGAGCGCGCACACGGTTACCGTGGTCAGCGTTCGCGTCTGTACCGTATGGCCAAGCAGCAGATGCTGCACTCGTTGGTCTACGCATACAACGACCGTAAAGACAAGAAGGGTAACTTCCGTCGTCTATGGATCCAGCGCATCAACGCAGCTGCACGCCTAAACGGTCTTACCTACAACCGTCTAATCCAGGGTTTGAACCTAGCTGGCGTAGCTGTTGACCGTCGTATCTTGGCTGACCTAGCCGTAAACGACGCACCAGTGTTCGCTTCGCTAGTTGCAACCGCTAAGGCTGCCCTTCCAAAGGACACCTCGGCTCCAAAGGTTAAGTAAGTTGCTCACCGACCCTAAGGCCCGTAAGGTCCGCGGGGTCGCGCAGCTTGCAAAGAAAGATGCCCGGTCTGAGACCGGGCTCTTTCTGCTTGAGGGGGTGCAAGGGTTGAAAGAAGCCCTTGCTCACCCTTCTCTGATAGTTGAGCTCTACGCGACCGAAGAAGCCGTGGAGCGTAATGCCGATCTTTTCGATTCGTTGGCTGATGCTGGTGTTTCCGTCGATTTGGCCTCTGCCTCAGTTTTGAAGGCAATGTGCGACACCGAAACTCCTCAGGGTGTGGTTGCGGTTTGCAAGCAGCTGGACGTTTCGCTTTCTTCCGTTCTTTCTGCTCGTCCTCGTTTGATTGCATTTCTTTCAAACGTTCGCGACCCAGGTAATGCCGGAACCGTGCTTCGCGCCGCAGATGCTGCTGGTGCCGATGCGGTGGTTTTTTCGGATTCGAGCGTCGATGTTTATAACCCGAAGGTGGTTCGTTCCACTACGGGTTCACTGTTCCACTTACCAATCGTTTTAGGCGTTTCGATGGACACGGCTATTGCTGAGTTCAAGGAAGCTGGTCTGCAGGTCTTTGCTGCGAACGGCGGGGGAGATTCGCTCCCTGAGTTAGGTAATTCCGTTTTGGCCGCACCCACCGTTTGGGTGATGGGTAACGAGGCTTGGGGTTTTGAGGAGTCAACGCTGGCTCTGGTTGACCGTCAGGTTGGTTTGCCACTTTATGGCAAGGCTGAGTCGTTGAACATGGCTACCGCTGCCAGTGTTTGCCTTTACGCTTCCGCGTTCGCGCAGAACGCCTAATTTCCGCATAACAACGGTAAACTTGAGCCTATGTCTGGCTCAAATCCAATCAATTCCGGTGTCGTCGACCCATTAGTCGCCTCTGCGCTTGCCGGCATTGCCGCCGCCGCTGATTTGGCTGCCCTCCTCGAGACACGTTCATCTCTGGTTGGCGAGACTTCAGAGATTTCGAAACTCAACGCTTCGATCAAAAACATGCCAAACGAATTCAAGGCTGAAGCTGGTGCTTTGCTCGGCGCTGCCCGTGGCAAGTTAAATGCTGCGTTTGCCGCTCGTGAAGGTGAGTTGGCTTTGGTGGCTGAGGCTGCGAAGTTGGCTGCTGAGGCTGTAGACGTAACCGCTTGGGCTTCGCACTCACCAGTTGGTGCCAGGCACCCGCTGTCGCTGATGCAAGACCAAATCGCCGACATTTTCGTTGGTATGGGTTGGGAGATCGCCGAAGGCCCAGAAGTTGAGAGCGAATGGTTCAACTTTGATGCACTGAATTTCGACGCCGACCACCCGGCCAGAGCTATGCAGGACACCTTCTTCATCGAACCCGCCGACACGCACCTGGTTATGCGCACTCACACTTCACCGGTTCAGGTGCGTTCGATGCTCGATCGCGAAGTTCCGATTTATGTCCTTTGCCCTGGACGTGTTTACCGCACCGATGAGTTGGATGAAACTCACACCCCGGTCTTCCACCAGGTTGAAGGTCTGGCCATCGACAAGGGGCTAACCATGGCTGATTTGCGCGGAACCTTGGAGCACTTCGCTCGCTTGATGTTCGGCCCAGACGCCAAGATTCGCCTACGCCCAAACTATTTCCCGTTCACCGAGCCTTCGGCCGAGTTGGACATCTGGCACACGGCAGCCAAGGGTGGTCCACGCTGGATCGAGTGGGGCGGTTGCGGAATGGTAAACCCAAACGTTTTGCGTTCAGCCGGAATTGACCCTGAAGAGTATTCAGGTTTTGCATTCGGTATGGGTATCGAACGTACTCTCATGTTCCGTAACGGTGTTCTCGATATGCACGACATGGTCGAGAGTGACATTCGTTTTTCTCAGCAGTTCGGAGTGAGCCTCTAATGCGCGTACCACTTTCTTGGTTGGCAGAGTATGTCGACCTGCCAGGCGATGCCACTCCAGATTCGGTGATGGCCGAACTCGTCAAGGTCGGTTTTGAAGAGGAAGCCGCCCACGGTTTCGACGTGACCGGTCCGGTTGTGGTCGGCCAGGTTTTGGAATTCAATCCTGAACCACAGAGCAACGGCAAGACCATCCGTTGGTGTCAGGTTCGCGTTGCACCTGAAGGTCAGAAGGCTGCCGATGGTGGCGAAGACGTTCGTGGAATTGTTTGTGGAGCCTCAAACTTCGAGGTTGGCGACAAGGTTGTGGTTTGCCTTCCTGGTACTGTTTTGCCGGGAGACTTCGCCATTGCTGCACGTAGCACTTACGGACACATCTCGGATGGCATGATGGCTTCGGCCAAAGAGCTTTCATTGAACGACGACCACGGCGGCATCATTCGTCTTCACGAAATGGGTCTCGACCCTAAGGTTGGCTCGAGCGCCATTGAACTTCTGAGCCTCGGTGATACCGCTGCGGAAATCAACGTGACTCCAGACCGCGGCTATGCCTTCTCGATTCGTGGTGTGGCTCGTGAGTATTCACACGCGACGGGTGCGGAGTTCCGCGATCCAACCGGCAACGCCTATCCGGAAGTTGCAGGCGGTTTCGAAGTTTCGGTAAATGATCCAGTTGGAATTCGTGGACGAGTTGGTTGCGACCGTTTCGTGATGCGCGCCGTGCGCGGTGTCGACGCTACCAAGCCAACTCCACCTTGGATGATTGCTCGCCTGAAGCTTGCCGGTATGAGATCGGTTTCGCTCGTGGTCGACATCACCAACTATGTGATGCTCGAGCTTGGCCAGCCAACTCACGCCTACGACCTAGATAAATTGTCTGGCGGAATTGCGGTTCGTCGTGCTGCTGCCGGTGAAACCTTGAAAACTTTGGATGGTCAGGTTCGAAAGCTCGATGTAGAAGACCTGCTAATCACCGATGGTTCTGGCCCAATCGGTCTTGCCGGTGTTATGGGTGGCGAGACCACCGAGGTCACCGACTCCACCGTAAATGTGATCCTCGAAGCGGCTCACTTCGACCCGGTTTCGATTGCTCGTAGCGCACGTCGTCACAAGCTAATTTCCGAGGCTTCGAAGCGTTTTGAGCGTGGAGTCGACACCAAGGTTGCCGAGTTCGCTGTTGCCCGTGTGGTGCAGCTGCTCGAGGTCCACGCTGGTGGCACCGCCGACGGTCTTGGTGCTAACTTCAGCACTCTCGGTGATGTCCAGTCGATCTGGCTTCCAGCCGAGTTCGCTCAGGAAATCACTGGCGTTGAATACACCGTTGAAGAAGTAACGGGCGTGCTTGCCGACATTGGTTGTGTGGTTGCTCACGTTGAAGGCGGTTACGAAGTAATCGCACCATCGTGGCGCCCGGATCTTGCTCACAAGACCGACCTAGCCGAGGAAGTCGCTCGCATCGTCGGTTACGACCGCATCGGTACTCGTCTGCCGGTTGCGCCTCCAGGGCGTGGGCTGACCAAGAACCAGAAGCTTCGTCGTGCGGTTTTGACAGCTGCCGTTGGAGCTGGCGGTACTGAGGTATTGACCTACCCGTTTGTTTCTCAGGAGACCAACGACTATTTCGTCGACGCTGCTTCGAGCGTGAAACTTGCCAACCCAATGCAGGAAGAGGTGGGTCAACTTAGACTCACAATCCTCGGTGGGCTGCTTGATGCTGCTCGTCGCAACCTGTCTCGAGGGCTCACCGACTTGAGCATTTTCGAAGAAGGTTCGGTCTTTATTCCTACGGCTGGCTCATCGAAAACCTTCGAATTGCCTTCGGCTGTGGAGCGTCCTAGTGCCGAAGTTTTGGCCTCGATTCAGGCGACTTTGCCATTACAGCCAAAGCGTTTTGCGGCTGTGCTCACCGGTGAACGCGTCAAGCAGCAGGTTGGTGTGGTTTCAGCTTCTTACGATTACTCGGACGCCATTGCTTTGGCATCGAATGTGGTTAGTTCAACCGGTTCGGAGCTAACCGTTCGTCAGGGACAGGCCAAGGGTTTCCACCCCGGTCGCACTGCCGAGTTGTTCATCGGCGAGGTTTCGATCGGGTTCGCCGGTGAGTTGGCTCCGGCTTTGACTTCGGAGAAAGACCTTCCTCGTCGTGTTGCTGCCCTTGAAATCAACCTAGACGCGGTTTATGCGGCCGCTCCCGAGGTTCGCCAGGCATCACCGATTTTCGGTTATCCAGCGGCTACCCAGGACCTTTCACTTCTGGTTGCCCTGGATGTTCCAGCTGGCGAAGTTCTTCGCGTCATCGAGGAAGGCGCAGGCGCTCTCCTCGAGCAGGTTCGCCTAGTCGAGGATTACCGTGGTGAGAATCTGCCGGAAGGTCAGAAGTCACTTACTTTCGCTCTGCGCTTCCGTGCGACGGATCGAACTCTGACTCAGGTCGAGGCCAGTGAAGCTCGCGACGCAGCGGTAGCACTTGCCGGAACCAAATTCGGCGCGACGATTCGCGCCTAGGGAGGAAAACCATGAGCCTCAAGGTTGCCATCGCAGGTGCCTCCGGTTACGTTGGTGGTGAACTCGCGCGCCTGATCGCTGAGCACCCACAGCTGAACCTAGTCACGGTTACTGCTAACTCAAACGCGGGGGAGCGTTTCATCAACCTGCACCCGCACCTGCGCAGTTTCTCGCATTTGGAACTAGTTCCAACCGATGCCGAGCACTTGGCCGGCCACGACGTGGTCTTCTTGGCTCTGCCTCACGCTAAGAGCGCCGAGGTTGCAGCTCTGCTGAGTGCAGACACATTGGTGATCGACTGTGGAGCCGACTTCCGTTTGGAGTCGAGCGACGACTGGGAGAAGTTCTACGGCGGAACCCACGCGGGAACGTGGACCTACGGGATGCCCGAACTGATCGTCAAGGACGGCGAAAAACAGCGTCACGCACTTCGCGGCACCAAGCGCATCGCGGTTCCCGGTTGCAACGTGACCGCAATTACCCTGGCTTTGGCGCCGCTTTTGGCTGCCAACCTAATCGAAAACGAAGACATCGTCTCGGTGCTTTCAGTTGGTACTTCGGGTGCTGGCCGTTCCACTAGCGCCAACCTTTCCCACAGTGAAGTTCACGGTTCGGCTCGTGCCTACGGTGTTGGAGGCGTGCACCGTCACACTCCAGAAATTGAACAAAATCTTTCGAAGTCGGCTGGTGAAAAGGTGCAGGTTTCGTTCACACCAGTTTTGGTTCCGATGTCTCGTGGCATTCTTGCCGTGAACACCGCGAAAGCTACCGGAGCCATTGCGCAGCTACACCACGCCATTTCCGAGTTCTACCAGGATGAGAAGTTCATCCGCGTGCTACCACTTGGGCAATGGCCTCAAACTGCCAACGTTCTCGGATCGAACGTTTGTGAAATCGGTGTTGCTTTCGACGAACATGCTGGGCGAGTCACTGTGGTTTCGGCGATTGACAATCTGGTCAAGGGAACCGCTGGTGCCGCGATTCAGTCGCTAAACCTTGCCCTCGGTTTCGCTGAGGACACCGGTTTGAGTGTGAATGGAGTGGCCCCGTGAGTGTGACCGTTGCGAAGGGTTTTGTAGCCGCTGGTGTGAAGGCTGGTCTCAAGAAATCGGGCGCCAAAGACTTCGCTCTGGTTCAAAATCTTGGCCCGAGCTTCAATGCCGCAGCCGTGTTCACCACCAACCGTTGCCAAGCCAATCCAGTTATTTGGTCGAAAGAAGCCATCAAGGACGGTCTGCTTACCGCAACGGTTCTAAACTCCGGCGGCGCAAACTGCTACACCGGTGCTCAGGGTTTCCAGACCACTCACGCAACTGCCGAACGCGTGGCCTCGGTGCTTGGTTGTTCGGCAGGCGACGTCCTAGTTTGTTCCACCGGTTTGATTGGTGAGCAACTCGACCGCGACAAGATCATGGCCGGCGTCGATTCTTCCGCCGCTCAACTTTCGGTCGATGGAGGGCTCGCTGCTGCCGAGGCGATCATGACCACCGACTCGGTTTCTAAGACTGCCTCTGCTAGCGGTAACGGCTGGGTCGTTGGCGGTATGGCCAAGGGTGCCGGAATGCTGGCTCCGGGGCTTGCCACCATGCTCGTGGTAATTACCACTGATGCCGAACTTTCCAGCAAAGACCTGGATGCGGCTTTACGTCAGGCAACGCGCGTTACTTTCGATCGCTTGGATTCCGACGGATGTATGTCGACCAACGACACCGTGACTCTGATGGCGTCTGGTGCTTCTGGAGTCAGCCCAAGCATGGAAGAGTTCACTGAGGTTCTTACCGAGGTCTGCCGCGACTTGGCTCTGCAACTCTTGGCCGATGCCGAAGGTTCAACTCACGATGTTGCCATCTGCGTTACAAAAGCAGCCAGCGAGGAAGACGCCGTTGAGGTTGGTCGTTCGCTTGCTCGCAATAACCTGTTCAAGGCTGCCGTGTACGGCAATGACCCAAACTGGGGACGCATCTTGGCTGCGGTTGGCACCACCAAGGCTCAGTTCGATCCATACGACATCGACGTTGCCATCAACGGCGTATCGGTTTCCCGCAAAGGTCAGCCAGATCAGTCTCGTGACCTAGTAGATATGTCCCCGCGCAAGGTGGACATCCAGATTTCGCTGAACGCTGGTTCTGCAGAGGCAACCGTTTACACCAACGACCTAAGTCACGCCTACGTAACCGAGAACAGCGAGTACTCCAGCTAATGCTTCAAGCCGAACAGCCAGATACCGCTCTCGCCCGCATCAAGGCCGAGACTCTAATCGAATCGCTTCCTTGGTTGAAGCAGTTCCACGGCAAGACCATCGTCGTCAAGTTTGGCGGCAACGCTATGGTCGACGACGCATTGCAGCAGGCATTCGCTGAGGATATGGCCTACCTGCGGTGGATCGGTATTCGCCCAGTGGTTGTGCACGGAGGCGGCCCGCAAATCACTGCGCGCCTTGCTGAACTTGGTATTGAGAGTGAATTCCGCGGTGGCTTCCGTGTGACCACTCCAGAAACCATCGACGTCGTTCGCGACGTTTTGCGATTGACCATTTCGGCGCGCTTGGCTGGCTTGATTGAACTTGCCGGAGCCAAGACCCAGGTCATGAGCGGTGAAGATTCGAACCTGTTCCGCGCGGAGAAAACCACACTCGATTCAGAAGACGGACCCGTAGACATCGGTCTCGTTGGTGAAGTCACATTGGTGAATCCTCGAATCGTTTTCGATGCGCTTGAGGCCGGTCGCATTCCGGTTATTTCAACCGTGGCACCCGATGCCTCAGGTCAGCTTTTGAACGTGAACGCCGACCTGGCAGCCAGCGCTCTTGCCGTGGCTCTTGGTGCCGAGAAGCTTATGGTTCTGACCGACGTTCCTGGCCTTTACGCCAACTGGCCGAACCGCGACTCGTTGGTTAGCGAGATCAACGTGCCCGAACTACGTGAACTGCTACCGACTTTGGAATCTGGAATGATTCCGAAGATGCAGGCTTGCCTTCAGGCCGTGGAACACGGTGTTCCACGCGCTCACATCATCGACGGACGTACTCCGCACAGCATCCTTCTGGAAATCTTTACCAAGTCCGGTTTCGGCACAATGGTTTTCCCATAAACGAGAGAGAAAAATGACCCGCCACTTCCTAAAAGACGACGACATCACCCCTGTCGAGCAGGCTGCCATTTTGGAGCTTGCTGCGGAGGTGAAGGCCTCTCCTTACAAGTTCCGTCCATTTGAAGGCCCTAAGACCGTGGCGTTGATCTTCGATAAGACTTCAACCCGTACTCGTGTTTCGTTCACCGTCGGTGTTGCCGATCTGGGTGGTAACCCAATGGTCATCGACTCGGCTTCGAGCCAGATGGGTGGAAAGGAATCGGTTGCCGACACCGCACGTGTTTTGGAGCGTCAGGTTGCTGCCATCGTGTGGCGCACCTATTCGCAGGCTGGCTTGGATGAGATGGCAGCCAACTCTTCGGTACCTGTGATCAACTCGCTGAGCGACGACTACCACCCGTGCCAGATCTTGGCCGACCTGCTCACCATCAAGGAGCACAAAGGTTCTCTGGCTGGCTTGACCATCGCTTACGTGGGAGACGCCGCCAACAACATGGCTAATTCGTACCTGATTGGCTGCGCTTTGGCAGGCATGCACGTTCGCATCGGAGCTCCGGCTGCCTATGCCCCGGCGGCACACATTGTGCGTCGAGCCGAAGACATCGCCAAGGAAACCGGTGGGTCCATCGAGGTTTATGGAACTCCCGAAGAAGCCGTACTCGGTGCCGATGTGGTTACCACCGACACCTGGATTTCAATGGGTCAGGAGGCCGAGAAGCAACAGCGCATCGACGCATTCGCTGGCTACACCATCGATTCCGAACTGATGGGCAAAGCCAAGTCTGATGCCATCTTCCTGCACTGCCTTCCTGCCTATCGTGGCTTTGAGGTTTCGGCAGAAGTCATCGATGGCCCACAGTCGGTCATCTGGGATGAAGCCGAGAACCGTCTTCACGCGCAGAAAGCGCTGATGATCTGGCTTGCCAAGCATGCAGCTTGAGACCGATCGGTTAATTCTTAGACCACTTCAGGCGGACGACGTCGACGACCTAATTCCGTATCACAGCGATCCAGAGAGCGTTCGCTACGTCCCGTGGGAAGTTCGTAGTCGCGACGATGTCGTCGATTGGCTCACCAAGGCGGTGACTTTCGATCGGTTTCGACCAGCCGAGATCGGCCTGCTATTCGCGATTGTTGAAAAGTCCAGCGGACAAGTCATCGGTCAGCTGAATACCAAACTGATTGATGAACCGAACAACACCGCCAATATCGGCTACATCCTGAATCCTGTTTTCCGCGGTAAAGGGTTTGTGAACGAAGCGATGATCGCGGTTCTCGACCGGCTTTTCCACGCGGAGAAGGTTCACCGCGTCGTTGCCGATATCGACATCCGCAATGATGAATCAGTTCGCGTCGTCGAACGGTTAGGTTTCCGCCGAGAGGCAACCTACATCGAAAATGATTTCCTAAAAGGGGAGTGGTGTTCGATGTATCTTTACGCCCTACTGAGTCGTGAGTGGCCCGCTAACTAGAATTGTCTTTGTTAACAACTGCTTGAAGGAGTTTCATGTCGAATCGTGCTGGTGACGCCGGTGCCCTTTGGGGCGGTCGCTTTGAAGGCGGACCTGCCGACTCGGTGGCTGCACTTAGCCGTTCGATTCATTTCGACTGGCGCCTAGCCGGCTACGACATTGCCGGCACCCGCGCCCACATCAAGGCACTTCACTCGGCCGGTTACCTAACCGTGCCTGAGCTAGAAAAACTAGACAAGTCGTTGGCTCAGTTGCTTTCGCGTATCGAGGATGGCAGCTTCACAGCGAAGCCTTCCGACGAAGACGTTCACTCTGCTCTTGAGCGCGGACTAATCGAAATTGCTGGCGCCGAACTTGGCGGAAAGGTTCGGGCCGGCCGTTCTCGTAACGACCAGATTGCAACTCTGATTCGAACCTATCTCTTGGACGAGGCCGACCACCTAGAGTCTCTCGTGCTGCAGTTGATTCAGGTGCTCACAGATCGCGCCGAAGAAAACCTTGCCGTGGCCATGCCAGGTCGCACTCACTTCCAGCACGCTCAGCCGGTTTCACTGGCTCACCACCTGCTGGCACACGCCTGGCCGCTTTCACGCGACCTCGAGCGTCTTGCCGAGTGGCGTAAGCGCGCTCGACTCTCGCCTTATGGAGCCGGCGCCCTAGCCGGTTCCACCCTCGGGCTAGACCCACATTTGGTTGCCAAGGAACTGGGTCTTAGTGGCCCAACGCAGAACTCTATGGACGCCACCGCTAGCCGCGATGTGGTTGCCGAGTTTGCATTCATCTGCACCATGATCGGCATCAACCTTTCTCGTTTTAGCGAAGAGATTATTGTTTGGGCTACCGCTGAGTTTGACTTCATCAAACTGGACGATGCCTACTCAACCGGTTCGTCGATCATGCCGCAGAAGAAGAACCCGGATGTTGCCGAGTTGGCTAGAGGTAAGTCTGGCCGCATCATCGGCAACCTAACTGGCTTGCTCGCAACTTTGAAGGCACTTCCACTTAGCTACAACCGTGACCTACAGGAAGACAAAGAACCGGTCTTCGACACCGTCGATACTCTCGCGATTTTGCTTCCAGCCTTTACGGGCATGGTTGCCACCATGACTTTCAACAAGAACCGCCTCGAGCTTTTGGCACCAGCCGGTTTCTCACTGGCAACCGATGTAGCCGAGTGGCTAGTAAAGCAGAAGGTTCCCTTCCGCGATGCTCACGAAATCACCGGACAACTGGTTTCTTACTGTGAGAAGCACGGTCTCGAACTTCACCAGGTTCCAGACAGCGATATGGCTGCTATCTCCAAGAAGCTAACCCCTGAGGTTCGCGATGTCCTTTCCGTGTCTGGTTCCATCAAGGCGCGTTCGGGAGCCGGTGGCACCGCACTACCTCGAGTCATCGAACAGATTTCCGCACTTCGTAAACTCGTCGCCAAAGGTGTGAACTAATGTCTAGCCCAGCAGTACTTGAAACTCAGAGCAACGACGCGAGCTTCGGACACATCCTCGACGAACTGAAGTGGCGTGGTCTGGTGGCACTGTCCACCGACGAGCAGGAACTTCGCGCCGCACTGGATGGCCAGATCACTTATTACTGCGGTTTTGACCCAACCGCACCGAGCCTGCACCTAGGTAACCTGGTGCAGCTGCTGACCATGCGTCGCCTGCAGCTAGCGGGTCACAAGCCTCTGGCGTTGATTGGAGGCTCAACCGGTTTGATCGGTGACCCCAAGCCGAGTGCGGAGCGCACGCTCAACGACAAGAGCACGGTCGCCGACTGGGTTTTCAAGCTGGGTCAGCAGGCCTCGCGCTTTCTGTCGTTTGAGGGGGAGAATGCCGCTCGTTTGGTGAACAACCTCGACTGGACCGACCCAATGAGTGCAATCGACTTCCTTCGCGATATTGGTAAGCACTTCCGTGTTGGCAAGATGCTTTCCAAGGACGCCGTCTCGGCTCGCCTAAACAGCGACGCCGGCATTTCGTTCACCGAGTTCAGCTATCAAATCTTGCAAGGCCTCGACTATCTCGAACTTTTCCGTCGCTACGACTGTGTTTTGCAGACCGGTGGTTCCGACCAATGGGGCAACCTCACCAGCGGCACCGACCTAATTCACCGCGTAGAGGGCAAGAGCGCTCACATCTTGGCTACCCCGCTTATCACGAACAGCGATGGGAAGAAGTTTGGCAAGTCGGAGGGCAACGCGGTGTGGCTCGACACCGAGTTCACCAGCCCATACGCCTTCTACCAGTTCTGGCTCAACGTGGAAGATGCCGATGTCGTCGACCGTCTTAAGGTTTTCACGTTCCTGTCTCGTGCCGAGATCGAGGAGCTGGCTAAGCAAACTGCGGAAGCCCCGTACCTCCGTGCCGCCCAGAAGCGTTTGGCGCTTGAGGTCACCACACTGGTTCATGGCGCTAACGCTACGGAGTCTGCCATTGCCGCTTCCGCAGCACTGTTTGGCAACGGCGATCTAGAGTCACTCGACACCGAAACCTTGAAGGCTGCTCTCTCTGAACTACCTAATGTCACCGTATCCGACGACCACTCGCTGGCTCAGGCACTGGTTGACACCGGCTTGGTCGATAGTCTTTCCGCCGGACGTCGTGCTATCAAAGAGGGCGGTGTCTACCTAAACAACTTGAAGGTCGACGACGAAGCCGCCACCGTTGGTAGCTGGATCCCTGGTGGATTTGCGGTCCTACGTCGCGGTAAAAAGACCCTTTCGGGCCTATTTCGCGCGTAATTCAGGGGATTTGCAAAAAAATATAAAAAATATTGCGAAATGGATTTGACATTCACCGTTACCTTCTCGTAATGTTTTACCTGTTGCCCAAAGCTTGGAATTCCTGATTAGGAAACCGGCTCAAGTGCAAAAAATCCTGGAGCTTTCCAAATTGACCCTTGATTGGGTTTTGTTTGGTGTTT